>Ga0209295_1000041_pt1 | contig 250996 bp, 263 predicted proteins | sample Porto_5metaG_FD_187428 | JGI IMG/M metagenome (GOLD analysis project Ga0209295, IMG submission 187428) | Marine algal microbial communities from Porto, Portugal - Porto_5 metaG (SPAdes) (version 2) | ecosystem: Host-associated > Algae > Red algae > Unclassified | place: Portugal: Porto...
CAGACTAGCTCTCCAAGCGCCCGTCAGCAGGCATGAGGATGAGTGAACACCAAATATGTTGACTACGCTCGTAGACGCTTAAGTAATCGATGTCTCTGGACGTGGGTTCGACTCCCACCGTCTCCATCAAAACTTTTAGAATGCAGTCGTATCAAGGGTTTGAAAGCCCTTGATGCGGGACTGGCATCATTTTTTCAACATGTATTGGTTAGCACAAAAGGATTTTATTAAAAACTTTAATAAAAAAAGACGCTATTTTTAGCGTCTTTTTTTTATTTAGTCATAGTATTATAACCTAAATTTTTATTCGGAGTCTCCTTGTTTACAGGTATTAAGAATTTAACTTTTATAGGAGGTATTTGTAAAGGTGTCGATGAATTTATTTTTTAAAAGAGTTTCAATTTTGACAGTAATTATCTTCACGATTAGTTCATTATCTACTCTAACTAGTTTCGCAGAGTCAGATATTGAGGAACAACCTGTGTTAGAGGGAGTTCTAGTAGGTGAAACAGTAGAGGGTATAAATTCAAATGATGTTAAATTGAGTAGGGAAGTTTTATCTGAAGAGTTCGATCTTGAAGAAGAGGTTAGAAATATGCCTTCGATAGATGAAATGACGAAAGATGAGAGAGAACTTTTTGATAAAATAGTAGAAGAACAAACAGAGTTATCAAATGTTAGTGAGAAGGAAATATTTAAAAAAGAATTAACAAATTTTTTCGATAAAGAGTCTGATACATATAATGATTTGTCAGCAGCACAAGAAGAGTTAGTGGAAGAAATAAATGATTCAACTCTAGTAGATAATGAGGATTTTGCATTTGCTAAAGATCTATTTGTTTCTTCCTTTGGGGTTAAAGAAATTCAAGCTGCTAAGAAGAAGAAATCGTCGGGTATAAAGGTCGGTGTAAGTGTTAGGTTTGCAGGGGCAGTTTTCAATGCTGTGATTGGTTTTGCTGTGGGGGTGGTGTAGGTGTTATACAATCATTTGTTATTAAAAAAGGCAAAGCAGAAGCTAAAAGAGTATTCACTAAAACTGTGACAAGTAGATTAAAGGCGTGGGGAGCTAAAAAATTGGCGGTGTCTATTGGTGTTGCTGTCGCGATTGCTCTAAATTATTTGGATATTGGAACCAAAATTGCTAAACAATTGGATAAAAGGGATAAACGCCCTAATAATGGTTGGGTGGATATTTATTAGGAGGAATTTTGTGAAAAGTATAATGAAGTATGCTGTTATGATTCTCTTTATCAGTGTATTTTTCTATTATTACAATATGTTTGTACCAAAAAACTTTTTGTATATTATCATTGCACTTCCTATTTGTCTTATTGCTATTAACATTATTGATAAGTTATTTACTAATAAGTGATTATGAAAAATAAGCAGGCAGAAGCTTGCTTATTTTTTGTAAGATAATTCAATTGAAAATAATTTAATTGATCATTTACATTTAAATACTAGTTAGCTATCTATTTAACTTATAATTAAACTTGCAAAATAAGTACTAACATAGTCTCATTTTTGTATAGTTTTCAAGAACGTGTCTTCTGAGAAGACTGCACCAACCGAACAAACAAAGGACAAACCACAACCACCGCAATCATCATCAAAAACCCATCCGGCACAAGTTCCACAAACGTTGTCTGAATCACATAAACAGCAATTAGCAGCAAGTAACTTATCAAAAATAACAATCCAGAACCTCTCTTTTCAAATGGCTTTTTCAAAAGAATCAGCATAAACAAACCCGCCATGATAATCAAAAAAGTCATATACCTTGCAAGCCTCCTCTTCATTGATTCCCAATCCCACATTGTACAGATATTTCTCCGATCGCAACATATCTCTCCCTCAAATTAAGCAAAAAGTAGTGAAAATATAAGGCCTCACAAACAAAAAACAACCGACACTTTACAAAAAACCTCCAACCAAATCAAAATCACATCTTCCCATTTGTGACTTCCTCATATATAGTAAGATTAGACTAGTTCTAAATAACTGAAATTGGGGCGTTTACATGGATTCGATTGTTTTACATTTTATTGTGATCATGAGTGTTTCTGGCATTCTGTCCGTGATATTATCAATCATTGCTCATGCGAACCGCCACCGGTATATTGGCTGTCAATTGTTTATGTACATGTCTGGAGCAACTGCGATTTATATCTTTGGGCACACGTTTGAATTATTGGCAAGTACACCTAGGGAGATTATGTTCTGGGTTTGTTTTCAATACATGGGTCTTCCGTTCATCGCGCCATTCAGTCTAATGATTGTGCTGCAATTTACGGGATTCCATCAATATTTCACAAAGCGCCGCGTGCTTCTCATCTTACTGATTCCAACTCTCACCACCATTATGGTGTTCACCAACTCTTTTCATTCACTCTTTTATCGAAGCATCACGATGAATCCAGTAGACGGATTTTTATTGGCTGACTTTACGATTGGCTATTGGTATATCATTCATGGCGTCTATACATTTGGCTGTTCGATGCTCGCTATTTTTATGCTGGTTTGGTTTTTGCGTGTCACAAAAAAAGAATATTTAAAGCAGATTCTTATTTTGCTAGTGGGCATGTTACTGCCAATCACAACATCTTTTATCTATTTATTAGGTGTGACACCTCTTCATATTGACCCTGTCCCTGTGGTGATGTTTTTAACCAATGCACTCTACTTATGGGCGATTATGTCGTTCCAGCTCTTTAAGCTCTCTCCCATTGCGATGGAGCGTGTGTTTGAGCATATGTCTGAAGGGGTTCTCATTTTAGATCGATACCGGACACTCATAGATTACAACCCCGCTGCTGCATCGATCATTCCAGCACTTTCTAATAAAAAGGGGATTGGCTATAAAATAGACGATATTTTCTCAGGAATCATCAAAGATACTGACTTCATTCAGTGGCTGCGTTCTCCGCAGGATCATTCGCAATTTGATTTAATGTTGAAAAGGGAAAAAGATCATTCCAGCTATTATCACTTGACCGCATCGTCCCTATTTAATAGGAGAGGAGAGATCGAGGGTAGGCAAATTGTGATCAGTGATGTAACAGAGCAGCGTTTGCTTCAGGAAGAGCTGGAGCGCCGTGCGTATATTGATGGATTGACGAATATCTTTAATCGGTCTTCATTTATTGAACGAACGCAGATGATCCTAGAAGAGGATGCGCAAGATACGGCTGTTATGCTGTTTGATATTGATTTTTTTAAACAAATCAATGACACGCACGGACATCATATTGGAGACGAGGCGCTGCGTCATGTTGTCACCATTTGTCAACAGCATTTAAAAATGGATGATTTATTCGGACGATATGGCGGAGAAGAGTTTGCTATTTGTCTGCCGCATCATTCTTTTGAAGAGGCATGCCATATTGCGGAGCGAATTAGACATTCGTTTGAGATGAGTTTCTTTGAGAATGATGAGGAAAAAGTGCGGGTGACAGCGAGCTTTGGAATTGCTCACACAGCTTATGATCCCTATGTATTAGAAACTCTTCTATTTGAAGCAGACCAAGCTTTGTATATGTCAAAACGCCAAGGACGCAACCGGATTTATGCGTCCACTGGAGCGGACTATATGCTTTATGAAGAGCATTAACCTGCTGCTAGCTTCTCATTGACGGTTGTCCTGACATTCGATATGATAAACATAACATTTGAACGGTTTCCTAAAGGGGAGTAGCTTTTACGGTTTGGTCGTCATTACAGAAACATCCGTTGTTTCTCGGCTATTCCGGCATGAACATGTTAGCCAGACCTTTGCCTATCACACATGAGGCAAAGGTCTGGCTTTTTTAGGTCTTATTGCATCTGTGTGATGGGGGGAGCGGGACAAATGATGCTTTCAATACCTCAGATGAAAGGATGATCAATCTTGAAAAAATATGTGATCTCTTTGCTCTTTTCCGGCACGCTTGTATTAAGTGGATGCTCTGGTTTGCTTGACCAAGTAAGTGATACAACGACATATGTCACAGAGGCAAATGAGTATGTGGCGGACATTCAGCAATTTACGGAGGACTTTCCACAGCTCGCAGAAGAAGCTGTGGAAAACGCCGCCAAAAAAGCAGAATTAACCCAGCAGTTAGAATCATTGAAGGCAGACATTCAAGAATTTAATGAAATCACAGCACCCAAAATAGCAGAAGACCTGCATGCGCAGATCATTGAAAAAAATAAGGTGCTGTCAGAGGACATTCAGACGTATTTACAGCAATTGAAAGCAGACAACATCGACGTTGCCGCCATGCTTGAGGATCAGCAAGGATTGATCAAGCAGCTTCAGCAGTCCGTCAATCTATTGCAGGACATTGAACAATTAACAAACTAAAGCAAACACTAGAGTGTAATCAGCATATCTTTGCCTTTTCCGGTGGAGATATGCTTTAATTTAAGTAAAGATAAGTCATATTAGAAAAAAGGTGATCACATGACAGAACATGAAGAAAGACATATGGCTTCGCCAAGAGCCGACAAGGATAAAGATCAATTGATCAATCGGTTGAAACGAGTGGAAGGACAAGTGCGTGGGATTCAGCAAATGATTGAAAACGATCGTTACTGTATAGATGTTGTCAATCAAATCTCCGCTGTCAATGCGGCTTTGAAAAAGGTCAGTCTTCAATTGATGGAAAAGCATACCCATCATTGTGTAGCAGATGCAATCAAGAGCGGCAATGGGGATGAAGCCATTGAAGAGTTAATGACGGTCTTTACGAAACTGACAAAATCGTAGCATTTATATGTTTACATTGATACCCTACTAGGGTATAGTAAGGTGTAGAAAATGATTGATGGAGGCGATGAGAAGTGGAACAAGCAACACTTCAAGTGCAGGGCATGTCTTGCGGACATTGCGTGAAAGCAGTCGAAGGAAATGTAGGAGAACTAGCAGGTGTTGAATCTGTGAAAGTCCATTTAGACAAAGGAGAGGTGGAAGTTTCATTTCACCCAGATCAAGTCACGTTACACCGTATCTCTGATGTAATTGAAGAACAGGGATATGATGTCGTATAAATGAAAATACGTGCTGCATAACAGCACGTATTTTTTTCAAAAAAAGATACCCCTATGGAGTATATGAAGAGGTGAGATGAATGAAAAAGGAAATTGATTTTCAAATTACGGGGATGACCTGTGCTGCCTGTGCAGGACGCATCGAAAAAGGATTGAACAGGCTGGAAGGTGTGGAGGATGCCAATGTGAATTTGGCGCTTGAAACATCTCATATTGTGTATGAAGCAGAACAACTCACACCAGATGATCTCAAGCAAAAAATTCAATCCTTCGGCTACGATGTGGTGATGGAGCAAGCGGAATTTGATATAGAGGGAATGACGTGTGCAGCGTGTGCCAACCGAATCGAGAAAAAAATAAACCGGATGGATGGTGTTGATCACGGAACTGTGAACTTTGCGCTGGAGACCCTTCAGGTCACGTATCACCCAGGCCAAACGTCTACAAGTGATATAAAGGAAGCGGTTCAGTCCATTGGGTATTCTTTAATTGAACCAGCTGTAGATGAAGCAGAGGAAGGAAAGAAAGATCATCGCCAAGTAGCAATAGAGAAGCAAACGGCACGCTTTTTATTTTCAATGATTCTGTCACTGCCGCTTCTTTGGGCAATGGTCAGTCATTTTTCTTTCACGTCTTTTATTTGGCTGCCTGAAGCGTTCATGAATCCTTGGGTTCAGCTAGCGTTAGCAGCGCCCGTTCAGTTCATTGTCGGCTGGCCCTTTTATGTAGGTGCGTATAAAGCGTTACGTAATAAAAGTGCCAACATGGATGTTCTTGTCGCACTTGGGACGTCAGCTGCGTTTTTCTATAGTTTATATGAAAGCATTCAGTCAGCGGTTCAAGGCACACATGAGGCAGCCCTCTATTATGAAACAAGTGCTGTACTCATTACGTTGATCGTGCTCGGAAAATTAATGGAAGCAAGAGCAAAAGGGAGATCATCAGAAGCGATTCAAAAACTGATGGGCCTACAAGCGAAAGAAGCGTTCATCGAGCGAGATGGGAAAGAGATGACCGTCCCTATTTCCGAAGTGAAAGTGAATGATCTTGTGTTTGTCAAACCGGGAGAGAAAGTGCCGGTAGATGGAGAGATCGTGGAGGGAAGAACCGCAATTGATGAGTCCATGATTACGGGCGAAAGTCTGCCTGTTGATAAAACGGCTGGTGATGCGGTCATCGGGGCAACGATCAATAAAAATGGGTTTGTGAAAGTGAAAGCGACAAAGGTTGGAAAAGAGACCGCCCTTTCACAGATTATTAAAGTCGTAGAACAGGCACAGGGCTCAAAAGCACCGATTCAAAGGATGGCCGATCAAATTTCAGGGATATTCGTTCCCATTGTTGTAGGAATTGCAGTGCTCACCTTCATGATCTGGTTTTTCTTTGTTGATCCAGGGAATGTGACTTCAGCACTTGAAACCTTTATAGCGGTCATCGTCATTGCGTGTCCTTGTGCACTCGGTCTTGCTACACCAACCTCTATTATGGCGGGTAGCGGCCGTGCGGCTGAATCCGGCATTCTGTTTAAAGGCGGAGAGCATTTAGAAGTGACCCAATCACTGGATACGGTGGTTTTAGATAAAACAGGGACTGTGACAAAAGGGGAGCCGAGTCTGACAGATGTAATAGTGTCTGCCAATTGGACAGAAAATACGCTCCTAAAGTTAGCAGGATCAGCTGAACAACAGTCGGAACACCCGCTTGCCAGAGCGATCACAGATGGAATGAAGGAACAAGGTCTAGAAGCGGTCGAGATTGAAGCCTTCCAAGCTGACCCAGGTCATGGAATTGAAGCAAAGGCGGCAGGGCGCAAGCTTTTGATTGGAACGCGTAAGCTATTACAGAAACATCATATCCCATATGATCAAGTCGAAGCATCCGTCACAATGCTGGAGCAGCAAGGGAAAACGGCTATGCTTGTTGCCGTTGATGGAGAAGTCGCCGGCATTGTCGCGGTCGCAGATACGATCAAATCATCTTCACCTCAAGCGATCAAGCGTCTGAAAAAGCAAGGGATTCACGTCGTGATGATGACAGGTGATAACAAGATGACAGCAGAGGCGATTGCGAAACAGGCGGGCATTGATCATGTCATTGCTGAAGTTCTGCCTGAGGAAAAGGCTGCTCACATTGCGGCGCTTCAGGAACAAGGAAAGAAAGTCGCCATGGTCGGAGATGGCATCAATGATGCACCGGCCCTTGCGACAGCAAATATTGGGATGGCAGTTGGAACAGGGACAGATGTCGCCATGGAAGCAGCAGATATCACACTCATGACAGGAGACCTCCATGCCATTGCTGATGCGCTTGAATTTAGTCGAAAAACGATGAGAAACATCAAGCAAAATCTATTTTGGGCGCTTGCTTATAATTGTATTGGGATACCGATAGCTGCTTTAGGACTTCTTGCGCCATGGCTTGCAGGAGCAGCAATGGCCTTTAGCTCCGTGTCGGTTGTATTGAATGCGCTCAGATTGCAGCGACTGAAACCGGTTAGAGAGGGAGTGGCACAATGAAGCTGAATGTCAAATGGATTTGGACGATTAGTGCATTGTTCTACGTTGCTCTGGTCCTTATTGGATATGCGATATACGATGGAGCTTATTTACAAAAAGATACACCAAGTGAACAAATACAAAATCATTAGGACTTCGCTCAAAAGCGAAGTCTTTTTTTAACAATTTTGTGGAAAAACCCACCTTTTAAAAGATTTTTCATAAAAAATTCACTTCTTTTTGTTCCTTTTTGTCGTTTTTTGTAGGTTCATCGTTAAGATGCGATTAAGCAACAAAGAAAGCGTTATCAAAAAAAGGGGGTTCACGTATGAAAAAGTTAGGTTTAGCTTCTCAAATACTCATTGCGCTTGTTCTGGGTGTTATCGTGGGAGCGCTGTTTTATCAAAATGAAACCGTTATTAATGTGTTAACGCCGATTGGCGATATATTCATCCATTTAATTAAAATGATCGTTCTTCCAATTGTTATTGCTGCGTTGATTGTAGCAGTAGCTGGTGTAGGGGATATGAAAACCATCGGAAGACTCGGTGGGAAAACGATTCTTTACTTCGAAATTGTCACAACGATTGCATTAGCAGTAGGACTGCTTGCAGCAAACGTCTTCCATCCTGGTACAGGAATTGACATGAGCAACATGGAAAAAGGCGATATCTCTAAATATGAAGAGACATCGAAAGCTTCTTCCGAAAAAGCAAGTTTCTCTGAAACGATTGTGCATCTAGTGCCAACAAACGTTTTCCAATCCATTGCAGAAGGTGATCTATTACCAACGATCTTCTTTACAGTCTTATTCGGATTAGGAATAGCCGCAGTAGGAGACAAAGGGAAACCAGTGTTAGGGTTCTTTGAGGGTATACTCGAAGCCATGTTCTGGGTGACCAATAAAGTGATGAAGTTTGCACCATTTGGTGTATTCGCGCTCATCAGTGTGACGGTGATCAAATTCGGGGTCGGAGCGCTTCTCCCGCTAGGTAAACTGGTACTTGTCGTTTACGGCACAATGGCATTCTTCGTGATTGTCGTACTTGGCATTATCGCAAAATTAGCTGGAACAAGCGTCTTTACACTATTTAGAGTGCTAAAAGAAGAAATCATTCTTGCATTCTCAACAGCAAGTTCAGAAGCTGTACTGCCTAGACTAATGGATAAAATGGAGAAGTTCGGCTGCCCGAAAGCGATCACTTCGTTCGTTATCCCAACAGGCTACACCTTTAACTTAGATGGAAGTGCCATCTATCAATCCATTGCCGCCATATTTGTTGCACAAATGTACGGCATGCCACTTTCCATCTATGAGCAAATTACGTTACTATTAATCTTGATGCTGACATCTAAAGGAATGGCTGGTGTACCAGGTGCATCAATCGTTGTTGTCATCACAACACTTGGTGCAATGGGACTGCCGCTTGAAGGACTTGCCTTCATCGTTGGGATCGACCGTATTCTTGACATGGTTCGTACAACTGTTAACGTATTTGGTAACTCACTTGCAGCCATTGTCATGTCTAAGTGGGAAAAAGTTTTTGATCAAGAGAAATCGAAGAAGTATATTGAGGAATTAAAACAACAAACAAAAGCAGCGTAAAAGGAGATCTTTTCAAATGACGAAGCTACAGGACAAGCAAGTTCGAATCGAACGAGACTTTCTAGGTGAAAAGGAAGTAGACACTCAAGCGTATTATGGAATTCAAACATTACGTGCAGTAGAGAACTTTCCAATTACTGGCTACCATGTTCATGAGGAACTCATCAAAGCATTAGGGATTGTCAAAAAGGCAGCCGCACTTGCAAATATGGATACACAGCGACTATATTCTGGTCTTGGAGACAAAATTGTTCAAGCCGCAGACGAAGTTATTGAAGGAAAATGGAACAATCAATTTATTGTCGATCCAATTCAAGGCGGGGCTGGCACTTCAATGAATATGAATGCCAATGAAGTCATTGCAAACAGAGCGCTTGAACTACTAGGAAAGGAAAAAGGTGCTTATACTGAGCTAAGTCCAAACACGCATGTGAACATGTCGCAATCAACAAACGACGTTTTCCCAACAGCGATTCATATTTCAACATTGAATATGATTGAAAAACTACTTTATACGATGGAAAACATGCATCAAGTCATGACAGAAAAAGCGCAAGAATTCGATCATGTCATCAAAATGGGACGTACGCATCTTCAGGACGCTGTTCCAATCAGACTTGGTCAAGAGTTTAGTGCTTATGCAAAGGTTCTTGCTCGTGATATTAAACGTATCAAGCAGTCTAGACAGCATTTATATGAAGTCAATATGGGAGCAACAGCAGTCGGAACTGGATTAAATGCTGATCCTAAATATATTCGCCAAGTGGTTGGCTATCTATCTGACATTAGCGGATTACCGTTAGTTGGAGCTGAAGACTTAGTCGATGCCACGCAAAATACGGATGCTTATACAGAAGTATCAGCTGCACTGAAAGTATGTATGATGAATATGTCCAAAATGGCGAACGATATTCGCTTGATGGCATCAGGTCCAAGAGCAGGCTTTGGTGAGCTTCACTTGCCGCCAAGACAGCCAGGTTCATCCATCATGCCAGGGAAAGTCAACCCAGTGATGCCTGAGGTCATGAACCAAGTGGCATTCCAAGTCATCGGAAATGACCACACGATCTGTCTTGCATCAGAGGCTGGTCAGCTTGAGCTGAACGTGATGGAACCAGTCCTTGTGTTCAACTTGCTTCAATCTCTCAGCATCATGAAAAATGTATTTGAGTCCTTCGTAGACAACTGCTTGCGTGACCTAAAAGCAGATGAATCTAGATTAAAAGAATATGTAGAAAAAAGTGCTGGTGTCATGACGGCGGTCAATCCGCATATTGGTTATGAAGCTGCTGCACGAATTGCCAGAGAAGCGATTCTTACAGGCGTATCTGTACGTGAGCTTTGTCTGCAAAATGATGTTTTATCAGAGGAAGAGCTTGATGTCATCTTGAATCCTTTTGAAATGACTAAACCAGGTATTGCTGGCGCATCACTTTTAGAAAAGGATCGTTTAGAAGATTAAGCGGCATCATGAGAAGCGCACACCGACAAAGTTCCGGTGTGCGCTTTTTCATGGATGTTTGTTTTTCTCAAGCCCACATAGTATACTATCGTCAATTATTAGGGATGTGACTGCGTTTGAATCTACTGAAAAAATGGCTAAATACAGAGCCTTATTTAATTGTGATGCTCATTGTACTGACACCGATTGGCGGAGAGTTTAAATTTTATCCTTTTGAGGACAGCTTTCGGGTCAGCTTTGGAACCGTTGTCTTTTTCTTTATCCTGCTTCAAATGAAAAAATTCCCGGCATGGGCAAGCGGTATCATTGCAGGGGTTTCTGTTTTTGCGTTTCGCGTGCTTCTTGATACAGCCGTCACAGGTCATCTTCCGCTGGAAGAGGCGATTTCATTCAGATTTCCTCCCCTGCTTTATTACGTCGTCTACGGCACGCTCTTTTATTTATTAAAGGTCAGACGTTTCCGCGATCAGCCTTGGCTGATTGGAGCGACAGGTATCATCATGGAGCTATGTGCGAGCGTTGTTGAAATGATTGCACTTCGTGGCACCATCGATGAAATTTTAACGATGCGGACGCTGTTTCAACTTTTCGTTTTAGCGATTTTTAGAAGCTTTTTCGTGTTGGCTTGTTATACAATGATTCGCTTATATGAAGAGCAGGCGAGAGAACGTCAAATGAAAAAGGAAAAGGAACATCTGCTCATGCTCCTGTCTAATCTTTACACGGAATCTACATACTTTCATAAAACACTTGCACATGCTGAGCACATTACAGCGACATCCTATCAATTGTATCAATCTCTGCATCACGCAAAGGATGCAGAGTCAGTGGATTTGAAAAAGCTCGGAAAAACAGCCCTGCAAATTGCAGGAGAGGTGCATGAGATCAAAAAGGATAACCAGCGGATTTTTTCTGCCTTATCAAAGCTGATTCATGAAGAAAATTTCCAGGCTTATGCAAGTCCTGCCCATATTGCTGGGCTTGTGATTCGTATCCATGAAAATTACGCAGAATCTCTTAAAAAAAACATTGTCTTTCATTATGATGAAGATGGGCAGCATCCCGCCTATCACGTGTATACCATTCTATCTTTGTTAAATAATATCGTTTCCAATGCTGTCGAAGCCATTCCGGTGGATGGAGAGGTGTCTCTCTCTATTTCCCAGAAAGAGAACCATGTGATTTTTCAAATTAGTGACAACGGGCCTGGCATTAAAGAGCGTAATCATCATGTGATTTTTAAACCCGGTTTTACTTTAAAATACGATCAGGCTGGGAATCCATCAAGCGGTATCGGGCTTTCCTATGTGAAGGATACAGCGGAGAAGCTTGGCGGAAGTGTTGAGATGAGGAGTATCCCAAATAAACAAACGATTTTCACGTTAACGATACCATTGGATCAAATTAGTAGAAAAGAGGGGGTTGGGAGATGAGATTTTTTATTGTGGATGATGATGAAGCCGTGCGTTCTTCACTGGCTCAGCTTATTGAAGATGAAGAGCTTGGCATTGTCGCGGGGGAAGCAGAGGATGGCGCAGAGTTAACAGCAAGCTACTTAAATGATTTGCATATTGATATCTTATGTATTGATCTATTGATGCCGGAACGAGACGGACTTGAAACGATTCGAGCTATTAAGGATGAGTTTCATGGGAAATACTTAATGCTGTCACAGGTAGAAACAAAGGAATTAATCGGCCAGGCGTATACGCTTGGTGTTGAGTATTATGTGACAAAGCCAATCAATCGTGTAGAGGTCTTAAGTGTGCTCCACCTCATGATTGAGCGGCTTCATTTAGAGCATTCAATTGAAAATATTCAGCACTCACTCAAATCCGTCATGCAGTTTCAGCAGCGCGGTCAGACGAAAACGAAGCAGCGGGGGAAAAGTCTTGCAGAGGCAGGTCAGTTCTTGCTGGCGGAGCTTGGGATTGTCGGTGAGAAGGGGTCTAAAGATTTATTAGATATGATTCTCTTCACAGATCAATATTTAGCGCTGCATACCGATCATCATGATTCCTTTCCTTCTTTAAAGGTTATTTTCACGGGCGTCACCGAGGAAAAATTAAATGAGCCTTACACATCGGCAGACATTGCAAGAGAAGCGAAGGCAGCGGAACAGCGAGTAAGGCGTGCGATCAACCAATCATTGAAACATATCGCATCACTTGGGTTAACCGATTTTTCTCATCCGACCTTTGAAAATTACGCATCTAAATTCTTTGATTTCACCATCGTGCGAAAGAAAATGAGTGAATTAACAAAAGAGACGAGCGGTAGAGAAGAACATACCCGTATCAATGTGAAGAAATTTGTGCAGGTGCTCTACTACGAAGCAAAACGTATTTTTATGGAAGATTAAAAAAAGACATGCTCCCTCATGAGGGAGACATGTCTTTTTTGGTGATGGATTGCAGGTGCATCTGCAGTACGGAGCGTATGAGCTGAGGCGGTAAGCGATGAGGCTGCAAGATTCCATTCAATGCAAGTCCGTTGATGACCGCATAAAGCCGCTCAGTTTCGACTAAAAGATCGATATGATCAAGCAAGAGCCCATCCTCTTTTAATTTCATTAAACAATATTGGGTCATTTGGAAAAGCTCGTCATACATCTTTGCATTGAGCGGCTGTAAATCAGGTTCAGTCATCGACTTGACTGTAAAAGCCTGCCACACCTCCATTTCAAATCTTCGTTCTTCATCAAGTGGAAGAACCTGTTCCAATAACGCGAGGACATTTTCTTCCGTTGAACCGTTCAGCTGAAGTCCTGTCATCCGCTCTTTGACTCTTTCCTGAATCAATGTCATAGAGAAAAGAAATAGCTCCTGCTGTGTGGAGAAATAATGGCGCATAGAGCCCGCTGAAATGCCAGCTTCTACCGCTACTTTTCGTACAGAAGCGTTCTCCAATCCATCCTGTTTAATCACTCTCATGGCAGCTTGAGCGACTTTTTGTTTTTGTTTATGGTGATCGACGATTTTTGGCATACATTGATTTTAGCACAGCTATTGTTTTTTTAACACAGTTGTGTTACTTTTTATTTAATACAATTGTATTAAAAAGGATGTGGTGAATATTGATCGGGTTATTGATTGTGGCATGTGAAATTGGATTTTGGCTGTTTATTCTGGTGGGTTTAACACTTCGTTATGTGTTTAGACAGAAAAAGTGGGGCGCCTTTTTTCTCATTTGTACACCGATTTTGGATCTCATTCTTCTTGCAGCGACGTATATGGATTTAAGGCAGGGGGCTGTGGCGAGTGTCATTCACGGGCTCGCGGCTGTTTATATTGGGGTGAGCCTCGCTTTTGGACATCAAATGGTGAAATGGGCAGATGTCCGGTTTGCTTATCGATTTGCAGGAGGCCCTAAGCCGAAGGGAAGACCAAAGTACGGGAAGGAACGGTCTGTGTATGAAATAGTCGGCTGGACGCGGCATCTCGTCTCTTATGTCATCGGAGCCGGTTTACTATTTGGGTTATCCTACCTCATCCAAGCACCAGAACGAACGGAAGCACTGATGCAGCTAGCGAGAGTATGGGGAATGGTCTTAGCCATTGATTTCGTCATTAGCATCAGCTATGTGATCTGGCCGAAAAAACACCCGCAAAATATAGCCAGCTAATAAAAAAGACAGGCGAAATCACTCCGCCTGTCTTTTCTTATGATGAAAGCCCTTTGTAAATGGTGTCAATATTCCATTTCATCATCTTATAGTAGCTGTCCCCATCTTCACCTTTCTTTCCAATGGAGTCAGTAAATACTTTTCCTTTAATCGGAACCCCAGTTTCTTCAGATAGGCTTTCAAGGCTGCGTTGATCGACACTTGTTTCAAGAAAGAGCGCAGGCACTTGATGATCTTTGACGAAATGAATGATGCGCTTCATTTGTCCAGGTGTTCCTTCATTTTCTGTGTTAATCTCCCAAATGTAGCCTGCCTTCAGTCCATAGGCATCTGCAAAATACTTGAAGGCTCCCTCACTTGTCACAAGACGCTTTTTGTCTTTTGGCAGCTGGTCGAACTTGTCTTTTGCTTCATCATGAAGCGCTTGAAGCTTTTTGATATAGGCTTCTGTATTTTTTTCGTAATCCTCCTTATGCTCAGGGTCCGCTTTAATAAGTGCATCTCTGGCATTTTTAGCATACAGAATCCCATTTTCGACATTTAGCCAGGCATGGGGGTCCTGCTGGCTTTCCAGTCCTTTTGAAGACAAGTGCTTTACTTTGACGCCTTTACTTAATTCGGCTACAGGTGCATCATCCCCGCCCTTGCCACTCGATTCGAGCAGCTTTTGAAACCAGCCATTCCCTGTTTCAAGGTTTAAACCATTATATAGAACAAGGTCTGCATCCGTTGTATGCTGAACATCCTTTGGCAGTGGATCAAATTCATGTGGGTCTGTACCAATGGGAACAATGCTGTGAATAGAGACGTGCTCTCCGCCTACTTCCTTCACAATGTCATAAAGAATGGAGTAGGTCGTGACGACTTTTAATGTGCCGTCATCTTTGCCGGAATTATTTTGTTTTGTAGAACAGCCTGTGATGACCATAAGGGCAATGAATACTGCGGTCAAACGGATTGCAAATACCTTCTTCATATATGTCCTCCTTTTACATAGACGCTTCCTTTTTTAGCTGCGTTCGTTTTCGTTTAGACCTTAATGATCTCCATAGAATTCCTTGCTTTGGTGAAAGGATAAAGGCACTCCCGAATAAAATGGTCGCAACTAGCACGATAGAAGCGCCAGACGACAAGTTATACGTAAAACTAAGCCCAAGTCCGACGACAGCAGAAACTGCCCCGAAAAATGCAGATAAATAAATCATAATCCATAGCCGGTCTGTTAAGAGATACGCAGTGGCTGCCGGCGTAATAAGCATGGCAACGACAAGAATAATCCCAACAGTTTGCAATGAAGCAACGGTCACAAGGGTCAACAACGTCATGAGAAAATAATGGATCATTCGATTCGGTAAACCGTAAACCGAAGAAATCACCGGATCAAATGAACTAATGAGCAATTCTTTGTAGAAAACGATAACGGCCAGCAGGATAAAAATGCCGATGCCAAGCGTAATCCACATATCAGATGATCGAACAGCTAGAACGTTTCCAAACAAGATATGATATAAATCACTGGAACTTTTCAAAAATGTGATCAAAATGATCCCGATTGAGAAAAAAGCGGTGAAGACAATGCCAATCGCAGAGTCATTTTTAATGCGGCTGTTTTGACTCACGTATCCGATCCCAATCGCTGTTAATACGCCAGTTAAGACGGCTCCGAAGAAAAAGTTAATTCCCAGCATATAAGAGATGGCGACACCTGGCAGCACAGCATGCGATATGGCGTCTCCCATCAATGCCATGCCCCGTAAAATGATAAAGCAGCCAATGACCCCGCAAATAATGCCTACCATCACGGATGTAAATAACGCTTTTTGTAAAAACGCATATTCAAAGAGTCCGGTTAAAAATTCCATTACACGTCTCCTCCTGCTGATTTTAAGAATGGTAGCTGCGTTTCATATGCCTCCAGCATGACCTCTGGGCGAAGGATGTCGTGTACAGGTCCCGCTTTGATGAGTTTTTTATTTAACAGAACGAGATGACTGAAGTAATCATCGGCTTTACTTAAATCATGATGGACCACTAAAATGGTTTTTCCTTCATCCCGTAATTCCTTCAAAATGCGAATCATTGTTTCTTCACTTGCCATATCAATTCCAACAAATGGTTCATCCAAACAGAAGAGCTGTGCGTTTTGCGCAAGTGCTCTTGCAAGGAAGACACGCTGTTGTTGACCGCCGGATAACTCACCAATTTGTCTTTTGGCAAAGTCCTGCATGCCGACTTTTTCTAAACAGTGGTATGCATATGCCCGGTCTTCTTTTTTCGGACGTTTGATCAGGCCAAGCTTCGGATATGTTCCAAGTAGGACGGTATCCAGCACATGAATAGGAAACGTCCAGTCTAGATCATTTCTCTGAGGTACATAGGCGATCTGTTTTCTAACTTGTTTAAAGGGCTGTTCAAAAAAGCGAATATCCCCTTGGTCTTTTTCAATTAAATCTAAACATGCTTTGAGTAAAGTCGATTTACCGGCACCATTTGGACCTATGATTCCTGTCATCGTTCCTTCCTGTATGGAAAGAGAGATGTTCTCTAAAGCATCCTGCCCATGATATGAGACATGAAGACGGTCGATTGTTAAAGCATTTGGCATCTCTTGCGGCCCCTTTCAATCATCATTGCACTTCCTAAAGATATATGCATACATTAAATAATTTTGACTAAAGGATGAAATGATTCTCTAATCCTATTTTGTTTCCTTAGGGAAACTTTTATTTTATTCTAAGCGTCTGTCCTTCTTTTGTAAAGAGAAAAACTATATCTTATTCTGTAAGAGGGCAAATGATCGTTTTTATGTTATGCGCAGAGCGGTGGGCATGAGCTTGGTTTATTGAAAATCCGTGTGACAGAATGGGACACAAAAAAACCAATTATTTCTTCATAAATAATTGACAGAAGATAAGAAATCCTCATATAATAAGGGTAATCCAATATATGAATATATGCTCATATATAAAGTTTTTAATTTTTAATAGGTTGAATCGATCCAGGGAACGTTACTTATCATATAGAAAAAGGTGAGAACATGAAAAAGATGAAGGATGAATACGTATTAAGCGGTCTTGATTGCGGCAACTGTGCACGTAAAATAGAAACAGGTGTCAGCAAAATGGATGGAGTGGAAGCTTGCTCTGTTAACTTTGCGACAGGCACCTTGACTGTGACGCATGCAGATAAGCAAGAAACGATGTCAAAGCGAATTGAAAAAACTGTTCAGTCCATTGAACCTCATGTGAGTGTATCACCGAAAGAAGATGGTCATCATCACGATCATGATCACGGGACGAAAAATTTAAAAACGATTGTGCTGAAATTAATTGGCGGTGCAGTCATTGGAACAGCCGCTTTCTTTATACCTGAAGATGGTATATTAAAGTTCCTTATGTTCTTCGCAGCATATTTACTAGTCGGCGGTGATGTGGTTTTTAAAGCGCTGAAAAATATCGTGCGAGGCCAAGTATTTGATGAGAACTTTTTAATGACCATTGCAACAGTTGGTGCTTTTGTTATTCAGCAATATCCAGAGGCACTGGCAGTGATGCTCTTTTACCAAATTGGAGAGCTCTTCCAAGGGGCGGCAGTGAACCGTTCAAGACGTTCAATTAGTGAATTAATGAATATACGTCCAGAATACGCGAATCTAAAAGTCGGAAATGAAACGAAAAAAGTGAATCCAGAAGAAGTAAAAGTCGGTGACCGTATTGTCGTGAAGCCTGGTGAAAAAATTCCGCTGGATGGGCTCGTTATTGAGGGCTTCTCACTTGTTGATACATCCGCATTAACAGGGGAGTCGGTGCCGCGGGATGTAGAAGCGGGAAAAGAAGTTCTTGCAGGATTTGTGAATCAAAACGGTATACTTGAAATTGAAGTGCAAAAAGAGTTAAGCGAATCGGCCGTGACGAAAATTTTAGATTTGGTTGAGAATGCAAGCAGCCGAAAAGCGCAGACAGAAAATTTCATTACAAAATTTGCGAAATATTATACACCGGCTGTCGTCGTGCTCGCCTTATTGCTTGCCTTTGTGCCGCCGCTTCTTATTCCATCAGCACAATTGTCTGATTGGGTGTACCGGGCACTTGTCTTTCTCGTGATCTCTTGTCCTTGTGCTCTTGTTGTATCCATTCCATTAGGATTTTTCGGGGGAATTGGGGCAGCGTCTAAACGAGGCATCCTTGTCAAAGGCAGTAACTATTTAGAAGCATTGAATTCTGTGAAATATGCGGTATTTGATAAGACGGGCACGCTTACAAAAGGAAACTTTACAGTGACCAATATTGTCACAGCCAGTGACAAGTGGTCAGAAGAAGAGCTGCTTTCTTTTGCAGCACTAGCAGAAGCCCATTCCTCTCATCCTATTGCAGAATCGATTAAAGCGGCGTACAGCTCACCGCTTGATGAAAGTCAGATCGAAGCATATGAGGATATCGCGGGACATGGAATTAAAGCGACCATCAGCGGTTCTCACGTCTTAGCGGGAAATTACCGCTTGATGGAGCGAGAAGGTATTGCGTATGAAAAAGAAAAAAGAAGCGGAACCGTTGTGTACATGGCAATTAACGGTGAGTTTGCCGGATCAATCTTGATCGCAGATGAATTGAAGGACGATGCAATCGAAGCCGTTTCTGCTCTAAAAGCGTCTGGTATTCAAACCGTCATGCTCACTGGTGATGCTAAGCAAGTCGGAACTGCGGTCGCTAAGCAAATTGGCATTGATGAAGTACATGCAGAATTATTACCGCAGGATAAAGTAACGAAATTAGAAGAAATTGATCAGAAAAAAGCGCCTCAAGAAAAGCTATTATTTGTTGGGGACGGCATTAATGATACACCGGTATTAGCAAGAGCAGACATAGGAATTGCAATGGGCGGGCTTGGTTCAGATGCAGCTGTCGAAGCCGCTGATATCGTCATCATGACGGACCAGCCATCAAAGGTAGCAGAAGCCATCGCTGTCGCAAAACGAACAAGAAGGATTGTATGGCAGAATATCGCATTTGCCCTTGGTGTCAAAGGCGTTTTCCTATTACTCGGAGCATTCGGAATTGCGACGATGTGGGAAGCGGTCTTCTCGGATGTCGGTGTCACCGTACTCGCTGTGTTAAATGCGATGAGGGTCATGAAATAAAATTGTAAGGAAAATTTCATGAATACCATCTTTCATAATGGACCCCCTCTTGTTAAAATAGAAGAAGTTGGATAATGGCATTTTTCTAAGCTATTATCCTTTTTCTTTTTTAAAGGAATGATAAAGATAAGGTAGGTGCTTATGTGAGTAAGAAAAATAATCAATCTTCATCCATTAAATTTGCTGTCATTTTAACCATTATCGCAGCTCTTCTCATCGGTATATTTGTTGTGATTGGAAACAAGAACAGCCAAGAAGCACAAACAGTTGACAGTAAGCCTTCGATTAAAGGACAGCCTGTCATAGGAGACAAAAACGCAGCGGTGCAAATTGTCGAGTTTGGGGACTACAAATGTCCGTCATGTAAATCATTCGAAACAGACATTTTCCCAAAACTGAAAGCAGACTACATAGATAAAGGCGATGTATCATTTTCATTTATTAACTTGCCACTGCCTGTTCATGGAGATGGCGCAGTGTTAGCAGCACTAGCTTCTGAAGAAGTATGGAAAGAAGATCCAAAAAACTTCTGGGCATTCCATGAAGCTGTCTATCAAGCACAGCCAGATAGTGAAGCAGAATGGGTTACGCCTGCTAAGCTGACTGAATTAGCGAAAAAGACAACAAAAATTGATACGGACAAACTCAAAGATAACCTATCAAAGAAAACGTATCAGCCGCAGCTGAACACAGACGATCAGCTTGTGAACAAATACAAAGTGAATTCAACACCAACGATTTTGATTAACAATAAACAAGTTCAAAACTTCTATGACTATGATGAAATCAAAGAATTAATTGATCAAGAGCTCAAAGGGAAGAAATCATGAAGAATAAGCTTATTTACTTGTACAGTGCTTGGATTGTCTCGATCGTTGCGACGATGAGCAGCCTGTATTTAAGTGAAATTAAGAAGTTTATTCCATGCGATATGTGCTGGTTCCAACGCATTTTCATGTACCCGCTCGTGCTTTTACTTGGAATTGCTACGTTCCGGGGTGATGTCAAAGTGAAGTATTACGTACTGCCTTTGGCTGTGATCGGTGCTGGCTTTTCCATCTATCATTATATGGAACAAAAGATCCCAGGCTTTGCGTCGATTCGCCCTTGCCTCAGCGGTATTCCTTGTTCTGTTGATTATTTGAACTGGTTTGGTTTTATCACCATTCCGCTGTTAGCACTTATTGCATTTATTCTGATCATCATCAGTATGCTGCTGTTAAATGCAAAAGAAGATTGAGAGATAGCCTGCTTTTTAGCGGGCTATTTTTTATTTTTGCAAAAAGATAAAATTTAAAGAAAATTTGTATTGCTTTTCGCTTATGTCAGATATACATTAAGGGAGTAGTGTTAGATGATCAGATCATGTAAGGAGATAAGCGGAAAATGGCATGGGAAGTCTTAAGTATCATTGGTATTATCGCATTCGCCATTAGTGGTGCGATAGTGGCAATGGAGGAAGAGTACGATATTCTTGGTGTGTACATTTTAGGGATTGTGACAGCATTTGGCGGTGGAGCGATTCGGAATCTATTAATCGGTCTTCCGGTGTCTGCTTTATGGTCACAGGGCAAGATGTTTACCATTGCTCTTGTATCCATTACGATTGTGTTTCTTTTTCCAAAGCTTTTGCTCAAGCACTGGAGCACATGGGGGAATTTCTCGGATGCGATTGGCTTAGCAGCGTTTGCGATTCAAGGTGCATTATTTGCTGTGCAAAGAGAGCTTCCACTCAGTGCGGTCATTGTGGCAGCCATTCTGACTGGAAGCGGTGGCGGAATTGTGCGTGATTTATTGGCAGGGCGAAAGCCGCTTGTGCTAAAAGCAGAGATTTACGCAGTCTGGGCAGCACTTGGCGGCTTACTCGTAGGACTCGGTTTAGCACAAGGAGAGATTGCTTTGTATTTGCTGTTTCTCATCCTCGTCGTATGCAGGGTTTGTTCCTATCTATTCAAATGGCGGCTTCCCGCTAGGTCTTATTTTTTAAATAAAGGGTAAAACGAGAAAAGAGCGATTTCGCTCTTTTTTTTGTGTTTGATACGAGCTGGATGTCAGCAGGTAATGGAGTTTTCGTGTAAAATAAAAGCAGGGTCTTCTTGTTCATCATTGGAACAATACATATGATGAAAATTTTGTCAGCTGGCTGAATATCTGGATTCAGCCTTTTTTTGCCTAGATGGATTGTTATGTGTTGGTTTCACATTTTGCGGAATACTAAAGAAGCTCCTATGATCGGACGGATGAATCAACTCGAAATGAACACATCTTTGCATGTAAGCAAAACTTGACGAAAAAATTAAAATAGGAGGGACACGTACTAGTGGAGATTTTTTTGGCAGTGCTCGTACTACTTGCACTCATTGCATCATCTAATATTATCAATCGTTTTGTCCCCTTTATTCCAGTCCCGTTAATTCAAGTGGGCTTAGGAATACTGGTGGCAGCTTTTCCTTCAGGTTTACATATTTCTTTAAATCCTGAACTATTCTTCGTTTTATTCATTGCGCCGCTGTTATTTAATGACGGGAAGCGTACCCCAAGGGACGAGCTGTGGAAATTAAGAGCGCCGATTCTTCTGTTAGCCCTAGGATTAGTATTTGCGACAGTCATTGTCGCGGGATATACCATCCATTGGATGATCCCAAGCATTCCGCTTCCAGCCGCATTTGCGCTTGCAGCGATTTTATCACCGACAGATGTGGTAGCAGTCAGTGCTCTTTCCAGCCGTGTGAACATGCCAAAGGGCATCATGAGATTGCTGGAAGGCGAGGGATTAATGAACGATGCATCAGGACTTGTTGCCTTTAAATTTGCCATTGCAGCAACAGTAACTGGCGCTTTTTCAATTGCTGAGGCATCCTTTAGCTTTGTCTTAATTGCCGCAGGTGGTTTATTGACTGGATTTATTCTATCCTTTTTTATCATTCGTTTTCGCTATTTTCTCCGCCGTTTAGGAATGGACGATGTCACGATGCATATCATTCTGCAAATCCTTACACCATTTGTCATCTATTTAGCAGCTGAAGAAATTGGTGTATCCGGTATTTTAGCCGTTGTTGCTGGCGGTGTGACACACGCTATTGAGCAGGATCGAATGGAAGCAAATTTAGCCAAACTGCAAATTGCTTCATCAAACACTTGGAATATTATTTTATTTATTTTAAACGGACTTGTTTTCGTTATTCTTGGATTACAGATTCCTGATGTATCGACAGTGATTTTCCAGGATGAAGCGTTTAATAATATGCAGGTCATCAGTTACATCTTAATCATCACGCTATGTCTCATGATCCTGAGATTCTTATGGGTATGGCTCTTCTGGGCAGGTAACTGGAGTGTAACGAAAAAGCAGAATGTGAAAAAACCGAAGCTGCGTGCTTCGATGCTGATGACATTCTCTGGTGTTCGTGGTGCTGTCACTTTAGCTGGTGCCTTCTCAATACCATTTACGCTTGCGGACGGATCACCATTCCCCGAGCGGCATTTGATTATTTTCCTCGCAGCAGGCGTCATTTTATGTACACTCATTTTAGCTAGTGTATTATTGCCTCTTTTATCTGAGAAAAAAGACAAGCAAATCGCCGTGGATTTGGATACAAAGGTTCAGCATGCGAAACGGAAGCTGCTGAGAAGTGCCATTAAAACCTTAAGAGAAGGAATGAATGAAGACAACAGGGAAGTGTCTCTAGCACTCATTAATGATTACCGAATGAAGCTGCGTAATATCCAGCGTGAGCCGTACCAATTCGGGATGAGAAGACAGGAACGAAAAATCAGATTGCATGGAATTAAAGCAGAACAAATGAAGCTTCAGCAATTAATTGATGAAGAGAAATTAGATAAAGAAGAAGCCTATGAGCTACAGGAGAGATTTCATGAGCTGGAAATGCTGTATTCAAACTCCTTCAAAATTCGTTTTTCAAAAGTGAAGTTCCTGCGCTTGCTTCAATGGCTCCAATTATGGCGACCGAATCAGCTCGTTTCCAGCGGTATTTTAGAAAACGAAGACTCGTACAAGCAAATCCGTAAGAAAACGGCAGAGGCTGCTGTGGACTCGATCAATCAGCATATGACCGATGAAAATAAACAAACGTGTCACCAAGTGATTGGCTTTTACAACCAAGTCATTTATCGATGTGAACACGGTCCAAGCTTCTTTCAGCAAAAAGATCGTTCGTTTGACCGGAAGAAAAAAGAGCTTAACTTCCAAGCTGTACAGACGATTCGAAATGAAATTCAAACTTTGTATGAAAATGGTGAAATCAATCGTGATATTGCCCATCATTTAAGGGAGTATATCAATGATATGGAAGCTGTTCTCTTGACCAATACGTAATGTTGTCATCTTTTTCCCTATGTTTTATGATGAAGAAAGAGAACGAGCAGGGGGAGATCAATGATGGCGTATTATGGAGCAATTGAAGCTGGCGGTACAAAGTTTTGTTGTGCAATTGGCAATGAGCACGGGGACATTCTCGAAGAAATGACGATTCCTACAGAGCACCCAGAAAAAACGTTGCAAAAGCTCATTCCATTTTTCGAGCAGCATGACATTGAAGCATTAGGGGTCGGCTCCTTTGGACCGATTTGTGTCCAAAAGGACGACCCTTCTTATGGTTATATCATGAACACGCCGAAAGTAGAGTGGAAGCATTACCCGTTCATCCCAGAGCTAGAGAAGCAATTAGAAGTCCCAGTATCTTTTACAACAGATGTCAATGCGGCAGCTTTAGGTGAATTAACAAAAGGAGCAGCCAAAGGGCTGAATAGCTGTATGTATATCACGGTCGGTACGGGGATCGGTGCTGGCGCTGTTGTAAAAAACGAGCTTCTTCACGGTCATTCGCATCCAGAGATGGGGCACATCCTTGTCAGGCAGCATGAATCAGACCCATTTGAAGGAGTCTGCCCAGCGCATGGAACGTGTTTAGAAGGACTGGCAGCTGGCCCAGCGATTGAGAAAAGGTGGGGGAAATCTGCCAAAGAGCTCACAGAGGAAGAAGCAGTTTGGGCACTTGAAGCCGATTATTTGGCGCAGGCACTGATGCAATACTCGCTCATTTTAAGCCCAGAGCGCATCATTATGGGCGGGGGCGTCATGAAGCAAAAACAGCTGTTTCCACTAATTCGAGAGAAGCTTGCTGTTTATCTCAATGATTATGTAGACCTGCCGCCGCTTGATACATACATTGTCTCTCCTGGACTTGAGGACAAGGCCGGCATGACAGGAGCTTTGCTGTTAGCCATCGAAGCGAAGAAAAACGCCTGATAATAGAGTTTTAATGGACAACGTGAGATAATGAAAAAGATGGAATCTATGAAAAAGGTGGTTGTTAAAATGGTTAAAAGCTTGAATGATACCGTAACACTGAATAACGGAGTGGAAATGCCTTGGTTTGGTTTAGGTGTATTCAAAGTGGAGGACGGCAATCAAGTGGTAGATGCCGTAAAAGCAGCCATACGAAACGGATACCGCAGTATTGATACGGCTGCCGTTTATAAAAATGAGACAGGCGTAGGCAAAGCGATTAAAGAATCTGGCGTGAAACGAGAAGATTTGTTCATTACGTCTAAAGTATGGAATACGGATCAAGGCTATGACAAAGCACTGGCTGCATTTGACGCAAGCTTGAATCGACTAGGTCTTGATTACTTAGACCTCTATTTGATTCATTGGCCTGGCCCAAATGCAGAAACATTTAAAGACACATGGCGTGCGCTTGAGAAGCTTTACAAGGATGGGAAAGTGAGAGCCATTGGCGTCAGTAACTTCTACATTCAGCATTTAGAAGAGCTGTTAAAAGATGCTGAGGTTGTTCCAGCCGTGAACCAAGTTGAATTTCATCCGAAACTGACACTTGTCGAACTGCGTCAATACGCAAAAGAAAAAGGCATTCAAATTGAAGCATGGTCTCCGCTCATGCAAGGAAAGCTATTAGATCATGACGTATTAAAGGACATGGCTGCACGCTACAACAAATCTGTTGCTCAGGTCATCTTGCGCTGGGATCTGCAAAGCGGCGTCGTGACGATTCCTAAATCAATCAACGAAGAACGCATTAAACAAAATGCAGATATTTTTGATTTCGAACTTTCAAAAGAAGACATGGAAAAAATCGATGCATTAAACAATAACGAGCGCGTCGGCTCGAATCCAGAGACGATGACGGTTGGGTTTGAATAAATGAAAAAAATCCTCTTTCTCATGTGAGAAAGGGGATTTTTTATGTACTGCTTCTTCGCACAGCCAAGAGCATAATAAAAGATAAAATCACAATACAAATCGTCCATGCCCAAGCAAGCTCCATTCGTCCAGAATCAATCGCCACATAAATAGCGGTTGGGAGTGTTTGGGTTTTTCCTGGGATGTTGCCGGCAAACATTAAGGTCGCTCCGAATTCTCCAAGGGCTCTTGCAAAGCTGAGGATGCTGCCTGACAAGAGGGATGGCAGGGCAAGAGGTACCGTAATATAGGCAAAGACTTGGAATGAATGAGCGCCATCTACTTTTGCAGCCCCTTCAATATCTGACTCAACTGTAGAAAAGCCAGCCTTTGCTGATTGATACATGAGCGGGAATGCCACGACTGTCGAAGCAATGACCGCCGCCCACCATGTGAAAATGACCGGCTGATGGAAGATCCATTCAATCACGCCCCCTATTACACTATGCTTTCCGAATACGACGAGCAATAAAAAGCCAACGACTGTTGGCGGGAGAACGAGCGGCATCATCAGGAGCGTTTCCACAATCATTTTCCCTTTAAAAGTTGTTCGCTTCATCCAGAAGCCAATCGTTGTGCCAAAGACAGTGGCCAACAGTCCGCTAACGATGGCCACTTGAACGGACAGCCAAATGGGTGATAGAAAGTCTTCAGTGAGCATAGGCATTACGACACTTGAAAGCCGTATTTCTTAAAAATGGATGTGGCTTTATCAGATTGAAGAAATTGAAAAAAGGCCTTGGCTTCCGTTAGATGTTTTGTCCCTTTGACAATCCCTACTGGATATATAACCGGAGAGTGCATGTCCGAATTTGCTTCAGCTGCAATCTTTACCTTTTTGGAGACGAGGGCGTCTGTTTTATACACAACACCTGCTTCGACATTTTCAGTTTCAACGTAGCTTAGAACTTGTCGTACATCTTTGGCATAGACAGCATTCTTTTTCACTTGGTCCCATATGTTCAGTTTTGTGAAGATCTCTTTTCCATATGTACCAGCAGGAACCGATTCAGGTGTGCCAAGAGCAATCTTTCCTTTTATGTGCTGGACGTCTTGAAAGCTTTTAATAGAGGAAGAGCCATCTTTTGGCACAATAAGGACTAGCTCATTTTGTATGGCGTCCTTGATATAATCTTGATCAATGTCTCCAGATTGAACAAGTTCATCAAAGGGCTCTTCAGCTGCTGAGAAAAAGAGATCCGCTTTTGCTCCTTGAGCGATTTGCTGCTTCAATGCGCCGGATGACCCGAAGTTATTCGTTAATGTCACATGTGGATGCTGTTTGTGAAAGGAGACTTCAATTTCCTTTAGTGCATCCTGAAGACTTGCCGCTGCTGAAATCACAAGCTCTGTTTTTTTATTCGAATTAGATGGCTTCATCTCTGTTTGGCATCCACTCAGGAGCAAACATATGGAGATGAGGGCTAAGAATGTATACTTCATGTTCACACCTCTTATCATTCAATATCATGTAGTTCCCTTTATTATAAGCAAACTTATTTGAGCATTCATAGGCTTTCAGCAAAAAGAGAAAAGAAAAAGCCGCCAAATGGCGACTTTTAGCGTGACGACTAAGGAGATCGTTCTATCCTGTTTACTGCTGATAAAAACGCAGCAAATTCCCATTGATCACCTTGTCTGATAAGGAGAGCTCTTTATTGGCTTTTTCGATATAAGGCTGACATACCTCATCCTGCTTCACGGGTTCTTTTGTTTTTTGATCATAGCAGGTGTTTTTTGTATAGAGATAATCATCTGTAATAAAGTTCCCGTTTCTCAGTACAGCGAAAGGCGTCCGTTCATTTGAAAATAAATCATTGCCGAATTGAATGGAATCCTTCGTTTCAATCCCTAGTAAGTGAAGAAGTGTTGGCTTTACGTCTATTTGACCAGCTGTTTCAGAAATCGTATGCGGTGCTTGATCCGTGACACCAGGAATGTAAATTAAAAAGGGAACACGCTGCAGTTTGACCGCATCAAACGGTGTGATTTCCTCTTTATTGAGCAACTGTGCCATTGCCTCATGATGTGCCTCAGAGATGCCATAATGGTCACCCATGAGGACAAACATCGTATTGTTATACAATCCTTCTTCTTTCATACGGTCAAAAAATGTCTTAATTGCTTCATCTTGATAGCGGACGGTCGTCACATAGCGATTTAAAATGGTACTGGACGAATCATATTCATCAATAAACTGATCCTTCGGGTCAATTTCAAATGGAAAATGGTTGGTCAAAGTAATAAACGTACTGTAATAAGGCTGCTTCAACTTTTTTAAATGATCAACGGATTGATCAAAGAAGTCGATATCCTTTAAGCCCCAGCCAGTGGAATTCAGTTCATTGACATGATATGAATCGACATCATAAAAACGATCAATTCCTAGAGATTCATACATCACATCACGATTCCAAAACGTTTTATTATTTGCATGAAATTGGACGGATTCATAGTTTTCTTTTTTCAACTGCTTGTATAACGTGTCATATTCATTGTCACTTGCTGTGAAAAAGACAGCGCCGCTACTAGAAGGATAGAGGGAATTAGCGACAATAAACTCTGAATCGGACGTCTTCCCCTGCTCTGTCTGCTGATAAAATTCATCAAAATAAAAACTCTTTTTAGCCAATTGATTTAAAAAGGGAGTGATATATTGTCCATTTACCTTTTGGTTCATGACAAATTGCTGCGTGGATTCAAGTGAAATGAACACAACGTTTTTGTCTTTAGCAAGTCCGAAGTACTCTTCGTTTGGTCCGCTGTAATCAGCCTTTGTGTAGTTTGCTACAGTAGAAAGCGTATCTTCATCTGCAAAGGCCTTTTGTCCAATGCGTGCCGTTTGGGCAGCACCGTCATACAGATGGAATTGGAACAGCCCGAGGTTTCTGACAATGACTTCACGATCATAAGAGCTTGTCAGAAATCGAGGGTGATCCATCATAGCTGAGCTGACATGAAACAATAGGAAGCTGCAACAGATCGCATAATATGTTTTGATCGTCTTGTATGACGCTTTTGGGGCTAATGGTTTGCGCTTGAGCAGCCAAGCAAGTACAACAAAATCAACGAGCATCAGCACAAAGAGCGGGTGGAATAATTCCGTCATACTGCTGCCCATATCTCCCATGTTCTTCGCTTGGAATAGCACGGGAATGGTAATGAAATCAATGTAAAAACCATAAAAGATCGTATTCGATATAAGAATCGCCGTAAGAATAAAATTTGCAGTCAATAAAAAGACCTTTTGTTTGGTTTCATTTAAAAAAAGAGCTATCCCAAACAAAGGGAGTAGAAAGCTAAGTGGATTGATCAAAAGCAGCCATTCATGAAACAGATTGGCCGTTCGTATGTGAAATCCTAGTTGATAAATGATGTATGTTTTCATCCACATGAAGAGGATGGAATACACTAAAAACCAGTGATTTTTGAAAAACGCTTTCATTTATGTATCTCCTCATCATTCTGTATTCAGCTGCAAGGCAAAAACACTTATCTTAAACCTACTAAAAAAATGAGGAATGATCAATTGATATCTTATTTTTTCGCAAAACTCTTTTTTATTCTGTTAGAACTGAATGGGGATAGATATGCCGCAGATGACGGCGATGTAATAGCAGGTGACGACAGTGAGAGCAGCTAGTACGACTTGTTCTCCTGTGCTGCCTGTTTTGACATAGAAGGGGAGACGCACTTTAATGGAAGCTGGAAATAAAAATTTAATGCCGTTTACTGTTCCAGCATCAAGGATAAGGTGGCTCGTCATTCCAACTAGTAAACCGATACTTAGGCTGTCATTTGGTATGTATGTTGTCGCGAGAAAATAAATGATCAGCAGAAATAATAAACTGTGAGTGAACGTGCGATGACCGAATACGCTGCTGATCATTGCCGAGAGCAGCGGAAATTTTCTACCGATTTTACTTTTTGTATGGCAAAGGTCGGGGATCAAAGCACCTGCCGATCCAGCTGTAGCCATGATGACTGGGTCGAATCCGTAGTAGTAGGCGACGGCTGTTGAGGCGGCGATTCCGCCCATAATGTGTGTTTTTCCTGTCATGATGCGTACTCCTGTTCTATCTTTTGTTCAAGTACCCACTATATCAAGGGTGAATTCATTCAGCAAGGCTTATTTCTAAAGAAAAAGAGGACAAAAGGGTTGGCTGATTGGAAAAACATTCTATAATAAGGGGGAAGTCATGTTGATACTAACGATAAGGATGCGATTCGGATGGGTAATGCAGACATTTTAAAAGAAATTGTTCTTGTACATTATGAAGTCAGCCGTAAATTAAACCGCAAGTTACTTGAGTTAGAAAAAGACATCACGCCTCCACAGATATATGCTCTTTCTATTTTGATACAAGGCAAAGTATCACATGCCGAAGAGCTGAAACAAAGACTCTCTTTAAACCCAGGTGCAGCCTCCATTGCACTCAATAAATTATGTGAGCAGGGCTATATTCAGAGAGAACGGGACAAAGACGACCCCTCGCTCGTCCGATTAGAAGCCACCGAAAAAGGGCAGGCGATTTATGAGAAGCATACACGTCTTTTCGGAAAGGTGATTCAGCATATGATGTCAGACTTCACAAAGGAAGACTTAAAGACCTTTTTGACGTACCTGCAAAAAATGAGACAGACCTTTCATGATGATTGAGCCTTTCCACTTTGTATAATGCGGCGCACTGTAGCACAAATTAAACAGGCAACCGCATTTTATGAAAAGGGAGGAAACAGCGATGTCATTTTTCCAAAAGGATAAAAAGGCGAAAAGCGAGAAAGACCACAAGCAAGTAGATCAGCTGTTAGAAGAAGCAAGCAAAGAGCTAGCAGGCGATCCGCTTCAGGAAGCTGTACAAAAGAAGAAAAACAATGATCAATAAGCAGGTATAGGGCAGAGAAATGATTCTCTGCCTTTTTTCTATGTTTTTCCCTTTGACAGAAGTGAGAATGTTTGATAACCTTCGTGTAGTAAAAATGAATAGAAATCCTCACGCTATGTCTCAGTGAGGTAGAGGTTGCGCGGATGATGAGTCACTCATGGGAGAGATGGAATCGAAGATCATGAGAAAAAAGGCATCAGCGCCGAAGTGTAGAGAGAGCTCCAACTTTCTTTATGCTGGGTCTGCATTGAATAAATGCAGGACTGCCACGTCTTTGAAGCGTGGAGGGCTATCCGGAGATCAAGGTGTATGTTTTGAAAAGCATGGACTGTTGTTCAGGCTTTTTTTTATGTTCTGAGTACCGAAGATAAGGGTATGCTGTTAAGAAAGTGACCCATGATGAACATAAAGAATACAAGTCATTGCTTCACAAATATATCAATGAAGATACTGCCGGGTCTGGTCCGAAGTGAATATAACGGAGGTACGGAAATGGAACAGACAAAAAAATGGGGTTTTTGGTTATTGACGGCTTTTGTCGTCGGAAATATGGTAGGTTCAGGCATCTTTATGCTGCCAAGTACGCTTGCCCAGCATGCGAGTCCTTTAGGTGTGACGATGGCATGGCTTGTCACAGGTGGCGGTGTGCTGATGATTGCACTTGTTTTTGGGCATTTGTCCATTCATAAGCCGCAGCTAACGGCTGGACCACAAAGTTATGCAAGAGCGCTTTTTAACGATCCGAAAAAAGGGAAAGCGGCCAGTTTTACAATGGTTTGGGGATATTGGGTAGCAAGCTGGATTAGTAATGTCGCGATTATTACGAGTCTTGCCGGTTATTTAACGACATTTTTTCCTATTCTCACAGTGAAGACGGAGATTTTCACCTTTGGAAAAGAAGCGATCACACTTGGTCAGCTGACAACATTTATTGTATGTACCATTCTTCTTTGGGGAACACATACTATCTTAATTACAAGCTTAAGCGCTGCAAGTAAATTAAACTTTATTACGACCTTTTCAAAGGTACTTGGATTCGTCCTTTTTATTGTTGCGGGATTATTTGCATTCCAAACGGCATTATTTGAACATTATTACTTCCCAGTTGCAGCAGAAGGCGAAGGAATGCTCGGACTTGGAGGCCAAATTCATCATGCGGCCATTTCCACACTATGGGCATTTATTGGCATCGAATCTGCTGTCATTTTATCAGGAAGAGCGTCCTCGCAGCGCGATGTGAAACGTGCAACGATTACAGGTCTTTTAATTGCACTTTCTATCTACATGGTTATTACTTTGATTACAATGGGCGTCCTACCGCACGATCAGTTGCAAGGCTCAGATAAACCATTCGTTGACGTGCTTCAGCTCATTATAGGACCGGCTGGCGGAATTGTAATGGCATTGCTTGCGATTATTTGTTTATTTGGTTCGATGCTCGGCTGGATCTTACTTGGTTCAGAAGTACCGTATCAAGCAGCAAAGGCTGGCGATTTCCCGGCAGTATTTGCAAAAACAAACAAAAAAGGCAGTCCTGTTTTTGCTTTAACGGTTACAAACATTATGTCACAGCTGTTTATTTTCTCAGTGATGTCTCGAACGATTAATGAAGCTTTTACCTTTTTAACGACATCAGCGACACTTGCGTATCTCATTCCGTATATTGTGTCTTCGATCTATAGCTTTAAAGTCATCATGCAATGTGACACGTATGATCTTCAAAAAGGGAAGCGAACAAGAGACGGAATCATTGCACTTGTAGCGATGGGGTATTCCGCTTGGGTCATTATTTCAGGAACAGCTGATTTGAAAACATTTGGACTTGGCATCGGTCTGTTTTTAGTAGGTATTTTGCTTTATCCATTCATGTCAAAAGGATTTGCCAAAGGAACAGAATAAGGGAAACGTTTCTTCACTTGTGGAGAAACGTTTTTTTATGATGCAGATGTTAAACGGTCCACAATAAACTCAAGCTGTCCTTCTAGTGACACTGGGTCATTAAAGAAGTAGCCGACAGGATCGATTTCAAATACGTGTTTATTTTGTACAGCAGGAAGTGATGCCCAAATGCTGCTTTCATACACCTGGTCTCCTTTACTTTTTGAACCGCTCCATGGACTAGTGAAAATATAGTCGCCTGCGTATTCTGGCAGCTTTTCAAGGGAAATATTTGCATAGCCGACGCCGCTGTCGATGGCATCTTTTTTAACTGCCTTTGGCGCACGTAATTTCAACTCGTCATAAATAATTTCGCCTCCGCGTGCAAAGGTGTTTCCAAAGATATAGATACCTTTATCAAAAGGTGACACGATTGAAACGGTTTTGCTGCCGACCGCTTTTGTTACTTTAGGCTTTACCTCAGCTATTTTTGTATCCCATTTCGTGATCCATTCTGCTGCTTTTTTCGGTGTACCTGTCATTTTACCGAATTCTTTTAGTTGATCTTTAAAGGAATATTGATTGTATTTAATGGCAACGGTTGGCGCAATTTTTTTGTATTGATCAAATTTCTCGTCTTCTTCCCAAGCAATAATCATATCTGGCTTCAAAGCGGCGACCTTTTCGACAGAAGGGGTTGTTCCAAGGTTTTTGACACCATCCGTTTTGCCTTTATAGAAAGGGTTTTTAAAGATGGACGCAGTTGCAGCAATCGGCGTCTTGCCAAGTGTCACGAGGTCACCGTAGTAGCTTTCTGCCAGAAGCACAATTCGTTTCGGATCTTTAGGGAGTTTGACTTCACCTTTGACATCTTGATAAGTGATTGTGTCATTCTGGTTGGCGCCAGATTTTTTATTTGAAGTGCTGCCGCAAGCAGCTGTAAACAGCATAAGAATGGCTAAGGAAATCAAAAGAAATCCAGATCGTTTTTTCACAAAGATTCTCTCCTATTCACTTTATTGTGATAATGATTCTCAATTTCAATTGTATCGTAACATGATGGGATGAAAAATGCATCGGCTATTTTAGGGTCTAAAGAAAAATGGTAAATTTCTCACGGTTTTTTGATGAAAATAAAGAAAATGTTCAGAACAATGATTTCAAAAAGAAAAGAAAGTGATATACTAGACTTCGAGATTGATAATCATTATCACTAATGAGGAATAGATTTGAACGGAAAGGAAGAGACTGGTTTTGGGCTCACAATCGAATAAACAGCTGCCGGCCAAAGACGATGCAATGGATATTGTCACAAAGCCCTTTGGAACAGCAGCTGTTGTCATCATAGGAATCATCGCTTTAGCATTTGGTCTTTTTTTATCGGTATCATTAGGAGCGGCAAACATTCATTTGCACACTGTGTGGGAAGCCATTTTTTATTTTGATCCACAACAAACTTCACATCAAATCATCCGGGAATTAAGGCTGCCTCGTACAATTGGAGCAGCACTCGTCGGTGCCTTTTTAGCCGTATCGGGGGCTATTATGCAAGGCATGACAAGAAATGCGCTTGCGTCTCCTGAAATTATGGGTGTGACAAATGGCTCTGCATTTGCGATTGCCATTGCGTTTGCTTTTTTCCCAGGACAATCTTCTTTTACATTAATTCTTTGGTCATTTGTTGGTGCGGCACTCGCTGCCTCTATTGTGTTTGGTGTCGGTACTCTTTCAAAAGGTGGATTGACCCCAGTGAAGCTCGCACTAGCTGGTACGGCTGTTGGGGCACTTTTAAGCTCCATCTCCTCAGCAATTGCCATCCGGTTTGACGTCGCTCAAGACATGAGCTTTTGGTATGCTGGCGGCGTGGCTGGTGTGAATTGGAGCAATATTAAGGTCATCATTCCAGTTGCGGTTGCGGGGCTGATCATCGCAATGATTCTTGCCCGCTCGATCACTGTTCTCAGCTTAGGTGATGAATTGGCAAAAGGGCTTGGACAGTACACGAAAACTGTCAAGGTACTTGGAATATTGGTCGTCATTCTTCTAACAGGTGCTGCTGTCTCAGTGGCCGGTTCTATTGGCTTTATCGGGCTTGTGATTCCTCATGTCACTCGTTTCTTGGTCGGAGTTGACTATCGATGGATTATCCCATGCTCAGCTATTTTAGGGGCGGTTCTGTTAATTTATGCAGACATTGCTGCAAGGCTGGTCAATGCCCCATTTGAAACGCCAGTCGGTGCCATTACTGCAATTATAGGCGTTCCTTTCTTCTTATATTTAGCTAGACGTGAAAGGAGCGGGATTTAGATGGAAATGGTGCAGCAGGCAAAGAAAAAGAAATACAAACGAACGATGCTCATGATCTTTTTGGCGATCGTGGCTGTGTTCCTTATTAGTTTAAATACCGGAGAAATTCGCATTTCTCCGATGGATACATTGAAAACATTTTTTGGATTCGGAAGTGAAATGGATGAGCTTGTATTATTCGAGTTCAGACTTCCAAGAATGGTCATCGCTTTACTTGTTGGCGCTTCTATCGCTGTATCAGGAGCGATTTGGCAAGGTGTTTCTCAGAACGGTTTAGCCGATCCAGGCATTCTTGGTGTCAATGCGGGCGCAGGCTTTGCAGTGGTTTTGTTTATTTTTGCTTTCCAAGGTACGATGTCAAACCTAGGTGATTTTACGATCTTTGTACTGCCGCTCTTCGCTTTTGTAGGTGCAGGCTTTGCTGCATTTCTCATCTATGTGTTAGCGTGGAAAAAGGGCATCACACCTGTTCGTTTGATCTTAACTGGTATTGGCGTCAATGCTGCATTTTCAGCAGCGATTGTGGTGATTCAATTAAAAATGAGCCCAAATGATTTTAACCAAGCCATTGTGTGGTTATCTGGAAGCATTTGGGGCTCAAGCTGGACGTATGTCCTGGCTGTCCTGCCATGGATGCTGATTTTCCTTGTATTAGCGGTTGTAAGAGCACGCTACTTAAATATCATGAATTTGGGTGACCAGCTTTCCTACGGCTTAGGGATTTCGGTTCATAAAGAAAGAAGCTTTTTTATGCTGATTGCTGTTGCATTAGCAGGTGCTAGTGTCGCTGTTGCAGGTAGTATCTCGTTCTTAGGGTTAGCCGCACCGCACTTGGCGAGAAAGCTTGTTGGACCAAAGCATCAAGGAATGATACCAGCCTCCGCGTTGATTGGCGCATTGTTATTATTACTGGCAGATACACTTGGCCGCGTCATACTTGCACCATCAGAGGTGCCAGTTGGTCTTGTCGTTTCGGCTTTAGGCGCACCTTACTTCATTTACTTATTGATGAAAACGAACTAAGAAGGAAGGAGAGTACAACATATGAAATCGCTCGAAACAGAAAAGCTTTGTATTGGTTATAATGACCGTTTGATTGTAGACGATTTAAATATCAGTATCCCAAAAGGCAAGGTGACGACATTGATTGGACCGAATGGGTGCGGGAAATCAACGATTTTAAAAACAATGTCCCGTATCATGAAGTCCAATCAAGGAGCTGTTTACTTAAATGGCCAGGCCATCCATCAAACGCCAACAAAAGAAATTTCAAAACAAATGGCGATCTTACCGCAGACTCCCGAAGCACCAAGCGGGCTGACAGTCTATGAGCTTGTGTCATATGGACGTTTCCCGCATCAAAATGGATTTGGACGCTTATCAAATGAAGATAAACGAATCATCAGATGGGCACTTGAAGAAACGGGTATGATTGCTTTTCATGACCGGCCAATTGAAGCACTTTCTGGTGGACAGCGTCAGCGTGTATGGATTGCGATGGCACTTGCCCAGGAAACAGAACTGCTTCTATTGGATGAGCCGACGACGTATTTGGACCTTGCACATCAGCTCGAAATTCTTCAGCTGTTAGAACGGTTAAACAGAGAGCAGGGACGAACTGTGTTGATGGTCATTCATGATTTAAATCATGCGGCACGTTTTTCTCATTACATGATTGCCCTCAATCAAGGAAAAGTTATCAAAGATGGGTCGCCTCATGAGGTCATGACCAAAGAGGTGCTTGGTCAGGTATTCCACATTGATGCAGAAATTGTACTTGATCCTAGAACAAATAAGCCGATCTGTTTAACATATGACTTAATGAATCATGAAAGAAAGCTAGAAGCTGTGAATGGATAATAGATGGACAAGGAACTCGGTGTGACTACCGGGTTTTTTTGTGTCCTCGAAAATACCTAGTGTTTCCATTTTCTCCAGTTGATATTTTTCGCTTTTATGCAGAAAAGAGGTACTTTTTTACTTTAGACAATGGTAATATACGGTTAGAGATCATAGCTAGAAAGGAAAGAGATGCGTGGAAACAGCAAAAATATTGATTGCAGATGACGAAGAAGCAATTGTCAAAATGGTTGAACGCATATTAAAAAAAGAAGGATTCAAGCATATATATAAAGCCTACCATGCAGATGAAGCACTAGATATTGTCAAAAACGAGGACATCCACCTCTTACTTCTAGACGTGATGATGCCTGGTAAGTCTGGCTTTGATGTTCTTCCTGAAATGAGAAAATATACGAAAGCGCCCATTTTCTATTTAACTGCAAGAACGTCTGATGTAGATAAACTGACCGGCTTTGCGCAGGGGGCAGATGATTACATTACAAAACCATTTAACCCGCTAGAGCTAGTGGCTAGAATTAAGGCTCACTTAAACCGAACTTATATCTCCTTGCAGGAAGACCAAGATGATGCCCAAAGCCGATATGAATATGCCCATTTCTCCTATCATCCTCATTCAGCCGAATTGAAAGTAAGAGGAGAGGTGACTGCATGCTCAGCCCAGCTTCTCTCCTTGCTGAAGTACTTTTGTGATCATCCGAATGTGGTTCTTTCAAAAGATCAAATCTATGAGAAAGTATGGGGCGTCCCATCATATGGTGATAACAACACCGTGATGGTTCATATCCGAAAGCTGAGAGAAAAGATCGAGTTAGATCCGAGTCAGCCAGAATATATTGTGACGATCCGTGGTATGGGCTATAAATTTATACCGCACCCAGCAAAGGTTCTTAAATAATTTATGAATTTACGAGCAAAACTCTTCTTTCACTTTGTTGGACAAATGTTTATTGTGATTGCCATTTTGATCATCGGAAATACGTTCTCTGATAATTTATATTTAAAAAAATACTACGAGAACATGGCTGAAACCGGTTTAACAAAAGCTGATGGAGATACACTCATGAGCTGGCTTTATTTTAACGAGGATGGAGAAATGGAAGCTGATGATCAGCTGAAACAAGCAGTGAGAAAACGAGACGGCTGGCTGCAAGTCATTGATTCAAAAAAACACAACGTCTATAGCTATCACCGCCCTAAGTCCATTCCAACTTCCTATCAAAAGGATGAAATGATCAAGATCTTTGAAAAAAGACAATTCAAAGATTATAAGATGTACTTCTGGCCAATTGAGATTGATCAAAAAAGCTTTATCGTGCTATATGGGTTTAAAACAAACAGCACAAAGGTCGCCAATTATCTGAAGCAGCACGAGAAAGACTTGGCTGCACTCTCTCAATATTCGGTTGAAACGAAAGAATTCTTGAAGAGAATGAATGGATCGGTGCATCTGTTCAATGATGAAGGGAAATATTTACAAGGTATTCGAGCCAATACCAATTTGAAACATGAGGTAACAGATGTTGAACTGCTCAAGTATCAATCAAAGCCTTGGGAGTTTAGAAGTGATCTGTCTTATATCAGGGTGAATAAAAACCGGTATATCATTATTTCTGTACCAAATAAAGTATACAGCCCAGATGGATTATACGATAAAGAAACAGACGCTTTAAATCAATATACGACCATCTTAATTGCAGGTCTTGCGATTACGATTATTATCGTCATGACATTATGGTACTCGTATCGCTATGGACTGCCGATCTATCACATTATCCGCTGGCTGATTTTCTTATCTAGAAATAAATTACAGGAACCAACAAATAGAAAAGGAATTCCAATTAGTAAAAATAAAAAAGGTCGTATTAAGCGGGAATACCGATTATTTGAGGATATTCTAAAAACAATGGATCAGCTCACGCTTACATTAAAAGAGAATGAAGCAAACCGAAGAAAAATTCAAACCACAAGGGAAGAATGGATTGCAGGATTGTCGCATGATTTGAAAACACCCCTTAGTACGATTTACGGCTACGGGCTCATGCTTGAATCTGATCAATATCAATGGTCAAAGGAAGAAGTCATGGAAATGGGACAGGTGATTCGTGAGAAATCAGAATACATGTCGACCTTGATTGAAGATTTAAACCTTACGTATCGATTGAAAAATGGGGCCTTGCCTATTAATCGAAAGCCGGTCGAGCTGGGTGAATTTTTAGCCTCTATTATGGACGAGTTTTCAAGAAGCTCTTTTTCTGAGGATTTTTCATCCTCTTTTGAAGATCAAACTAACGGTGTCATCTTTGAGATCGACAAAGCTTGGTTCAGACGAGTGATTGAGAACCTGCTGGCGAATGCAGTCAAGCATAACCAAAAAGGCACGCATATTACAGCTGTTTTGTCTGAAACAAATGAAGAAGTTCGGATCGAAATGAAAGACAACGGATGCGGAATGGCACAAGAAACGGTCGATCACTTATTTAACCGCTACTATAGAGGGACAAATACAAATGACCCAACGAATGGAACAGGACTTGGTCTGGCAATAGCAAAAGAGCTTGTCTTGCTGCATGACGGTGATATTCAAGTAGAAAGTGAACCAGGTGCAGGAACAACTATTGCGATTATCCTAAAAAAATCACCTCCTGTAAAATAGCCAAAAAACGATTTTCCTTTCTTAAGGAGATCGTTTTTTCCTGTTTTAGGATTGAAATCAACTTTATAAACGATTACAATTAAATTGTTAACGTGAACAAATTATTTTCATACGATAAGAGGGATGGGGGAATTTGATGAAAGCCTTTTTAGATGAGCAGTTTTTACTAAACAGTCCAACGGCGGAAAAGTTATACCATGAGTTTGCAAAGGATCTTCCAATCATAGATTACCATTGTCATTTAAGTCCTAAAGACATCTATGAAAATAAAACCTTCCGAAATATTACCGAGGCATGGCTTTATGGAGATCATTACAAATGGCGTGCCATGAGAGCAAACGGCATCCCTGAAACGCACGTCACGGGGGATGCATCTGATTATGATAAATTTTTGGCGTGGGCGAAGACCGTCCCTATGACCATAGGAAATCCGCTCTATCACTGGACCCATCTAGAGCTGAGAAGGTATTTCGGAGTCGAATACCTATTAAATGAAAAAAATGCAGATATCATTTGGCAGAAAATCAATGAAAAGCTGCAAGGAGAGGGATTTGGGGCGAGAGACTTCATCATGAAATCAAACGTTGAAACCGTTGTGACAACAGATGATCCGGTCGATTCACTTCAATATCATCAAAAACTGCGGGAAGAAGGATTTTCTGTACAAGTGCTTCCAGGGTTTCGACCTGATAAAGCACTCGATATTGCGAATGATCTGTTTGAAAAATATGTTCATGAGCTGGCAGAGGCTTCAGCTATCCCAATACAATCCTACCAAGACTTCTTGAATGCCCTCCGTGCGAGAATTGATTTTTTCCATGAACACGGCTGCTTGATCTCGGATCATGCCATTAATGAAATGACATATGAAGAAACGACACAAGAAGAAGTGGAGACCATCTTTCATAAAAGAATGTCTGATCATCCATTGACGGAAAAAGAGAAGATTAAATTTAAAACAGAGACATTCATTATGCTAGGTCAGGCTTACTGTGAGCGTGGCTGGGCAATGCAGCTTCATATCAATGCACTTAGAAACAACAATACGAAAATGTTTGAGAGGCTTGGACCAGATACGGGGTACGATGCGATGAATGACGAAGACATTGCAAAGCCGCTTTGCCGAATATTAGATCGTTTAGAACAAGAAGATGCATTGCCAAACACGATTCTGTATTCCTTAAATCCAAGGGACAATGTAGTGATATCAACATTGGCTGGAAGCTTTCAAGACGGGAAGACACCTGGGAAGATGCAGCACGGCACAGCTTGGTGGTTTAATGATACGAAGCAAGGAATGACAGAGCAGATGATGGCTCTTTCCAGTATCGGACTGATCAGCCGTTTTATCGGGATGCTGACAGATTCACGAAGCTTTTTGTCCTATACAAGGCATGAATATTTCCGAAGACTGCTTTGTGATATCATCGGGGATTGGGTAGAAAAAGGAGAAGTGCCCTATGACATTGAGCTGTTAGGGGAGATCGTGAAAGGAATCAGCTATGAAAATGCGAAGCGATATTTTCAATTTGACCGGGCAAAGCAGCTCCATCATCAAAGTAAAATCACATGAGGAAAAAGGCGAGAAAATGAAAGCGGTTTTATGATAAGATGGAAAAAAATCATAAAAGGCGGAATAGCATGACAGTCACAATTAAAGACATAGCAAAATTGGCAAATGTCTCTCATACAACAGTATCAAGGGCTTTGAATAACAGTCCTTTTATTAAAGAGAAGACAAAACAAAAGATTTTGTCGATTGCAAAACAGCTGAATTATTCACCAAATGTCCATGCCAGAGGCCTTGTATCACAAAAATCGTTTACAATCGGTCTGTTTTTCACGAGTTTAACAGAAGGCACATCCTCAAGCTTCTTTGTGGATGCGTTAAAGGGCGTCAATAGCGTCATGACAGAGCATTACAATCTGTTTGTTAGGGGTATTGACGATTTTCACGATTACACAACCATTCATAAACAGCGCTACGATGGCATTTTGCTGATGAGCCAAAGCGAGCACGATGAAGCGTTTATCCATCATGTCAAGAAACAGGGCATTCCAATCATTGTGCTGAACCGTCGTGTAGAAAGTAATGAAGTGATGAATATATTAGCAGATGATAGTCAAGGAGCATACCAGGCAGCGCACTATTTCATTCAGCAAGGCCATCAACAAATCGCCATCATTGAAGGAAAAGAAGGCTTTAAATCGACTCAGGAGAGAAAAGCTGGCTTTCTCCAAGCGTTAATTGATCACCATATTCCTATGAAAAAAGAATATATGATCACGGGTGACTACCATATGAAAAGCGGCTATGAATCAATGGAATCTCTGCTGACCCTTGATCATCCGCCAACAGCGCTTTTTTGCTCTAACGATGACATGGCCATTGGTGCGATGAATGCTTTATATGCAAAGGGCAAGACGTGTCCAGGCGATATCTCTATTATTGGTTTTGATGATATTGCATTTTCATCCTATACCACGCCTGCACTGACAACGGTGAAAAAGCCAATCGAAAAAATGTGTGCACTTGGAGCAGAAGCCATCCTATCCGTCATAAACGGTGAAGAGCAGGAAAAAGATCATATGGAAAAAATGTATGTCCACACAGAGCTGATGATCAGAGATTCAGTCAAAAAGGTGCAGTAATCGGCATCTTTTATAGAAGAATGTTCACGTGTGCATAAATTACAGAGAGGGGAATCCATTTGAAACGTTTATCAAAAGCCCTATACCCGGTGCCTGAGTATCCGGAAACGATTTTGCAGATTGGTGAAGGGAATTTTATGCGAGGCTTTATTAATTGGCACATCCAAAAGCTGAACGACTGCACAGATTTTAAAGGAAGAGCTGTTGTTGTTCCCCCGAGAAAAGGATCTGTTGCAGCTTTAAATGAACAAGATGGCTTATACACATTATGTATACAGGGCTATCATGACCAGCAAGAAATGAATGAGCGGATGGTCATTCAATCGATCAGCAGAGGAATCAGTACGTATACGGATTATGATGTTTTTTTACAAGTAGCTGAAAACCCCGATCTCCGCTTTGTCTTCTCCAACACGACAGAGGCAGGGCTTATGTTCAGAAAGGCGGATCGCTTGGAGGATCGACCGCAAGCGAGTTTTCCAGGAAAGCTGACGGCGTTCCTATATCACAGGTTTAAAGCATTTGCTGGAGATGAACAAAAAGGGCTGATCATCCTTCCATGTGAACTGGTCGAACATAACGGTGATCGCTTGAAGGAATATGTGATAGACATGGCAACTGAGTGGGACCTGCCGCTTGCGTTTATCACATGGATCAAGGAAGCCAATACGTTTTGTAATACGCTTGTGGATCGGATCGTTCCTGGGTTTTCTAAGGAAGCAGCTGAAATTGTTCAAAAGGAAGAGGGATATATCGACGAGTTGCTTGTCACGGCAGAATACTATCACCTCTTTGTTATTGAAGCACCTGTCTTCGTACAAAAAGAGCTTCCCTTTCAAGAAGCAGGTTTAAATGTCCTTTTTGTAGAGGATATTGCGCCTTATCGCATGAGCAAGGTACGGATTTTAAACGGTGCCCATACAGCGATGGTGCCAATCGCTTACTCATGCGGGGTAGAAACTGTAAAAGAGGCTGTGGATGATGAGGATGTTGGCCCGTTCATCCGGCGGATGCTGGAGGAGGAAATACTGCCAGGGCTTGAGCTTTCTCGAGGTGAGCTTCTTCTTTATACACAATCGGTTTGGGATCGATTTTGCAATCCATTTGTGAAGCATCAATTGCTGGATATTGCGCTTAATGGTGTATCTAAGTTTCGAACCCGTATTCTTCCGTCATTGCTCGATTATGTTGAGCAAAAGAAACAGCTGCCAATGAAACTCGTGTTTTCACTCAGCAGCCTCATTTATTTTTACAGAGCACATGCAGAAAAGATAAAGGATGATGAGACTGTACTGGCATTCATGAAGGAAGCCTTTGAAGAAGAGAACCAATCTAATGAAGCGATCGCAGCAAAGATTCTATCATGTGAAAAATTATGGGGGAGAAATTTAACGGATATAAATGATTTGGTTCACGCTGTAGCTGATCAGCTTACCCTCATAAAGGAGCAAGGGATGAGAGCGGCTGTTCAACGAATGCTGCAGCATCAATATGAAAGTCAGGGGGAGAAGGCATGAAAGATTTTATTGTGATTCACCCTTCAGATAATGTCGGTATTGCTTTAAAATTGCTTGAACAAGGGGAGGAGCTACATCATCAAGATCATTCCGTTATTTTAAAAGAGACCATCGCCAAAGGTCATAAGTTTGCATTGGCTGATATCAAGCAAAGAGAGAATATCATGAAATACGGTTACCCCATTGGGCATGCAACGACTGCCATTTCTGCTGGAGAATGGGTGCATACACATAACATCAAAACCAATCTATCAGGCAAGCTCGATTATGAATACGAGCCTTCATTTACAAATAACCCCTATGAAAAAACGAATCTTACATTTAAAGGATATAAACGAAAAAATGGGGAAAGCGGGATTCGCAATGAGCTTTGGATTGTCCCAACCGTTGGATGCGTAAATGGCATCGCCGATCAAATCATTCAAATTTTTACCGCTGAAATGGGCGGAAGCATCCATCCGTTTGAAACAGCTCTTGTATTAAAGCACAATTATGGATGCTCACAGCTTGGGGACGATCATGAGAATACAAAAATCATTTTACAAAATGCCGTGAAGCATCCCAATGCTGGAGGAGTGCTCGTCCTCGGACTTGGTTGTGAAAATAACGACATTGAAGATTTTCAGTCTACATTAGGTGAATATGACCATGAGAGAGTGAAATTTTTAAGAAGCCAAGAAGTAGGAGATGAGATTGAGGTGGGAGTCGCTTTACTCAAGGAAATTTATGAGGCAGCGAAAGAAGATCACCGTGAAGAAATCCCGTTATCTGAGCTGAAAATCGGCTTGAAGTGCGGGGGATCAGATGGATTCTCCGGCATTACCGCAAATCCGCTTTTAGGAAGGCTGTCCGATTTTATTGTTGCTCAAGGCGGCACGACAGTGTTAACAGAAGTGCCCGAAATGTTTGGAGCAGAAACGATTTTAATGGAGAGAGCGGAATCAGAAGCGACTTTCGACAATATTGTGCAAATGATCAATGACTTTAAACAATACTTCATGGATCATCGACAGCCAGTATATGAAAATCCTTCCCCGGGAAATAAAGCAGGTGGAATTTCGACATTAGAGGATAAATCTCTCGGTTGTACACAAAAAGCAGGAACTTCTGACATTCAAGATGTATTGAAATATGGGGAATTGCTGAAGCGAAAGGGCTTAAATTTATTAAGTGCGCCGGGGAATGATTTGGTTGCTTCATCTGCTCTTGCCGCTTCTGGCTGTCAGCTTGTCCTTTTTACAACAGGCAGAGGGACACCATTCGGCACGTTTGTCCCAACAATGAAGGTCTCGACGAATACAGCCTTATATGAAACAAAAAAACATTGGATTGACTTTAATGCGGGAGAATTGCTTGAAGATGTACAAGAAGATATTGTGTTAGAAAAATTCATTTCAACTGTCATTGATGTGGCGAGCGGAAAGCGATTAAATCATGAAAAAAACAATTTTAGAGAGCTGGCTATTTTCAAAACAGGTGTCACACTTTAAGGCGACTGGGGGATGAGAACATGTCTAAAAAACGGGATTTAATGTATATCACAGCAGGAACGGTACTCACAGGAATCGGACTCACTCGTTTAGCAAGGCAAGGGAAGAAAGACAAAGAAGCAAAAGGAATCGATCAAGTGTTAAAGCAGATAAAAGCACCGCTGTTCCCTGATCGTGAATTTAATGTGGTTCATTATGGTGCAGATGCGAAGGGGACCGAGCTTTCAACAGATGCTATCCAGTCTGCCATTGATGATGCGCACCGTTTGAAAGGGGGACGTGTGCTGATTCCAGAAGGGACGTTTGTGACAGGTGCGCTAGAATTGAAGAGTCATGTAGAATTGCATTTGCATGAGAAAGCGTATGTGGCATTCAGCCAAAACCGAAAGGACTATTTGCCGCTTGTACTGACAAGATATGAAGGGGTTGAGCTTTATAATTATTCACCTCTCATTTATGCACACCATGCAGAAAACATTGCCATTACAGGAGCTGGAACGCTTGATGGCAGAGGGGATGAGCATCATTGGTGGCCTTGGAAATATGGCACGAATGGCCAGCCTTCTCAAGATCGAGATCGTCAGCTTCTATTTGACATGGCTGAAAAAAGAATACCAGTAGAAGAAAGAGTGTTTGGAGACGGGCATTATTTAAGATCAAGCTTTATCCAACCTTACCAATGTCAGCAAGTTCTTATTGAGGGAGTGACAGTGAAGGATTCACCGATGTGGCAAATTCACCCTGTACTAAGTGAAAATGTGATTGTCCGTGGAGTCCATATTATCGGGCATGGACCAAACACAGATGGTGTCAATCCAGAGTCTTGCCGGAATGTGCTCATTGAAGATTGTTATTTTGATAATGGCGACGATTGTATTGCCATCAAATCTGGAAGGAACGAGGACGGACGGAGAATAGGGATTCCATCTGAAAACATTGTCATTCGTAGAAATAAGATGCGTGATGGACACGGCGGAGTGACGATTGGGAGTGAAATCACTGGCGGGGTAAGGTATGTCTATGCAGAGAATAATGTCATGGATAGTCCGAATCTTGACCGGGCACTGCGGATTAAAACCAACTCTGTCAGAGGTGGTACCATTGAACATATTTACTTTAAAAACAACACAGTCAAAAGCCTAAAGCATGAAGTGGTCTGTATCGACATGATGTATGAGGAAGGGGATGCGGGTCCACATCGTCCTGTTGTACGTCATATTCAAGTAGAAGGACTGAAAAGCAGCGGCGGACGATATGGTGTGAAAATAGCCGCCTACTCACATTCCCCCGTGACAAACTTCAACATGAAAAATTGCGTCATAGATCATGTGACGTATCCACTTTCTTTGGAGCATGCAGTAGCGCCTTCATTTCAGAAAGTTGTCATCAATGGGGAACAAATTAATAAATAGATGGGCGTAAAACAGTCTTTTTAGAGGCTGTTTTTGTTTTATCAGAACGAAAAAGACGCTTTTAGAAATCACATATACAACCTATCTGCACTGTAGTATAATATTCCCGAAATTAGAAAAGAATTGACGGAAGAGATTTCGTCAAGCAGTACATAAATCAGGGGGTTCATTCATGAAAAAGTTAACGGCCATTTGGCTATCGCTCCTGCTTGTGATGGGTGTTTTAGCAGGATGTGCAGGTGCTGAGACAGATCATAAAGCAAAGAGTTCACAAAATAACGAAACAACGACTGCGGCATTTCCTGTCTCGATTAAAGATGCAGCTGGTAAAACAGTCGAAATCAAAGAACAGCCTAAACGAATTGTTTCATTAATTCCAAGTAATACAGAGGTTGCGTATGCGCTTGGTCTTGGAGATAAAATGGTTGGACGATCTGATTTTGACAATTATCCAAAGGAAGTTGAAAAGGTAGAGAAAATTGGCGGACTTGAATTCAATGTCGAGAAGGTGATTTCATTAAAGCCTGATCTTGTACTAGCTCATGCCTCACAGATGGGATCAAAAGAGGGATTTAAACAGCTAGAGGATGCAGGAATTCAAGTACTGACTGTAAATGATGCCACTTCTTTTAAGGATGTGTACAAATCGATCAATATGATCGGTGAAGCAACAGGTGTAAAAGAAGCATCAACAAAGCTTGTAGACGAGATGAAAGCAAAATTGAATCACATCAAGAAACAAGCAGAAGCGATCTCCAAAGACAAACAAAAAACAGTCTTTGTTGAAGTTTCAGGTACTCCTGAAATTTATACAACAGGTACTCATACATTTATGGATGAAATGCTTTCTGTTATCCATGCGAAAAATGCTGCTGGTGATCAAACTGGCTGGGTACAAATGACAGAGGAATCAATTATCAAACGAAACCCTGACGTGATCATCACAATTGATGGTTCCAGTTTAGCTGATCTGAAAAAGAGAGACGGCTGGAATGCGGTCAAAGCAGTGAAGGAAAAACAAGTCTTTCAATTGAATACGGATCTCGCATCAAGACCGGGACCGCGATTGGTTGAAGGAGTCGAGGCTCTTGCGAAAAGCATCTATCCTGACACGTTCAAATAAATTCATCATCGCATACACACTAAGTGCTTTACTTCTTGTGGTGAGCATTGGAATGGGAATCTCCTTTGGAAGCTTAGGGATTCCCATTCCTTCTATTCTCCGTATATTTGTTCATGAACTATTCGGTGTGCAGATAGGCACAATAGATTCAATTGATCGCAATATTATGATGAATATCCGGCTGCCGAGAGTGATATTAGCGGCACTAGTCGGAGCAGCGCTGGCGTTATCTGGTGCAGCCTTTCAAGGTTTATTAAAAAATCCTCTTGCTGACCCATATACACTGGGTGTATCTCAAGGGGCATCAGTTGGAGCCGTCGCGACCCTATTTTTCAGTTTGCAGCTCCCTTTGCTCGGCAGTTTCACACTCCCTTTTTTCAGTATGATAACAGCGCTTGTGACCCTATGTCTCGTCCTCTTTTTTGCGCGTCTTGTTCATCGGGGGATGAGCATTTCCTCTTTAATTTTAACAGGAGTGATTTTCAGCTCTTTTTTGGGCGCGCTTATATCATTAATGATTGCTTTAACGGGTGATGATTTAAAAGAGATTATTCATTGGCTTCTTGGCAGTGTGTCCATGAGGGGCTGGCGCTATATTGCGCTTTTCCTTCCTTTCTTTCTGGTTGGGACCTTTGCATTAATGCTGATTGGGAGAGATTTGAATGTCATGACGTATGGCGAGGAGAAAGCAAAGCTATTAGGTGTACATGTGAAAAGGAGCAAATATATCGTGCTGCTTGCTGGATCGATTCTGACTGGTAGTGCAGTAGCGGTGTCAGGTACGATCGGATTTGTGGGACTTGTGATTCCGCATTTTATTCGCCTCTTAGCGATCACAGACCACCGGCACCTCCTGCCTTTGTCTATGCTGAATGGCGCTTCCTTTCTCGTTTTAGCAGATGTGTTATCACGTACGATCATTGAGCCGACTGAATTACCGATCGGCATCATCACAGCGTTAATTGGTGCCCCTGTATTCGGCATCATCCTCATCCGTAAATATAGAGGAGGGACGCATCTATGATTCAAGTGAAGGAAATCAAAGGTGGATATGGAGAGAAAGAGGTCATACGCGGCATCAGTCTTGAGGTAAAGCAAGGGGAATTTCTCGGTATACTTGGTCCAAATGGAAGCGGGAAGTCGACCTTGCTTAAAATGATCTCTGGGTTGCTGGAACCTGATAGTGGTGAGGTACGTCTGAGCGGTCAACTGATTCAATCCTATCGTCCAAAGGCGCTTGCGCAAAAAATGGCTGTTCTACCGCAGAAAACGGACCAAGCCTTCTCATTTACAGTGGAAGAAACGGTTCAATTCGGTCGTTATCCATATCAAAAAGGATGGCTACAATCTGTTACCCAAGAGGATATGCGAATCGTAAACAAAGTAATGGAACAAACGGATGTTGCTCAATTTAAGGATCAATCTATTCATGAGCTAAGCGGGGGAGAACAGCAGCGTGTGTACTTGGCACAGGCACTAGCCCAGCAGCCTGAATATTTATTGCTGGATGAACCAACCAGTTTTCTTGATTTGGCCTATCAAAAAGACTTGCTTGATTTAATTAAAGAAGAGACCACTTCCTCTAGGTTGACGGTGATCGGTGTGTTTCATGATGTGAACATCGCCAGTTTGTATTGTGATCGGCTGCTGCTACTTGATGAAGGGAAGACAGAAATAGTAGGGCTGCCGTATCACGTCTTGACGCCTGAGCGAATCAACCGTGTATATGAAACAGATGTAACACCGCTCCAACACCCGCGAAGGGCAAACCCTCAGTTGACCATTGAACCTGCGGGGGCTTCTGTAGCATCAAATGCAAAGTTAGCGGATGGGTGGAAAACGTATGGCGGAGAAGGAATGACGTTTTCCCTCAAACAGCCGCTCCGCATCCTTTCCTCACATCAGAAAAAGGGCGGCTTCTTTTGGAAAAGGTCTCTCGGAACGGGAAGTGAGATGCTTCGTGACGAGTTGGATGATCGTGAAGGACTATTGTTTTACGATCAAACAAGTGGACTAAAACAATTTGCTGCTGAAGACACAGACGACGACATGGTGCTTTACGGCATGCGTCATCAAGAAGAGTTGACCATTTGGCTTGTACTGAAAGAGTCTATATCAGACGGATCGTCTGTTCAGCTCATGGGGCAGCTTGTCCACATGATGAAACGGGAGACGAGCATGTTCATTCATCATCTATGTATCGCTGCTGCGGGTATGCAAGAAACGGAAGATGATGAGCATTTACACGAAAGATTAAAGCAGAAAGTGCACCTTCTTCTTTATTCATTGAATGCCATTTAAAAGTGAACCAAAGGGTTCGCTTTTTTGTTTATGATGCGATCACAGTACTTTAGTTAAACAAATACATCCTTTTCACTTCAGGTTATACTAAAAGGACAAAGCAATAGACAAGGAGGAACACCAATGAAACTTTATACAAAAACAGGGGATCAAGGTCAAACAGGCTTGATCGGCGGGAGAGCCGATAAGGATGATGTGAGAGTAGAGGCGTACGGCACGTTAGATGAGGCGAATAGCTTCATTGGACTCGCGCATGCACATTTACGTCAGCATGGCGAATTGTTTCAAGACATTTTGTCAGAGCTGATTGTGATACAGCACGAGCTGTTTGACTGCGGCGGTGATTTGGCAGCAGTGAAACCACCGAAAGAAGGTAAATTAACTGAAATGTCTGTATCAGTCCTTGAGCAAAGAATGGATGTCTATGTAGAAGAAGCCGCGCCACTCACGAAGTTTATTTTACCGGGCGGCCAGGAAGGTGCAGCTCTTTTACATGTGGCGCGGACAGTCGTCAGAAGAGCAGAGCGGCATATGGTGACGCTTGCGAAGCAGGAGGAGATTCCATCAGTTGCGCTCACATATGTAAACCGGCTTTCTGACTATTTATTTGCAGCTGCCCGAATCGTGAATCATCGGCTCGGTGAAGCGGATGTTGAATATGAACGAAGTGCAAACGTATTTCGGTCTAAATAAAGAACAGCACTCTTCAAATGAGAAGAGTGCTTTTTTATTGGATTCTACCGCTCAGTCTGAGCGAAGTTACGACTCTGGTCGCAACGAAAGATCAATCTGCGACACGTTTTGCCAGCTTTCTTTTTTGACTATAGTAAAAGCAAGGAGCAAGAAAGGAGGCATGAAGATGAAAATAACAAGTAAAACCATCATCGGTTCGATTTTAATGTTTGTCGGTCTATCCATCTTCTTCGGTGGTTCACTAGGAGGGCTGATCCCGATTCTGATTGGGGCGTGGCTCATCTATGTAGGTGTAAAGAAATATGAAAAAGGCAGTAAAACCTTCGGCGTCATTCTAGCAGTCATTGGTGTCATGATCGTTGTGCAAGCTCTGCCGTTTATCCTTGGAATCGCATTGGCTGGGGGGCTTCTCTACTTCGGCTGGACGATGATCAATGGTGAACAGGCAAAAGAATCATCAAGTAGATCATATATGGAGCCAAACACGTCACCGAAAATGGAAGAACCTATGCACACGTCATTTGATCAAGAATGGGAAGATTTTTTAAAGAAAAAATAAGAGGAGGAAATTCAAATGGTATTCAGAAGAATGAGAGATATGTTTGTTGCAACGGTCAATGAGGGCTTAGATAAAATGGAGAATCCACGTGTCATGCTAAATCAGTACGTTCGTGATATGGAGGACGATATTGCCAAAGCGAAACATGCGATCATCAAACAGCAAACGATTCAACAAGGCTTCCTGCGCAAAGCAGAAGAGACGGAAGCATTTGCTGATAAAAGAAAGAAGCAGGCTGAGCTGGCATTTCATGCAGGAGAAGAAGAATTAGCACGAAAAGCGCTCACAGAAATGAAGTATTTTGAAGAAAAGCATCAGGAATATCAGGAAGCTTATCAGCAATCTGTGAAACAATTAAAAGAGCTGAAAGAGCAATTGCAGCAGTTAGAAACGAAGCTGCGTGATATTAAAGACAAGAAGCAGGCACTCATAGCAAGAGCAAATGCCGCACAGGCAAAGCAGCATATGAACGAATCTATGAATAAAGTAGATAGTGAAAGTGCATATAAAGAATTTCTTCGAATGGAGAACCGTATCGAAGAAATGGAGACAAAAGCGGGCAGCTATACACAATTTGAGGATCAAGGAGCATATGCTCATCTAGACTATGCTGATGAGGTTGAAAAAGAATGGCAGAAGCTCAAGCTGGAGAAGAAGCCTGAGCAGCAAGCAAACTAAGAAATCAATGGCAGATCGGAAGAAAAGCAGGATTTTTCTTCCGATATTTGATTTCTTTCTGTTTCGCTTTTCCTTATAATGAAAAGGTCAGAAGATAAAGGGATGGTATGAATGAAGCGGTTAATCGGTCTAATTTGTATACTTGTAGGTGTCTTTTTAATGATTGGGATGCTTTTCAAAAACGAAGATCTCTTTCATTTGAGTTTCTCCCGTGAAAAAGCAGTCACAACAGCTTCAGCGAAAAAAGATGAAATTGATCAATTAGATATTTCTCTTTCTGGATTTCGCGTGAAGGTAAAGCCTGAAAATCGTTCCGATATTTCCGTGATGGTCGTAGGTGGAAAAGGGAAAATGTATGCGGAACAAACAGGCAGTACATTTAACGTCCGTGCTGAAAATAAAGGATTCTTGTTTTTCTCTTCATTTGAAAAAGGAGAACTCTTAGTCAAAATTCCAACAGATTATCATAAAAATGTGAAGATTACGGGGGGAAGCGGCGTCAGTGAGGTGGACGGCGAAGGGAAGCTGTCTCTTGGAGATGTGACGCTCAAATCAACAAGCGGAAACCTCAATGCCGAGAATTTCTCAGCAAACAATGTCGAAATCAAAGCGACATCCGGCAGACTCTCTGTGTCTCACATCGATGCGAAAAATAGTGATATTGGAGCAACCTCAGGCCGTGCCGATATTAAAGATGTCAAAGGCGAACTGCAGCTAGAAATGACGAGTGGTAGATTGACGGCAAGCTTTGATACCATTGAATCACCTGTCTCCTTTCACATGACATCAGGCAGCGCAAAATTTAACCTGCCGGATGAAGGAGATTTTAACGTCAAAGTGAAAAAAACAAGTGGAAGTGTGGATCACTCCTATCATTTTGATCAAGCAGATAGTGAAGGTCGAGGCTTTACAGGTACGCAGGGAAAAGGGACACACTTAGTCGATATTGAAATGACAAGTGGAAACTTAAAGCTGCGGTAATGAACGGAAGAAAGGAAGGAGGCGAGTCAACTGCGTTTTTCAAGGAATCAAATTTTAGGCATCATTGTCGTGATTTTTGGTATTAATTTATTTCTCAAAATTATTGGGATCGGAGCCGAATTGTTTTGGCCCGTGTTTTTTGCGCTGGCAGGCTATTGGCTGCACTCAAGATCCAAACGTTGGCTCGGTTCAGTTTCCTATATTTTTGCCGGCTTTCTCTTTTTAAAATTCCTGCTCAATATTACATTTAGTCTCACAGGATATTTATTTGCGGCCTTTTTGATATATGCCGGCTATCGCTTATTGAAAAACAAACCCGTTTTTGATGTCGATAAAAAGGAAGCATCGGAGGGCGATAAGCCTTCTCTGAAAGTCAATCTTGAAAAAGAGGGCGAGCAAAAGAAAACAAAGAGCCAGACAAAGCCGCGCAAGGAGCATGACTTTTTTATCGGTGAAGTCAGGCTGATGAAAAAGCCGTTTCAATTAAGTGATTTGACGATTTCAGGGTTTATCGGGGATGTCAAAATCGACTTATCAAAGGCCATCATCGCAGAAGAAGAGAGCACGATCGTGATAAGCGGGCTCATCGGAGATGTGGATATTTTCGTACCGCAGGATATTGAAGTATGTGTGAGTGCTTCAGCTGCCATTGGTGATATGAAAATTATTGATGAAAAAAGAAGCGGATTCGGCAGTAAAGTGTATGTGATGACCGACAATTACGATGAGAGTAAACGAAAAGTGAAAATCTCCATCTCTTTACTGATCGGAGATGTGGATGTGAGATACTTATGAGGAAACTCCATCTAGGTATCCAGTGGCAATCTATTCGTCTTGGAGTAGGGATCTCGCTTGGTGTTGTCATCATGACGATGCTGCCCATGTTTTTTTATTATCAGCTTGATCCGATGATTCTCCTCTCTACCCGCTGGTTCGGCATCCCATTTTTTTGTATTTTACTGATCATTAGTCTTGCTATTGGGGTTTCTGCCTCACATGTATTTGGCTATCAGCATAAAAAGCGTCTTGATCAGCTTGTAGAGTCGATTTTAAAGTTTGAAAATGGGAACTTTGCATACAGACTGCCGTCTCTTGGCGACGATGAAATTGGCTTAGCGGCAGATCAATTAAATGAAATGGCGAAACGAGTGGAAGGTCAAGTAGCCTCTTTGCAAAAGCTCTCGAATGAGCGGGCAGAATGGCAGGTGCAAATGAAAAAGTCGGTCGTCTCAGAAGAACGTCAGCGTTTAGCACGAGAACTGCATGATGCGGTCAGCCAGCAGTTATTTGCGATTTCAATGATGACCTCTGCGATTCTTGAAGTCATGAAGGAAAAGGATGAAAAGATTTTAAAGCAGATGCGCCTAGTCGAACGAATGGCTGGCGATGCACAAAATGAAATGCGTGCCCTTTTGCTTCATCTCAGACCGATCACCCTTGAAGGAAAAGACTTGAAAAAGGGCTTGATTGAGCTCCTAAATGAATTTCAAGCAAAGCAGCCGATTGATATTGATTGGGAAATAGAAGATGATGTTCCGCTGTCTAAAGGAGTAGAGGATCACCTCTTCCGAATTGTACAGGAAGCCCTGTCAAATGTGTTCAGGCATGCAAAGGCGACAAAGGTGACGGTGCGTCTGCTCATTCGAAATCGGCAGGTGCAGCTGAAGATTATCGACAATGGGATCGGCTTTCAAACCGATCATGTGAAGACGGCCTCCTACGGACTGGAATCAATTCGTGAAAGAACAAGTGAAGTAGGCGGTGTCGCAGAGATTATGTCATTTGAAGGAAAAGGAACACAAATTGATGTGAAGGTTCCCATTTTTGATGAAGGAAAAGGAGAGAACGTTCGATGATTCGAGTGCTTTTAATCGACGATCACGAAATGGTGAGAATGGGGCTTGCTGCTTTTTTAGAGGCACAGGCTGATATTGAAGTCATTGGTGAAGCGTCAGATGGACAAAAAGGTGTAGAGCTAGCAGTTGAATTAAGGCCAGATGTCATTTTAATGGATCTTGTCATGGAAGGCATGGATGGCATCGAAGCAACGAAAAGAATTTGTCAGGAAATTGAAGATGCACGAATTATCGTTCTGACGAGCTTTATTGACGATGATAAAGTTTATCCAGTGATTGAAGCAGGTGCTTTAAGTTATTTGTTAAAAACATCCAAGGCAGGAGAAATTGCAGATGCCATTCGGTCTGCAAGTATCGGCGAACCAAGACTAGAATCAAAAGTAGCTGGAAAGGTGATGAATAAACTTCGTCATTCCTCAAATGGATCGATCCTTCATGATGCATTAACAGCAAGGGAAATGGAAATCTTGAAGCTGATTGCCGATGGGAAATCGAATAAAGTCATCGCTGAGGAACTATTTATTACAATTAAAACAGTGAAGACACATATTACAAACATTCTTTCCAAACTCGATGTAGAAGACCGGACGCAAGCGGCTGTGTATGCGCATCGTCATAAGCTGATTCAATAAAATAAAAAAACAGCTTTCAAAAGAAAGCTGCTAGAACATGCGTAAATTTAGTCCTTCTGTCCTGTGATCGGACGTTCGGATAGTTGATGGAGCTCAGGAACTGGAAAAGCCTCCTGCTCCTCGGCCGATTTGTCTTCTAGGGCTTTCTTCATCTCGGATAATAGCTTTACGCTCTCCTTTGCCAATGCTGCCTTTTTCTCTTGCAAACCAATGATCTGTGAAAGTCCGACGAATATACCGCCTCCAACAAGAAGGAGCGCAGGGGTTTGTCCATAATAAATCACGATCAAAAATGTGCTCGAAAAGCTGTCGGCTTCAATGAAGAAATCTTCTTTTGATTGCATGAATACAACGACTAACAGGAGTATTCCTAGAATCAAAAATAGAATGCCGGCCGAAAGTAAAGCTCGTTTCATGATTGACACCCTTTTTTTCTTACCATTTTAACATACTCTATAAGGATTGTGTTGCGCCCTTAGTCCCGAAGTCACGGATTTTCACATTTGCTTTGTAACGAATATCTGATTCACTAAAAATTTCATCCCAATGTTTTGCTTCTTTTCGAAAATCCTTCGGGTAGGCAATACTCGCCTTTTGATAGAACCCGCAAATATCTGCTTTGATCTCATGCTGTAATTCACCGATGAAATCTTTAACGCTTGTCTCTAATCGACGCTTGACAACGCCTTCAATTTCTCTGAGATACTTTTCATTAAAAGCGTTTTCACGTTCATTCCAATCCTCAGACAATCGTCCATCAAGCTCCACTGACACATCAAATTGATATTTTCCGCTGGCTGATTTATTGGTTTTAATATGGTGCTTGAGTTTGAAAATCTCAAAAGAGTAGCTGCTGTGTTCATATTCAAATTCAATGACTCCACCCAGTCCGTCTCCAGTTAACAGATTGTATGACTGTACTGCTAACGGAGAGATATTGGTGAGAAATCGCTTATTCTTAATAATAGAGGCTCCATCGAGCATTAATTTTCCTTGATCGACGCTGACTTTCGGAATAGCGAAAGATACATTGTTTTGCATGGCAGAAGAAATATCTCCTAATGAGACAGTCTTAAACATGAGAATGGTCGATTTTCTATTCTCAGAAAGATCGTATAAGGTCGTAGAGGCTGGCTGTCCGTCGTCATTGATTTTCAGCATGTCTCCAGGATTCTTAGAGGTCATAAAGACGAGGCCTCCTCTCCTCGTTTCATTGTCTCGAATGAATTGATTAATGACGAGGTCGAAATCATTCTCATTGATGAGTTCCTCAGAAAACAATAACACCCGTAGCTGCTGTGCGAAAATGCGATGGCTTTTCAGCGCCGTTGTGCGGAATATTTGATGCACAGAATCCCCGTTTGTTTCAATGATTTTCGTAGGGTCTTTGATGTTTGATTCCTGAGAGATCTTTTGAGGAACGAGTACTTGCATAGATACCTTTAATTTATTCCCTTGGTCCCCTTTGTCTACTGCAAATCCAATCGCCATGTTAAGCTCCTCAATATTTGTGCTATCCCAGCAACCACTTAATAGAACCAGCGTCAAAAGAGCAACAGCTACTTTCTTTTTCATGTTGTGTTCCGCCTCCTTTTGAAAAACACGATGATAAATAAGAGAAACGGGAGAATGCCGAACAGCAGGAAAAAGAGGTTGTTCACATAGGTTAAATAATTTCGCACTGTATCGACATCCTTTGGAAAAATCGCTGCAAAGTAAATGACAATTCCCATTAAAACAAGGACCACTTTTTTAGGAAACTTGGTCAGTTTAGACACCCCGATTGCAGCAAAAAATGTATATCCGACAAAGCTTGTATAAAGCTGAATCAGCCAAACGATAAGCAAAAAGGAGTCAATTCGTTCAATAAAAATCCCCTGAATATCAAATGATTGAAATAAGGCAATGGTTGGCCAAGTCAAAGTCGCCGTTTCTTTCACCGTGAACGCACCAACCACAAGAATATAGGTGAAAATATAGATGATCGCAGGAATCAAAAAGCCGACTGTACCATAAGCAAAGGTGTGTTTTTGCGTGTTCAAATAGGCAGGCATAAACAGCATCATTTCAATGCCTACAAACGAAATGGCTGATGCGTTCAAAGATTTGAAAACAGGGGAGAATCCCTCTCCTAAAACGGGACGGAGGTTATCTAGCTTAAATTCTTGCACGCTCAGTCCGTAAGCGACAAATAAAATGATGAGCGTCACAATCAGAATAAAAGGAAATAGCCTGGCTAAATCACCAATCCCTCCAATGACAAGATAAAAACCAACCAAAATAAAGCTGATCATTGTCATCGCTACAGGTGTGTTTTGAAGCAGAAAGAACTTCACCATTTCCGACATAGCCCGTACTTCATAGCTAGCAACGCCAAGAAAATAAATAATAATCAAGAGGTTAACAAGCGCGCCAATCCATTTTCCAAGTCCCTCATTCGTATAATCATAATATGAGGAGAAGGGGACTTTTTTCATCATCAGGACATTTGCAAAAATAAACACAATGTAAATGACACTCATGAGTAAGAGTGCAATCCAGCCGTCAGGTGTAGCCGCAGCCTGAGCCATTGCTCTTGGCAGAATCATCATACTTGCGCCTAGTGTTGTATTTGCAATAATGGCACTTGCCTGATAGCTTGATATCGACTCTTTATGATTGACCATCTCGTTCTCCTTTCTGTTGATTTTTTAAGGGCAATCGAATAATGGAATTGTCCTCGTTTTTATAGCTGAACACAAAATCTGGTGAGAAATATGGTGTGCCAAAACTTTTTTGCCGTGTGAGATGAGTAAGGAGTACGAGCATAAACAGCACAATCCCGTATAAACCAAAGGTAGCCGCAGCAAACATGGACACAAAGCGGAGCACACGAAAGGACATGCCCATCCCGTATTGAGGAACAGTAAAGGACGCAAGGGCCATCACGCTGACGATAATCACCATGATTGAGCTCACAATATGAGCCTGAACGGCTGCCTGCCCAATGACAACCCCGCCAACAAGTCCGATCGTTTGACCGAGCGGGTTTGGCAGCCTTAAGCCGGCTTCCCGCAGAAGCTCAATCGTCATCTCCATGATGAGTGCCTCCACAATAGGCGGAAAGGGGACATTTTCTCTTGTACTTGAGATCGAAATAGCTAGAGTTGTTGGTAAAAGTCCTTGATGGAACGACACAAGCGCAATATAAATGGCTGATAAAAATAATGTCAGAAAGATCGAGGTAAACCGCAGCATACGAATGAGAGAGGCGGCGATCCATCTTTCATAATAATCATCTGGTGATTGCATAATCGTCGCGAGTGAAGCAGGTACAATTAATACAAAAGGCGAATGATCGACAAAGATGGCGACTCGCCCATTGTTCAAAGCAGAGGCGACTTTATCAGGCCGTTCTGTGTTTTGAATTTGCGGAAAAGGAGAATACACATTGTCTTCAATGAGCTCCTCAAGAACACCAGAGTCTTGTATATCATCAATGGTGACTTGTTTGAGCCGTTTTTTTACCTCTTTTAAAACAGAGGTTTCAACGATACCGTCAATGTACATGATGGTCACTTGGGTGTATTTCTTTTCCCCGATCTTCATGTTACCTGTTTTGAGGTCAGGGTTTTTCAAGCGCTGTCGCACGAGAGCTAAGTTCGTGTTTAAATCTTCAATGAAGCCAACTTTCGGCCCTCTTACGACTGTTTCAGATGTAGAATCCCCTAAACTGCGTTTCTTTGTTCCATGCGTTTCTAAAATATACGCATGCTGAAATCCATTAATCAGCACCACGCAATGCCCTTCAAAAATCGCATCGACCAATTCTTCAGAGGTCTTCACCGAACGTGTCGTCATCATGGATAAATTAGATTCCAGCTTTTCTTTTGTAAGAGACGTATGATCTTGGAGAAGCAGCTTTAAAAAGGTTTGAATCTCCATCTTTTCGTTCATTTCTTTTATGTATAAATAGTAAACAACCTGCCCGTGAGGCAGCGTTTTTTTCTCATGGACTAAATCATCCATTTCCTTTAATTGAGGGAGAATGACGGAGAGATTATCGTATAAGTGCTCTTTCAATGGAGTCTGATTCAAAATGATCACCCGCCTCAAATAACTTTTTCTTAGCATTACCTGCTTGAAAAAACAATATTCTGTGTTACATTATTTTGTGGTAAAAGAAAGAATGAGGGTTTTGGAGGAAACAAGATGGCACAAATTCGTTTAGCAGGAACAAAAGAGGAGATTGACCGTATTCTACAGTCGTTTGACAAGCATTATGAAGTGACATATACATCAAAGGATTACGGAAAAACGAACCCAAAATACAAATATTCGAAAGATGTCCGCGTTTATATTGAACTAAAATTAAAATAAAGATAAAATTTTAATTGAAAACGCTTAAAGGATTTTGGTTTTTTGTATAGAATAGAGTTGAGTGTATAAAGCTATGGAGGGATACATAATGACAGAATTTAGAATCGAAAAAGATACAATGGGCGAAATCAAGGTGCCAAAGGACAAGTTCTGGGGTGCACAAACACAACGAAGCAAAGAAAATTTCAAAATCGGTTCTGAGAAAATGCCAAAGGAAGTTGTGAATGCGTTTGCAATTTTGAAACGTAGCACAGCGATTGCCAACGAACGTCTTGGCAACCTTGAGAGCGAAAAAGCAGAAGCAATTGCTGCTGTATGTGATGACATCATCAGCGGAAAGTATGACGAGCATTTCCCGCTTGTTGTATGGCAAACAGGTAGCGGGACACAAAGTAACATGAATATGAACGAAGTCGTTGCAAATAGAGCAACTGTTTACTTAAAAGATAAAAATAGTGAGTTCAGCATTCATCCGAATGATGACGTCAACCGCAGCCAAAGCTCAAATGACACATTCCCAACTGCTATGCACGTGGCAGCTGTTTTAGCTGTGTACAAAAAATTATTGCCTGCGATTGATCAATTAAGAGCGACTCTTGATGAGAAAGCAAAAGCATATCAAGAGATTGTTAAAATCGGTCGTACGCATTTGCAAGACGCAACTCCACTGACAGTAGGTCAAGAAATTAGCGGCTGGGTGTACATGCTGGACCGTTCAAAAGAAATGATTCTAGAATCAACTGAAAAAATGAGAGAGCTTGCGATTGGCGGAACAGCTGTTGGTACAGGAATTAACGCACATCCTGAGTTTGGTCAATATGTCGCTGAGGAAATCAGCAAGCTGACAGGTCAAAAATTCAATTCTTCACCAAACAAATTCCATGCGCTGACAAGCCATGATGAAATTACGTATGCACACGGTGCCCTAAAAGCACTTGCAGCTGATTTAATGAAAATTGCCAACGATGTGAGATGGCTGGCAAGTGGTCCTCGCTGCGGAATTGGTGAATTGATCATTCCTGAAAATGAGCCAGGAAGCTCCATTATGCCAGGTAAAGTCAACCCAACTCAAAGTGAAGCTTTAACAATGATTGCAGCACAGATTATGGGGAATGATGCAACGATCGGTTTTGCTGCCAGCCAAGGAAACTTTGAGCTGAACGTATTTAAGCCGGTTATCATCTATAACTTCTTGCAATCAGTTGAATTACTTGCTGACGGCATGAACTCATTCCATGACAAGTGTGCAGTTGGAATCGAACCAAACCTAGAAACAATCGAGAAAAACTTGAACAATTCATTGATGCTTGTGACGGCACTTAACCCGCACATCGGATATGAAAATGCAGCGAAAATTGCAAAGCTTGCTCACAAAGAAGGTTTAACGTTAAAAGAAGCAGCACTTCAATTAGAGCTGTTAACAGAAGAGCAGTTTGAAGAGTTTGTGAAACCAGAAGAAATGGTGACACCGAAAGCAAAATAAGAACCAGGGGCGGCTGCCCCTGGTTTTTTTCATTGAACGTGATGTGGACAAAAATGAAACCAATGTTGTGCCTTGGGTTCTACAAATGATCTTCTTTCAAAATACGCAAAAGTGATTCAGAGTGGGTTTGGAGCGGTGCGTATAATTTCAATTGATGCAGCATGCCTTTCACGATGACTTGTCTAGGTTTCTGTTTGTTTAATTCATTTTCTAGAATGCCGAGTGCTTCAAATAAATCAGGCTCGTCTTTCACTTCATAGTGTGCTTCAGCCTGCTCTCTTAATTCTTTTAAAAGAGATTCTGTCAGCGGGTCGAATGACCGTTCATAAATAGGACCAAACCAATCGCTCGCTTGATCTACAGAGATAAGCGGAAGATCATGTCGCTCCATCATACCGCCCATCAAATCATCGATACGGTGAATCATCGTTGCGGCTAGCTCCTCAGCCTCTAGCTGAAAATCATATAAAATCGCAAGCTCGAAATAAACGTGGCTCATTCCCTCAATCGTCAAACAAAGATCAGCCATATAAGGAATCGCTGCATCTCCATATACCTGCTTAATGTTATCAATGTGAAGCTGAATGGTGGCAAGTCTGATTTGTTTTGCGAGCTGCTGCGTTTCTTCATTCATTGGCAGTGCTCGATCGCTCAGCTGCATTTTAATAAAATCCTTTTGCTGCAAGATATTATCGTAGTAGACAGTGAGCTGCTTACGGTAGGCTTCCTTTGGTGTGCCTCCCTCTGTTTGAACCTCATGGATCCGGGTAAATACCTTATCGTAATAGTAATGTAAGATTGAAATGAGCAGTGCTTCCTTTGATTTAAAATAAAGATAAAAAGCACCCTTTGACATGTGGCATTCATCCGCAATTTCCTGAACAGACGTTGTATTGTAGCCTTTACTGGCAAACAATTTCATGCCGGCCTCAATGATCATTTTCTCTTTCTTCTTCAATATGAATGTCATCCTTTCTTACCGAGAGACAAATGTCTTAGGAAACGTGCGCAAAGAGATGTGACTTATCGGTCATAAACGACGAAAGTTTTCAAAAATTAATCAGATTGTAACTTGTTTTTTACAGTGTAATTCTTTATATTATAAAGTAAGGTGACCAACTGGTCAAAAAATGTGAAAGGATGATGTTCCATGAGAGAAATCGATGATATGATGAGACGCTTGCGAACAAAAGGAATTCAAGTAGAAAAAGTCAAAATGCCGAAAGAGACAACCATTGAAAAGAAATGGATGTATCAAGCTGGCAAGAAAATCAAAGCCACATACCGTGATTTCAATGGGTATTCATTCATCTAAAAAAGACTGCGGTCAAAAACCTACAGTCTCTTCTTTGGTACCGTGATCGTATAACGTACACCTAGATCATCATTTTCAATTGATATAGACGCTTGATGCATGGAGAGAATTTTTTTGACAATGCTTAATCCAATACCGAATTCGCCCTTTTTTCCCTTACTAAAAGGTTCGTATAGGTTGGATAGCATATGTTCTTCAATTGGAGGACCGTCATTACGAATAACAATGCGTATTTGATCCTCTTCCTGTTTCATTTGAATATCAATTTTCCTTTTTGCGTAGCGAAGTTGATTTTCTAGTACATTCTCAAATAATTTGCTCCATTGTTCTGGATCGCCTTCAAGAGTAGCCTCATCATCTAAGTCCACGTTCCACTGTAATTCATTTTTCGACCAGCGTATTCGGTCGACCACTTCCAGCATCGTATTACTCAGTAGGAAGGAAGCATGTGCAGGGTGTTGATTTGATAAATAATCAAGCTTTGTTAAGTACAGCAAATCCTTGATTTTCTTCTCAAGCTTTTCCGCTTCACCTTCAATGACTTCCACCGTTTGTTCAAGATCTCCCTTAGGAAAAATACCATCTTTAATCGACTGCGTATAGCCGCGGATGACCATGACAGGAGTCTTTAAGTCATGTGATATATTTTGCAAAAGAGTCCGTTCTGTTTCATCCTTTTGAATGAGTTTTTGTCTCATTTCTTCAATGGTATGACCAAGCTTTCCGATTTCATCTTGCCGGTCAACGATGACAGGATCGTCCCAGTCCTCTTGTGCAATCCGCTTCACGTGCTTTTCAAACGCAACGATTGGACGGGATAAGTAGCGGGCAAGCCAAATCGATGGAATCCAGCTTAATAAAATAACGGTGCCCAAGATAAAGATCAGCTGTTTAAACAGCGTAAAGGACAGGTCATCTCGATAAGAGTCTGGCGCATAAGACAAAAGAATATATTGTGTATTGCCTGTTGATACTTTTTTGATGACAAAAAAGATGTGCTGGCCATTCACCTCTTCAGAATAGCGTTTCGTTGCGCTTTTTTGTTTTTTCACAAAGGATTGGATTTTCTCAATAAAGGCGTGCGGGAAAAACTGCGCCATTTGGTTTAATTCATCTGACGGAATCAGAATGTGCTGCACCGAGCGGTTTTCCGGTGTCGACTTTGGCGAGCCGTCTCGGTTCAACGGATATTCTGTGAGCACCTGTTGTTCATTTTCGATATTTTTATAAATTTCATTCGTGAAAAAATTTCGTAATGTATTGGAAAATAGAATGATCAGGACAATCGAGATGGTGAGCAAAATACCAGAGATGACGATCCAAATTTGAAAAGCGAGTGGTTTGTTCTTCATCCTTTTAGCATCCTATAGCCAAATCCATAGATGGTCTCGACCTTTAAGTCGGGCATTTTTTTGCGCAATCGTCTGACAAGGTCATCCACCACACGATCTGTCCCGAAGTAATCGTGTCCCCAAATTTTGACGAGAATATCTTCACGAGAAAAAGCATGTCCTTGATGATGTGTAAATAAAAGCAGCAAGTCAAATTCCTTAGAAGTTAAGTTAATCAGCTGATCTCCTTCATACACCTCTCTTACATCCTCATGAATGACATAGGAGGAGACGGGTGTGACACTTTGCTGCTGCGGAGTATCGCTGTTTTTGTACACAAGCTCAAGCAGCTTTTGCACCCGAATGATCAGCTCGCGCGGAAGAAATGGCTTCGCAATATAGTCACTGCTCCCTAGCTCTAAACCGAGGACACGATCAATATCTGCGTCGCGTGCTGAAATGAAAATGACCGGTACGTCAGGTGATGCGGCTTTGATTTCTTTAATCAGTGTGTAGCCATCTGTATCAGGCAGCATGATATCTAAAATCCATAGATGCGGCGGCTTATTCATTGCTTCGCGTGCCGCTTCTCCGGTTAAAAAAGAGGAGACATTCCAATTTTCACTTTCTAAATATTTGGTTAAAAGTTCGTTTAAGTTTTGTTCATCTTCCACTAAATAAATGGTGTACGACAAAGTCTTCCACATCCTCTCACCGTCATTATAACGGGATACAAAGGCGGCATGTCAACAATCACATGCTTTTTTCACAATTTCACATATTCTTCTCATCATTATCCCATAATGTTTGTTTATGATAAGCTCAAGGGAAAAAAGGGCATAGATAAAAGGCAGATCAATAGGTGCTTTTCACGAATGTGCGCACCTTGCTTTTTTTCTATGAATAAGTATTATATAATTTGACATATTGTCATGTAGTATTTTCAATGATGTTGCCATTAAGAGGACATGAGTCCGATCTACACATATGAATCAAGCAAGTCATGAACATGATGTAAAGGAGTGTAAGCGATGGATTTCCGAAGAGAAGATGAAGAGAAGAAGTTGAATCAACAAGAAGATGTACATCAAGAGAATGAGAAACAAATAGACGAACCTGAAAAAGAAAAGGAACTCGTTTTTCAACCTCATGAAAACGAAGCTTCTGCCACTCAGGAGAGTGTGACAAACCATTCTCCTCAAATGGGGGATGACCGTGTGTCGAAAAAGGAGAAAAAACGGAAAGCAGCATGGCTCAGTCCGATCCTTGGAGGAATTATTGGCGGAGGCCTTGTGCTTGGCATTACACCGCTTTTGCCGCAGTCACAGGACACAGCAGCAAACACTCAAACGCAAACAGCGTCAAGTGAACCTGCAGCTTCTGAAAATTTCTCAACAAAACAAATTACCAATGCCACGAATGTCTCTGATATGGTAGAAGATTTAGAGCCAACCATTGTGGGAGTCTCAAACTATCAATCTACCCAAAATTCGTTTGGCCTTAGCGGTGATTCAACAGAAGCTGAAGCTGGAACGGGTTCTGGTGTCATCTTTAAAAAAGATGGCAAAAAAGCGTACATTATTACAAATAACCACGTAGTCGAGGGTGCCAATAAACTGAAAGTCACACTTTATGACGGAAAAACAAAAGAAGCGAAGCTTGTCGGCAGTGACGTGATGACAGATTTAGCTGTTGTAGAAATCAATGCAGACGGCATTGATAAAGTGGCGAGCTTTGGTGATTCTTCTAAGCTCCGTGCTGGGGACAAAGTGATCGCAATTGGGAACCCGCTTGGTGCCCAGTTCTCTGGTACTGTGACAGAAGGGATTATTAGTGGTCTTGATCGTACAGTTGAAGCGAACACATCGTCTGGTACGGTGGAAATGAATGTACTGCAAACAGATGCAGCGATCAATCCAGGAAACAGCGGTGGACCGCTTATCAATACAGATGGTCAAGTCATTGGTATCAACAGCTTAAAAATTAGCGAAAGCGGTGTGGAATCACTTGGCTTTGCAATTCCAAGTAACGATGTCAAACCGATTGTAGATGAGCTGTTGAAAAACGGAAAGGTTGAACGTCCTTACCTTGGCGTACAAATGATTGACCTTGAGCAAGTGCCTGAAACGTATCAAGAAAATACGCTCGGCCTATTTGATAAACAAATCGGCAAAGGGATTTACGTAAAGGATGTATCAAAAGGATCACCTGCACAAAAAGCAGGCTTGAAGTCTGGAGATGTCATCATCAAGTTTAAAGGAAAAAACGTGGCGAATAGCTCTCAGCTGAAAGAAATTTTGTACAAAGAAACAAAAGTCGGCGATAAAACGACAATGACTGTTATTCGTGAAGGGAAAAACAAGAACCTAGACATTACCCTCGGACAGTCTGAAACTGAATAAATGAAAAAACAGGTGGACGTTAAAGGTCTACCTGTTTTTTTATGCCTATTTTTTTGAAGAGAGTGTACGTAATATGATCTTTTCCCACATGCTCCAAGGCAGGAGCTGCTTTGCTGTAAATGAAAACCGCACTCCTTTCCCAATTGGATATCTCAGCTTTTTCAGTTGCTTCTTCTCGGCTAATCGAATCACAAGATCTGCGACTTCACGCGGGTCCCCGTAGTTTGATTTCTGGGCATTGATATGAGCCATCATTTTTTGATAGATGTGTATGTATTTCGAGCCTTCCTCTGGCTGCAACATGTGCTCGTTCATAGACGTGTTCCAAATATTCGTTTGGAAAGAGCCTGGCTCGATCAAGGCTACCTGTATATCGAACGAGGCCAGTTCAATGCGTAAGCTCTCTGTGTAGCCCTCTAAAGCAAACTTGGAGGATACATAAGGAGAAAGTGCGGGCATTCCCATTAATCCGCTGATGCTACTCATATTGAATATTTTTGCACCATTTGTCATCAGCGGAAGGACGGCTTGTGTCACTTCCATGACTCCGAAGACATTGACATCAAATTGCTGGCGGTACGTGTTAACAGGAACCTCTTCAGCAAAACCCGCATAGGCTGTTCCTGCATTGTTGACAAGCAGGGTAATTGGGGCGTAAGCATGTAGCTTTTTCTGAAATGCTTGAATTGACTGCGTGTCTGTCACATCTAATGCTTCAATATGTATCGATGCGGATAACGAGGCTTGCTCGATTTCTTCAGCAAGCTTTTTTGCATTCGCTTCCTGCCTGACACCTGCAATCACTTTATAGCCTTGCTTGGCGAGACCTATCGTGATGAGCTTGCCAAAGCCGCTATTGGCACCAGTTACAATGGCTGTCCTTTTCATCATCTCGTACCTCCTTTTTGTTTCAATTTACCATAGCCCGCTCTTTTATTGAATAACGAAAAGAAGGATGGAGAAGAATAAAAAGCGATGATAAGAAATAGGAGGTAGCACATGATGTGTTGGAAGAAGGCGGGACAAATAGGAGTGCTGCTTTTTATGCTGTCTGGCTGTCAATCGATTGAGCCGCTCCAGCAAACAAAGGAAGCAGAAGCAGAGAGTCTCTCAGCGGTTCAAATGAAGGAACTTCCATTTGAGCATCTCCACCTGCATGTTCAATACGGGCAGAAAAGCGAATTATACGAAGCCACCTATCGTCAGGCGAAAGGAAAAGAAGAAGCACTTATTCGTGATCATATGAACGGTGTCCGCTATGAAGGTGAAGAAGCATTACGCGAGATGAAGATGAAGCTAAATGATATGTCGATTCCTAGTGCGAAGATCAATGAAACGTATGTAAATGAGCTATTAGCTGCTTTTAATTTAGACGATGATTATCAGCGAATTCAGGTCGATATTAGGCTTGAAGATGGGACCAAACGTACATTCCAAAAGAAGAAGTAAAACGGAACTTTCTCATTTTTTAATTGAAAATGATTTTCAAGATCACTTAAATCTGATACACTAAATTGAGATAAGTGATCTTTTGCGTCTATATATAGACGATATTTCATATAAAAAATTTGCATGAGAAAAGGAGCGTTTGAGCGGAATGAGTGCCATTTCTACTGAAGGTTTAAGCTTAGGCTACGGAGAAACAATGATCATAGATGAACTAAATGTATCAATCCCTAAGGGTGAAATCACAGTATTTATTGGCAGCAATGGATGCGGTAAATCCACGCTACTTCGCTCTTTGGCCCGTCTCATGAAGCCAATGGGTGGTTCTGTCCTGCTTGAAGGTCATTCCATTGCCAAATTACCAACAAAGGAAGTAGCGAAACAGCTCGCCATTCTTCCGCAAGGACCAGAAGCGCCAGAAGGATTAACCGTGCATCAGCTAGTGAAGCAAGGCAGATATCCTTATCAAAATTGGCTGAAGCAGTGGTCAAAGCAAGACGAGGAAGCAGTGAATCGTGCACTGAAGTCAACAAAGATGGAAGACCTTGCTGATCGAACGGTCGATTCATTATCAGGTGGACAAAGGCAGCGTGCATGGATTGCGATGACGTTAGCGCAGGAGACGGATATCATTTTGTTAGATGAGCCGACGACGTATTTAGATATGACGCATCAAATTGAAATTCTCGACCTTCTGTTTGACTTAAATGAAAAAGAGCAGCGCACGATTGTCATGGTTCTTCATGACCTGAATCTCGCATGTAGATATGCTCATCACCTTGTAGCGATTAAAGACAAGACGATTTATGCAGAAGGAAGACCAGAAACGGTCATTAATTGTGATCTTGTGAAAAATGTCTTTGATATGAACTGCCAAGTGACAACAGATCCTCTATTCGGAACTCCATTATGTATTCCGCATGGCAGAGGACGCTGTATTGTGCAGCAAGCGCAAGCGGAGACATTTCTCGCTGCAAGATAATCGTATGTCAAAAGCCTGACATCTGTTACGTACAGAGTCAGGCTTTTTTCTGAAAAAAGGAGCGGAAGATCAATGGGAAATGAACTAGACGAAAAGCTGGAAGGCTTGCTTGAGAAATATACTGAGCTGTTGCTTGGCGAATCAACAGACGCACTGAAACAAGATGTGAAACAGTGGGTAATCTATTCTCATATTGCAAAAAGTATGCCGCCTCTAGCAAAGCACTTTAATGAAACGTATCCAGAGGCTAAGGAAGAAATCAAAGAAACAATTCAGCGGATCAAACAAATGAACGAAGCTCATCGAGCGAATCAAGATCGCTAAAAAACTGCCAGCTCCATACTGGCAGTTTTTCTTTATGACATCTGTGATGGTCCGTATGGAGATTGTTCTGTCAGTGTTTGCTGGAATTTCTGGTGCGCCTGCTGGAGCTTTTGCTGTTCAGCGGCTTCAACAGAATACCAGCCATATCGGAACATGACATCATATAAATGTCTTTGTGTTTTCTGAGTTTCTAGTGCAATTCGCTGAATATCCTGATAAAGAGATTCATGACTGAATTCATTGAGCGCTGTGTTGTATCCGCTTGTGATATATTTTTCAGTCGACAAGAGATCTGTGACAAAATCACGATCATTCATGTTTGTTGTCGTGGGAACCGGAGTTTGAGGATTCCCGATTTTTTGTTGGTTTTGTTGTTCCATGTTTTTTCCTCCTATTGCATAAAGCCAGTAGACTGGCCTTGCCCTGAGCTGCCTAAATGCTGAAGAATTTGTGTGTAATGCTGATGGTGCATTTGGCCCACTTGATTTAATTCTTGTTTCAATGTTTGGTCCTGGCAATGCTCGGCCATAAAGTGAGCCTTTTTCATAGCGATCAAGTTCCAATTCAGCATATCCTCTAAGTACAAGGAATCCTTCACTGAAATGACTTGCGGGGGCATATTCATTTGCTGATTGTTCAAGGTGTGTTCCTCCTTACGATTTTGTTTCCTTACTGATTCTTTTTATATTGTTGATTTTGACTAGTCTTTTTGCCGCCTAGGTCTGCTTCCTGTGATGGACCTGCGTTTCCTTTTACACTTGCAGCACTTACGCCTGCTTTCGATGGGTTTTTCTTCAAACGAGACATGTGGACATCACCTCCATTCTTACAATGCCCTCTCATCTTTAATTCATACGCCGCAAAGTAAGGCACATGAGAATGTGTGAATTTTTGAAATCCGCTCTTGAACTGTTTCGGAAAATCTTTTAAGATAAAGAAAGAGGCATTGCTTTTTTTTGGACAAAAAATGAATGACTGTTCATTCAAAATGTTTAGGGGGATATTTATGGGCAAACATATTCGCAAGGCGGCTGTCATTGGTTCAGGTGTCATGGGCTCAGGCATTGCTGCGCATCTAGCCAATATCGGGATACCAGTAACATTGCTAGATATTGTGCCAAACGAACTGACAAAGGAAGAAACGGCAAAAAAGCGAACGCTTGATCACCCTAGTGTTCGGAATAGATTAAGTCAAGAAGCGATGAAAAAATTGTTAAAGCAAAAGCCAGCACCTCTTACTTCAGCAAAAAAACTATCATACATCACACCGGGAAATCTCACAGATCACCTTTCCTTATTACATGATGCTGACTGGATCATTGAAGTCGTCACTGAAAAGCTCAGCATTAAACAACATGTATTCTCTCTCATCGACGAACACCGCAAAGAAGGCAGTATCGTATCAAGTAACACATCTGGAATTTCGGTTGAAAAAATGGCAGAAGGCCGATCAGAGGATTTTAAACGTCACTTTTTAGGCACACATTTTTTTAACCCAGCTCGTTATCTAAAGCTTTTAGAAATCATTCCTATTCAAGAAACAGATCCAGAAGTACTCCAATTTATGAAAACGTTTGGCGAGGATGTACTTGGTAAAGGCGTCGTTGAAGCGAAAGATACGCCGAACTTTATTGCCAATCGTATTGGTACTTATGGACTCCTTGTTACAGTGCGTGAAATGCTTGAAAACAAATACACCATTGGAGAGGTGGATTCGGTCACAGGACCTCTCATTGGAAGACCGAAAAGCGCGACTTTCCGTACACTTGATGTTGTAGGGCTCGACACGTTTTTCCATGTAGCCCGCAACGTATATGACCAAGTAGAAGGAAAGGAAAAAGATATTTTCCAGCTGCCTGAGTTTATTGAACGAATGCTTGAAAAAGGATGGATTGGCAGCAAGGCAGGGCAAGGATTTTATCAAAAAAATGGAAAGACCATTTTAGAACTTGACCCTGTGACGCTCACATACGGAGAACGAACGAAACTGAAAGATCCAGGCATTGAGATGGCAAAGCAGCAAAAGGGAACGAAAGCGAAATTGAAAGCGCTTATTTATCAAGATGGCCGTGCAGGACAATTGCTCTGGAACATGACGGCACCTGTGCTCCTTTATTCAGCTCAGTTAACAGGCGAAATTGCGGATGATATTCAGTCCATCGATAACGCAATGAAATGGGGATTTGGCTGGCAGCACGGTCCATTTGAGCTATGGGATGCAATCGGTGTGAAAAAAGCAGTCGAACGCATGGAAGCAGAAGGACACAGCATCCCGCAGTGGGTGCAAGACATGCTGTCAGAAGGACACGATACATTCTATCAAGAGAATGCTGATGGAGAGCGTGCGTTTTATCACAATGGGGCTTATGAACAGGAAAAAGGAAACGACAAGAATATTTCCTTAGCGAGATTGAAAAATAAGCAGGGCGTGATTTTTAAAAATGCTGGTGCGAGCTTGATTGATATCGGTGATGATGTCGCCTTGCTCGAATTTCACTCCAAAAGCAATGCCATTGGACTAGATGTCATTGACATGATCAATCGCGCTGTCGATGAGGTGGAACAGAATTATAGAGGGCTTGTCATCGGAAACCAAGGGAAGAACTTCTGTGTTGGTGCTAACCTTGCTTTGATTTTAATGGAAGCTCAGGACGATAATTTCTTTGAAATTGACTTTGTGATCCGCCGCTTCCAGCAGGCAATGATGAAGGTGAAATATAGCGACCGTCCAGTCGTTGCTGCTCCGTTTGGTATGACACTCGGAGGCGGAACAGAGGTTTGTATGCCGGCAGCAGCTATTCAGGCGTCCAGCGAATCATACATGGGTCTTGTCGAAGCGGGAGTTGGACTGATTCCAGGCGGCGGTGGAAACAAAGAATTATACCTTCGCCATTTGCAAGGATCAGCGAAGCCATCGCAGACCGCTATACAAGACGCCACGATGAAAACATTTGAAACAATTGCAATGGCGAAAGTGTCCACTTCGGCAGAGGAAGCGAGGGATATGAACATGCTTCGCGCGAGTGACCGAATCAGTATGAACGGAGATCACCTGATCTATGATGCGAAACAACTTGTGCTCTCTCTTGATGAAGCAGGTTATCGTGCGCCGCTCAAGCAAAAGGTGCCCGTCATGGGAGAAACAGGCTATGCAGCAATGATATTGGCGGCTGAAAATATGAGATTATCTGGATACATTTCAGAGCATGACATGACCATTGTTAAAAAATTAGCTCATGTTATTTCCGGCGGGAAACTGCCATTTGGAACAGAGGTAGAGGAGCAATACTTATTAGAGCTTGAAAGGGAAGCCTTTTTAAGTCTTGTAGGAGAAGTGAAATCACAAGCACGCATGCAGCACATGCTCGTCAAAGGAAAACCTTTACGTAATTAAGGGGGAGTCAAAATGAGAGAAGCAGTCATTGTCGCTGGCGCGAGAACACCAGTAGGGAAGGCGAAAAAAGGATCGTTAAAACATGTTCGGCCTGATGATATGGGCGCATTGTGTGTAAAAGAAACATTAAAGCGTGCCGGTGATTACGACGGACAGATAGATGATTTGATCATCGGATGTGCAACACCAGAAGCTGAACAAGGATTAAATGTGGCTCGTAATATTGGAGCATTAGCAGGGCTTCCGTATACAGTACCTGCGATCACCATTAACCGCTACTGCTCATCTGGTCTTCAGTCAATCGCTTATGCGGGTGAACGAATCATGCTCGGTCAGGCAGAAACAATCTTAGCCGGTGGAGTCGAATCGATGTCACAGGTGCCAATGATGGGTCACTCCATTCGTCCGAATGCTCATTTGGCAGAGCAAGCGCCTGAATACTATATGAGCATGGGACACACGGCAGAGCAGGTGGCGCAAAAGTATCAGGTCACACGTCAAGATCAGGACGCCTTTGCGGTAAGAAGTCATCAAAAGGCGGCCAAAGCATTACAGGAAGGAAAGTTTTCAGATGAAATTGTATCCGTTGATGTAACAGAGCGGCGGGTAGGGGAGCAATATCAATTAGAAGAACATCAATTCAAGTTTTCACAGGATGAAGGCGTGAGAGCAGGGACAACGGAAGAGATTCTTTCTACTTTGCGTCCGGCTTTCTCGACAAAAGGCACGGTGACCGCAGGAAACTCTTCACAAACAAGTGATGGCGCTGCTTGTGTGATGATGATGGACCGTGAGAAAGCATCCTCACTTTCCCTTCAGCCTCTTGCCAAGTTCCGGGCGTTTGCTGTTGGTGGCGTACCGCCTGAGGTGATGGGAATCGGTCCGATTGAAGCCATTCCGCGTGCGCTGAAAATCGCTGGACTTGAGCTGAAGGATATCGGGCTGTTTGAATTAAACGAAGCGTTTGCCTCTCAGGCCATTCAAGTCATTCGTCATTTAGGAATCGATGAAGAGAAAGTGAATGTCAATGGCGGGGCAATCGCGCTAGGACATCCGCTCGGCTGTACAGGAACGAAACTGACACTGTCACTCATTCATGAAATGAAGCGGCGAAACGAGCAATTTGGCATTGTCACAATGTGTATCGGCGGGGGCATGGGAGCAGCAGGAATTTTTGAATTGATCTAAAGGGGGAAATCAGGATGAAAGCAATGGAAGAAGTAAAAAAGGGTGGAAGCTTCTTAATTGATGAGACGAATTATGAACATATCTTTACACCAGAGGATTTCTCTGATGAGCATCAAATGATTGGAAAGACAACAGAGGATTATATTTTACAAGACGTTGTTCCATATATAGATCAAATTGAAAACCATGAATTTGAGCATTCCGTCAGGCTTCTCAAAAAGGCTGGAGAGCTTGGGCTGCTAGGAGCTGACGTGCCTGAAGAATTCGGCGGACTTGGATTAGATAAAATTAGTTCAGCCATTATTACCGAGAAATTCTCCAGAGCAGGGAGCTTCTCGCTTTCCTATGGCGCCCATGTAGGCATTGGATCTCTGCCCATCGTGCTGTTTGGAAATCAAGCACAAAAGGAAACATATCTTCCTGGACTCGCTTCTGGAGAAACGATTGCAGCGTACGCCCTCACTGAACCAGGATCAGGCTCTGACGCCCTTGGAGCAAAGACAACTGCGGTCTTAAATGAAGCCGGAACTCATTATGTGCTGAATGGTGAAAAACAATGGATCACAAACTCCGCATTTGCCGACGTCTTTGTCGTATATGCGAAAATTGATGGTGAACACTTCTCTGCTTTTATCGTAGAAAAGGATTTTCCAGGTGTCCAAACGGGACCTGAAGAGAAAAAGATGGGCATTAAAGGGTCATCGACGAGAACATTAATACTTGAAGATGCTCAAGTGCCGAAGGAGAATTTACTAGGTGAGGCTGGCAGAGGTCACGTCATTGCCTTTAACATTTTGAATATCGGACGCTACAAGCTGGCTGTCGGGACAGTTGGTGCGTCAAAACGTGTCATTCAATTATCGGCAGAATATGCAAATCAGCGTAAGCAATTCCAAACGCCTATTTCTCGATTTAGCTTAATTGGTGAAAAAGTAGCCAACATGTCGGCAAAGCTCTATGCGATGGAAAGTGCTGTTTACCGCACAGTCGGATTATTTGAACAGCGCATGGGCCTATTAAGTGAAGAAGAGCAAAAGGACGGCAAAAAAATCGCCCAGTCCATTGCAGAATATGCGATTGAATGCTCTCTTTGTAAAGTGCTTGGCTCTGAAACTTTAGATTATATTGCGGATGAAGGTGTGCAGATTCACGGCGGATATGGATTTATGCAAGAATACGAGGTCGAAAGAGCCTATCGTGACTCACGGATTAACCGTATTTTTGAAGGGACAAACGAAATCAACCGTCTGCTTGTACCAGGCACATTCTTGAAGAAAGCGATGAAGGGAGAGCTTCCGCTGCTTCAAAAAGCGCAAACCTTACAGGAAGAGCTCATGATGATGATGCCGGAAGAGCCGGGTGATCAGCCGCTCGATCAAGAAAAATACTTGCTCGTCCATGCGAAAAAGATCGCCTTAATGGTATCTGGAATGGCGGCGATGAAGTATGGAAAAGCATTAGACAAAGAGCAAGAGATTCTTGTGAACATAGCGGATATCGTCAATGAACTGTTTGCTGTTGAATCGGCGATTCTGCGTACTGAAAAGGCAATCGCTGCATCAGGGCTAGATAAGAATACTCAAAAGCTTGCTTACACACAAATTTTCACGCAGGAAGCCTTCTTAAAAATTGAAGCCCATGCAAAAGAATCCTTGATCGCGATGGAAGAAGGAGATTCACTCCGCATGAATCTGTCAGCTCTTCGCAAACTGACAAGATTCACCCCGATCAATGTCATCGCCAAAAAGCGCGAAGTGGCGAAACGAATCTTTGAAGCAGAGAAATATATCGTATAAGACGGCTTAAAAGGTGCGGATATCACTCCGCACCTTTTTGTAAGCATACATTTAGGGTTTTAAAATATTTTGTGATAAAATGTTCTCACTACTTGCAGGAGGTGAAAATAGTGGCTTTAGATTTTTATGAATACCCATCTTGCGGTACATGCCGAAAAGCAAAAAAATGGCTGGAAGAACACAATAAAGACATCAACAGCATACATATCGTCGAAGAGACGCCTGATAAAGAAACATTAAAAGCGCTTTATGAAAAAAGTGGCTTAGAGCTGAAGAAGTTCTTTAATACAAGCGGACAGAAATACCGAGAGCTACAGCTGAAAGATCAACTTCCTGCAATGTCAGAAGGCGAGCAGCTCGAATTACTCGCATCTAACGGAATGCTGATCAAGCGTCCGATTACAACAGACGGTAAACGAGTCACAGTTGGATTTAATGAAGATACATTTAAAAGCGTCTGGAAATGATGTAACTTTCATTCAGATTGTGGTATCTTCAATATAGATTGAAAGAAAAGACTGGAGGGGTATTGAATGAGCACACCAAAAGATTTACGTTATTCAGAAGAACATGAATGGGTCAAAGTAGAAGGAGATAAGGTGCGTATCGGTATTACGCATTTTGCTCAATCTGAGCTAGGCGATATCGTGTTCGTTGAGCTTCCTGAAGTAGGAGACAAAATTACAGCGGACGAGCCTTTCGGAAGTGTAGAATCTGTGAAAACAGTTTCTGAGCTTTACGCACCGATCAACGGTACAATCGTCGAAGTGAACGATGAGCTGGATGACAGCCCTGAATTCGTCAACGACTCTCCATACGAAAAAGCATGGATGATCGTGGTAGAGCCAGCTGATACATCTGAAATTGAGAACTTGATGACTGCTGAGCAATATGAAGAAATGACAAAAGAAGACTAATTCACGTGAAATTGGACACTCTACTTTTATGGGGGGTGTCCAATTTGTCTTTTCAAAAAGAACATGTGGATATAACAGATCATGTCACTGGACGATTCAAAGAAAACGGCATGGTGTTGTATCATCAAAATGAAGAGATTGGCACGATGATTAGTGAAAACCAATATGAGTTAAAATCAGGTTATTCCTATGATCAAAATCGTTTTTATCGTCTGACGGATACATTGACCCACGGGACAGAAAAATATGTAGACTGTGATGATGAAAATGGCTGGTGCTAATCACAGATGAGGCTGCAGTGAGCATAAGCTGCAGTCTTTTTAGTGCAAGCGCCTAATCTTTACAACCTGAATGAAAAATTGTAATCTAAGGGAGAAGTGAACAACGTCAAAAGGGCCGGGTGATCGTGATGAATGTAGAGGTAGAAAAGGTCATCATTGTAGAAGGTAAAACAGACAAACAAAAGCTAAAAGAAGTCATAAGTGAACCTGTTACCATCATTTGCACCAATGGCACGATCAGTACATCGAAGCTGGATCAGCTCGTAGACGAATTATTGGGGAAAGACGTTTACATATTAGCAGACAGTGACGATGCAGGCGACAAACTGCGGAAGCAATTTCGAAAAGAATTCCCTGAAGCACTTCATCTTTTTGTCGACAGAACGTACCGCGAAGTGGCCGCTTCACCGTCAGCCCACATTGCATCTATCCTATTAGCTGCAAACATTGATGTTCATTCGAAATATATATGAGGGTGGACGTATATGAAAGAGATTGAAGAACACGAATTCAAGGAGATAAAGGACGATTTATTTCTTTTATACTTATATACACCGTTTTGCGGAACATGTCAGCTGGCAAAGAAAATGCTGGCTGTCGTAGACACCATGCAGCCGGATGTACCTTTTTATGAAAATAACTTAAACTACTCACCAGGCTTTGCGAAAACTTTTGAAATCGAAAGTGTTCCTTGCTTTCTACTGTTTAAAAAAGGTGAGCTGGTGCAAAAAGGCTATGCCTTTCACTCCGTTCCATATCTTCATGAAATGATTGAAACCGCTAAATAAAGCGGTTTTTTGTCATATTTCAAGCACTTCATCTGAAAATTTGTCGAGTTATTTATAAAGGACAAGCGAATGTTTGTAGAGAAATGTTATGTATAACCAAATGACAGGGAGGTTATACATGTGGAAAAAGTGAAAACCCATGGAAACACAGGGCAGCGATTATTGCTAAAGCCGCTGCTCTCATCATCATCCTTGAAGATTACATTTGAGGCGGAAACTGACTCTTGTACATTGATTGTGGATGAGCGTGGTGAAGTGAAGAAACTACCTGCAATTGAGTTATCGGATCTCATCTTTTATGGTGAGAGAAAAGAAATACTTCAATTATTAGATGGAGATATGTCCTTACAGCAGTTAATTAGCAGGGGACAAGTGAAAGTAAAAGGGTCATTCCGTGCGCTCCTAAGACTAGAGGCGGTACTTTGGCTGACGAACGGTTTTTTTCGAAAAATGATAACTTAGTCGTTTACTTGGAAATTAGCGATTTACAGCGTTGACATATCTCGGGTAGCATGATATTCTACGTTAGTAAAAACATGAACATCACATAAAACAACATATTTTCTCTTATTAAGAGAGGTGGAGGGACGTGCCCTATGAAACCCGGCAACCGTCAGCATAGCTGAAATTGGTGCCAATTCACTCAAAGCCGCAATGCTTTGAAAGATGAGAGAAAGGCGTATTGAACATAAAAGGCCTTTCTGCTTGCATTGCAGTTAGGTCTTTTTTACTGACCTCACGTCAGACACGAGGCATTGCAGCAGGAAGAATAAATAACGTATGTGATGGCAACCTATAGATTCAGCAAGAAAGCAGGTGAACAGACTGTGATCCATTTACAGAATGTATCAAAAACGTACCACTCAAAAAGCGGAAATGTTGATGCCGTGAAAGACGTCAACTTGGATATTGAGAAAGGTGAAATATTCGGAATTATCGGGTATAGCGGTGCCGGAAAAAGCTCGCTTATTCGCCTATTAAACGGTCTGGAGCTGCCAACAGCAGGAATTGTTGAAGTGGCAGGCAACCGGATCAATGAAGTATCGAATGCGAAACTTCGGATAGCAAGACAAGAAATCAGCATGATTTTCCAGCACTTCAACCTTCTTTGGTCAAGAACGGTGAGACAAAATATTATGTTCCCGCTTGAGATCGCAGGAGTAAAGGCATCAAAACAAAGAGAACGTGCGAATGAACTGATTAAATTGGTCGGTTTAGAAGGAAAAGAAAATGCGTATCCGTCTCAGCTAAGCGGCGGACAAAAGCAGCGTGTGGGAATTGCGAGAGCATTAGCAAATAATCCAAAGGTTCTTCTTTGTGACGAAGCGACGTCAGCGCTTGATCCGCAAACAACGGATTCTATCCTTGATCTTTTAGCGGATATCAATAAACGTTTAGGGCTGACAATTGTGCTCATCACACACGAAATGCACGTTATTCGCAAAATTTGTCATCGCGTGGCGGTGATGGAGAATGGACGCATTGTCGAAGAAGGCGAAGTATTACGCGTCTTCAGACAGCCGAAGGAAGAAATGACGAAGCGATTTGTACAGCAGCTTGCTGAACCAGAGGAAGCGAAAGAAACAATCGAGCACGTCTTAGAGCGTGTAAAAGAAGGTCAGGTCGTACGGTTGTCCTTTATTGGCGATTCTGCCGAGCAGCCGCTCATCACTGAAATCGTTCGATCCTTCCAGGTCGATGTGAACATCCTTCAAGGAAAGATTTCTCAAACGCAGGAAGGCGCGTTTGGAACACTCTTTATCCATATTAATGGAGAAGAGACCGAGGTAGAAAAAGCCATCGCCTATATACAAAGTAAACAGGTTGAAATTGAGGTGATGACACATGTTTGAGAAATGGTTTCCGAACGTTGATTTAGATGTCATTTGGAATGCAACGGGTGAAACAGTCTATATGACACTCATTTCATTGGCGTTTGCATTTGTCATCGGAATTATTCTTGGACTCCTGCTTTTCCTTACAGGAAAAGGCGGTCTTTGGGAAAATAAACCGATCAATGCTGTCATCGGTGCAGTCGTCAACATTTTTAGGTCGATTCCTTTTATCATTTTAATTATTCTTTTATTAGGGTTCACGAAATTCTTAATGCATACAATTCTAGGTCCAAATGCAGCACTCCCTGCCCTTGTCATTGGGTCAGCTCCATTCTATGCACGTCTTGTCGAAATTGCACTGCGTGAGGTAGACAAAGGAGTCATTGAAGCAGCACGGTCAATGGGAGCAAAAACGTCGACCATTATTTTCAAAGTATTGCTACCAGAATCATTGCCAGCCCTCATTTCAGGTATTACCGTAACAGCGATTGCTTTAATTGGCTCAACTGCGATTGCAGGTGCAATTGGAGCAGGCGGACTTGGTGACCTTGCTTATGTGGAAGGATACCAATCTGGTAATACAGATGTCACACTTGTAGCCACTGTGTTTATTCTCATCATCGTCTTTATTATTCAAATAATCGGTGATTTGATTACAAATAAAATTGATAAACGTTAAGGGAGGATTTATTCATGAAGAAATTGATTTTAAGTGCACTATTTCTAGCATTTGCAGGTATTTTAGCTGCGTGCGGTTCATCTAATAACGCAAGTGATAGCAAAACCATTACGGTTGCCGCTTCAAAAACACCACATGCCGAAATTCTTGAAGAAGCAAAACCACTTCTAAAAGAAAAAGGCTACGATCTAAAAGTGAAAGTACTTAGTGATTATAAAATGTACAACAAAGCGTTAGCTGAAAAAGAAGTGGATGCAAACTTTTTCCAACATATCCCTTACTTAAACGAAGAAAATAAATCAAACAAAGATTACAACCTAGTTAGTGCCGGTGCGGTTCACCTTGAGCCTTTCGGTATCTACTCTAAGAAGTACAAATCAGTAAAAGATATTCCAAACGGCGGCACGATTATCATGACAAACAACGTAGCTGAACAAGGACGTATGCTTACCCTGCTTCAAAATGCAGGTGTCATCAAGCTTGATCCGAAGGTTGATACAATCAATGCAACGGTAAAGAACATCAAAGAAAACCCAAAGAATCTAAAGTTCAAAAAAATCGCTCCTGAACTAACAGCGAAAGCTTATGAAAACAGTGAAGGTGATGCTGTGTTTATTAACGTCAACTATGCGATTCAAAATAAATTGAATCCGAAAAAAGATTCAATTGAACTTGAGCAAACAAAGAACAACCCATATGCAAACATCGTGGCTGTTCGCAAAGGTGAAGAAAAATCAGATAAGATCAAGACGTTAATGGAAGTTCTTCACTCTGATAAAATCAAAGAATTCATCGACAAAAAATATGACGGTGCTGTACTACCGGTATCTGAATAACCATGTGTTAACCTCGCTTTCATCAAAGCGAGGTTTTTTTGTGTATTTTTTCAAATCTCGCTCATAATAAAAATGTACAAATGACCTGAAGGGATGGAATGAAGATGAATGAACAGCATATGAGCGGATCCATGCAGCAATCACTGACTGATTATAAAACGGCAATGGGTGAATTTCAGAAGAAAATGCCGGTATTTGGGAAGAAATTCAATGAATTCACGGAGCAGTGCTTTCAGAGCGATTCATTAACGCAAAAGGAAAAACAAATGATTGCCCTTGGCATCAGTATTCATGCACAGGATGAATACTGCATGATTTATCATACAAAGGGAGCGCTCGACCAAGGCGCGACAGAAGAGAATTTGCTAGAGGTCGTCAGTGTGGCGGCAGCGTTCGGCGGCGGGGCAGCACTGAGCCAAGGGATTACTGTCGTTCAGCAATGTATTGACGAATTTGGAGGACAGACGCATTAAGGGAAGGATAAGATGGCATTTTTCCATCTCAAGGAGTTGAGTCGTTCTCAGCCAATTGTGTGAGAAAATATGCCAGCATAGCGCGTCATATCCCTTTTGAGTGAAGCCGCATGCCTTTGATACAATAAAGCTACACTCAAAGAAGGGAATGGTTTATTATTTGTTCGGACCATAGTACACTGGGATTGGATTATACCGCCGAGATGGAAAAGGCCATGCACAAGGCTCATGGCATGAGCTATGCAGAGTACGAAAGAGACCATGACTTACGGATGAAAGTGGAATATAAACGAGAGCAGTCCTATCGAGATGAGAAAAGGCAGCTCGCAAAAATGAATATACGAGGCTATTGATAGCTAAGGGGCGGGGAGAACAGTTTCCCGTCCTTTCTTTATGGAAACAGTCTTTTCGACATAAATCCTTTTATCCACCTGCATTTTTTGTTAGAATTTTGAGAGCATCCTCTCACGTATATCGTGAATGTGTTGTATTCAGTTTTAATTTGTTATAAAATTAGAATGAGAATAAATTGAGAATAATGATTATTTTGGAGGTATCGATATATGACTGCTTCGACATTAACAATTAAGGACTTGCACGTTGAGATTGAAGGGAAAGAAATCTTAAAGGGTGTAAACCTCGAGATAAAAGGTGGAGAATTCCACGCAGTAATGGGACCAAACGGTACAGGTAAATCAACTTTATCTGCTGCCATTATGGGTCATCCTAAATATGAAGTAACAAAAGGCAGCATTTTGCTTGATGGCGAAGATGTACTTGAAATGGAAGTAGATGAGCGCGCTCAAGCAGGTCTTTTCCTTGCGATGCAATACCCATCTGAAATTAGTGGTGTGACAAATGCGGACTTCCTTCGTTCTGCTATTAACGCTCGCAGAGAAGAAGGCGATGAAATCTCTCTAATGAAATTCATCCGCAAAATGGACGAAAACATGGAGTTCCTTGAAATGGACCCAGACATGGCGCAGCGCTACCTAAACGAAGGTTTCTCAGGCGGGGAGAAAAAACGCAACGAAATTCTTCAATTAATGATGATTGAACCAAAAATTGCGATCCTTGACGAAATCGATTCTGGTCTTGATATCGATGCGTTGAAAGTGGTTTCTAAAGGGATTAACAGATTGCGCGGCGAAAGCTTCGGCTGCTTAATGATCACTCACTATCAGCGTCTACTGAACTACATCACACCAGATCACGTTCATGTCATGATGCAAGGACGTATCGTGAAATCTGGCGGACCAGAGCTTGCACAACGTCTAGAAGCAGAAGGCTATGACTGGATTAAAAAAGAGTTAGGAATTGAAGACGAAACTGTTGGTCAAGAAGCGTAAGCGTTAGGAGGATTATTGATGACATTAGAAACGAAATTATCAGTAGATCAAGATTATGTCAAAAGCTTCTCCGAGAAGCATCAGGAACCGGCATGGATGAGTTCCCTTCGCTTACAGGCTCTTGAAAAAGCAGAAGACCTTCCAATGCCAAAGCCTGACAAAACGAATATTTCTAAATGGAATTTAACCAATTTCAAACAGCATACAGTCGAAAGTGCGCCATTTGGATCATTAGAAGAGCTTCCTGAAGAAGTGAAATCTCTCATTGATTTAGAGGACGCGGATAAGACAGTCTACATTCAGCGTGATCAAACGCCAGCATACTTGTCCCTTTCAACAGAAGCGAAAGACAAAGGCGTGATCTTCACTGATCTTCATACAGCGATCCGCGAACATGGAGATCTAGTGCAGAAATACTTCATGACTGATGCAGTGAAAGTAGATGAGCATAAACTAACCGCTTTACATGCTGCTTTAGTGAATGGCGGAGCTTTCCTTTATGTACCAAAAAATGTAGAACTTGAAGCCCCAATTCAAGCCATCTACCTGCATGAAAATGACGACACGACTTTGTTCAACCATGTCATCGTCGTAGCAGACGATCATAGTGCAGTCACATATGTAGAAAACTACATCAGTACAGCAAAACCTGAAGAAGCAATCTTCAATATCGTGTCCGAAGTGTTCACGGGAGCTAATGCCCGCGTCACTTACGGTGCAGTAGATAACCTTTCAGAAGGTGTCACAGTCTATGTGAACAGACGCGGTATGGCAAATGGCCGTGACAGTAAAATCGAATGGGCGCTTGGCTTGATGAATGATGGAGACGTCGTGTCTGAAAACATCACAAAGCTTATGGGCGACGGGACATTCGGTGATACAAAATCAGTTGTTGTCGGCCGCGGGAATCAAACGGAAAACTTTACAACAAGCATCATCCACTTCGGTAAAAACTCTGAAGGGTATATCTTGAAGCATGGTGTGATGAAGGATCAAGCATCCTCTATCTTTAACGGAATTGGTAAAATCGAGCATGGCGCAACGAAGTCAAATGCCGAGCAGGAATCACGTGTTCTCATGCTGAGTGAGAAAGCACGCGGTGACGCAAACCCGATTCTATTAATTGATGAAGATGATGTAACAGCAGGGCATGCTGCTTCTGTTGGACGTGTCGATCCAATTCAACTGTATTACCTCATGAGCCGCGGGATTTCCAAAGAAGATGCAGAAAGACTTGTGATTTATGGCTTCTTAAATCCAGTCGTCAAAGAACTGCCGATTGAAGGAGTTAAAAAGCAGCTCGTTTCTGTGATTGAAAGGAAAGTAAAATAATGAATATCAAAGACGTTCGTGAGCAGTTTCCAATCCTTCATCAGCAAGTGAACGGACATGATTTGGTGTATTTGGACAGTGCGGCGACTTCTCAAAAACCAAGAGTGGTCATTGATGCAATGAATGAGTATTACCGGTCTTACAACTCGAACGTCCACCGGGGTGTTCATACCCTTGGAACAAAAGCAACGGACGCATACGAGGGTGCCAGAGAGAAAGTTCGTGCATTCATCCGTGCTTCATCTGTCCAGGAGATTATTTTTACTAGAGGTACAACAACCGCACTGAATACAGTGGCGATTAGCTATGCCAGAGCAAACCTCAAAGAAGGCGATGAGATTGTCATTACGCACATGGAGCATCATGCGAATATCATCCCTTGGCAGCAAGCGGCAAAAGCAACTGGCGCCACATTGAAATATATTCCGTTACAGGAAGACGGCACGCTATCGCTTGAAGATGTGAAGCAAACGATCACACATCAAACGAAAATCGTCGCTGTCACACATGTCTCAAACGTACTAGGAACCATCAACCCGATTAAAGAAATCGCCAAAATTGCACACGATCATGGTGCCATTATTGTCGTCGATGGTGCGCAAAGCACGCCGCACATGCAAATTGATGTTCAAGATCTAGATTGTGACTTTTTCGCATTCTCTGGGCATAAAATGTGTGGACCGACTGGCATTGGTGTGCTTTACGGGAAGAAGGACCTTTTGAATAATATGGAGCCTGCTGAGTTTGGTGGTGAAATGATCGACTTTGTGGATCTGTATGATTCCACTTGGAAAGAGCTCCCGTGGAAATTTGAAGCGGGAACACCGATTATTGCCGGAGCAGTTGGACTAGGAAAAGCGATTGATTTCTTAAATGAAATCGGTATGGAGGAAGTCAGCCGTTACGAGCATCAGCTTGCCACTTACGCGCTTGAGCGCTTTAAGGAGCTTGAAGGTGCGACTGTTTATGGACCGCAGCACCGAGCTGGACTTGTGACGTTTAACTTAGACGACGTCCATCCGCATGATGCGTCTACTGTTCTGGATACGGAAGGTGTCGCCATTCGTGCTGGACATCACTGTGCACAGCCGCTCATGAAATGGCTTGGTGTATCAGCGACTGCAAGAGCAAGCTTCTATCTGTACAATACAGAAGAAGAGATTGACGAGCTCATTGCAGCGCTCCGTAAGACAAAGGAGTATTTTACGAATGTCTTTTAATGTAAACTTAGACACACTGTACAGACAAGTGATTATGGATCATTATAAAAATCCGAGAAACAAAGGTGTGTTAAACGACAGTATTGTCGTCGATATGAACAACCCAACGTGTGGTGACCGCATTCGTCTCACGATGAAAATCGAAGACGAAAAGGTCATGGATGCGAAATTTGAAGGAGAAGGATGCTCGATTTCAATGGCATCTGCCTCTATGATGACGCAGGCGATTAAAGGGAAAGATATTGAAACAGCTTTGAAAATGTCTCAGATTTTCTCCGATATGATGCTAGGAAAAGAATACGACGATTCCATTGATCTTGGTGACATTGAGGCGCTGCAGGGAGTGGCAAAATTCCCAGCCCGCATCAAATGTGCAACATTATCCTGGAAGGCGCTTGAAAAAGGCGCATCTGCCGAAGATAACGGCAAATCATAAGATTGGAGTGAAAATGGATGGCTAAAAAAATGCCAGATGTTGGTGAATATAAATACGGCTTTTCTGATAAAGACGTTTCCATTTTCCGTTCAGAGCGCGGACTGACAAAAGAGATCGTTGAAGAAATTTCTCGTATGAAAGAAGAGCCTCAGTGGATGCTCGACTTCCGTTTGAAATCTCTTGAGCTCTTTTACAACATGCCGATGCCACAATGGGGCGGAGATTTAAATGCATTAAACTTTGATGAAATTACGTACTACGTAAAGCCATCAGAGCGCTCTGAGCGTTCTTGGGATGAAGTACCAGAAGAAATCAAAGAAACCTTTGATAAGCTTGGGATCCCAGAAGCAGAGCAAAAGTACTTAGCAGGTGTATCTGCTCAGTATGAATCTGAGGTTGTGTATCACAACATGAAGCAAGACCTTGAAGATCTAGGCATTGTGTTTAAAGATACAGACAGCGCATTAAAAGAGAACGAAGACATCTTCCGTGAGCACTGGGCAAAAGTCATTCCTCCGACTGACAACAAATTTGCTGCGCTTAACTCGGCTGTATGGTCTGGTGGTTCATTTATCTACGTACCAAAGGGCGTCAAAGTAGATACACCACTTCAAGCATACTTCCGTATCAACTCTGAAAACATGGGTCAGTTCGAGCGTACACTCATCATCGTTGATGAAGGCGCACATGTGCATTACGTAGAAGGCTGTACAGCACCAGTTTACACAACAAACTCACTTCACAGTGCGGTTGTTGAAATCGTCGTGAAAAAAGGCGGCTACTGCCGTTATACAACGATTCAAAACTGGGCAAACAACGTCTTCAACCTTGTCACAAAACGTACAGTATGTGAAGAGAATGCGACAATGGAATGGATTGATGGAAACATCGGTTCTAAGCTGACAATGAAATACCCAGCGGTCATCCTAAAAGGTGAGGGCGCTCGTGGTATGACATTAAGTATTGCCCTAGCAGGTAAAGGTCAGCACCAAGATGCAGGTGCGAAAATGATTCACCTTGCACCAAACACATCTTCAACGATCGTATCGAAATCGATTTCCAAACAAGGCGGTAAAGTCACATACCGCGGAATCGTTCACTTCGGACGTAAAGCAGAGGGTGCACGCTCAAACATCGAGTGTGACACACTCATCATGGATAACAAATCAACATCTGATACGATCCCTTACAATGAAATCTTAAACGACAACATTTCATTAGAGCACGAAGCGAAGGTATCAAAAGTATCAGAAGAGCAGCTATTCTACTTGATGAGCCGCGGAATTTCTGAAGAAGAAGCAACAGAAATGATCGTCATGGGCTTCATCGAGCCATTCACAAAAGAACTGCCAATGGAATACGCCGTTGAAATGAACCGCTTGATTAAGTTTGAAATGGAAGGTTCGATCGGTTAATAATAAAAGACCAAAAACGTGAAATCAAACGTTTTTGGTCTTTTTGTTTTTGAAAAAATCCAATTCACATCTCGCTAGGCGAGTAAAACTCATCAAAGGCTTTAGACAAATCGTCAGCTGCAGATGTCAAGATCGTTTCTTCCTCTAAAATCGCTGTTCCTTGTGCTCGGACAATATGAAATTGTTGAAAGCCCATCAAGTTTTGGAATATTTCTTTTAGGTAGTAATGTGAAAATTCCAAAGGTGTGTATCGATCGTTATTTGTGAAAATTGAGCCACTTGCTTGAAGCAAAAGTACACGATAATCGTCAGTCATCAGACCAACTGAACCATTTTCTGTATATTTAAACGTTTCTCTAGCAATAAAAATATTATCTATATAATCTTTCATACGTGAAGTCACATTGAAATTATGAACAGGTGACACGATCACAATTCGATGATGTGCTTTGAATTGAGCCAATAAAGCAGATGAAGCAGCAGCGATTTTTTCTTCGGTAGCTGTTAATGTTTGTTCAGATGCTTGCTTATTCCAAATACGTAGCAGCTGGTCTTTTTCGATACGAGGAATTTCAGTTTCATGTAAATGTAAAATTGTTGGTTCATCATGAGGGTATCTTTCTTTAAACTGTTCTAAAAATAGTGTTTGCAGTTTGTTTGAATAACTTTCTCGATGAGTGAAATCAGGGTGCGCGTTAATGATTAATGTTTGCATATACATGCTCCTTTTCTTTTGATAAACTGAGTATAAAATATAAAGGTGACAAAACATGTCACCTTTTTCAGAAGGAAAATCAAAATGAAAAAATCAGAACGATTAAACCAAGAGCTTATTTTTTTAAGCGATAAGTACTCATTTCAATTAAAAGATTTAGAAACCGAATTTGGCATATCGAAACGTACGGCTTTGAGAGATATGGAAGAGCTAGAGTCCATGGGTTTAGCTTTTTATGTTGAACCTGGCAGACATGGTGGATATCGACTGGTGAAACAATCTCCATTGGTTCCTATTTATTTCAATACCGATGAAGTTCAAGCTATTTTTTTCGCTCTTAAAGCTCTTGACCTAGTATCAGCAACACCATTTAAAAAGTCCTACTCACAAATTCGGCAAAAGCTGTTTGCGACAATGTCTGATGAGAGAAAACAAATGATCACGGAGACTTTGGATGTGATTCATTACTATAATGTCGCACCAGTTAGTGAACAAAATCATTTGGAATTGATTTTACAGGCGATGATGGAAGATCAAATCGTGAGGATGACGTACACTCAATATGAAAATAAATGGATCAGGCTGCAATTTCTTGAGTTGTTTTATCGAAATGGGATTTGGTTCACCAAAGCATATGAAGTTCAAAATAAAAAGTGGGGCATCTATAGATGTGACTTTATGAAGGACATGATGATTGAAGAAGAAGGCAGAGTCACCTTTACGAAGGAAGAATTAAAAGCAATGCAGCTCAAGTACGAAAAAACTTATCATGATATCTCATTTAAATGTCGATTAACGGAACAAGGAAAAGAAAAGTTTTTGAAGAATCATTACCCGAATATGAGATTGGAGATCATTGATGATACTCCATATATTGTAGGTGGGTACAACCAAGAAGAATTATCGTATATGACTCACTATTTGATCTCATTTGGGAAGCATGTGAAAATTGAATACCCAGATGAATTAAAAGAGAGTTATTTGACTCAATTACAAGAAATGATTGAGCAGTATTGAAAGTGAACGGATTGTCTCTGAATCACAAACTTAACATATTAAAAAAGGCGAACTGTAGCCATTCGCCTTTTTTCTTTTACTTCGCCGCATGAAATGTATTGGTTTTCGATCTGTCATTGACCTTCCCATACGTCAGCTGACGCCAAATAAATTCCATCGGTCCATACTTAAACCTCTTTAACCAAAACGTACTGAAAAGCACAAGGAAGACATACACGCCAATAGCCATGAAGAACGTACCAGCCGGCTGAAGATGATCGACAAGCCCCGCTCCATATTTTAGAAATAGCATGGTTCCAATGATTGAGTGAAGCAAATAACAGGTCAGTGACATCCGCCCGACTTTGGTAAAGACCATCAAAGCACCTCGCAGCTGAGGAACGTGCAGAAACAGCATCGCAAGTGTACTCATATAAAACATACTGCCAGTTAATCCTCCGTTTTGTTCCAGAGCAGTGGCCATGTTCACCCAGAGTGTATTTTCAAAAGGATTGACCGCTGCTATGATCGTACTGCCTTGTGTGATGAGAAAAGCGATGGTACAAATGATCCAAATGCGATTCCAAATCGTTTTTTTCGCCTCCATGTTTTTGAAAAACTCCATTTTCACAAAATAAACACCAAGCAAAAACATGAAGAACATGGAATAGACGATTGAAAATGAGCTGGAAGCCATCGTCACCATATCTGTCCATCGGTCACCAATAGATGCTAAATAAGTCAGACTGTTGTGGCTGGTCAAATCAAAATCGGCAAGGTCCGGCTTGCCCGATGAGCCTGTACTGATGGTATGAAGCAGCATTGTGAAAAAGGGTGTGAGCAATTGAATCACAAAGAGTGTGATCAGACAGTATCGGATGGTTTTGGCTGTACGTTTGTAAAAGAAAAGCAATAAAAAGCCAGCGACTGCATAATACGCTAAAATATCACCAATCCAAACAAAAGTGACATGCAGAAGGCCAAATCCTAAGAGAATGGTTAATCTGCGGGCAAACAGCTTGTTCGGACTGTCCACCTTCTGAGCAGCTCGATCCATAAAAATCATAAAACCAACCCCGAATAGGAAGGAGAATAACGTAATGAATTTCCCTGAGGCGAACCAATTCACCAAGTTGTGAAAGACATCATTTGCTTCCATATCGAATCCCTTCGCCGAATCCACGATCAAAAAGTAATTCACCAGAATAATTCCCATTAAGGCAAATCCTCGTACGATGTCTAAGAAATGAACCCGATCTTTCAAACTCATCGCGTGTGCTACTTTGTTTGCATTCATATCCATGCTCCTTTTCTTGTTATAATAGATGTGATTCGGATCTAATCATTGATCCTTACAATGAATTAATATAAAGACCAATTCTTAACAATTTATGAAGAAGAAAATTTTGGGAAATGAATGTGACAAATTGATGGCAGACCTTCACTTTCATATCCTGTTAAGATTTATACCGTATTCTTTTCACGTTGTTAGATGATATATAGTAAAGACATAAAAGAAAGTACATCACGTATCATGAGGTGAGAGAGACATGACGCATCGAATATTAGTCGTAGAAGATGATCAGGATATTGGAGACCTTTTGCAGGAATCCCTTACACGCGCAGGATATGAGGTGCTGAGAGCAATGAATGGCGAGCAAGCATTGAAGCTTGTGGACGATTCGCTCGATTTGGTGATTTTGGATGTGATGATGCCAGGTATTTCAGGCATCGAAACGTGCCAGCAGATGAGAGCCTCCTCTAACGTCCCGATTCTATTTCTGACAGCCAAATCAAGTACATTCGATAAAACCGAAGGCTTACTCGCCGGCGGGGATGATTATATGACAAAACCTTTTTCACAAGAGGAGCTTCATGCTAGAGTGATTGCACAATTACGCAGGTATACTGTCTATCAGGAAAAGAAGGAACAGGAAGAAACTTTTCTTGTTGGGGGCAAGCTAAGGGTGAGCGAAGAATTTAATGAAGTGTGGAAAGAAAATCAACAAATCAAACTATCTGATTTAGAATATCGTATGTTGAAGCTGCTCATGAGCAGGCGAAACAAAATCTTTTCAGCCCAAAATATTTATGAGAGCGTGTGGGGACAGCCTTATTTCTATTGTTCCAACAATACGGTGATGGTGCATATTCGAAAGCTGCGTGCCAAAATTGAAGATGATCCTGCACGTCCTGTATATATCAAAACAGAATGGGGAAGAGGATACCGATTTGGCACATCGTAAATATACACTAGCCAAAAAGCTAGCACTATTGATTTTGACAGCTACGGTCGTGAGTGGACTTGTCTTTTTGACGCTGCAAAAGATCACCAATGACCTCATTGACGGATATTTGAGTTCAGACGAGTATTACGAGGAGGAGTCAGCCAAGTACATTCAAAAATTCAGCCGCTACGTGTCAGAGAATGAGCTGTCTTCTACAGATCGAAAAGCGTTTGGTGAGTGGGTGAAAAAAGAGAATTACATTAATTTGACCATCTTCAAGGATGAAGTGCTGCAATATAACTCTATCTATTCAGCTGCTGATGAATCGGCGTATGGAAAAGAAAAGGTGACCCAGTACGCTGAGCATCATTCGTATCCAGTTCAGTTTAGCGACGGTGAAGGCCGCGTCATGGTGGATGGTTTCTATTCATCTCGTTACCACGATCTTGCCTTTACACTCGAGCTGCTCGGAGCGACACTTATTTTTCTCCTCATTGTTCTGCATGGCATTCGCAAAAGTTTACGCTACCTGCAAACGATTCACCAAGACATTCATATTCTTGAAGGCGGCGAGCTGGACTATGAGATGACGGTGAAAGGGCATGATGAATTAGCAATGATTGCCAAAAGTATTGAGGATCTTCGTAAAGCTTTTCTTGACAAGCTCCAAGCCATTGACGAGCTACAAGAAGAGAGTCGCAGTCTGGTGACCGAAATGTCACACGATATGAGAACACCGCTGACGTCGCTGATGATGAATTTAGAGTTTGCGAAAAAAGAGGAGGCTGGAGCGGATACACGTAAAGATCAATATATAGTAAGTGCTTATGAAAAAGCACTGCAATTGAAAAATCTATCTGATAATCTGTTTGCCTATTTTCTACTTGATAAAGAACATGAACCTGAGCTTGAGACCGTTGCAGTCAAAGAGGTCATTTACGATCTCTTATCAGATCAGGTGGCGATCTTGCAGCAAGAGACATTCAAGGTTCATCTTTTAGGAGAGCTGCCCGACAGCTATATCAACGTGAATGTCGAGGAACTTGGCCGAGTGTTTGATAATCTGATGTCGAACATACTGAAATACGCCGATCCGAAAAAAGACATCAATCTCACGTTTCTATCCGATCAAGAAATGTTTGAGATCCATGTGAGCAATGCGATAAAAGAGACAAATGGCACGCAGGAAAGCACTGGACTTGGTGAACGAAGCATAAAACGAATGATGTCCCGCATGCACGGGCAGTTTGAAAGGATGGAAAAGAACGATGTTTACTACATCGTGCTGCGATTCTGGCACATCAAAATATAAATCACAAATGAATAACATGGAATGGAGAGACAATCTAATGAAACGATTCAACAACTTCCAAAAGGTACCCGATCTCTTGCAAGGTCTTCTGAATATCTGTCTATTCTTTCTGGCCATTGCATTAAGCGTCCTCTTAATTAGTGAAACTTGGTATATTGTCCAATTCGTCTACAAAACTTTGTTTAACAAAGGAGAAAGCTATTATGGGATGCTTGGAGAACTGCTGATCTTCTTTATGTATTTTGAGTTTATTGCCTTAATTATAAAATACTTTAAATCCAACTTTCATTTCCCGCTTCGCTACTTTATTTATATCGGCATCACAGCTGTCATCCGTTTGATTATCATCGATCATGAAGAGGCTGTATCGACGTTCTGGTGGGCGCTCGCCATTCTTGCTATGACCTGTGCACTCTTTATCGCCAATAAACGACATACCGCGCAGGAGCATGAAGAAGTGAAGTGAGGGAAGAAGACGAACGATTGCCGTTCGTCTTTTTTCGTGTAAGGGTATTGACGAGGTGAACACTTAGTCGTCATCTGTCTATTAATGAATAGAAGTGTATTTAGTTGAGTGATCAGCGGGATGAAAAAGGTTTTTAAAAAGCAATTTATCTGATGTACGTATTCTTATATGCTTTAGAAGCGTTTTCCTTCCAACGACATTCATCATCATGATTCTAGGAACAGGTGGCGATTGAATGCAAAGTTTTTTAGTAGAACAATTCCCTATACTTTAAACAAACAAGCGTTAAAATAAGTCATTGGTATTATACAAAGTCAGGCTTTTCTTATAAAGTAGGTATATATGAATCATTTAATATGTTAATTTATTTGTTGTGAAACTTTTTTTGGAGTGTACTTTCTTCTACACCATCATTTTCTATGGTAAAATACTCTAAAATACTATGTTATTGCTATAGAAAATCTTTATCTTTATTTAACAATAAAATTTTTGTTGGATTTCTTATAAAAGTATATAATTTAAAATAGGAAACTAAATTTAGAAGATTGTCTGGAAGCAAGATGATTGAAAGTAGAGGTCTTATATGGAGAAATTATTATCGATAATCATTCCTGTATACAATAAAGAAAAATTCTTAAAGAATTGTGTTAACTCCATTATCAATATTAATTTTGATAAAGAGAAAGTAGAAGCCATTTTTGTAGATGATTGCTCAACAGATTTATCTGTTGATATTTTGAAAGAATTTCAAAAACAACATTCATTTATAAAATTAATTCAATTAAGTAAGAACTCAGGCAGTCCTTCCTTACCACGAAATGTAGGAATTTCAGAAGCAAAAGGAAAGTTTATAACACTTCTTGATGCAGATGATTGGCTAGATAAAGAGGGCTTTCCGAAATTATTACTTCAAGCAGAAAAAAATGATGCCGATATAGCTTTTGGTCTACTAGTAAAACATACAGATCATGCAATCAAAAAAGGAGCAAGGTTTACTTCCTTCGAAGAAAAAAATAGGTTAATTCCATATGAAATAGACAAAATTTTTAGATCTGTAGGTCCGCCTGCAAAAATCTTTAAAAAATCGATTGTGGACAATCATCAAATTGAGTTTAAACATATGAAGTATGGAGAAGATAAATTATTCTTTATTGAACTCATCTCTAAATGCAAAACAGCGTCTATGAATACAATTCCAGTATACCATATTAATCGATATAAATTTAATCAATCTCTTGTTGGAGAGACAAGTATACTTGAAAAAACAGAATATAATTTAAAAGTACTAGAAGCAGTCTTGAAATTAGACATTCCAAAACAAGCAGCATATAATGCCATAAATAGAATTATTGAGCTTGATTTTTTAATTAGACTTTTTAAGAGAAAACGATTTATCATAAGTGAAGAAAAAAATAAATATTATGAACTCTTTTTCCGTTTAGTTAAATTAATGAAAAGAAATGGATTGAATATTGAGGATTTTATTCAATGTGATAAACTTGCTCTTTTGTTTCAACTTATTTCAAATCAAGAAGAAGAACAATTGTTAGATTATCTTCTTATCTTAACAAATGAAGGAGCAGCTAATAAATATATAGAAGATAATAAGGTTTATTATACTTTGCCGCCTTCAATCTCATATGATAAACGAATATGCGAACCTTTTTTTGCAGTATATGATGGAACTAAAAGAGTAGATGGGGAAATGTATGAAACCGTCCGTATTTATTGTGATTCACAGAAGCTTGTAAATAAAGTGTTATTAGTTGAACTAGGTAACGATTTAAATGAAAAAGAAGTACCAACAATTATAAAAGACAATATAGTTTATATTAAATTGAACGACCTCGATAAAATTGATTATGACTATAATATTGTCATAATATATGATCGTTATAATCCTGTCATAGTTAATGCAACATACCCTAGTGCGAATCCATTACATCAATTAAATAGGCAAAAATTCAAAATTGAATTTATACAAGAAAAAAATCATAAAAATATAAATCTTGACCTTTATATAAACAAAGCACCTGTATCAGTTGTTACAACTTCAAAGATTAAAGTTTATGATGATCGTGATTTTAAACACTTTATAGGGCATGAAATTGAAAAGGGACAACTTTTAAAAATTAAAGATATTACCTATAGTAAAAAAGGTACTCCTAGATTAATTTTAAATACGAATCAATTTATTACAGCTAATAAAAAGTTTATACAAGAAATAGAATTGGATCAGTTAGTGAATTACATTACTGACATTCCGCAAAGAGTAAAAATATTAAAAAAATGCAATTTGTATGAAACTAAAAACTTCAAAAAAGATCCTATTTCTGTTTTGAAAAAAAACGATTTAATTGAAGTACACTCTATAGAATTTACAAAGAATTTAATCCCGAGACTCAAAACTTCAGAAGGTTTATATCTAACAGCAAATAAAGAATTTGTGAATCAAGTTATTGAATAAAGATAAAAGGCTATAAGTGAAAAACTTATACTCTAAGATTGTAGAGAACTCATGTTTTTCTACAATCTTTTTTATTTGTTAACTTTTGTATGAAGAATTAAAGTATTTAAAAAGGTCTATTACCTGCTTAGTCTCGCTAAGCAGATGTGTGGTAATCTGACGCTTAGCTGAATTTCGCACACTGGCATTTTGTTTTCCTGTCAATCAGTAGTAGTGAAGTCTTTCTTTTCATCGACATTCATCGTCAATATTCTACCAACAGGGAGCGATCGTATGAGAACTATTCAAAGTTTATTACGAAAAAGAAATTTCATATAGTTGGTTATTTTAATCTATTCTTATAAGTTGAAATCAAATATCCAGATAAAGAGTCCAAATCTTCGGCATCATTGAAAGTAAAACCTTCCCATTGCGGAATATCACTCATTAGGATATAGGAATGAGGATGACTAGCGCTTGCTGGCCATTCTCGCTTCTGTTTGAAGGAGCGAAAAAAATTGAAAGATATCGAGACCGAACCATTCTCATTTGCAAGTATGCAGCAGGCAGCTCCTGTTCATATTCCAAAAAGACAATTCATGCCATCACACGACGGCATAAGCCTTGCGTATTATCCGTTTTTAGCAGAAAAAAAGAACGAGGCAAATGTCATCTTGATCCATGGTGGAGGCGCTCACAGCCTAGCTGGTTACGAGCATATCGCCTATACGCTGCAACATGATTTTCATGTGAATACGTTTTTAATCGATTTAAGAGGTCACGGCTATTCTGATGGAAAAAAGGGTGATACACCTAGTGTCACAGATGTGTGGCACGATATTTCGCAGTTTGTGGATACGGTCAAACAGCAGCATAAAGGAGACGTTTATCTCTGCGGTCATTCTTCTGGAGCGGGATTACTGCTAAACTACCTATTTTGGCCGAAAAAAAGAGAAGTAGACGGTTACTTTTTTATTGCCCCTGAATTTGGCTATCAATCAGGCACTGCGAGCCCTAATCAAATCCCTTTTGCAACCGTTCAAGTATGGAAATTCGTGCTGTCTGCCATGACAAAAGGATTGTTGATGAGTCATTCTGAAGCCGTGCGTTTTCATTATCCGGCATGGGCAGTTGAGCAAGACCCGCTTTTGTTGACAGCCATCACCGTCAATCTAGCACTTGCCTTAACCCCATCTGTACCTAAAAAACAATTTGCGATGATGGATCGGCCATATGCGATGTTAGTAGGAAGTGATGATGAGCTGTATGATATAGAAAAATTTCCTGCCTATCATGAGCTGCCTGATGAAACGATTAGAAAACAATCAGTCTATGAAGTGATGGATGGACATACCCATTTGTCGGTGTTACTAGAAGCGGGAAAACGGATTGGAAGGACCATCCAAATATGGAATCGTTCTATTTAGTATGAACAACTAGTCAACACTCTCCCTTTTTCTTAAAAATTTACATTGACACCATCCTTTTCTATGATAAAATCATAGTGTGATAATGAGAATCGTTATCAAACGATATGACTACATATAGAATGGATAGGTGAGGTACATGTTCAAAAAATCTTTTTGGTCGTTGTTAGTTGTGCTCTCCATCGTTTTACTTGCAGCTTGCGGCAGCAATAGCAGTGAAGGCAAGTCAGATAGTAAAGAGAAAACGAGAACCGTTGAAAGCGCTATCGGTTCAACTGAAATTAAAGGATCGCCTAAACGTGTGGTGACGCTGTACCAAGGAGCAACCGATGCAGCAGTCGCGATGGGCATTAAACCAGTGGGTGTTGTAGAATCTTGGCTTGAGGCACCTACGTATAAATATTTAAGAGATGACTTAAAGGATGTCAAAATTGTTGGGCAGGAAATACAGCCAAACTTAGAGGAAATTGAAAAGCTTAACCCAGATTTGATCATTGCATCAAAAGTCCGCCATGAGCAAATTTTTGATCAGCTGAAAGAAATCGCTCCAACTGTTGCAACAGAAACAGTGTTCACATTTAAAGATACAGTGAAATTAATGGGTGAAGCGTTAAATCAGCAAGACAAGTCAAAAGAATTGCTAACGAAGTGGGATGACCGCGTCGCTGACTTCAAAGAAAAAGCGAAAAAAGACATCAAAAACTGGCCAATGAGTGTGTCTGTAGTGAACTTCCGTGCAGATCATGCTAGAATCTATCAAACTGGATTTGCAGGGTCAATCTTAACAGAGCTAGGCTTTGAAGGACCTAAGAATGTCAAAGATAAAAAGCAAGACATCATTACACTGACAGACAAAGAGAGCATTCCGCAAATGGATGCAGATGTGATCTATTACTTCATGGATGATCAAGATAAAGCCGTTGAAAAAGCATATAAAGAGTGGACGAGTCATCCTTTATGGAAGCAGCTTGACGCAGTGAAAACGAAACAAGTGCATAAAGTCGATGAAATCACTTGGAACATGGGCGGCGGTATTATTGCTGCAAACATGATGCTTGATGATATTGATGATCGTCTCGGAATTGATAAATAAGGATAACAGAGGAGAAAATGTGAAAAACCATTTTCTCCTTTTTCCATAACAGATTGAAAGCGGGAATCAGATGAGAAGTTTATTAAAAAAGGATTCGAGCAAGGCGCTGCTGTTTGCTGGATTCGTCGTATTGATGGTGGTCTTTTTTATACTCAGCATTTCTCTTGGGCAAACCTCGATTTCCCTCAAAGCCACCATCCATGCGTTTCTTCATTTTGATGAATCGGATCCAAACAGTGTCATTGTCATGACATCCAGATTATCAAGAGCTTTAATTGCAACAGTTGTTGGATCAAGTCTAGCGATTTCAGGTGCACTGATGCAGGCATTAACGAGAAATCCGCTTGCAGCGCCAGATTTGTTAGGAATTAATGCAGGTGGACTATTTTTTATCGTCATTTCGATTGTTTTCTTTTCAACAGAGTCATTAACAGGCTATATGTGGACAGCCTTTTTAGGTGCGGCAATTGCAGGGATGCTCGTTTTTCTTTTGGGCTCCATTGGAAGAGATGGATTGACACCGGTCAAAATTGTCCTTGCAGGTGCGGCGATATCTGCACTGTTTGCGTCCTTTACACAAGGTCTTTTAATCGTGAATGAACAGTCGATTCAAAGCATCCTGTTCTGGATGGCGGGTTCAGTGTCTGGAAGAAGCATTGATATGCTGCTGCCTGTTTTGCCTTATATTTTAGGTGCGACAGTTGTGGCGCTGCTTCTTGGACGCTCCATCAATGTCCTTTTGTCAGGAGATGATATTGCAAAGGGGCTTGGTCAGCGTACCCTGGTGCTGAAAATCACGATGGGGGTACTCGTCGTCTTCTTAGCAGGTGGTTCCGTCGCTGTCGCAGGATCGATTGGGTTTGTTGGTTTTCTAGTGCCGCATATTGTGAAAAAGCTTGTCGGACCTGACCACCGCTGGGTACTGCCGTATTGTGCCGTTGTGGGGGCGTCGCTTTTACTTGTCGCAGACCTTGCGGCTCGTTTTCTGATCATGCCGCAGGAAGTACCGATTGGTGTCATGACGGCGGTAGCAGGAGCGCCTCTATTTGTTTATCTCGTGCGCAAGGGGTTGAAGACAGGTGGCTAAAACATATACAGTGCGTTCAAAGGGCGGGCGCATTTCATTTCAATTTTCAAAGCGGACGTTTTTGATTTTACTTTTATTGACGGCCATTGCTTTTGGGTTATTTATTCTCAGTCTCTGTATGGGCAGCCGATTTATTTCGCCTGTGGATGTGCTTCTTCATATAATCGGTCAGGGAGAGGGAAATACTTTTGTGCTCAATACACTGAGGATTCCAAGAACACTGCTGGCTGTCTTAGTGGGGGCCGCGCTTGCGGTATCAGGGCTTATTTTGCAAGGTTTAATTCGCAATCCGCTTGCATCGCCTGACATCATTGGGATTACGAGTGGTGCTTCGTTCGGTGCGATTATGTTTATTGTTTTTTGGATGGGCACTGTGCCTATTGCGTATCAATCCTTATGGGCGATTGCAGGGGCTTTTGCTGTCTCGTGTCTGATTTATTTGCTTTCATGGAAAAAAGGGGTCAAGCCGATTACACTTGTCCTAATGGGAATTGGGATTTCTGCCATTATGAAGGCGTGTGTGACGTTTACTCTTGTTCTTAGTGATACGATGACGACGACAAAGTCATATATCTGGCTGACAGGCAGTTTATATGGTTCTACGATGAAGGACGTCACGTCGATGGTTCCTTGGATCATGATCATTTTACCGATTGTCATGGTGTTAGCAAGAACGATGAATGTGAAGGAGCTTGGAGATGATCTCGCAACAGGTCTCGGGGTGAAAGTGCAGGCAAAACGGTTATTCTTTCTGCTGATGAGTGTGACATTGGCGGGGATTGCCGTTGCTTTTGCTGGCGGTATTGAATTTGTTGGACTCATGGCACCGCATGTTGCACGGATGATCATCGGCCGTTCGTTCATTGCGCTGGTCCCGGCATCTGCGCTTGTTGGAAGTATTCTCGTGATGCTCGCAGATTTAGTCGCTAGAACGGCTTTTCTACCGTTAGATGTACCAGCAGGTGTATTCACGGCCGCAATTGGGGCACCGTTCTTTATTTATTTGTTATACCAACAACGAAATCGATAAACGAAAGATGGAGGTTTTGATATGAGGCCAGAGTGGGTTGAGAGAGAATTACTTGATTTCGGGGTACACATCACAAATGAACCAATGACATCTGATCGCACACTTGCTGCGCTTTTTTCAGAAGCATCTGTCCTGCGTTTATTAGAGGCTGAAAAGGAAGCTATGCATGCACCGAATTTAGCTGTAGCGGCGTCGATGTTTTCAAAGCGTTATGCTTACTTAGCCGTCAGTTCCTCTTTGTACATGATGACGTTGTATGACGGTGTCTATCAGTTTCCACCGGAGGCATGTGTCTTTAGAGAGGATCGGAAAATTGAAATTGATGAGTCATTGTGTTCGTTTGTTCCATTAGAAGGAGATCGATATGAATGGAGAGAGCAGGTTGTGCATGCGCTGTTTACGGAGTGTGTCACACCTCTTTTAGATGTACTGAAGCGTACGTCAAGACTTCCGTATACCATTTTGTGGGAGAATATAGCGGTTCGTATCAATTCTCTTTATCGCAGCATGATGCGGGAGGCTGAAGACCCTGCGGTGAAGCAGCGCGTGCGGGAGGATTATCTGTATCTGAAGCAAGCAGCTGGTGATGTATTCGGAGCAAAACAAAATCCATTTCATCACAGCTTAAACTTAGATGACAGTTTACTAGTAACATCCAACCGTAAGACTTGCTGTATGTATTATAAGCTAGAGAAAAAATCGGAGAGTCTCGATTATTGTCTTGTCTGTCCTCTTGATAAAAAGAAAGGCACTGCTTGTTCGTAGCAGTGCCTTTCTTTTTTATTCCCAAATCTCACTTGCCCATTCTGGGTGATCGATAAAGGGATTGCGGTTGTTCTGGTATGTTTGATAAATGATCTCGTTGCGGTTCCGTTCGATTTGATCGACAGGATCTTGTTTGTGCCACTTGAGAAGTACGGACATTTTGCCGTGAAGAGGGGCGCTACCATTATTCACTTTGTCGTTTAATTCTAAATCTGGAAAGCGGTCATCTCCTTCGTACCGCACCGCCATATAAAAGAGCATTCTTGCCACATCCCCTTTCACCCGGCTATGAGGTTCGAATGAGTCGCTATCGTAGAAGTTGCCCGGCGCTCCCTTGTATTCATTTCCGCCCAGATCAAAATCTAAATTTCCTCGTGTGCTATTCGTTTGCACGTCTGTTGCTCGCAGATGATGGAGATCTGTACCTGGGCCCTGGCTTGTCCCAAAATTTCCGTGTGACTTAGCCCAGACATGCTCCCGGTTCCACTGGCCAACATTTCCGCCATTCGCTTGCTTTGAGCGAGAGACACCACTATAGAGCAAGAGCACGTTGTTTGGATTTTTTGGATCTTCATCTGTTTTCTTTAAGGCATCCCAAACTTGGCTGTAGGATAGCTGCTTATGATGATCAATAATATCGTGTAAAGCTTTCTTTAAAGCGGGTCCTGATTTGCCATTAGCAGATTGATAATAGGAATCGATTTGACTTGTAGCGGTTATTTTCGCTTGTTGTGCAGATGTTTCGTTTTGAAGCTGTAACGGGGAAAATGTGATGGTTTGGCTCGGTTCATTCAGAGTAAAGCTTTGAGCATTCGCAGCTTGCGGCAGTGGGGCGGCTAACGTACCGAATATCATGATTCCGGCAGCCACAGTTCCAAATAAGGTTCTCTTCATTCGATTTCCTCCTTGATAGGGAATGTATTCTCTTTATTTCTATCATAATGCCAGAAAGAAATAAATGGATTTATCGTAAATTTTATGTAATGAGTTCATAGGAAAAGAGATTGCTATTTTATCAGCATTACTGTATAAGTGGGCATATAGGATGACAGCAAGGGAAAGGATGGATAACGTGAAAGAACTGCAAATACCTTCAAGAACGATTATGACACCAGGACCTGTTGAAGTAGATCCCAGGGTGCTCCGTGTAATGAGTACGCCCATTCTCGGTCAATTTGATCCAGCATTTACACATATTATGAATGAGACGATGACCTTATTGCGGTCCCTTTTCCAAACAGAAAATGAATGGGCTTTTCCAATTGACGGCACGTCTCGTTCAGGGCTTGAAGCTGTGCTTGCCAGTGTTATTGAGCCGGGAGATTCAATGCTTGTGCCTGTTTTTGGCCGGTTCGGTCATCTTCTCATTGAAATAGGACAGCGCTATGGGGCTGATGTACATACAATGGAATGTGAATGGGGAACGGTTTTTGACCCTAGCGATATCATTCAGGAAATGAAGCAGATCAGGCCTAAAATCGTTGCGATGGTCCATGGTGAAACATCCACCGGACGGTTGCAGCCGCTTGAGCAAATTGGTGAAGCGTGCCGAGCACTAGATGCTTTGTTCATTGTAGACGCTGTAGCAACCATTGGCGGGGTCCAGGTGAAAGTGGACGAATGGAAGATTGATGCGGCAATTGGTGGTACGCAGAAGTGCTTGTCTGTTCCATCAGGCATGTCACCTATCACGTATAATGACCGGGTGGCAACTGTCGTTGAATCGAGAAAGAAAGTGGAAAAGGGAATTGCGACACAGGATGAATTGCAAGAGCAAATGGATATTTCTCCAATTAAAAGCAATTACTTTGATCTCAGCCAGCTCCAGGATTATTGGAGCCCTAGGCGATTAAATCATCATACAGAAGCGACAACGATGCTCTATGCACTTCGTGAAGGGGTTCGTGTTGTGCTGGAAGAAGGTCTGTCTGAGCGTTTCCAAAGGCACGCATTTCACGAGAAAGCCTTGATGAAAGGCCTTGAAGCGATGGGACTTGAATTGTTCGGTGATCCACATTGTAAAATGCCAGTTGTGACATGTATTGAAATTCCAAGTGGTATGGATGGAGAAGCGGTACGTGCCGATCTGCTTAAGCATTTTGGTATTGAAATTGCCAGCTCCTTTGGACCGCTAGCCGGACGTATATGGAGAATTGGCACAATGGGCTATAGCTGCCGAAAAGAAAATGTGCTGTTTGTGTTAGCAGGGCTGGAAGCAATTCTAATCAAACACGGTGCATCTATCCATTGCGGCGCAGGGCTTCAGGCGGCTCTTTCTATCTATGAACAAGATGAATAAAGTCAGACGGATACTCGCTATTTGCGGGTATTTTTTTATTTGGAAAAGAAAACTAAATTTTGAAAAACTAGACTTATAGACAGTGATATCGCTATACTGAAGAAGTTCTGATCATTTTTGTCATCATTTTCATTTATTTTGCAGAAAGAGGTTTTTTGATATGAAGAAAATGGGCAGATTATATATTTTGATGCTCAATATTTTTATTGCCATGCTTGGGTTTGGCCTCATTGTCCCTGTCATGCCAAGTTACATTGAAGCCTTTGGCGCAACTGGAAAAACACTCGGTTTTCTTGTCGCTGCAACTGGTCTTACACAGTTTGCTTTATCGCCGGTTGCAGGCGCATTGACCGATCGATTTGGACGTAGAAAATTGATCATTGCCGGGATTGCCGGCTTTACCATTGCCCAGTTTATTTTTGCATTTGCAGATCAGCTTTGGATGCTGTTTGTGTCTCGGTTTTTAGGTGGTGCAGCCGGGGCTTTACTCATGCCAGCCATGTTTGCATACATCGCTGATATCACAAGTGAGAAGGATCGAGGGAAAGGAATGGGGCTATTTAGTGCAGCAATGACGTTAGGCTTTGTCATTGGACCAGGCGTAGGCGGCTATTTGGTCGAGTACGGAATTGCTTTTCCTTTTCTCATCGCAGGTTCCTTTGCAGCTCTTTCTACCCTATTATCCATCCTGTTTTTACCTGAAACATTAACAAAGGAAAAGCAGGAAGAAGCACGGTTAAACAAAGACATTCATTTCAACCCGTTTGTACAAATGATGCAAGCTTTAAAGACATCGTACGGTTTTTTGTTTATATTGGCGTTTGTCCTCAATTTTGGCATCATTCATTTTGAATCGATTTTTGGCTTATATGTAGACCAAAAACATGGATTTACACCGAAGGATATTGCGTTTGTGATTACGGTTGCGGGTCTTGCTGGCGTGCTTGTCCAAGGTGCGTTGGTGAATGCCTCTGTGAAACGATTTGGTGAAATGCGCGTCGTGCGTTATGCACTGCTTGGAGCGGCTTTGATGCTCATCGTCTGCCGTGTTGCGCCGTCCTTTTGGCTGATCTTTGCAGGCTCTATTTTATTTTTGTCGGCTACTTCATTTGTTCGTCCAGCCCTCAATACATTGCTGTCCAAAATGGCAGGTAATCAGCAAGGAGTAGCGGGCGGCCTCAATACATCCTTTATGAGCCTTGCCAATATTGTCGGACCGAGCCTTGCGGGGATTTTATTTGATGTGAATATCGAGTTTCCTTTTATGCTTGGAACACTGGTGCTTTGCATAAGCTTCATTGCATCCATCGTGTGGGGAAAAAAAGTGCAGCATCCTTCTGCAATTTCTTAAAATTCAATTATAAAAAACCGATCAGCACAGATGGATCGGTTTTTTTATAATGGTCATCACCTTTTATATGTCACGACAGGTGATTTTTCTTTATGAAGCGCACGAATCATGGCATCATCTACATGCAAATGCTCTTTCACTAATTGAGGAGGGGTTAAGGCCATCCACTGATTCAACGAAATATCTGCAAAGCGATCACTTTTAAAAATTTCTAAAAACCAAAGGCTCGTTTGGCCGATATTTTGGATGTAATGTCCCATACCAAAAGGAACATATCCGACATCACCTGCTCTGTAATTAAAGGTGCGGGCAGTGCCCCCGGCTCCAAAGACCGTCATTTTGGCTGTACCGGTTAAATAGTATTGCCACTCATCATTATTAGGGTGCCAGTGCATTTCTCTCATGCCGTTAGGCTTTACTTCAACAAGCGCAGCTGCAATGGTTTTTGAAACCGGGAAATTTCGTGAATCGACGATGCGGACAGTTCCACCAGAGGTCGTCAGCGGTTTTTGGCGAAGCAGCTGGTACGTAAATGGCGGCTCGATACTTCCGTATGGATCAGATACCGTTTGGCTTTCTAATGATGCTGGCGGAGAGCCTTGAAACATGTAGCGCTGCTTATTCGGAATATCATCAAACAGCTTCTCAGGAACGCCAAAATTGTCGGAGAGAATGTTTTTCGGTGTATGGGCAAACCAGTCTGTGATGGTGAACGTATCAAATTCAGAAAAAGCGCCATCATCAAAGACTAAAAGAAATTCACACCCGTCCTCAAGTCCTTGAATGGAGTGCGGAATACCTGGGGGGAAATACCATAAATCTCCTTCTGCTACATCAGCGATCATATTTCGCCCTTCTGCATCTACAGAGGTGATGCGGGCTTTTCCTAAAATCATATACGCCCATTCAGCCTGCTTATGCCAATGAAGCTCTCGCACTCCGCCTCGAGTCAGCCGCATATTGACACCCGCAATCGTTGTGGAAACAGGCAGCTCTCGCTTCGTAATTTCTCTCGACCAGCCGCCATGATTCAAATGCATATGTGTATCGGAATATGAAAATTTCAAATTGGGAATGGTTCCGGCATCTGTTTTAGGTGGAACAAGCATATCTGGGTTCTCAATATCTCGAAGGACGTCCCGCGGGCCTAGATCGGTGGCACCAGCGCCATCCTCTCGAATTGGCTGCGGGATGTGACGCAGCTCATCATCCATTTATCATCCCTCCTTGTGTATCACTTTCTCCTCCAAACTATATGAAGCTTCGGAAGAAAACATTCAATCAGGATGGGGTGAAAGAAGCATCTGAATACGTAATGCTAAGCGCAGCCTTAATGTGGTTTCAGGGTCTTTTAAGCGGATCCGAAGCAGCTCCTCACACTTCTCCAATCGATAAATGACTGTGTTGCGATGAATAGACAAACGTTTTGCTGTTTCTGAAATGTGGCAATGCGTTTCTAAATAGACAGATAAGGTGTGGAGGAGATTTTGACCGGCTTCATATAACGGGTGAAGGTGCATCTGGTGAAACGTGACTAAGTCCTTTCTTGGAATAAGCTTTAATAAATCTGGCACATCCTTTGCCTGATAGAACTGAATATATTCCGACTGCGCCGAGAGATGTCCGGCTTGAAGCGCTTCTAATGCTTCACTATAGCCCTCAGACAGATGGGTGATGCGACAACTAGTCAAGCTCGCGCCAAAGGAAATGGTGTGATTTACTTGAATGCTAACGAGCATCTGCAGCTGTTTCAAAAAAGAAAGGAGCCTTTCACTCATCTCTGACCAACTGCTCGTCTCTTCCATTAATACAATGCCCATATCACCTTTGACAAATAAAAAGGAAGGGAAAGGAGAGCTTGGAAGTGCGCTGTCGAGCAGATCAACGACTTGTTCTAACATCAGTTGCTGCTTCAAAAAATGAGTGGTCTCATGATACTGATCAAGCTGACAGATCATACATAGATAGCTGCTATCTACATTTAATCCAAACGCCTTCGCAATGTATGCAGCGTCTTGCTGAGAATACGATGAACCCTCTATCCATCTGCGAAACCCTTCATTTCTAGCACGCTTGGCCGTTTGCTGGGCAGTATATTGTCTCATTCGCGCAATCGAGATTTCGTGTACTGCTTGGTCAATGATGACTTGCAGTGTTTCATCCAGCGGAAGAATGAAGGAAGGGATGACCACATACTCGCATGTTTGTTCGGTTAGATCAATCGGAAAGACAGAAAAGGTTTGCTTCGTATCTATTATCGAAAAATAATGAGGTGTCCTGCTTTGGAAAAAGGGGAGAATGCGTATCCAATCTGGGCTCGTGATGTGCGAGTTGCAGAGAAGACGCCCATGCTGGTTACACAAATAGACAGGCTTGTGAATCTTTTCGGCGATTTTTTGCAATGCTTCAAACTGGTTATCGTCTATGTTCATATCCACTAAGTCTCCTTTATTGAGAACTTAAGTTCTTGGTGAAGATGAATAAATAAATGGACAATCACTGTTCACTTCTCTGATATATATTATGTTATCAGCTCACATCATTTTAGATAGAATGTTGTCAACTAATATGACAAACAGAACTCATAATAAAATCACATACCATCAGTCATCTTCATTCAGAATTACCGGCAAATATGATATGTTGTAGACAGAAGAATTTCTTTCAGAAAGATGGGTATCCCAAGAGAAAAAGGCTTTCATGTGAGGAAGCCGTCTATACATGAAAGTGGCAAGAGGTGAGAAACATGATTTATATCGGATTAACTGGCTGGGGTGACCATGACAGTCTTTATCCGCCGAAAATCGGCAGCGCGCAAAAGCTGTTTCACTATTCATCTACGTTTCCCATTGTGGAGCTGGATGCCAGCTTTTATGCAGTTCAGCCTGAACGTAATCATGAAAAGTGGATCAAGGATACGCCAGATACCTTTCAGTTTGTCGTGAAAGCTTATCAAGGAATGACTGGTCATCAGAGAGGCGAAATTCCGTTTACTTCGAAGGAAGAGATGTTTGACGCATTTATCCTTTCATTGACTCCGCTCATTCGTGAAGGGAAACTAGCCATGGTTCTATTTCAATTTCCACCATGGTTTGATTGCAAAAAAGAGCACGTCCTTTATTTAAGATGGTGTAAAGAGAAGATGGGGGACATTCCATGTGCCCTCGAATTCCGTAACCGCACATGGTTCTCAGATGAATTTTATGAGCAGACCTTGTCCTTTATGGAAAAAGAAGGCTGGATTCATTCTGTCTGTGATGAGCCGCAAGTTGGAGAAGGCTCCATTCCGCCAGTCATACAAGCTACGCACCGTGATAAAACTTTGGTCCGTTTTCACGGAAGAAATAAACAGGGTTGGCTTCACCCAGCAGATCATGAAAATTGGCGTGAAGTGCGATACTTATATTTATATAATGAAGCTGAATTAAAAGAGTGGAAAAAGAATCTCGACATCCTGCATCAGCAATCAAAAGATGTCTATGTCGTGTTTAATAATAACTCCGGCGGAGATGCAGCGGCGAATGGCCAGCAGATGATTGATTTGCTGGATATTACGTATTCTAGCCTTTCTCCGAAGCAGCTAGATTTATTTAGTTAAATGAGAGCTGCGGCTTTCAATTTGAATGAGACGGTTCAGTGACAACTTGAGGGAGAGATCAACATGCTGCAGAAGCTATGGTTATATCATACAAACGACTTGCACAGCCACTTTGAGAACTGGCCAAAAATCGCAGCTTATATTGAGGAAAAGCGTCAAGTTCACGATCAGATGCTCTTGTTTGATATTGGCGATCATATGGACCGAGTGAACCTTGTGTCAGAAGCTGATTATGGAAAGGTAAACGTCAAGCTTCTCAATCAACTTGGCTATGATGGGGTCACGATTGGGAATAATGAAGGCATTACGCTGCCTCATGATCAGCTCGATCAATTATACGAGCATGCACAATTTCCAGTGATCCTGTCTAATTTATTTGAGAAAGGCAAAAGGCCAGCGTGGGCAAAGCCTTATCATATAATCCAAATGGAAAACGGACTGAAAATATGTCTCTTAGGCGTGACCATTGCGTATACACCTGTCTATGAAAAGCTGGGCTGGGAGATGACAGATCCGTTTGACAGCATACGGGACATGCTGCAGGAAGTGAAGGGACAAGCGGATATCATTGTGCTCTTATCCCATCTTGGTATCATCCATGATCGGGAGGTCGCCCGTGATTTTCCAGACATCGATATTATCCTAGGCTCACACACGCATCATTTGTTAGAACAGGGTGAAATGGACAATGGGGTACTGCTTGCATGCGCTGAAAAGTATGGGCATTATATTGGCTGTGTCGAGCTGACCATTGATACAGCGAGCAAAGAGTTAATCGAGAAAAAAGCAACGGTGCAGTCAGTGGATCAGCTGATCAGTGAATCAGATGAAGCGATCACTACCTTACACCAAGCAGAGAGAAGAGCGAAAGCCCTCATGCAGGAGAAAGTAACAGCGATTGAATCAAGGCTAGAAACGAAGTGGTTTGATGAATCCCCGCTTCCGCAGCTCTTAACAGATGCCATTAAAGATTGGTGCGGGGCAGATATCGGCATGATGAATGCAGGCATGGTGCTTGATTCATTAGAGGCAGGAATCGTGACAAGAGAAGAAGTCCATCGAATCTGCCCGCATCCCATTAACCCAATTAGGGTGACGCTTTCCGGTCAACAGCTCATCGAAACCGTTCGGCGTGCATGTGAAGAAAAAATGGAACAGCTACGCATCAAGGGCTTTGGCTTTAGAGGTGAACTGATGGGGAAAATGTTGTATAGCGGCCTCACTTATACAGTAGAAGAAGGCGAAACCAAACGGGTAAAGGATGTTTTTGTGCACGATCAATTGATCAGAAAAGACGCCTTATATACGGTTGGCACAGTCGATATGTATACATTAGGCTCTCTATTTCCTCATATCCGTGACCATGAACACATTGAATATTTCATGCCGGAATTTTTACGTGATGTGCTTACTTGGCGCCTGAAGGAAGCCACATGAAATCCGCTATAGCCTAACAACACTCGCCCTCTTGTCACATAGATTGTGATGAGAGGAGTGAAGGGATTTGGTGAATTTAACACCTATAACAATCGATGGACATTCCTTTACAGCCGTCACCGTCAAACTGCCGAAAACGAATTTTATGGCAGTGACAAATGAACATGGATATATCATGTGCGGTGCACTGGATGTCGGGCTCTTAAATGAAAAGCTTGCAGATAGAGGCATTATCGCAGGGAGAGCAGTTGGTGTGAGAACGATAGAGCAATTGCTTGATGCCCCTTTAGAATCTGTGACATACGCTGCAGAAGCGTTAGGCATTACAGCTGGAACCATTGGAAGAGACGCCTTATTAAAAATGGTCAAATAAAATGGAGAGATGATTCCTATCCCCCCGCCTGTCTGCATACACTTGTAGTGGAGAAGGGGGGATTTTTTATTGAGAATGAACCGCCGCTATCGCCCCTATAAAAAGGGCCCTTTGCCATTCCGATACGTCATGCTGCTTGCCATCTTATTCTTTGTACTCTCAACCGTCATTAGTCTATTTTTTATTAACCGCTCCATTAAACCAACCCTTATTCACATTGCTGAACTAGAAACAGAACGTATCGCCAATCATCTGATTCAATATTCCGTCCAAGACTTTGCAGACGATCAGGAGAATATGAAGGATATGGTGGTCATGAATACAAGTGAGAACGGAAAAGTAACGACCATCGATTTTAATGCGCAGGCAACATCGAAAGCAATGGCTGACCTGTCACGTCATCTTCAAAAAAATTTAGAGGACATTGAAAAGGGGAACTTTCAAAAAGAGGCAAAAGAAGCATTAAAGGATCAAACAGATGGACATGATGGCATTATATATAACATTCCGCTTGGGCAAGCGTCCGGAAATGCACTCATCGCCAACCTAGGACCAAAAGTGCCTGTACGGTTTAGTGTCATTGGTGATCCGCATACGGACGTTGAAAAAAACATTAAGCCTTATGGCATCAACAATGCCTTGATTGATATTAGTGTTCTAATCGAGGTCAAGGTGAGAGTCATTATCCCGTTTGCATCTGAAACAATCGTGGTCAAAAACTCAGTTCCCGTCTCCATCCAAGCCGTTCAAGGAGACGTACCAGATTATTACAATGGCAGCGGAACGAACTCAGGCGCTCCATCGATTGTTCTCCCAGAGAAAAAGGAGAAGAAAGAATAACAGCCCAAGGAATGATTGGGCTGTTTTTTGATGTGCAGTCATTGTAAATAAAAACCTCATTCACTACTTGATTCCATATGGATGAATGTGTCATGATCAATTTTAATTGTTATTAGGGGGAGCAGCTTTATGAAGAAACTTTATGTAAGTGGTATTTGTTTTTTGGTTTTTGCCATAGTATTTAGTGCTAAATATATCACAGCATCCATTTTACTGCTCAGAAATGAAAGTTTAAGTATCGATATTTTTAGAGGTATGTTTGACATGATTCCATTGGAAGTAACAGTTGTGTATTTCATTTTTCTCATCATGGGAATTCTATTTTTAATTTTAGGTTTGAAGGAGAAAAATGAGCAGTAACTTGCTTAGACATGAAAAAGGAGAAGAGTGCGAAAACGCTAAACTTCTCCTTTTCTTTAATGTCGTTTCCGCTCAGCTCTTTCCCACGCCCTTAAATGAGGGTATGGATCAAAAGACCATTCAGTTCTGCCATTGTCTTTATACATGCCATAGTGAAGATGCGGCGGAAATTTTCCTGCTGTGCCTGGAGGGCCATAACCGGAGCTTCCGACAGATCCAATGACCTGTCCGGGTTCAACAATTTGACCTGCTTTGAGTCCTTTTGCAAAGCCATTTAAATGAGCGAAGTAATGATAATGGTTATGAATATCTCGAATCCCAATCCGCCAGCCGCCAAAGCGGTTCCAGCCTTTCATTTCAATCACACCATACGATGTCGCACGAACGGGAAGTCCATAATGGGCAAATAAATCCGTACCCTCATGAATTCTTCTGCCTCCAAATCCTCTTGCATCTCCCCATGTACTCCGGTAGCTGTAGTCAGCTCCGACTGGAAGAGGGAAAGCGTGCTTTCCGAGGTCAAGATGACCATAGTGCTGATATAGCTTCATAAAAGATGAAATGATTCCAACGGTTTGATCTCGTCCATAATAGTCCCATAAAGCAATTTTTAATTGATCAATGCTGTTGCCGTAATGAAGCAAGTATTGAGCAAACGTGAATAATACATCCTCATCGTCATCGCTGTTCGCTTTTCCATCCCCGTTTCCATCAAGTCCAATTCCATCAAACACTTTAATGCTTAAAGGAGAGGTATCCTGCTTATTCGGGTTTTCAGGGCCGATCCACATTTCCCGGGGAATGTAGATACCAATGACGCCTTTTTGTTTCGGTAAATCTCTTCTGCTTTTTCGAATATTGTGCTCATACTGATCAACCGCAGCAAGTACATACCATGGAACCTGTGTCGTGATGGCGACTTTTTCGTATAGTGCCATTCGCTGCTTTAGTACATCTGGCTGCTTGCCTTCCCCTTGTGCATGAACAGGTAAAGGGAGCATTGAAAGAGCGATTATGATGGCTAAAACCACTTTCACAAACGTCCATCTCCTTTCATCAAGCATCGTCTTCTACCGTTTAGTGTGGTTAGATCACCCTATTTCATAAGAAGAAAATGTTAGTAATTTTCTTGTGATTTTTTTAGGAGGCTTTTGGGTATTTTTGCAGCTCATTCCCTTGTTGTTCAATCTGTACTATGTTAAAGTGTCTAAAGAAAAGGCTTTAGGCCGAAGATTCAATTTTTTGCAGCTTCTTAGCTGCATCCATCGTATATAGCAGGAAGATTTTTGTAGATGCACCTTTAACGAATTCATATGGAGATGATGGAATTGGCAAAGAAGGAAGAGCACGTAAGAAAACCGGACTGGCTTAAAATTAAGCTGAATACGAATGAAAACTATACCGGTTTGAAAAAAATGATGCGGGAAAACAACCTGAATACCGTTTGTGAGGAAGCAAAATGTCCGAATATTCATGAATGCTGGGCAGTGAGAAGAACCGCTACATTTATGATCCTTGGATCTGTTTGTACGCGCGCATGCCGTTTCTGTGCGGTGAAAACTGGACTTCCAACTGAGCTAGACCTGCAAGAGCCAGAACGAGTGGCAGATTCAGTGGCTTTGATGAACTTAAAGCATGCTGTCATAACAGCGGTTGCAAGGGATGACCAAAAGGATGGCGGAGCAGGTGTGTTTGCTGAAACCGTTCGTGCCATTAGAAGAAAAAGCCCATTTACGACAATTGAAGTTCTCCCTTCAGATATGGGCGGCAATTACGATAATTTGAAGACGTTAATGGACACACGTCCTGACATTTTAAATCACAATATTGAAACAGTTCGCAGATTAACGCCAAGGGTTCGTGCGCGTGCTACATATGATCGTTCATTAGAATTCTTGCGCCGTGCAAAAGAAATGCAGCCCGACATTCCAACGAAATCAAGCATTATGATTGGACTCGGTGAAACGAAGGAAGAAATCATTGAAGTTATGGATGATCTTCTTGCTAACAACGTCGATATTATGGCGATTGGTCAGTATTTACAGCCTTCGAAAAAACATCTAAAAGTTCAAAAATACTATCATCCAGATGAGTTTGCAGAGCTGAAAGAAATTGCGATGTCAAAAGGCTTTAGCCATTGTGAAGCTGGACCGCTTGTGCGCTCTTCCTACCATGCAGATGAACAAGTAAACGAAGCGTCTAAAAAGCGTCAGGCGCAAGCATAACAAAGAAAACGCCAGAGATCTCTGGCGTTTTTTCTCGTGTTAATTTTGGCCGTAAGGGGCGTTTCTTCTCATGGTACGGTCGGAATTCGTCACACCATTTGCATCTTCTTTCGTAGAAATATCTCCACCTTGAGGAGAATATTTCATTTGTTGAATTGTTTTGGTTAAGATTTGATCAAAATCACGTGAATTGGTTTGAAGACGTGAAAAATTGGTAATGGATTGAAAGTGCTCTGGATTATCAGAGACGTATACATGATAATAACGAGGGAGAACAGAAACCGCCGTTTTCTTTACTTGATCGGCAGATTCATCCCGGTTTTTGTTGCCTGTTCGATACACAATCAGTGCATCCTCATCTGTCACAAGTGTGGCTGCATCTTTGATGTTTGGCAGCTGCACAGTTAAACTTGTAATGACATGGGCAAGATGCTCGCGATTTAAAGCAGGTGTTCTTTCTTTCTGATCTGTTACTTGATGGCGCTGATAACGAACATACCCTGCTCTGTTTGTGTCTGCTTCCGGCATGTTGGAATTATTTCCTTCATGACGATCCGACAGACGGATGGTTTTACTTGAAGAATCTTCATCCACTTGCCGGTTCATACCTGATTGAAAGCCGCACCCGCCTAAAAGCATGCTGAGGAGAATCGCGGCTGTCAGTTGTTTCTTCATAAATGTGACCTCCTTTTTTCTTTAGCTTCGGCTAAAACGGAAAAAACATGCTTTAGCAATTGATGGAGTTCTTCCAATGAATTATCATTAAAGATGGATCGTTTAAAAAGAGGTGAGAAGATGATCGTCATTCAAAATGCTACTTTTGATCTTGTAAGAGATATTAAAGACGGTTTTGATGAAGAAGCGTTTAAAGCAAGGTACTCAGATATTTTAAATAAGTACGATTATATTGTGGGGGACTGGGGCTACAATCAGCTGAGATTGAAGGGGTTCTTTGATGACCAAAACCAAAAGGCCACATTTGATACAAAAATCAGCACACTCGATGAATACATTTATGAATACTGTAATTTTGGCTGTGCCTATTTTGTCTTAAAACGAATCAGAAAATAACGCAAAGGGGAGCGTCATGATGTATTTCGTAGACAGGAAAAAAATTGAAGAGACATTACGTTTTTTCGAGGAGCAATATGAGTTGATGCGCAGTCATCAAACATGGACAAGTCCACTAGAGAAAAAAGCGCTGGAACGAATTGTTCATTTGCTCGTCGAATGTATTCTTGATACAGGAAATGACATGATTGATGGCTTTATTATGCGTGATCCAGGAAGCTATGATGACATCATGGATATTCTTGTTGATGAAAAGGTTGTACCAGAAGAGGAAGGCAGTCAGTTGAAAAAGCTTGTCTCGTGCCGTAAAACACTTGTACAGCAATACCAAGAAGTGGTTCATCACGACTTGCTGCAGGTGATCAGCGAGGTTGAGCATGCGCTACAGGTTTTCCCAAACCGCATCCGTACCTACTTAGAGCAGGAGCTTGGCCCAGTATCAGCATTTAAATAAACCATTGGAGATGTGAGCATCATGAAATACAAAGGCTATTTAATTGATTTAGACGGGACGATGTATAAAGGAACAGAAAAGATTGAAGAAGCAGGTCAATTTGTTCAAAAGTTAAATGAGCTAAACATTCCCTACTTGTTTGTCACGAATAACTCGTCACGCACGCCAAAGCAGGTAGCAGAAAAACTTGTTTCATTCAATATCCCAGCAACAGAAGAACAAGTCTTTACAACAAGTATGGCAACAGCCAATTATATTGCAGAACAAAAGAAAGACGCGTCTGTTTACGTCATCGGTGAAGAAGGAATCAAGCAGGCCATTGAAGAAAAAGGGCTGACGTTTGGTCAGGAAGACGCTGATTTCGTTGTTGTTGGAATTGACCGCGACATTACATATGAAAAATTCGCAGTCGGTGCGATTGCCATCCGTCAAGGCGCACAATTTGTTTCAACAAATGGAGACATTGCTATTCCAACAGAAAGAGGGCTTTTGCCAGGCAACGGCTCGTTAACATCTGTATTGACCGTTACCACTACGGTCCAGCCAACATTTATCGGGAAGCCAGAATCCATCATCATGGAACAAGCCATGCGGGTGCTCGGGACCGATGTGTCTGAGACGCTCATGGTGGGCGATAACTATGATACGGATATTATGGCAGGGATGAATGCAGGAATGGACACATTACTCGTTCATACAGGCGTGACAACAAAAGAGCTGCTTCAGAAATATGACAAACAGCCAACCTATGTCATTGATTCATTATCAGAGTGGATTGAGCGATGATCATAAAAAAAGAGGACAAGCGTTATGCGCGCGTCCTCTTTTTTGCTTTATTCCACATTTCTCGCACTATGTGCCAGCCTGCTTGATGCTGCAGCAGCAATGGCGCCGACAATGTCATCTAAAAAGGTGTGGCACTCTCCTGTGGATTTATCGTTGAGTGTCCCGAGAATTCCTGGTTTTTCTTTATCGATATATCCGTAATTCGTAAAGCCGATCGAACCATAAATATTGATGATAGCAAACGATAAAATTTCATCAACACCATACAGGCTTTCGTCTGTTTCTAGAATAGACTGAAGCGGCTCGGTCAGTTTTTTTTGCTCGGCGAGTACGTCTAGTTCGATGCCTGTTAATATCGCATTTTGGACTTCTCGTTTTGCGATGACACGCTCCACATTGTGGATGCATTCTGACATGTCTAAGCCAGGATGATATTTTTCCTGTAAAAAGTAGACAAGGTCTGCTATATCTTGAATGGATACGCCTCGTTCTTGTAAACGACGTCTTGCTGTTTTTTCTACTTCGTTCATCTCATGATGATGCGGCATATATTCCTCACCCAATCCTCGTAATTTGTCCACAACGTGTAAAAAGCTTCGGATAGTAAATAGTATTCATAAATCCCTCAACCTGCGACTACGATATGATAAGAGATCGATCATATGAACGCAGGTGAAAACATGAAAGAAACCATTTATCACACATTTGGTATTGATGTGCGTCAACTTATGCCATATGGCAGTTATCAGAGCTTTCAAACGTCGGAGGCTCTCTTTATCATTGTTCCTGTGTCTCATTTGCGAGAAGAAGAACTCACAGAGCTGTTTCATATCAGTCAGTATTTACTGAATGCCGGAGACCCATACGTCGCTGTGTTTGAATTAACAAATGAAGAGAAGCCCACCTTTACTCATGGAAAGGAGCTTTATGCTTTACTAAAGGCAGCACCGCCGATCTCAAGCCGCTCGTTTCAACAGGCGTCAGAGCTGGCGGCCTTTCATGTCAGGGGAAGAGGATTTCCATATGAGGTGTCTGAAACAAAACGTGTGGGAGCCTGGAAGGAATTGTGGGCAAAACGGTTAGATCAGCTTGAAGGCTTTTGGATGCAGCAAATGCACCAAAAACCACTGGAACGGTTTGAAAAAAAATTCATCGAATCCTTTCCGTATTATCTAGGATTAACGGAAAACGCCATTCAATATTTAGTGGATACTGAGCTGGATGATGAACCGAAAGAATGCGACTCAGGCACTGTCTGCCACCAGCGTTTTTCGCGGAGGACGTGGCCGCATGAGCAGCCGCTTCGTTTACCTGTAGATTGGGTCTTTGATCATCCAACCCGGGATATTGCCGAATACTTAAGAGAAACCTTTGTCCAGCATAAGGAAGATTTAATTGAAGAGGGTTTTTCCTTTCTTCAGCAATATGAGCAGGTGACACCACTTTCTTCTTTTTCTAAGCGTTTGTTATACAGCCGCTTGTTGTTCCCGCTTCATTATTTTGAAATTGTGGAAGGCTACTACATGTCGGGAGAAACTGAAAAATCATATTATGAAGAACGGCTAGATTACGTCTTAAATGATGCCAATCGCTATGAATACTTTCTAAAGGTCTTTCAAGAAATGAGTGCCATGCGAAGCGGCGGGAGCCTCATTCCACCTGTTGGTTGGATCACAGGTCCACTGATTTGAAGTTTCAGTGAACAGATGAAACGTCTCTTTTCTCTGGAGGCGTTTTTCGTTATGCTTAAAGAAATCAATCAAAGGAGTGTTCTTCTTGACGAAACCTTATGTCTATATCACAAGAAAGCTGGATGAAGCATCACTTACACCACTAAAAGAAGTCGCTCATATCGAGATGTGGCCAAGCGAAGATGAGCCGTGTCCACGAGAAGAATTAGAAAAACAAGCAGCGAAAGCGGATGCGCTTCTCACCATGCTGTCAGATCAAGTAGATGAAGCCCTTTTATCAAAGGCTCCACATGTTAAGGTGATCGCAAACCTTGCTGTGGGTTATGACAATATTGATCTTGAAGCCGCTAAAAAGCGCAACATCACCATTTGTCATACGCCTGATGTATTAACGGAATCCACGGCTGATTTAGCCTTTGCCCTTCTGATGGCATCAGCGAGACGGATTGTCGAGGCGAGTGATTGGATTAAGGAAGGAAATTGGACAGGCTGGGGCCCGCTTCTTCTTGCAGGAGCTGATGTTCATCACAAAACCCTTGGAATTGTCGGCATGGGCAGCATCGGAACAGCGCTTGCCAAGCGGGCAGCAGGTTTTGACATGAAAGTGCTGTACCATAACCGGTCAAGAAAGCCAGAGGCAGAAGCGCAGCTCGGCGTGACCTATGCGGCTTTTGAGGACTTGCTCACGCAGTCTGATTTCATTGTCTGCCTGACGCCGTTAACCCCAGAAACGAAAGACATGTTTAATGAAAAGGCATTTGATCTGATGAAGAACTCTGCTTATTTTATTAACGTATCAAGAGGACAGACTGTGGATGAGGATGCTTTATATGAGGCAGTCACGACAGGAAAAATTGCCGGCGCTGGTCTGGATGTATTTAGACAGGAGCCTGTCAGCCCATCTCATCCGCTAACAACATTACGTAACGTCACGGTTCTCCCTCATATTGGCAGTGCAAGTGTCGAAACGAGAAAAACGATGATGCGTTTATGTGCTGAAAATATTGCGCTTATCTTACAAGGTCAGCAAGCTAAAACGCCGGTTCGTTCATCATATCAGGCTCCCTGAGTTTCGGGAGCTTTTCTGACAAAAATATTTTGAAAATATAGAATCTTGATATAAATAGCTATTAAGCGGTTTCATTCTCATAATCTCATATTTTATTACCTTGTCAAAATGAGGATACCCCTTTATAATGTGTGTACATTGAATGTCTGTGTTAGGTTAACAAATGTCTTTTTAGTGAGGACATTGACAGAGAAAGGTGGAATTTCAGGTGAAGGCAATTCGAGTTGGGCTATTAGGATTAGGAACAGTGGGGAGCGGTGTCGTCAAGATTATCCAAGATCATCAGGATAAATTAATGCACCAGATCGGCTGTCCGGTATTAATACAAAAAGTGCTTGTGAGCAATCCCGATAAAAAGAGAGATGTGGATGTGGCAAGAGAGGTCTTCACAACTGAAGTATACGATGTGATTAGAGATCCAGAGATTGACGTCATTATTGAAGTGATGGGCGGCATTGAAGAGACAAAACAATATTTAATAGATGCGTTAAATGAGAAGAAGCATGTTATTACCGCCAATAAAGATTTAATGGCACTTTACGGAACTGAGCTTTTACATGTGGCGAAAGAAAATGGCTGTGATCTTTATTATGAAGCAAGTGTCGCCGGAGGAATACCGATTCTGCGTACGCTGGAGGAAGGATTAGCCTCTGACCGAATTACGAAGATGATGGGGATTGTGAACGGCACAACGAATTTTATTTTAACGAAAATGAACGTCAATAAAAGCGCATATGAAGATGTCTTAAAAGAAGCGCAGGATCTTGGCTTTGCAGAAGCAGACCCAACAGCTGATGTAGAAGGACTAGATGCAGCAAGGAAAATGGCGATTCTTGCAAGACTCGGATTTTCCATGAATGTGGAATTAGAGGATGTAAAGGTCAGGGGCATCTCTGACGTTTCTGATGAAGACATTAATTTCAGTAAACGATTTGGCTACACAATGAAGCTCATCGGAATTGCCCAGCGGGACGGAGAAAAAGTAGAAGTTAGTGTCCAGCCAACCTTACTCCCTGATCACCATCCGTTATCATCGGTCAACAATGAATTCAATGCGGTGTATGTCTATGGGAGTGCTGTAGGAGAAACGATGTTTTACGGACCTGGAGCTGGAAGCCTGCCAACGGCAACCGCTGTTGTATCAGACTTAGTCGCAGTCATGAAAAACATGCGCCTTGGCGTAAACGGAAGCGGATTTATTGCACCGCAGTTTGAGAAAAAGATCAAATCACCATCGGAAGTATTTGCACAGCAATTTTTAAGAATTCATGTGAGAGATCAAGTCGGGGCATTCTCCCGCATTACATCTATTTTTTCTGAAAGGGGCATCAGCTTTGAAAAGATCCTTCAGCTTCCTGTGAAAGGGCATGATGAGCTGGCTGAAATTGTGATCATTACACACCAGACCTCAGAAGAAGATTTCTCAAATATCCTGCAAAAATTAAACGATCTCGACGTGGTGGTTCAAGTGAAGAGCACGTACCGAGTAGAAGGGAACGGTTTAAGCTGATGAAGTGGAATGGACTTATTGAAGAATTCCAAGAATTCTTACCAGTAAACGAATCAACACCAAAACTAACATTAAATGAAGGGAATACACCGCTGATCCACCTCGCCAAGCTTTCGGAAAAGCTAGGAATTGAGCTTCATGTGAAAACAGAAGGCGTCAACCCAACAGGCTCTTTCAAGGACCGCGGGATGGTCATGGCTGTTGCAAAGGCAAAAGAAGAAGGCAATGATACGGTCATGTGTGCTTCGACAGGGAATACCTCTGCAGCGGCAGCGGCTTATGCAGCCCGTGCTGATATGAAATGTATCGTCATCATTCCAGACGGAAAAATTGCCTTTGGCAAGCTTGCACAGGCTGTGATGTACGGAGCAGAGATCATTGCGATTGACGGTAACTTTGATGATGCACTGAAAATCGTCCGCAGCATCTGTGAAAAATCGCCGATTGCCCTTGTGAACTCTGTCAATCCGTACCGAATTGAAGGACAAAAAACGGCGGCATTTGAAATCTGTGAGCAGCTAGGCTCGGCTCCGGACGTACTGGCGATTCCTGTTGGAAATGCAGGGAATATCACCGCCTACTGGAAAGGCTTCAAGGAATACCATGAGAAAAAAGGAACTGGGCTGCCTGTCATGCGCGGCTTTGAAGCAGAAGGTGCAGCAGCGATCGTGCGAAATGAAGTGATTGAACAGCCAGAAACTGTGGCAACTGCCATCCGTATCGGAAATCCTGCGAGCTGGAAACAAGCTGTGGCGGCGGCAGATGAATCAAACGGAAAGATTGATGAAGTGACAGACGAAGAAATTCTTCATGCATATCAATTGATTGCACGTGAAGAAGGTGTGTTTGCAGAGCCAGGCTCATGTGCGTCTATCGCAGGAGTGCTAAAGCAGGTGAAATCCGGAGAAATCAAGCCAGGCAGTAAAGTTGTTGCGGTATTAACAGGCAACGGATTGAAAGATCCGAATACGGCCATTGATATTTCACAAATCAAGCCGGTCACACTTGATGCAGATGAAGACCAAATTCTTGAACACTTAGAAAAGGCCGCGCGCGTATGAGTAAAGCCTCCATGCTTTTTTCAATCACAGTACCGGGAAGCACTGCCAATTTAGGACCAGGCTTTGATTCAGTTGGAATGGCGCTCAGCCGCTATTTAAAGCTATCGGTCTATGACCATGATAGCTGGCTGTTTGAAGCAGAATCAGATGTCGTGTCTGGGATTCCATCAGGCACCGACAACCTCATTTATCAAACAGCCAAAAAGGTCGCAGATCACTTTGGAAAAACACTCCCGCCTGTTTATGTCAAAGTGTGGAGTGATATTCCATTGGCACGAGGGCTGGGAAGCAGTGCTGCTGCAATTGTGGCAGCCATTGAGCTAGCCAATCAGCTTCTCGAATTAAATATGCCGGATGATCAAAAGCTCTTTTTTGCAAGTGAGGTAGAAGGCCATCCAGATAATGCGGGTGCCTCTTTATTCGGAGGTTTACTGATTGGTCTTCATGAAGAAGACAAGACACATGCTGTCAAAGTGCAGCATGTGGATATAGATGTTGTTGTTGTGATTCCTTTTTATGAAGTGCTGACAAAGGATGCCCGTGATGTCCTGCCAGAGGATTTTTCCTATAAACATGCCGTCAGTGCGAGTGCTGTGAGCAACGTGCTTGTTGCGGCATTAATGACGCAAAACTGGCCGCTTGTTGGAGAAATGATGAATAAGGATTTATTTCATCAACCTTACCGCACAATGCTCGTCCCAGAGCTGTCGAAAGTAGAGCATGTCGCTTCGCTAAAAGGAGCGTATGGAACGGCATTAAGCGGTGCTGGTCCGACAATCTTAACCTTAGTTGAAAAAGGGAAGGGAGAAGCGCTGAAAAAGCAGCTTGCCCAAAACTTCCCGCATTGTGAAGTAGATTTGCTGACAGTACCAGTAGAAGGTGTTGTCGTGGAGCATGATCCTGTCAATCAAGTAAAGAACGTGCTGTAAAAATGCACGTTCCAGCGTGTAGGCAAACCCTCGCATTCGGTGTCAGTCCTGCGTGCTGGTGCTCACGAATGTCAAATTCGCTCCGCGCCAGTACTCGTCCTTCCTAGACTGCAAAGGTTTTCTATCACGCTGAAAAGAAGACAAAGAGCTAAAATAAAGATCATTTTAGCCCTTTTTCAATAACCTGAGAACGTGCTGTAAAAATGCACGTTCTTTTTTTTATTCTTGTTTTTATAGGATAAAGCAGGGATTATTATTTAGAGGATCGAACTATTTTTTATGCATAAAAGGAGGAGATACATTCATGAAGAAATTGATGACAGCAGAAGATTTAACGAAGATTGTTTCTGTTTCTCATCCGGTTTATTCACCAGATGGAAAAAAGGCGGTTTTTACAAAGGTCATGGTGAATGACAAAAAGGACGATTACAACATCCATTTATGGGTTCGAGATGAAGAGACAGAGGAGCTGTCACAATGGACATTTGAGGATGGAAAGCATCATCAGCCAGTGTGGTCAAAAGACAGCAGGCAGCTTGCGTTTATTTTGCAAAAGCCAAAGGAAGCTCCTCAGCTTGCACTGATTCAGAGCGAGGGAGGCGGTGTGCGTACCTTAACGTCGATTCCATACGGAGTATCTCATCCTGTCTTTTCACCAAATGGAGCTTTCATTTATGCGGCTGTGTCACTGAAACAAACAGAGTCTATACATGATGAAAAAAAGGAAGAGCGAGATGATTTCGCTCCTGCGGTATATGATGATTTGACCTATAAAGCAGATGGCAGAGGTTTTTTAGATGGGCGTTTTACGCAGATCATTCAAGTGGATACTCACTCAGGAGAGGTAGAGGCTGTCACAAGCGGGCAGCATCATCATGTGAATCACACGCTCTCTCCGTGCGGGAAATGGCTTGCCTATGTTCAATCAAATCCTCAGAAACCTTACATAAGTGACGTGTGCCTCCGATCATTAGAGGATGGTACGACAAAGAAAATCACACAATCATCAGGCGCTTATTCTACCATGTCTTTTGCTCCTAATGGAGAAAGCCTCGTGTATATCGGACATGAGCGCGAATTTCAAAATGCTACTTTCCCAGCATTATGGCTGTATGATCTGAAGGAGGGAAATGTCGTTCAGTTGTCAGAAATGCTCGATATGTATGTGGGCAACTGTATGGCAGGGGATAGCGTTATGGGCGAAGCCAATCAGCTTCCGCAGTGGACAAAGGATAGCCAGGGATTTTATGCACTTGTTTCTGATCAAGGCAGTACAGGGATTTATTATTTCTCTGTTGAAGGCTTAGCCTATCCTGTTCGATTAGAGGCAGAACATATCACAAACTTCAGCCTTCATCCAGATGAATCCAAATTATTGCTTAGCCGACTGTCACCCGTTTCACCAAGTGAGCTGTATGAGCTGACATTAGGGGAGCCGGATCTAAAGCAAATCACGTTCGAGCATGATGAATTCCTCAAGGAGCATGTCCTATCGGTACCAGAACCATTTTCGTTTCAGTCAAAAGAAGGCGACGAGGTGCATGGCTGGTTTATGAAGCCCTCCCAAATGGAAGAGGGGAAGACTTATCCGCTTATTTTAGAAATTCATGGCGGACCGCATGCCATGTATGGTTATACGTATTTTCATGAATTTCAAATGCTCGCCTCTGAAGGCTATGCCATCGTATATATCAATCCTCATGGCAGTCATGGATACGGACAAATGTTTTCCGACCGTGTGAGAGGGAGCTATGGTGACGTTGATTATGAGGATGTCATGCTGGCTGTTGATCATATGCTGAAAGCCTATGATTTCATTGATGAAACGAGGCTTGGGGTGACAGGTGGGAGCTATGGTGGTTTTATGACCAACTGGATTGTCGGACAGACCGACCGTTTTCACGCAGCCGTCACACAGCGGTCCATTTCAAACTGGATTAGCTTCTATGGCATCAGTGATATCGGTTATTACTTCACAAGATGGCAGATTGATGGGAATATTTATGATTCAGCCGATAAGCTATGGGACCGTTCGCCGCTCAAGTATGTGAAACAGGTGAACACGCCGCTTCTCATCCTGCACAGCGACGAAGACTATCGCTGCCCAGTTGATCAAGCAGAACAGCTTTTTGTGGCACTGAAGGAGCTTGGGAAAGACACAAGGCTCGTCAAATTCCCGAAGGCTTCTCATGATTTATCCAGAAGCGGACATCCGGGGCAGCGTATTCAAAGACTGACCTTTATAAAGGATTGGTTTAGAGAGAAGTTAAGCTAATAATGAAAAAAACGACCCAAATCTGGTCGTTTCAGCGTGATGACAAACCCTCGCATTCCGTGTCAGTCCTGCGTGCTGGTGCTCACGAATATCAATTCGCTCCGCGCCAGTACTCGTCCTTCCTAGAATTCAAGGGTTTTCATATCACGCTGAAAAAGGCTAATACTGAAAAAAACGACCCAAATTCGGGTCGTTTTCATGTCATATATGAATTAGAAAACCTGTTCAACTTCTACAACGCCAGGCACTTCTTCTAATAATGCGCGCTCAATACCGGCTTTCAATGTAATGGTTGAACTTGGGCAGCTGCCGCATGCACCAAGAAGACGTAATTTCACAATGCCATCTTCAATGTCTACAAGCTCACAGTCTCCACCATCACGTAATAGAAATGGACGAAGTTTGTCCAGTACTTCCTGTACTTGGTCTTTCATTTCGACTTCAGTCATTGGATATAATCGCTCCTTTCACAACATATCACCATTATATTCATCTGGACGATAAAAATCTATTGATTGGTTTCAAAGTTTCCTTCTCATTATAGCACAAACTCATCTTGAAACAAAAAGTGATTTTGACTTTTTTCATACAGAAAATTCAGCTAAAATAAAGAAAGAATAGGGGGCTTGCCAAATGAATCAAACCGTCGACCTTTATGTATATGGAAGAGATGTACTTTGCGCTAGCTGCGTGAATCTGCCTTCTTCAAAAGATACATTTGAGTGGTTAGATGCAGCATTAAAACGAAAATATCCGAATCAGCCGTTTCGCATCACATATATTGATATTGAGCACCCACCAGAAAACGAACACCAAAAGGAATTGTCTGAACGAATTCTTGATGATGAATTCTTTTATCCGCTTGTCTTAGTAGAAGATCAAATTGTCGGAGAGGGCAATCCGAAATTAAAAGACATCTATCAAGAAATGGAGAAATACGGATACAAGAAGAGCAGTGAATAAACTGTTCTTTTTTTCAAAAATAAATCGAACAAACGTTCCTTTTTAGGTTGAAAAAGAACGTTTGTTCGATTATAATCAAATGAAAGGAGCGTGAGCATCATGAATTATTTACTGAAACAATCTCTTCATCAGCAAATACCAATTGAGATGATTTATATGAAGAAAAACGGAGAGTGCACGAAGCGTAAAATCATTGTCCACCGTCAAACGGACCAGCTCATTCAAGCGTATTGTTTATCAAAAAAGACGATGAGAACGTTTCGTAAAGACTGCATCCTTGCCCTTGCTCCGATCAAATTGATCCGTTCATCGGCACATGCCGTTTCATAGAAAAAAGCTCCCTCGTCATGAAGGAGCTTTGAGAAAAAAATCACATGATGTTAGCCATTGTGATGCTTGTACATCCAAAGGAGTCCGGATTTTAGAAGTCTTGGTACACGGCCAATAAGTGGACGATCTGCTACTAAGCCAAAGCCGGCTTTTTTCCCTAAAGAGCCTAAGACACCTTTTAGCTTAAACTGAGGATAAGCCTCAGGAAGCGGCTCGTTTTTCCAGCGTTTTTGCAGAGATTGGACAATTTGTTCTGCCTGCGCCTCGGCAAGCTGTGCACTTGGGGCATGCGGCAAGCTTGCGCAATCACCCACGACATAGACGTGCTCATTTCCAGGGAGATTGTGATGAGGTGTTAGTACGACGCGGCCTTGTGCGTCTTTTTCAACATCCATCTCTCGTATCACTTTGCTTGGCTGAATGCCTGCTGTCCATACGGTGACCTCTGCTTCAATGGCGTCATCATGGTTGTAAACAACACCTTCTTCAACCTTCGTAATATTGGCACAGTTAATGATCTTTACGTCATTTTCTTCAAACCACTTTTGCACATATAAACTTAATCTTTTTGGGAAGCTTGATAGAATCAGCTCTCCGCGGTCAAAAAGAATAATGTTTAAATCAGCACGGCTTTCTCTTAATTCACTGGCTAGCTCTACCCCGCTAAGTCCAGCACCGACGATACCAACCGTTGCACCTGCACCCAAATTGTTTAATTTGTTATACGTATGTCTTGACTGATCAATGGTTTGAATGCTGTATGTATGTTCTTTCGCACCAGGGACATTATGATACTTGTCCTCACAGCCGAGTCCAATCACCGTGTCGTCATAAGGAATGGGTTCACGGTCGCTGAATAAGATCTGTTTGTTTTCAATATCAATTTTTTCTACTTCCCCATATTGAATATCCAGCTTCGGATGCTCTGGAAAAGATACTCGGATGTGATGATCAGAGATCGTTCCAGCAGCGAGTGCATAATATTCTGTTTTTAAACAGTGGTAAGGATTTCGATCAATTAATGTGATAGTAACATCATCAGGTAATTGATTTGGCAATAAGCGGTGGAGAACCCGCATATTCCCGTAACCTCCGCCGATCAAGACTAAATTTTTCATGACGATTCTCCTTTTCCCCGTAGACATTGAAAAACACTTATACTAAAAAACTTTAAGTTAAAATACCAAATAAAATTATATCGAATTTACTGTGAAACCACAATAATTGTTTCAAAATAACCTACATATTCATTAGTTAGTCCTAAAAAGTAAAACATTTTACGAGTAATAGGCGTAACGATACAGGTGAAGCTCATGTTTTGACTAATAGAAGGAATTTCGGTAGGATGGTAAAGCAATGTGAGGTGAAGCAAAGTGTTCCCACTGATCGAATTTTGTGTAAGTAATCTTGCGCAAGGGTCTCAAGAAGCAAAAGAGAAGCTTGATAAAGACCCAAACCTAGACGTTATGGAATACGGCTGTTTAAGCTACTGCGGCAAATGTATGGACTCCCCATTTGCACTCGTGAATGGAGAATTTGTTTCAGGAGAAAATGCAGAGCAGCTAGTCGAGCGTATTTATGCTTTTATAGAGGAAAATGAGATGTTTTAAATGCACCACATGGGTCATGAGGTGCATTTTTTTCATACTTTCAGTTTCCATTTTTAAGGAGAATCAATAGAAAGCGCATCCAATATGTTATGCTAATAAAATATCATCAAAATGAAGCATCACACGAGAGAAAATGAGGCATATGCATAATAAAAGCCCCTTGCCATGGCAGCAAAGAGCTTTTATGTATGAAAAACGGGGGATGATAAGATTGTCTCCTGAATCGACTCCTTTTATACTATAAAGAAACAACATTTTTGGAGGACGCTCATGACATCATTTCAATTCACGAAAATGCACGGACTAGGAAATAATTATATTTACGTCAATCAGATGAAGGAACAGCTTCCAGAAGAGCAGCTATCAGAGATAGCAATCCGCGTGTCTTCTGTTTATACAGGAATCGGTTCAGATGGTATGATCCTCATTTGTCCATCAGATATTGCACCTGTGAAAATGCGCATTTTCAATAATGATGGATCAGAGGGGAAAAACTGCGGCAACGGTCTGCGCTGCGTCGCAAAATATGTGTATGAGCATCAAATCGTAACAGACACAACGTTTCAGATTGAAACATTGTCAGGACTCGTTGAAGCGACCGTTCATGTGCAGGATGGTCACGTACATTTAGTGACAGTTGATATGGGAAAACCTCGTTTTGAAAAAGAAGAAATGCCGATGCTTGGTGAACCAGCCAGCACAACGATTAATGAACCGCTTGATTTTGGCACGACGACCTTAAATGGAACGGCTGTTTCAATGGGAAACCCGCACATCGTTTTTTATTTAGAGGACATTGAAAAGGCACCGCTTGATACAGTTGGGCCAATCATCGAAAAACATGACATGTTCCCAGAAGGCGTCAATGTAGAATTTGTAGAAGTGGTCAGTGAAACAGAACTGCATTTTCGCGTGTGGGAAAGAGGGTCTGGCATTACTCAAGCCTGCGGAACGGGAGCTTGTGCGGCGGCCGTATCCACGATTGTGAATGGACAGGCGAAAAAAGAAACGGACATGACGGTTCACTTAGCAGGCGGAGATCTCATCATTCGCTGGAAAGACAATGAGCATGTGCTCATGACAGGACCTGCTGAAACGATTTGTGACGGCACATTTTATTTGTAAACCATTTATTTGAGAAAAGGCACCATCACGTTTATAATTGAAAAGAAACATCCAGTCAAAAGGAGGGATGATCATGAGTACACCAGTAACCATTACAGAAGCTGCTGCACTGCAGATTAAAGATATGATGAAAGAACATGAAGAAGAAAATGCGTTCCTACGAGTGGGCGTAAAAGGCGGCGGCTGCAGCGGTCTTTCATACGGAATGGGCTTTGACCATGAAGTTTCAGAGAAAGACACGCAGTTCGAACAGCAAGGCATCCAGGTCCTTGTCGACTCCGAAAGCCTTGATATCATGAACGGCACTATCATTGATTTCAAACAATCACTAATGGGCGGCGGTTTCACCATCGACAATCCGAACGCGATTGCTTCATGCGGATGTGGTTCTTCTTTTAGAACAGCGAAGAATACCGGTACGCCGGAAGAGTGTTAACAACTGATCATGGATTAAGATAAGCCTTCTTGTTCGTTTGTTTTTGTAAACAACACGATCGAGGAGGCTTTTTTATTGAGGAAAATCAACCATAAAAAAAGACACTCATTCAGTGTCTCTTTCTCATATAGCTTCTTCTATTTTCAACAGTTCTTTATCCAAGACATCCACCAGCTCTTGGGTGCTAAACATATAGATCACCACTTCTTTATTGCCATCTTCCACATGAACTTCAATCACAATTTTAATCTTTGCTTGTTTTTCATGGTACACCACTTCAAAAGTACCCACTTTTTTCGTTTCATTGTTTTTATTCATTTTTTGGACTTTAGAGAGTATCTGTTTGATTTCTTGATTACTTAAACCAGAATCTAAAATTGAAGTGGACACATGCTTTAAAAAAGGTTCTAGTTGATCAACATCCATATTCAATCCTGCTGCGAACTGCGCATAATGTTTATTATAGTCTTTTGCAAACAGTTCAACTGAGCCACCAATCATCAGTAACAAGCTCAAACTGATTATTAAACGCTTAAACATCTTTCCACCTATCCTCCATTATATCTTCTTCATTTCCTATATCGGTTGATCAGATAAAACCTTCATTCTCACTTCAACAATTTATAAATCGCTCAATTTTGTTACAGCTTGCTCTCACAACTGGCTATTTCCACCCGAAAAGAGTATCATGAGAACCAAACATAAACTGTAGGTAGAAAAGAGGTTGCTGAGGTTTGAGTGAACAAATCAATTGCAGGAACTGTCATGAACTGATTCCGTATCGTTCTAAAACGTGTCCAGCTTGCGGGATTGAGAAGCCGCTTCCGAAAAAGGAACGTGTGAAGGATCGGGTGATTTTGGTTGTGGCAGGGATTGTTGTGGTGCTGCTTGCTGCAATGGTACTTGGAATGGCGAATGCCTATATTGGGGTTTTTAAATAAACGAAAAAGGAGTTCCGCTTGTAGGAACTCCTTTTTTTGATTTCGCTTATTTGTTTTCAAATAAGCTTGTGGAATGAAGAGGCTGTACACGGGCTTTCGGGTCCATGTAGGCTTTCGCATTGTTGACAGCCGTTGGTGCTTCACCGAATCCGCTGGCAATCAATTTGACTTTTCCTTCATACGTACAGATGTCTCCTGCCGCATAGAAGCCTTCAATGTTTGTTTCCATTGTTGATTTCACGACGATCGAGTTCTTTTCGATTTCAAGACCCCATTGCTTAATTGGTCCAAGAGAGGAAACAAAACCGAAGTTGACGATCACGTCGTCCACATTAAGCACTTGTTTTTTGTCGCCTTTGACTTCTTCTAGCACAATCTGTTCAATGCGGTCTTCACCAATGAGCTCAGTTGGCACAAATGGTGTCACGACATTGACTTTCGAATTGTGCAGGTTTTCTACACTGTGCTCATGCGCACGGAATTTATCGCGGCGGTGAATAATGGAAACCTCTTTTGCGATAGGTTCAAGCATCAGTGCCCAGTCCACCGCAGAGTCTCCGCCGCCAAGAACAGCGACACGTCTGCCAGCAAATTGATTCAAATCATTAATGAAGTAATGCAGGTTGCTTCCTTCAAATGATTCTGCTGCATCTAATTCAAGCTTTCTCGGTTGGAATGCACCGTTACCAGCTGTGATGATGATCGTTTTAGAATAATGAATCTCTTGATTTGTCACAAGTTTAAAGATACCATCTGCCTGTTTTTCAACTGTTTCAACTGCTTGCTCTAAGCAAATGGTTTGATCAAATTTATCCATTTGTTCCTTTAAGTTATCAATTAATTCTTGTGCGCGGATTTTTGGAAAACCAGCCACATCATAAATGTATTTTTCAGGGTAAAGAGCGGATAATTGACCGCCGAGCTGAGGAAGGCTTTCAATGATTTTCACACTTGCCTGTCTCATGCCACCGTAAAACGCAGTAAACAATCCTACTGGGCCGCCCCCGATAACGGTAATGTCATATACCTTAGAATCTTCTTGCATTCCTCTAATCCTCCCAAATGAAAATTGTTATCACTATATCATATCATACCACACATCGTCGTTTGACTTGTTTTGAAAAACTTGTCGTTTTTTGATGCCGAAGCTTTGAAAAAGAGGGAAAAGTGAGAAAGACCGTTTATCATGAGGATTTTCAGTTTAAAGCCTTGAAAATTGGATCAGAACTCGCTATTATTGTTAAGGGAACTAAATATTAATTTTTTATGAATTTTTGTCGGATACGGTCAAATGCTTTCGTTTTATGTAGGTGAAAGTTCAGATTTTCACATACTTATTTTTTTGTTTAAATTTCATAAAATGCCGGAAAGCGGTTGAGAATAACGATATGTAATTCTTTATCCGTTTTACAGCAAATTTAAAAAAGGTGGATGTGATTCCAGTGAATAAACCGAAAATCGTTGTATTAGGTGCAGGTTATGGCGGATTAATGACTGTAACAAGATTAACAAAACAGCTTGGCACAAATGATGCGGACATTACTCTTGTGAACAAGCATAATTATCATTACGAAACAACATGGTTACATGAAGCAAGTGCAGGTACACTTCATCATGACCGCTGTCGTTATCAAATCAAAGATGTGATTAACAGTTCCCGTGTCAACTTTGTACAAGCAACAGTTGAAAGCATTAATAAGGAAGAGAAGAAAGTCGTGACATCAGATGGCGAACTTTCTTACGACTACCTTGTTGTTGCGCTTGGTGCTGTTCCTGAAACATTTGGTATTGCAGGACTGAAAGAATATGCATTCTCAATCTCTAACATCAACTCTGCTCGTCAGCTTCGTGAGCATATTGAGCTTCAATTTGCGACGTATAATACGGAAACTGAAAAACGTCCAGAGCGCTTGACCATCGTTGTCGGCGGTGCGGGCTTCACAGGTATTGAGTTCCTTGGTGAGCTTGGAAACCGTGTGCCTGAGCTTTGCAAAGAGTATGATATTGATCAAAAAGATGTGCGCATCATCTGTGTAGAAGCTGCACCAACAGCTCTTCCAGGATTCGATCCTGCATTGATCGACTATGCAATGAACTACCTTCAAGGTAAAGGTGTTGAGTTCAAAATTGGTACAGCGATCAAAGAATGTACGCCTGAAGGCATCATTGTTGGAAAAGACGATGATACTGAAGAAATCAAAGCTGAAACTGTTGTTTGGGCAGCTGGTGTACGCGGTAACCCAATCGTTGAAGAAGCTGGATTTGAAAACATGCGCGGCCGCGTAAAAGTATCTCCAGATCTTCGTGTACCAGAAAATGATGATGTATTCATCATCGGTGACTGTTCATTGATCATCAATGAAGAAATCAACCGTCCATACCCACCAACTGCACAAATCGCGATGCAGCAAGGTGAAACAGTAGCGAAAAACCTTGCCGCACTAGTGAAAGGTGGTTCTCTTGAAAGCTTTAAGCCAGACATCAAAGGAACAGTTGCTTCTCTTGGTGAACACGACGCTGTAGGTGTTGCGTTTGGTAAAAAACTTCAAGGAACAAAAGCTTCAGCAATGAAGAAAATCATCGACAACCGTTCTTTATTCATGGTTGGCGGACCAGGACTTGTTCTGAAAAAAGGAAAATTCAAGTTCTTCTAAACCATCATAGACAAAAACGTGTATCCTCGTGATACACGTTTTTTTTTTGACATATTTTCTTACTTGGTTATCGGCAGTAAAGTATGGTATGATAAATTATCAGAAAATTTAGATTAAGGGAGTGAGCAATATGAATGCACATACAAAAGAAAAGAAGTCCACCTGTCAATATTGTTCGGGGAAAGGATATTTTCAGCTATTGCTCGGCGGATCTGAAACATGTGAGGAATGTAAAGGGACAGGAAAGAAGCTTTAATCCATCTGCTTTTTCCATTGATTGACTTCATCTCTATTTCCAAGTTAAACTAATGATGGGATATTTGGGGGTGGAGATGAAGTGATCAGTTTACCAGTCGTTATCATTTCAGTTATTTTATTTTTCGTGTTATTCTTCGGCATTGGCTTTTTGCTCAATATGCTGCTGAGAATGTCATGGATTATGGCTATTTTATATCCAATTGTATGCCTTTTCATTATCAATAATCAAAAGATGATCGCTTATGTCAGAGAACCGGGCACCGCTTTTTCAGGAATAGGAGACCGCATTGTCTCTCTCGCTGCGGCCGATATCATGATCTTGTTAAGTGGTCTGATTGGTGCAATTGCATCAGGTTTTGTCATCAATGCACTTCGAAAAAGAGGATATCAAATGTTTTAACTCACTTGTGGACATGCAAGTGGGTTTTTTTGTTTCTCCTTTGCATAGTTTCCATTTTGTTTGGAAACAAATAGATGGGTAGAGGAGTGACAAATAAAGATGAAAACATGGATGAAACGATTGTTCATGACAGCCCTTTTTATGCTTGCTCTTTTGACAAGCTTTACGGGCATATCTGGAGTTGAACCAAGTGATGTAGCTGCCTGGGTGAAAGAGACTGACCCTGGCAAGCAAGTATCTTCTTTTTTCCAACAGCAAAAAAGAGAAACGATGGCACTCAAAAGTGATGACTTGCGGGCTATTTCTCTCGAAGAAGCGTTTAATTGGAACGATTACCCGAAGCAAAAGGTTGTCGCCACAGGCTATACAGCAGGTGTGGAATCAACAGGTAAAACGAAGGAACACCATGCATATGGCATTACATATTCAGGCGTCAAAGTGAAACGTGATTTATATTCAACCGTGGCAGCAGACCCATCAGTCTTTCCGATTGGAACTGTTCTCTTTATCCCAAACTATGGCTACGGAGTGGTCGCAGATACGGGAAAAGCCATTAAAGGTCATAAGCTTGATTTATACTATGAAACCGTAGATGATGTGTATAGAGAATGGGGTAAAAAAGTGCTCGATGTGTATATCATCAAAAAGGGAGAAGGAACGTTAACGGAAAAAGACTTAAACCAGCTTAATGAAGCAAAATCAATGCAAGTATTCCGTCAGCAGTTTCAAGCCAATAAAGAATAAAAAAGCTTTGGACAAGTTTTAGGTCCAAAGCTTTTTCGCTTCTACATGAAGTAATAATCTAAGATGAGTGTCAGTAAGACCCCTGTTAAGCCGCCAAAGAAGACTTCAATCGGCTTATGACCAAGAAGCTCTTTCAATTTCTTTTGCTTTTCTTTTTCTTCCGCACTCGGGAAATTCTTTGCTTCAGAAACAAATCGGTTAAAATCTGTTACCAGCTTGTTCAGTACAGTCGCCTGTTCTCCTGCCTGTCTGCGTACACCTGTTGCATCGAACATGGTAATAATCGCAAAGATGGCTGAAATCGCAAAGATCGATGTATTTAGCCCGTGCTCTAAAGCCACTGCTGTTGAGAGTGCTGTTACGGCTGCGGAGTGTGAACTTGGCATTCCGCCTGTGCTTGTAATGAGCGACCAATCTAGTCGTCTAGAAATGATAAATTGAATCGGTACTTTTACAAATTGAGCAAAAAAGATGGCTGCAAGGCTGGCAAGCAGCGGAAAATTCGTCAGTACGCTCATGAACAAGAAACATCCTCTCTGTAAGAAAAAATATCGTGCAAAATGGTGGACTGTGTACCCTAGTATGATGAAAAAATGATAGCAGATTCAAATGCTGCCAAGTCCATGTTCAATTATAACATTAAAGAAAGTAGATGTGGAACGAGGAGACGCGGACGGGCTGTACAAGTTTTCATCGCTTTTTCATGATGCCCTTCCGCGTGTGAAAATATAAATGTTCATCAAGTAAAGACAGACTGGCAATGATCGTATAGACCCGCAAATTTTGATATAATAGAAGTTCCAATGTGAAAAATGGAGTTCATTGAAGGAGCGTGTGATAAATATGTTTTTCTCGACAAATGAATGGCAACATAAAGATACACTGGCGATCGGACTTTTTCAAAAGAGCCAATTATCAGGAAAAGCAAAAGAAATGGATGAATTACTTGAAGGACGAATCACTGAATTATTAAAAGAAGGCGATATTTCATCTAAACGAAATCAGCTTTCGAAGTTTTTCCCATCCCCTGAAACAGGCATCAAACGCATTTATTTTGTCGGGCTTGGGAAGGAATCAGATTACACGTTTGAAGAGGCAAAAGAAGGGTTTGCCCATCTATTTAAAAAGCTTCATCAAGATAAAAAGCAAGCGGTTTCGGTCTTGCTGGACACGTTTATAGGAAAGGATCTGCCTGCCCAAGATGCAGCCCATGCCCTTTCTGAAAGCTGCCTTTTAGCTACATATGAATTACAAGATTTTAAACATAAAACAAATGAACCGGATCGCTTTATCGAGTTTGTTTATGCAACGACGGATCATGATACAGCAGAAATTCAGGCAAGTCTGAAAGTGGGCGAGGTCTACGGACAGTCTGTCAATTCGGCTCGTACCCTTGTGAATATGCCGCCGAATATGCTCACATCCTCTGATCTGGCTTCGTACGCGGCAGAGCTTGCGTATAAATACGAATTTGAGATTGAAATTTTAGATAAAGAACAAATGGAAGAGCTCGGGATGGGCGGGATTCTAGCTGTCAATAGAGGCTCAACAGAACCACCAAAGCTCATCGTTCTGAAATATCAAGGCAAGGAAGAATGGACGGACGTGATTGGGCTTGTCGGTAAAGGCATCACATATGATACTGGTGGCTATTCGTTAAAGCCAAGAGCCAGTATGGTTGGGATGAAAACTGATATGGGCGGCTCAGCCTCTGTTTTAGGTGCTATGGAAATCATCGGTGAACTGCGCCCAGAGCAAAATGTCATTGCTGTCATTGCCTCAACCGATAATATGATCTCGGCTGACGCCATGAAGCCAGATGACGTCATTGTGTCGCTTAGCGGTAAAACAATCGAAGTACTGAATACGGATGCAGAGGGGCGTCTTGTTTTAGCAGATGGGGTGACATATGCGAAGCAGCATGGTGCCTCTGTCCTTGTAGACGTGGCGACATTAACAGGCGGAGTCATTGTGGCACTTGGAAATGAGACAACAGGCGTCATGACGAATAACGATGAACTGTATGCCCAGTTTAAAGAGGCATCAGAAGAATGCGGTGAAATGATTTGGCAGCTGCCAATCACTGAAAAAGATAAAAAACGCGTACGAAACAGCAAAATGGCGGATCTCAATAACTCACCAGGCCGTGATGGACATGCGATCATGGCAGGAGCATTCATTGGTGAGTTCGCTGAGGATACGCCTTGGGTTCACTTGGATATTGCAGGAACAGCAACAACAGAAAAGCCTTCATGCTTTGGGCCAACAGGGGCGACAGGTGTGATGGTAAGATCACTCGCAACGTTTGTGGAACGATTTGAAGGAAAGAAATAAAGGATGAGGCTCTGCCACATGGCGGGGCCTTTTTTATGTAGGACAAACGCCATTTGACGTAGTATTTTTTCTATGGTAACATACGTTGGTACTTTAATTATCTACTACATTAGTAAACTAAAGGATTTCGGGGGTTTCACCATGAATGCAGTTGTTCTAGCGGTTGTTTTAATGTTGATATTAAGCTTGCTGCGGGTCAATGTCGTGATTGCACTGGCACTTGGTGCTTTAGCTGGCGGACTTGCGGGTGGATTAGGCCTGGGAGGAACAGTGGAAGCCTTTACTGACGGGCTCGGAGGAAATGCGACAGTGGCGATTAGTTATGCGCTTTTAGGGGCATTTGCTGCGGCGCTGACAAAAACGGGTCTTCCAGATGCCATGGTTGAAGGAGCAGTGAAGCTTTTAGGAAAAGAAGGCGACTCAAGAAGAAAAACATTATCAAAAGTACTGATCATTCTTGTGATTTTGATCGTATCTTGTTTTTCACAAAACGTCGTTCCTGTTCACATTGCCTTTATTCCAGTCTTAATTCCGCCATTATTAAAAGTGTTTAACGAGCTTCAAATTGACCGTAGACTGCTAGCGTGTGTCATGACCTTCGGACTCACTGCACCATATATTTTACTTCCAGTCGGTTTTGGACAGATTTTCCACGGAATGCTCCGTGACAATATGAAGGATGCAGGTCTGGCTGTGAATTTAGCAGATATTCCATATGCCATGCTGATCCCTGTTGGGGGGATGGTGCTAGGATTGATCGTCTCCCTTTTCATGTATCGTAAGCCAAAAGTATATGAGAATCGCGATATTACAGATGTAGAGAAATCAGCTTATACGACAAAAAGTCTATTCTTTGCCGGTCTTGCCATTCTCGTGTCCTTGATTGTCCAGCTTTATCTGTCTCAAAGCCTTGGCGTGGAAGGGATGATCTTCGGTGCACTTGCAGGACTGCTTGTCTTGTTTGTAACCGGAATGATGAAACGCGATGAAGCAGATCAACTGATTACATCTGGAATGAACATGATGGCATTTATCGGTTTTGTCATGCTTGTTGCGGCTGGATTTGCCAACGTTTTAACCAAAACAGGAGACATTGAAACGCTTGTTAAAGCATCTTCACAATTTATCGGCAACAGCCAAAGTCTCGCGGCCATTTTAATGCTGCTTGTGGGTCTGCTTGTGACAATGGGGATCGGATCATCATTTGCCACGATTCCGATTATTACGACCATCTTTGTTCCACTTTGTTTACACCTTGGATTTAGTCCAATGGCGACCATTGCCATTATTGGTTCGGCTGCGGCTGTTGGGGATGCAGGTTCACCTGCAAGTGACAGTACGCTTGGACCGACATCTGGATTGAACATGGATGGACAGCATCACCACATTTGGGGTACATGTGTCCCGACTTTTATCTATTATAATATTCCGCTTGTTCTATTCGGCTGGCTTGCGGCAATTATTCTGTAAGATGAAAAGCTTGTAGAGAAAACGATGATGTTTTTTCTATAAGCTTTTTTGTTGTTCACAAACGAAAAAATAATTAGGACTAAAGTATGTATTAAATGAATCTTTCTTCCTCTATTTTACGTATATATGCTGATAAAAACGAAAAGGGGAAGATGGGACATGTCATTTTTTAAAAAGCTAGCGGCAAGTGCAGGGATTGGTGCGGCAAAGGTAGATACCATTTTGGAGAAAAACGCTTATTATCCTGGACAAGAGGTAAGGGGAACTGTCCATGCAAAGGGCGGAAAAATCTCTCAGGCCATCCGCTATATTGATGTTAAGATTCAAACACAGTATGTGATTGTGCAAGATGATGAAGAGCGTCGAAAATATGTGGATATCATTTCTTTACGGGTGACGGATTCTTTTACCATCCAGCCTGGTGAAAAACACGAATTTCCGTTTTCATTTATTCTTCCGATTGATACCCCGATGACTATTGGAAAAGTAGAAATTGCCGTAGTGACAGACCTTGATATCCAAGGCGGAATTGATAAATCTGACTATGACCGTATTTTTGTGGAAGCACATCCTTGGGTGAAAAATGTACTGGAAGCAACTAGTTATCTAGGCTTCCACTTGAACGAAGCAGACTGTGAACAAGCGCCTTACTTCCAGCGTCGTCTGCCATTCGTTCAAGAATTTGAGTTTATTCCGACATCAGACGACTATCGTTATATGCTTGATGAGTTAGAGCTGATTTTTCTGATAGATGAAGGCGGATTAGACATTGTTTTCGAAGTCGACCGCAGAGCAAGAGGACTCAGAGGGTGGCTTGAGGAGATGTATCATGATGGAGAACAGCTTGTGCGCTACCGCTTCAGTCCATCAGATCTTGAAGATGTAGAAGTGCTTGTAGGGATGCTAGAAGGAATCATCAATCAATACGCTGAGTAATGATGAAAAAAGAGCCTAAATGAAGAGAGGCTCTTTTCTCTATGTTCAACTTGTAGATGATGTCTGCCTTTATGATGCGGCTTGTTGTTTTCGAAAGGACGTGGCTTTTGAAACAGAGCGATAAATTTTAGGTGCCAGCATCGCAAGCAATATCGTCAAAGCGTAGTCTTTCACCATAAACCAGATCATAAAGAACCACGTGGTTTGATAGGAAATGGGTGCATTCAGCCACACATTTAATGCGAGATACGTATAAGTCGTTCCGATCACATACATGACGGTCGTACCTGCAATAGCTGCAAGCAAAAAGCGGCCAAAGCCAGGATTTTTTCTTTTTTCTAAAATGAATCCAGCTAACCAAGCAGCAGGAATATACGATAAGACAAAACCACCGCTTTTACCTAAAATCACCCCAAAGCCTGCTGAGAACTGTGCGAATACAGGTGCGCCAGCAATTCCGACCAAGGCATATACAATCATAGCTAATGCACCAAGCCGTCTGCCGAGCAAAAGACCAGCAAGTACACAAAAAAACGGCTGCATCGTAAGTGGAATTCCGCCGACTTGCAAAAACGGCACAATGGATGTGATATTGGCTCCAATCGCCATGAGTGCAGCAAACATTCCGACTAACACAAAATCAGCGGTTCTTGTTTTCTGTTGCATGATGTTTCCCCCTGTCTTATCTGTACAAATAGATTAAGGGGAGGAGGACTATTTGTCAACCTGTTTTTATTGTTGGTTAACAATAAAACCCGCCCATCAAAAGGGCGGGTCTGTATTAAGCTTCTGTCATAGAAGACGCATCGATCGCTTGATGAACAGGTACATAATCATAGCCGAGATCACGAGCGACGGCTTCATATGTGATATGTCCGTTCATGACATTGACACCTTCTGCAATGGCTTTGTTTTCTTGAATGGCTTTTGCAGCGCCTTTATTAGCAATTTGCAGCGCATATGGAACGGTGACATTCGTTAAAGCAACAGTCGATGTCCGTGGAACTGCTCCAGGCATATTGGCGACAGCATAATGTAAAATACCGTGTTTTTCATAAGTAGGTTGATCATGTGTTGTGATATGATCTATGGTTTCGACAATGCCGCCTTGGTCAATGGCTACGTCTACGATGACGGAACCGGGCTTCATTTGCTTCACCATTTCTTCCGTCACAAGCGTTGGTGCTTTGGCACCTGGGATCAGTACCGCACAAATGAGAAGGTCTGCCTCACTGACTGAATCGGCGATGTTGACAGGGTTAGACATTAACGTTTTCATTTGATGACCAAATTGATCGTCCAGCTGACGTAAGCGTTCTGCGTTTACGTCAATAAGAGTGACATCTGCGCCAAGTCCAATCGCCATTTTCGCTGCGTTTGTTCCAACAACACCGCCGCCTATAATCGTGACCTTCCCTCTTGATACCCCTGGTACGCCTGCGAGCAAGATGCCTTTACCGCCTTTTGGCTTTTCTAAAAATTGTGCACCGATTTGGGCGGCCATTCTGCCTGCCACTTCAGACATAGGCGTTAAGAGAGGGAGTGATTTTTCGTCCGTTACAGTTTCATAAGCAATAGCTGTGACGCCTTTTTGTTTTAAAGCTTCAGCCAAGGAGGGCTCTGCAGCAAGATGCAGGTACGTAAATAAGATGAGTCCTTCTCTGAAAAATGAATATTCCTCAGGTAATGGTTCTTTTACCTTCATGATCATATCAGAAGATGCCCACACATCTTTCGCTTGATCAAGAATTTCTGCACCAACAGATACATAATCGTCATCAGTGAATCCGCTTCCAAAACCAGCGTTTGTTTCAATCAAAATCTGATGTCCAGCTGAAAGTAATTGAGAAGCTGCTCCTGGTGTTAATGCCACTCGGTTTTCATTGTTCTTAATCTCTTTCGGAATGCCGATGATCATGTTTATTCCTCCCATGCTTATCTATTCATATTGTATGTCTAGTGTATCCTGAATGTTTAAAAAATGCTTCGGTTGAAATAAAAAATAAAAAAACGCCTCTTTGTGAAATTTCACAAATGGACGTTTTTTAGCTTCATATCAAGGTATATGGTCATTTTCTCATTCATGTTTTTTAAATCGATTTCTGCAATGTCTGTAATGCGTTTTAATCTGTAATTCAATGTATTGATGTGGATGTTTAATTGCTTTGCCGCAATATTGGCATTGCTGTCACAGTCAATAAATCGTTCAAGGGTTTCGACTAGGTTGGAATGGTGCCTCAGGTCGTAATCTTCCAACTTTGATAATGAGTAACTGGAGTAAGATGAGCCCCTTCGTTTTTCAGCGAGGACATCTAAATATTGATAAATACCAAGTTCAGAAAAACTGTGTAAACGTTCGGTTTCAACAGGGAAGCGCTCTTTTGTTTTTAATACAGCGAGTGCTTCTTTATAGGATGGCTGAATATGAGAGATGTTATCGTAAATTCCACCAATCGCTGCTTGAACGTGATGGATATGATAACGGTCAGACAGCTGCTGCAGCATGCCGCTTGTGAATTGTTTAATATCCTGCAGCGGGTGCTCTGTTTTTGGTGAGACAAGAATAATGAATTCGTGAAAATCAACAGTCGTTAACAGCACTTGGACTTGCTGCGTTGTTTCAAGCAGATAAGATAGCTTTTTTTCTGTGTCCTCTGTGAGTTCGTCACGAAGGCGGAAGATGATGATGGCATACGTGTCTGGACATCTGATGCCGAGTCTTAAAAATAGGTCGAGCATCTCATCCTTTTCATGAATATGACCTGTGAGCATCTTCCAAAAAAGCTCCTGATTGCGTACTTCTGTTTTTGTTTTACGAATTTGTAAGTTAAGTAATTTGTTTTTAACAGCATGTGCTGCCATCTTCAGAAGGTCCATGTCTTCTTCTGAAAAAGGCTGCGTGGATTCAATCGCCCAGATAAATCCGAGTACTTCATTGTCCTTCCAGATTGAAATGGCAACCCTGCTAGATAAACCCACCTCTGCAATTTGAGGGACACGAAGCGGTTCGTCTGTTTTAAGGAGTGTAGGAATGATGCCGTCCTTCCAAAGCCGATTAATGACCTTTTCCGGTACGCGGCGGGAGATAATGGTTGAAGTTCTGGCGGGATCAGTAAAATCATTATGTGTGCTATAAGCCAACAATCGATGATGCGTATCTTCTATAGTAATAGGGCAATTGAGCACATCACTAATTTGGTCTGCCACATCCTCTAAACGATCAAGACTATACTTAAATGGATCCGTCTTTTTTGTCATAAAAACCCCTGCTTTTTCGAATATTTCACGTACTTACATTATGAAGAGAAAGAGGTACGTAAATCAATAACAAAATGCCATAAATTTAAAAAAGAGATCGCTATGAGAAGCGAGCGCATCGATGCTGAAAGAAGGCGAAAAAGAAATAGTACAATAATAACGTAGTAATAAATCAATAGGTGGAAAGATTCAGTGAAGTGTGTCTACACTTATTAAGAATATATGACCAAAAAAATGTTAAATACTAGATAAAAAGCGAAAATACAGTAATTCTATAGACTCATTTTGTAAAATAAAAACAGATTTGTTTGACTGTGTATCATTTCTGTTTTTATAATAATAACGTCAAAAAATAAGTGGATTAGCCCATTATATGGCGGCTATGCACGGGAGGTAATGAGGAATATGTCAGGAATTATTCGTGTAACCCCAGAAGAACTAAGAGCGACCGCTAAGCAATATGGTGTTGAAAGTCAAGAAGTGTTAAACCAAGTTGATCGTCTAAATAGAATGATCTCAGATTTAAAAGGAATGTGGGAAGGTGCTTCTAGTGAAGCATTTGCTGATCAATACGAGCAGTTAAAGCCTTCATTCATCAAAATGTCTGATCTATTAACAGATGTCAGCAATCAGCTTGATCAAACGGCAAATACACTTGAAAGCACTGACCAAGACATCGCCAGCCAAATCCGCGGCTAATCAAAGGGATTTCCTTTCTAAGTGTGAAAAGCAGAAAAAGCGCCGAGTCTGTCAATGGATGCCGGCGCTCTTTCTATTTTGTGAGGTGGAAATTTGTGTATATCGATATTACCATCGACTTAAAAAATTATGATGGCAGTGTGTTTGATTTGAGACTATCAAATTATTTACATATTAAACAAGTCATCCATATCGCCTGGCAGGCAAAACAAATCTCACTTCCTAAGCGAGAAGGCGGCTGGGTGCGAGTAGTCAATAAGAAAGCTGTGTTTTCAGGCGAATATAAGCTGTCAGACTGTGGAATCACCACAGGAGACAGGCTGGAAATACTATGAAAGGACTTTTGTAAATGGCAGATAAAAAGAGTTCCTATTTAGAAGAACAATTAGAAGCAGTGATGAAAAAAGAGGGCGTAACCTACAGCTTCATTTTTCAAAGAGAGACCATTAAACTCTTAGACGGTTTAGAAGCGGCACCAATCAAAGACATCAATCCTTCATTCAAAAAAGAGATTCAATTAACTGAAGATGAGGTCATTATTTCTATTCAACCGCCTCCTGCCTATCAGGAATTTCGTTTCATCCATGCGAAGGATGAAAAAAGCAAATGGATTTTTTCATACCAGCTTGTCGATGCAGTGTGCAAACACGACGTGAAGCGGCTGCATCCTATTGTTTCTCCTGAAAACATTGTTTTTCATCAAGGCTTAGCTCCTGCACTTTTGCATTACGGCGTCAAAGAAAGCATCCCGCCATATGAAACGGATGAGCATCGTCTGTTAAAAGAGGTCAAAGCCGTCATTCTTCGAGTGGTGGACCATGAATATCAGTTTCAAGAATATGTGGCTTACAGCGAGACGCTGAAATTATCTGAACTGGCAAAAGAGATCAGCGAAACGCAGTCTCTGGAAGAATTGTCTGCCCTGATTCAGCAAAAGATCGAAGCGATTGAAACGAAAGAGAAAACGCTATTGACCATTCCGAAAAAGAAATGGAAGGTCGAACGATATGTCGGACTAGGTCTGCTTGTCCTATTAATCCCTGCATTGGTGTACACCATCTACACCTTCTTTTTTGCAATGCCGAAACAAGAAGCGTATGTCGAGGCAAACAAATATTATCTCAACAAACAGTACAGCCAAGTGGTGGATACGTTAGAAAAATATTCAGCCAATCAAATGCCGGTCTCTCTTCAATATGAACTGGCCATTTCGTATGTACAAACAAATCAAGGCAATCTGTTACTCGATCAGCATAAAAAAGAAATCACAGATACATACACATTACAGACTGATCCGCAATATTTCCTTTTCTGGATTCATATCGGACAAGGCAATAGCAAGGAAGCACTTGATATTGCACGGGTACTTGGAGACGACCGGTACATATTTACGGCACTCGTCGCCTACCGCAATGACATTCAAAACGATGACAGTCTTTCTGCTGAAGAAAAACAAAAACAGCTAGATCCAATCATTAAGGAAATGGCGAAATATGAAGAAAAAGAAACAACGGAGACAAGCACCAATGACTCCTCGGGCGCAAGCCAAACAGATGAAACAGCTGAACAAAAAGAGCAGTCAAAAGCCGATCAAGAGAAAAAAGAGAAAGAATCTGAAGAGAAAAAGAAAACCTCTCAGACGAAAAAAGATGAGAAAAAATAATTCTTTCGATACAACTGACAGTTGGTGCTGTCCCATGAGGAGGTGGAGCGTTTGAGTCTTCTTTGGGTTTTTTATGAGGAGGATTATCAAACCGTCCGTTTAGACGAGCAGTTCAATCGAGAAGCTGTGATTGGACCTGAAATAGAGCATACGGTGACAATCCCTTCACTTTCGTTTGATGAAGGGGTCATCCGTTTAACTCCCGATGAACCGAATGATGGCTTTTCCATTTATCAGGGTGAAAAGAAGAAAGGCACATTGCTTCCACATGAACCATATAAGCTTAATACACTGACACTTATTTTAATGGAAGCACATCATGATCAACACATTTATTACCTAGGAAATAGAGTCGAGCTGTCTTTTTCACGTGAGAACAAAGATGAGATCGATTTGTGGAAAGAACAAGCGCATTCTATGTTTCAAGATGCGAGACAGTTTACTTTGGAGAAAATCGAAGGAACTTGGTACGTCATGCCTCAGGACGAAACGATTTATGTGAACGGGAAAAAAATTCACGGTCCAGAGACAATTGATGCTGGAGATGAGCTGTTCTGGAACTTTCTGACGGTGACATTGAAAGATGATGATTTATTGCAGGTGACTGCATATGAACCATTTCAAACACGTTTGGAAAAAACAAGAGCACCAAGCACAGAAACAAAACAAAAATATCCTTTATATAGACGAACACCACGTTTAATTTATGATCTGCCAGATGACCGGGTTTCCTTTAGCTTTCCTTCGCAGGAGAGCGAAAATAACAGCAGAGGGCTTTGGCTTGTTGTCCTCCCGCCGCTTGTGATGCTTCTTGTGATGGGAATTGTCGCTCTTGTCCAGCCGCGCGGAATCTTTATTGTCGTGTCGATGGCGATGTTTATCATGACATTAATCACATCGTCTGTTCAATACTTTAAAGAGAAATCACAACGCAAAAGACGGGAAGAGAAACGGCAGCGAGTCTATTCTCTTTACTTAGAAAATAAACGAAAAGAGCTGCAAGAGCTTTACGACCGCCAGCAATATATTTTGACGTATCATTATCCGTCATTTGAACAAATGAAGTATTTAACGTCAGAAATTAGCGGCCGAATTTGGGAAAAAACACTTGTGAGTGATGATTTCTTGCAGCTGCGTCTTGGGACGGGCGCAGTTCCGTCAAGCTATGAACTATCGATGAGCGGCGGTGATATGGCCAATCGTGATATCGATGACTTAATGGAACAAACGCAGCACATGCAACAGTTCTATCGTGAAGTGAAGGATGTACCTATCACATTCGGTCTTGCCGATGGCCCAACTGGATTGATTGGAAAGCCAGCCATTGTAAAAAAGGAGCTTCATCAGCTTGTCGGACAGCTTGCTTTCTCGCATAGCTATCATGATTTAAGATTTGTGTTTATTTTTCATGAGCAAGAGTATGAGAATTGGGAATGGATGAAATGGCTTCCGCATTTCCAGCTGCCTCATACATACGGCAAAGGGTTTATTTACAACGAACAAACACGTGATCAGCTGTTGTCCTCCATTTATGAAATTTTACGTGAGCGTGATCTAGAAGAAGAAAAAGAGAAGAAGATCTTTACGCCTCACTTTGTGTTTATCGTGACAAATCATGAGCTCATTGCGGAACATGTGATTTTAGAATATTTAGAAGGCAGCCGAACTGACCTTGGCATCTCCATAATTTTTGCTGCTGAAACAAAGGAAAGCTTAGCTGAAAATATCTCGACGCTTGTCCGTTATATTAACGAGGAAGAAGGAGATATTCTCATTCAGCACAAGAAAGCCGTCCGAATTCCATTTCAGCTTGATACACATGAGCGCAGGGACAATGAGCTATTTGCCAGAACGCTGAGAACATTAGATCATCAAGTTGGCATGACCAATTCGATTCCTGAAACGGTTTCCTTCCTTGATCTTTTTCATGCCAAACAGGTAGACGAGATTGGCATTCGTGAAAAGTGGCTCACATCAGAAACGGCCAAATCACTCTCTGTGCCAATCGGCTATAAAGGAAAAAATGACATTGTGGATCTGAACCTGCACGAAAAAGCACACGGCCCGCACGGCCTGTTGGCGGGAACAACAGGATCAGGGAAAAGTGAATTTTTACAGACGTATATTTTATCGCTCGCTGTACACTTTCACCCGCATGAAGTTGCATTCCTATTGATTGACTATAAAGGAGGCGGAATGGCGCAACCGTTCCGGAATATTCCTCATTTACTTGGCACGATCACCAATATTGAAGGCAGTAAGAACTTTAGTGAAAGGGCGCTTGCCTCAATTAAAAGTGAATTGAAGAAAAGACAACGCTTGTTTGATCAATATCATGTGAATCACATCAATGATTATACGAAGCTCTATAAGGAGAAAAAGGCTGAACAGGCAATGCCTCATTTATTCTTAATCTCTGATGAGTTCGCTGAATTAAAAAGTGAAGAGCCGGACTTTATTAGAGAGCTTGTCAGTGCTGCACGTATCGGCCGAAGCCTCGGGGTCCATCTCATTTTAGCTACCCAAAAACCAGGTGGGGTGATCGATGATCAGATTTGGAGTAACTCCCGCTTTAAGGTCGCATTAAAAGTACAAGATGCGTCAGACAGTAAGGAGATATTGAAAAATAGTGATGCGGCGTCTATTACCGTTACAGGCCGCGGCTACTTACAAGTAGGAAACAATGAAATCTATGAATTGTTCCAATCAGCTTGGAGCGGTGCGCCTTATATGGAAGATGGCTACGGATCAGAAGATGACATTGCCATTGTGACTGATACTGGACTTATTCCGTTATCTGGGGTAAGTACAGAGCCGGCTGTGAAAAAGGAGACAGTGTCGGAGATTTCTGCTGTTGTGGATGAAATTGAACGTATGCAGCAGGAGCTTGGGATTGAGAAGCTCCCAAGTCCTTGGCTTCCACCGCTCGAAGAACGGATTCCAAAATCACGTTATGCGTCAAGTGAAGAGCATGTCTTCCATTTTGCGCTTGTCGATGAGCCAGATCAGCAAAGCCAGCATCCACTTTCTTATCACATGATGGAGGATGGGAACATTGGTATCTTTGGTTCCTCCGGCTACGGAAAATCACTTGCTGCCACAACACTGCTCATGAGCTTTGCGGAGAGATATTCAACGGAAGAATGGCATGCGTACATTTATGACTTCGGAAACGGAACATTGCTTCCGTTAGCCAAACTGCCGCACACGGCGGATTATTTCTTAATGGATCAAATGAGAAAGATTCAAAAGTCGATGACGCGTCTGCGGGAAGAAGTTGAATACCGCAAGCGGTTATTCAGGCAGCAAGAAATGAGTCATATCAAAATGTACAACGCCTTAAATGAGAAAAAGCTCCCATTCATTTTCATCGTGATCGACAACTTTGACATTGTCAAAGACGAAATGCATGAACTTGAATCTGAATTTATCCAGCTGAGCCGTGATGGTCAATCATTAGGAATTTACTTCTTAATTACAGCGACTCGGGTAAACGCAGTCCGTCAATCTCTTATGAACAACTTGAAAACAAAGGTCGTCCATTACTTAATGGATCAAGGAGAGGCGTACTCGATTATTGGCAGACCGAAATTTAGCTTAGAGCCGATTCCAGGACGAGTTATTATCAACAAAGAAGAGCTTTACTTTGCACAAATGTTCCTACCAGTTGAAGGAGATAACGACCTCGAGCTGTTTGAGCATTTGAAACAAGAGATCCAGCTTCTTCATGATCGCTTTGCATCAGCTGAAAAACCAAAACCTGTACCAATGCTTCCTGATAAACTAACCATTTGGGAGCTAGAGAGTCGCTTAGAAGAACAAAAACAGCCGTATGACATTCCAGTCGGACTAGATGAGGAATCTGTTGCTCCTGTTTACTTTGACTTGAAGAAGAATAAACACTGCCTCATCATCGGTCAAACGCAGCGAGGGAAAACAAACGTGACAAAACTGATGCTTGATCAGCTTTTAGCAGCAAAACCTGAGAAGCTAGCCGTCTTTGATTCGATTGATCGGGGTCTCTCTCATTATGCAAAAGAAGAGAACATTGATTACCTTGAAACAAAAGGTGATATCACCGAATGGGCTGAGGAAATAGACCGTTTATTCAAGGTGCGTGAAGAGATGTACGTCGAAGCTGTGCGCCGGGGAGAGACTGATCAGTTGTCGTTCTCTCAAATTGTGCTTGTGATTGATGGTATTACGCGTTTTCAGCAGACAATCGACCCGCGTCTTCAAGATCAATTGGCTGATTTCATGAAGTCATATGCACACCTAGGCTTTAGCCTGATCGCATCAGGAAATCATACCGAATTCAGTAAAGGCTATGATGCACTCACAAACGAAATCAAACAAGTTCGTCATGCCATGTTACTTATGAAAAAATCAGAGCAAAACATCATACCGCTTCCGTATGCAAGACAAGAATCAGACATTCAGCCAGGCTTTGGATATTTGGTTGAAAACGGGAAAGAGAAGAAAATCCAGGTTCCTTTATGTGCGGTAGAAAGGAAGAGTGTTCAATGACAGAGCAGCAAAAAAGCTCCATCAAAATCGTATCGACCATGATATTGATTCTGGTTCTGCCGGTTTTATTTTTCCACCTTATTGGAGATGATCCGGCAAAACAGAAAAAGAATGCCACGCGTAATATTGCTGTGGTCAATGAGGATATGGGAGCGAGCGAAAGTGAAAACACCGCTCGTTTCGGACAGGATGTCGTGGCCGCATTATCAGAGCGTCCAGATTATACATGGACCGTAGTGAACCGCAGTGCGGCGGAAAATGGACTGAAAAGCAGAAAGTATGACGCTGTCCTCTATATTCCGTCTGATTTCTCTAAAAATGTGCTGAGCTATGATAAAGATCATCCTGAAAAGGCATCCATTCAATTTTCCATTCAAGATCAGCTCAATTCAGTCAATAAAGAGAAAGTGCAAAGAGAGCTGGAAAATGCGCAAAAGAAAATGAATGAACAGATGTCGACTTTATACTGGAGCTTTGTATCACAGGAAATCGGCAATGTCAGAGAAGAGTTTGAGCATATTGTCGGCAAAGAAGTCGAATTCCAAAACACGATGTATAACTTCTATAAGCCGAACTCAAACAAACTATCAGACGCTGTTCAGCAGCAGAAGAAACAAATAGAAGAATTAAAAAATGCGATGACCGACTCGCAAAAACAATATAAAGATGGTCTGAGTACAACAGAAGAAGCAAAGAACCAGTTAAAGGACTTTGTGAAAGTAGTCGATCAATACCAGCAGTATCAAGACAAACAAAAGGACCTCTTGATCAAAGCGCAATCGACAAATCAAAAACAAATCCAGCAGGGGCTCAAACAGCTTGCTGATATTCAAAACCAAAATGCCCGCAGCTTTAGTGATCAAATGGGTGGACTCAAAACAGACATCAACGGGGTACAAAGTCAGCTGAACACAACGGACAGCGCCATCCAATCTGTTCAAAAGTCAAGAGAAGAAGCCATTCCTAAGCAATCAACGGGATTAACGGATCTTGTGATAGCGTCTCAGAAGGAACTAATTAAAAACTATGAAGAGCGTTACTTAGAAGACTATCGAAATAAGATATCAGCCTTGCAGACAAAGCTATTGGCTAAACGGCAAGAGTTGATGGATGAGCCTGAGCCGCCAGTTGATTCTGAAGATGACGGGCCATCAGATCAAGATAATGAAAACCCAGAAGAGATTGGGATTAACCTAGATGAAGAAACAAATGAGCTCTCGCAAATTTCAATAGAAATGAACGACCTTGCGGATCAATTAGGAGAACAGGAGACACCTCCTTCGGCTGGAGATGTGGAAGAAGGTGAAAGTGGTGAAAATCCTGCTCAGCCAGATAGCGGTAGCAAAGATTCATGGCAGGATGACCTAAAAGCACTCTCAACTCGCTTAGATGAAGTGAAAAAGAAAATTCAAGAAAAAGCGGCTGCTCATAATGACGAATTGAAAGACAAAGTGAGTCAAATGAGTAAAGAGCTTGAGAGTCTGACGAAAAAAGTAGATAAACTTGAAAAGATGATTCTATGGTTACAAGATCGATATAACGTCATTCCGAATGAAATCAAAAATCAAGAATCATCCATTGTAAGCAAAGTAAAAGAGCTGAAGCGCAGGAACTCACCGATTAGTCATGCCTTTAGCGATCATCTTTTTGAGAAAAAGTTCGAAACAAAATCAACAAGAACTAAAAAATTAATGGAGTATTCCAATCAACTCTCTCAGCTAGAGCTGATGATCGCAAATGTCTATCAACCATCTAATAACTCTTCTTTATATGACGCAAAAGAAGAGAATATCCAGTCCATCCTCTCCATCAAAAAAGAGGAAACAGAAAACTGGGATACGCTCAAAAAACAAATGCTGACGTCAAACGATGATGTGTCTACTTTTATTGATGAGATGCAGAAGTTTTCAGATGGCTATGCAGAATACATTTCGACTCAGCAGGCAAGCATGGAACAGGAATTAAACACAATTTCTGAAAGTGCGGACAATGTTGCGGAGCAAATGGCTGATCAAGGAGATGCAGTGTATACGGCAGACCTTGCAGGCAGTTCTATTGTTGTCAGTGCGCAGGATTCAATTGGTCAGGAAGTGCTTCGACTTTCTGAAAATATGAGTTCGTTAACCGACCGCCAAAAAGGGGTGGCGGATTATACGAATAATATTGAAGAGAGTGTGACAACAGTTCAAGAAAAAGCGGATACGCTGAATGAAAACTGGAGCAAGAATGTTCATTCCACGAAACTTGTTCAGCAAGATTTGAAAGGTATTTTAGGAAACACATTAAGCGATCAAGGCAACAGCAACTATGTGTATAATCACTTAGCCAATCCGCTGAAAATTAGCGGTGATGTACCAGAAGAAAAAACGCAGACTGTACCGCCAGTGGTCATTTTGGTCATTGTCTTGATCAGTAGTTTGTTAATTGGCTTTTTCAGCTCGTATTATGCGGCAGCTCCGATGCTGGTTAAAGGTGCACTGTTTGGCATCTTAAATCTATTAGTCGGACTCATGATCAGCTTGTTCGGACTGAACATTTACAAGCTTGCAGATGATCAAGCGATTCAGTGGTCCATTTTCACGATCTTACTATTAGTGGCTTGTTCCGCCTTTATTCGCACGGCGTTCCTTTTCGGCTCTATTGCCGGATGGATGGCAGCAACGGCGCTTATTTTCTTCTTTGTCGCACCATTAATTGATTTGGTGATGCCGAATTTCCATTTCACAAATCCAGTGACAGACGTGTACCTGTCCATCCAATATGGAGATGGAGATCACTTTGGAATGGGTGTTATAGGATTAGTGATTTTAACTGTCCTCTTCATGGCCATCCCGCTTGTGACAAAGCTATGGAAAGATAAAACGGAGGAACGTGATGTGACTCATGAGGCTTAATCTGTTCGTGAAAGGGATGGCACTTGGTGTCATGTCCCTTTTTCTCCTCATTCCTGCTGCTTTCGCTGCTGGTGAAGATACGGATACAAATGTCAGGCCGAATGAATATCAAGAAAAAGAACTCAATATTAACTCAAGTATATTGAGGGATCAAACGAAATACGAACAAAGCAAAAAGACATCAACAGTTAAAACAGACATTCATTTTGCTGAACCGCCTAAAACTCCGGGAGGGTCTCTTTCTCCGCAGCTTTTCAGTGATCTAAAAGAGAACCCGCCCAAAACATCAGCACACATGATGGAAGAGATGAATATCTCTTTTCGTGATGCCGCTGTATCGGCACCTTCTGGCGATGATCACAAGAAGCAGTCATCCGCACTGCTTCCGATCATCTTTGGTTTCTTAATCGTCTTTGGCATCGTTGTGATGTTTATTCTAATTCCAAAGGTGAATGTGAAGGCTGAGAAGAAATAGCCTGTCTCTTTAAAAAGAGGCAGGTTTTTCTTTATGCAGATTGCTTGAAGTCGTACCGTTTCACTACGTAAAATAAGGTTATCAAGGGAGGAGATTGTCATTCGAATTTCAATCGTTACAGGCGGATCAAAAGGATTTGGCCTAGCACTTGTGAACCGGCTGCTCTCACGCGGAGATCATGTGTACACGGCAGCAAGAAGTGCATCACCGATTTCTCATCCGAAGCTTACACATACACAGGTCGACCTGACAGATGAGAAAGCAGCAGCCAAATGGCTTCAAGATTGTCTCACGCCGCAAACACTGGCAGCAGCTGATGACATCTTATTCGTTAATAATGCAGGCATGGTGACACCAATCAAGCGTGTGGGGCAAGGCGGACAGGATATGCTTCATCAGCATTATACGCTGAATCTTGTGATTCCTGTTTTGCTGAGCCATGTGTTTGTTAAGCAGACTCAATCATTTAATGGAAAGAAATCGATTGTTCACCTTTCTTCTGGAGCGGCGAAAAATGCTTATAAAGGCTGGAGTGCGTATTGCAGCTCAAAGGCAGGACTTGATATGTTTATGAGGACTTTGCATGAGGAACAGCAGGACGAGGCGTATCCAATCAACACGTTTTCATTTTCCCCAGGCACGATTGATACAGATATGCAGGGAGAGATTCGGAAATCATCAAAACAGGACTTCGAACAAATTGAACGTTTTCAGCAATTATATGAAACAGGTACTTTGAAGAGTCCAGATGAAGTCGCAAGTATTTTGCTCGATCTTTTAGCGGATGATCCAGCTGGCGGCTGCGTATACGATGCACGTGACTATGGAAAAAAGCAGTCATAACGACTGCTTTTTTCCGTCTTGTACAAGCAAAACCGGCTAATTTGACATAAGCTAATCTTGAGACTCATAGAAAATATAACAGAACATTTGAGTTTCTTTTCAGAATATGTTAGGATGCTAAAAATATAGATAAGGAGGGGTTTCCATGAGAAAGGTTACATTAATGGATGTTTACACCCATCCAGTTGCTCAAAAGTATTTAAATCGTTCAGGAAAAGCCCATGCGATTGCTTGTGCTTATCACGCATTCAAGCTGGCGATGAAGGCTGGGATTAACCCAGATCTGGCTGTGAAAGCAGCGCTCTTACATGACATTGGCCATTATGAATGGTATACAGCCGGCGGAGAGTGGGATTACGAGACATATAGACGAAATGATATTCATGCCATTAAAGGTGCAGAGCGGGCACATAAACTGCTCATACGGCTCGGGGAGGAACCAAAAGCAGCCAAAGATATTGCACTTGCGATTCTGCTTCATACAGATTCCTATTTGCCAGAGGGCGACCTTCATAAGGACACACTTCAACAAATTGTGAAGAAAGCAGATGAAATGGATGAAGAGCCTGGCGGACACCACCATTACAGACAAATAGACGAATCACTCGCAATGAAAAAAATTGCCGATTTGGATCAGAAAGTGCAACAGGCACTTCAGCCCATGAAACGCTCTGTTTAATATGGAATGTCTCCATGAATCGTTCCGTGCTGATCGACATACAATGTTCGAATAACGGTACGGTTAAACGCAGATGTCCCTGACGTAGTGAGTCCAGTGTATTGCACCGTGACGGAATAAGCACCTTCTTTTTTCAATTGAATAGCTGATGAGGTACTTGTTTTCAGTGGATGATCCTTTTGTGCGTCTTTAAAGTAATTGGTTTCCACTGATTTGCTTAACCGCTTAATCAGACCGCTTGAATGGGTCGATGCACCCCCTGATTTCGATGCAGCTTCTTTAATTTCTTCATTTAATGGTGAATCAAAGGATACAAGCAGCAGATAAGGAGCCTTTTTTCCTGAATTCGATTGAATCGTCCATTTTCCGGGAACGGGTTTATTGATTTTTACATGGTGTGAATATGCGCCTTCATATGGGAAAGATGCTTCCGATGTCTTAAGGTTTGTTAAGACGTCTCCATTTGGGGCAATAATTTCGGGCTGCGTCTCCTGCCTTTCATTTAACCACTGGATCGATAAGCCATTCGTTCCTTCCTCTACATAGAACGCTTCTGTTTTATCCTTTTCACTTTCTCCACCTTTCACATAAACATCTGTATTGAGCTCAGCAGAGACGGGCTCTTGTTCCTCTTTATGTTTATTTTCAGCGCTCGCGGCATTTGCCAGCAGCTGATGCTGGAACACAGGAAACATACTTGTGCCGTTTTTGATTGAATAGTGATCCCATTTTCCTGTTAAAATATTGTTTGCATACGATAGTCTTGTGCTGTTTACCGTGACGGCACCATCATTTGCACCAAAGCTCTTTAAATACATGCCGCCTAAATACAGCGCACCGCCAAATGTTCCCCATTCCGAGCCAGAGTAGGTGACATATTTATTGGGGAACGCCTCAAGTTGGTCGGTTTCACTTCGAAAAGCCGCCATCAGACCGGTTTGCAAAGAATAAAGCGCGTCGCTTTTTTGTCCAAGAATTTCCGCAAGCCAGCTTCCGCCCTTGCTATACGCTAGATCCGCAAGCGGTGTCCCGTTATGAGGAGAGCCGAGAGTAATGACTTTTTCCACATAGGGATGGGCTTTGAAATACACCAGGGCGGACTGTGTATCGACCCCTCCTTTACTATGACCAATCACAATGAGTTTTCTACCAAACGCATCATAGATTTCTTTGAGCTTTTCTGCTAATAGTTTGCCGTTCTTTTTCATGTCCTGATCTGGATACAAATCTATGAATGCGCTTTCGTATCCGTTCAGAACAGCCTGCTTTGCCATATCGTTTCGATCGGACCAAGTGGAGGAGGAGCTGTTAATGCCATGAACAAAAACAAGTGGTGGTTTTGATCCGTCTTTTTGAACGGGCTCTTCTCCTTTAAACCACTTCCCTGGCGTCCCAGGTGGATCTCCAATTGTGCCTGCATACGCATAACTTGCAGAGGAAAGAAAGAGCATGACAAAAACAATATAGATGAGTTTTTTCAAGACAATTCACCTCTTCAAATGATTTAAATGGTTGGCAGCACCAATCTATTATACTTCTAAAAAATGTAAAAACGTACCTGTTATTAAAATATGGTATTGATGTTGTGGGATTGCTCTGAGTGACATTCACATGGGTTCATGCATACGCTGTGGGTAAATACACAAGTAAAGGGGCGAGTAGTATGGCACAACAAGGAAGTCCACAGCTTGTTTCATTAGTTGATCCATATGTTTATCAAACATTGCAGAAAGTGGTCGGTATGAGATTAATTGTGCAAACAGTGAAAGATACGGTCCGTGGGAAATTGAAGGAAGTCATGCCGGATCATATTGTCATAGAAGCGGGGGCGAAATCAGTTTTTTATGTGCGGATCCAGCAAATCGTGTCGGTGATGCCTGATCACAGTGAAAGAGTGTAACAAGCAGACGCATAGGTGTCTGCTTTTTTTCATGCTTATAGAATGTATATCTAGAAAAAGTGCATGATATACCAATTGTTCTTTTTTTTTCAAAAAATGAGGTTCTAAAAACAAGAAGCAGTTGACAGAAGGTGGGTTGAATAGTAGTTTTTTAATAAGATCAATATGTAACAGGAGGAGCATCTTTGTTAAAATCTAAAGTTCATTTTTGGACATTCCAAATATTACTTGTTTTACTCATTGTGTATGTATCAACAAAGGTTTCGTTTTTATTTCAGCCGATTATTTTATTTGCGTCAACACTGTTTGTCCCTATCTTGCTGGCAGGTATTCTCTTTTTCATTTTTAATCCAATTGTGCGATTCTTGTCCAAGAAGATTCCTAGGTCACTCGCCATCCTGATTATTTATCTCCTGTTCATCGGACTCATCACATTCATCGTCAATGCTGCCGGACCTGTCATTGTCACGCAGTTAGGCGGACTTGTCAAAAGCTTCCCTGGATATGTGACGGACATGCAGAAATTTATCAATGACTTTTCGCATTCTAAAACATTTACTTGGATGATGAGCCAAGATTATGTGTCTGTCTCAAAGTTTGAACAGACGGTCGTTTCGACATTAAAGGCATTACCGGAAAACATTGCTTCAAGCATGTCTGCAGTGTTTGGCGTGATTGCGAATATTGCCTTAGCCGTCATCACAGTTCCATTTATTTTATTTTATATGCTGAAAGACGGGCATAAGTTTCCGGACAAGCTCGTTCAGTTCTTACCAATGCCTTACCGCAAGGAAGGGCTCAAGATCTTCAAAGAATTAAACGACACGCTCGCAGCCTACATACAGGGGCAGATTATTGTCTGTTTGTTTGTCGGAGTCGCTTGTTTTATTGGATACTTATTAATTGGTGTGAAATATGCGCTTATTCTCGGTATTATCATTGCGGTCACAAATGTGATTCCATACCTTGGACCATATCTTGGAGCGGCACCAGCTGTGCTGATTGCCTTTCTTGATTCGCCTGGAAAAGCAGTGGTGACAGTGATTGTGATTCTTGTCGTGCAGCAAATTGACGGAAATGTCATTTCTCCATTGATCATTGGGAAACGCCTGAACACACATCCTTTGACCATTATCCTGTTATTAATTGGGGCAGGAAGCTTTGGTGGCATCCTTGGCATGATCTTTGCGGTTCCTGTCTATGCACTGCTCAAAGCCATCACCCTGAATATTGTCAGATTGGTTCAGCTGCGTCAGCGGTCTCGTAAAGAACAGCATTTAAACGTCTAAGTCAGGACAAATGCACAACTTTTCCCTTTCTGCATAAGATGATTGACATAAGCAGATAGGGGGAGATTTTGATGCCTGCAATCGTTGGACCTATTCATATCGAGTCATTAGGAGGAAATGGTGCAGCTACTTTCGGTGATGTACTGGCCATTGCTCCTTTAGCTGTAGACCACTCGACTGGCGGGGCTGGAGCCTTTAATTCAGGTGATTATATGTCTCTTACAAGTGATCCAAATGCGACGATGCTTTGGGACTTCACATTGTTTGACCAGCCTCAATCATTTAATGCATAGAAAGACAGCTGGTGATGACGTATCAGCTGTCTTTTTTATTTGTGATACACGTATTGTTGAGCTGGGCATATGATGTAGATAGAAAAGGTGGTGGAGCAATGCCAGCGATTGTTGGACCTATTCATATAGATCGTGTGTACGGAAATGGGGCGGCACATTTCGGTGATGTTTTTGCCATTTCACCAAAAAGTGTTGATCACTCCGCCGGTGGTTCAGGTACCTATAATGCAGGGGACCTCGTCCAATTTTTTAACAGTCCAAACGTCACTTTTGTTTGGGATTCAAATCTTATTAGTCAGCAAAAAAGCTTCAATGCGTAGCCAGCTTTGAAAGGGAATTCCTTTTCAGAAGCTGTCTTTTTTTATGGTACAATGGATATGGATGTAAGAAGAAAAAAGAGGTGTGAACAGAGTCAAATGAAAATTAGAAAAGCACACATCACAAGCCGACAACCAAAGACCTACAATGTATATTTACATGAAAATAAAAAAGAATATAAAACGCTTGTTGCCGTACCTGATATTGAATGGAGTATCTCCATTGCGTACGAGGACGAAAAAGAGCAGCTGATCCATACGCTCGAGCAATCCTTAATGGAAAGAGCAGAAACAGACGAAGCCCGTGAACTTGCACTAAAGATTGTGCACTGGGTCACAGAAATGTAAATTTTAAAACCAGGAGTGAAAACAGCGATGAAAGAAGAATCCGTAGACTTTTATTTGCAGCAAGGGATATTTGGACATGCTGAAACAAAACCCGATGAACGAAGAATGTTTCTCGGGTCATTAAGAGAACGAGCGCTTCTTGCCCTGACAAAGGGACAGGTATCACGAAATAAACCGTATCAAGAGGTCGAACAAATATTAAAGGTCAACCGTCAGGCCACTGTTCTTTTAAATGGTGAGTTGTCCTATGCTTCTTATTCTCAATATGTGAAAATGGCTAATGCCGCTGGATGTTCCTTTAAAGTGGTGAATCATCATGAGGCACATTCACCTTTTGGTCTTGTGATAGAGCTGCCGAATGCGGTCAATCAAGAGCACATCTATTTAGAAGATGAGCTGTTTCAAAAGGCTTTTGCTCACGAATCTGTTGAATAGGTTTCCCTAGTGAAATGAATAAGCTATAATGAGTCAAAAGAGCATATGGGAGAGATGCGGATGGGCAAAGCATTGATTTGTATTGATTATACCGTTGATTTTGTTGCAGACGATGGAAAATTGACATGCGGAAAGCCTGGACAGGCGATTGAGCCTAAGATCACAGAGATCACTTCTTCTTTTATTGATGAAGGGCACTTTGTCGTCTTTGCAGTCGATCATCATGAGGAGCAAGACCCTTATCATCCAGAGACAAAGTTATTTCCGCCCCATAATATTCGCGGGACAAAGGGAATTGAACTTTATGGCAAACTAAGTTCACTATTTCACACGTCAAAGCATTTAAAACATGTCTACTATATGGAAAAAACAAGATACTCTGCTTTTGCAGGCACTCAATTAGAAATGAAACTGCGCGAGCGTGGCATCACTGAACTTCATTTAGCCGGCGTATGTACCGATATTTGTGTACTTCATACAGCTGTTGATGCGTACAATAAAGGCTTTGAACTTGTGATTCACGAGAATGCGGTAGCGAGTTTTAATGAAGCGGGGCACGAGTGGGCACTTTCTCACTTTGAGCAGTCGCTTGGTGCGAAAGTGGTTAAGTAAGGGAAGGAGAATGGAAGTTGGAGCATCGGTTTATTGACGACAGTTTATCACTACATACAGACCTTTATCAAATTAACATGGCAGAAACGTATTGGAGAGACGGCATTCATGAGAAGAAGGCAGTGTTTGAACTCTTCTTCAGAAAGCTTCCATTTGACAATGGCTTCGCTGTATTTGCTGGTTTAGAGAAAGCGATTGAATATTTATCGGACTTCTCCTTCACCGAAAGTGATCTAGCGTATTTAAAAGACGAACTCGGTTATAAAAGCGATTTCATTGATTATTTAAGCGGGTTGTCCTTTACAGGCTCCCTTCATTCAATGCGGGAAGGCGAAATTGTCTTTGCAAATGAACCGATTATGCGCATCGAGGCAACGCTAGTAGAAGCGCAGCTAATCGAAACCGCCTTGTTGAATATTGTGAACTTCCAGACGCTGATTGCAACAAAGGCAGCTCGGATTAAAGGAATCATTGAAGACGAGACAGCACTAGAATTTGGAACAAGACGTGCACATGAAATGGATGCAGCAATGTGGGGAGCAAGAGCGGCACTCATCGGCGGCTTTCAGGCGACAAGTAATGTTCGTGCTGGGAAACGCTTCAACATCCCAGTGTCAGGAACACATGCTCACGCACTTGTACAAGCATACCGTGATGAATATACGGCATTTAAAAAATACGCTGAAACCCATACAGACTGTGTCTTTTTAGTCGATACGTATGATACCGTGAGATCCGGTATTCCGAATGCCATTAAGGTAGCGAAAGAATTCGGAGACAAGATCAACTTTATTGGTGTCAGACTTGATAGTGGTGACCTTGCCTACTTGTCTAAAAAAGCTAGAACGATGCTGGATGAAGCTGGATTTCATGACGCAAAAATCATTGCATCAAGTGATCTCGATGAACATACCATCATGAATTTAAAAGCACAGGGTGCCAAAATTGATGTGTGGGGTGTTGGAACAAAACTGATCACAGCATTTGATCAGCCAGCTCTCGGTGCAGTGTATAAGCTTGTGTCCATTGAAGAGAATGGTAAGATGAATGACACCATCAAAATTTCATCCAACCCAGAGAAAGTGACAACACCAGGACGTAAACGTGTGTACCGCATTATCAACCAATTGAATCATCACTCAGAGGGTGACTACATTGCGCTCGAAGAGGAAGATGTTCATAGTGAGGATAAGCTGAAAATGTTCCACCCTGTGCACACATTTATCAGCAAATTTGTCACAAACTTTGTGGCGAAGGATCTACATGTCCCGATTTTCGAACAAGGAAAACTTGTATATGACAATCCGGATATTCAAACGATTCAAGCCTATGTGCAGGAGAGCCTCGGACTTTTCTGGGAGGAATATAAACGAATCAGCAAACCAGAAGAATATCCAGTCGATTTGAGTCAAAAATGCTGGGATAACAAGATGCAGTTTATCCATGACGTGAAAAATAAAATTAAACTAGAGCTTTATGAAAGCTAATGTTGGAAGAAAAGGAGATCATCAAGCCGGGTGATCTCTTTTTTTTATTTTTTGACCGATTCAAATTGAACCATAAGCGCAATCATTTGGTATACTGAAAGCACATCTTGTTTGTCATTGCATAAAGGAGGATTGGAGCAGTTGAGGGTGTTTGTTGCGAGACAGCCTATTTTTAACAGAAAAGAACAAGTCGTATCATATGAGCTACTTTATAGAGATAGTGAAACCAATACATATAGCGCTGAAGATGGTGACCAAGCGACAACGGACCTCATTATTAACAGTTTTTTAAATATCGGCATCGAAACATTGACAGAAGGCAAAAGATGCTACATTAATTTCACCGAAAGCTTACTTTCGTCTGATCTGCTCACCTATTTTGATCCGCATCAGCTTGTGATCGAGATATTAGAAAATGTCCCGATTACCCCGGCACTTATTATGAGATGTAAGGAATTAAAAAAATGGGGATATACGATTGCACTTGATGATTTTTTTCTAAGCGGATCACATTTCAGTGACAAGTTGCTTGACGAACTCCTCTATTGCATTGATATTTTAAAAATTGACTTTCTAAAGACCACATCGGAAGAACGTAGAAAAATTCTACATACCTATAAAAAATATCGACTTCGATTCCTTGCAGAAAAGGTGGAAACGCGAAGAGAATATGAAGAAGCGCTAGAAGCTGGCTTCCATTTGTTTCAAGGGTATTTCTTTAGTGAGCCGCATGTCATATCAGGACGAGCATTATCGACCAGCTTCCATGCGTACCACCAGCTTTTAAATGAGCTGAGCAAGGAACAGCCGAATATCCAGGTCGTGACACATTTTATTGAAAGTGACCTTTCGCTATCATACCAATTATTAAAAATGCTCAATTCAGGCGGCATGAGACGTCTTTATCAAATCAAAAGTATCCGGCAGGCGATTATTCTGCTTGGTTTTAATGAAATTAGGCGCTGGATCTTTATTCTTTCATTTAAAGAATTGAATGTTCAAGCCAACTCAAGCCAAAAAGAAATTATTAAAATGTCCTTCATTCGGGCGAAAACGTGTGAACTGATTGCGAGTCGTACCGAACGAGAGCACCCAGCCTCTTATATGCTGACAGGCATGTTTTCTCTCATTGATACACTTGTCAGGGCAGATATCACAGAACTTGTAAAAGAGCTGCCACTTTCTGATGAAGTGGGCGAGGCACTGCTTGGCTATGAAAATGATTATTCATTTGTACTCGGTGTAGCCAAACGGATTGAACGAAATGAATGGGATGATGAGATGTTAGATGGGAATCTCCCGAAGCAAGAAGCCTACGGATGTTATATAGAAGCCATTGAATGGTGTCATAAAATGTTTGAATCTTAAAAGCCGCTCACGTCAGAGCGGCTTTTTTTGTTATGCCCACTGCAAAAGAAGAAACAGTCTGCTAGAGGCGAGAGACAAGTAGATACGAATGCCTTCTGGACTAAAGCGGATGTCAATACCACTTTTCACACCGATTTGTTTCAGCATTCTGATGACACTTGTCGAATCAGAGCGCTCAGCAGCCTCCATGATCCGCTGTGCAAACGAAAGTGAGCTGGAAATCTGCTGTGTAATAAGTGAAGCATCAGCAACAAGTCGGGCTGATTCCTTTGCGGCTCGTTGAAACGAGTGGGCATCTACTGGAGGAAAAGTCATAGGCGTGCGCGAATATGCACGGCTCATTGCGGGACCTTGCAAAGCAGGATAAGGAACATAGTAAAACACGTGGTCACCTCTTCTCTCATTGACGTGAAATTGGACGGATATCTGTTCTAAATGTATGTAGAAAATCAGAATAAAGAATCAAAATGATCTTTCTATCTTTATAAATCCAACATAAAAATAGGTACTTTTGCGGTCAATTTCGGTGAATGTCGCCAAAAAATTGCGGTGTCCACAATGGGGTCTGTCGTCTGACCTATAACACGCAAAACCGAGGTTACAGAAGGGATCGTATGTTCTATTGTGAGAGAAGTGTGACGAATGATGCTTATTCTTGTCGCAAAAATGACGCAGTTCCTTTGAAATTAAGATAAAAGTATGATTTGAAAAGTCAGAAAATGATGAAAAAAGACCTATTGAATTTTGCGGTATCACGCACACATTTTGTGCATACTTTTCGGTGAAAAAATACTCAATTACATTTACACTGTTAGTAACAGATCAAATACTTATGACCCAATCACCATACACAAATACATTGATCTTCCAAAAAAGGAGAGTGGAATCGATGGAAAAGTATGAAATCGAAGAACTTAAACAATTATTATGGAAACTTGAAAACGAAATTAGAGAAACAACGGCTTCTCTTCATAACATTAACAAAAGCATTGATCAATACGACAAATATGAATATGTGAAAATTTCTTAAAGACTTGATAATCATCAAGTCTTTTTTTTATCCAAATACATACAAAAAAAGGATATATTATTATATAATTGTTAAATAGTGATGTCAGTGGACATTTGCTTATTTCTTTTTAGTAAAATAAGAGGCGAGAGGGTGAGGATCAAGATCGAGTATGCTAAACTATCTAGAGAATACAAAAATCAAGCAGAATATGTCTGATTTTATTCAACATGCAGTCAGGCAGAAAGATTTACAACAACTGCTTCTAGAATTTACAGATATAAAGAATGAATTTCCCTTTGGGCAATTGGCTTACAAGCATTATGAGGCATTTGGCGGACAAGACAAGCAAGCGATTACACAATTGGCAGCAGGGATTGAACTTCTCATCTTATCAGCCGATATATTAGATGATATCGAAGATCAGGATAAAGATTCGTATCCTTGGATGAACGTCGACCAAGGAGTGGCCATTAATGCTTCTACGTATTTGTATACGCTGAGTACCCAATTCATCATATCTATAGGTGAAAATAATTCTCAACTAATTGAGAAACTGTTCCAACTCATCAAATGGTCAATGGAAGGACAGCATGAGGATTTGCGTCATATGCATGAAACAGAAGAAGAGTGTGTAGAATTGTTAAGGAAAAAATCAGGGTCATTAACAGCTTTTGCTAGTGTACTGGGTGTTTATTTAGCGACAGGAAAAATCAACTCAACTGTGGAATCATATTCCATATGTTATGGTGTTGCTGAACAGATCAGTAACGATTTTTTTGCGTTATTTTCGAAAACAAATGGAGATTTTCTAAAAAAACAAACGCTGGCATTTAGCTATTTACAAAGAGGCTTTAACGATGCCAGTCAAGAGCTTCTTACGTTCTTTTCTAGTCGTCTAGATGAGTCAGAACAAAAGTCATTTCAGCTGAAGCAGAAATTACTTGAAGCAGGTTTGACTCAGTACATGGTATCAATGAGAGAGATTATGCTGTTAAAAATGAGGCAAGGGATTGACCAACTTGACTTACCTAAAACAAAGAGGGAACAATTGTATGCATTTATGACAAAGGAGGGCAATGATTGAACATTCAAAATATCATTGCATATCTAATAAAAAACCCAGGTGTGGTCGATGAATTGATATCTGGAAATGCCAGCTTAATTCATGCTGACGCACAAACAACTGCAGCCATTATACAGGGGGTAAAAAAAGAATATATGAATGCAAAATACATCTGGGAGTATTAATTTAAAGTTCAAACCTGTATGATGATTTAATGATCTTTTTTAAGGATGTTTTTAAACATGAAAAAGCTTACCTATACAAAATTGTCCACGTTTCTTGTATTTTTATCTTTTTTATTTGTGATCTATATTTCATATATCTATGTATTTGATATTTTTAATGGTGCACGTGTAGAAAAAAATACAAACGGTCAAACGGAAGTTGTTGACGTTGAATATCTTTCTTTAGCTTATTCGTCGGGGTTAAAAGAAGGAGATATTATACTAAAGATAAACGGACAATCTAATTTAATTCAAGACCACATGATCAATGGTAAGCTTAGAAATGTACAAAGAATTGATATACAAAGAGGCAACCAAATTATATCACTTAAAAATAAGACATTGATTGGTCGCGAAAGCTTATTTGTCTATTTAATCCCTCTTCTTCTATATTCAATATGCTTATTCTGTATCTTTTTTATTATTAAAATTAACAAAGAACCGCAACGAAAATCTGCATTTTTATTAATTTTATTCTTATTGTCAATTTGTGTTGGATATCTAAGTGCAGGTACGTCAGGAATTGGTGATAGATTTAGCCATTATGTTCTCTTATTATGTTTATCAAGTGTGTCTATCTTATATATTCATTTTATCTATCAATATTTCAAGGAATTTGATGTGCATTTAACGAATCCAAAGCTCATCAGGTACTTATATTTGATCCCTATTTTTAACCTTGCCGTACACAGCGGGGTTTCGGTGTCATCTGAATTGAGAAAATATGTTCCTAGCATCAGTTTGCTGTTTTTTTTCGGAACAGTTTTAATAGCCCTTTATTTAATAGTCAGAGGAATGAAGAAATATAAAAAAACAGCACATGGTTCTGTTTTAAAGTTTTTTGCTATTATGAATGTTTTGTCGTTCAGTCCATTCATTCTCTTTTTTGTTATTCCATATGTGTTTTTTGATAGATATTTGATTGATCCTTTTATTTTGACATCAATCGTTTTGTTAATTCCTTTTTCTCTTGTATACCAATTCATGACGAACAAACTTTACAATATGGATTTTTTGATTAGTAGACTGAGGTATTATGGCTTTCTAGCCATCACACCGACCATTTTTGTTGTCGTCACGTTTTACATTCTGCAAAAACCAGAAGATTTGAAGTACACCTTGAAGCTCGCATTAATCACTTATGCGCTCATGCTTGCTGTCTTTTATTTTAAAGAAATTCTAGATTTCCGCTTCCGGCTGAAACGTTTTTCAGAGAAGCATAATTATCAGGACAGTGTGTTTAAATTTACTCAGCTCATTCGTGAGGCGTCATCACTTCACCAAGTGTTATATCACTTGAAATACACCATTTTAGAAGTGCTGGTTGTGAATAAAGCCTTTGTGCTTGAAGTGAAGCCAGATGGGCAGATTGAAGAGATTGATGAATCTTCAGGTGATAGCAATCTATGGAAAGAGTATGTGGATCAATTTCAAGATATTTTAGGGGAAGTCGGGAAAATCATTGAGCTTGATAAAGGATTCATGATGAAAATTGGCGAGCGGGGCGGTCACTCCTTTGTGATTTGCTGTTTATCCAATTTACAGACACCAAAATTGACACGTGATGAGATTTCTTGGTTGAAAACATTGGCGTTTTACACAAGTGTCAGTTTAGAAAATGTCGTCAAGATTGAAGAATTGATGGAGCATCTTGAAGATTTGAAGCAGCGTGAAGCGAACCCTGCTTGGCTGAAAAAAGTCATGTTTGCGATGGAAGAAAAGCAGCGATCAGATTTAGCAAGAGATCTTCATGATTCTGTGCTGCAGGATTTGATATCACTGAAAAGGCAGTCAGAGATGTTTTTAACGAATTTCCATAATGACCAATGCCCGACTTCTATTGAACAATCGCTTATCTCATGGAATGAGCAAATGTCTAAAGTGATTCAAACCACTAGAGAAACATGTCATGAACTTCGGCCGCAGCTACTGTATGATTTAGGTCTAGTGAAGGCGATATCGAAGCTGACTTCTCAAATCCAGGAGGAAGCACCGTTTCATATCCGGCTGAATACGACACGTTTTGATAAAGAGCTGGACATTGATTCCCAGCTGAATATTTACCGGATTGTTCAAGAACTGTTATCCAATGCATTGAAACACTCTCAAGCGACCCAAGTGCTGGTGATGCTGATTTGTATTAAAGATCAGGTTGTTCTTCACTACGAGGATGATGGAGTAGGCTTTGACGCAAGCCATCTTGATCAGCACACCATGAGCATGGGCCTCTCTGGGATCAGAGAACGAGTCAAAGCGTTAAATGGGAAACTTCAAATTCACACTGCCCCTGAAAAAGGGCTCAAGGTGAAAATTGAAATGGAATTGTAACGATTTATTAAGGAATAAGACTTGGCATCTGCCAAGTCTTTTATATAAAATGGAAGTGAGTGATTTAAAGGGAGGAAGACATGAAGAAGATATTGGTCATTGATGATCATCCGGCTGTCATGGAAGGGACAAAAAGCATATTAGAATCAGATCAGCAGCTATCAGTCGATTGTTTAAGTCCTGATGCAGAAGCCGCCTTTTTAAAGACGCATGACTTTTCCATCTATGATGTGATTTTGATGGATTTAAATCTCGGGGATATCAATGGAATGGACATTGCGAAACAAATTCTAGAAACCAACCAACAAGTGAAAATCATCATTTATACAGGGTATGAAGTAGATGATTATTTTGAAGAGGCCATTCGGGCTGGATTGCACGGTGCAATTAGTAAAACAGAGACAAAAGACAAAATTATTGAATACATACACCGCACATTGCAAGGAGAAGTTGTCATTCAGCTATCCTATTTAAAGAAATTAATTTCACAGCAGCAAGAAAAGCCAGAACAGGCGCAGCAGACCGATCACGAGCTGTTAACAGAGCGAGAGTGTTTGATCCTCAGAGAAGTGGAAAAAGGATACACGAACCAAGAGATTGCCGATGTGCTGCATTTGAGCAAACGCTCGATTGAATACAGCTTGACGTCCATCTTTAATAAGCTGAATGTTGGCTCTCGAACCGAAGCGGTGTTAATTGCAAAATCTGAAAGTGTGCTGTAAACGTGTGAAGGGAGAGAACCCTGATGGAAGTGAGTGGATCAAATACACTGCTTGAGGCACTGGGGATTGAGATTGTAGAGTGTAATGAGTCTCGATGCGTAGCGACAATGCCAGTTGATCACAGAACAAAACAGCCATTTGGACTGCTGCACGGAGGAGCTTCTGCTGCTCTAGCAGAAACAGTGGCAAGCATGGGAGCTGCGGCTCATTTAGACTTAACTCAGCAAGTTTGCTCAGGGATTGAAATCAATGCCAATCACTTAAAATCTGTACGTGATGGAGTAGTGACAGCGACGGCTGTTCCTGTACATGTCGGGCGCCGTACAATGGTATTTCAAATTGATATTAAAGATGATCGAGACCGGCACATCTGTACGTCAAGATGCACACTTGCTGTCATTGATCGCATATAAAAAAGCTCCCGGTGCAGCGGAAGCTTTTTTAGGTTGGATTGATTCATAAAAAGGTTTTTCCATAGAAATAAAAGAAAGGACCCCACATGTGAGGTCCTTCTTTCGGTTTATAAGTACGAGTCTTCTTTGCGTTTAATCACGAAGTTACGAAAACCGCCATAATCATCCTGTACACTTCGTTTGTCCATCTTGACCCCCGTATTGTAGGCGGCTCTTCCGATCAAGTGTGCGCCGACTGGAGCTGTTAAAAAGATAAAGACAATCCCAAGTAGGATCTTCGCAGAAATAATCCCTGCAAGAAACCATTCGTGAAAGAATACCCCAACTAATATGAGGACAACACCAAGTGTCGATGCTTTTGATGCAGCATGCATACGTGTATAAACATCCGGCAGGCGAAGAACGCCAATGGCTGAAATGAGACAAAGGATGGCGCCAAGCAGGATAAAGAAAATGACAATAGCTTTAGCGATGACGATCATTTTCAATCACTTCCCCTTTCTCAAGGAATTTGGAAAAAGCGACAGTGCCGATAAAGGCAAGGATACCGAGCAGTAAAATAATTTCAAAGAACGTTGTCGTTTTCAGCAAAATAGAAACGATAGCTGTCATCCCAATTAAATTGATTCCTATCGCATCAAGCGCACTTACACGATCAGGAATAGAGGGCCCTTTGATAACCCGTATCACAAAAAGAAAGGTGGACAGCGCAAGAATGCCAAGTGAAATTTGTAATATGAGCTCCATTACTTACCGCTCACCTCCTGAATCGCTTTTTCAAATGAAACCCGGATATCGTGAATGGCTTTTTCTGCATCTTCAATATCCATCGCGTGAATGTATAAAATGGAACGATCATCAGAAATATCAATGACGAGTGTACCTGGTGTCAATGTAATCATATTAGCCAGTATGGTGATTTCCCAATCCGTTTTCAAATCTGTACGAAAGGCGAAAATACCGGGCTTAATGGTGAGCTTTGGAGATAATACGGTCTTTAATACACTTAAATTGGCAAGAAGCAGCTCCCGAATAAAAATCAATACGAGCTTGAAAATCGCAAACAGGGCATAGCCGTAAAAACGCTGCGGGAAAAACCGCCGAAGCATAAAAATGGCGACCATCCCTAGTACAAAGCCTGATACAAAGTCTGCTGCTCTGTATGTATCATTCATAAACATCCATGTAAAGGCGAGGAGAGCGTTTAGTAATATTTGAAAGGCCATGTTCATCTACTCCTTCAGCACAGCTTGAATATATTTTTCTGGTGTTGAGAGCATTTCCGCTGCTTGATTGATATAAGGGGCAATGAACTCTGTCCCTAACCCAATGGCAAGCGACAAGATCACAAGCAGTACGCCAGGGTACACCATTCCTTTAATCGACGGTTTCCTTCTTCGCATATCTTGTTCCTCGCCCCAAAATGCGAGCATGAAGATCCTCATAATCGAATACAGGACAAGCAGGCTGGACAGTAAGACAAGGATAGAAAAGGTCATGTGTCCAGCAGAAAAGCCGCCTTCTACAATCTTTAGCTTTCCAACAAACCCACTCAGAGGCGGGATTCCTGCTAGGGATAAAGCCGATATGAAAAACATCCACCCTAGTAAAGGCTGAGATTGAATCAGTCCACCCATCTTTTTCAAGTGATTGGTGCCAGCATACACAAAGAGTGCACCTGCCAGCATAAATAAAGCGCCTTTAATCACCATATCATGAATGAGATAATAAATGGCCCCTTGGAGTGAGGCAGGTGTATTGGCTGCAATCCCAAACAAAATGACACCAACGGCTGTGACAATGTTATAGATGACGATCTTTTGCACATCAGAATAGGCAATAGAGCCAATCACACCGAATATCACCGTAAGTGCGGCAAACCAAGCCATGAGTGTATGTGTAAACCCTGTATCATGTATAAAAATTAACGTAAAAACTCTGGCAATCGCATATAAGCCAACCTTTGTCAGTAGTGCACCAAATAGAGCAGAAATCGCCGCTGGCGGTGCATGATATGATCCTGGCAGCCAGAAATAAAGCGGGAAGATCCCAGCTTTTAAGCCAAATACAATGAGGAACAGAATAGAAATGACAGTGATTAATCCTGTTTGCCCTGATTCAGCTATTTTCACGCTTAAATCAGCCATATTCAAAGTGCCCGTGACTGCATATAAACAAGCGACACCGACGATAAATAAAGCCGATGAGATGATATTAAACACAATGTATTTGAGTGATTCTCGAAGCTGCGGTTTTGATCCGCCCAGTACAATGAGCATGTATGATGCCATCAGCAGCAGTTCAAAGAATACAAACAGGTTGAAAATATCGCCTGTTAAAAAGGCCCCACTTACGCCAGCTAACAAAAATTGCACGCCAGAGTAATAGAACAGCCGCTCCTTTTCCTTCCCAATCGTTTGAAAGGAGAAAAGAACTGTCACTAGCCCAACGACGGAAGCGGTGAGCACAAGGAGCGCAGCAAACTGATCGGCCACAAGGGCAATCCCAAATGGTGCTTTCCAGCCTCCTAAATAGAGGGTTTGAATGCCATTAGTAAAGATGGTTTGGACTAAATACACATTACAGACAATGGCTAAGAGTGAAGCAAACACACTAAAGCCTCTCGACAGCATGATGTTCTTATTCATAAAGATCAATAGTGTAGCAGCTAATAATGGAATTAAAATTGGCAGGATCACGAGATTATTCATGCTGATCATTTCCTCTCATTTGATCCATGTCATCTGTTCGCAGCTCTTGGAAGGCACGGAAGGCCATGACAAGTAAAAAGGATGTCACACCAAAAGCAATGACAATGGCTGTTAAAATTAATGCTTGTGGTAATGGATCTACATAGGATGTGAGCCCCTCTTTTAAAATAGGTGGAGCTCCTTTTTTTAAGCCGCCCATTGTTAAAAGAAGCAAATGGACGCCGTGACTTAAAACAGCAGTACCGACGATGACCCGTAGAAGGCTTTTTGAAAGCATTAAATAGGTCGCCGCCATAAAAATAATACCGACGATAATAGACATTAGAAATTCCATTATTCCTTCTCTCCAATCGTTTGAATAATGGTCATGGTGACACCGACAACAACTAAATATACACCGATATCAAACAGTACGGCTGTCGCCAGTTCTGTTTTCCCTAAAAACGGCAGTTGAAAATAATCAAATGCATGGGATAGAAAAGGTGCACCGAATAGAAATGATCCCATCCCCGTCAGGATCGCGACGAGCAGCCCGGTCGCTGCAACATAAATAAAGTTAAAGGGCAGAATACGTCTCACTGTTTTCAGATCATAGGCTAAAAGCAGAAGAACGACAGCACCAGCACTCATCAGGCCACCAATGAACCCCCCGCCAGGATTGTTATGTCCCGCAAGAAATAAGTGAAGGGAAAAAAGCAGGATGATGAATGCTGTGATTTTTGTTGTGACTTGTAAGAGCATATCATTCGTATCAATTTTCCTCATCGCCGCACACCTCTCTTCCGTTTTCCTTGTGCCTGTGCCTTTAATAATCCATAAATACCGAGTGCCGCAATGGCAAGTACGGTAATTTCAAAGAGTGTATCAAAGCCCCTGAAATCTACAAGAATGACATTGACAATGTTGTCGCCGCCAGCAAGTTTATAGCTGTTTTCAATAAAGTAAGTTGAAATGGACTCAAGTGACTGCTGACTTGTGGAAGCAAAAGCAAGACAAGTGACTGTGAGACCAACACCTATTGAAATGATCAAATTGGTTAATTTGAATTTTCTCGTTTTTTGCTTCAAGCTCAGCTTCGGCAAATGATAGAAGCAAAGTAAAAACAGTGCGACAGAAATCGTTTCAATAATCAGTTGTGTCAGGGCAAGGTCAGGTGCTCTGAAAATCACGAAGAATAATGACAGCGTGTATCCCATGACACCTAGAGCAATAATGGCAGTTAAGCGTGAGCGGGCGAATACGGTCGTGACCGTCGCCGCCACCATCACAAGTGAAAGAATGGCTTCATACGTGCCAATTGGCGCAGCTTTTTCTGTTTCAAATGAGAAAGCTTGCTGATAGAACATCACGCTGCCAAGTACGATAATCATGAACCCAAACACATAGACAAGGTAATCACGAAGGAAACCGGTCATATAGCTGTTTGTTAGGCGATAGGAGCCTTTTTCTAAGCCTATCAGTGAACGGTCATATAAGGAGTTAAATGACCATTTCTTCTTGAAAATATGATATATCGGACGCCATTTTGACAACGTCAAATATCCGATAATTCCTAAAGCTACAACACCCATTGTCATATAGAGCTCTGGCTTAAAGCCGTGCCATGCTTCAATTTTGACAACAAAGCGTTTTCCTGGATCAATCGCATCAGGAATAATGGCTGCAATTGCAGGTTCAATGACAGAATAAGCTAGAATATTTGGAAAGAAGAAAAAGGTGACCACAAGTGCAGCAAGGATAATTGGCGGGATGAGCATACCAATCGGTGCTTCATGCGGCTTTTTCTCTAATTGATCTAACTGAAGATTGCCTCTAAATGTTTTAAAGAGAAGCATCATACTGTAAATGAACGTAAAGACACTAGCGAGCCAAGCAATTGCTGGGAAAATAGCGCCCCATGTTGAAATATCTGTAAAGCTGATGTCAGAAATGCGCAGCATACTTGTGAAAAACAGCTCTTTACTTAAGAAACCGTTAAATGGCGGTAGTCCAGCCATTGAAAATGTACCGATTAACGTAATCGTAAAGGTAATCGGCATGATGGTCATTAAACCACCTAATTTCCGAATGTCACGAGTACCTGTTTCGTGATCGATAATACCTGCTGCCATAAAGAGACTGCCTTTAAACGTAGCATGGTTAATGAGGTGAAAAATAGCAGCAAGAACGGCTGCACCAAAAAAGGCAGGATTGTTTTCATGAATCGCAGCTGCACCGACGCCAAGCATGAGCATAATCATCCCGAGCTGACTAACTGTCGAGTAGGCCAGAATGGCTTTCAAATCATTTTGCCGGACGGCGTGGAATGATCCCCAAAATAATGTGATAAGTCCGACAATGGAAATGGTCCAGAACCATACCTCTGATATAGCAAAGATTGGACTGAAGCGGGCTACAAGGTAGATACCGGCTTTTACCATTGTGGCAGAATGCAGATAACTGCTCACAGGGGTAGGTGCTTCCATTGCATCAGGCAGCCAGATATAGAATGGGAACTGCGCTGATTTTGTAAAGGCACCTAGTAAGATCAGGATCATGGCAGGGATAAAGTAAGGTGATGCCATAATGAGCTGAAGCTGATTGACTGCTTCACGAATACTGAATGAATCAGTGATCAGGTAGATGAGGATGAAGCCACCAAGCATAGCTAATCCGCCAAAAACAGTAATAAGCAGTGATTTGGTTGCACCATATCTAGAGCGCTCCCGCTTATACCAATACCCAATTAAGAGGAAGGAAGAAATACTCGTTAGCTCCCAAAACAAGTACAGAACCACCATATTGTCAGAGAGAACCACACCAAGCATAGCGGTCATAAACATTAACAAATACGTATAGAAAGAGCCAAGCTGTTCTTTTTCTTTTGATAAGTAGAAAATACTGTACAAAACCACAAGTGCTCCAATACCTGTAATTAATAATGCAAATAACAGGCTAAGGCCATCGACATATACAGTAAAATTCATCCCTAAAGATGGAATCCATTCAGCTTGTGAGAAAAGCGTTCGTCCATTCGAGGTAATGTGTAACATTTGGACAAAATAGCTAAATAAAAGAATAGGCAAGATAAGAACAAACCACCCTGTATGTATACGCTTTACGTATTTAAAAAGAAAAGGCACAACAAACGCAAGCAAAAAAGGCGATAGGATGGCGAAGTGAATAAGCTGCAAGAAAATAAACCTCCTTCAATTCATATAAATTCACGTTCTAAAGAACTGGTAAATAAAATTATAGCGTAAATACAGACATAGTGCATTGGTTTGAACTGAATTACAGCAAACTGTATTTGTTTTGAGTTCTTTTGACCACAAAAAATATTTTATCAAAAATAAAACTCGTTGTATATTGTTTTGTATTTCGTACATGCTTTTCTTAAAGGAGCTGATTACATGAAACTAAAAGCGGGCATCAGCTTAAGCATATTCTGCACGATTTTAGGAGGAGCATTCTTCATAGAACGAAATGATCAAAAAAGATGGCAGGCGGAAAGTGAATGGCCGGTGTTTTCAGAACATCTTCTCTATATGACCTATCAAGAAGCAAGACAATATCCATTCCAGCCAAGAGAATATATACGAGTAGTTTCTGCTGAAGAATAAACCCTTATAGGAGAAAAGAAATATAAAAAAAGCATGTGCCCGTAATAGAGCCCATGCTTTTTATTGTTTGATTAAGTAAACATTCTAAGTAAGATTGTTGCGCAGATCACAGTTGCTGCTCCGCCAAGACGTGTAGATACTTGTGCGAAAGGCATGAGACCCATTCTTCCAGAAGCTGAAAGGATCGCAACGTCACCAGTACCGCCAAGTCCGCTGTGACAGCCTGTCACAATCGCAGATTCTACTGGGTACATGTTCATCAATTTCCCAACGAAGTAACCAGAACCCACCATTCCAAGAACGACAGCGATACATACACAAACGAATGGAATAGAAATCACTGTTGCTACATCATCAAGTGGAATGTATAGAATCCCTAGACCGACCATAAGTGGCCATGTAAAGCTTCTTGATACAAACTTGTAGAACTGCTGTGAGCCATCTTGCAGATGCTGAGGCATCACGTTTAAGTATTTGATTAAAGCGGCAAGGACAATCATTAAGATTGGACCAGGAATATGAACAAAGCTTTCTAACAAACCACCAAAAATGAACGTTGTACAAGCAACGAGTACACCAGCACCCATTAACCCAAAATCAACTTTTGGATCCATATCAGGCTGTTCAAAAATTTCATTTGCCTCTTTAGACTTTACAAGACGACCATTCCCGTTTAGTTCAGGACGTTTTTCACCAAGCTTCTTCATTGCGCCAGCACAGATAATGGCAATGACGTTCCCAATGACGGCAGCAGGAATTAATTGAGAAATTAATGACTCTGCTGATACACCAAGAATTTGTGAATAAGCAATAGATAATGGCAAAATCCCTTCTCCAACACCACCGGCAATAATCGGAACAATAATAAAGAAGAACGAATGATGCGGTGTGTAACCAACTAAAAGACCAACAAGAATTCCGGCAGAAACAGCTGCAATTGTACCCGCAACAAGAGGAACAAACATACGAATAAGGCCTTGTACTAAAACAGTTCGTTGCATCCCAAGAATACTACCTACTACAAGAGCAGAAATATAGAAGTAAAGGAAGTTCGACGTCTTCATAAGAGACGTAACCGCTTCCAACGAGTTCGGATTCAGAACATGAAAAAAGACCAGGAACGATGGTACGAATAGAGAAAGAATCGCCGGTCCACCAATATCTTTTAATATCGGAATACGTTGTCCTATATCTCCAAGGAAAATCCCCAAAATCATAATAACAGCGAAACCACCAAGCATATTTGCTGGAATTTTATTAAAATAAGCGGCAGTTAAAATAATCGCTGCAAGTACTAAATACACAGGTAAGTCAATAACACCAATTTTCCAAGACATGATCTTACGGAAAACGCTTTTATTATTGTCAGAATCGTCTGTAATCGATTTCAATTGTTGTGTATTAGCCACATAAACACCCCCAAATGCTATTTGTCTCAATTGTAGAAGATTCTGTGACACTCATCTATTTATTAAACTAAATTAAGTGTAATAAAAGTAAAATAAACAGGAGTTTTTATGTTTTTATCATACAAAAATCCCCTGAAGGTAGTTTATCCTTCAGGGGATTGATCATACATCGTTATTATCGTTTTCCTTTTAAATAAGGTGTCCCAAGTGCTTTCGGTGCATCTGCTCGGCCGATGAAGCCAGTGAGTGCTAGGATGGTCAGCACATATGGTGCAATGAGCATATACACGTTCGGTATATCTTGGAATAGCGGCAGGAGAGAGCCAATTATGCTTAAACTTTGAGCAAATCCAAAGAATAAAGCAGCGCCCATTGCGCCGAATGGGTGCCATTTACCGAAGACAAGTGCAGCTAGTGCGATGAAGCCTTGTCCAGTAATGGTCGCATGTGAGAAATCAAGTGCGATGGTTGACGCATAAACAGCTCCGCCAAGACCACCAAACAGTCCACTAATAAAGACACCGATATAGCGCATCCGGTACACTTTGATTCCCATTGTATCAGCAGCCATTGGATGTTCTCCGACTGCACGAAGACGAAGACCAAACGGCATTTTAAATAAAACAAACCAAGCTACAACCGCAAGCGCTAATGCGAGTATGGACGTATAATAAACATCTTTAAAGAAGATATCGCCAATTATCGGAATGTCACTTAAAAGGGGAATATCCCCTTTATAGAAAGGCTCTGTAATTTTATCTGTTTGAGCTTTCCCGTAAATGAGTTTCACGACAAACAGCGTAGCGCCAAGTGCCAGCATGTTAATGGCAACACCACTGACCGTTTGATCTGCACGGAATGTAATGGTCGCAACTGCATGAATCAGAGAGAACAATCCGCCAATCGCCATTCCGACGAGGAGCCCAAGCCACGGGGTCAAGGCGCCAAATGTATCAGCAAAAAACAAGTTAAAGATAATACTGGAAAATGCTCCGACGACCATCAAACCTTCAAGACCGATATTCACAACACCTGATCTTTCTGAAAAGACGCCTCCAAGAGCGGTTAAAATAAGTGGTGCAGCATAGACAAGTGTTGCTGGGACGATGATTTCAAGAATTTGCAGAAATCCCACTTATTTTCCCCCCTTTTTCTTCATTTGGTTCATCACAAGACGGATAATATAGCTTGAGGCGACGAAAAGAATAATGATCGCAATGACAATATCAACGACCTCAGTCGGTACGCCAGATTCAAGTGGCATATTTAAAGCGCCGACCTTCAATCCACCAAGCAATAATGCGGCTAATACGACACCAATGGCTGTGTTACCGCCTAATAAAGCAACAGCGATTCCATCAAAACCGACGCCAGTGAAGGCATCTTTTATTGAAGCATATTCGAAGGTTCCTAATCCCTCCATTGCCCCTGCTAAACCTGCAAAAGCACCAGAAATTAGCATTGAATATATAATATTTTTTCTCACATTCATTCCTGCATATTGGGAGGCGTGTGGATTCATACCAACAGCTCGCAATTCAAAACCTTTAGAGGTTTTTTGGATAATGATCCACATAATAACGGCAGATATAATAGCTACAATAATTCCGTTATGCATGCTTGAGAAATCAGTTATTTTTTCAAAAAAGTCAGAGTGCAAAGAGGCTGTGGATTTGATATTATCTGTTTTATCTTTATGATCTGTAAGAACATTTGTAATAATAAAATTTGTCACATGAAGGGCAATATAGTTCATCATAATGGTGACGATCACTTCATGAACATAAAAACGAGCTTTTAAAAAACCAGGAATAAAGCCCCATAATGCACCAGCAGCAGCTGCAGTGATGAGTGCAAGCGGCAGATGAATATACATAGGTGCATTGACAGTTGTTCCGATCCAAACAGCAGCTATCCATCCAATGAGCATTTGACCTTCTACACCGATATTAAATAGGCCTGTCCGAAATGCAAAGGCAACCGCAAGACCTGATAAAATATAAGGTGTCACTTGCCTGATGGTTTCTCCCATATAATAGGTTTCCCCGAAAACGCCATTCCAAAGGGCGCTATATCCTTCAATGACACTATAACCGCTTGCCAGCATAATAATGGCCCCAACTAAAAGGCCAAGTACAATGGCTATAAGCGGAATCAGCAGATTTGTTAAGCGATTAGACATTTGCTTCTTTCCCCACTTCCTGTTGCGTACTTCCAGCCATTAATAGACCAAGTTCTTGCTCTGTTGTTTCTTTTGGATCAACGATAGCAATAATGCTGCCTTCAAAAATAACAGCAATTTTATCACTGACATTCATAATTTCATCAAGTTCGAATGAGATGAGCAGGACGGCTTTGCCTTTGTCCCTTTGCTCAATGAGGCGCTTATGAACAAATTCAATCGCACCAACATCAAGTCCACGTGTCGGCTGAGCGGCAATTAATAAATCAGGATTGCGGTCAACTTCACGGCCAATAATGGCTTTTTGCTGATTCCCGCCTGACAGGGCGCGCGCCTCTGTGTATTCACTCGGTGTTCTGACGTCATACTCGGCAATGATTCGCTTTGCCTTTTCATAAATATTTTTCATATTCATCAAGCCAAATTTTGAGTATGGACGCTGATAATACGTTTGTAAGGAAATATTTTCTCCTATTGAAAAATCAAGCACGAGTCCGTGTTTATGACGGTCTTGAGGAATATGTCCAATTCCAGATTCGGTCACCTTACGAGGCGGAAGATTTTGAATGGCTTTCCCGTTCAGCATGATCGTGCCAGATTCTGATTTTTTTAGACCAGTAATGGCTTCAATTAATTCAGATTGACCATTGCCATCGACTCCAGCAATACCGACAATTTCTCCAGCCTTTACTGAGAGGTTGAGATGTTTGACTGCTTCAATTCCTCGCGCGTCTTTTACCGTAAGGTCTTGAATGTGAAGTACTTCCTCAGCAGGAGAGGCTTCTTTTTTGTCTGTCTTAAATGAAACTTCACGACCGACCATGAGGCTTGCAAGCTCATCTTTGTTTGTGCTTTCCACATCAAGTGTACGAATGCCCTGGCCTTTTCGAATAATGGTGACGCGGTGACAGGCATCCATAATTTCTTTCAGTTTATGCGTAATTAAAATAATGGATTTGCCTTCATTAATTAAGTTTTTCATAATTTGTATGAGTTCTTTAATCTCTTGAGGTGTTAAGACGGCTGTTGGTTCGTCGAAGATCAAAATATCAGCGCCGCGATAAAGTGTTTTTAAAATTTCTGCACGCTGCTGCATGCCGACAGAGATGTCAGATACTTTTGCGGCAGGGTCTATTTTTAAGCCATAGCGGTCAGAAAGCTCTTGTACTTGCTGTATGGCTTGTTCTTTGTCGATCTTTCCAAATTTCTTGGGCTCTTTTCCTAAGATAATGTTTTCAGCGACGGTGAAGGTATCGACAAGCATAAAGTGTTGATGCACCATACCGATGCCTAAATCACTTGCATCATTCGGGCTAGAGATGGACACAGGTTTTCCATGAACCTTGAGTTCACCTTTTTCAGGCTGGTACAGTCCGAAAAGCACGTTCATGAGCGTTGATTTTCCAGCGCCGTTTTCACCAAGCAGCGCATGAATTTCGCCCTTTTTTAGCTGCAGCGTAATGTTGTCGTTTGCTACAATGCCAGGGAATTCTTTGCGTATATTCAACATTTCAATGACATAATCCACAGGTTTAACCGCTCCTTTTTTAGGGTGCTGATGAAGATAAAAACTAGCAAAAGAAAAGCTGCAAAACGAGGCTGCAGCTTTTCTTTTACCACCTTTTACGAATAAAGAGGAGGTAAAGGAGAGGCAAGGGGATAAGACGCGCTTATCCCGATGCTCAAATTAAGCTTTAAAATCTTTTAGTTCATCACGTGTTGCAGGGATTTTCACTTCGCCCTTGATGATTTTTTGTTTCCATTCTTCAATTTTCTTTAACACATCTTTATTAAGGTTGTCCTGAGATGGAGAGATGTCAACGCCGCCTTCTTTCAGACCGTATGTGATCACTTCGCCGCCAGGGAACTTACCTTCTTTTGCTTTCGTTGTTAAGTCTTGTACCGCTGTGTCTACTTTCTTAACCATAGAAGTAAGGGTGACACTTTGTTTTGTTCCAGGTACTTTTCCTTCGTCATACTGATCTTTATCAACACCGATGACCCAGACATTTCGATTTGGATCTGCCTTTTTTAAATTAGTTGCTTCTGTGAAGACACCAGTTCCAGTGCCGCCAGCAGCATGATAAATGATGTCGACGCCGGATTTGTACATGCTTTCAGCTGTTGCTTTCCCGATGTCTGCCTTATCGAATGCACCAGCATATTTCACTTCAACTTTCGCTTTCGGGTTAGCTGCTTCAACGCCTGCACGGAAACCAACTTCGAATTTTCTGACTAATTCAGAATCAACGCCGCCGACAAAACCAATTTTGTTCGATTTTGTTGTAAGAGCAGCCGCAACACCCACAAGGAAGGATCCTTCGTTTTCGTTAAACATTATGCTTGCTACATTGTCTTTTTTTACAACTGCATCAACGATAGCAAAGTGGTTTTTCTTACGTTGATCGGCTATTTTTGAAATGGCGCTCTCCATTTTATAACCGATACCATAAATGAGGTTGAATTTTTGCCTGACAAGTGTATTTAAATTTGTTGGATAATCTGCATCGGTTTTGGATAGTAGATAATCAAAGCCGTTTTTACCTTTTTTTAGATTGTTGTCTTTTCCAAATGCTTGTAAACCTTCCCAAGCTGATTGGTTAAACGATTTGTCATCGACACCACCGACATCAGTTACCATTGCAACAGTGAATTGATCTTTATCTTTTTTGCTTTCACCGCTGTTTGAGCCAGAGTTGCCGCATGCTCCAAGGATGGTTCCTGCTGCTACGACTAAGGACAATGCTAGTCCAATTTTTCGCTTCTTCAAAACATAACCCCCTATAAAATTTAAAAGTTTCAGAAAAGTCTCGCGAAAAAAGACCGACCTACCTCTTCTCCCTTCTGAATAGGGTATTTTATCCTGCTTTCTCCTGAAACTTATGGAGGGCAGGAGAGAAGATGTAAGACATCAGACTTATATCTCGTTGAACTAATCAATCATAATTTATCATTTCCAATCGAATAAATAAATAGAAATTTGTTTTATTTTTAAAAAAATGTTAAAAGGCTAAATTCGATGTCTTTTTATGTGCTGAAATATGATATAATGCCGCTTTTGTGATGTGATCTACTACAGTGGAACCGCTGATATCAAGGGGTTTGTCACATCGTGTTCCATAAAAAAACATCTGGCCTCTGTTTAAGGTCAGATGTGTCAAATTATAGATATTGCTGAATTAAATTCATATTTGTTGTACTGAGTTTATATTGGAAAACAGGGCGTCCAATTGTCCCGTATGCCATTTCAACATCAACTACTTCGATGTCCTCAAGGAATTTCAAGTATTTTCTAATAGAGACTTGAGAGATTTCTGTATGATTCGCTAGGTCTTCGGTCGTGAAAGCCTGATGACCGAATGATTGAATACTTGTCCAGATGAGTTTGAGTGTGCTTTTGGTCAGGCCTTTTGGCAGAAGGACTTTTTCCGTCTCTGCTTTTTTATGAAAGAGCTTCGCATCTAAATCATTTTGAGAGATGCTGTTCATCGTTTGGTACAACGCGTGTTTACGTTTATATTCTGAGAGCGCTGATTGGAAACGTTCAAATTCAAACGGCTTGATCAAATAATCAACAGCCCCGTTTCGCATCGTTTGCTGGACCACATCGACTTCATTGGCAGCTGAAATGACAATGACATCAACCGAATGATTTTGTTTGCGAATTTCTGATAATAATGCCAGGCCATTTTGTCCAGGCATATAAATATCGAGCAGTACAAGGTGAATGGCTTCTGTTTTTAAGATGTCCAGTGCCTGCTGAAAAGAGGTGGCAATCCCTTTTAATTCAAAGCCCTCGATTTGGGTCAGGTAGCGTTTGTTCAGCTCCCCAACCATTGGGTCGTCTTCTACTATTAACACATTAATCATGTGAATCCTCCTTTTGTTTATACGGAATGCGGAGACTAAAGGTCGTTCCTTCTCCTTTTTCACTCGTGACAATCAGATGACCGTTCAATTTTTTGATGCTTTGATCAACGAAGTAGAGGCCGAATCCTCTGTCTTCTCCTTTAGTTGAAAAGCCTTGATCAAACATGATGTCTTGTTCTTCTTTTGTGAGACCAACACCTGTGTCTGTAATTTCAATATGAAGCTGCTCCTGAACGTATCGGAATGAGATCGAGATGTTTTTCGTCTCAGTATGAGAAACAGCATCGAGTGCGTTATTTAACAGGTTGCCAATGACGGTAATGAGATCATGGGTCACTGCCGGGTCCTCTGAATTTGGGACTTGTGTGCTGCATATGACTTCTAAGGTCGCGCCTTGTTCCCTGATATAGCTTTGTTTTCCTAGTAAAAATCCTGCTAAAACAGAGTTTTTCACATGGTTGATGATTTCATTTGTTTCCGTCTGCTGATAGATCGCAATATCTTTGATATAAGTGCCAAGGTCATCGTAGTTTTTGAGCTGAACCAATCCTAAAATGACATGAAGCTTGTTCATAAATTCATGCGACTGGGCACGGAGGGCATTTGCATACATTTTGACTCCGCTCAGCTGCTCAGCCAAGTGTTTGACTTCTGTTTTGTCACGGAAGGTGGCGATTGCTCCAACGATCTCGTCCTTTACCGTAATCGGGACTTCGTTAAAGACGAGCTCCAGTCCGTTCATTCTCACGTCGCGGTCAAGCAGCGGCTTGCGTGTTTCAATGACTTGCTTTAGGCCGCTTGAAGGGAGGAGCACCTGAACATCTTGTTCTCTAGGATCAACCATAATGCCCATATTATGAAAGAGCCGTTTCGCTTCAGCATTGGCGAGCTTGATTTTACCGTGCTGATCGACGGCAAGAATCCCTTCTTTTGTTGATTCTAGCATGGCGCTTCGTTCTTTTAATAATGTAGCAATTTCATCTGGCTCTAGTCCAAACATAATTTTCTTCACTTTTCGTGCCACAATGAGTGCTCCGATGATACCAGAAAGAAGACTGAGCGATATGACGAAGTAGAGTGGAAGTAAGCTTTGATGAATAATCAAGTCAATTTCCTTTAACGTAATCCCTACTGCTACAGCCCCGAGCTGCTTCCCATTTTGATCATAAACCGGAACAAACGCACGCATGGATCTGCCAAGTGTTCCAGAAGCCGTACTAATATGCTCTTTACCCTGTAATGCTAGTTTTTCATCACCGCCAGCAAACCGCTTCCCGATCTTCTGCGGATTTGGATGGGTTTTGCGAATGCCGTTCATATCCATCACGACAACGAATTCAGTTTTGGTGATTCGCTGAACACTTGTTGTATATTGACGCAGTGCAGAGTATGAATGCTTTTCTAATGATTTCGCCGTGATCGGTGCCTGTGCGACCATTTTGGCAGTGGAGAGGGCGATGTCACGTTCCTGCTGATGAATGTTCTTAGCTGTTTCTGACCAGATCGTAAAGAAAGTGATACAAAGGGAGATCAGGACAACGATACAAACAAAAATCGTCAGCCGTGTTTGCAGTCTTAATGTTTTTTTCACGAGTATACCCCTAACGCACGATTTTTTCGTAATAGTAATACTTTAACGGGAAAATGTAAGTTTGTGAAGGAATGTACGTGCAAAATCACAAATTTGATTTTGCTGCCAGTTTACTTTGAAAGCATCTTGTCAATCCGTTTTAAGTGAGCCATAATAAATGTGAGCTTATGAGAAAGGATCTATTTATGAAAAATACATATTTGACTGGATATTTTCCGCTGATTTCGATTTTACTATTCAGCTCTGCTTTTTCGATTTTCACAGTAGGGATTACGACTGATTTCTTGACTCAAGCAGGTATTTTAAAAGGAATGCTGGAATTCTTCTCGGAACAGGGCATCCGGCTTGCTCTTTTTGCTGCTTTTGCACTTGTTTATTTTATGATTTTATCTGCCTTGAAACTGATTGCAGATACGGTGTTAGAGTTGGCGCTACTCTTTTTCGCGAAAGATCCTGAAGGAGAGAACTTAAAGAAAATTCGGATTGCATCCGTTGTTTATTTATTTGCCAGCTTGCTTGCATTTCTGCTGACGCAGCAGCTGATTCTGCTTGTCGGACTATTTGTTTTAGCAGGTCTTGTCTATTTTATCTGGGTTGTGGTCCGCATTTATCAATCGCTTTCCATGCTGAATTTAATTGGATTTATGATGTTTATTTTGCTGTTTTGGGCCACGTTTTTAATCGGCATTTTGTACTTATTTATTAAGCTTTATAATAGTGTTATGGCAAGTCTTCCTTCATAAACAGACAAAGAAAGCATCCTCTACTATCGGAGGATGCTTTTTTTATGATAGAAACCGTTTTTGAATATCCGGTGTAGGTATCATACAAGATGTTTTTTGACCGAACCATTTATAGCGATTTTTCGCTATCCGCTCATAAAACCAATCACGGATAGGGCGCGGAATGGCAAGGAATAAATAACTCCATCTGTAGATCCCTTTTAAATGCCGCGTGGCTTTTAAAATGCCTGTCGACTTCGTATAAAGGGTGCCTTTTTCAATATAAATGAATGAATTAAACTCATCTAAAGGCAAACCGTTTTCTTTTAAAATGCGCTGCCCTGTATCTGATTGTAATGAAGCAAACATCATTCGCTCATTTGGATCACGTTTAATCACAAACTGAACAGCGCCGCTGCACACGTTGCAGACACCATCAAATAAAATCAAATGAGGTGGATGTGTTGAATGCATTGCAATCAAACCTCCTGTTTATCTGGCGTATTGCATCGTATTCTTCCAAATACGTAAGTGCGGACTTGAGCTGTAAATAGATTCAACCGTTCCTCTATCTCTTCCAACCCATACACCCATTGTATATTGATCTGTCAGTCCAACAAACCAAATGTCTTTGTAGTCATTGGATGTCCCTGTTTTACCACCAATGTAAGGGGAACTGAAATTCGCTTTTTTCCCTGTTCCGCTTTTTACAACGGAGGCAAGCAGTTTACGCATGGTGTCATTTGTCCGCTGAGAATACACTTGCTTCGGTGACTCTTTCCACTTGTAAAGGGTTTTACCGTTTAAGTCTGTCACCTTTGTGATCGAATGATTTTGCGTGTAAGCACCTTGGTTGCCAAAGACGGTATACGCATCTGTTATTTCTAGCGGCGAGAAGCCCTTCGTAAATCCGCCAAGTGCAGAAGGCAGGCGATAATCATCCGCTACGATATGTTCGAATGAGAATTTCTCTAAGTAGCTAAAGCCCTTTTTGACACCAACTGTATCCAGCATTCGGATCGCAGGTGTATTGTAAGAGTTCTTAAAGGCTGTTTCAAGTGTGACGGTTCCATACGTTTTATGATTATAGTTCTGCGGACAGTATCCGCTGCTACAAAACTTGCCGGCACTAATTTTGCTTGAAGCTGTTGCACCGGTTTGGTCGATGTAAGGACCATAGTCTAAAAGCGGCTTAATCGCAGAACCAGGCTGTCTTTGCGCTTGATAGGCGTAGTTGAAATCAAACTTTTTATAGTTCTTCCCGCCAGCAAGTGCAACAATTTGATGTGTTTCATGATGAATGACCGCTGATCCGCCTTCTACACCTTGGTAAGGTAGTTGCGCATTGAGCTGATAGACGGCTCGCTGCTGTAAGGAAGGATCAAGTGCCGTATAAATTTTGACACCATCCTGAAGCAGAGCACTAACCTTTTCAGATAATTCTTTTTGAATGGCTTTTTTTGCTCCATCTGTTTTGGCCTTCTTCAAGCGTTTTGTAAAGCCTTCCTGATCTGACACAAGATCGGTAAATTCCTCATTGGCATATGTCACATAGTCAGGGTAAAGGTTTTTCTTTTCACTCAAGGACAGGCTGATTTTTTGTTTGACGGCTTTTTTGTATTGCTTTTTGGTGATGACGCCGTCTTTCTTTAAAATACCTAGCAGTCGTTCTTGGCGTTTCTTTGTGTGTTTGAATTGCTTCAATGGGTCATACAGTGTTGGGTTGTTTGGAATCGCAGAGATAAATGCCATCTGTGCAAGCGTTAAAGAACTAAGCGGCTTATCAAAATAGTAATTAGCCGCAGAACCGACACCGTAAACACCATTACTGAAATAAATCGTATTTAGATAGCTTTCGAGAATTTCATCTTTCGAGAATTTCCGCTCTAATTCATAGGAATAGAGCAGCTCTGTAAACTTTCGGGTGAACGAACGTTCATGGCTTAAATATAAATTACGAGATAATTGCTGTGTGATCGTACTTGCGCCTTGGCTAATGCCATGGTTTTTCACATTTGAGGCAAGGGCACGAACAACTCCCATAAAGTCAATGCCTTTATGGTCATAAAAGTTACGGTCCTCTGAGCGGAGGAACAGCTCCTTCACATGATCAGGAATTTTATCATACGTGACGAACACTCGGTTTTCATCGTTTGATACGATCTCAGAGATGAGAGAACCATCCCGGTCATACATATAACTGTTTTGGGAAAAATCTATCTTTTCCAGCTTGATTTTTTGATCAAGCACTTCGTTCACAGGCTTCACACTTGCAGCTTCTTCCTTTGATAGATAAAAAGTCAGAACAAATAATGGAATGAGGGCAGCAAGTAATAACCAACCAATCATTGCACGAAACATGAGGTCACTCACTTTCTTCAATTTTCTAGCCATATCGTACCATTCTTTTGCGAATACGAGAAGGTTATTTTTAGAAAAGAATGGGCTTGAAGTCTAGTGAATAAGGCTTCTACACAAGAAAAAAGAGTATCTGATGTTGGATCAGACACTCCTTTCTTTTGCCTTGGACTGTGAGCGGACTGCCCATAAAAATAATGCGCCAAATAGAAAAATTCCGGCGGTGACATAAAAGACAGCTGGAATCCCGTAATGACTTGCCACAATGCCGCCAATCACCGGACCGACAACATTCCCAAGAAAGCGGAAGCTGACATTGTATCCAAGCACTTCCCCTTGCATAGAGGCAGGTGCTTTGATCCGAATATATGCCGTCGTACACGGAATAATCCCGCCAAGTGCCATCCCGTATAGAAAGCGGAAAAGTACTAACATCGCATAGGAATCCGCCATTGCTTGCGGGATGAATAAAATAGAGGAGAGGATGAGAAGGGCAAGCAGCACCTTGTCGTGACCAATTCGATCTCCGAGATCTCCCCATTTTCGTGTAAAGAGCAGGTTGCCAAGTCCAGTTGCAGAGAACGCAAGACCTGCATAAAATGCGAGATTAACAGGACCGTGTAAATCATGAATGTATAAAGCCAAAAGTGGCTGAATGCTAAAGTTCCCTACTTGTGTAATAAACGTTAAAAGCATCGTGACGACAAGCAAAGGCTGTTTGAAAATATGAACGAGCACATCCTTCCGTGAGTAAGAAACGCGCCTCGCTTCTTTTGAACGGATGGGATGTTCTTTCACTCCGAAAATAATCACAATTGCTGACGCATAAATGACAGCCGCTGTGAGGAAAAACGTATAAATAAATCCGACGCTGTCTGCCATGAATCCGCCCATTAATGGACCAAACAATCCTCCGGCAACATTACTCATCTGCATCGTACCAAGGGTTTTACCAGCAGTTGCCTTTTCCGTCTGTGCAGAGATGAGTGCCATTGAAGTCGAGATAAAGCCTGTGACAAGCCCCATGAAGAGCCGCAGGGCGAATAGCTGATAAACGGTTTGCACAAGCCCCATTAATAGAATACTTGTTGCAATCCCAATCCCGTTAATGAGCAAAATCTTTTTATAGCCATGCCGGTCTCCAATCCGTCCCCAAATCGGAGAAATCAGAAAGGCCGTTAAAAATGTGACGCCAAAGACATAGCCGCTCCATCTTTGGACAAATTCATTTGAATAACTGCTATCAAGAGATTCTATGTAAAGTGATAAAAAAGGGACGATCATTGTAATGCTGGCAGATACAAAAAAGTTCACAAACCACATGATGTATAAGTTTTTCTTCCTGTTTGTGATAGAGACCACCTTCTTTATTTATTTCGTGTTCCTTAATAATTATAAAGGAAAATAAACGATCTTTCATCTGATGGATAGGTTGGGCATAGTGAATCTGCATTATTTTCAAGAAAATGAAGTGATTTCAAGGTCCGTCTTAATATAATGGTATCAGAATGAAAAACTGACGAAAAAGTGAGGTGAGACTGGTGGAACAGAAGACGGTGCTTGTGGTCGATTTTGAATTTACGATGCCTGATGGAAAGTATCATCCGCAAAATTTTTTTCCTGAAATTATTGAAGCTGGGGTAGTGAAAGCGGCAAGTGAAACGATCATAGACACGTTCTCTAGCTACGTCAAACCGAAAAAGTTCCCGAAGCTGACGAAGCGCTGTAAATCGTTCCTTGACATTACGCAGCAGGATGTAGAGAGCGGGATTTCCTTTGAGGCATTTATCGAGAAGCTTGTGTCGCTTGATGTGGGAGAGGATTGTGAGATTATTACATGGGGCAATATGGACATGAAAGTGCTGAAGCAAAACTGTATGCTCAATCACATTGCCTTTCCTTTTAAGGGGAAGCAGAGGGACCTTGCCTTTGAATATAAAACTTTTTTTGGTGATCGCACACTGACAGGGCTTCGGAAAGCGGCAAAAGAATACGGCAGTGAAGGAGCTGGTAAGCATCATAAGGCACTAGATGATGCCATGACGACTTATCAGCTGTTAACCCTTTTTGAAAAAGACAGAGCCTATGTGGAAAATCCGCAAACAACCAAAATTGGTGAGCTGATTGATTTCTCACACTTTTTTGATTCGGCTGATTAGCGGGCGTCTTCTGGAAAATAATCTTTTTCGAGAGAAGATAGGCATGCTCTTGATTTTTCAGCCCATTTTGAATCATCCGCATGGAGCGCTTGTTTTAATTTTTCTACAGCTTCTTTTAGTGATACTTGATAATCTGGTATAACGCCATCATAAGGCTTCACCATATGATGAGGGATATTCGTCTGTTCACGATAGGCCAAAGCCCGTCTTTCTTGGAAAAAAGGCACGTCTGCTTCTTTTGGGTGATGCAGGTCGCCTTGAGTGGGATGTGTCAGAACGGCTTTTACTTGAACGAGATAGGCCGATGGTTTCACTGCTGTCACTTCCCCAACGTAAACACCTGTTTTATAAAATCCTTTCACAACTTGTCCAATTTGAATGTCTGTCATGTGAAATTCCTCCATTTCCTTCTCGTAGGAAGGTATTTCATTTCTTTTAGCCAATATAGTGAAGTAAACGAGCAAAAGGGGGAATGGCGAATGCTGTCGTTCATCGCACTCTTTCTACTGTATTTTCCTGAAGATAAAAGGGAGTACATCCCAGCGGCAATCACCACGGTGATTTTCTTTATGGCTGCATTTATTTGCTTTCGTCTGATCGTTCGTGCGTCTAAAAAGCAGGAGCGGATAGATGAAAAAAAGACAAAAAAAATGGAGTGATCATTTTCTTCTTGTATCTTCAGGAAACTTCACGGTAACGGTTGTACCAGACTGAAGCGAGCTTTTGAAACGAATGGTGCCATGGTGATTTTCAATGATAGAAAATGTCACGGTCAGCCCAAGTCCAGTCCCTTTATTTTTCAAGGTGTAATAGGGTTCGCCAAGCTTTTTCATTTGGTTTTCTGTCATTCCTACACCGTTATCTACGAAATAAATGCATATTTTATGATTTTCTTTTGAAGCAAAAAGTTCAATTTTCCCTTCGTGTTCTGGGGCTGCTTCAATCGCATTTTTGATTAAATTAATCATGACTTGCTTGATCTTCGTTTCATCACCTTGAATGTATAAGTCTGGTTCAATGGATTGATGAATCGTGACCGATTTGAAATTCGCATAGGATGTCATCAGTGATGCACATTCCTCGAGTAATTTAGATAGGTTGAGAGATTCAATTTGATAATAATTTTGTTTCGCAATGTCAAGATAACTCGTAATAATATCCTGCGCCCTGTCTAACTCGGACAGAACGAGATTTTTATAATCTTTATTGGTTGACGTCTCTTTTGTATTGTCACTAGAAAAGAGCAATTGGATAAAGCCTCTCACCACTGTCAGCGGATTGCGTACTTCATGGGCAACGCTTGCAGCGAGTTCACTTACAATGGTCAGCTTTTCTGATTGGACGAGCTGTGTTCTCATTTGCGCGTTTTCTTTCACGAATTCAATGGAATAGATACTTAGCACGAGAAAGAATATGTAGTAAAGAGTTGAGAAAAATAACTCAAGTAACTTCTGCTGCATAATAAAGGCCGGGCTGTATTCCATTAAGCTGACCGCAAATAGTCCAATGTAAATAAAGAATCCTTTGGATAAACCGATAAGCACTCCATACATCAGCTTTTTCAGCTTCGAATATTGACGCCATTTCCGGTAGAACAGAAATGGGATGAAAAAGTAAATCGGTACGACAATGAGTCCAACCCATAAAAAAGAGCCATACATCACGAATTTGACCATGGAACTTATCAAGATGGCGACGATCCCAGCTGTGTAGCCTCCGTATAAAATGGCAAGTACAAGAGGGATGGATTGAAGGCCAGTCTGCAAGTCTAAAATCGAACCAACTGGATACATAATACATAGTGCTGAAGAGATGGATGCGAATACTGTGATGAGCAGTTTATTCGTTTTTGGGAAATGAGCAGGGGTCCGGCTTAGCCATAGCGCATGATATAAAAAGATTGGAAATAGAATAAAAGATACATGGAGCAGAAAATCCTTGAACATTTCCATTTAAATGCTCTCCTCGTAAATAATAGTAATTCCTCTCATTATATCATTTCATGTACAAAGTAGATATGATAAAAGGAGGGTTTTTTTCTTTAAAAAGAACACCCGTGAGGATGTTCTTTCGATCATATAGGCCTTATTCAGATGATTGCGTAAACGCTTGATGAAGGCGTTTCAATCCTTCTTTGACTGTTGAAGCAGGACAGCCGAGATTCATCCGAATAAAGCCATCTCCTTCGAGTCCGTACACGTGACCAAGCTCTAGGATCACTTTGCCCCTTTTTAGCAAATTGCGTTTCAATTCCGCTTGACTGAATTGATAATCCCGAATGTCTAGCCATAATAAATAAGAAGCATCTGGTTTCATATAACGCATGTTTGGAAGATGTTCGTCCATATAGTCCATTGCCATTTTCATATTGTTTTCGAGATAAAGAACAAGTGCATCAAGCCACTCATCCCCATGGCGGTAGGCTGCTTCCATCGCAGGGATCGCAAATGCATTCAGTTTGGCCAGTCCATTTCTTTGCATTTCATTGTTGAAAAGGGTTCTTTTTTCTTCATCGGAAATGATAATGGCAGATGCTTGGAGGCCAGCTAAATTAAATGTTTTACTTGGTGCAATGCACGTCACTGTGATATGTGCTATGTCGTCAGAAAGACTAGCAAATGGCACATGCGGCTTTCCGTATAGCATCAAATCAGAATGAATCTCATCTGAAACGACTGTGACACCGTGCTTGATACAGAGGTCTCCTACTCGCTTTAACTCTTCTTTTGACCACGCTCTTCCGGAAGGATTATGCGGATGACAGAGGAACATGAGCTTCGCTTCTGGTCTGCTTAATTTTTTCTCTAAATCATCAAAATCCATGACATAGCGGTTGTTTTCTATTTTTAAAGGATTGGTTGAGACTGTTCGTCCATTTCGTTCAATCATTTGATAAAAAGGAGTATACACAGGGGACTGTATGACGACTTCGTCACTTGGTTCTGTATAGGCTTGGACTGCAAAACTAAGTGCCGTGACAATCCCAGGCGTGAAGGTGACAGCTTCTGTCTGGATCGACCATCCATGCCTTCTTTTGAGCCATTCAGCTACTGCCTGCTGCGTATCCTGATCTTGAAAAGCATAGCCAAATACACCGTGATCCAATCGCTTTTTTAATGCATCAAGGACGACCTGCGGCGCTTTAAAATCCATATCGGCTACCCACATTGGCAGCGCATCTGTTGTAAGGAATAAAGACTCTGCTTGATCCCATTTCACTGATTTTGAACCTTTACGTATGATCTGTTCGTCGAAATTCATGAAACCCACCTCTAGCCGTTTTTCAACCATTGTTGGTTGTGCTAAAATAAACATCACAAAATTTATTATAAGCGGTGATACCGATGAAAGATAGTCAAGCTGTAGAAGAGATGATTCAACTCATTAAGGCATGGGACCCTTTTCAATATGGGGAGGACTTTTATGAAACGGAGCCTGCTGACGTCATCAGTGCATTATACGACGCAGAAGACTCTTTATCTTTAGCAAAAGACATTCAAGCCATTTATCATCACTCATTTGAGCAGTTCCTGCCTTTTGAGAGCTGTCAACATATAGCGAATCAGCTTTTCGTCATACGAGACAGCAGCTCCTGCACACGCTAAGACAGGCTGAAATGTCCGATTTGATCAGACACAAAGACCGGATTTTCCTCAGGAACGAGGTGCCCGGTTTTTTTTAATGCGTGCAAGGTCGAGTTTGGCAGATCCTTGTGCAGTCTCTCTCCTATTTGGATGGGAACGATTCGATCTTCCTCACCCCAAATGAGCAGCACGGGTGTCTCCATTTTCTTTAGGACATCCGAGGTCAAATCCCCTTCCCGGTGCCGAATCAAGCGGAAAATCCCTCGGAAAATTTGATCATCAGAAAAAGGCTTTAAATATCCATCCACCATCTCTTGATCAATGATGGAATGATCATGCACAACAGCCGTTAAATTTTTCATGATGCCTTGCTTCAAGAGCTTTCTTTTAAGATAGAGATAAAAATAAGGAATATATGTGCTGTAAACAACTGATCTCTTTGATTTATTTAAATATCCTGAGCTGCACAAAAGGACCGCCTTTTCAAATAGGTCTGGCCGTTCAGATGCGGCATATAAAGCAATTTGGCCGCCCATCGAATGACCCACAAGGATCGCATGCTGAATCTGTAAGTAACCAGCTAGCTCGATAATGATCTTTGCCATGTTGCGATAGCTGTAAATAAACGTATTCGACTTCTCGGACTGTCCAAATGGCGGCAGATCGATCGCGATTAAATTGAAGTCTTGTTTCAGAAGCGGGATGAGCTTTCGATAGCTGAAGGTAGAAGAGAAAAGACCATGAATTAAGATCAATGTTTTCTTCCCCTGATTTGGATAGTGCTCGTAATAGATGTCTAAACCGAATTTACTTTTCATATAAGCTGGCTGAACAATGTCCATACTCATCACTCCGATACTTGATACTCTCTCTGTTAGGTGACTGTATTGTACCCTAAAAAGTGGATTTTAAGCTATGGTTAGCATCTTTTCCCTGCTTAGCATAATGGGAAAAACGTGCTATAATGTTCAGAAGATTTTTTAAAACTAGCTTTTTACAATCTGAGGTGTGAAATCAAATGAAACTAACAGAAAAAGAAACTGAAATATTAGAGATTTTAGATGAAAACAGCCGTGCCGATTTAAATACAATTGCAAAAATGGCAGGCGTGACAACAGAAGAAGCAGAAGCGATTATTCAAAAACTTGAAGATCAAAAAGTCATTATTGATTACTCAACCATGATTGACTGGCGTAAAGTAGATGGTCACGAAGGCGTCACAGCAATGATTGATGTCAAAGTGACACCAAAAAGAGGCGTCGGATTTGATGAAATTGCTGAACGTATTTATCGCTTTCAGGAAGTGGAGTCTGTCTATCTCATGTCAGGTGTTTACGATCTATCTGTTGTGATCCGCGGAAGATCTATGTCTGATATTGCCCGCTTCGTGTCTGAAAAATTATCGACACTTGATTCCGTTGTTTCAACAACTACCCACTTTATTTTGAAGAGATATAAACATGATGGGAAAGTGTTTGAAACAGGAGACGATGACAAAAGAATCGTGGTGTCACCTTAAATGAAAAAGTCTTATTTATCTGAAACGGTGCAAAGCATTCAGCCGTCAGGTATTCGGAAATTCTTTGATTTGGCAGCCACAATGGAGGGGGTCATTTCCCTTGGTGTTGGCGAGCCAGATTTCGTGACAGCTTGGAATGTCAGAGAAGCAAGTATTATGTCATTAGAACAAGGGCTTACCTCTTATACGGCGAATGCAGGGTTATTATCTTTGCGAAAAGAATTGAGCAACTATTTATATAAGCGGTTTTACATTGACTACAGTCCTGAAGAAGAACTGATTATCACAGTTGGCGGAAGCCAGGCACTTGATTTGGCGTTTCGTGCAATTTTAAACAGCGGGGATGAAGTGATCATTCCAGAGCCTTGTTTCGTAGCATATGGGGCCCTTACGACACTTGCGGGCGGAGTACCTGTTTATTTAAGTACATCGGCTGAAAAAGATTTCAAAGCAGATTCTGCGGATCTTCGCACGAAGCTGACGCCTAAGACAAAAGCGATCCTGCTTTGCTCACCATCAAATCCAACTGGCTCAGTCTATTCAAAGGAAGAGCTTGAAGATATTGCTCAATTTGCAAAAGAGCATGACCTTCTCATTATCACGGATGAGATTTACGCAGAGCTGACGTACGATGAAGCTTTTACAAGTGTGGCGGCAATTCAAGATATGAAGGAAAGAACGATCCTCATTTCAGGCTTTTCAAAAGGGTTTGCTATGACTGGCTGGCGCTTAGGATATGTGGCAGCACCACCTGTACTGCGCGATGCCATGCTGAAAATACACCAATATTCTATGATGTGCGCACCCTCTATGGCACAATATGCAGCAGAAGAAGCCTTGAAAAATGGGCTTGAAGATGTAGAGAAAATGAAGAAAAGCTACAGAAGGCGGCGAAATTTGTTTGTCGGCTCTTTGAATGAACTGGGGCTCACATGTCACCAGCCAAACGGCGCATTTTACGCTTTCCCGTCCATTAAAACGACGGGCATGACGTCAGAACAATTTGCTGAGGAGCTGCTCCTAAGTGAAAAAGTAGCCGTAGTCCCTGGTAATGTCTTCGGACCGAGTGGTGAAGGTCATATTCGTTGTTCATATGCTTCGTCTCTTGACCATCTTCAGGAATCACTTTCAAGAATCCAGCGCTTTTTGCAGGAACGACAAGTGAAAGAAGAAGCACCTGCCATCATCAAATAAAAAAAAGGCATCAATCCATTAGGACTCATGCCTCTCAAATTAGGGGGGAATACTAGAAAGCATTCTTGTTTTCAGGTATTCCCCCTTTTGAACTGATCTAAACCCAATTAAAAAATATTTTGCGTAAAAGACCGTTCTGTGATATAGTTTTTAATTGCGTATAAACGAATATTAAAACATTTATTTAGGAGTTGTTATCATGGCGACAAAGTTTGAAGTAGGCAGTGTTTACACTGGTAAAGTAACAGGATTACAAGCGTATGGTGCGTTTGTTGCATTAGATGAAGAAACTCAAGGACTTGTGCATATTTCTGAAGTAACACATGGTTTCGTAAAAGACATCAACGAGCATCTTTCAATTGGTGACGAAGTTCAAGTGAAAGTTCTTTCTGTTGATGAAAAAGCTGGTAAAATCAGCCTTTCTATCCGTGCTACACAAGAAGCACCTGAAAGAAAAGAAAGCAAACCAAAGAAACAAAGACCACAGCAAGTGAAAGAAGAAGCTGCTACACCACAAGGTTTCAATACGCTTAAAGATAAACTTGAAGAGTGGATTGAGCAGTCTAACCGTAAAGACTTAATCAAGAAATAAAAAAAGCACCGCTTCAAACGGTGCCTTTGGCTGCCTCGTATAGGCGGCCTTTTTTATGTCTTTTTGTTTAGCGAACCTCTGGATTCGGCTCGTCACGGCGAACAGCTTCTTCGCTTGGCTTGAACAATAGACCAAGGTTAACAAGACCTGCAATTCCAACAAGACCATAAATAATACGTGATAATGCAGAGCCTTGTCCGCCAAAGATCGCTGCTACTAAGTCAAATTGAAAAAAGCCGATTAGTCCCCAGTTAATAGCACCGATAATCGTGAGCACGAGGGCAATACGCTGAATAGCACTCATCGTGATTCCTCCTTTCGCTACAGCATCAATACATTTATATTTTGCAGATTTTTAGCCAAACTATGCGTAAGAAAATGGATTAAAGCAAATTACTTTACTTTTGGAATGATTGAGGCGCATAATGTAGCGCGAGGAGGAGATCAAATGGATCGATTTACTTATTGGAACCCAACGAAATTAATATTTGGAAAGGGAGAAGTTTCAGCCCTTTCAGATGAACTCAAACACTACGGAAAAAACGTATTACTTGTATATGGTGGAGGCAGTATTAAACGAAACGGCCTTTATGACCAAGTTGTCAGCATCCTAAAAGAATCAGGAGCTGCAATCACTGAACTTGCTGGTGTTGAGCCAAACCCGCGCTTAACAACGGTAAGAAAAGGGGTTGAGCTTTGCAAAGAGAACAACGTTGACTTTATTTTGGCAGTTGGTGGCGGCAGTGTTATTGATGCAACGAAAGCGATCGCAGCCGGAGCCAAGTACGATGGAGATGCTTGGGATATCGTGACGCGTAAGCATGTCCCAATGGAAGCAATTCCGTTCGGTACGGTGTTAACCCTTGCTGCAACAGGTTCTGAAATGAACTCTGGATCAGTGATCACAAACTGGGAAACAAATGAGAAATATGGCTGGGGAAGTCCAGCAGTTTTCCCTAAATTCTCTATTCTTGATCCAGTGAACACATTCACTGTACCAAAAAACCATACGATTTATGGCATGGTTGATATGATGTCTCACGTGTTCGAACAATATTTCCATCACACGGAAAATACACCTTACCAAGACCGGATGTGTGAAGGGCTTCTTCGTACAGTCATTGAAACAGCACCGAAGCTGATTGGCGATCTAGAGAACTATGAGCTGCGTGAAACGATCTTATTCACTGGGACCATTGCGCTCAATGGTATGCTGTCAATGGGAGCACGCGGTGACTGGGCATCTCACAACATCGAGCATGCGGTATCTGCTGTCTATGATATCCCTCATGCAGGCGGACTTGCGATCTTGTTCCCGAACTGGATGAAGCATGTCATTCAGGAAAACCCAGGCCGCTTTAAACAATTAGCAGTACGCGTATTTGATGTGGATCCTGCGGGCAAAACAGACGAAGAAGTCGGCTTAGAAGGAATCGACAAATTGTCAGCTTTCTGGACAAGTCTTGGCGCACCGAACCGTTTAGCGGACTATGATATCAACGATGAGAAAATTGATTTAATCGCAGATCGTGCAATGGCACGCGGTGAATTTGGTCAATTTAAAAAGCTAAACAAAGAAGATGTTCTAGCTATTTTGAATGCTTCTTTATAATCAAACAATGAAAAGATAATTGCTTTCGAGCAGTTATCTTTTTTTGAGTTCGACGTGTACATATGTTAAAGTAGTCTTTCATGTTTTTGGATATATACGCTGTAAGGAGATGTATCAACAGATGGAAAATTTTATTTATTATAATCCAACGAAATTAATGTTTGGAAAAGGACAACTAGACGGACTAAAAAGCGAACTCGCTCGTTATGGAAAACGAGTGTTACTTGTATATGGTGGAGGCAGCATTAAGAAAAATGGTCTTTATGATAATGTGATCAGCGCGTTAAATGAAGCAGAAGCTGACGTATTTGAGTTGTCAGGTGTTGAACCAAACCCGCGCCTCACCACAGTGAAAAAAGGAATCGACATCTGCCAAAATGAAAAAATTGATTTCTTATTAGCTGTTGGCGGCGGCAGTGTGATCGACTGTACAAAAGCGATTGCAGCCGGAGCGGAATATGACGGAGATGTGTGGGACATTATCTCAAAGAAAACAACCGCTCAAAAAGCATTGCCGTTTGGCACAGTGCTCACACTTGCGGCAACTGGTTCAGAAATGAATCCAGACTCTGTCATCACAAACTGGGAAACAAATGAAAAATATGTGTGGGGCAGTTCAGTCACTCATCCTGCTTTTTCAATTTTAGACCCTGAGCATACTTATTCAGTGCCAGAAAACCAGACGGTGTACGGCATGGTCGATATGATGAGCCACGTCTTCGAACAATATTTCCATAATGTCAAAAACACGCCTTTACAGGATCGAATGTGTTTTGCTGTTCTTCAAACAGTCATCGAGACAGCACCAAAACTGCTTGAAGACTTACAAAACTATGAGCACCGTGAAACGATCCTTTACGCAGGAACGATCGCTTTAAATGGCACGCTGCAAATGGGTTACTTTGGCGACTGGGCGTCCCATACGATTGAGCATGCAGTATCGGCTGTCTATGACATTCCGCATGCAGGCGGACTTGCGATCCTCTTCCCAAATTGGATGCGTCATACACTCGATCACAATGTGGAGCGCTTTAAAAATCTCATGCTGAACATGTTTGACATCGAGACAGAAGGAAAATCTGATCGTGATATCGCATTAGAAGGTATCGACAAGCTGTCAACATTCTGGACAAGCCTCGGTGCACCAAGCCGTCTAGCCGATTATGACATTGGTGAAGATCAGCTGGACAAAATTGCCGACATTGCGGCGAAAGAAATGGAATACGGTGGTTTTGGTAACTTTATGAAACTTGGTCGTGATGACATTCTTTCTATTTTGAAAGCTTCTTTATAATCCTGCTTGCCGTTTCTCTCTATGAGAAACGGCTTTTTGCTATCGGAGTGACGATCACTTGATTTCAATAGCTAGTTCCGCTAAAGTGAAAGGGACAGAACTAACGTAATGGAGGGCTTACAAGCGATGACACATATTCAATTTGACTACTCAAAAGCGTTACCTTTCTTTCAAGAACATGAGCTTACATATTTAAAAGATTTTGTGAAGGTGGCCCATCATAATATTCATGAACAAACGGGTACAGGCAGTGATTATTTAGGCTGGGTTGACTTGCCGAAGCAATATGATCGCGAAGAATTTGCCCGCATTAAAAAAAGTGCAGATAAAATTAAGTCAGACTCTGATGTCTTGCTTGTTGTCGGAATCGGCGGTTCGTATCTCGGCGCACGTGCGGCGATTGAATTTTTGAACCACTCTTTCTATAACACGCTACCAAAAGGCAAACGCAAGACGCCGCAAATCATCTTTATTGGAAACAACATCAGTTCTTCTTATTTAACAGATGTGATGGATCTATTGGAAGACGCAGATTTCTCTATTAACGTCATTTCAAAATCTGGTACAACAACAGAGCCGGCGATTGCGTTCCGCATCTTTAAAAAGCTCCTCATTGAAAAATACGGTGCCGAAGAAGCGAAAAAACGTATTTATGCAACAACTGATAAGGCACGCGGTGCATTGAAAACATTAGCAACAGAAGAAGGCTACGAATCATTTATCATCCCTGATGATGTAGGTGGACGCTATTCAGTCTTAACAGCAGTAGGTCTATTGCCAATCGCTGTGAGCGGTGCAGACATTGATCAGATGATGGAAGGTGCGGCAAAAGCAAGCGAAGACTTCGCTTCATCTGAGCTTTCTGAGAATGCGGCATACCAATATGCTGTCGTCCGTAATGTCCTTTACAATAAAGGCAGAACGATTGAAATGCTGATTAACTATGAGCCAGGACTGCAATACTTTGCAGAATGGTGGAAACAATTATTCGGTGAAAGTGAAGGGAAAGATGAAAAAGGAATCTACCCTTCATCTGCGAACTTCTCAACAGATCTTCATTCACTTGGTCAATATGTTCAAGAAGGAAGAAGAGACTTGTTTGAAACAATCGTTAATGTAGACAAGCCTCGTCATGAGCTTGTCATCGAAGCAGAAGAACAAGACCTTGATGGCTTGAACTATCTAGCAGGAAAAACGGTTGATTTTGTTAATAAAAAAGCATTTGAAGGAACGATGCTTGCTCATACAGATGGAAAAGTACCGAATCTGATCGTCACAATTCCTGAGATGGATGCTTATACATTCGGATATCTCGTTTACTTCTTTGAGAAAGCATGCGCGATGTCTGGATATCTACTAGGCGTCAATCCATTCGACCAGCCTGGCGTAGAAGCTTATAAAGTGAATATGTTTGCTTTATTAGGAAAACCAGGCTTCGAAGAGAAAAAAGCCGAACTTGAAAGCCGACTGAAACAATCGTAAGAATGAAAAGCACACCTTTGAAGGGTGTGCCTTTTTTATTTTCTCACGGTTCCTGTGCAAGCCTCCTTACGCTCTGTACATAGAATAATGAGTAGAGGAGGGTGAAACATGAGAACGAATCATATTTACATTCACGATATTTCTGGCCAGGCAATCGTCAACTTTGGCAATGTCGGACGCATTTGTCCTATGAGTGCTTCGAAGGAAACATCAGGTTCCGTCAGTGCGAACGAGACGAATCAATCATCCAATCAAAACTTATTTGATGCCACTTTTTCAAACAATGTACAAATCACGAGAGATAGATGTATGAATTCTTCTCTTTAACGAAACCTATTAGACAAAAGGAGGGTTTCGTATGATTCATGTACCATCCAGGCTGCCTGGTGAAAGCTTTTCACTTTACCATTTAGAAGAGACGATGAAGCCGCTCGGTTATGTTATTAATGGTAACTGGGATTACGATCACGGATACTTTGATTATAAAATTGATAATCGTGATGGCTATACTTTTCTCAGAGTTCCTTTTACAGCCGAAAAGGGCCAGCTGGATCAGCCAGGCGTTGTGGTGAAACTGGGAGATCCATTTCTCTTAAAGCATGTCTATCAAGATAAGTTAGATGATCATGCGATGGTTGGAAATGTGGGAGCATCCTTTAACCAATTCCAAGAACCAAAAGAGAAAGATGGAGATGTATCAAAAGCTTATACTGAGATTGGCTTTTCGCTCGTCAAGGAATTAGAAGACGCACTGCTTTAAAGGCTGATTAGTTCATCCTCTGGATGAAGCTCATAATCAAAGGGAGGATTCATCATGGGTCCTTCTTTTTTTTGTACACCGACAATGATCACATGATGCTCTAAAAAATGATGGAGCGCTGTTAAGAATGTTTCTCCGGCTAACGAAGCTGGAACCGGTATGATGGTGATCTGTTTATGCAAGGTCATATGTCGTTTTTTCTTTAACGCTTTGAACTGTTCCTTTAAAAGAAAATGCTCGACCATTAAATGATTGACTGCATCAGAGGTATGAATGACTTGATTGGCGCCAGCCCGCTCGGCATTTTTCACGTAACGATCTGTTAAAATTTCAATTAAACAGTATAGAGAAGGGTTTAATCCTTTTGCTGCAAGTAATGTTAAAACACTCTGCATATCAGCTGTCACTTCATTCTCGTGCTGATCTGCGGTAATCATCAGTGCATCTGCACCTGAAATATTGGCTTTGCGAAGTGTGCCATCTTCTGTGCCATGTCCTTTAATAAAATGAACATTCTCTAAAAGCGGCCCTTCCTTCAAGGAGTCATCAATCAGCACAATCGGCATAGCTGGATCAATTGTTTGAAACGACTGAAGCAATTTGTTCGTTTTCTCATTCCAGCCGACGATAATGAGATGTCCTTTTCCTTTAAAGGCGACCTTTCCTTCTACATAATGGTGCTGCTTGCTGAACACAGCGGCGGCAAGTGTGGCGAAATAAGCTGTGACAAAGCTTGCCCCGATCAGAATCAGCGCCATACCTGCGATTTGTCCGGGCATGGTTTGCGGCACAAAATCACCGTAGCCGACCGTCGCGACTGTAATGAGGGCCCACCAGATCCCATCAAAGATCGTATGATACTGCTTCGGTTCAAGTAAAACGATTAATTGTCCAAAAAAAAGAAGCAAGAAACAGATGATGATGGCAATTCGAAGATACAGTGGCCACCTTAGCCAAGCGATAAAGATACGATTTGATTTCATTGGACACTTCCTTTCAGGAAACTGCTAATGTCAGTATGCCCGATTGAGGAAACATTTTTTCATCTTCGTCATGTAGATCCCATATCTTAAAATAAGAGAGAAGAAGGAGGGAATGCGAATGTCGTTCGTTCAAAAGACCGTACTTCTTTTTATCGGCGCTCACTTTTTATCATCAGCTATGATCTTACTTGTGTTTGACTTAAATGCGGTGAATCATTTTATGAATGATTTTTCATGGCTGCACTTTTTTCAAAACCTATACGGAACGGTGACCTTTTATACAGCATGCTTAGGTGTGTTCTTCTTTTTCATTGGCGTGGTGATCCCCCTTAAAAAGACCTAGTGCTTTTTTCTGTACACGTTACATAAAAGTCATTAAAATTGTAAATAAATATATAAAATAAAAAGGAAGCTGATGAGCATGCTGTTTTTTTATTTTTTAACTTTTGCCGCATTGGGATTATCATTTTGGGCACAATTTAAAGTAAAGAATAATTTTGAAAAGTATTCAAAGGTTGAAGCATCCAGTATGAAAACAGGTGCGGAAACCGCTCGACATATTTTAGATCGCAACGGGTTATACGACGTGCCTGTTGAACCGGTAAGAGGAACTTTGACTGATCATTACGACCCGACGCAGCGTGTGGTTCGCTTATCTGAACCTGTGTACTACGGCCATTCCATTTCGGCCATTTCAGTCGCATCACACGAGGTTGGACATGCCTTGCAGCATCAGGAATCCTATGGTGCGCTTGTCTTGAGACATAAGATCTTTCCTGTCGTGAACTTTGCATCTGGTGTTGCCCCGCTTCTTTTCCTTGGTGGAATCTTACTTGGCAGCCTTAACTTAATCGGGCTTGGGATCATTTTGTTCTCAGCGGCTGTGTTCTTTCAGCTTGTGACATTGCCTGTCGAGTTTAATGCAAGTTCTCGTGCGAAAGATATCATTGTTTCAGAAGGAATCATTAGAAGCAGTGAAGAAAGAGGCGTGAACAAGGTGTTAAATGCTGCCGCTCTTACGTACGTCGCAGCAGCCCTTGTCTCCTTGTTTGAATTGCTCCGTTTTGTAATGATCTTCCTAAATGGCCGTAATGATTAATTGATGCCAGAGGAGGTGAGCCCTTACCATTGTTAGGTAAGGGTTTTTTTGTTTATTTTAAACGTATTTTTAGTCATATTACTCATTGCTGCGACAGCATTTTTTGTTGTCACTGAATTTGCGATTGTGAAAATTAGAGGCTCTAAAATCAATCAACTGATTGAGAGCGGAGATAAGAGAGCCATTCACGTACAAAAGCTTATATCAAATCTCGACGAATATTTATCCGCTTGTCAACTCGGCATTACCATTACCGCTTTAGGCTTAGGGTGGCTGGGCGAGCCGACGGTGGAGCATTTTCTGCATCCACTGTTTGAGGATTTGGGGCTTCATTCCGCATTAACCGACATCCTATCGTTTATCATCGCATTTGTGATCATTACGTTTTTACATGTCGTTGTGGGAGAACTGGCGCCTAAAACGATTGCCATTCAAAAGGCAGAGGCGGTCAGCCTTGTGACAGCAAAGCCACTCATCTTTTTCTATAAAGTCATGTACCCGTTTATTAAAGCATTAAATGGATCTGCGCGAGGCATTGTGAAATTATTCGGTTTTCATTCTGTCAAAGAACATGAAGTGGCGATCAGTGAGGAAGAATTGCGTCTCATTTTATCTGAAAGCTATGAAAAGGGTGAGATTAACCAATCTGAGTACAAATATGTGAATAAAATTTTTGAATTTGATAACCGAGTGGCGAGAGAGATCATGATTCCTCGTACAGAAATTTCAGCCATAGAGATTGAACAGACGCTTGAAGACGTGACACATTATATGCTGAACGAAAGATACACACGCTACCCCGTCATTAAAGAAGACAAAGATCATGTGATTGGTGTCATCAATAGCAAAGATGTGTTTAAGGCGAGTTTCCTGAATCAAGATGTGACGATTGCAGACTTAATGCGTCCTGTGATACGAGTGATTGAAAGTACGCCTGTTCAAGAATTGCTCATTTTGATGCAAAAGGAACGAATTCATATGTCAGTGCTCGTAGACGAATATGGAGGAACAGCCGGGCTTGTTACAGTAGAGGACATATTAGAGGAAATCGTGGGCGAAATTCGTGATGAATATGATCAAGATGAAACACCTCATATCGTCAAAAAAGGTGACTTCCACTATGTAATGGATGGGAAAGCCTTGATTGATGAAGTGAATGATTTATTGGATTTAGCTATAGAGAATGATGATGTTGATACAATTGCTGGCTGGATGATGACACATAAATTTGATATTGAGATTGGAGATACGATTGAAGCAGAAGGCTGTGAATTTACCATCATAGATGCGGAAGACCATCATATTCGGACCATTGAAATCAAAAAGGTCCACTTTTCCTAAAAACCTCGTAACATTGACGAGGTTTTTTTACTTGGTAAACTTTAGGTGGGAGAATACCTTCCACCGATAAACAGTGATTGATTTCACATAAAAAGGGTATGGTTTTATAGAAATAACAAAAGGGAGCCGCTCATATGAAAAAAATCAATGTACAAACAGACAGACGCGATGAGATGATCGACGTGACGAACGAGGTCCATCAATATATTAAGGAAACAGGTATTCAAAACGGAACCGTCATCGTCTACTGTCCTCATACGACAGCAGGGATGACCATTAATGAAAATGCGGACCCAGATGTGAAACGAGATATGCTCCGCCGGCTTGACGAAGTCTTTCCGTGGGAACATTCGAAGGACCGCCATATGGAAGGAAATACAGCCGCACATATGAAAGCGAGCTATATGGGTGCCTCGCAGCATGTTCTCATCCATCATGGTGATCTTGTCCTTGGCACGTGGCAGGGAATCTATTTCTGTGAGTTTGACGGACCGAGACATCGCCATTTTTATATACAGGTGTCATCAAACGAGTAAGAGATGGGGGACATAAATGGGGGATATCACGAAATTACTGCAAATCAAATATGGGATGATCCAAGCACCAATGGCAGGAGGTGCCGTGACACCGCAGCTGGCAGCCGCTGTTTCGCAATGCGGGGGACTTGGCAGTTTGGCAAGTGGATATGTGCAGCCTGACCATTTGAGGCAGCAGATCAAACAGGTCAAACAGCTGACAACGGGCCTGTTTCAGGTCAATGTATTTGTACCAGAGCCAATTTCTGAAGTCAAAAAAGAGGATGTGGCTTTTTGGGAGAAGAGATTGCCAGCAAGACAAGTAGCTGATAGTCTGCCGAGCGAAGAGGAATTGTGGCATGATTTTGAACAGAAAATTAACATTCTTTTGGAAGAAGACGTACCGGTCGTTTCCTTTACCTTCTCTTGTCCAAATGAACAAACGATACATCGCTTAAAACAAAAGGGGATCTTTTTGATCGGAACCGCCACAACAAAAGAGGAAGCACTGCTTTTAGAGGAAAAAGGGATGGATGCCATTGTTCTGCAAGGAAGTGAAGCAGGGGGTCACCGAGGTACCTTTTTACCTGCAAAAGGAGATGCCCTGATGGGACTCTTTAGCCTGATCTCTGATGTCAAGACGCTCTGTCATGTGCCATTGATCGCCGCAGGCGGGATTACAGATCGAACAGGTGTGGCAGCCGCTCTAGCGCTTGGAGCGGATGCGGTGCAAATCGGCACACGATTTTTAGCCAGTCAGGAAAGTGCTGCGGCAGACGTATACAAAAAGGCGATTTTACAGGCAGAAAGCAGTGAAACAAAGATCACAAGGCTGTTTTCTGGAAAAAGAGCAAGAGGTATTGTGAATCAGTGGATGGAGGAAGAAAGACAGAATGAAGATAGGGTTCTTCCTTATCCGGTTCAGCATGTATGGACGACACCGATGCGAAAAGCAGCAGCTGCTGCGGGAAACCCTGATCAAATGGCTCTTTGGGCGGGACAGGGCGTCGGTCGTATTCACTCGATTTTAACCGTTGAGGAGATCATGCATGAACTGACGCACATATAAAATCATGTTGGGTGGTGTGAAAGGGTGGACATTTTAAAACATTCATACCGAAAAAAGGACAAATTGAATTTTGGTTTGATGAATTTCCGCACTCTCCTGCCATCCTTACGCCCATTCGTCATTACTATTTTGTTCGTTATGTAAAATGGAGCCGGCACGATCCGCCGGTCACAAGAAAAGACTTAGAAAAAATGGAGCTCCTTGCGAACACGATGCTTGGCACGCTGCAAGATTATCGAAAGCGCAAGGCATACAAAAGCGCAAGGCATACAAAAGCCCCTTGTCATAACCACTAGACAAGAGGCTTTTTTTAGCTGCCAAACATTTGCCTGAGATAAATCACATCCATCCGAGTAGTCTGCGGCAATAGATAAGCAGATTGAACAGCACCTGGCCGCCTTCTCTTATTCAATTTATCGATAATTTCTGCCGCTGTTAAAATCCCAAGTCCATGTCCGTAATATTGATCTTCACCTAAGTAAATCACATTTTCCCCGCGCCACTGTGACTGCTGATAGCTAAACTCTGGATTCTCAAAATATAAGCAATCCCCATAGATAAAGTCATTCCCGCGCTCTGTATAAATCGACAATGTATCATAATGCCAGTCATACAGGGTTAGACTGCGAAGCCTTCGGTTAAACTTCTCGTCTCCTACCGTTTGCAAGACGCCCATATAAAACACGATGACAATGGCGGTGGCACATTCAAATGCATATTGTGAGCCATTTTCAAAAATGTCTTTAATGCCTCTAGATGGTTCGACTTGATAGCGCAGCTCTAATGCCCCTGCTTCAGATACGCGCCAAAAGGCGTCATTTGCACGAGACCTTTGAAAGATGGCAAATGAGGCACCACTTTTATGCAAATCTCTTGCAGCATTCATAATGTTCGATCTCAATGTGACCTCAAATAACAAATCAGATGCTTGCCTGTAGCGGAACGTATCATTTGAGGCTTGTAACTGCATCAAAATGATCCGCTTTTGTCCTTCTAGCTGAAATGAAGCCAGCTGCTCATTTGTCACTGGCTGTCCTGAAAGGATAATCATATGAAAAGCGCCCCCTTTTGTATTAGCGTATGCAGGGTGCTTGGGCAATGAATCAATTTGTGTAAATAAACAAAAAGGCATCCTTTTTATTAGAAAAACATGAAAATAATATGAAGATGTCCGATATATAACATATCGTTTAAAAGGAGGAAAAACATGAAAAATGCACTAAAATGGTTGAAAAAACCATCGATTTCTAAGAGACTGATTATTTCATTCACTCTCGTTCTTGTCTTGCCAATTATTACACTCAGTACGATTTCATATCAGATTGCCAAAGAAGAATTAGATCATGAAATCATGTACGGAGCAAACACAAGAGTCAATGAACTGAATGATATGATCCAGCAAAAGCTTATGAATAAGGAAAACGCAGTAAAACTCTTTACTGAAACATCTACTGCTGCAGACTTTAAGAAGAACAACCAGGATGAACTGTATGAGCATTTCGAGATATACAGTAAAATCAATGAAGAAGATGTGGTTGGATTTTATGCAGCAAGTAAAAAGCGTGATTTCATTCAGTTTCCTAAAGTAGACATGCCAAAAGGCTATGATCCAACAACGCGCGATTGGTATCAACTAGCTATGCAGGATGACAGTGGTAATCCAGTTGTTACCAACCCATACATCTCTGCTACAACAAATGGCATGGTTGTCACGATTGCCCAGCGTCTGAAGGACGGATCAGGAGCGATCGGAATTGACATTGATGTGCAAGACATTGTCGATAAAATAAAAGAGATTAAAATCGGACGTCAAGGATATCCAATTATTGCAAATAAAAACAAACAAATTGTGGCTCATCCAGAAGAAAAGTCAGGATCTAAGGTCACTGAAAATATTTCATCTATCCTTTACAGCGGAAAAGAAGGAACGTCAACTTATGAGAATAAAGGAGAACAAAAGCGTCTCGTTTTTGTGACAAATGATTTAACAGGTTGGAAAATTGCTGGAACGATGTTTGTATCAGAAACAGAAGAAGCAGCACAGCCAGTTTGGAATTCTGCCATTATTCTTTTAATTTCTTCTTTTATCCTTGGCGGTATTGCGATCTTCTTTATCGTTCGCTCCATCACAATTGGACTTCGAAAGCTTGTTGATTTCTCAGAAAAGGTGAGTGATGGTGATTTAACCGAAACCCTTGAAACCAAATCGAAGGATGAAATTGGAGATCTCACGAGAAGCTTTAGCAAAATGAGTGAATCCCTTCGTGACGTCATTCGAGCGGTACAGCAATCTGTCGACAATGTGGCTTCCGCTTCCGAGGAGCTGACGGCAAGTGCCAGCCAAACAAGTCAAGCAACCGAGCATATCACAATGTCGATTGAACAATTTTCAAACGGAAATGAAGCACAAAACGAGAAAGTCGAATCTAGTACGAATCAGCTTGTGGCAATGAATGAAGGATTACAAGGCATGTCACAAACGTCATCAGAAGTGGCTACTGTCTCACTTCAATCGACAGAGGCAGCTGGTCAAGGCGGTCGAATTGTTGAAAGCACAGCGAGCCAAATGAAACATATTGATACATCTGTACAAGAAGCAGAACAAGTCATGAAGCAATTAGAATATAAGTCTAAAGATATTACGAGCATTTTAAATGTCATTAACGGCATTGCAGATCAAACGAATCTTCTTGCGTTAAATGCAGCCATCGAAGCAGCTAGAGCAGGCGAATCAGGACGCGGCTTCTCTGTCGTGGCAGAAGAAGTGAGAAAACTAGCTGTCCAATCGGCAGACTCAGCGAAAGAAATAGAAAAACTCATTCAAGAAATTGTGTTAGAAATTGCTAAATCTCAAGATATGTTCAAAACGGTCAATCGAGAAGTACATGCAGGACTTGGTATGACAGAAGAAGCAAAAGAAAGCTTCCAGAACATTTATGAGGCGGCAGAAGGAATGTCGAAAAAACTGACGCAATTAAACGATACAGCCATTGATCTATCGAGCGGTTCGAAGCTAGTTTCACAAGCTATGCAGGAGATGCGCCAAGTCTCTAGAGAAAGTGCGGCGAACATTCAGGACATTGCGGCTTCTGCTGAAGAGCAACTTGCATCTATGGAAGAAATATCATCTTCTTCAGTGACACTATCTAACATGGCAGAGGAACTAAAAGAGCTCACAAGTCAATTTAAAATTGATTAAATAATGATGAAAAAATACCCAAAATTGTCTGGGTATTTTTTTTATATTTTAAACATCGTTTTCAGCCTGTAAAAATAAACCTTTCATCCGATAATAACTTTAGAGAAGTAAAGGGGGAAAGAGAAAATGGGGAAAATGATCCAATGGTTAAAAAAACCATCCATTTCAAAAAAATTAATTATGGCTTTTTTGGTAGTCCTTATCCTGCCAACCACTGCACTGACAATTAGTGCATTTTTTACATCAAAGACAGAGCTAGACAAACAGATTATGGGCAGTGCAATGAGTCAAGTCAATGCATTTGATACTTTAATCAATGAGAATATAGGAAATAAAGCAGATGCTGTGGCTCTGTTTACAGACTCACTCAAAGCGTCTAATCTCCAAGAAAAAAATAGAAATTCGACCATTAAAGAATTGCAGCAATTTGGAAAAATTAATGAAAAAGATGTTTCCGCTATCTATGTAGGCTCCGAAAAGGGATTGTTTATGCAATATCCTGTTCAAAAGATGCCTGATGGCTACGATCCGAGAGAGCGCCCATGGTATCAAGAAGCGCTCAATGCAGAAAACGGTAAACAAGTCATCACAAAACCATATGTAGCAGCCTCCACAGGCAAAATGGTCATCACCATTACTCAAAAAATGAAAGATGGTTCAGGTGTTATTGGACTTGATATGGAAATTGACACCCTGATTCAAAAGTTAAAAGAAATCAAAATTGGGCAAAAAGGTTATGCCTTCATCATGGAGAAAGATAAAACAGTTTTAGCAGATCCGACCCAAAAGCCAGGAAGTCAGGTCAATGAGAATCTAGCAAATATTATTTATCAAAACAAAGAAGGAAGCGGCAGCTACACACTCAAAGGAATAGATAAAAAGGTTGCGTATGTGACCAATGAATTAACCGGCTGGAAAATCGGTGGAACGATGCTCGTATCAGAAGTAGAAGATGCAGCAAAGCCCGTTTTCAATACAGCCATTATTGTGTTCAGTGTGACACTTATCGTAGCAGGTACCCTCATCTTCTTTATCGTCCGCTCTATATCTAAAAGATTATCCAACCTTGCCCGTTTCTCGAAAAAAGTCAGCGAAGGTGATTTGCGAGATAAGCTTCAGATCCAATCAGATGACGAAATTGGCCAAGTTGGGAAAGGCTTTAATACAATGATTGACTCATTAAGAACCCTCATTGGTGCCGTCCAAACCTCAGTCGAAAATGTCGCTTCTTCATCAGAAGAACTGACCGCCAGCGCAGGGCAAACAAGTAAAGCAACAGAGCATATTACACTAGCCATTGAACAATTCTCAAATGGAAATGAAAGTCAAAATGACAAAGTCGAATCCAGCTCAGAAGAGTTAGATGAAATGAACCGTGGCCTTCAGCACATGAATGAGTCGGCTGAATCCATTACTGCTTCATCGATCAAATCAACAGATATCGCAGGGGAAGGCGGACAGCTTGTCGAGAAAACCGCTTCTCAAATGAATGTCATTGATCAGTCCGTGAAAAAAGCAGAGAATGTCATCAGCGCTCTTGAAAGTAAATCAAAAGACATTACACAAATTCTAGGTGTCATCAATGGAATCGCCGACCAAACGAATCTACTTGCGCTAAATGCAGCAATTGAGGCAGCAAGAGCTGGGGAATCCGGCAGAGGCTTCTCCGTTGTAGCAGAAGAAGTAAGAAAACTGGCTGTTCAATCAGCCAATTCAGCGAAAGAAATCGAGAATTTGATTAAAGAGATCGTTCAAGACATCGATGTATCACAGGAAGTATTCACTGCGGTGAATCGAGAAGTTCAATCAGGCTTAAGCTTCACTGAACAAACAAGAGTCAGCTTCCACAATATTTTCGAAATGACAAAAGAAATTTCTGACCAGCTTCAAACAATGAATCAAACAGTTGTTCAGCTTTCAAATGGCTCTGTACATGTGTCAGAGGCTGTCCGTGAGATTGCAGACGTCTCACGTGAAAGCTCCGCAAACATTCAAGACATTGCGGCTTCAGCGGAAGAACAGCTCGCATCTATGGAAGAAATCAGCTCCTCCTCTGCTACACTTTCATCAATGGCAGAAGAATTGCGTGATTTGATCAGCAAATTTAAAGTCGAATAGACATAATAAAGAGCCCTTCAGCTAGAGGGCTCTTTTCCAATTGAGTAAATCAAAAGAAATAGGTAATTTTACTTATTTTTATTTATATCCGAACATTAAGTCTTGAAAAATAATTCATATTACCTAAGAATAGAAGAGGAAGACCACAAATCATAATCCAAAAGGAGTATAGTCATGAAAAAAATCAACTTTTTTAAGCACTTTACAATGTCGAAGAAATTAATTACTGCATTCTTAGCGATTCTCCTAGTGCCAATTCTCGTATTGGCAGCATTTTCTTATGAAGTGGCATCAAAGTCTCTCAATGATGAGATTATGTCTAGTGCTGCAAATGGTGTTCAGCAATTAAACGAACTCATTAATAAAGATGTACAGCCTAAAATTGATATCGTTTCTTATTTATCAAAATCGGTGAAAAAGAGTGAATTGACTTCTAAAAACAAGGATTTACTCAAGGTGAAATTAGAGCAATTATCGGAAACAGATGAAGATGTAGTGGAAGTATTCATTGCAGATCAAAATGGTAAACTAACCGAATATTCCGAGATTCATAAAGGTAGTGCGGTGAGTGCAAAAAACGAACCGTGGTTTCAACAATCGATGGGAGATGAGGAACTCATCATTTCAGATCCTTTTGTCGAAAAGTCATCAGATGACCTGCTCATCACAATATCAGAACAGTTAGCAGATGGTTCTGGTGTGATTGGAATCAATGTGCGCTTGAACACGATCGTGAAAGATACAAACAGTATCAAAATAGGCAAAGAAGGCTATGCGTTTGTCGCGACTCCAGATCAGCACTATGTTGCCCATAAAACAGACAAGCCTGGGGCGAAATTGACAGGTGATTTCATCACGAAATTGTATGATAAAAAACAAGGCAGTTTCAAATATGAATACAATGGACAGCCGAAGCAAATGTTCTTTGACACAAATGAAGCAACAGGCTGGAAGCTTGCTGGAACCATGTATGTGGACGAAGTCCATGAAGCTGCAAAACCAGTGCTCGACTTAACAATGATCATACTGGCAGTTGCGATTGCCATAGGCGGAATTGCGATTTATTTTATTATTAAATCGATCCGAAAGCCACTGATAGCACTCTCTGAATCGGCTGAGAAAATCAGTCAGGGTGATCTGACCCAGCACATTGAAGTTCGTACTCATGATGAAATCGGTAAGCTTGCGCAGAGCTTTAACGAGATGTCAGCTAAGCTGAAACAAGTCATTCAAGCTGTTCAGAATTCCATTGAAAATGTGGCCGCCTCTTCTGAAGAATTAACAGCAAGTGCGGGACAGACCGCTCAAGCGACTGAGCATATCACATCATCTATTGAACAGTTCTCAAACAGCAATGAACATCAAAATGATATGATCGAAAAAAGCTCAGTCCAGTTAAACGAAATGGATCGCAGCTTATCCCATATGGTCGATACGACCTCTCATATGATGGAATCGTCGATTGATTCAAGCAAAACGGCTCAGGCTGGTGGAGAACTTGTTCAAAAAACAGCAGGGCAAATGCAAACCATCGAGCAGGCAGTGAAAGAAGCAGAGCTTGTTATTCAAGGCTTAGAGCAGAAATCAAAGGATATTACGAACATTCTGGGGGTCATTAACGGCATTGCCGACCAAACCAATCTCCTAGCTTTAAATGCTGCGATAGAAGCCGCTCGGGCAGGAGAAGCAGGTAGAGGTTTCTCTGTTGTTGCAGAAGAAGTTCGTAAGCTGGCAGAGCAATCCGGAAGCTCTTCAAAGGAAATTGAAAGCTTGACGAACGAGATTGTAGAGGAAATTCAAAAATCACAGAACATGTTTAAACAAGTAGCAGGTGAAGTACAATCTGGATTAAATATTACAGATGAAACGAAAATCAGCTTTGAGAAAATCACCGATAAAACATCAGAAATGACAGAACAAATGAAACAAATGAACGGAACGGCCAAAGAACTATCGCATGGCTCAAATGATATTTCACATGCGGTGAATCAAATCAAAGAGCTTTCACGAGAAAGCTCCGCAGGCTTCCAAGATATCGCAGCATCCGCAGAAGAACAGTTGGCATCTATGGAAGAGATTAGCTCCTCCTCTGCTACGTTATCTCAGATGGCAGAAGAGCTAAGAGAGCTCATTAAACAATTTAAAATGTAAGAGTATAAGGAAGCACCTGACGTTTTGGCGTCAGGTGTTTTTCCATTCAATGCATATAATTTGGGTATTTTGGTCTTATTTAGACTTTAATAAGTTAAAAAAGTAAAGAACGTAGTAGTGCTTCCGATATATATACTATCTTACTAAAAGGAGTTTTCTTTTTTATGAAATTCATACAGTATTTCAGAAAGCCATCTATTTCAAAAAAGCTCGTATTCTCTTTCTTATTCATTCTTTTATGCCCAATCATTGTATTGGCATTCTCTTCATATCATACGGCGAGCACCTCCTTAAATGATCAAATCATGCAAAGTGCAAAGGAGAACGTCGAACAGCTAGATAAAAATATTACGAAGGTTGTGAAAGTGAAAACAGACGCAGCCGATTTCTTTAGCAAATGGATCACGGAGAAAAAGCTTAAGCAAAAAGGCACGACAGATATTCAAGGGCGCTTTGAACAGTTCATGAGTATGAATGATGACACAGAAGGCATTTTTGTCGCTTCAAGTGATGGCAAAGTGTTTTCAAGATATCCTAACAAAAAAATGCCTGCTGACTATGTCGCAACGGAGCGGGATTGGTATAAAGACGGCTGGGCGAAAAACGGAGAGCTGTCTGTTTCAGCACCGTATCCAACAGCTTCCACAGGTACGCTTGTGGTCACCATCTCTAAAAAGTTAGAGGACGGATCAGGAGTCATTGCAATGAACCTAGATATTGCAAATCTAGTAAAAGAATCAAATAGCATAAATATCGGGAAACAAGGCTATGCCTTTATCGGAAGTCCGGATCGTACCTTTGTTGCCCATCCTACGAAAAAAGCTGGAACAAAATTATCTGGTGAATGGCTAGAAAAGCTTTATTCACAAGATGAAGGTTCTATGAGTTATATGTTTGAAGGAAAAGAAAAGCAAATGGAATTCACCACAAACAAAGCGACTGGCTGGAAAATTGTCGGTACGATGTTTGTGACAGAAGTAGAAGAAGCTGCACAGCCAGTCTTTAACATGGCCGCTATCATTTTAGCAGGCGCGCTCATCATTGGCGGGATTCTGATCTTCTTGATCATCCGTTCCATTACAAAACCACTATCTATACTTGTCTCTTCTTCAAAGAAAATCAGTGAGGGAGATTTAACAGAAAAAATTGATGTCCGGTCAAAAGATGAGATTGGACAGCTAGGCACAAGCTTTAATGAAATGAGTGAATCATTAAGAGATGTCATCCAAGCAGTACAAACATCTGTAGAAAACGTGGCTTCTTCATCTGAAGAACTGACAGCAAGCGCAGGTCAAACAACAAAAGCAACCGAACATATCACATCATCTATTGAAACATTCTCAAACGGAAACGAAAATCAAAGCGAAATGGTGGAGCAAAGTGCGGCTCATTTAAAACAAATGAATGAAGGTCTGAACAAAGTCGCAGAAACATCTAATGTCATCACAGCATCATCTATTCAATCAAGAACAGTCGCGGAATCAGGCGGACAGCTTGTGGAGCAAACCGTTGGCCAAATGAAGACGATCGACCATTCAGTGAAAGAAGCTGAAGGGGTGATCAACGGGCTAGAGCATAAATCAAAAGACATCACAAACATCCTAGGCGTGATTAACGGCATTGCGGATCAAACGAATTTACTTGCACTCAATGCTGCCATTGAAGCAGCACGTGCAGGTGAGTCAGGCAGAGGCTTCTCTGTTGTCGCAGAGGAAGTACGTAAACTTGCAGTTCAATCATCAGATTCAGCAAAAGAGATTGAAAAGCTTGTGAAAGAAATTGTATCTGAAATCGAAACATCTCAAAATATGTTCAAATCAGTGAATGAAGAAGTGAAGAATGGTCTTTCCATTACAGATCAAACGAAAGAAAGCTTCTCACAAATTAATCAGCAAACAGCGGAAATCGCTACAAGAATGAATGAAATGAATACAACAGTACGCGAGCTTTCAAAAGGATCTGAGCAAATTTCTAAAGCAGTGCATGAAATTGCAGATGTATCACGAGAGAGTTCAGCAAGCATCCAAGATATCGCTGCATCTGCTGAAGAGCAGCTTGCTTCTATGGAAGAGATTAGTTCTTCCTCTACGACTCTTTCCCAAATGGCGGAAGAATTACGTGATTTAATTAAAAAATTCAAGATCAGCGAATAAGATCAAGTGGTTCTCCTCAAGGGGAACCGCTTTTCTTTTTAAGAGGTCATCTCGTACAATAGAGAAAATCGAAAGAATAGGAGAGATGTTATGCGTTTATCAAATAAGAAGGTCATTGCGTTTGTCAGTGATGATTTTGAAGATTTAGAGCTATGGTATCCGGTTCTACGTTTAAGAGAAGAAGGGGCAACTGTGCATCTTGTAGGAGAAAAAGCAAATCATGAGTACACCGGGAAGTATGGTGTGCCGGCCGTATCTGATGCAGATTTTTATTCCATTCAAGCAGATGAATATGATGCTGTGCTTGTCCCAGGAGGATGGGCGCCAGATAAACTGCGCCGTTATCCAGAAGTGTTAAACATCGTTCGTTCATTTGATGAAAAGGCGAAACCAATCGGGCAAATTTGCCACGCTGGCTGGGTGCTGATTTCAGCAGGAATCCTGCACGGCAAAAAAGTGACAAGTACACCTGGTATTAAAGATGATATGACAAATGCTGGAGCGGACTGGTTTGATGAAGCAGTCGTCACAGATGGTCACCTCGTCTCGAGCAGACGTCCGCCGGACCTTCCTCCATATGTGAAAGCATTTGCGGATGTGTTAGCGGCAACATAAACAATGGATCCACAACAAAAAACAAAGGGCGAACTTGCACATCATGTTCGCCCTTTGTTTATCATTTCATGCCCATTCATTTTATCTATCGGCAGGAAACCTCACGCCCATTTGTTTTCTCGCCTCGTCCATGACGGACATGGTTTGAACAGATAAGGCAAATGTATTGACCGGAGACTGAATCATTCCTTCCTGAATACACTCAATAAAATGACAGATTTCATAATACATGGCTGGCTGATCATCTTTGAGAGAGATGTCGGTATGGTGTCCTTGCCGATCATGGATCGTGATATGCGAAGGACGGTGGAATTGATCAATCACCATCGTCGCATCCTCTCCTTGAATTTCCGCAGATAAATGAGACGTTGAAATTTTAGAATGAAAAAGGAGTGCTTGATGCCCGTCATATTGTAAAAGGACAGAGCCGCTCCCATCTACACCAGAAGAAAGCTTATAGCCTCTTGCGGTGATTTGATTCGGCAGACCGAATAAATAGACCACCGGGTAGACGAGATACACACCGATATCCATTAAAGAACCATTGGATAATTCAGGCTTAAAAGCATTTGGAATCTCGCCATTTCGGTAGGCATCGTATCTTGAGGAATATTTACAGTAATGAGCGACCACTTGCCGAATGGGTCCGAGCTGATCAAGATGCTGTTTGATTTGAAGGAAGTTGGGCAGAAATGTCGTTTTCATCGCTTCCATCAAACACACTTGATGTTTTTTCGCTGCAGCAATCATCTCTTCCACTTCTTTTCGGCGAGAGGCGAATGGTTTTTCGCATAAAACGTGCTTTTGGTGCTCCATCATCAACATGGCCTGCTCCTTATGAAGGGCATTTGGACTCGCAATATACACGGCATCAAACGCATCACTTTCTGCCATTTGATGTAAGTTCGTGAAAACTGTATCAATACCGTATTTTTCGGCAAATGCCTGGCCTTTTTCAGCGGACCGTGAATAGACGGCTGTACATGTAAAATCAGCTACTCCTTCACCGGCCTGTAAGAATCGATCTGTAATCCAGTTCGTTCCGATGACAGCAAATCGAATCATGTCGTTCCCTCCTTCTACTTTTCTCTGATTATACATCCTTTGAAAGCGTTTGTATGAAAGAACATTCTTTTTATTGAAAAGCGGATGAAACCTTTATATAGGCTGATGCGTCTTACATAAAGGATATAAATGTACGAAAAGGGGTAGTTTCTTCCTTCATTCGGGTAATACTCTGATAGAAGGGAGAGGAGGAAACGACCATGAAGCGCGTCCTGCATATAGGAAGTACATACGTCTTTGCGCTTTTATTCATAGCAGCCGGTATTTTTCATGTGATAGAGCCGAGCGGCTTTGCCCGTATGATGCCAGGCTGGCCATATCCATATGTAATGGTCTATGCGACGGCATGCTTAGAATGGCTGCTTGCTGTCTTGCTGCTTTTGCCAAATGTCAGGATCGCAGCAGCAAAAATCATTGCTGTCTATCTTGTCCTCATTTTCCCTGCAAACTTATTTGCTGCACGAGAGGGAATTCCATTTCCAGGTCAAGAAAGCACAGAGCAGTCTTTGCTATGGATAAGACTGATAGGACAGCCAATTCTGATTGTATGGGTGATGTCCATTGCAAAATGGGAAAAAAAGCTGAAACAATGACCACCATATCATGATCAGGTAGTGTACAATTTATTCATAAATAAGCCCGAGTTTGGAGGAACGATATGAATTCTATGCAAATGTGGAGCAGTCGATTTAGAAAATTTTTTCTTGATAACAAGTTTGTTCTCTTTTTACTCGTCCTGCTATTAATCGGATTGAATATCCTTGTTTTCATGAAAACATCCTTTATTTTCACACCGCTCATTGTACTCGTCAAAACCATTGCCTTACCGATTATTTTAACGGGGGTCGTGTATTATTTATTAAATCCGATTGTCAATTTGTTAGAGAAGTTTAGAGTCAAACGGATCTTTTCGATTTTGCTTTTATATATTGTCATTATTGGCATTATTACAGTGACGATCGTGTCTATTATTCCGTTTTTACAAGCGCAAATGATGAGTCTGTTTCATAATCTTCCGAAATATGTTGATACGGTAGAAGATCAGATTAGACAACTAACGGGAAGCAACTTCATTAATCAAGCGCAAAAAGCGATGAATTTTAACGTTTCTGAATTGGTGAGCAAAGCGTCAAGTCAAGCGACGAAAATTTTGGAAAGTACCTTTACCGGAGTGGGGACATTCTTAGGGGCGCTCACTGAAGTCATCATCTCGATCGTGACCGTTCCATTCATTCTGTTTTATTTATTAAAAGACGGCAAAAAATTACCTGACTATTTCTTGAAATTTATTCCGAATAAGTTTAGAGAACATACACATATCGTGCTTCACGAAATGAACCATCGCCTGAGCTCTTATATTCTCGGACAGATCATTGTCAGCTTTTGTATAGGTGTTCTTCTTTTAATTGGTTATATGATCATTGGGTTAGACTATGCCTTTTTGTTAGCTATCATTGCGGCATGTACAAGTATTGTGCCTTACCTTGGTCCAACGATTGCCATTACACCAGCGATTGTGATTGCCCTTGTTACGTCACCAATTATGCTGCTCAAACTAATCATTGTCTGGACAGTTGTTCAGCTCATTGAAGGGAAATTTATCTCACCTCAGGTCATGGGGAAAAACCTTCATATCCATCCAATCACGATTATCTTTGTTCTCTTAACAGCAGGTAAATTGTTCAGCGTAGTCGGCATTATTGTTGCGATTCCGACATATGCCGTCCTGAAGGTCATCACGACCCACTTGTTTGATTGGTTCAAAATGCGATCCAATTTGTATAAAGAAGAAAAGGTTTAATGTCATAATCTTTTTTTGAAAAAAATATAGTATCATAAAGACGAGCTTTCGATGAAGGAAGCTTGTCTTTATGCGGACATAGATGGTTGCCTGTTCAAAAGATCAGAATTGAAAGGAAAGAAAATCATGAATCTATGGGATTTATTCGTGGCACTGGTTTTAGGAATTGTCGAAGGATTAACAGAGTATGCACCTGTCTCGTCTACAGGTCACATGATCATTGTCGATGATCTATGGTTAAAATCAAAGGAAATCATTACGCCAGAGGCGGCAAACACATTTAAAGTCGTGATTCAGTTAGGCTCTATTTTAGCTGTCATGATTGTGTTCAAGGATCGGATTTTGAACTTGTTAGGCTTAAAGAAAAATATTACTGAAGAACAAAAGCGCAGCGGGCATAAGCTGACCATTGCTCAAATTGCAGTAGGACTCGTCCCAGCCGTCATTTTAGGATTCTTATTTGAAGATTATATTGATAAATACTTGTTTGACGTGAGAACAGTTGCTGTCGGTTTGATTTTAGGCGCAGTGCTGATGCTTGTCGCTGACTGGATCAATAAACGTAAAACAGAAACAAGCTCTGTCGATAACATGACGTACAAACAGGCGCTTTATATCGGACTGTTTCAATGTTTGGCGTTATGGCCAGGCTTCTCTCGCTCAGGTTCAACAATCGCAGGTGGTGTTATTCTTGGTTTGAATCACCGTGCGGCAGCTGACTTTACATTTATTATGGCGATGCCGATTATGGCGGGCGCAAGCTTCTTAACACTTGTGAAAAATGCCGAATATTTAACAACAGACATGCTGCCATTCTTTATCGTCGGCTTTGTGAGTGCATTTGTTGTGGCTCTCTTTGTTGTTCGATTCTTCCTAAAACTGATCAATAAAATCAAGCTGGTGCCTTTTGCAATATACCGAATTATCCTAGGTGTGATTTTATTTATCCTATTCATGAAATCCTGAAAACTACTCTTATTAAAGAGTAATTCAGCGTGTAGACAAACCCTCGCATTCGCCCGCAGGTCTGCGCGCTGGTGCTCATGAATGTTCAATTCGCTCCGCAAAAGTAGCTGCCCTTCCTAGACTTCAAAGGTTTTCTATCATGCTGAAAAGAAGACAAAGTGCTAAAATAAACATCATTTTAGCACTTTGTCAACAATCTAAACTACTCTTATTAAAGAGTAGTTTTTTGTTGTTTCAACTCTTTTAAACAGTAAAATCACCCTCTTAATTGGTAGAAAAAGAAGTTTTTTCATAAATTAGTGTTTAAGAGACAAGAGAAGGGGTAGTACATAAACATACCAATTAAAGGAGGAGTTAGAAATAATGAGAAAAACAAGCAAATTTTTTGTTAGTTCTGTGATCGCTACGTCAATGGTTGCTGCCCCTCTATCTCTTACGACTTTTGGTCAAACGGCTGAAGCTGCAACGACAACAGGTGTTGATGGAAGTGTCTCTATTGATCCAGTAGCCATTGCCGATAAAATTGAACAAGCAGTAAAATCATCTCAAAATCGTGATGGATTCGTTAAAAATGCAGCGTACAGCGCCTTCTATGAAGCAGGTCAAAACTATAACGTCGTAGTCCAAAACTTAAGCCAAGACCATGACTTTAGCGGACTGAACAATGTGGTTTACTATGATAGTGTTGAATATGATGGTATTACGTTTGGTATTTGGGTATTCGAAGATGGGAAGTTCGTCAATAATGGTGACGGCGGCTATATTAACTGGACATTTGTTGGTAGCTTTGACCGTGAGGAAGGAAGCGGCACTGTCGACTTCCATAAAAGATTCTAATCTTATTGTTAAAAGTCTGCCGATTCACCGGCAGACTTTTTTTATAACGCACATTCTTCTATGTCAAAACCTAAATCTTCAATGATATGATGATCCATTTGGACTTGCTGACCTTTTGTTGTCAAATAATCGCCTACGAAAATGGAATTTGCCGCATAAAGGGCAAGCGGCTGAAGCGTCCGTAAATTGAACTCTCTGCCTCCAGATACTCGAATTTCCTTGGTTGGATTGACAAACCTCATGAGTGCCAACACTTTCAATGCTTTGACCGGATGTGTTCGTTCTTGATGCTCAAGTGGTGTTCCTTCAATTGCATGAAGAAAGTTGACTGGAATAGAATCCGCATCAATGGCTCTGAGCGCAAAAGCCATTTCGACAATTTGCTGGTTGGTTTCACCCATTCCAATGATCACCCCTGAGCAAGGTGACATGCCCGACTGTTTGACCTCCTCAAGGGTCGACAAGCGGTCATGATATGTATGAGTTGTCGTAATGTGAGCATGATGATCTTGATGTGTATTGATATTGTGATTGTACCGATGAACCCCTGCTTCCTTCAGCCGCTTCGCTTTGTCTTCATTTAATAACCCAAGACATGCACACACCTTCAAAGGCATGGTCTCAGTGATCTCTTTTACTGCTGCCGTCACCTCATCTAATTCTCTGTGAGAAGGTGCTCTGCCGCTCGCGACAATACAATAAGTCCCCGCTTTTCTCTTGAGCGCCTCACGCGCGCCAGCCACAATCGTTTTTTGATCAAGCATTGTATATCGTTCAACCGGTGCTTTAGAAATGATCGACTGTGAACAATAACCACAGTTTTCAGGACAATAACCGCTTTTTGCGTTAAAAATCATATTTAATTTCACCTTATTTTGAAAAAAATGAAATCGTACTTGATAGGCTGCATGCATGATAGATAATAATTCTCTATCGTCAGCTTCAAGAATATCTAGACCTTCTTGCAGCGTGATCCGTTCATTTTTCAGCGCTTTCTCTGCTATCGCTTCCCAAGACAAAGACATTGGTTTTCCCATCATAAGCTCCTCTCATTATGTTAACTTATTTTTATTAAAAGTTAACATAATGGATAGTCGTTGGCAAGCATTGGATAAATGAAGTCTACAAAAATACTTGAAGACACACAAAAAGGCGATGATCATGAAGTCATCGCCTTTTTATATGTAAAGCTTTATAGCTTATCGAACAGTAATATAGTTAATCACAAGCTCGCCTAGTGAATTATAGTAGGAAACTGTGACAGAACCACGTTGTACGGCACGAATCCAAGTGAAGTTCGGAGCTGTTTGATCTAATTGAATGGCATATGTTGCGCCTGACACAGAAATTTGACTTGCTGGAAGAGAGACGGCGATTGAAGAACCTACAGTAAGCGTACGGTTCACTGTAATCACTTTATTCATAATAGGAGCTTTTGCTATAACTGGTTCTTTTGGCTGTGCAGCTGCATGAGCCCCTTCAGTTTGAGAGAACGTAAGAGCACCTAAAGCAGCTAAAGACAGTGTACAAGCTTTCATTAATTTTTTCATCGGTAACACTCCTTTTTTTGGTATATACATATATTAATAATAATAGTATTATATGTCAATTAAATATGTGAAAAAAAGAGTATTTATGGTGAAATTTGTCACATATTATTCATGGGTCGTCTCTTTTTTCGGGGAAAAAGAGACATAAAAAAAGCTGGGCGTATCCCAGCAATGTAAAGCTTTATGAAAAGAGATGATCAATCGTCGTCTCGCTGTTTTGGCTGACGGCCTTTTTGCTTCTCTTTTTCTTTAATGTAGTGAATAAAATCGATGGTTTGTCTTCGTGCTTCTTCGGAAAAATCGGAGGCAGCCTTAAATGCAATTTGCAAATCAGGATCGTCTGCAAGGTCGGCATCAATTCCGCCTTTGTCCTTACCTGTGAGAAGATAGTCCGTTGAGACCCCGTATAACTCGGCGATTTTCACAATCATTTCACCGTCGGGCTTTCTCAAGCCATATTCCCAATTTGCATAAGTGGACATCGCCTTTAATCCGAGTTTTTTAGCAACCGTTGACTTGCTCCATCCATGCTTCTCTCTTAATTCAGTTAAAATCTTTCCAGTCAAATTATCCATTGGAAACACCTTTTTTCATGTTATGAGTAAATTTTATCATGAATTACACGGAAAAGATAAATAATTACACAAAAAGAATAAAAAATGATTGACTTACTCGTTTTGTGTATATTATCATAATGAATATAACTTACACATATTGAGTAAGAGGTGGAAAGATGAAACTTGAAAATTTACGAGAAGAACGCATTTTACAAGGAAAAACACAAACCTATATGGCGAAAAAATTAGGGTATAAGTACACGAGCGGCTATGCAAATATAGAAATGGGCAGAACGAAGCCCAGCTTAGAAATAGCAAAGCATATTGCAGATTTGCTAAATAGGGGTGTTCAAGAGCTTTTTTTTGATCAAAAGTTACACGAAATGAGTAATTCTTTAAAGGAAAAGCACTTCTTTGAAAAGGAGAGACAAACAAAATGAATATTGAACATCCAATGGTAGCGCAGATGAATGACTTTGGATATCCAAAAAGCTACTGGTCATATGACATGACACGTTATGGGTATCAAGCAGAGATTGAGGAAAGTCTGGAGGGATTTGAAGAAGATGAAACATCAGATGACGTTTGATGCCAGAAAGGAAGCGCAGCTTTGTTTAGTCCAAGCTGGCGGCTGGATGACCTTTCATCATCAGAAACCGGTGTTTGTTTTTTCCACATCAGAAGACAAGCAAACATACATGACCCTCTTGGCGGAAAAGGTCGCTGAAGCAAAAAAGGAGGAATCAAGACGACATGAAACGATGGAAGAAAATCATGGTAATCCTCAAATGCTTGCTCAAAGCGAGTAAAAACGAACAAAACATCCGTCAGTGGGAAAAGGATGACGGGAGATCATAACATGGTCATCCATTTCATTATTGAGGCAGAGTTTTTGTTAACAAAAGATACATTGATAAAAAGAATACGAGCAGCAGCAAAAGCGCAATGCCCGCATAAAATAAAAGACGCACTATCACTCGAGATTCGTTTATTTGACGACATGCCGCTTGACATAGCTGACTGTCAAATCAAGCGTACATACGCAGAAAAAGGTTTGATACGTCCAGTGAACGTCAGCATCTTTCAGCCCCGACTACACCATATTCAAGAAGCACTTCATTCTATTGCGGATAGGGCCCCTCTACAGATTGTCGATTTAAGAGTTTCCCAGTTTTATAGTATGCGTCCAAGAATTGAAATCATTTTAAATACGATAGGTGATGGCACGAAGTCCTCACCAATTAAGGAGACAAGCATATGAACGAGCCAAAACAATTATTCATTCAAGAAAATCAGACATTTGTCGGTGAGATGGAAACAGGAAAAATTCAAGTCATCGTGTTAGATGGGAATGTAGGAACAGCTTATCAGATAGATGTACCTGAACATGGAAAAACCATTATCCAAACGGCAAAAGGTCATTTTGCAAGAGTAGACCACGAGATTGGTTTTAAAATCAGCTAGATCACTGAACAGATCACAACATCATACGTCCAAGACGGAAAGCCTGCGGACACTGATCAAGACCCTATGAAAAGGGGACTGATTGGTGTCCGTTTTTTATTTTCTTAAAAAAGGGAGAGAGCCAATATGCAAGATTTACTTATCGAATACAAACGAGCATTAAAGGATGCTAGAAAAAGATATGAACCATATAGAGAAAAAGAAGACAAACAGCTGTCAGATCAAGAGAAGCATGATAAAAAAATTATCGCTAGTATGGTCAGCGATCTCGAATACGTCGTGGAATGGCTTCAAATTGGCAGACAGCCAGGCGCACGCAGAGGATTAGACAGACGTTCAGTCTATCAGCGCACCATTCTAGCAAATCCAGAAGTGTTAGAGGCTTTATCACATGAATATACACCCATCCAAGAAAATGAAAAAGAAGTCAGTGAGCGGGACAAGAAACGAATTGACGAAGCCTTGTCCGTTTTAACGGATCGAGAAAAGGACGTATTCTTCATGCACACAACACAAGGATTATCGTTTAGCGAGATTGCGATTATGCTGGATGTGAAAAAAGGAACTGTCCAAAAACATATGGAGAGAGCTCGGACAAAGATGTCCAAAAAAGTACAAGAACGCCTATTCGAAGCAGCTGAATAGGCGTTTTTTCTTTTACAAAATAAATGGAGCAACACTTGTCTTACAGTTGCCACCTATAGTTAGAAAGACCAAACGGATGTTTGCTAGCCATACACAAATGATTCCTTCACAGGAAATCGTTCGAATTAAAAGGAGGCGGCAGGTGAATGTAAATGAAAGATAAACGGATAGAAGCCAAGCAAGATTATATGAAAGGGATGACGTACCAGCAAATTGCTGATCATTACAATGTCTCGATCCATACCGTGAAATCATGGAAAAGACGATACGGATGGCAAAGGCAAAAAGGTTCGTCAAAGCAGGCACACTCGATCTTCAATCAGTTTCTTTCAGATGAAACAATTGAAATCATGGAGAAAATGGGCGGGCGTACATCGCTTGATTTAATCTGGGATCAAATTCAAATTCAATATGCTGCCATTATTCGGGCGCAGCGCATCATGTATGTGTCAGATCAAGATGACATGATCAAAGAGCTGAAAAAGGCGGCATACATGCCTTCTTCATTAGAAGAAACAGTAGAAGGCATTCAGCCAGAACAAGAAATCAGCACAGAAGAATATTCGTTTCAATTTTCATGGGATCGGCATGCCACCTTTTTAAATGCCCAATCTCGTGCAATGGGAGAACTCAGGCGTCTCATTAAACAGTTTGAAGAGCTTGCACATGCGAAGGATGAACGAAGATTAAGGCTAAAGCAAATTGAACTGACCATCGAAAAAACAAAAAAAGCAGTGCGCGAAGAAAAAGAGGAAGATCTTCACATCATGATCAAGCGAAAAGAGGATAACTCATGACGTCATTGATTGAAAAAGAAGTCAATCCTCACTTTGAACATTTTCTATTCGATTGGAATCAAAAGTTTCAATTTTTAGTAGGCGGCTACGGCTCCTCGAAAAGCTATCACATTGCGTTAAAACTCATTTTAAAGCTGCTGGAAGAAAAACGGACAGCACTTGTCATTCGAGAAGTATATGATACGCATCGCGAATCAACATTTTCTCTCTTACAAGAGATCGTCAGCGATCTTGGCATCGGTCATGTGGTGAAGTGCCGCAGTTCGCCGCTTGCCTTGACGTTTCGAAATGGCAGCAGCATCTTATTCAAAGGGCTGGACAAGCCTGAGAAATTGAAATCGATTAACAACATCTCGATGATTTGGATTGAGGAGTGTTCAGAGGTTTCTTATGAAGGCTTTAAAGAGCTGCTTGGAAGATTGAGGCATCCGTCCTTACCGCTTTATATGATGTTATCGACCAATCCTGTTGGTCAAGATAATTGGACGTACAGACATTTCTTTCGAGATGAACAGCTGAAGCGATTTGTCCTAGATGACGAAACCTTATACAAAAAACGCACCGTTGTGATCAAGGATACGTACTATCATCACTCCACAGCGGAAGATAACCTATTTCTCCCTAAAAGCTATGTGAAACAGCTGGATGAGCTGAAAGAATACGACCCAGACCTCTATCGAATTGCGAGGAAGGGCTATTTCGGCATCAATGGAACAAAGGTTTTTCCTCAATTTGAGGTAAGAAATCATTCTGATGTATTAGAAGCAATTCAGCAGATTGATCGGCCGCTAAAACGAGCAGGCATGGATTTTGGATTTGTTGAATCATACAATGCGCTCATTCGATTAGCCGTCGACCATGAAAAAAAGTACTTATATATTTACTGGGAATATTACGACCGCGGGAAAACAGATGATGAAACAGCTGTTGACCTAAAAGAGTTCATTGAATCAAAGGAACTCATCAAAGCCGATGCAGCAGAGCCTAAAACCATTCACTATTTTCGGCAGCGTGGATTTCAAATGGTGGCAGCACATAAGTTCCAAGGCTCGCGTTTGCAGTATACGAAAAAGATCAAACGATTTAAGAAAATTATTTGCTCTGATGCTTGTCCGTACACAATCTATGAACTTCAATCACTGACCTATAAGGCAGATAAGGATGGACGTTTAGAGGAAGGTGCATTTCAAATCGACCCGCACACATTATCAGCGATCTGGTATGCGCTGGATGATTATGAAGTGACGGATTTGAAACAGACCGCCTCGGAGCGTGTCCGTCCAAACAGAGAGAGGAGGTCCATACAATGAAACAATTGAAAGCAACGATTATGAAGGCAAACATGTCTGATCATACAAAACAAATGTATGCAGATGAATTTTCCTATGAAAAAGATGACATTGTTCCCCCTCCTTACAACATCAATGAATTAAAAAGCATGGCAGAATATTCAACCATTCTTCAGCAATGTATTGATGCGTACAAAACGAATATTTTAGGCTTTGGATTTGGGGTGGAATACGCCTTTGACTTTAATGCAGAAGGTGTAAAACCGGCAAAAAAGAAAGCCGCAGAAAAGGAATGGACAAGACTTGAAGAGTTTACGAAGTACATGAACTATGATGAGTCCGCTGATGTGATTCTTGGCTATGTCCTCGAAGACCGAGAGAAAACGGGCAATGGTTTTTTAGAGGTGCTGAGAGATGGACAAGGAAAGCCGGCCGGAATCGAGTATTTAGATGCGCTTCATATCCGCATTTGCAAGCTTAGTGAGCCAGTCGACGTCGAATTCAGGTACACCGAAAATGGCGAAATGAAGACAATGAATCGAAAGAAACGATTCCGTAAATATGTACAGGTAATCAACGAAAAGAAAGTCTTCTTCAAGGAGTATGGTGATCCGCGCATTTTGCACTGTGAAACAGGCAAGTACGATGACACTACACCAGAGCCGCTTCGCGCAACAGAAGTGATTCATTTTAAAATTGGCAGTGGAACGTATGGGATTCCCCGCTGGATTGGCAACATCGTCAATATGTACGGAGCACGCAAGGCAGAGGAGCTGAACTATCTTTATTTTAAACAAGGGCGGCATGTACCAGGTGCCATCATTGTCGAAAATGGCATGCTGTCAGAATCCTCTTATCAGCAGCTTCAAGATTATATGGACGATATTGAAGGATCTGATCATGCACATAAATTTCTATTGCTTGAAGTTGAAGGTCTGCCGACAGAAAAAGGGTTAACGGGAGAAGAAGATGTCTCAAATGTCAAAGTAAACTTCAAATCTCTAGCTGAGATCCTGCAAGAAGATGCGCTTTTTTTAGAATACGATGAAAAAACAAGAAACAAAATCCGCTCTGCGTTTCGCCTTCCGCCAATTTACACAGGTGAGTCTCAAGACTATAACAAAGCGACAGCAGATACAGCGCGTAAAACAACAGAAGAGCAAGTATTTCAGCCGGAACGTCATCTCATCACAGGAAAACTCAATACTCTTTTCCTGCCGGATCTTGAAATTTGGCATGTCCGTTTTCTATTAAATGGTCCTGATTTTAGAGACCCATTAGAGATTGCCAAGGTACTGACACCATTTATTCAGGCGGGAGCAGTGTCACCAAACGATTTGCGCGATCTAGCAGGAAGAATTCTTGGAAAAACGCTAGAGGAATGGCCTGAGGAACTGTATCACCGCCCTTTAGAAAGCCGCATGAAATCAGCTGAAGAAAAGCCTCAACCAGAGCCGGACCAGCTGACGAAATAAACAGAAGCGAGTGCGCTTTTTTGAAAGGGGGTGAACATATGCCAAGAGAACTAAAAAACGCTAAAATTACGCATGTTTCCTACGTGGACAAAGCAGCGAACAAGAAGAAATTCTTTCTGATGAAAGCAAAGAAAAAGCGGCCTGACTTTCAAAAGGAGGTCAGTGTCCTGACAAAGGCAGAAGATGCTCATCGCCTCGTGTACGGTGTCGTGTATGAGCCGAATACGCCTGATGCACATCAAGACTTTATGACAGCCAAGGAAATTGAAAGAGCGGCACACGGCTTTATGAAGGATGCCCGTCATATTGACAAGCAGCATGATTTTCAGGATGGTGTTGGCGAAGTGGTTGAATCATATATTGCTCCGGCTGATGTTGAAGTGGGCGGGGAGCTGATTCGCAAAGGATCTTGGGTGCTTGTGACAAAGGCTTCCCAAGAGATTTGGGATCAAATTCAGAAAGGCCACATTACAGGCTATTCAATGGCTGGAACGGCGGACATCGTCGCCATAGAAGAAAAAGATCAGCTTCTATCTCAAGATACAAATGAGAGAGGGCTTTTTTCTTTGCTGAAAAATTTCTTTTTAAAAGAGGAAGGTGCAAACATGTCACAACCATTTTGGAACGTTTTAGACCATCTGCTGGAAACCTTACAGTCAAGTGATGGTGATGAGGCGGAAGTAAGAGCTGCCTTAGAACAGCTCATTCCAATCATGCAGGACATCCTGAAGACAGAGGATGTACTTCAAACGATTGGTGAAAGGCCAGCAGACGTACAAAAAGAAGAGGCCGCTTTGACGACGGATCAAGTACGAGAGCTCGAAAAAGCAAAAAAGGCCATCGAAAACGTCTTGCAGCAGGCTGAACAGCAGGAAACAGAACAAACAGGGGAAGAATCTGTCCAAAAAGTGCTCGAGCAAGTCGTTGCACCGATTCGTCATCAGCTCTCTTCCTTAGAGAAATCAGCCAGCAGAGAAAAAGCAGCGATGCAGGAAGTGCTTCAGCAACAGCTTTTGCCTATTTCAGAGCGGATTCACATGCTTGAAAAGGCAAGGGGCATATCAAAACAAACAATCCATGATACACAAAACGACACGACAAAACCCATATGGGATGGCTTACTATAAGCCGAAATAAGGAGGAAACAGTGTGAGAAATCAAGAGTTGATTCGCAAGGCTGAAATGACACTTGCCAGCTTAAAAACCGGCGGTCTCATGAACGCAACCCAATCCAACACATTCATTAGAATGATGCAAAACACACCAACCGTTTTAAATGATGCACGCATCATTCCGATGGAAAGTGATTCACAAAAAATCGAAAAAATCGGCTTTGGCCAGCGTATTTTGCGCCCGGCAGAGGAAGGCAAAGCGCTTGATGCGAAAGACCGTGTTGTCCCAGCGACAAGCACTGTCCAGCTAAATGCAAAAGAGGTCATTGCAGAAATTCATATGACCTACGACAGCATTGAAAACAATATTGAAAAAGACGGAATTCAGCAGACCATTATGCAAATGCTTGCTGAACGAGCGGCCGTTGATATTGAAGAGCTCATCGTCAATGGGGATACGACTTCATCAGATCCGTTTTTAGCCCAAATGGATGGCGTGAGAAAACAAGCAGTATCTCATATTGTTGATGCAAATGGAGCGGAAATTAGCCGCCAAATGTTTAAACAAGCCTATAAAGCGATGCCGTCAAAATATTTACGTGTACCTCAGGATTTCCGTTTCTACACATCCCCAAGTTTAGAGGTGGAATGGAAGGATCAAGTAGCAAACCGTCAGACAACTCTCGGAGATGCGGTGATTCAAGGCGGACTTTCTTCTGCATTCGGTGTGCCGGTCAAAGGTCTTGCCAATATGCAGCCATATGACGAAGCGGGAACAGACGTATCAGATATTTTGCTGACACACCCTAAAAATATTATCGTAGGTTTTTCTCGTCATATTCGAATTGAAGTAGAAAAAGATATTCGTAGCCGGAAATTTATTATAGTTCTGACAGCGAAGCTAGACAGCAAATTTGAGGAAGAGGATGCTGTAGCAAAAGTGATGAAAGTGAAAGAGTAGGTGACGGCAGGTCATGATTATTTCTCCTGAAGAACTGCAAGCCTATTCTGTATTTGAGCGTGTGAAAAATCGATCTGTAGAAAGACTGACAGCAGATATTATCGAAGCAGAAGCTGCGGTATTTCAGATCGTAGGTCATGATTTCTCAAGCGGAAAATATCAGCCCCTCCCTGAAAAAGCAAGAATCGCATTATTAAAAATGGCTCAATATTTTGCCATGTTGAATGATGATGAATCTATGATGAAAGGCTTTACGTCAGAAAAAATGGGTGATTATTCATATGCGAAGGCAGCTGATCAAGTGAAAGGCAAACCTTATGTATATGCCCTGCTTGTCGATTACATTGAACCATCATTATCGGGCGGCAGTACCAAATTAAAGGTGAGATCATTATGAGTTATCAATCTCTCTTAACAGACCGCTGTGATCTTTTTCACCTTGAACATCAGGAGGCTTCCCGAGGAAAATTTGGGATTCCAGCTGATGACTTACAAATGACTCTTTCCTATCCTGATGCGCCTAGCCTGACGGACCTGGCTTGTTATGTCATAGAAAAAAATCAGTCACTTGTGCAAGAAGAGCCGAATACAGTGAGTTATCAATCCTATCTTGTCCATTTTCCTTTAGCAAGTGATATTCGCCTACATGACAAAATGGTGTGGAACGGCGTCTCACTTAAGTTGCAGCAGCCCAAAATAATGAAAAATCATCACATTGAAGTGATGGCAGTCAGGAAGGAAAATCTATGAAAATTGATGGACTTGACCGGCTACTTTCACAGCTGGAAACAGCGTGTGCTGGCGGCTTAAAAGCAGAATATCAAGATTGGCTAGAGGATATGGGCCTAGAGCTTTTGGACATCATTCAGGATGAGCTAATCAAGGAGAATGCTGTCGATACAGGCCGGCTTCTAAGCTCCTTTACGCAAGGAGACAAGGAGAATCATTTTCTCATGTCAAAAGGTGGTCTCACACTTGAAGTGGGAACGCAGCTTGAATATGCCTCCTATGTCAATGACGGACATGCTACTTCTTCAAGTGGGGAGCGAAGATGGGTGCCTGGCAGGTGGGCTGGCAGCCGCTTTGAATATGATCCGAATGCAAAGACAGGAATGATGCTTGCCTCTCAATGGATAGATGGAAATGGCTACTGGGATCATGCTGTCATGCTCTATGAGCAAATGTTTGAACGGTCGCTGGATCGAAAGCTTCAAAGCTGGTTCGATCGACAATTTGGGAGGTGATGAAATGAATCAAGAAGTCGGGGCAATCATGCATTATATTTACACACACTTTCCTGTGACAATGTATGATCGTCTTTTACCAGAGCGTTTTCAAGTACCATCCGTTTATGTGCCGCCCGTAACAGTCATCAGCGGTCCAGATACGGTATCTACGTTTATGAAATCTTATTCGCTGCAAGTGAAAGTGTTTCATATGGATTCAGAAAAAGCGCATGACGCGGCAGAAACGATTGTTGATGCATTGCTTACTGATCGTCAAATGATTCAGATGATGAGTGAAGATGGAGAGGTGCTTGATGATTATGTCCGCATAAAAAGAGTGGAAACCAGAATGTTAGATCAAGGCGTAGCAGCGATTGTCTTGACGTGGGATAGCAGTTATTGGTACAACCGAGACAAACAAGCAAGCCTTGAAGATATCAATTTTTCAGATGGGGTGATCAAACGTGAGCAAGACTAAAAAAGCAGAGCCCGCTCAAACAGCTGGTGAAGAAAAAGAATTTGGCTTTTCATTTGAAGCCTTAAAGGAGCACAGTAAGGATCTTTTTGGGGTTAAACCAGAAATCCTTGAAGGTGCTCTTTTTTATATCAAACATCAACCAATTACAAAAACAGAAGCGAAAAAGCACATTGATGCTTTTTTGTCCAAGGAGGTTTAAAGGATGAACGGAGGCACATTTACACCAGGTACAGAGAAAAAGCGTCCTGGCATTTACTTTAATTTTAAAACAACAGCAGAGCAGCGAATTACTTTAGGCGATCGAGGTACGGTGGCACTTCCTCTTGTGATGAGCTGGGGAGAACCAAAAACCTTTATTTCCATTTCCAATATGGAAGACTTAAATAAAAAGGTTGGACTTAATATTGATGACAAGTCGCTTCTTCTTTTCCGTGAAGCAAAGAAAAAAGCGCAAACGGTCTTGCTTTACCGCCTAAACGAAGGGGAGCCAGCCAAAGCTGAAATCTCAGAAAACTTTGTGGTCACAGCCAATTATGGCGGTCTAAAGGGAAATGAGATCATCATCCAAGTGACAGAAAATGTACTCGACAGCACAAAACGTGACGTCATCACTTATCTTGGTACAGATATTGTGGATAAGCAGGTTGTCACGGATGTCAAAGATCTTGTGAAAAACAAATATGTTCAATTTTCTGGTGAAGGTGAAGCAGTTATCACAGCTGGTGTGGCACTAAGCGGCGGAAAAAACGGTGTGGCAAGTGTCGCAGATTATACAGCTTTCCTAGAAGCAGCAGAAACAGAATACTTTGATGTCATTGCGCTCCCAGTCGATAATAGTGAGCAATTAAAAGCAACCTTCGCTTCATTTATCGAGCGTCTACGTGATAAGCAAGGACGTAAGGTGCAAGGCGTTGTCGCTAACTATGCAGCTGACCAAGAAGGCATCATCAATGTGACAAGTGGTGTTGTGCTGGAAGATGGAACAGAACTAACACCTGCTCAAACAACAGCTTGGGTCGCAGGGGCTAGTGCAGGTGCAAACTTCAATCAGTCACTCACCTTTGTGGAATACGAAGGAGCAGTAGATACATTAGAACGCCTTGATAATGATCAAGTAGAATACCGGTTATCACAAGGGGAGTTCCTCTTCACCTTTGATGCGAGAGACCGCACGGTGAGTGTTGAAAAAGATATTAACTCTTTAACAAGCTTCACAGCTGAAAAGAATCAGCAAATGGCGAAAAACAAAATCATTCGTGTGCTTGATGCCATCAACAATGATTTAACGTTCGAATTAAAAAATCTGATTAAATTACGCAAAGCCAATGGCAATGACATTCCAGCATCCGATGATGGAGTGCAACTTGTAAAAACACTGATTACACAGTATCTCACACAGCTTCAAGATGGCAGCGGCATTACAGGCTTTAACTCAGAAACAGATATCGTCATCGGTCTCAATGAAGATCGTGATGGATTTATCATCGATCTAGCTGTTCAACCAGTAGATGCAGCAGAAAAATTCTATTTCAATGTGGAGGTGAAGTAAGATGACTTTTAAAGCGCAAAATACAATTTCAGGTAAAGAGGGTCGTCTTTTCTTAGAAGGTGAGGAACTTGCCTTTATCAAAACGTTTGAAGCAAACGTGGAAAAAAACAAATCAGAAGTCAACGTGATGGGCCGCCGAATGACTGGTCATAAAACAACTGGGGCAAACGGAACAGGAACGGCAACATTCTATAAAGTTACGTCTCGTTTCGTTCAATTAATGCTCAACTATGTGAAAAAAGGGGAAGATCCTTATTTCACTCTTCAAGCGGTGATTGACGATAAATCATCAGGCCGAGGTACTGAGCGTGTAACATTATTTGATGTCAACTTCGATTCAGCTAAAATTGCTGGACTTGATGTCGATTCAGAAGCACTAGAAGAAGAAGTACCGTTTACGTTCGAGGACTTTGATCTTTCTGAAAAGCTGAAGAATTCCTTTTAATGAACAAAAGGCATACAAATGATGAAAATATATGTTGTTTTTATTTTATTCAGCAATATGGTATAATTTTTCATAGTTACAGAGTAGCTACAAAAGAGAGACTGTGTAACCACAAAGATTTTCTTAGAAATATGTTTACATGCAAAGTACTTTGCATAAAATAAAAAGAAGCCAGGATGCGTCAACATCCCGGCAATGTACAATTCGGCCCTCAAGGGGCTGGCTAATCGAATAGGATACTTTAGGATAGACTTCCCTTTTACCTACCAAAGCTCAAGGGGGAGTCTATTTTTTGTCTATATACGTCAACAGGGTTATAATAAATGACCCGAAAGCAAGCATTAACATTAGTGCTTGAAATGTTGACATGAGCATCACCCCCTTCCTATCGGGGGATGAGCCAGACACCCTTGAGCTAGCCGTTCAATTGTACAATTTAAATTATACATGAAAAGATTGGAAAGCACATTCAAAAATGGATGTGCTTTTTTGCATTCAAAAAAACATAACAAAGGGAGTTTTTAAACATGAGCGAAAAACAAACATTTGATCTTTCATTTTTTATGCCAGGACAAACAGTAGAAGCAGAAGAGGTCAAAGTGCCAATTTCTAAGCGTTTTGTTGATAAAAAAGGGAATGTCATTCCTTTTGTCTTTAAAGCCATTACAACTGAACGCATTGATGAACTGGAAAAAGAAAACACCACGTTCAAAAATGTCAAAGGAAGAGGCCGTGTGAAAGACTTAGACAGCCAACGCTTCTACGCACGTATTGCCATTGAATCAACGATTTACCCAGATTTCCGCTCAAAGGAATTAAGAGAAGCCTACAGCACACAAGATCCAGTTGAAGTCGCAAAACGTGTATTATCTGTCGGCGGTGAATACGCAAACTGGTTAAACAAGGCGATTGAAATCAACGGATTCGAAGACGAAATTGAAGATTTAGAAGAAGCAGCAAAAAACTAATAAAAGATGGGGATAAAGAAGCCGTGTTTTTATATTACGCCATGCATGAGCTTCACTACTCCCCATCTGAACTCCTAGATTTATACGAATCACCAAGACCGTTCAAAGCACTCCTATTCGGACTCATCAGCTACAAGCTCGACATGCTAGAAAAAGAAGCAAAGAAAGGAGGGAAATAATTGGCGAAACTCACTGCACGATTTGAATTAGAAGACAAAGTATCGAAGAAGCTGCTGCGAATACAAAAGCGATTTCAAACATTTGAGAAGCAGCTCAAACCATTTAGAAAACCGGTGAAAATAAACCTGGATATAGATGACAAGAAATTAAAAAACTTCAGTTTATCGCTTCGAAAAATTTCAGTGATTTCCATGAGACTGGATCAAGGAATCTTTCGTGATCTTAAAGCATTAAACAATCAGTTAAATATGCTCCCGAATCACTTGGTCTTATCCATTCAAGCGAAGGGGCTAAATGTCATTAAATCCAGCATAAATCGTTTAAAGCAAGCGGGAACAAGCCCCATTATGCTGACGTTTAAACTAAACGATCAATTGTCAGATAAAATGTCATCAATCAAAAAATCTATCTTTCAGCTCATGAACAGAACGTACTATATGAGATTAAACATGGTTGACCAAGCCACCGCTGCAATTCAACGAATCAAAAAGACACTCAAAAGCTTGACGATGTCTAAACACGAAATCAGAGTGTCTGTTCAAGACAATGCAAAGAGTAAGTTGAAAAAAAGAGATCAAGCAGAGTCGGTTGTGAAAGAACAAAACATAAAAAAAGAACCTGAGGCTGTTAGTCCGTCAATGAAAGCGGAAGATCCTAAACAGATCTGGCTCCAGAGCCTTGCCAATAAGGGATTAAGTGAAATTCAAAAATATGCAGGTGACGTTGCAGATAAAGTGAAGGAAAAATTGAGTCCTAGAAAGTTTTGGGATGAAAAGGCACTTCCTTGGGTTGAAAATAAAATAGAAGAGTACAAGCAAGACGTGATCGGAAGAATTAAAGAGAAGATTAAATTTAATCCTGAAAAAAAACTAGATCAATTAGTGAAGGCTGGATTAGATCGACTCTTAGGTGCAAGTGATCAATCAAGTGAAAGTACCACTCAGACACCAACAACAGCGCCAACAACAGCACCAACATCTACACCATCAAATCCAGCTCCCAAAACGAAACCACAGTCACGAGGTGGAAAAGGCTTGTTTCGCAATAGTTGTTGCCCCTGTTGTGCAAGAGGTTTAAGCAGGGGAGGATCTACTAAAACTAAAAATCGAAATGGTCGCTCACCAAGACAGACAAGAAATCCAAATGCTACATCAAGGGCCGAAATGAATAGAAGACCTCCAAGTAGATTAGGGAAACTGAAAACTAATGCCGGCAAATTATTTGGAAAAATCCCTACTGGACTAAAGAAAGGTGCGGGTATCGCAGCTTCAGCTGCTGGACTTACGGGTTTAGTGAAAGGTAGCAAGGGGTTAAGTGGATTAGGGAATGCAATGAAAAGTATAGGTAAAGGGAGCGGCAAGTTATTAAAGAAAGTACCTATTCTAGGAAGTGTACTTAGTGCAACAAATCTAATCGGTATGAACAAAGAGAATGCTGGTGAAAAGATTGGTACGACTGGAGGCGGCATCGCCGGCGGAATGGCAGGTGCTGCAGCAGGTGCAGCTATTGGAAGCGTAGTCCCGGGGATAGGTACAGCCATCGGCGGTCTAGTAGGTGGCATCGCTGGAAGTATGGGCGGAGAATCTATCGGTGAAACAATTGGGAAATGGTTTGATGGCGGCGGATTTGAAAAGATTGGCCAAAAAGCCATTGAAATCAAAAATCAAATTGTCGAAGTTTGGTCAACAGTCGCGGCTTGGTTCACAGAAAATGTCTGGACACCATTAAGCAGTACGGTTGTCACAGTAGCGTCAGCCATTTGGTCAAGTTTAGTCAATGCCTGGACATGGATACAAGAAACGTTCAGTGCAGTAGCAGGCTGGTTTATTGAAAATGTCTGGACACCGCTCAGCGACACAGTCGTTACAGTAGCAACGACCATTTGGACAAATCTAGTCAATGCCTGGACATGGATACAAGAAACGTTTAGTGCAGTAGCAGGTTGGTTTATCGAAAACGTTTGGACACCGCTCAGCGACACAGTCGTTACGGTAGCAACGACTATCTGGTCAAGTTTAGTCAATGCCTGGACATGGATACAAGAAACGTTCAGTGCGGTAGCGGGTTGGTTTATTGAAAACGTTTGGACACCACTGAGCAGTACAGTTGTTACAGTCGCTACAGGGATTTGGACAGCATTATCAAATGCATGGAAAAAGATACAATCAATCTTTGGAGCTGTATCGACATGGTTTATGGAAAATGTGTGGAATCCACTTGTAGATACGGTAGGAACCATTAAAGACAGTTTCGGTAAAAAGTTTGAAGAAGCATATAAAGTGGTGACAGATATATGGGATGGATTATCCAAATGGTTTGAGGACAACATTCAAAAGCCGATTGTAAAAGTAGCAGAAGCTATTGGTGATGGGTTTTCTAAAGCGTTTGGCTGGGTTAAAGATTTGTTTAATAAGGCTGGCGGTGGGGTTGATTTTGTATTGAAACATGTCTTTGGAGGTGCTGATAACAATGCCACAGGCGGCTATATCACCCAGCCAACCTTATCATGGGTCGGTGAAGCTGGTAACGAATTTGTCATTCCAACTCAAAATAACCGAGGGCGCGGGAAGATGCTGCTTGCTCAGGCTGCTTCTCAACTTGGAATGTCTGTTATGCCAAACGGAGCAGCTGGAAATCAAGTATCAAGCTCTCCAGCTCCTACAGCAGTAGCTTCATCATCTTCTGTCGGTTCAATAGACGGATCGGTCGCGATGACTGGGAACATTCAAGCCTCCAGCATAGGCGAGCAATTTAATAAGGATTTTGAACAAGGATTAAATCAAAAAATGATTACACTTGATCAATGGAAACAAAAGAATATTCAGCAGCCTTTTGGTCAATTGACCTCAGACTCAAATAAGTATGGTCAGCAAACAGTTGCTGCTTTTGCGAATGGTCAGCAGGTGACACCAACAGGAACAGACAGCTTTTTGCAAAGTCGTGTAAAAGCACCATACCAACAAATGATGACAGCATCGCCAACTTGGGGTTCTGGAACGGTTAGTGGTTTTGCCACAGGTCAAAATGCCACATCAGTTGGTACTAGCCAATACGTAGATCAGCACATCAAACAACCATTTCTACAAGCAAAACAAGAATCACCAGGCTGGGGCTCAGGAATGATGGATGCCTTTAACAGTGGCATGCGTTCAAAAGCAAGTGAAGTCACACAAGCCGCCAAAGAAATGGCGAAGAAAGTAGAGCAGGCGTTTAGAGAGGAATTAGACATTCATTCCCCTTCACGCGTCATGATGAGTCTTGGGAAATTTGCATCGATCGGTGTCGTCAAAGGGCTCGACTCAGTGGATGTGAAAAAGTTTGCTGAAAATCAGGCTGGTTCATTAATTGGAGCTTTCAGCGGTATGGGGGCTTCGGGTCTTAGTGTTCAGCAATGGCTCATGGCAGCTCTCATGGCAACTGGCACATCGATGAACTGGCTTCCAGGTCTGATGACCATTGCGCAGCATGAATCGAATGGAAATCCGAGAGCAATCAACTTATGGGATTCTAACGCCAAGAAGGGAACACCTTCTAAAGGCTTAATGCAAACCATTGGACCGACGTTTAACTCCAATAAAGGCAAGGGCATGAATAACATTTGGAACCCAATTCATAATGCCGTAGCAGCCATTAACTACATTAAGGGCAGATATGGAACAGTCTTCAATACACCGGGATTACGAAGTATGAGAAGAGGCGGACCTTATAAAGGCTACGCAAATGGTGGACTGATTACTCAGGAGCAGGTTGCTAGAGTCGGTGAAGGAAACAAACGCGAATGGATCATTCCTGAAGAAAGAGGCATTCGCGGAAGGTATTTATTAACGCAGGCAGCCAAGGCACTTGGGATGCAAGTATATGATCCAGCAAATGCGTCTGCTCCTTTACCAGAATCACAGATGCAGCAAGTCACCTCAGCTCAGTCTTCTAGTCGTACGGCATCGTCAAGTAATAAGCAAATCACCATTCAATTGAATGGGGATCAGCATTTTCATAATGGACAAGATCAGCAATCGCTTGTCGAAAAAATTAGACAAATGCTCGTAGATGAACTGGAAGTAGAGCTTCATACAGGAACGAAGGGGGTCGTGATCGATGGGTAAATCAGTGTATCAATTGTGGATTTCCCAAGGAAAGGACAAGTTGCGATTCCCTGTCCTTCCATCTGAACTTGAAATCACAAATAACGTACAAAATGAAACGGTAAAGGTTGCCTCTTTTGGAGAACTGACCTTTATTGATGTCCCATCGGCTAAACAAGTATCATTCACTTCATTATTTCCTAAGAAATATTCGCCAATTGCTGAATATAAAAGCATTCCATCACCGGAGAATGCGATAGCGAAAATAGAACGAATGATGCGTTCGAAGAAGTCTGTGCGGTTGATTGTAACGGGGACAAAAATCAATATGACGTGCAGCATTGAAAGCTTCACCCATAAAGAAGGATCCTACGATATTGGCGATCGTGAATTTACGATCGAGTTAAAGGAATACAAAACCGCATCGCCTAGGAAAATTAAACGAAAGAAAAAAGCAAAACAAACGAAAAAGAAAAGGCCTTCAAAAACACCGCCAAAAATGTACACCGTCAAAAAAGGGGATACGCTATGGACCATTTCAGGCAGGTTTTATGGCGACAGTACAAAATGGCGGCGTATTTGGAATGCCAATAAATTAGCGATGATTAAACGGAGCAAACGCAATATTAAGCAGCCGGGGCATTGGATTTTCCCTGGACAAAGGTTAAAAATACCACAATAGGGGGGCTGGCATTGATCGAGCTTTTTGCCATCAGAAGCGGCACCATGTATGAGCTTGTCACAGAGAGTGTGACACTTCAGGGGCAAAGGTATCAAGCCCCTCGCTCTATTCAAGCAAATATTATCACAAAGCAAGGGAGTCAAACATATTACCGTATCTCAGAAGGGGACACGGTTCTTTTTAAATGGAAAGGAAAAGAGCTGTTCAGAGGCATTGTGTTTTCTCGGACGCCTGTTGAAGGGAAACTGACCTTTACCGCATACGACATGCTTCAATATTTGGTGAAAAACCAAGATGTTTATGTTTTTTCAAAACAAAGAGCAGATCAAATCTTGAGACGGATTGGGGCTGACTTTCAAATTCCAATGACCTCCATCGCCAATACAGGTCATGTCATAAAATCACTAGTGTTTAAAAACGATACGAGCCTATATGACATGATTCTGAAAGCATTAAAAGAGACAAAGCGGCAAACCGGCAGAAACTATCAAATCTATTCTGCTAAAGGAAAGATGGGGCTGAGAGCTTGGCCAGATCCAGAGGACGTATGGGTCATTGAATCAGGTGTCAATCTCATTGGCTATCAGTACAGCACCTCGATTGAAGAGACAGCCACTCGTGTCAAGCTGCGCACGTCTGCAGATGAACAAGGGAAAAATAAGAAAAAAGGCAGCAAATCAGAGATTGTAGTGGTCGAACAGGATAAAGCAGGTCAGAGTAAATACGGTATTTTACAACATGTTGAGACGGTTACAGGACAAATCAACCAGCCGCAGCTGCAAAAAAGAGCCAAAGTACGGCTGGCAGAGAAAAAAGGCGTGAAACAAGAAGTCAAAAGCATCCAAGCGCTAGGCATTCCTGAACTGCAAAGCGGTCTTCCAATCTATTTGAAAATCCCTGAAATCAACGTAAAAAAAACGTACTGGATCGATCAGGACAAACATGAATTCAGTGGGGTGAAACACACCATGACAATTGATGTCGTTGAGAAAAATTCCATTCCAAAGGGTGATCAAGCGTGAGGTTAAGTGAAGCGATTAAACGATTAGCAGTGAATGCTGTAGACGCCGCCTCTCCAATTGATCTGGTGGTTGGAGAAGTCACGGCAGTTTCTCCTGTAAGCATCCGGTTAAATGAAAACCATAAACTGATCATCCCGGAAGAATTACTGATTTGGCCAAAGCGTCTAAACAAGGGTGAGGATGATGAACTGAAAAGGGGAGACAGCATTATGGTGCTGGCAATGGCAGGAGGGCAATCCTTCTACATCATCGACAAATTGTAAGGGAGGTGATGAACGTGGCACTTTCACCAGAGGAAGAAATTGAGGAAACAGAAGAAGACGAAGAGGTGGAAACCTCAACGACGTATCGAATAGATGTTGAAACTGGCAGACTGACAGGTGAAACCATTTCAGGTATTGAAGCAATTCGTCAATTCGTTTATATGACACTTAGGACAGAGCGGTATGCACATCCTATTTACAGTCACGACATTGGCACTGAAATTCAGGAGCTCTTGACGGATACAGAAGCCACGGATGAATACAAAGAAATGGAGATTCCGAGGCTACTAGAGGAAGCATTGATTGTGGACGAACGGATTGATCATATTGAAGAGATAGAGGTCACTAAGGAAAATGACTCGTTTCATGTCAAGCTAGCTATTGTCACAGATGAAGGCACATTAGAAATAGAGGAGGTGATGGAGAGCGATGTTTGAGGAACAAACGTACGAAGCATTAATGGAAAGAATGCTAGACAGACTGCCAGATGACATAGATAAAAGAGAAAACAGCGTCATTTGGAATGCCTTGGCACCTGCTGCCGCTGAACTGGCCCAGTCCTATATTTGGCTTGATCAAGTATTCGAGCTGGTCTTTGCAGATACAGCACAAGGAGAGTTTCTAGATCGGCGGGCTGCTGAAGTAGGAATTGAAAGAAAACCAGCGACTAAAGCGGTTTGGTCCGCAGCTATTCAGCCGGAGGATATCAATATCCCAGCTGGCTCACGGTTTTTTATTGAAGACGTCTATTTCCAATATTCGATTGATGGCACGCTAGAATGCGAGACACCTGGCAGGGTCGGCAATGGTCAATTAACAGATCAGCCGCTACTTTCACTTGATACAATCCCAGGGCTTGAATCGATTATCATGAAAGATTTGGTGATACCCGGACAAGAGGAAGAAGATGACGCTACGTTATATGATCGCTACTTAATACGTGCTAGGCGGGAGGCTGTCAGTGCCAACAAGGCACATTATAAAAAATGGGCTGAGGAAGTGACAGGGGTTGGCAGAGCGAAGGTATTCCCGCTTTGGAACGGAGAAGGGACGGTCAAAATTGTCATTACAGACGGCAATCTAGATGTTGCATCAGATCTGCTTGTTAAAAGAGCACAGGAATATATTGACCCAGTACCAGGCGAAGGAGAAGGACAAGCGCCTATCGGTTCAAAAGCGACCGTCGAAAGCGCCAAATGGCTGAATATTGACATAGAAGTAGCCGTCGAACTTCAAATGGACTGGACCCTTGAAGGAGCGCAGAAAGAAATAGAAGAAAAGGTCAAAGCGCTGTTGAAATCAATCGCATTTGAAAAGAGTACCATTCGAATGTCCGCATTAAATGACATTCTGTACCATTCAGAAAGTGTATCAGATTATGCAAACGTGTTATTGAATGGGGAGTCAAAAAACTTAGTGTTACAGGACATTGAGATACCGCGTCTGAGGCAGGTGAAGGTTATTGAGCAAACAGGATGAAATGAAAAACTACTTGCCGCCATATTTTACAGAGATTTATGAAGTCGATCACCTGCTCAAAACAGAAGCGCCAGAGTTTGAGCAATTGGATGAATCCATTTTCGATTTAACGGATCAGTTCTTCCCTTTGACAGCGACATGGGGATTGAATAGATGGGAAAGAATGCTGAAGGTGCAGCGAGAATCAGATGATTCCATTGAACTTCGCAGAGCACGCTTACTCAATATGATGTCAAACATTCCACCGATCACGTATCTTTCATTAGAGAAATCGGTGAATCGCTTTCTCAAAAATCCAAGTGCCAGCATCCGTCTGACCACCAATCGCTATCATTTCGCCTTACGTGTGAACCTAGATGATCTGCAAAACACTAGATATATTGTAGAAATACTTGAAACGTTAAAGCCGGCTCATTTGGCTTATACGTTCACTGCATTTCATCATACCGATGTACATGAAAAAAATGATCATCACGGGAGGCTCACACTGCGAAGCAGAGTGGGTTTTTTCGATCATATCCCAATTTTACTCAATGGTGAATTTGTATTAAATGGTACGTTTTATCTGAGCGGAACTCGAGGGACAACCGATGTACCTGCTCGTTTTCGGCATTCGTTGAAGATGAGAATGCCGCTTCAGCACAAGTCAGAAACCACATATCGCATGAATTATGTCATGACTGGATCGGTACATGAAACAAGGCAAAAAGCGGCACTGACATTACGCACAAAAAACCAGCTGTCACATCAAACCAAAAAGAAAATGACGTTCCGATTGCCAGTACATGTCCAAACTGAACAGGGCGGCAGCTTACTAATTAAGGATCATTACTGGATTCTCGACGGATCTGTTCCGCTCGACGGATCAAAAATGCTAGCAGCTACTTCTCAAAAAATAGAGCTATAAGGAGGATCACAATGGCTGATCAATTAACCGTAACAACATTATATGCACGTCAACAAATGGCAAAGGCAAGAGCAGAAGGAACAAAACTCACAAAAGTCGTCAAAATGGCATTTGGAAATGGTGGGACGAAGGATGGGAAACCGATTTCACTAGACGGCACTGAACAAAAACTCAAAAAAGAACTCGTCCAAAAAGAGATTGATTCGTTTACATTCATGGAACCAGCAAAAATCCGCTACACCTGCACGATCGCCGAAGGAGAACTTGCAGGAGAAGTCATCAACGAACTAGCACTTGTCGACGAAAGCGGCAAATTCACCGCCATCCGCACCATGACAGACAAACAAAAAGATGGCGACATCGAATTTGTTTTTGAGATTGATGATATTTATTAATGGAGGGGAATGAAATGGACATCAAATCACCTTTACCGTTTGAAACCTCTGACAAAGCACATGCTGATTTGTTTAATGACATGGTCAAAGTACTTCTTGAAAACGATCATGGATTAATAGAGCAGCTCTTGAAACATACAAATGATGCGAAAGTACACGCATCTGAAATGGAAAAGAAGAAATGGAATAATTCACAGAACTATAAGATCACAGCAGATAGTGGAAGACAGCTGATTAATGTATCTGCTGACGGCAGAATATTTGATGCGATAAAAGATAAAGGAACATGCACTTTTTATGCAACTGCTGGTGTGGAGGATTCTCCGGCTTCACCAAATGTCTCAATCAGAGGGCTGCAGACAGTAGGTCAAGATAATATAGGCTCTGGTTTTGCGGTTGATAGTTCAGGTAATGCTTATTTTTTCTATTATGAAGCCGGACATATGTCGATTACTTGGACAAAGCTGCCTACGATAAGAGATAGAAATAGATGGGATAATGGTCAATTAGTAAAAATCACTCAAGATAATGGAAAGCCATTTTATCATGGGTTTGCTAGCGAGACAGACTACAATACTCTTACCGAGACAGGAATGTACCTTATATATAATACTGGAGTAAACGGTCCATCGCCTTCCTATGATCGAGTGTTTTTGTTGGTGATGAGTTATGGCACTACATTGGTGCAAATAGCATACGAATCTGTTTATGGAAAAAACACATACTTTAGAGTTCTTAGACACAATGCACAATCATGGACACCGTGGGAGAAGCAAATCACGCTATCAGATCTATTAGAAGGTTCTTGGGAAACACCTAAAGAGATTAAAGCCGATTGGAAGGAATATGATCCTATTAATTTGCCAGTGAAATATCGTAAGAATCTCTTGGGGGAAGTTGAGATAGTAGGTGCTATCAAAGGTGGAATTCTAGGAAATAATGCAGTGTTTGTTTTGCCTGAAGGATATCGGCCACAGCAGGCGATGCATTTTCTAGGTATCGCCTCGAGTATAGGTACACCAGGAGTACCTCAATTCCATCGAACCTTAATAGATAAGAATGGGAATGTATGTGTGCAATCTTCTTCAAATAATGCCAATTCTACTGAGTTTATTACATTTGGTTTTAAGTTCAGTACAAGATGAAGTCAAAAGTCATTATGAACAAGTGATTATGGATATGAAAGGAGAAGTATTATGAAGATTAAGATACCTCGAACTTTTAAAACAACTGATAAAGCGCATGCAGATCTATTTAATGACGTGGTTGAGGATTTTCTTGACAATGATGTGGGTTTATTAGAGGCAATCAACCATCATATTGAAGATACAAACCCACATACGTCTGAAGCAGAAAAGAAAAGATGGAACAATTCTCAAAGCTATAAGATTACTGCTGATAATGGTAGTCAGTTAATTAATATTCCTGCTGATGAAAGGATTTTTGACGCGATAAAAGGGAAAGGAATGTGTACTTTTTATGCAGCTTCTGGAGTTGAAGATTCCCCAACTCCAGCGAATATTTCATTAAGAGGGTTACAGACAGTAGGTCAAGATAACATTGGAACTGGCTTTGCTGTAGATATTGCTGGTAATGCTTATAGTTTTTATTATACTGCTGCGCATACTTCTATTAACTGGACAAAGCTTCCGACAGATGCGGAGAGAAATAAATGGAATGAAGGCCAATTATCTAAGATCACTGCGGATAATGGAGGAGTGATTATATCTGTTTCTGATGGTGAAGATTTACTCGAAAAGTTAGTTTCTTTAGGTCCGAGGCATGGTACATTTTATGTCACAGGTAAAGCACTAAACACCCCAACAACAAGATCTTGCCGAGGTATGTATCATTTTACTTCTCAAGATAGCAATGGAAAAGGGACATTTGGATGGGTTATGGCCATAGATTATAACAACTACATGTATACGAACTATCTTGATTTAAATTTGGGGTGGCAAGGCTGGAAACGTGTTTTAACAAATGTAGAGCAAATAGAATGGAAGTTTCCGACAACAATAATAAACGGATGGAAACAATATGGCACTCAAAAAGTGCAATTTTATAAGAATCCATTTGGAGAGGTAGAGTTAATTGGTTCTATTACAGGGGGTACTATCGGTTTTGCAGTACCTGTTTTTACATTGCCTAGTGGTTATCGTCCTATACAGGATATGCATTTTATAGGGGTAGCATCTAGTATCGGCACTGGTTCAACACCACAAACACACAGAACACATATTGATACTAAAGGTAATGTGTATATACAAGGCGTCTCCAATTCAACAAACCCAAATGAATTTATCACGTTCGGCTTTAAATTCATGGCGGCTCAGGAGGGATGAAAATGAAATGGATATATAAATACGATGAAAAATTCAATTACCTTCCAGGAGAAGAAATAGAAATTGAAGAGCACGAAGACCTCCCAAAAGGATATACAGATGTAAGACCTCAAGATGGTTTGTACAAAGGTAAATACAATGAAGCGAAAAAGTCATGGTATGAGTCGGCTACACAAAAATACATTGATAGCTTGCGACCAGACCCGCTACCATTGTCAGAAATGGATCTATTAAAACAGCAAAATGCTGATCTGCTTCAGCAACTGGCAGAGTCAGAAAAGAGAGCAGAAGAACAATCAAGGAATTTATCAGAACTTATCATGCTGCTGAGGGAAAAGGAGGTCATTTAATTGGATTGGTTCCGCAGTATTTCATTGTTCTATCAATGGAAATGTTATGAAAATGAGGACGTATCAAAATTTGTTCGTTTCGAGAAGATTACGCCGAAACAATACAAAGAAATAACTAACGAAGAATATCCAACTAACGCTGAATAGGCGTTTTTGTTTTGCCTTCTTTCAGGGTGTGCAAAGTGAGGAAGTAGGTGAGTATAGTGGAAATGGATTTGACACAATATTTAATGACACAAGGGCCGTTTGCGGTGTTGTTCTGTTGGGTGCTGTTTTATGTATTAAACACAACAAAGGAAAGAGAAAACAAGCTCAATGAACAAATCGAGGCGCAAAATGATGTGTTAGCAAAGTTTAGTGAGAAGTATGATGTGGTGATCGACAAACTCGACAAAATTGAACGGAATTTAAAATAGGAGGAAACATCATGAAAACATTCGACAAAGGCACTGTGATTCGCACAGTGCTTCTTTTTATTGCGCTCATCAATCAAACGCTTGTCATGTTTGGACAGACGGTGCTGCCGATTAGTGAGGAGCAAGTACAAACCGCTGGTGAGGCACTTTATGTAGCAGGTTCCACCATTTTTACGATGGTTACAGCCATTATCGCTTGGTTTAAAAACAATTATGTAACCTACAAAGGTCAATTACAAAAAGATACCCTGAAACAAAGAGGGCTAACAAAATAATCGTTGAAGGAGAAACAATATGGTCAATATTATTCAAGCCTATATTCCAAAACACAACCGCAACAGACCAGGAAATACGATGAAGCCACTCTATATTACGGTGCATAATACCTCTAACACGGCAAAAGGTGCAAATGCGGGGAGTCACGCTACATTTGTTGCACGTTCAAGTACCGGAGTCAGCTGGCATTACACTGTCGACGATCAGGTCATTTATCAACATTTACCGTTAAACGAAAACGGCTGGCACGCAGGAGATGGCAGAGGCAATGGCAATATGAAATCAATCGGAATTGAAATTTGTGAAAATGCAGACGGCAACTTTGAACAAGCAGTCGAAAATGCCCAATGGCTCATTCGAAAGCTAATGGGCGATTTGGGAATTCCTTTATCAAATGTAGTGCCTCATAAACATTGGAGCGGGAAAGAATGTCCAAGGAAATTGCTCGGAAGGTGGGATCAATTTAAAGCTGGAATAGCCACAGATCGTACCGGCAGCAAAAGCACAAGAAAGCCAGTTCGAACAGAGAGCTTGAGTCACAAAGCACCAGTTACCAAACAGAAATCGTCAAATCTGCCATCGGGCATCTTAAAAATAACCAAACCCTTAACAAAAGGACCACAAGTCATAGTCGTGCAAAAAGCCTTATCCTCCCTCTATTTCTACCCAGACAAAGGGGCAAAAAACAACGGGATTGATGGCTATTATGGATCAAAAACAGCGAATGCGGTCAAGCGGTTCCAGCTGATGCATGGTCTTGTTGCTGATGGCATTTATGGTCCAAACACTAAAACAGCTCTTCAAAAAGTATTAAAATAAGTAAATCCCCTGTCCTTTGTAGGATGGGGGATTTTTTGTTTGTCGATTAGTAACATCGAACAATTGAACTATCTAAAATGTTGTTAATTATCTAAAGCATTTGCACCAATAAAAAACATGCATATTCTTATATATATTCATGATCATTATTGTTAAAATAAGGGTTAATATACTCTGAGGAAGGGGCTGAAAAATGTCTTATTGGCTAATGACGGCTATACTTGTAGTTATTATATTAGGCGGTTCTTTAATCTTTAAAAAGAAGAAGTCGCCTTTACAGTATGGATTTCCAGCAATTTTTATGATGGTAAGTATCATTATTAGTAGCTTTTTTGTAGGGGAATGGGAAGGTTTGGGGATGGGTGCAATCAGTGTATCTTTACTGATTGCATAGTTACCGCTTTAATTATTAACAGTATTTTGAGTTATTTTAGTGGAGAATAGCAAAGATGACAAGAAATTCAGCTCTAATCTCTCCTTAAATATGTAGATTAAAAATTATAAGTAAAAAGCAGACTAGGAAGCCTGCTTTTTTGGAAATACTTTATCAATAATAACCATGGAAAGTGTAAATAACATAGAAAGGAAAAACATGTCTAGTATTGTGACATCTGAGGTCTTTTTGATAGCTAGGAACCATAGAAGCTGTAATACTAAAGAAATTACAAAATAAGATATGTACTTAACAGTATTCATATATAATTCACCCCCTTTACTTTTGGTTTATTGTCTAATACAACAAACGCTGAACCAAGCGAGGCTATCTAATCATCCAAACATGCTACCCTTCACTGTGTTCTTTCTAATAATTTTTATGATCTCAACAGCTAATTTATTCTATAGATTTTTCTCGATCTATTTTTACGTTGCCACCTGTGATCAATTCAATACTAGTGAGGTCAATAACATTATAGCTTTTGATTCTAAAACTCGTCAATGTGTTTTAATGCCAGAATATTTCCTGCTTTATAAAGGCACAGAAATAGTTCGAAAAATGCCCCGCAGGCTCCTTAATCGTTGGGACAGCTTCAAATCTGGGATCGCAGTTGCTCATACAAGTAAAAAGCCGATTGTTAAACCAACAAAAGCAGCAGCTTCCAAGCCGGATAAAAAGTCAATTGGCTTGCCAACTGATATTTTAAAAGTAACAAAGCCTCTTACAAAGGGAGCGGGATTAAAAGCCGTACAGCAAGCCCTAGCCGCTCCTTTCTTCTATCCCGAAAAAGGGACAGAAAATAACGGCGTTGATGGTTATTATGGACCAAAAACAGCGGATGTAGTGAAACGTTTTCAGCTCATGCATGGTCTAGTAACTGACGGTATTTATGGACCAAAAACGAAAGAGGAAAATGAAAGCAAAAACAAACCCCTTTTTGTTAAACAGCGAAGGCAGGATTTAACTATATTCTTACATGTTGAATATGAGATGTTTACTGTAATATAAACCAAGTATATTAATAAATAGAGGAGTATTTATGAAGTTAAATGAGTTTGCAATTGGACAGAAGTTCGAAACTAAGTCATTCAAATTAACAAAGGAAGATATTATGAGATTTGCAGGAGAATTTGATCCTCAATATATGCATTTGGATGAGGAAAAAGCAAATCAGGGAAGATTTAATGGAATCATTGCTTCTGGAATTCAAACGCTAGCTATTTCATTTAAGCTCTGGATTGAACAAGGAGCCTATGGTGATGATGTCATTGCTGGAACACAGATGAATAATATAAATTTTATCAAACCAGTGTATCCAAATGATGAATTACATACTATTGTTGAGGTTATTGATAAAAGAGAAAAGAAAAATAAAACAGGCATTCTCACTGTATTGTTATCTACATTTAACGATAAAGAAGAAAAAGTTTTTGAGGGTGATTTATCTGTATTGATAAAACGATAAGGATTAATATCTTAAACTCATTAGTCATATGGGGCTCCTTTGCAGGAGCTCTTTTTTGTTCTATTTGAGTATTTTTAATCAAATGGCCCCAAAATGGCCCCAACAGTAAAAAAAGATGAAAAATAAACATATTAAAAATAAGAAAAACCCTTACAACAGTAAGGGTTTTGATGATGGAGCATAGCGGGATCGAACCGCTGACCTCTACGCTGCCAGCGTAGCGCTCTCCCAGCTGAGCTAATGCCCCGGGATGTTTCAACAAATATTATTATAGTTAATTCTCCCTTAGAATACAAGGGGGAAGGCTATTTTTTTATTTTTGATGAGAAATCTCTCAATTTTGTATTATGCATTATTTTTAACCTTGGGGACGACTTGGGGACGGAAATTTCCTACCTCTGAATTTGTGTTTCTCAGATGTTTAGGATCAAACTTGTTAAAGTGATTCGCTGCACTCTTTTTCATTTCATCTGTTACATGGCCATATATATCAGATGTTGTTCGGGCGCTAGCGTGTCCTGCACGTCTTTGAATAGCACTTATGCTCTCACCGGCTTCCATCAATAAAGCAACCATAGTGTGACGCAAATCATGTAAACGGATATTTTTTATTCTATACTTTTGTGTAATTCGATTCCATTTGGTCGTTGGTGTTGTAAAGTAATAGGGCTTTCCAAACCCACTGTGAAAGATGTATTGATGATCTCCACCCTCCCAGGCATCTTTTAGCTTTTCCTTCTCTCTTTTCCACATATGATAGTATAGAGACAATTCATTCATATACCAATCTGGCATCTGAACAAATCGTTTTGAACTTTTTGACTTAGGGTCTTTCACATGCGGTTTACCTTGAATGGTCTTTGAAAGAGATCGGTTTATTCTAAATCCACCAGCATCCCAATCCACGTCTAAATGCCATTCAAGCGCTAGACCTTCGCCTCGTCTCAATCCTCCTATCATCGCTGCTAAGAAATAAAGTCTCCATTTAATATCAACTTCTTCATATAAAATCTTAATACATTGAGCAGCTTCATCAGCTTCAAAATAGTTCATTTCCTTCTTCTCGTTGACTGGCAAGGGCAATCCCTTCATTGGATCAATCTTGAGGTCACAACCTTAATGGCATGGTTCAAGAACAACTATGTGACACCTAAAGGGCAGCAGCAGAAAGAAGTCCTAAAACAAAAAGGATTAACGAAGTAAGGAGCTGCCATGAGGTGGCTCTTTTAATATTAAATAGACCAAAAAGGAGACGATGAACGTGGTAAAAATCATTAAAGATTATATTCCGAAAAGCAACAAGAACCGCCCAGGAAACAAAATGAAACCTCTATATATTACGGTCCACAATACAGCCAACACTGACAAAGGAGCAAACGCTTTGCGTCATGTCAATTATGTGAAAAAACCTAATACAGCTACAAGCTGGCACTTTACAGTGGATGATAAAGTCATTTATCAACATCTCCCGTTGAACGAAAACGGATGGCATGCAGGAGATGGTCGGGGAACTGGAAACATGAAGTCAATTGGAATTGAAATTTGCGAGAACAGCGATGGTAATTTTGAGAAGGCAGTCGAAAACGCTCAATGGCTTATTCGTCAGCTGATGACAGAGCAAGGCATTCCATTGGCCAACGTTGTGCCACATAAAAGATGGAGTGGTAAACAATGTCCACGAAAGCTGCTTAATCGCTGGGACAGCTTCAAGACGGGTATTGCAACCGCTCATACGAGTAAAAAGGCAACAGCAAAGCCTGTGAAAGCGAAAAATACGTCATCTAAGCCAAAGAAAAGCACGTCTAAAAAGTCGTTTAACTTACCATCTGGCATCATTAAAGTTACGAAGCCTCTTACAAAGGGTGCGGGAGTAAAAGCATTGCAGGAAGCTCTGGCTGCTGTGTATTACTACCCCGATAAAGGTGCAAAAAATAACGGTATCGATGGCTACTATGGGCCAAAAACAGCGAATGCGGTCAAGCGGTTTCAGCTTATGCATGGGCTTGTGTCTGATGGAATCTATGGTCCTAAAACGAAAGCGGCTCTTAAAAAGGCATTAAAATAAGTAACAAAATAAAAAAGACCTCTCATCTTATGAGGTCTCAGATTGTAGAGAAACTCATGTTTTTCTACAATCTTTTTTATTTTCATCGTAATGATGATGGATGAGATTTAATGAAAAAGGCCTCCCACACACCTAGCCTAGCTTCGCTAGGTGTATGGCAATC
>Ga0209295_1000042_pt1 | contig 247668 bp, 193 predicted proteins | sample Porto_5metaG_FD_187428 | JGI IMG/M metagenome (GOLD analysis project Ga0209295, IMG submission 187428) | Marine algal microbial communities from Porto, Portugal - Porto_5 metaG (SPAdes) (version 2) | ecosystem: Host-associated > Algae > Red algae > Unclassified | place: Portugal: Porto...
CCGATGACACATTATGGCGTGGGTTCTCTGCTGTAGCGGGCAGCTGGATAGGCGGCGCGGCTAACCAAGCAGCGATGAAGGAGCTGTTTGGGGTCAGTGATGATCTGTTTGGTATGATGATTTTGGTTGATACGACCAATGCTTCATTGTGGCTGTTAGCTATCTTGGTAATGGCAAAACACAGCGAAAAGATAGACCGATTTTTGCGCGCTGATACCAGTAGTATTGATAAAGTGGTCAAAGCGGTCGAAAGCTATGAACGCGATCATGCCCGCCCAGCAACCATCAATGATTTGATGGTGATGTTTGGTTTATGCTTTGCGATGGTCGGAGTGGCGCACTTTGTCGGTGGCCAGATTGCAGAGTTCTTTGCGCCTTATAGTTGGGCTGTTCAATATAGCTTTGCCAGCTCGTTCTTTTGGATGGTGGTAATTATCACGGTAATAGGTGTTATATTTTCATTTACTAAGATACGCAGGCTAGATCATGTTGGTGCATCAAAAATCGGCACGGTATTTATCTTTGTATTAATTGCCGCAATCGGTATGCAAATCAATCTAGCCGGTATCGTCTCACAGTGGCGTTTACTGTTAATTGGCTTACTATGGATGAGCATCCATGTCGTGATTATTTTTGCCGTCGCTCGACTTATTCGTGCGCCGTTTTTCTTTTTGGTGGTTGGGTCTAATGCCAATACTGGCGGTGCATCTTCTGCACCAATCGTTGCCACAGCCTTTCATCCATCACTAGCACCAGTAGGAGTGTTTTTAGGTATTTTAGGGTATGCGGTAGGAACATTTGGTGGTTATATCAGCACCCAATTAATGCGCTTGGTGGTGTCTTAATAGCTAAGTTGTCAGTCTCTTAGCAACTTAATAGCATTTTTTGCCAAGCAGAACCCGCGTTGATGCGGGTTTTTTATTATTAAATATTGGGTGACTTGGGTTATCGTTTTGTCTATCTATGCTATTGATACGTAAGCCTAGCCATGGCCATATATGAGTACGTGTTAACCTTTCTGCTAATTAAATCTTTCTGTTAATTAAATACAGACAACTACTTAAATAAAAAAAACTAAGCACGTTAGGAACAAACAACGATTCGATAGGAACAATAACGCTATGGCGAATTCAAAAAAATTGGAAGAAAAAACGAGTAAAACAAACACAGTGAGAAATGCCCTTTATAACCCTGATCAAGACAATATTCAGGTCAGAGGCGCGCGCGTACACAATCTAAAGAATGTCGATGTCGATTTGCCTCGCAATGCACTGGTGGTCTTTACTGGTATATCCGGCTCAGGGAAGTCGTCATTAGCATTTGGTACAATATTTGCCGAGTCACAACGCCGTTATCTTGATTCTGTATCGCCTTATGCTAGACGACTGATCGATCAGGTCGATGAGCCAGACGTTGATTCTATAGAAGGATTGCCACCAGCCGTCGCTTTGCAGCAGAAGCGGGGTACGCCATCAGTGCGATCGTCCGTGGGTAGCGTAACGACGATATCCAATGGTCTGCGTATGCTGTACTCACGCGCAGGGGAGTATCCAGCAGATCAAGGAATACTATATGCAGATGCATTCTCTCCCAATACCCCAGATGGCGCTTGTCCGACTTGTTCAGGTATCGGCCGAGTATTTGAGGTCACTGAAGAATTGCTGGTGCCAGACAACACTAAGACCATTCGTGAAAAGGCGATAGCAGCATGGCCACCAGCGTGGCAAGGTCAGAATCTCAGCCGTATATTGACCACTTTGGGCTATGATATTGATAAGCCCTGGCATACACTGCCAAAAAAAACGCGTGATTGGATCTTGTTTACGGATGATACGCCAACAGTGCCTGTCTATCCTGAATACAACATTGAGCAAACGCGCGATGCGATAGAAAAGGGAGAAAAGCCAAACTATATGGGTACGTTTACCAGTGCCAAAAACTTTATTTTGCATTCTTTTGCAACCACTCAAAGTCCGCGTACTAAAAAACGCGTCTCACAGTTTATGCAGATATCTGAGTGCCCAGAATGTCATGGCAAAAAACTAAAGAAAGAGTCGCTATCGGTTAAGTTTGCAGGACTCGATATCGGTGAGCTGTCACAGCTAACGCTAACAGAAATGGCAGAAAAATTAGAAGTAACCGCACGTACCAAGGTAGCCGATAACACACCAAACCGCGAAAAAGCCATCGTTGCCCAACGTATTGCCAGTGATATTCTCTCACGTGTTGAAGCGCTGACAAGGTTAGGGTTAGGCTATCTCTCGCTTGAGCGTACCACACCGACACTCTCTCCTGGTGAATTACAACGGTTGCGGTTAGCCACTCAGATTCGCTCGCAGCTGTTTGGCGTAGTCTATGTCCTTGATGAGCCATCGGCTGGTCTGCATCCCGCTGATACTCAGGCACTACTAGGCGCGCTCGATGAGCTAATTGCAGCTGGTAATTCAGTATTTGTCGTTGAGCATGATGTGAGTGTCATTAGACATGCAGACTGGGTAGTCGATGTCGGACCAAAAGCTGGTACGCACGGCGGTAAGATTGTTTATAGTGGGACTCTAGACGGTCTTCGTGAGGTTGAACAGTCACATACTGGTCAATATCTTTTTGGCAATACTACATCTAACGCACAGTTAAAATCTAACACAAGGCAGCCAGCAGCTTGGCTTAAGCTTGCCAACATTGAGCGAAATAACATAACAGGATTAAATGTTGAGTTTCCGCTTGGGGTGATGACCAGCGTTACAGGGGTCTCGGGCTCAGGAAAATCAAGCCTTGTCAGCCAAGCGTTGGTAGAGCTTATCAATGAAGCCCTGGGACAAAAGACAGTCACAGAAGCGCCTGTTGGTGAAGCGGACTTACTTGAGCAGGAGCTTGAGTCAGTAACTGGCGGTGAAATTGTCGCTGGCATGGAGCACGTCCGTCGTCTTATTAATATCAATCAAAAAGCAATTGGACGTACACCGCGTTCTAACTTGGCAACCTATACGGGTCTGTTTGACGATGTGCGTAAGATTTTTGCGGCCACTACGCATGCAAAAGAAAACGGCTATGATGCTGGCAGGTTCTCCTTTAACACCAAAAAAGGCCGCTGCCCAAATTGCGAAGGCTTAGGGTTTGTCAGTGTTGAGCTGTTGTTTTTGCCAAGTGTCTATGCGCCTTGTCAGGTTTGTCATGGACAACGCTATGACGAGGAAACGCTGGCAATCACTTATCGAGACAAAAACATCGCCGAAGTATTAAACTTAACGGTTGAAGCGGCACATGAGTTTTTTGTTGATGAAGCGCCTATTTTGCGCGCATTAGAGGCGTTGCTACAAGTTGGGCTTGGTTACTTACGTTTGGGTCAGCCTGCCACTGAATTGTCAGGCGGCGAAGCACAGCGTATTAAACTTGCCACCGAGCTGCAACGCACGCAGAGAGGCGACACGCTATACATATTGGATGAGCCAACCACCGGCCTACATCCTGCTGACGTGTCTATGCTCATGACACAATTGAATGGTCTCGTCGATGCGGGCAATACCGTCATCATGGTTGAACATGATATGCAAGTGGCGAGCAATAGTGACTGGATTATAGATATCGGACCAGGAGCAGGAGATGCGGGCGGGGTAATCGTCGCTCAAGGTACGCCATATGACGTTGCCCAATCAAAAGACAGTCGTACTGCACCGTTTTTATTGGTGTGATGGTAGTATGTTTACATCAGTGGTGTCATTGAGATAAACATGAGTATTAGAAGTGGAATTTCCTAATACTCATTTTTTATAAATATAATTAAATACCTATGCAGGTGTTTCTTGCTGCACTTGCAAACGCTCGATTCTATCTAGATAACTATGTCCTAGCTCGGGCTCTGCCGATGCTATCCAAGCGGCATATCCTGACAGCGTATTCAAAGTCTCATCCGCGCGTAATTTGCCGCCTGTCTCTAAATTATGCACGGCTGCACGCAACATACGTTTAATTTGGCGAGAGACCCTTGGGACACCGTCGCCATTCACCACCATGCCAGTAACATTGTGCTGATTACCTTTACGAATCACGCGCGTTTTATCATTATTTAATACAAAACCTTCTTCGCGTAATATCTTATGGACTGATCCTAATAGTTGCCCAATCAGTTTATTGTGCTGTGTATCCGCTTGTTTTTTTGTGGTGCTAGTTTTAGATTTGGTTTTGGTGTCTGCAACCGCGGGCATACTAAAGGTCAAATCATCTGCATAGCGACTATAACGCAGGCCTATTTTGTCAGCCAGTCCTGTTAAACGACGATCCAAATTTAAGCAGACGATGTTCGTTAACGCAGGGCTAGTAGGCGCGCCTTGTGGTAAGGCTCTGTCTCCTAACGCCACGTAATAAGTTTTGCCATTTTGCTGCACCACTTGACGAGGCGATTCGGTACAGAGTAATGACAATAAGGTAGAAATTTGCTCTGGATAGCCGGCATGACGGAACACACCTTTGACACGGCGCCAGCTGACACTAGGAAAGAAGTCTTTCACATCAAGTTTAATGAGCAGCTCACTATTGCTATGTATTGCTGCGTTGGTCACGATAGATTTGCCACGTACAAAGCCATGAGCGGCACCATGCGTCGTTAAATTATTTAAAATATTGTGCAAAATCCAACGTTGTACAAACTTCAAACGCGGTATCGGCGACCATATTTGACGCGCTGTCCCATTGCGTTTGGCAATAGTAAACTGTGAGTAAGACAGATTGGTGGCGACCTCTCTTTGATAGCACAGTCCTTTTAATTGCGGGATGGTAAGGTTTACTGCTTCTGCTAGCTCATTGTGTTTACGCAGTAGAGGCAGTTTGTTTTCAATCAGACGATTGGCGGCGTCTTTGACATCCCATTTATCAGTACTGGTATCATCTGACCAATATACATGACGACCAAGATAAACCATGTGATGTGCTTTATATGCTTGCCAAGCAGCCTTTTTGAGACTTTTTTCTTCAGCAGCTTCCTTTTTTAAGGCTTTTTTATAGCGCTCACGTTCTTTTGGACTCATGTTATCGACAGATTTGCGATCAACCATAAAGCCTTGATTGACCAGTTGCTGTTGTACATATTGGTAACGTCCACCAGCCTGCTCAATGTCTTGCCATAGCTGCTGCCACTGACGCTCAAAAGGAGTGGGTGTTGGCTCAGGACTGATGTAATCGTTATTGCTTGCTGTTTTAGTGGTCATAGATTACATCCCTTGGTTTTCAATAAAGCCTTTGGCTTCAAATCTGGCAATATGTTGTAAAAAAGCGGCTTTGGCTTGAGCAGGTTGATTGAACGCCAGTTGTTGGCGCGTATCTTTGCCACCTATTGTTTGTTCGATGGTGATTTTTTTATGAGCAATAGTGATGTAAACATAAGCAATAGAGCTCTCTTGCGCTGCTGAATCCTGCGCCTTACCGTTTTCATTCGTATGTGGATGAGCAGCTGGTTGAGATAGGGCAGTCAAATCAAGCGTCGCTGCAGAAGGTAGTGCCATAGGCGAGCTATTGGCTGCTTTTATTTGTGCACTTTCTGGTACGTTTGCTTGAGTGTTCTTAGGTTTATTAAGACGCTTGCTTGGTACACGTTTACTCAAAACTCGAGTATCATGCCAGCTATCATTGCTTGTGTTATTAGGGTCGTACTGGTTGTATCTAAGGCGCAGCGCGATAAGATGCGCACACACACCATGAGTAAGACGATGTTGCAAGTACTGCGGGCAGCTACATTCTGCTTTGGTCACCAGTCCTTCGTCGCCTAATTGCAGCTGGCTATGATAAGTGCGTCTGTCTTCTTCGACATGAATGTCTGCACGGATAGTGATACCTTTGACAGCGACAGTCTCAACTGTAAATTTCTGCACAGCATCTGTACGGCCTATCAAATCAAAAGCCTGCTTTTCTGCTTCGTTGTGATAAGCGAACTGTGCCATGTCAAGCGGCGCTTGGGTCAATGGCCTGTAATGATACAGCTGTGTCGCCATCTCAAAGCGAATCAATCCTTGCTGCGTACCTGATAGTAACCATTGCTGCACTTGTGAGTGAGAAACAGGCACAGATTTCAGCAAAGCATCTGCTGACAGCGACTTTACCAAATCGTCTAAGGTGCTAGGAGTGCTCGCCAGTGTTTTAATTAATACAGACAAGCCATTACTGTCATTTACAGACTCTTGGTCACTGTCCAATTTATTATTGTCTAAAAGACCTTCTTCACTAGCAGCTAATATATTGTGCAATGGGCGCTTGGGTAGCAACAAATCAAAGTTCAATGACTGAGACCAGTTGGCTTGGCTAAAGCCGGTCATAGCAAAGGTAAAATGAAATCCTTTGCCTTTTAGCGTCCAATAGCTTGGCATACCTTGACCCAGTAGCGATACCGAAACGCTGTCGGTATGTGGTAACAAACGTTTTAATAGACTCAGACGACGGCGACCCCATAAGCGAATCAGCTTTGCTTGTTGCCCTTGATAGGGTTTTTGCTGTTGGCTGACTTGGCTGGTAACCGTAATGTCAAAAGGCTCTAGTATAATCACTGGCAGCTGCTGAGGTCTAAGCTCAATCAATAATCCGCGACGCTTGCCTTTGATGTCAGCATGCATGCGTAGCTCGAACAACACGTTATACAATGCGATTGGATCAAGATGAATAGTATCTTGTGGTAATTGACCTGCAGACTGTACTTGCAGCAGCGCTCTAATCCAGCTCTTGGGTACATTGATACGCTTTTCTATAATCTGCTCTTTTACGCTAGGATTAGCTACATCGCTATCAGTATCTGCTGCATCTGTTTCTGGTAGGGTTTCAAGTAGCTGTAAGCCGACCGCTTCATGACCAATGTCTAATATCGTTTGTTGATGGTCGCGAATTTTTTCAATACCGTTAAATAAAGCCGCGCTGTAATCAATGCTTGTGGTGCCAATGGTAGGTTTGGTACTTTGCTCAAAAATCTCATTGGTCAATGTCAATTGGGCATAGCAGCCTTCATCACGACTAAATACCTCAAAGCTAACGCCTTGCTCGTGCACCTGAATAATCGGATCCAAAATACAAAAGGCGAGTGGGTCGTTATCGAATAGCCACGTGAAATAATCACGTTGTGCGGTAAATAGGTTTTTATTGCTGCTAGCACGGCGCATCTGCATAAATACCGTATATGCTGAGCGGTCTTTTGGCACATAACGGTAGTCACTACTCACCACATCAAACAATGCTAGCAAACTGTCACGGAAAACAAGAGGAGACTTGACCTTACCGTGGAAGTTAACGTCAGATCGATTCAGCTGAGCAAATAGTGCCACATGCTGAGTGTGCTCGCTCGTTTGCACATCGGTTTGACTGATTTGGCTGGGTGCGGCGTAGTCTAGCTGCATCATCAGGCCGTCAGTGTTTGCCACTACTTCTGACTTTGTTTCTGACGCTTGGTCCAATTGGTTATCTATAGTCATTGACTATCTCCTTCACCCTGATTGCTTTTTTGACTACTGTCCTGACTATATGCCAACGGACGCTTTTGCTGTGCTCGTACCATGGCACGTTGCCAGCGGCGTAGTACTTTATAAGCAAGCTTCTGAATGTCTGAATTTTCATGTGCCATGAGTGTCGTCAGCCAGTGCTCGATATTTGGATCATGTAGCTGTCCAAGCGCTTCGATAGCACGGATACGAGCTGTCATCTCCATGTTGTCATTATTTGCACAATGATAAAGCGCGTCGGCATTTTTTGCTCTGATCCACTGTAGTAGCTGCTGATTGATTGGCATCTCGGTAGACGAGCTCTTATGTTTTGGCGCATTGTTTTTCAGCGCATTCTTTACCACAGTTATTATAGATTTTTGGGTAGATATACCGCTTTGTTCAATACGAGCAATCAACGTTTCTAGCAAGGTTTGATTGTCATAAGTGAGCTGCGATTGAGTTGCTGTTGATACAGCGCTCAACGTTGGTACGATGCTTGATAGTACTTTATCTTCAGCGATTGGTCTGGCCAGCAATGCTAACAGCGCTTGCTGCCACCAATCACTGACGGTAGTAGACAGCAAGGGAACAGAGGTGGTCGTCAATGGTTGACGCGCATCATTGAGCCAATCTAGCATTGTGTGAATCTGCTTAATCGCTACTTTATTGACAGCTCCTTTAGCAGTTGTAATGGTCATATGACGCATGATCAGCCAAATCAGTTGTTTGATGGTGCTACCCACTTGTTCAACCATCTCGATCCACTGGTTATTACTGATAGTCGTTGGACTGCGGTTGATGGTATCGATAAGCGTATGCCATTGCTCGCTGGCGGTTTCAAAACGCTGCTGCAATATCGCAACCATTTCTTTGTCTAGATAGCTGGTTGGATACTGAGTCAGATAGCACAGTCCAATATGCTGTGTCAGTGTGTTGTTACTGGTAATCAGCGCGGTAAGCTGTGATGCCGGCATGTCTTGCTTGGCCATAATGGCGTTTTTTAGTGCCGTTAAGGTATCGGCTGGCAAGTGTGCACCATGCTGCGTGATAAATGTTGCCAGCTCATCGATGCTGCTATTATCAATAATACGCTTTAGACTCAAGCGCTCAGTCGCTTCTACAAAGTCATTATTATGGCTTTGGATGGCTGCCCAATCATAAGGATAAATCTGCGACGCGAGACTGCCCCAAGTTTTTTGCGCCGCAGTGTAAGCCACCCTAAGCACATCACGATCTAGGTTGTTTTGCTTTAAGATATCTAACATTAATGCTTTATTGGCATCGCTATCATTCATCTGTAGTAGCCATATCGCATGTCTTTGTGGACGGAAGAATATGGCTTTATCAAGATGAATGTGTATATAGTGGCGTATCTGTTCCCAAGCAGGCGCTGTGTTGAGCCAGCGTAGTCCATTTAACCAATGGACAATGGCAGGATTGGTGAAATGGATTACAGGGTCTGACAAGTGCGATTTTAATAGCTCAAAAATATGCGGACTATGCTCAAAGTCACCACCTTGTGCAAGGCGACCCAAGGCTTCACTGGCCACGTCTTGTAAGTAGTGCTCGTCGTCTTCGGCCAGTTTGATCAACTTATCATAGGCTTTGTATAAGGTATGAACCTGTAAGTTTTTATCAGCATTGTTCACAGGCGCGCTGTCATTAGCCGCGCTGTCATTAGCCGCGTTAGCACTTTGATTTTGGTTTTGGTCTTGATTATCACTGTCACTGCTGCCTAGTAGCTCGCCAATAGCCAATACACTACAGCTGCGGAACTCTGCATCAGGGTTATAATCAATTGTGGCCATCAAGATATTGACCCCATCAGCATGACCGCATTTAGCCAGCCCTTCAGCCGCGGCAAATTGCACATCGGCGTCTTTATTGCGTAGGGCGTTTTGTAATGAAGCAATGCTGCCGTGACGTCTTTTGGCTCGATATGCCAGCGCTTCAACCAACTTAAAGGTATGGTTGGCTGGCATTTGCTCGTAGGCGAGTGCTAAAGCAGTATCAATGCGTGAGGATAGATCGCTATCGTCCGACTTCACCCATGCAAGTGATTGCAGTAGCTGCGTGGCAAGCTCATAGTCATTATGACTCATAAGGGTAATAAACAGCGACAGGAGCACTTGCGGGTCTCTTGGATACTGACGTTGTAACCAACGCGTGTCTTCACGCTCCTCCAAATAATCTTCAATTTTTTGATCGTAACCGCTGATTTTTAAGAGAGTGGTAAACAAGTATTTACGCTCTTCTTTATGCTTCTCTGGCGTGTGCTCAAACAGGTTTTCCAAACGCTGCAGTAAGGGCGCAACCAAATTTTTGTTACGTAGATCAGCAATATCCCAATAAATAATCTGTTTAGGTTTTTTATTGTGAGGGTCATCAAGTAAGGCGAATAGTCGAAAGTGCGCTTCATTGGCAACCTGTTCAGCAGTGGTGATATCAAAGTCGCTGTCTACACTGTCAAAGCTGCTCTCTAAACGCCCTTCTAAAGCATTCTTATTATTGATGTGTTGGTACGATATGAGTGCATCAGACAGTAGCTTCGAGCTACGATATTTTTCTCCACTGGTCCGAGCATCTTCAGCAAAATCAAATAAGTTATCAAATAGCGTACTGTCTGCAAACAGCACGTCATAAAACTCAACCAGTTGCTCCAGTGCTTGATACTTAGCACTCCAGTCATCACTCTTGATGGCCTGCAGCAAAAACGTCAGTTTGTCTTGACGTTGTACTGATGGCGATTGACTGTTTGCAAATGGCGTGACAATGACTTGTTTCCATTCAGCAACGATTTGAGGCAGCAGTGACTGACAATAGGTCTGTAGCCCAAGTAAGCTGGCTGGCAGATGACCTAATCGACCTTTAAGCAGCTGATAGGTCTCTTCTGCTAAGGTTTGATTATTGGTTTTTAATAAACTAATGAGTTGCTGGTTGGCGCTGCTGCTGACAGTACTTGTATCTGATTTTTCACTCTGCTGCTGTACTGTGTCATTCTCTGTGGTATCTAACAATAAACCCAAGCCGCGTTTTACCATGTCACGGTGGGGTGTGCTCATGGCATAGTCAGCCAGTTTTTTGGCAGATATGTTCAGCTTATACAAGCACTCCCATGCCAACTCACGAGTACCAAAACTACTGTGGTTTAGTAGTGGTAACAACACACGACTGGTACTGTCTTGCCAGCCTTCACCGCTATTAGCATTCAACTCTGGTGATTGAGCGGCCAGCCACATCAATCCTCGTATGGCTTGATCCGTGGTACTGCTATTAGCATAATAATCATCGCCTGCGCGTATGACGCCAATCCACGCACCAAACGCAAGAGATTGATAGGGATAATGTGCCTCAGAGCTGTCTGTTTGCACAGCGCCTGTATCTGATACCTCATTAACGGTGGTTGCAATAGGATAAGCACTTAACAATGTTTGTAGACCACGCTGCCAGTTTTGTAGTGTCTCAAAAACATCGTCTTCGTCGTCATAATACTCATAAGCGAGTAATTCAGATAAGTGGCAGATGACACTGATGGTTTGCGCACGCACTAATGGCTGCTGATGTTGAGCAAGGCTGGCGAGCTGTTGTAATTTTTCGGTACTGACAGTTGTTAGGATACTTGCTCGAATATCCGCTTTGTTTGCCGTGTTTGGCATGGCATCTGTCATCATCGTGATGACTTCAGAGTGAGCAGATAAAATACCACCCAATTGATGTGATAAATAATCACTCAAATACTGCCATGCTGACGATAGTGCTTGCTGGTAGTTGGTATCTGCTGTGGGCGATGAGTAACGAGCAAGTATATTGGCATAGACTATCGCCGTGTCGTTATCCGCAAAACTTAGTGCTTCTATCAGTCGATTAGGCTTAGCAGCAGTCGCTGCAGGGTCTTGCAAGCTATCTTGCAAGTCAGTGAATATCAATAGCAGTCTGGCTGCTACTGCATACGACTCTGACTCAAATAAAGGCTGTAATTGCCGTGCATGTGTAATACCTAAACCATGCTGTGCTTGTAGCCAATGCATAGGCGTCATCGGTGAAACTAGGTTGCTGATATCGTCTGTGCCATCTCTCTTATGAGTGAGAAAATGCTGCCCGCGAGCATCACCTAAAATAGCCAAACCCAAACTGGCTGATTGACTGATAATGTCGCGCTCATCTTTTTGCCATTTAACCAGCAGATCAATGTCCTTGAGCGAGGCTATTTTTGTCATATTTGGTGCTAGAGAATCAAAATTGGCATCAGGATGATGTAGATATTTAGCATACCACTCTAGCGCACCACACTTTGATGGGTATGCCAGTTTGGACAAACCAACTAATGCTTTGCTTACATGACTGTGCCACTGGGTATAGCTGTCACTTTTTTTACCTTGAGAAGGCATTGGCAGCTCTAGATAGTGTTTAAAGACTTGGTATGCTTGGTCGTCACTTCGCTGTGCCTGTTCTTCGTTAGCATATAGGCGTGATTGACTGGCAAGTAGTTGCGCGACTGTCAGTTGGATATCAGGATAAGGGCTGTTTAGAGCTGCGGTAATCAACTCCTCATGATGGTTGTCTTCTTCATCGACACTGCTATCATCTAAGTTATTGTCCTCTAAGCTACTATCATTAGCTAAAATATTAGGTTGTAAGTCTGTCAGTGCCAAAGCAACCGTTAATGCTTGCTTACGCAGCTCAACACTGTCATCAGCCAACATAGCTACGAGCGCTGGCATCAGTCGGGTCAACTGATTCGTGTTGGCTCTGGCTTGCACTGTCGTAAGGGCCAGTTGCTTGGTATCAGCATAAGGGCTGGCAAGCGCGTTTAGCATCACATCAGAAAACCCTAGATGCTTACTCTGTTTCAATGCAATATCAAACGCTTGCTGACGAATGGCGGCAAACGTATCTGCAAAAAACAAAGTCAAGACAGCTTGATTGGTCTTTTGACTATTAGTTTCTTCAGTGTTATTCGTTTTATGTTTCGATGTCATCGCTAGCAACAGTTGTTGCCATTCTTCTATCGCCACTTGATGTACATCTTCAAACAGGCTTTGCTGCAATAGCTTGATAATATCAACGATAGCGCTATCAGAAGTGTTTTTAGAAGCCTTGTCAAACGACTGCTTAAATTGGCGGTTTAATAGAACTTTAACCACTTCTAACCGAATACTAGTAAAAGGGTTATTTAATGCTTGGAGTAGTATGTCTGTCATATCTGACGACATCTGAGCGCTTTTGTCACTGCTTTTTGAGCCCTCTGGGGTGACGTGCTTTAAAAACAGTGCCAAGGATTGCTCGTGAATGTCTTGATGTTTAGACGCAAAACCTGTGGCTGCCCAAGACAATACACTGTCTGCCAACTTACCATAAGCCTGCATAGCGACTTGACGTACGCCAGCGTCCTTGTCATCCAATAGTGTCGGTAGGACTGCTTTGGCGTCTTCTATATTTAAATGACCGAGCGCCATTGCGACACCAGCACGAATGATGGCGCTATCCTCATGGCTCATCAGACTAATTAGAGTGCCGAATGCTCGTTTGTCTTGTAGGCAAGCCAGCGCATAGGCTGCCCGAAAGCTAATATCTTCGTGACTATTGCTTAAGCTTTGTAATAAAGGCTCTAACGTTTCATTGCTGAGCTTTACGGCCTCAATAGCAGATTTTTTAGATTTTGCGGGCTTAGTCTTTTTGCTCTTCGATTCCTGAGTGTTCTCTGCTTGCGAGATAAAATCTTGTGTAGATAAAGTTAAACGGATGGCTTCATCGGATTCTGATGGTTTAGTATTCTCCTTATTTGCCGCGGTACTATCAGCATTGTCTAGCAGTGTACCTCGCAATAAGCGGAAGTCATCAAAATCCGTCAGGGTGCGTAATGTTTGTGTGTCACCTTGCTGTTTTAGTGTCTCTATCAATTTAGGCTGAGACAATAATGAGACGTAAAATGCCGTTTGCCTAATTTCTGTATCACGATGGTTTTGTAGTAGCATCAGCTGACGCGACACTTCAAGATGGTCGAGCATATCGCGTTGATACAAGCGGATAAGTCCCGCTTGAACAATGTCTGACTGATTGCACTCTAATGCCATTAGATCTGCTTGAGGACTGTCATCTGGCAACAGTGCCTCAAGAGATGCCAATGCTTGTTTGCGGATGTTGGCAAAACTGTGTGACAGCGCGTTTCGCAAAATAGGTAAGATGCGGCGCTGGCTTGTGGCATCTTGCATGGCCACTTTTAGATACCCTTGCAACGCAGAAGCTATCACCTCTTCGTAGTAACGGTTTTTAAACGCCTCTTCTAAGTATCTAAGCGGCCGAGCGGTTGAGTCGGCTCGGTCTGCCAATGCATGAAATGCCGCAAGACGTAATTTTGCACTGTGCGCCGAGCTTAGTTGCTGCTCTAAAACGTGTGCTGTCTTATCAAGACTCGTCGTAGCGACCCACTGTACTAATTGCAGGGCTTGGTTGGCTGTGAGTGTGTCGCTATCATCAAGTAATTTTTTGACCAGATCTAACGTTTGATTGTCTGCTTGTACCTGTAGCAGTGCCAAGCCTTCTTTAAACGCAACATCACTATTGTTTGAGGTGTCAGAGAGTAGCTGTTTAATTCTGTGGTAGCCGTCTTTGATGATATAAGTGACTGGCAGTAGCTTACTGTTTGATGCATTGCTCTGAGTGATGTCTATTGGTATAAAACGTAAGCTTTGGTCATGACCTAATACCATGATGGCAGGCTTGTCAGCATAGCTTGCGACTGTGATCTGTTGCGGCTTAACCAAATCTTCTTTACAACTGTTTGGCTGACCTTTATCAAATGCCCATGATTTGACGATTTTGTCATCTGCGGTAGTAAATAACCGTGTGTCTGACACACAAAGCGACTTGATCATTTCGCTGTGTTGGCTAGACTTGGCTCTATCAACAGGATGTAGGTCGCCTTGAACATGAGTACGGTACAAGTATTTGTCCGCACCTGCTGAGAAGAAATACTGACCGACTGGCTCAAAACAAAGCGCTGTTACTCTACCTTGATGTAGCTGTTTGCGGCTGCTTAAGCTAAGTTTTGCTTCATCTGAGGCCCATTGATAGCTACTAACATCTCCCGATTGATCCGCTACAACTAGCCATAATCCATCGCTTGACGTTGCTAGTGCTGTCAGTACAGAGTCTTTATTTGTAGTTGATATAGAAGGTGCATAAGGCTCAATGATGGCAGTGCTACTGGCCTGATTGTTTTGATAAGACCATACCACGATGTGTTTCGGATATAAAATAGCCAAGGCATCTTGTAGTGGTGCCATTGCGACGGCACGGCCTATCTCACTATCACTATTTTTAGGTGTATCAAGTAAGGATTTGGCACTGGTCTTTTTAACTTTTTTTGCTTGCCAATCCGTTTGGTAAAGATGACCATCATCACTTATCATAACAATAGTGCTATCATCTGTTTGGCTAATAGCTTGCATCGCACAAGGTAATGCAGTCGTCGATAAGCTAAATTGCTCACCTTGTTGATCGAGGATGTACAAAACAGGCGCTGATGTTTGGGTTTGCTGCTGGCGAGTAATAAAAAGACTCCGCCCATCCTGTTTGGTTGTTTTTTGAGTTGCCGCTTGGGTGCTGTTGGCTTTACTGACTAAGCCAATAATTTGACCCCAATAGGGGAGTGTTATTGTTTTCATGGTGTTATCTCAGTTGAGGTGACGTCATATTTTTTGAGTATCTTTTTTGGATATAAAAGCTTGCTAGTCGCTGTTTATTTATATCTGTCTACTAGAGCCATTAAGCAGAAGTCGCTGGCTGTAGATTGTTGGATAGCTCGGGATAGCGATGCAATAGCCTTGTGACTGCAACTAGACACGCATGACGCTCCATCTTGCCTGCCGAGTGTGTAAAGGTAAATAGTGTGGGCATAATGAGCGCCGCAAAGGTACTATCAGCCAATGCCACATCACGAAAAGTCTCAATCAAAGCCAGTTTGGCACGACTTGCAGATATGGGTTTTAGCGTGATATTACTATCCGTATCAGCTGTCTGGGCAGTGCTTTTACCCGAGTAGCTTTGTTGCTTATGCTTAGTGCTGTCATTAGTATTGGGTTCTTGCGGCCCACCTAAACGCCCAGGTGGCAGCTCAAATAGCCCGCGACGTAGCAGCATTAATAACTGATCGACTTCTGCAGGCAAGTTCTCTGCTGTTTTTACTGGCTGCTCTTTTATGACTGGTTGAGTGTTGCTGCTTCTATCTTGTACCACCTCTTTATCGCTACTGGTTGGTTGCCAGTTTGGAGACACGTGACGTGACTTGTAGTGTTTCCATAGCATGGTCACGGCAGCATAACGTACTTCACGGTCTGTGCTTTGAGTCAGTTGGTATAAAGACTGCACTTCTTGGAAGTGAGCGTGACGCTGTAGCAGCGTGATACCGATTTGGCGAGCGACTCGTGCTTTGCTTTCAATCAAAGCATTTAACATATCGGCATTCAGTTGTGTTGGTTGGATATGGTAACGGCGATTGGTAACAGAAGGTTCTTCTAAAAGCGCACGTTTCAATAGCTCAGTGACTTCAGTATAAGGCGACTCAGCTATCATGAGCCATAGGGCTGGCGTTGGTTGCCATGTCGCCATCTCATACTCGCTCAGTAATAAGCCAAAACCTCGCAGCTGGCTGTTACGGTGTTGCAATAAAGGAATGACGCGCTCAGCATCGAAGAACGAAGAAGGGATAATCGCATCAGGATCAACAGGTCTGTCTGTCAACGCCATACAAATTTGTTCATGATGATGACTGAGGTAGCTGATCGCAAGCTCGCTGATAGGTGCAGTAGCATCATCTGTTGCCATATGCCACAGTGCATTGGCACCTGCAACTGTATCATCTTCGGACACTTCTCTTGATTGACCACTTAGCATCTGTAAAAATGCTGTCTCAGAGATGATTTTTAGTGCCGCACCATCAGCTATCAAACCTTCGGCTTTAACTTGCTTGCTACCTTTGCGGCCATTACCATATAGCGGTGATCCATCATCACCAATGACCAAATAATCTAGCTTGCCATTGACGGCGCTACTAATAGCACCATTAGCCGCTTTCACGACTTTTTCGGCCTCGCCACGAGTCATGCTTTGCATCTTGCCTGTGAACAAATATCGTTGACCAGTTAAGTCTACTTCAGTGGCAGCATCGCTATTTGATTCTTTATCATCAGTATTAACATTGGTACTGGAAGCGTTTGAAGCATTGTCAGTAGAGCTACCTTTATTACTGTCAAGATATGCCACAAAATCGGCAGGCAAGAAGCCTTTGTTAATACGCTCAATCGCAAATTCACGATAGAGTGCCTGCTCACTATGTGCAAGCTTCATAAGCCAGTCGAAACCTAGATCTATTGGCGCAAAACGGCGCACATCAGACAGCCAATCTCGCACATTTTCTGCTAAGTATTCATCAAAAGATAGTTGCTTTTGCCAATTCTTTATAGGTTCAGAAATAGGGGATAAACCCTGGTTGTCAGTACTACTTATAAGATTGATAATACTAGTGGACTTTAATTGTTCAATATATTCAGCTACTTGCCAATCAGGCTCATAAGCAAGCGCATGCCAATAGCTCATATCAAACGGTGTGGCTGACAGCACATCTTCATCAATCCAGTCAATAACAGTAGATTGCGACAATGGATGTAATAACAGCACCTGCCATACTGAAGCATTTATTTGACTCAAATCCAAACGTCTAAGCTGATCTAACGCAAAGTCCATGCAGTCACTGTCATCATGAGCAGAGAAGTCGTATGCTGCTGATATATCTAGTGGCAGGGCGATGCGAATAAAGTATTCAGCTCCTAACTCTTTGGCACTATAAAGCTCAGGCAGTTTTTTTATGGCAAATTTAACACTGTACCGTCTGCCGCTAGTCAATCGTTCAAAAAACCACTCAGGCGTTAAATCGCGTCTCGCAAAGTGTTTGCTGAGTTGTTTGCTAGCGGTTTGATGGTGATGCTCTGTGTCTAGTAGCTGCCCCCAACCATTGACCCCAATATCATTAACAGGATCACGACTCAAAATATTATTGATTGCAAAGGTTCTAACAGGCTCATAATCTGACATCGCCAGTAACATCAGCTCAGTGAGCGATAAGTCTTGGGCATAGCTTTTGGCATAGCCAATCGCGTATTGATAGGCAGCAGGGTAGTGTGAATGAAGTAGTTGTAGTACGACTTGATGCAAGCCCAATGTCTGAAACTTAGACTTTTCAAAATGTGGTGAGTTTTCTAGTAGCCAAACAATCATCTCATCACGCGCTTTACTGTGCGCCTTACCAGCAGATAAATATTGTAGTGTCTCACTACTCACATCACGTAATTGGGTTTTAAAGTCATGTTTTAGACTATCGGTTGCAAACTGTCTGATTGCCTCATTTTTTGCGATAGCCAGTAGTTGAATAAGTGGTTCGGGGTCTCTTTGCCACGCCTCAGAAAACGCACGACCTTTTGCATCAAATAGCTTGCGAGGAGAGCGACTGCTGAATCGATTGACGCCATAATCAAGGCTGTTGTGGAAGCAGATGTGATTAAGCACCCAGCTGCTCGTTTGCTCGGTACTGCCAGCTGTCATAGTTTCGTCATAGCTGGCGAGTACACAGACAGCAGCATCAATATAGCCAATCGGCATCTGCTGACCCAACTGCCGCAGATAACGCCATGCTCTGAGGCTCATATAGGTTTTGGTGGCTAGGCTAACCGCAGAGTTGGCGGTTTGATTGAAACGCTGTAAATCAATTTTGGCGGCAATGTGTCCAAACATCTCATAATCTTGAGAAAATTCAGCTTGCTTATAAATACGCTTTAAACCTTTCCACACGCCATAGCTGACTGGTAAAGCCTTAATAGCTTGTTTTAAGATGGCTCTAGAGTACGCGCTACCATCTTCCCACAGCGCGGTCAGTATTATGTGGATTTTGTAGCGATCTGGAAGGGGGTAAACGCCGTCGTCCGCTTCGAGTTTGGCAATCATTGCCACACGTTCTGCAAACTGTACTTCAGGGTTTTGTTCCCGAAACTGATGACTAAATATCTTATCTAAAAACCGATCAAAAGTAAGCTCATGCTCAGGTATGGGTATCTCGGGAATTGCATCAGCTTGAGTTGCCAATGTACATAATTTATCGACCAAACTTGGATCTTGGGCTTGCCAAGCTTGCTGAATTTGTGAAAATGACAGACTCATAGAAATTTGCCTTAATTTTTATTTTGTCAGTGCGCGTAATTTTGTAGCACCATAAAAGCGCGTTTCAAAGAAAATATCAAGGACTTTTGTAAGGAAATATATAGTCTACGACACATAATGTCGCGCAAAATTTTATTTGCAATTATATATTGACAATAATAACTGTTATGAGGCAAACTTAATACGTTGTGAGATTTAGCGTTTCACCGTTTACGGTGAGGGGCGACGTTGCGTCGTCCACGAGTCAAGCCATTACATTTTACCCAAGGAAGACTGTTTCAGTCCTGCTAATACCTAGATAAAGGCCCTAGTGTCATTAGCTCGCTGGCGCAATCACGCAATCGTGATTGAGCTAATGCACTAGGGCCTTTATCTAGGTGCAGTCCAGTGAGTCTTCCATGTACCAGGTCATGAGGTAGATTACACAACACTGAATGAATTATGATTATAATGTCATTCAAGGTCTTTGAATCAAAACCGGAGTAGGGCTGTTTATTCAGTCATACTCCGGTTTTTTATTGCCTGATTATTAGTTGATAATAAAAAAGCCCTTTGTCTGTGACAAAAGGATTTTCTAGCCTCGAGAATAATATCTTGTACGGAACTATTTATTATTTATTCCAATAATTATCGGGATATTCAGGCAGCTCAATTAATATATTACGTAACGCCTTTGACCATTGAAAACGGATCTCATTGAAATAATCGTCATTTTCATCAATACGGCGACCCTCAGGTTTTTCTAGACTGTCACTTTTATAAGTTACAAAATCTATTGGCATGCCGACTGATAAATTGGAATGAATGGTGGAGTCGAATGACAGCATCAAAGCCCGTGCGGCATGCTGGATATCGGTCTCATAGGTGACCGAGCGATCAAGAATCGGCTTGCCGTACTTGCTTTCGCCTAACTGAAAAAAGGGAGTGTCTTTGGTAGCTCTAATACAGTTGCCTTCAGGGTAAATCATATACAGCTCATGCGGCTGGCCTTTTATTTGACCACCCAACATAAATGAGCTGGTAAACTGACTGCTGTTGTCATCGTTAGCAACCATCTTTGCGTGATTCATGACATTACGCATACATTCACCCACCATCTGGGCAGCGTCAAATAATGTCAGTGCGGTATTCAGATTGCTCTCACAGCGCTGATCAATGTCATTCTGCAACTTGGTGAATACAGCTTGTGATGTGGCCAGACTACCGGCCGTTTGTAGCACCATCACACGTTCGCCTTCAACACCATACTGATACAGCTTTCTAAAAGTTGATATATGATCCACACCCGCATTGGTGCGCGTATCGCTAGCGAAGACCATGCCATCTTTTAGGCGAATGGCAGCACAATAAGTCATAAAACATCCTTGGTAGTGAACATAAAACGTATCAGGCTATGATAGTCGCGTGACCAATACTTGACTGTAAAGATTTTCGTAGCCACCACCCATGCGCACACCGCGTACGGGAGCTGCATCTAAGTAGTCTCTACCAATCGCGACATATACATGAGAACTTGGTTGAAACAGCTGGTTTGATATGTCAAAAGTATACCAATAGCCATCTAGCCAAACTTCCGCCCACGCGTGACTGGCCATATGATTAGCCATCTCATCATAAAGATAGCCAGACACATAACGTGCCGGAATATGCTGATCACGGCAGCAGCCCAAAAATACATGGGTATGGTCTTGGCATACGCCAGCACCAATCTCAAACGATTCAGTAGCTGTGGTACCCACATGAGTCATGTTTGTCGTATAAGGCATTTTTGCTAGTAGCTCAGCCGCCATTTTTTTTAGACTGTCATGGGTGGGTTTTTTGAGATAGGGCGCGGCAAAATCGCGCATCTCTTGTGAACATTTGGTCAAATGACTTTGTACTGTAAATAGCAGATAGGGCACATTGTTCATGTCTTCTAAACGCTCAGTATCGGTATTGATTTCGACGATACCGGATGCCTGCATTTGTAAATTGTCATGTGCTTCGTTTCGGCTGAGTGTTAGCCAGTCGTTACCAAAGCCATCTTTTTGGCTGTTGGCGACTTTTGGTAGCATGACATTCCATTGATGTGTGATTTGGTGGGATAGCTGCATCGGTGTCATACGAATGTATTGTACGCTGCGCTGCGCAAGCTCGCCGTAATAATAGTTGGTTTGATGACTGATTTGAAGTTTCATGATAGCTTCCTATTTTTCTGTTTATTTCATATGTATAGTCAATTCCATATAAATCGGATACAGCATCAGGCTCGCTTAACCTATTCTTATTAGTGCTTTTACATACCTGTCTTGTCTTATATAGGCGAGGTTTTCAAACCCTACGGAATTAACTGTATCATTAGCGCTTATTATCATTTTTTGACTAGACACCTTGACGCAAAATGATATTAAACTCTTTACTAATCAGCTCAAAATCACTAAATTTTTTCGATCTAATCATTTGGTTGGCCAGACGTGTCAGCTCGCGCCAGCGTGTGTTTTCCGGCAACTCATTGATCCAGTATTTAAATTCAAGACTGACTTCTATTGAGTCTTCTTCTAATAACACCGCTCGTTCAAGCTGCTCAAAATGACGACCCAATTGCCAAAAACAAGTCACAGTTGGATGCTCTTGTTTCATAGCGGCATTACATGCATGTAGCTGTAAGGTTGCAGCCCGATAAGTACCAGCACTTGAGAGCCGCTTAATCAGGTTATATAACTCAGCGGTGTCTTTGCCAATAACGCCTTTTGCCTCCTGCACGTTGTCATCTATCGATTGAACGATATTCGGTATGATATTTCGTTCCAAGTCAGACATCATCTGCACTTTCATGGTCTTAAGTGATTCGTTTATATCTGCATTAAAACCTAAGTGGCTGATTAAATGTTTAAGTTGGGATTTTTTGAAATCGTTTTTAACCAACTTTTTCATGACATCATCATAGTAATACAGGCGCTCGCTGTATCGACCTAGCCATATGAGATAACTGGCGGTGGAGAGCAGTAGAATCATTGGTGCATCATCTAGCGTTTCATAGCCAGCCTCTAGAGGCTGTACGCGGTCATAATAGTTGGCGTGATCTGAGGTATTAGGGTCTGATGATAAAGGCGAGCATTTATCAGATTGACCATTACAGTTTGCCTTTTTACTAGAAGGCATTAAGTTACTGTCATCGACGACCCAAGTATCCTTTATGCCCCCACCTTGGGATGAATTTACGACCAATGAGCCTTCTACCATTGCTACTCGAGTTAAGCCGCCCGGTACGATATCTACCGTTCCATCGCCATGGCTCAATATAAAGGGCCGCAAATCAATGTGCCGTGGTGCAATACCATCACTTACCGCTGTTGGGTTGGTTGATAGTGATATCGTCGGCTGGGCAATAAATCCTGCTGGGTTTTCTAGTAGACGTACACGGTAATCTTCGATTTCCTGTTTGGTTGAGGTTGGGCCTATCAGCATACCGTAGCCACCTGAACCCTGAGTTTCTTTGACCACTAGATCACCTAGATTGGCAAGTACATACTCAAGATCATCAGGTTTTCGGCATTGATAGGTTTCAATATTTGGTAGGATTGGTTTTTCTCCCAAATAAAACTCAATCATGTCGGGTACAAATGGATAGAGGCTTTTGTCATCTGCCACGCCAGTACCTGGCGCATTAATGATGACCACATTGCGAGAGCGGTAAGCACTCATGAGTCCTGACACGCCCAAAATAGATGTGGAAGAAAATGCTAGCGGATCCATATAAGGGTCATCAATGCGGCGATAGATGACATCGACCTGTACCTTACCGCGGATTCCCTGCATGTAGACCTTACTGTCCTCAACGATTAGGTCATAACCGTGAACCAGCGGCACATTCATCTCATGTGCCAAAAAAGCATGCTCGTAATAAGCGCTGTTAAAGCGTCCTGGAGTTAAGATAACAATTTGTGGATCATATTTGCTGGTTGAGCTGGCAAGACAGGCTTTGAGGCGTTTGGGATAGTCGCTAATGCCTAAGATAGGAGTGTGCTCAAATATATCGGACAATAACATCTCTGATATATTCCGGCTTTCTAACATATATGAGACGCCAGATGGTGTGCGAAGGTTGTCCTCCAACACACAAAATTTACCGGATTCATCTCGAATTAAATCAATACCACTGATGTGTGAGTATATAGGCTTATCAAGCTCAATACCCATCATCCACGGTTCATAGCATCCGCTGGCATAGACATAAGCATCAGGGACAATTCCTTCTTTCATAATGGCTTGGTCGTGATAGATATCATGCAAAAAAGCATTGAGGGCAGCGATGCGCTGTTTACAGCCAGCTTCTACTTGCTCCCATTCGCTAGCGGCGATGACGCGAGGAATGATATCAAATGGAATCATTCTTTCAATATTTTTGGCATCACTATATACCGTAAATGTCACGCCTTTACGGTAAAATATGTCAGCGGCTTGTTCGTTTAAATGATTTAGGGAGTCGATATTGATGTCATTGAGCCAATTACCAACAGACTTGGCAACAGGGCGATACTGGCCTTTGCTGTCTTGTAATTCGTTAAATACTTTAGGCGGGCTAGGAGGTTCTGAGGAGTGTTTTTGTAGTCTGTCTTTGACGGCTGCTTTGGTAGTAGCCGTGCTCTGTACCTGACTTTGGTTCTTACCTTGATTCTGTGATTGAGATGATTTTTGCTCCATAACGACCTCACGTATTCTAAGTAACGTTTTCGCTGTCATGGGTAGACTGGCTTATGCAATATACCCAATTACAGCCTGTGTCTTATCTAGACTATACAACGTATACTTAGCAATATACAACAAGTGTTAGACAATAGATTTTAAATACTCTTTCATCAATTAACTAAACATTAGTTAATTGATGAAAGAGTATTTAGCTCAACAACATTATTGATATTAGAATAGGGCGAGAGGGTAGACATGAGGCTTTGTAAGCAAATTTTAGCGCTGGCAAGCATAGGACTTGCTACTATTACTGGTATGACAGGCTGTAGTAGTGAGCCAACACAGACAGCTTTACCTGCAGGTAGCACAGTGGTCGCACTTGGGGACTCATTAACCTATGGTTACGGCGCAAATCCTGAAACAGCGTATCCTACAGTGCTAGCAGAGCTAAGCAAATGGAACGTCGTTAATGCAGGAATTAATGGTGATACATCAGCCGATGTACTCAATCGGGTTGATAGAATAATTCAACAAAATCCTGATTTGGTATTGTTAGGTGTTGGCGGCAATGATTTCCTACAACGTGTTGCCCCTGATACCACACGCGACAATATAGTAGCGACTATCGATGCCTTACAGTCTGATAATATCGAGGTTGTTTTGATTGCTGAGCCGTATTTTAGTACCAGCGCATTGTTTGGAAAAGCCAGTGACAATCCTATTTATGAAGACATTGCAGAAGCAAAAGATGTGCCGTTATACTCTAATAGTTGGTCAACGGTACTATCGGATGACACATTAAAGTCTGACCGTATCCATGCCAACGAGGCTGGCTATCAGCAGTTCGCTAAAGGACTACATGAGTATTTACAAAAGCAAGGCTTGGCGCATTAAATCTAACTATTCTTCAAAGAAGAGGCCGTGAGCGTAGAGCTTAGATGCATTACCAATATAGTAATTAAAAAATCAGAGCATTTGTCGACCAAACGCCCTTATTTTATGAGTACTTATCTAGACGATTTTGTCTCACATCACCACTACCAAACCTTCATCAGCAGCTATTTTACCTTCGCAGATATCTTTATAAACCTCTAGTAAGCCATTAACGCCATCAAGCTCTTGAATCTTTAACCACGCACTCGTTTTTGCAGTGCTATTCATGATGTAGTGCATAGAGCGTTTATTGAATTCTTCAGGGCCCCATTCTTTCATACGTTGCTGTACATGGCTTGGTGCAAAAAACTGTTGGCTACGTTCTTGAATGATACCTTCGGCATGACGTGATTCGTCCCAGTGCGTAAGACCGACATTGCTGGTATAGCGCATGTTATCGCCTAAGTGTCTATGTAGACGGCTGAGCACGTCAGTATTGGCCGACATATCCACAATTACTGTCGGCTTGCTGGCATCAATCTGCTCAAGGGAGTCATAGCTAAGCACACTGTCATAGGCATCGATTGACTCAACAAACTCTATATTACGGTTTGAGGTGAGACCGATAACGTACGGCGCATCTTTATCATCAGCTAGGCCATATGCCAAACCTGTACTGGTCTTACTAGAGGCGCTGATAATCACCACTTGCTCTGCACCAAACCAATCATTACTCTTCAATAGATCGTGTAAGCAGAATGAGGTCAGGTGCAATACGAACAATAGCATCCGCTGATCGTCATGGGCGCGGTCATAGCCTCGTTCATGATTGACGCGCTGGTATAAGTTATAGCCGGGTGGTAGCTCAGCACGATGGGCACTACCATCGAGTAAGCTGGTTTGGGTGACTCGCTTGGGTGTTATGAGTAATTCATTGGCGGGCGGGAAGTAACCAAATAAGCGCTCACCGATAGGTAAGGCATCGCTATTGGACTCAATCACCTCACCAAAACCCCAGACTGGAATAATGCCCCATTTTTCAGGCTCGTCGCCATTTGGCGGAAAAAACTGCCAATAGCGTAATTGGTCGCCCATGACGGCATAAGTAATATTATTCGCAGTAAAAGCAAAGCGATCAACTTTGACACGTACTTCACCATCGCCAAGAGTGTGTATAGGCGTTTCTTGCAGGCGAGCTTGGGTTAGGTTTGCTTTGTTGGTTTGAAATTCTTGCATGGTTATTTCCTTTTTTGTTTTACTTTATGGTCATCAGTTTAAGCATTAGCAGTTTTGGCTTGACGCGCTGCCGTAATTTGCATGATTTCACCCATGAGTTTGGGCATGTTTGCAGCGGCTTTTGGTCCTGCTTCTTTCAAACGCTTAAGAATGGCTAACTCTTCAGGTGGAGTGTCTTCGCTGGCTCGTACCAATTTGGTGAAGCCATCTAAGCGATTGTTAATCGTCCATTCACGTAGCGCTGGCTCTTTTGACCACCGCATCTGATTCTGCATTTGTTTAACAAGCCCAACCAAAAAATCCGTATCATGATTTGGGATTGGCACCACTTGGCATAACTCGTTTTTGATGTTTTCATCATCGTAATTGGCCTCGATGTGGGCGATAAACGCCGCACTAAATACAGGCTGATAGGTACGTACGGTTTGTACTATCACAGTATCACCTTTAAATACATCGTACGTCTCTGTCACTGGTACTGCCCGTGCTGAGCAGTCGATATGCATGGTGTTAGGAGTGGTGGCAATGCTGTCATCACCGAAATAAATTTTGTCAGTATCTAAGCGAGTCACACGACCTTTACGCACAATGTTTTTAATCCTACGTAACTGCTTAAGCTCTTCGCTGCTAATGGTAGCGCCATGGAACATTTGCGGGCGTACATTTGGATCAATACGCATTAATACGCCACCTTTTTCTAATCGATCAAAAAGGTCTTCGATGTTTTCAGCCTCAGCAATCGCTTCTGCTTGAGTAGCCTGTGCTCCAATAGTATGGGTGAAAAAATCACGAGAGGGCTGCGTGTTTTTACGATCGATCAGCCAAGCATCTCTTGGCATAATCCATATAATATGGTCTGGATCAATTTGATTCTCTAGTAGCCATAAAACCGCATCTATACCTGTTTTTCCGCCGCCGATAATCACGTAACCATCACAGGGTTTGGTTAGACTCGGTAAATCGTTTAATGGGCCAAACTTGACACCTTCAGTAATCTCAAAGTTTGGGGTATGAGTCGCTGGTACTGAGGTCTTAAAATAAGTACCATCAATGATTTTCTTATTGACCTTAACCTCATAGCTAGTATCAGACAGCAACGATGAAAACTTGCCGTCGCCTTTGTACTCACACATCGGGAAATACTTCACGCGGCCACTTGGTAAAAACGTGTGCTTCATGACTTTATCAAAGTACGCTATGACTTCTGCCCCTGACGCCAGCTCGGACAAGCCTTTATTTAAACCAATTTTATCAATCATACCGCCGCAAAGCTCACGTGAGCTAACGCCATAAAAAGATGACGGCTGATGCAAGGTGACAAACGAATAAGCATCGTTCCAATGACCACCTGGCTTATGATGTTTATCGACAATAATAATATTAGCATCAGTTTCTGTGAGCAGCACATCGACAAAAGCCATGCCCACCGCGCCACTACCAATGATTAGATAATCCGTTTCTAGCTGTTGAATACTCATAGCGTCCTTACTCTTAAGTTGAATTTTTATCAATACAATCAATTCATAATCGTTTGTATATAACAGTGTTATATACTAGAATAACACTGTTATAATTGTCAAGACATAGTGAGAACCTAATGGATGCCAGAACCAAAATACTAAACGCTGCATCTGAGCTTTTCTTAGAAGGGGGTGGGGATGCCCTGAGTGTACGCGCCATATCCAAGCGGGCAGGACTTTCCACCATTGGTATATACAGTCATTTCCAAGGTAAGCAAGGCATACTAGATGCGCTGTACATAGAAGGATTTAATCTCGTCCGTGAAGCCATGGATGTCATTCCAGAGGGTAGAGCAAACAAAGAGCAAGTGCTAAAGGCGTGCCTAGGGTATCTCAATGTAGGCGAGAAATATGAAGCGCACTATCGACTGATTTTTGGGGAATCTGATGCAGGATATCAGCCCTCAATCGAAGCCATTGCTGCAAGAGATAGCGCGTTTTCAAAATTGGTTCGGGTGGCAGGCTCTTATTTATCAGAAGATGCTAGCGTAACGGAACGTCGGCAAATAGCGTTGGATATTTGGGCAATCGTACATGGATACGTCAGTATCAGTCACCATGTGGTGTTCGCCGATGAACTAGAGCTAGATTGGAAGACGATGGCACTTCGTGTGGTTGGAGTGCAGTTGGATGCTATAAAGCCTTCTTAATAACGATATTGGTATATTGCTGGCAGGTGAGTGCATGCTAGGCTGAGTTATTTCAATATCGTAAGGTATAGGGTCTAAGGATAGCAACTTATGTTTGGCATTATAAAAGACTGGCGTGAACAGCGCATATTAGACAACAGCGAATTTACTCAGGCTGACTGGATGCAGGTAGCTAAACGTATTATTGTATTGGATCGCTTGAGTACCGATGAGCTATCGCATCTGTTTGATTTAGCAACGTTATTTTTGGCTGATAAATCGATTACAGGCGCTCAGGGGTTTGAGATTACCAATGCTGTCAGACAATCGATTGCACTGCAAGCGTGCTTGCCTATCTTGAACTTAGGCCTTGAGTGGTACGCTGGCTGGTCATCGATTATTATTTATCCGGGCTCGTACAAAAGCAACAGCACCACGGTAGATGAGTTTGGTATCGTCCACGAAGGCAGTCAACACCGTAGCGGGGAAGCTTGGCTGCGGGGACCTGTTATTCTTTCATGGAAGGATGCCAAGCACTCAGGCGAACGTGACGGACATAATGTCGTCATTCATGAGTTTGTCCATAAGCTCGATATGATGAATGGCCGTGCCAATGGCTTTCCGCCCATGCAACCTGATATGGATCCTGCAAACTGGACACAGATTATGAGCCGCGATTTTGAAGATTTTCAAAAACATCGCAAGTCAGGGCTTGATCGTTATGGAGCGACCAATCCTGCGGAATTTTTTGCCGTTCTGAGTGAAGTGTTTTTTGAAACGCCACAAAAGCTGGTTGATGCTTATCCGGATATTTATCAGATTATGGTGAAATTTTTTCGTCAGACGCCGTTATAAGTGGCAATTATAGAGATGGTGATAGTAAACTGTATTCAAGACAGCATAAACATATTGAAGTTGGGAATTTGAAGTGATTGACGCGATAAATAATTACATGGTAACAGTAGAAATTTATGAATATGCTGTTGTTAGAGGGCTAGTAAAAGTCTTGTTATTAAAAACCATACCAAAAACTATGTGGCACAAGATGCTATATGTATTTAATTAAATATATATAGCATCTATAACTAGATAGAGTAGGCTGCCACTTTAAACAAACCCTATAAAAGTTGTCGGGCAATCTTTTTCTACACCTTAAACCGTCCATTGGTCATTAATGATAGCCACCAAATATCGCTTGCCTTGATACTCATCAAATACCAAGCGCAATACCCGCCAGTCTATACCATCATATTCATCAGTACCTTTATAATAAAACTCTACAACGTCTGATGTTTGGTATATTTCTTTCAAGTTATTGATAGAATTGCCGTTATTTTTTAATTCATTAATATTAATACTAGCATTATTGAACTGCTTACCATCCACCCAGGTATCCAAATAAGTAGGCAACGGCGTGACCAATAGGTCGCCAGTACCGTCTCTTTCGCCCCAAGTAAATTGGATGTTAGACTGCTGTAAATACTGCGCAAATTGCCCGCGGCCAAAGACTTTATCTGACTCAGGCCGTACATAAGCGTACATCGAAAAACGAACGCCACGTGTTGGATGGATCTCATTAGTGATTCTAGAAAAGTCCTTATTTGCCAGTGCGCGCTGTATACGTAACGCTTGCTGTTTGAGGGTTTGCTGGCTGATATCGGCACTAATAGGTATCGATGAACTACTGGTTGGCTGAGATACAATGGCTTCACTAGACTCAGAAGCAGACTGACAACCCGTAGCAGCTAGCGTGAATAGCAAAAGACTACTAGAAGCTAATGTGGCAGATTTTTCCTTAAAAAAAACAGGTAATGTCATCATAAAACCATCCTTAGTACAGTTATTAGCGAAAGAAACATCACTATAAATTGTCATGGGAATCAGTAAAAAAATACCATAAAAATGCTATGTAATTGATATTTTGGTAAGTAAACCTGAATGATACGATAATACTGCAGAGTCCGAATATAGGTATGATGTAATAGTTGGCAGCACTCATAGGATAAAAGCTCGCAGAGAATAAGATGCCAACATATAAATCGCTGACATTACTATTGACCATGGGACTGATGACTGTCGGTAACGCCATAGCGGATGTATCAGAAGTAGATCAGAAACAAAACGCCATGGCTGATATAAAGATTGCGACCATCACGAAAATGTACCAACAAGATATTGATGACCAAGGCATGAGTCATCCTGTAGTGCTGCAGCAATATGCAGATGCTGACTTGCAAGCAGCTATGCAACTTGAGCAAGCGTATTTTGATAAAACTCAGATGTCCTGCAATATAGATTACGATGTACTTTGGAGTTCGCAAGATCCTGATTATACGCAAGACAAAAAACTTTCAATCACTGATCAAGGATTGGTTCAGGTCAGCTTGGCGCAAGGTAGTGATATTTATTATGAATTGTCATGTGATGACAATGACAAAACTTGCCAAGTTTCAGATGTGGTTCTAGATCAGGATGGCAAAACGTTGCGTCAGCATTTTCTTGAAACTTGTCGTTAATAAAATTCCATAACTAATATTAAATCTGATATCAGTCATAAGAATGACATGGTATAGATGGTTTTTCGCCTGACTACTAAAACCGTTGGTTTGTTTTCGCATAATGTATATTATGTTAAATGAAGTCTACGGACAGTAGCTAATGATGGGTTCATGTTGTTGCGGTTAAATAATAAATGATAGCCTAGCTTGATAAATCATTATATATGAATAAGTATTTCTATTGTTTGTTAAAGCTCTATAAATTAAATGGTCCAATGAATGCATTCTACAAACTGATAACGCGCGAGGTACAAACCCATAACGGTTGAAACTATAAGTTTTTTACTATTAATGTATGATTAATATCACTTTGCTAAGGTTAGATTGGTTTATCTAACTTTGAAACGACAGTTTTTGATGCTAGAGATAGAGTTGTCTCGCTTTCCCATAAAATGGTCTCACGATTATTAATATTCATCTTTAGGAGGATACTATGAGTACTCAACCAACAGAAAACTATACGTACATTGATGGACATAAGATTGCATTTTTGGAACAAGGTTCAGGTAATCCGATAATCTTGCTGCACGGGATTCCCACCAATAGCCTTATGTGGCGAAATATTATTCCAGAACTTGCAAAGAAACATCGCGTTATCGCCCCTGACCTTCTGAACTATGGTCAATCAGAAAAACCAAAAAATGCAGATGTGTCCATCAACGCCCAGAGTAACATGATAGTGAAACTCATGGATGCTCTAGGTGCGCGGCAAGCTGATATTGTTGGGCATGATATAGGTGGCGGTATTGCTCAGTTAATAGCAGTCAATTATCCAGAGAAAGTTCGCAAACTCGTTTTGATAGATAGTATCTGTTTTGATTCATGGCCTATTCCAGAGTTTGAGCCGTTACAGGAGCCTGGGGCTGAGTCGCAAATGAGTCTAGAGGAATTTTTGGACATGATGCGAGGCTTTCTACCAAAAGGTGTCCAGGATAAAAGCGTCATGACAGATGAGCTGATAGATATGTATCTTGAGCCTTGGTCTACTGAAGATGGAAAACATGCTTTTTTTCGCAATCTTAGCCGCTTAAATAAAGAATATACTCAGGCCATTGCTGATGAGCTTAGTGAACTTCCACATCAGACGCTTGTTTTATGGGGTGATCAAGACCCTTTTCAAAAACCGCAATATGCACCAAAGTTAGCAGAAGCTATTCCAAATGCAGAACTTGTCTGGATCAAAGATGTGGGTCATTGGTTGATTGATGAGAAGCCTGCTGAGATTGCTGAACATATCAATAATTTTATTAGCTAAAATACGATCAACATGAAAATAGCTAACCCACCGCTGCATCATATAGTAATGGTATAAAAATACATTACTATATGATGCAGCGTCCCTATTTTATCATTCGTATTGTAGAAAATAAGTTTCTTATTAAGTCAATCATCACAATCTTCAACACCCCTACCCATTTCTATTCTTCAAACCGACACATTGACATGACGTCATAAGATAACCCAAAACAACGCGTTTCAAATTTGCACAGAGCAGTACTATGACCCTGATTTTTATATTCTGTGCGAGTACAGGAGCATGGTTTTTGCATTAGAGTCTCTTAATCACTTACCAAATAAGCGATTGAAAGCATCATTGTGCTTCATTATCTATCAAAATGACTAGTAAAAATGCCGTGTAACCCTTTCAGTGCATGGCCTACTCAATATTTGGTCACTATGCTATAATTATCCCCAAGGTTCACTTGAGGATAATTACGTCTTAAAAACCATTAAATAAAAGGCTTTACTAATAGTTTTAGCAAATTCCAGTGTCCATGGTAGTGTCCAATACTTCTATGTTTTTTTACAGAAGAGACTTTTTATAAGTCATCAATCATAAACCTATCATTAACCTTAATTATCATATTACGGATATACATTATGGCTATCGACACTGCAAACGATATCAACAAGCTAGAATGCCGAGACAAAGATTATTCTGTCAGTGTCTCAGGTGTGGCTGGCTTAAGTCTTCGTATTTATCCGAATGGCAAAAAGGAATACTACTTACGTTATTCCCATCCACATATCAAGGGCAAGCGCCCTAGGATGATGTTGGGTAAGATTGAGGATGTCAGTCTGCATGAGGTTAAGTATAAAGCAGACACCATTCTTGATATGGTTGCCAAAGGCTCTGATCCTAAAGCTATTCAGCAAAAAGAGCAAACCAATAAATATACTCACCTAAAAAATGCACCATTTTCTGAAATTGCTCAAGCATGGCGAGAACACAAAACAGCAGGTCGCACTCAAAGTAAATCTAAAAAACCGTCATACAGTGAGTCAACCCTCAAGTTCTGGGATTTATGTCTAGGATATATGTGTCAAGAAATTGGTGATTTAAGAATGGACGATATCACTAGCGAGATGATACTAAGTGTGTGTGAGTCGATTCAAAACAATGAAAACCAAGCGACTTTCGTTGGTGCAAGCACTCGTTTGTATACTGAAAAAGTGTTTTCATTTGCTGTTGCTCGAGGGTTGTGCGATAGAAATGTGGCTGTCGATACCCGCGGAGAGCTCGCGCCTGCCAACTCAGGCAATCACTTGCCAGCCATTACCAAACCAGATCAGTTTGCGATTCTTCTAAAAGACATGGCAAAATTTAAAGGCGCGAGTAAGGTAACATTGGAGGCCATGAACCTATTGCCTTATGTGTTTGTGCGTAGTATCGATCTGCGCTCGATGCGTTGGGATAACATCGATTGGGACAGTAATACATGGGCGTTCTCCCCGACCAAAGGCGAAGGTCGTGACGATATGGTCTCACACTTAGTTGTCCCTTTAGCCACACAAGTGATTTCTCGATTGCGAAACATTCAATCAGTCACAGGGCATAAGGAATATGTATTTGCATCGATGCGCGGTTCAAGCAATGCTTATATCAGCAAAGCAACATTGGTGCAGATATTTCATCGACTTGGATATAAAGACGTGCAATGTGCGCATGGGTTTCGAGCATCCGCTAAGACTTTGCTCATGGAACAACCTGAGCTACGCTATTCTGACATCGTCACAGAATTACAACTAGGTCATCGTATCAAAGACACACATGGCGGGGCTTACAACAGACTTGATGAAATCGATACCAGAGTACAGATGATGCAGGATTGGGCAGATTATATAGATGACCTACGGAATCGTTAAAGAGAGTTACTTGAGATAAGAACAGAAGCTTTTATAAATAGCGAACAGTATTGCAAAAGCCGATTGGTAAAAACAAGCAGGCCTCACCTATTTATGTTAAATTGCAAAAAACCATAAGGATATTACGCATAAGATAGCCATAGTATCGTATCCATTCATTTGATAGGAAGATTGAAGATGACACTAGATAACAACGTACTACGTAAACGCACCAGCTTGTTGGGTTCATTGCTAGGCGATGCCATTTCTCGCCAGTCTGGTGAGCAGACGCTAGAGACGATTGAGACGCTGCGCAAAGGCTTTATTCAACAACGCCGTGAGCCTAACGAGGCACACAAACAGCAGCTCATCGATTTTATTGCCTCTTTGGACAATCAAACCTTAAAGAATGTCATACGCGGCTTTTCTATCTATTTTTTCCTAGCCAATCTAAGTGAAGAGAACTATTTGCGTGAGCAGCGTCATGCGCAGCGTATGCAGTCTGAGCAAAGCTGGGAAGGCTCGTTTCGCCGTACGTTGCTTGAGTGTCGTGAACGCAATATTGAACCTGCTCAAATGCAAGAGCTGATTGATCAGCTGAAGTTTACACCTGTATTTACGGCTCATCCTACCGAAGCGCGTCGCCGTACAACGATGAATATCCTACAAAGCCTATTCACTCACAGCGATGCCTTAAACGATCTGACTGAGAACAGCTTTGCTTACGAGCAGGCCAAAGAACAAACGGCGCAAACGATTGACTTGCTATGGTCGTCTGATGAAGTGCGCACCCGTAAGCCATTGGTATATGATGAGATTAATAACGGCCTACATTATTTTAACGCCAGCTTGTTCAATGCCATTCCTAAAGTATATCGTAATATCAAAAAAGCCATTGTCGATATCTATCCAGAGCTCACAGACTATCCATTGCCTGCCTTTATGAGCTTTGGGTCGTGGATTGGCGGCGATAGAGATGGTAACCCTTTCGTGACTTTTGAAACCACAGAGCTTGCCGTATTGATGCATGCTGATACCGTGCTGCGTCACTATCAAGTGCTACTCAAAAAACTGCGCCGACAGTTAATTCATAGCGACACTATTGTCACTGTCTCGACTGAAGTATATGACAAAATTAAAAGTTACGATGAGCTCGATCAGCGGGTGTTTGACTATAACCTAGATGACTATCGCAATGAGCCATATCGTCGACTGCTCTCTATCATTCTGACTAAAGTTAAAGCCACCAATCGCCGCATTCAAAGCAAAGGCACGGATATCGAAGCTGAAAAAGATGCCTATGCCAATCCAGAAGAATTACTAGAAGACCTGCGCATTATCCGTCAAAGTGTCAATACACACGATACGGCACACAGCGATGGCTTATTACTCGATGTGATTCGTTTGGTCAAAACTTGCGGTTTTCATTTGGCAGCGCTCGATATCCGTCAAGAGTCGTCATACCATGGCGAAGTAATTGCTGATATCTTTGCCAGTGCCTCCAACCTACCTGATTATCAAACACTAAGCGAAACCGAACGACAAGAATGGTTGACGCGCTTGCTAGAAAAACCAGGCACGCCGCTCATCTATGCTGACAACCTGACAGACAAGACACGTGAGCAATTGTCATTGATGAATTCAGTCGCTACCCTAAGAAAACTGGTAGGACAGGATACTTTTGGTAGTTATGTGATTTCAATGACCAATAATGCCAGCCAGCTACTAGAAGTATTGCTACTCATGCGATTTGCAGGCTTGTGCAGCATTGATGACGAAGGCCAGTTATCTGCTGATTTACCAGTGGCACCATTGTTTGAAACCATCGAAGATCTCAAAAATATCAATAAAATCTTACCTGCCGTGTTAGACAACCCGTTGTATCTCGGATTGCTACAGAACACCGATAACACGCAAGAAATCATGCTGGGTTATTCAGACTCATCAAAAGACGGTGGTATTATCACCTCGGCATGGCAGCTCTATAGCGCGCAGCAGACCATCAATAGTATTGCTGAAAAGTATGGCATCAAGACGCGTCTATTCCATGGTCGTGGTGGTTCAGTGAGCCGTGGTGGCGGCTCAACGCATAAAGCCATTGCTGCACAGCCAGCTGGCACGCTACATGGTCAGATCAAAGTGACTGAACAAGGCGAAGTGCTGTACGCCAAGTATGCCAATACTGACACCGCTGTATTTGAGCTAACCATGGCTATTACGGGTACACTCAAAGCCTGCTCGTCCAGATTTGTGGTGCAACCTCCTGAGTTACCAAATTATGAAGCGCTATTTGCACGCTTAGCAGACGCAGGTGAACAACGCTATCGCGAGCTGACCGATCATACCGAAGGGTTTTATAAATTCTACTCCGAGGTCACCCCAGTACAAGAGATCTCTTTATTAAATATTGGCTCACGTCCTGCCCATCGCAAAAAAGGTCTACCAAGTAAGACCACACTGCGAGCGATTCCTTGGGTGTTTGGTTGGTCGTTGGCACGCTTTACCCTACCTGCTTGGTATGGTGTCGGTAGTGCGCTAGATAGCGTTAAGGCTGATGAAGCATTGATGAAAGAGATGAATAAGCATTGGCCGTTTTTTAGCGTGTTTATCAGTAATATCGAAATGGCTTTTACCAAAGCCAATATGAATATTGCCGAGGCCTATAGCCAACTGTGTGATGAGGAGCCGTTACGCGAAAAAATCATGACAGCGGTCACCGATGAATACACGCTGACCAATTCAGGCTTAAACTCTCTGCTTGAGCAAGACTCTTTGTTATTTAATCAGCAAAACCTTGCTTCATCCCTGCAATGGCGAGACGCTTATCTAGACCCGATCAACTACATACAGATCGAGCTATTAAAGCGCGCTAGAACACAAGAGACAGGAACGGCAGAGACGTTGAACGATAGCGATCTGAACGTTGAAGATCCTTTGATTCGTAGCATCAATGCCTTGGCTGCTGGTCTGCGTAATACAGGCTAATCAATCACTACTGTGGCCAAAAATCGCTATGATTTTTAGGTCAATGCTCAATTAAATACTAAGTTTTGATATTAGATTTAGATATTAAGCTTCAATGCTGAGTTATTAAATACTGAGCTATTAACGGAGTGATTTTAATGAATAATATTTCATTAAAATCACTCCGTTTTTTGTTGTGTCTAACAATTTAAGGAAAGAGGTACTAAAAATCACGCTCATGCTTATGTTAATGGTTTTGTTCGTATTGCCCATTAGATGATTCGTAATTCAGTGTTTGAATAACCGATTCTAGGAATATGCCGTAAAATGCATGTTACTTCCTGTTTATGTAGGATCTACTCTAATGAAAACGATGCAATCAACACCATCGCTAGGTACCACATCCGCAACTGAGTCAGAGGTTCATATAACCTCTGTTGCGCTTATCGACCACGCCATTCAGATACGCTGGAGTGATGGTATTGATAGTACGTATCACTATATTTGGCTACGTGACAATTGCCCCTCAGCTTTTCACCCTCAGACGGGCGAGCGCAGTTTTGATTTGCTGAGTATCTCAAAAAATATACATCCGCTAACCGTCTCTTTTGATGAGACAACACTGACGATTGAATGGTCAGAACAAGAGCATGTCAGTCACTTTGAGCAGCGCTGGTTGCGTGAGTTTGACTACTCTAGTGCATTGGCCAAGGATCATAGCAGCCCTTATATCAGCTGGGATGGCGCGTTTGTTGATCACATTCCGATGTACGATCAATCAGATATCATGACCAGTGACAGTGCTTTATATGAGTGGATGAGCGCGCTGGATAAATATGGATTGACCATCATTGATAACATGCCAGACGACTCTGACGCTGGTGTGCAAACAGCCATGCGAGTGGATTATCTACGGCAGACCAATTTTGGTATGACTTTTGATGTGATATCAGAAAAATCGCCGATTAATTTGGCGTATACTTCGCTCTCATTGCCTCTACATACTGATCTGCCAAATCAAGAATTACCGCCAGGGTATCAGTTTTTGCATTTTTTAAGCAATGAAAGCATCGGCGGCGAATCTACGTTTGTAGATGGGCTAAAGGTATTAGAAGGGTTACGAGAAGAGCAGCCTGAGTATTTTCGATTGCTGGCCAAGTACGCCATTCCCTTCCGCTTTCACGACAGCGCTCATGATATCCGGGAACACCACCCTGTCATCAACCTAGATAACTTTGGCAATATTGTAGAGATCAAATACAACGCGCACCTTGCCGATATTTTTGATTTGCCAAGCGATATCATGCACGACTACTATCTTGCGTATCGGGAGCTGATGGCTCGACTAAAAGATGCACGCTATAAAATCGAGCTAAAACTAACTGCTGGTCAAATGGTCGTTTTTGATAATCGACGAGTCCTGCACGGGCGTAACGCCTTTGATGAAAATGTGGGCGAGCGTCATCTCAAAGGCTGTTATGTTGACCGCTCAGAATTTAAAAGCCGTTTACGAACCCTTAAAAAGCAACTGGCTTAGTATTCTACATCAATGTGTGATACCAAGATAAAGGGTCACTCATACAGCTAAAAACCCATCTATTACGACTAATACATCATCCGTATTAGTCGTGATTTAATTACTGTTTAATTATGGTTTGGTCGTGGTCTTAGTCATGCTCAAAACTATCAAGTAGCTTTACGCCCTTTCACAAATAAAACAATACCAATGATGACACTTGCCACACTGCACAAGATAAACACATTGTGCGCGCCGCCCGGCATATACTCCATAAATGAGGTAAAAAACTGACCTGAGAATACGGCCATTGTAAAGTAAGATAAGTTACGACCACGTACGTTGGCAGCGCTCAACTCTACAGTCATATGGTTTAATAGCGGAATACTAAAGCCAAACCCGATGCCTATCAACAGCGCCCCTAACACCAATATCAACGTACTGGCTTGCGTAAAGCAGATATATGACAGTGCAAATGCTAAGAAAGCCAATGCCAGCACCTTGGGCTCATTCAACCATTTTATCATCTTAGGCATAAATCCTGCCGTAACGACCGCCACCAAAGAGATAAAAGCAAGCAGCTGACCAATTTGCGATTCGTTATAGCTGAGCGCATTCATGGTAATAGGCAGCAATACGGTTGAAGTAAAAAATATGGTCATCGCTAAGGTTGAGATGAGATATACGTTTTTTAGTGACAAGCCGCTAATAATGGTTTTGCTATCATCTTGGACAACCTGCTCGCTCTCTGTATTGGCTGTATAGTTTCGTGGTACGAACAATAGCAACATGGCTAAAAACACCCATGCCAACAAGTAAATCGATAGCGGTAATGCCCAATACTGTGCGGCCAGTAAGCCTCCTAAAAACAAGAAAATAACCCCGCCCAGCTCAATGGCCATCCCTTGTTTGGCAATCATCTTAAGACGTGCTTCTCCTTGATACCAGGTAGAGATTAACACTGTACAGCTCGCCATGACGACCGCCGTGATACCACCTAATAAAAAGCGATTGCTAAATACGGGTATTGGGCCATGTAAGAGATAAGCACTAGCGCCAAACAATCCATATAAAAATAAGCCAAGCATTAAAAGCTTATAAGCACCATATTTGTCAATTAATCTACCAGCTAATGGCGCAAATACGACTGCGCCCAGTGATGGTAAAGTGATTAAGAGAACACTATTATCGGTAATGCCCAAGCCCGTCGAAATACTGACTAAGCCAGGTGCCAATAGCGTGCCCACCATAATGGTCAAACTAGCAATACACAATAAGGTAAAGCTGCCCGCCGTTTTTAATTGGTTCATATAGATCCTTAGTAGATTTTGATGTGACAAAGTCAAATCAATTCATCAATATCTATGTACAGTTATAAGTTATTTTTTTGCAAATGCATTAAAGGTTGCGCTAATGATAAGAAAGACAATACTAACCATCACCACTCCTGGCCATTGATATAAGGCAAAGGCTTTGACCCCTGCAATAGACCCAAGCGCTCCACCTGTATAGTAGCCCAACATATAGATACCGTTTATACGGCTTTGTGCGGCAGGATTAATGCTAAAGACGCGAACCTGATTGGCCACTTGGGCGCTAAAGACAGCAAAGTCGATTAAGATAATACCGACAATCAATGACCACAAATTACCTGCAAATAAGCCTGTAATAGCAAACCCTGAAACAGCGAGTGCCAACGCACCCATGATTAAGGTTTTAGAGCCTAGCTTGCTGACCCACTTGCCAGAGGATTTTGCCCCTATTACGCCTGCCAGTGCAATCACACCAAACAATCCTGCTTGCTGTGCATTGTAGTTAAACGGGGCATCACTCACATAAATCGCTAGCGTTGCCCACAGCACATTGAATGAGGCGAACCAAAATGCGCCTGCCAAGGTGAATTTCTGCAGGGACTTATGTTTTATAAATAGTGATAAGCTACTTTTGATGAGCGGTACATAACGTAGCGTGGTATGCGGCGTATTGGTCGGCAAAAATACCCGTAGTAGCACTCCAAACAACGCAGCAAGTGCTGCAGACATCACAAATACGCTACGCCAACCGAACTGCTCGCCAACAAACCCACTTAATGTTCTTGATAACAAAATACCAATGGTCAAACCCATCATCAGCGTACCTAGGGTTGCGCCTTTGTTCTCAGGTGACACCATTGAAGCCGCAAACGGTATAAGCTGCTGGGTAATATTGGCACTAACACCAATCAAAAATACTGACAGTAGTAGGACTGGCAAGCTAGGTGATATAACGGCAAACCCACATGCAGCGACCAATAAACATGACAATATACCAATCAGACGTCTGCGTGCTATAGAGTCGCCCAGTGGTGAAATAAACAGTAAAGCAAAAGCATAACCAAACTGCGTCAAAGCCGGAATACTACCCAGTTGTGATTCGGTCAAATCAAATTCAGCACCAATGAGTGGCAAAATCGGTTGGTTGTAGTATAAGTTGGCTGCCGTTGCAGCGATGGCAGCGGTCATTAGTAGTAAAATAAATCTACTTAATGATTGGTTTTGTACCGTTCTATTCATGTCTATCTCGACTTAATAAATCATATAGCAAGTATAAAACGTATTAATTCATAACAAAAATGATAGTATATGATTGAATCAATGCAAATAACGTATAGATAGACAATGAGCCACGTCTCAATGACAATGACAAGGCATTAAGCATATGGACATAAAAGTACTCAGAAGCTTTATGACTGTGGCCAAGCATCAGAGCTTCTCAGAAGCCGCACGTGAGCTGTATACCGTACAACCAGCCATCAGTCGACATATCTCATCATTAGAGACAGAGTTGGGCGTGGTATTATTTAATCGCACTTCTCGTGACGTCGCTATCACGCCTGCTGGCGAGCAACTGTTGAAAGATGCTGCTGTTATTTTGAGCTTGGCAGAGCAAACAAAAACACAAGTAAAAAGAGCACATGATGGGCAGATAGGAACACTAAATATTGCACATTTAAGCTCAGCCTGTCTGACCTTTATGGCAAAACTGGTACGTCGCTATAAAGCAATGTTTCCGCACGTACATGTGACATTGTTTGAGATGACGGTGACTGAGCAAATAGAAGCGTTCAATAATGGACGTATTGACATTGGTTTTTCTAGGCCATTGCCGAGCGCTATTGCCGATGACTTTATTAGCCACAGTATCTATATCGATAAGTTGGTAGCAATCGTCAACCAAAGCCATGCTCTAGCCGATCAACAAACCATTGATTTGGCGCAGCTAAAAGAGGATAAGTTTATTATTTTTAATCGTGATGAGGCTGTTGGATTGTTCGATGAAACCATCATGCTGTGCAAACAAGCTGAGTTTTCGCCCAATATTATTAGTCAACCTAAGCACATGCAGACATTGGTCACCGAAGTAGCGGCAGGTTTAGGCGTGGCGATTGCGCCTTATTGCGTGCGCAAGTTATATAGCGAGGGCTGTCACTTTATGATGCTCAATAACGTCAGCACATACATACCCGTGCATATCCAATACAAGCAGACCAATAACAGTGCAACGGTTGCCGCTTTCGTAGCGGTTGCGTTAAATGCAACAGACGACATACAACAAAGTATGGCGTATTAACCCACAAAAAAGCCCCATTTCTCCTCTCTAAACATCAGAGAGAAGGAATAGGGCTTAATATTGTTCATTTAATTATTTATAGCGTTAATAGCAGCACTAGTAACTGGATACACGATACAAGGTTTTATATGCTTCTATTCTAAAGTCTTCAGCGCTGATAGCAGGCGTCATACTATGTGTACTGTACTTGGCTTGTATAATCTTTTCTTCCTCACGAAATAGCACATTTTGCGCTTCTTGCTTAAAGTCATAGTAGCTAATGACAGGGGCGTTTTCATGATTATCAGTAACTATAGGTTGGCTTGATTGATTTTGGCCATCCGAATGCTGCTGGGCAGTCGGAGTAGCGTTAGCCTCTTTGGTAATGCTACTGACTATTAAACCCTTATTAGTCGACGATGCTTGAGATAGCGTGGAAGATATACGATTAGACATATAAAAGGCAGATAGCAGAACGATACAGATTATACTGATAATAGCAAAAATAAGACTACGAGGTCTGATGCTTTTTGGCTCGATATCATAATTCACGTTTTCTGTTTTATTCATAGTGACGTACCATATAATTTATATTATCAATGGCACATACCCGCGCCTTTTACATAATGATACGAATTTTATATTGTATTGCAACAAATTTTGGTACGAGCGTCTTGAATGGATTGATAGACGGTTATCTAACTCTTTAAAATCGTGGTAAATGTAAATAGTTCAGTCATTGGCTTCGCGGTATAAGGTAGTCTGTGACTCTTGTCTAAAGTCTTCATAAGTTATAGCAGCTTCCTCAGTAGCCATAACAGCGGCATCACTCTCTGGTATCGGATCTTTAATAGCTGACTCTGATTCACTAGCGGCTGGTATGTCCTGTTTATTGTTATCTAAAGTATCTTTTTGAATAGTAGTTGGTTGGGAGCTCAAAGGCTCAACATTATCCATAGTTATTTGACTATTGGTAGACAGTGCTGGCTCAGCACTGACAGTCGGTGTATTGTCTGTCTCCACACTACCATCAGTACTGTTATCTATCCTATCAACAGCAGAAGTGGGTAAAACTCCCGAAAATACAAGCACTAATATAATAGCAGCCAATACGATTAAACCAATCGCTATAGCTATAATGAGAGGTTTCTTGCTCTTAGTCACTTTATTGTCTGTGACTGGCGCTTCGATAACTGATTCAGACACATTATCGATGTTTAAAGAGACGTTTAAAGAGTCATCGTCTGATATATCATTTATGATAGATTCACTATGGTCAATCGTAGAGGGTGACTCTGTTTGATCGCCCCTATTTGCATCGTTGCCATCTACATCTTCTAAGTTTTCGGTGTTTAAATTGACATCATTGACATCAATACTAATACTGTCGCTATCATTAGCTATACTTAGCACATTATTTTCAGATAAATTTTCAAATACTGTATTTGTATCTGATGCTTCAGAGGTGGTGTTTGATACTGTGGCATTCTCTGTTTCTAGCAATAATTCTTGCTCACTGCTTTGATTTTTAGACGGTTGTAACTCTTCTGTGTTCAAGGGTTCGAAAGCGGCAAGGTTTTTTGCACTTTCTAGTATCTCAAGATCAGCTTGATCCTTCTCTTCAGAGCCATGGACTCGATTGATAAAGCGTTCGTAGATATCATTGTTGTTACGCTTACGCGACTTTTGGTCAATAATTCTAGACAGTTTTTCTTCAAAATCGGTGCCCGCGTCTTCTTTTTTGTCACTCATAGAGTAATACCAAACCAGTTTTTTACTGGTATTAAATGATTGCTAAAATGAATTTTCTTACTATATTGTAACAGTGTTATTAGTTATCAATATAGTTGCTCAACCCCTTATCTTCAAGCACAATTTATAGGATAGCGCTAATATTGATAAGAACCATTCTAAACAATATGATAAATCAACCTTAAGAACCGATCTATGTGGAGATAGCATAGGCTATGACAGGCTCAATAGTATGGATTTAAAACAGCTCAATGCATTTATCGCGGTTGCAAACTTGCGCAGCTTTAGCGCTGCTGCTACTAAGACAGGACTGTCACAGCCGAGCCTGAGTCGCTTGCTAAAACAGTTAGAAACTGACATGGGCGTGGTGCTTATTGATCGCTACCACAGGCCACTACATCTGACTGAAGCGGGTAGTTTTTTCTACGATAAAATAAGCACGATACTGACCGAGATTGATACGGTGACTAGTATGACTCAGCGTCTATCAGCACCCAGCAGCGTTTTAAATATAGGTTTTGTGCCCTCAGTGCTATATGGTCTGCTGCCTGAAATCATTGCCACGCTTAAACAGTTCAGCCCTGATATCGACGTTAATTTAAAAGACATTAGCTCATATCAACAAATGGATGCACTTAAGTCTGGTGAGATTGATATCGGTTTTGGGCGCTTCGCCCACCAAGATCCTTGGATTCAACAGATACTCTTGCGTCATGAGCGTTATGTGGTGGCATTGCCAAAATCACATCCGCTTGCCAATGTACGCAAGCAGCGCCTGATAGACCTAGCAAACAATCGCTTAATTTTATATCATCAAACACATTTGCCAATATCGTCCACGGTGACGACAGAGGCAGTGACCCAAGCGAACGATAAGCTGTCTACAAATAGAGTCAACCGTGCTGCTACTCATGAAGCAGCATCTAGTGAGCCTATTACTGAACCTTTACTACATCTATTTGCCCAGTATGGCATCTCACCTTTCATGACCACGACAGTCAGCGATTTGCAGGTAGCACTGGGACTGGTCGCGGCAGGCGAAGGCATTACATTGGTGCCTGCCAGCTTGCAAACCGTCCGTACGGAACAGATCAGCTACCAACGCTTGGTTCATGAAAATGTCACCTCTCCTATCTACCTACATACCCTTAAAGACTTTGTACACCCAAAAATACCTGACTTGCTCACAGCCATTTATCACGTCTATGAACAGCGCGGCATTACTTATCGGCAGCAAAATTTTGTGTCACAGGCCTAAATAGGCAGATATCCGATGGATATTGTGTTATAAAGAACCGCCAAAAATAATTGATTTTAAATATTGATATTATTTTATAAGTATGCTAACTAACAAGAATAGTAATGCAAACAAATAGTAATAATAAATGGAATAATCATTCTCCTTGTTGGCGCCAATATGCTAAAGTCGATTCAAGGTGAATCGTTTTATATTTAAACGATTTATAGGACGTTCTTTTCTGATCATTGGCAAGCTGACACAGGTAAGTGATAATTTGCTGTTTTAACCATTTCGAGGTATTCATGTCCACACAACAACTCAACAACCCAAGTGCCCCTGACGATAGCGTTGCCTCGCAACAAAAAGGCTTTAGTTGGCGCATCTTTGGCCCAGGCATTTTGATGGCGACTGCTGCCATTGGTGGTTCGCATCTGATTTCATCAACACAGGCGGGTGCTATCTATGGCTGGCAATTGGCTATTATGATCGTATTGGCCAACGTGTTTAAGTATCCGTTTTTTCGCTTTGCAACTGACTACGTCTACGATACTGGCGAGAGTTTGATTGCAGGCTACGCCAAACGCTCAAAGGTATATCTTTGGGTATATTTTATTCTGTCCGTCTTGTCAGCGGTCATTAGTACGGGGGCGGTCTCACTTATTGCCGCCGTGATTCTAGGCTTTATGCTGCCCGCCTCCTTAGGCCTATCAACGATGGCGTTATCTCTCATTATCGTCGCGGTCTCTTGGTTCTTTTTGATTGCAGGGCATTATAAATTGCTCGATGGTGTGACTAAGTGGATTATGATTGCCCTTACCACGGCCACCGTTGCGGCAGTTATCATTGCAGCTGGCAAGCCAACCGTTATGGCAGTAGATTTTGTTGCGGTCTCTCCTTGGAATTTAGCTACGTTGGGCTTCATCGTAGCACTGATGGGCTGGATGCCAGCACCGCTTGAGTTTGCAGCGATTACCTCTATGTGGACCTCTGCTAAAGTAAAAGCAGATCACACTACCCACAGTCAAGGTTTGTTGGACTTTAATGTTGGTTACGCAGTTTCTGCGATATTGGCGTTGTTCTTCTTGTCATTAGGGGTGTTTGTCCAGTATGGATCAGGACAGGAGATAGAACTAGTCGGCGGTGCTTATATCAACCAGTTGATCAATATGTATACAGCCACGATTGGTGAATGGTCGAGACTGCTGGTCGCTTTCGTCGCCTTTATGTGTATGTTTGGCACGACCATCACTTGTGCTGATGGCTATGGCCGTGCCAATGCTGAATGCTGGCGCCTACTAAAAGGTGAAAGCGAAATCAATAAAAAGCAAATTGCTTTTTGGACAACGTACGCTATCGGTGGCGGGCTAGTAATTATCACTTTCTTCACAGGACAGTTAGGCGCTATGCTTAAGTTTGCCATGATATCGGCATTCGTCTCTGCGCCTATTTTTGGTTGGTTAAACTACTCATTGGTTAAAAAGCATAAGAAACTGTCAGCAGGTATGAATGCTCTGTCTATCGCGGGTCTAATATTCTTGGCAGGCTTCGCATTACTGTTCTTGGCCAATATGGCAGGTTTATTTGCTTAAGCTTTTGCTTAATTTAAAACTCAGCACTTAACAATCTTATTTAAGCGAAACATAAGCCCTGATAGCCTAGCTGTTGGGGCCTTTTAATGGGTGTAATTATATCAATAAAGCAATGCAGCTTTAGTAATTGTAACTAAATGTAAAAAATAGACGATTCTAAAAGCTGTGATTTTAAGCAATATGAATACTTATTGTGAGAAATTACCAATAACTGCATAATGCTATTTGAATAATGAATACTATTAAAAAAACTACGTTCAATTATTATTTAAATTAAATATTAATTAAGAACCCAAACTTTTCAGGCATGAATAATTGAGTATAATCAACTACAACAATTAGAATATTTTCCCTCCATGTAAGGACAATCACATGACTTCATCTTCAGCAGGCGCGCGCTTTCGCAGTGCCCTCACTCAAAAAAATGATAACAACCAGCCATTACAGATTGCAGGCGCTATCAATGCCTATACAGCGATGATGGCGACCCAAGTTGGTCATCAAGCGTTGTACCTCTCTGGTGCTGGCGTGGCCAATGCGTCATTTGGTTTACCTGATCTAGGTATGACCAGCCTTGATAACGTACTAGAAGATGCTCGCCGTATCACTGATGCAGTCGATACACCGCTATTGGTTGATATTGATACTGGCTTTGGTGGCGCATTTAACATCGCTCAAACCATCAGAAAGATGGAAAAAGCAGGCGTCGCGGCGGTACATATCGAAGATCAAGTGGCACAAAAACGTTGTGGTCATCGCCCTAATAAAGAAATCGTTAGTATCTCAGAGATGGTTGATCGTCTGAAAGCGGCATTGGACGCCAAGACTGACCCTGACTTTGTAGTAATGGCTCGTACAGACGCATTGTCTGTAGAAGGTTTAGACGCTGCTGTTGAACGTGCCGTCGCGTTTCAAGAAGCTGGCGCAGATATGATCTTTGCAGAAGCGCTAACTGATATCGAGATGTATCGTAAGTTCACTGATGTACTTGATATTCCAGTACTGGCAAACATGACAGAGTTTGGTCAGACAGATCTATATACCACTGACCAGTTGTATAGTGTGGGTGTTGAGATGGTGCTATATCCATTATCTGCGTTCCGTGCTATGAATAAAGCGGCATTGAACGTCTATCAGCACTTATTAGATGATGGTACACAAGACAAAGTCGTTGATACCATGCAGACTCGTATGGAGCTCTATGATTTCTTGAACTATCATGAGTTTGAGCAGACACTAGACAAGCTATTTGCTGATAATAAGTAGTTAATAACTAATAATTGGCAATTAGCAACGCCGAAACGATAAACCACCTCTGTGGACTTTATCGTTTCAAAATCCGTCTTTATTTACTTTTAGGTTATTTATGCCATTTTTTACTGCTCATACGGTTGTCAAATCCTCACTACTTAGTAGCACGCTTGCGGCGCTGTTATTCATGACGGGCTGTGATAAAACACCAGAAACCGTCGACGATACTGCCAGTGATACGAGCGAGACTGTTGTTAGTGAAAGCGAAGCTGCACCATCAGAGACTGATGCTCAAAACGACTTGATCATGACGACGATTACGTTAGATACCGTCGACAGCCTATTGTTTGCACCAATCATCAATAGTGGCGCGCTCAGTGAAGATCAAGTCAGCTGCCTTGAATCACGCGACAAAGATTTGGGTAAAGCCGAGGTCGATCGTTTTTATAAGAGTCAGTTTACCGATGAAGAGTTAAAAGAATTAGATGACTTTTATACGTCGGACGTGGGTAAAAAACTACTTGCTTTTGGCAATGAGCAATTGCGCGTCATGAATGGCGAAGAAGTGGCAACGCCAATGGCTGACCCTACCCCAGAAGAAATGACTGAAATTCAGACATTTATGGAGTCACCACTGGGTGCCAAATATATGAAGATCAACAATGCAGAAGGCGAAGGCAGCGCGATGGAAGTCTTAAATGGCCCTATTGAAGCTGAGTTTGAGCGTTGTAATGTCGATTTAGACGGTTCACAGCCTGAACAGCCTGCATAACGCTCAACTGGCGCTATAGTCAGTCATTAACCAATAAATTTATTATCAGAAACATCGTTAGAAACATCGTTTTCACTCAAAAAAGCTACCAACAAAAGGAATGTAAACATGGCAGCACAGAAAGAACTTTCAGGCGCAGGTCTACGTGGACAAGTCGCTGGTAAAACCGCTCTATCTACCGTTGGCAAATCAGGCTCCGGTCTGACATATCGCGGTTATGATGTATCAGAACTAGCAGATAAGTGTATTTTTGAAGAAGTGGCATATTTGCTGTTATACGGCAACTTGCCTACTCAAAGCGAGCTTGACGCCTATCAAGCCAAACTCAAAAGCTTGCGTGGCCTACCACAAGCATTAAAAGACGTGCTTGAACGTATCCCAGCTGATGCGCATCCAATGGACGTGCTACGTACTGGCTGCTCTATGCTTGGCAACCTTGAGACCGAAACTGATTTTGCTCAGCAAAACGATCAAACTGACCGTATGCTGGCGGCCTTCCCGTCGATTATCAACTATTGGTATCGTTTTACCCACGACAATGTACGTATCGAGACCGATACCGATGATGCCACTATTGGCGGTCACTTCTTGCATTTGCTAAAAGGCGAAAAACCAAACGAGCTACATGAAAAAGTCATGAACGTCTCGCTTATTTTGTATGCAGAGCATGAGTTTAATGCCTCAACCTTTACCGCTCGTGTCTGTGCTTCAACTCTATCTGATATCCACTCTTGTATCACTGGTGCCATCGGCTCATTACGTGGTCCATTGCATGGCGGCGCGAATGAAGCGGCTATGGATATGATTGAAGGTTTTAGCTCACCTGATGAAGCTGAAGAAGAGATGATGGGTATGCTGGCTCGCAAAGACAAAATCATGGGCTTTGGTCATGCGATTTATAGCGAATCAGATCCGCGTAACGTCGTGATTAAAGGCTGGGCTGAGAAACTGGCCGCTGATGTTGGTGATGAAGTGTTATACCCAGTATCGGTTCGCTGTGAAGAAGTGATGTGGCGCGAGAAAAAACTGTTTTGTAATGCTGACTTTTTCCATGCTTCTGCCTATCACTTCATGGGTATCCCAACCAAACTATTCACTCCTATCTTTGTCTGTTCACGCTTAACAGGCTGGGCTGCTCACGTATTTGAGCAACGTGCTAATAACCGTATCATTCGCCCAAGTGCTGAATATACAGGTGAAGATCTACGCCCAGTACCAAATATGAGCGTGCGTTAAGTTGATTTCTTTAAGTAGCTATTGTTATGTACTTACTATCAGCTAGCGGCAGTGCTAGCTGATACAGGTATGATGATTGAGCCTTGCTATGAGTTTTTTAGGTTTAATCGTCATACGCTATCTTTTTTATAGACCATATCCTTTTGATTTTCAATATCGCTTCTTTAGCAAAGCCCATGATAACGAACGATGATTTTGCTAAAGGAATGAATTTTTACCCAGTATCAACGCTTAACTACTTATTATAATTAGCCAACAGCCAAAGGTGACTTATGGACAACGCCCTAGTACAACCAATGAACGAACAATTCAAAAAGCCACTTCCCGGTACTGATCTTTATTACTTTGACACCCGCGAGGCTGTCGAGAGTATCGAAGCTGGCGCGTATGACAAGCTACCATTCTGCTCAAAAGTATTGTGTGAAAACCTAGTACGCCGTTGCCCACCAGAAGAGTTGACCGATGCGCTAAAGCAGCATATCGAAGCCAAGCAAGATCTAGATTTTCCTTGGTACCCTGCCCGCGTCGTTTGTCATGATATCTTGGGTCAGACGGCCTTTGTTGATTTAGCAGGATTGCGTGACGCCATCGCTGAGCAAGGCGGTGATCCGTCTAAAGTAAACCCTATTGTGCCAACTCAGCTTATCGTTGACCATTCATTGGCCGTTGAGCATGCAGGCTTTGAAGAAGATGCGTTTGAGAAAAACCGTGCGATTGAAGAACGCCGCAACGATGATCGTTTTCACTTTATTAACTGGTGTCAGTATGCTTTTGATAATGTAAACGTCGTACCGCCTGGTAACGGCATCATGCATCAGATCAACCTAGAGAAAATGTCACCTGTCGTACAGGTTGTGCACAATAAAGCAGGTGAAGAAGTCGCGTTTGCTGATACATTGGTTGGTACTGATAGCCACACGCCGATGGTCGATGCCCTAGGCGTTATCTCAATCGGTGTCGGCGGTCTAGAAGCTGAAAGCGTCATGCTAGGCAACCCATCATATATGCGCCTGCCTGATTACGTTGGTGTTAAATTAACGGGCAAATTGCAAAAAGGCATTACTGGTACGGATTTGGTACTGGCGATGACGGAGTTCTTACGCGACGCAGGTGTGGTCTCTACCTATATTGAATTCTTTGGTGAAGGTGCCCGTCAGCTGACCGTTGGTGACCGTGCCTCAATCTCTAATATGACACCTGAATATGGTGCCACTGCCGCGATGTTCTATATCGACGAGCAAACTACTGACTATCTACGACTGACTGGTCGCTCTGAGGAACAGATCAAATTGGTTGAGCAATATGCCAAGCAAACTGGCTTATGGGCTGACGGCATGGAAAAAGCCGAGTACGCACGTGTGCTTGAGTTTGATTTGTCATCAGTAGGTCGTAATATGGCAGGCCCGTCGCGTCCACATGCCCGCGTATCAACCGATGACTTGGTAGCCAAAGGTATCGCCCACGCGCCCGATCAAAAACTACCAGAGCCAAAAGATGGACTCATGCCAGATGGCGCAGTGATTATCGCTGCGATCACCAGCTGTACCAACACTTCAAATCCACGCAACATGGTAGCAGCAGGCCTTGTCGCTCGTAACGCCAATGCCAAAGGTCTGTTACGTAAGCCTTGGGTGAAATCATCCTTAGCACCTGGCTCAAAAACGGTCAAAATGTACCTAGAAGAAGCAGGCCTGATGCCAGAATTGCAAGAGATCGGCTTTGATGTGGTCGGCTTCGCTTGTACGACGTGTAATGGTATGAGCGGTGCGCTAGATCCTGATATCGAAAAAGAAATCATCGACAATGATTTATTCACCACGGCAGTGCTATCTGGCAACCGTAACTTTGATGGTCGTATTCATCCCTATGCCAAGCAAGCATTTTTGGCATCGCCACCACTGGTCATTGCTTATGCCATCGCTGGTAACATCCGCTTTGATATTGAAAAAGACGCATTGGGCAAAGACACGGATGGCAATGACGTGTATCTAAAAGACATCTGGTTCGATGATGATGAAGTCGATGCCATCGTTGCAGCGGCTGTTAAGCCTGAGCAGTTCAATTCTGTATATATTCCTATGTTTGATGAAGCCAAAAAAGATACTGGTAAGGCACTAAGCCCACTATACGACTGGCGCGAAATGACCACTTATATCCGCCGTCCGCCGTATTGGGAAGGCAAAATGGCTAAGAAAAACAAACTGACAGGCCTACGCCCGCTTGCAGTCCTTGGTGATAATATTACAACCGATCATATGTCACCATCAAACGCCATTCTTGGTACGTCCGCTGCTGGCGAGTACTTAGACACCATGGGCTTGCCTGCTGAGGACTATAACTCGTACGCGACCCATCGCGGTGACCATTTAACCGCACAACGTGCCACCTTTGCCAATCCTAAGCTGTTGAACGAAATGGTACGCGATGAAGATGGCGAAGTTGTTCAAGGGTCACTGGCGCGCGTAGAGCCAGAAGGTCAAGTCATGCGCATGTGGGAAGCAATTGAAACCTACATGAACCGCGAGCAGCCGCTTATCATCATCGCAGGTGATGGCTATGGTCAAGGCTCAAGCCGTGACTGGGCTGCCAAAGGCGTGCGTCTCGCTGGTGTAGAAGCCGTCGTTGCTGAAGACTTTGAGCGTATTCATCGCCAAAACTTGGTGGGTATGGGTGCCCTACCGCTACAGTTCGAAGAAGGTACGACTCGCCATACGCTAAATATCGATGGCACAGAAACCTTTGATGTTATGGGTGAAGTGTCTGCTGGCGGGTTGATGACTTTAGTGATTCATCGCGCAGATGGTAGTACCACTGAGACACCTATTATCTGCCGCTTAGATACGGCTGATGAAGTTAAAATGTACAATGCTGGCGGTATGCTACAGCGTTTTGCCAAAGAATTTATCGAAGGTACGCTAGATATTGTCTAACATTATCCTGTAGGTTTTAGCCTGATGAATAGTAAAATATAAAAGTCGCCGATGTTGTATAACTTCATATGACATCGGCTTTTATTTGCTTTCACGTTCTATACATTGGCTTCCTCATTTGTATCTAAATATTAGATAGTATCTAAATATTAGATAGTATCTAAATATTAGATAGTAGCTAAATATTAGATAGTAGCTAAATATTGAGTTTGCTTAATTAATGGCGTAATATGTACTGTATATTGTACAAGTTATGCAGAATATTATGAAAGGAGTAAGCCATGAGAGTCGTTAGTTTTTCAGAAGCCAGAAAGCACCTAAAGTCCGTCCTAGACACGGTAAACGATGATGCCAACGCTACTATCGTAACCCGCCGTGACGCTGATGATGCCGTTGTGATGTCGCTTGATTATTACAATAGCCTGATGGAAACCGTCTATTTACTAAAATCTCCTGCCAATGCGGCGCACTTAGCGGAGTCTATTGCCCAATATAAAGCTGGCAAGACTGTCACGCGTCAGCTAGATGATACGGCAGAAGGCAGCGATGACAATGAGCATACGGATAGCGATATTGAAAATGCTTGAACTCAAAGGCTTTAATCAATCCAAAGGGTCTAACAATGAGTGAGCAACTAGCATGGACAGATGCTGCGTGGAAGGACTATCTGTACTGGCAAACCCAAGACAAAAAAACACTCAAACGTATTAACAAACTCATCACCGAATGTAAGCGTAATCCGTTTGAAGGTATTGGCAAACCTGAACCTTTAAAAGAGAACCTATCTGGATTTTGGTCAAGACGCATTGATGACGCCAATCGCTTGGTATATGCCGTCGATGATGATTATCTGACGATTATCTCTTGTCACTATCATTATTGACGAGCGCCCTTAGTCGTTCATACTTGCTTGCTGATAACACCATACCCAATCTTATAACAATATAAAAAGGACTTAATACAGTGGCCCAAAATAATACTAAAACTGATTCTAAACCTAAGCCTTCTTTTGCCCCGCAAATATCCGTCCCTGCCACCTATATGCGTGGTGGTACCTCAAAAGGTACGTTTTTTAAACTGTCTGACTTACCTGAGCGATGCCAAGTCGCTGGCGCGGCACGTGATCAATTTTTGCTACGTGTCATCGGTAGCCCAGATCCTTACGGTAAGCAAATTGATGGCTTAGGTAATGGTAGCTCTAGCACGTCAAAAACGGTTATTTTATCGGCTTCCTCTAGCTCAGATCACGATGTGAATTATCTGTTCGGGCAGGTCAATATCGCAAAGCCAATGATTGACTGGGCAGGTAACTGTGGCAATTTAACCGCAGCGGTGGGTGCTTGCGCCATTAATATGGGTCTGGTGGACGCTGGCAAAATTGCTAATAGCATCGATGACAACGCAGATAGCGGTATTTGTGAAGTACGTATTTGGCAAGAGAATATCGGTAAAACGATTATTGCCCATGTTCCTGTTTATAAAGGTGCAAACGACAAAGTACAGGTTCAAGAGACGGGCGACTTTGAATTAGATGGTGTCACTTTCCCAGCTGATGAAGTCAAAATTGAGTTTATCGACCCTGTAGATGCTACCAGCGATATGTTCCCTACTGGCAACTTGGTCGATGACTTCGATGTGACGGGCTGCGGTCTACATTCTGACAGCGTCAAAGCCACCTTTATTAGCGCTGGTATCCCAACCATCTTTATGAAAGCAAAAGATTTGGGCTTTACCGGTACGGAATTACAAGGCGATGTCAATAGCGATGGTGAGCTACTGGCTAAGCTTGAGAACATCCGCGCTACAGGCGGTGTGGCGATGGGGCTATTCAAAGACGTAAGTGAAGCACAAACTAGCCAACACATTCCCAAACTCGCTTGGGTTGGTAATGCACAGACCTATACGGCCTCTAGTGGTAAGTCGGTCGATGCAAGCGAGATTGATTTAGTGGTACGTGCCATGAGCATGGGCCAATTGCATCATGCCATGATGGGTACAGCAGCCGTCGCCATTGCAGCCGCGGCAACCACACAAGGCACGCTTGTTAACAAGGCTGCTGGCGGTGGTGAGCTTAATGAAGTACGTTTTGGTCATCCATCAGGTACATTGCTAGTCGGCGGAAAAACAGAACTGGTCGATGGGCGCTGGCAAGCCAAAAAAGTCTCGATGAGCCGCTCAGCAAGGCGTATTATGGTTGGCGAAGTTTTTGTGCCAGCAGATGCGTTTTAATTAAGGGTTAATAAATGGAAAGATATTTGTATAAAAACACCTTCACAGAAGAGTATGTACCTGACTATTTGTGCCCCCGCTGTAATAAAGGGTTGTTGCGACTAAATAAGGATACCTTAAAATCGGTTGAAACAGTTGACTCAAAAATATATCAACGTAATGAATATTCTGAATTTCAGGACATGCAAATGATCTTTAATTGTATGTTTAAATGCATTAATGATAAATGTGGTGAGGTTGTTGCTTGTACTGGGCATGCAGGAGTAGATATTGATTACGATGATTTTAGTCAGCCTAATGAGTATTATACTTATTACAAACCTTTATTTTTCTATCCAAACCTTAAATTAATCACTATTCCAGAAGACACTCCTGATAATATCAAAAAATTGTTAAACAAGTCATTTGAATTATTTTTTACCTCTCCTTCCGCAGCAGCCAATCTAGTAAGAGTATCTATTGAAGAAATTCTTACCGATCAAGGTGTAGATCTGTATTCTAAAAAAGATGACAGTAAAAAAATGTCTCTACATAGTAGGATTAAAGAACATCTACCAGATAAATATCAAACTATAAAAGAGCATCTTGAAGCTGTGAAATGGTTAGGTAACGCTGGCAGTCATTCAAGTGAAGAATTGAGTTTAGATGATACTATGGATGCATATGAGTTGGTTGAGTATGTTCTATCAGAAATATATCGCTCTACCTCATACAACCTTGATAGATTGACACAAGAGATCAACACCTTTAAAGGCCCAAGAGGTAATAGACGTCTTAGCAATTAATAATAATTAATACAACTTCGTAGCTAAAGAATATGCCAACCCCACCACGCCGCGTACCCTTAGATAAAAAACCGCCCGCCGAGAAAAAAGAACGACGGGCGCTCCTCTGGGATATTCTAAAAAAACTGGCAATATTTGCGAAGCCTTACCGCCTACTTATCATCGCCACCTTAGCACTGACTGCCCTCGGCTCCTTTACCGCTCAAGTTAACGCGTTTGTGCTGCGTTATACCGTGGATACGCTGACCGAAATTGCCATGCTTGCTGAGCCATGGCAGGCTGGTCTGCGTATGCTCGGTATTATCAGTGCCGTACTTTTGACCAAAGAGATACTATCGATATTTATCTCTTTCGGTCAGCGTTTTTTTGGCGAAAAAATCCGTATCAACTTGTCTCGTGATTTGTCTCAAAAAATCATTGAGCTCATTCTTACCTATCGAATGGCATTTTATACCAGTAGTGAGAACGACAGTGGCAAGTTGCAAACCCGTATCGACTATGGTGTCAACAGTCTTACCAGCCTTGTACAAAACTTCTTTATTGATATGCTACCGCTATTTGCCAATGCGATTGTGGCACTTATTATCATGTTTTCGACCAACTTTTGGGTCGGTATGGTTGGCCTTGCTATCATACCTATTTACTTTTTTATCAGCCAAAAGCAAGCAAGGCGTCTACAAGGATTTCGTCGACAGATGCGCGGGTTTCGAGAGGCTAAGAGCGGGTTAGTCATCTCTTTAATTAATTCAATCAGTGTGGTGAAGTCTTTTGTCCGTGAGTCCATCGAGGCTGAGAAGCACTTAGCCATTCAAAAAGAGATGACTGACAATCAATTGCGTATTCGTAGTATTGGTTTTGTTTATGACGCTATCAAAACCTTTATCGAGCAGATCGGTGTGGTGGTTATCATCTTGCTCACCGCTTATTTTGTGCTGCAAGGCGAGATGACCATTGGCATGATTTTGTTTCATGTCATGCTGTTCCAAAACGTCGCCGCCCCTATCCGTCAATTGCACCGCATCTACGACCAGATCAACAATGCATTGACCTATGCCGAAGGGTTTTTTGATATTTTAGAAGATGATAAGCAGGTTGAAAATATTGACGGTATCAGTAGTGAGAATCTAAAAGGCCATATCGAGCTTAAAAACGTTGATTTTACCTATCCTAATGGCACGCAAGCGCTCAGAGACGTTAGCTTTACCATCAAACCCAATCGTATTACTGCACTGGTTGGCCTTTCTGGTGCTGGCAAGAGCACGATTATCAACCTATTGGTCAAGTTCTACGCGCCAGACGCTGGCACGATCTGCCTAGATGGGCATAATTTGGCCGATTGTGATACTCACGAGTTGCGTCAGCGCATCGGCTTGGTACTTCAGAGTAATCATATTTTTTCAGGGACGATCAGTGAAAATATCCGTTATGGGAATATGAATGCTAGCGAAGATGACATCATCGTTGCTGCAAAAAAAGCCTCTATACACGAGCAGATTATAGGGTTAGCTGATGGCTACGAGAGTACGGCCAAATCCCTATCAGGTGGACAGCAGCAGCGTATCGCATTGGCAAGGATGTTTTTAAAAGATCCGCCTATTGTATTTTTGGATGAGCCGACGGCCAGTCTCGACGCTATCGCCAGTCAACAGGTCAAAAAAAGCTTAGATCTGATCAAAAAAGATCGTACTGTGATTATGGTCTCACATAATATTGCTCAAATCATTGATGCCGATGACTTGGTCGTGATAGAAAATGGCGAAGTGGTTGAGACAGGTACACATGAGGTACTTTATGCCCAACGCGGCAAATACTTTGAAATCTTTAGCGCTATGTCTGATAGCTTAAACTTAGATAAAATCAGCCAGACCCTAAACGGTTAGGCATGGTGAATACCGACCTAAATCGTTATAATGCCATTCTTTTACCGCCCATCGCCAGAAGCTAGACTATTATGACTTGTGAATTTTCTCTAAAAACCTTTGACGAGCTGACCTCAGTTGATCTTTATCATATTTTAAAGGCACGCTCTCAGGTCTTTGTCGTCGAACAAAACTGTGCCTATCAAGATATGGATGAGGTCGATTTTGATTGCTTGCACCTTATTGCTCATCAAAACGCAGCGTTAGTAGGCTATTGCCGCATCGTTCCGCCCGAATTCAATAAGCTAAAATCCAACTTATCAGTAGCTGACCCTGCTATCAAGACCAACCACACTACTATGCCAGCCATTGGTAGAGTGCTTGTGCTGTCAGAGCACAGAGGCGATGGTCTAGCCCGTCAAATGATGAATCAAGCCATTGCCCAGTGCCGCAAGAGATATGGTAAAAAGCGCCCGATTATTATCTCGGCGCAGGTTTACTTGCTAAGTTTTTATGAGTCGTTAGGATTTGTGCCCGAAGGCGAGCATTATCTTGAGGATAATATTGAGCATGTAAAAATGGTGCTATACGTTGCCAAGAAAAACAAAATCAAAAAAGAGAGCGTGGATACTGCGTCAACCACGACCAAAGTTTTAAGCTTCCTGCTGTTTATCATGGCCGCTTTGTTTGTTTTAGGCCTGTTGTATTTAATGATCTAAATCGCTGTTAACGTCTTAATTCTTAACATAATTCAAACTGGTTGTTCCATATTGATTATGCTACTTTTAAATGATGATTCCTTTAAAAGGACGGCTGAGATAATTAGTCAAGGAAGTAGCACACTCAGGAAGAGGTAACAATCATGTCAAATAATCACTTAGATAGCCATTCAGATACAACCAATGTAGATACGGTCAATTCAAACAAAAATAACGCGACGGTAGAGAGCAATGACCGTCCAGAATATGATGATGAAATCCAAAAAATTGCTGATTATGTTCTCGATTATTCAATAGATAAGCAGTCGCCAAATCCTACGGATGCATGGAATACCGCACGCCACTGCCTGATGGATACCCTAGGCTGCGGTCTATTGGCACTACGCTTCCCTGAGTGTACCAAGCACTTAGGGCCTGATTGCCCCGATCAAATAACGCCGCATGGCGCTCGTGTCCCTGGCACCTCTCATAGACTGGACCCCATCAAAGCCGCTTTTGATATTGGCTGCATGGTGCGCTGGCTTGATTATAACGATACGTGGCTTGCTGCCGAATGGGGTCATCCATCGGATAATTTGGGTGGTATATTGGCAGTCGCCGACTATATCAGTCAGAAAAACGTCAGCCAAGGGCAAGCACCACTGACCATGCGAGCAGTACTTGAAGCCATGATCATGGCGCATGAGATTCAAGGCGTACTGGCACTTGAGAACTCATTCAACCGTGTGGGTCTTGATCATGTGTTTTTGGTCAAATTGGCATCAACAGCGGTGGTTGCCAAGCTATACAAGCTACCACGTGAGCGCATCATGGCAGCTATCTCACAAGCCATCGTCGATGGTCAAGCACTGCGCACCTATCGTCATGCACCCAATGCTGGTAGCCGTAAATCATGGGCGGCAGGCGATGCGACCAGTCGTGCAGTACGTCTAGTAGATATAACAGCGCGCGGTGAAATGGGTATCCCTGGCGCATTAACTGCACCGCAGTGGGGATTCTATGATGTGCTATTTAGCCACACCAATAAGGATCTAGCGACGAAGCCTGAAGGCAATCGTCGTTTTACATTCCAGCGAGATTTTGGTAGTTACGTGATGGAAAATATTCTATTTAAAATAAGCTTTCCCGCTGAATTTCATGCGCAGACCGCTTGTGAAGCAGCTGTGATCTTACATCCGCATGTGAAAGGTAGAATTGATGATATCGAAAAAATTGTCCTGACTACGCATGATTCAGCCATTCGCATCATCTCCAAAGAAGGGGCGCTTGCCAATCCAGCGGATCGAGATCATTGTTTACAGTACATGGTAGCTGTGCCACTGTTGACAGGCGATCTGATGGCAGAAAACTACGAGGACGACTATCACGAACAGCATTTGTCAATCGATGAGCTACGCAGCAAAATGGTAGTAGTAGAAAACGCACAGTATTCAAAAGACTACCATGACCCCAGTAAGCGCTCTATTGCCAATGCCATTCAAGTTTTCTTTAATGATGGCAGCAGTACGGAACAAGTGGCTGTTGAATATCCTATCGGGCATAAACGCCGCCGCGCTGAGGGCATCCCTGTACTGAAAGCCAAGTTCCGCGCTAGTCTGGCCACTCGCTTTATCGACAGTCGTTGTCAGAAAATCATTGCGCTATGTAACGATCAAGAAAAACTGGAGCAGACACCGGTTAATGAGTTTATGTCGCTGTTTGTCTCAAACTAGACTTATAGCTCACATCGTTAACTTAACGGCTACCAAGGTATCGACTCTCCTGCCCAATCGACAAAACTGCCTGATTGGGCAGCAGTCATACTAGATAGCACTTCTAATAAGCATTCCGCGCTATATGCTGGCGAGAACAGATGTCCTTCAGTGACATTGCCTTGAAACGGTGCGGACAGCTGGGTATTCACGGTGCCTGGTTGCATGACAACCACACACACGTCTTTTAGTGATCTGCTCCATTCGATACTCAGATTTTTCATTCCCATGTTTAACGCCGCCTTGCTCATTCTATAGCTATACCAGCCGCCTAGCTGATTGTCAGTGATACTACCGACGCGGGCTGATACGGTCGCAAAAATAGCAGGATGACTGGCGCTGCGATTAGCCTTGGCAAGCAATGGTTTGATGTGCTTGGCTATGAGTAAACTTGCTAGCGCATTGATTTGCATGTTTTGCAAAAAAAACTCAGTTTCTATTTGGCGTAAGGCCTTTTCTGGCTGCGCAGTCTGGGTATGCAATAACCCCACACAGTTGATGACCCAATCTACATGACCAACTGCTTGCTTGATGGTATCGGCCGCTTCTTTGATGCTGTCTTCATCACTGACATCCATCGGTAGCCAGTGCAGGTTTTCTGCTTCCATATTCGGTTTATTACGGTTATAAGTGGCAAATACTTGTGTGCAATGGCTTTGATTAGTTTGACTGTCCGTTTGATTATCAGTCGTTTTTTGTATTAGCTGCTGCATCATGGCCTGACCAATGCCGCCTGTTCCGCCAATGATAAGATAGTTTTTATTATTAATGTCGCTGTTCATATGCCACTTTCCTTTTTGTAATATGCGTTTTGATATGATTTGGTTTATGATTCATTTTGGCTGATTTTATAAGTGTTTACTATGATAAAAATAATACAAGTCATCTTCATTCTATATACGCTACAATAATTGCTAGCGATTAAACCGACACTTTGTTGTATCTTATTTTCATATTGATGTATTTATACGGATATCAGCGCCTTATGCTATCACCTCAAGACCAACTGACCGAGCTGGTACGTGCTTTAGAGACCGATCAGCACGTCTTTGCCACTGACCCATTACTGATTACAGAAAAGCTTCAGGGCGAAGATGGCACACCTATCCAAAAACTGCATCGACGGTCATCACGTATAGATAGTAACGGGGCGCTTGCACGTGTGCTGGGTAAGATTGACGGCCGTATAAAAGGCATCATGATCGTTATGAGTGTGGTGTGGTGTATATCGGGGTTTTTGGGGTTGTTCACTCTATTGCAGTCTAATGTGGTGAACTTCTTTTATGTGCTGGTCTGTCTGCTCGGTTTTCATACTATTATGCTTGGCGGCTGGCTAGTTATGACGCTCTTCAATCGAGATCAACAATCACCCAGCTGGTTTGCTAGCTTTGTCAGTCCAAGCTATCTCATACGCGGCAAGGACGATGTAACCAAGGCGGCGGTCGATCTATATGAACGCCAGTTGCAGCATAGCGGTATGCGTTGGTATTTAGGACGGTTTAGTCATCAGTTATGGCTGGCGACATTGGCCGGTATGCTGTTTGCGATTATATTTTTACTGGTCGTCCGTCAGTATAGCTTTAGCTGGGAGTCAACCCTACTTTCTGATCAGGCGCTGGTGGGCTTGACTCAGGTATTAGGCTGGCTGCCCAGTATGGTTGGTTTTGGGGTGCCAGACAGTACAGCCATCGCCCAAAGCAGGCTGGTGACAGAGGCCATGCCGCTGTCTGTTGCACGGCAATGGGCGGGATTATTGGTAGGCAGCTTATTGGTGTACGGTATTGTACCGCGAGCGATAGCGTGGGCGTTATGTGCACTAATGTTCCGCCGCAAAAAGATGCGTTTGGATATAAAGCAGCCATATTATCAAAAAATCCTAAACTTTTGGCAGCGGCAAGTGGTTGATGCTGATGACTTTGCGGCAGCACCTGCACCTATCGCCCCAAAAGCGACGGTCAGTGCTGGTAAGAAGTTGGTCGCCCTACTCGAATATCCTTCAGATCAGGAGAAATGGTGGCAGTCAGGATTAGATGGTAGCCATCATGATTTTGACAAACATGGTTTTGAACCATCAAGCGAGGTTGAGAATTTTGGCATCGTTGATGACCGTGATGATATGGCACGGCTCAAAAGTTATCTGGACGAGCATCCTGTGCAAGTATTGCTAGGTATTCATCATAAGGCGTTACCTGACCGCGGTACGTTACGCAAACTTGATCAAATTGCTGCTCATGCAACAGATGGACTTATTGTGCAGTTGCTCGGTGATAATAGCGCTACTACAGATCTAACGGCTAGTACGAATGATGAGGCATTAGACAAACAAACTGTTCGTTATCAGCAGTGGCAAACGGCGCTCTCTGCACGAAAAATTGGCTTGGTTGAGATAGCTAATTAATACATGCTAATTTTCGAGCTTCGCTAATATTTAACTTATATATCTATAGCCTTCGATAGGCTTATATATACTAGTTGTGAAAACACATTTTGATAGCGGTGACGTTATATCAAGATGACAAGGATGTTTTATAGTGGCTAGGAGCCCAATATGGCAGCAAATATCTCTTTAGATAATTCCCTTATGACCCTAGGTGAATATGGCCAATTATTGGATGGTTACAGAGAGGCATTAAACCAAAGTATATTAACGGCTACCCCAGAATCCTGGCAGCCGATGCTGGCGAGCATCCTACCTGCATATTGGCAAGAGTGGCTGCTACCGCTGGCTGGTGGTCCATTTTTCTTATTGTTTTTAGCAGAATGGTTTTATCAGTCTAAGCGTGGCAATGGTACAGGTTTCAGCTTGCGCCGTGCGATGACCAATTTTAGCTTGGGTGGCTCTTATTTAGGGTTTGAGCTTATCGTCCAAGCGCTTATCGTCATACCTATTTGCTTATGGTTGTATCAATATCGATTATTTACTATTGAGGTGACATGGCTCTCCGCCATCCCTATATTCGTCGCTGTCGAATTTAGCTATTACTGGTTTCATCGCGCGTCACACCGTATGAATTGGTTTTGGTCAGCGCATGTCGTGCATCACTCAGACGATCATATGAATCTATCTACTGCCATGCGTCAAAGCCTATTGTACTCCGTGACGGGTTGGTGGTTGTTTTTTGTGCCGCTGATGATGTTGGGTGTGCATCCTGTCTGGGTATTCTTTTTTTATGCCTTAGATTTGATTTATCAATTCTTTATTCATACCGAAACCGTAGGAAAATTTCCAAAATGGGTCGAGTATATCTTTGACACCCCATCCAATCATCGTGCGCATCACGGCACCAACAACGAATACATTGATCAAAACTACGGCGGCGTTCTCATTATTTTTGATCGTTGGTTTGGAACTTACGTAGAAGAAGACACAGCAAACAATCCTGTTAAATATGGCGCCGTTGGTGAAACCAGTCATGACAATATTATCGGCCTGATATTTGGCGTCTTTTATCGTATGTGGCAGCGCGTCTTTCGTGCCAAAGGTATCAAGAAGAAACTTAGGGTGCTGTTGCGTCCACCAAGTGCAGCTTAGCTGAATAGCAACATAGTAACTCATGAGGGCGTATAGCTACGTATTAATATGTAGCTATACGCCCTTACTTAAACAGATTTGTTTTACAATAAATAGCTACTGTGTTTTTTGGCTATTAATAAATATAAGACGCTATTATGGATAATGACAATAAAAACAATCATGAGAATAATAAACCTGCAGGTCTATTTGCGGACAAGGCTTATCAGGCAACGCCTGACCTCTCAAAAAATCAATCAATAGACAATCAAGACAATCAACCTGCTGTATCAACAGAAGCACTCTCGCCCACGACAGTATCGGCTACTAGGCCGGCCAAGAAAACCATCGCTAGTGGTGAACCGCTTAAATTGGCCGTCGTAGGTCATACTAATACGGGCAAAACATCTATTCTTCGCACGTTATTACGCGATGTATATTTTGGCGAAGTCAAAAACGAGGCAGCAACCACACGCCATGTAGAGCAAGCACAGATAACAGACAGTCAAACGGGCGACGTATTAGTGGCCTTATATGATACGCCTGGTCTGGAGGATGCATCAGGACTCATGGATTGGCTTGAGGATAATACGGCCAGTCGCCGTGACGGTATTGAACGTTTGCAACAGTTTTTGGCGGCGGATGTCGCTCAAGGTTCGGACAATAGTGCTCTAGACGGTTATAACTTACCCTATGACTATAGCCAAGAAGCCAAGGTGATTCGTCAGTTGCTGACAAGCGATATGGCTATCTATGTAGTAGATGCTCGCGAGCCTGTATTGGGTAAATACAAGGATGAGCTGGCTATTTTGTCTTGGGCGGCAATTCCTGTGATGCCTGTGTTTAATTTCACGGACAGTCAGAATGCCAATATTGATGACTGGCAGACGATGCTGGCAAGACGTAATTTACATATCTCGACGCGCTTTGACTCAGTTGCTTTTGAGTTCGAAGATGAGATGCGTTTGTGGGCCAATCTAGCGACTATGCTGACCCATTCTGAGATGCTCGAGCAATTGATGCAGCGCCGTACTGAAGACTGGGCACAGTTGTATGACGAGGCCAATATTATCATTGCTGATTATTTATTGAATGTCGCCGCTTTTGTACGCGAGATAAATGAAGATGACGATCCGATGCCTGTACTACAGCAGATGCAAGAGGCGGTCAGGCAAAGTGAACGTGTGATGCAGCACAACTTACTTAATCTCTATAAGTTCTATGACAATGCTGTGGCAGCAACGCCACTAGAGTTACAAGCCTATCAACAAGATCCTTTCGATCCTGAACTGCTCAAGAGCTACGGTATCCGTACGACATCTGGTGCCGCTGCTGGTGCCCTGCTGGGGTTGGGTATTGATGCCGCAGCGCTTGGCACAACACTAGGATTGGGCGCCGCAATAGGTGGTATCGCAGGCGGGCTGCTGTCGAATACCAGCAGCATTTCAGATAGAATCACAGGGGTGAAACGCTTGTATATCGATCCTGCGACACTGACGTTACTAGCAACACGAGCGATAGACTTGCTCACTGCCCTACGCCATCGCGGTCATGCTGCTACTGATGCCACCCAACTGTTATATAAAGGCGAAAATGACAATCTTGGAGCGTCGCTAACTAATGACAATAACCATATAGATGATGACAATAATCCAATTACTGTATGGCCAACACATAAATTAACAAGCGAATTAAAAAAAGCGCGTGGTAAACCGCAATGGTCATCGCTTAGTAGTGGAAAGTCCGAACAGGCTCAGCTCCTGCGCAAAGACATGGCATGGTCGCTGTCAGGTAAGTTACAGTCGTATAAGCGTGAGGCATAAATTACTAGCGAACTATCTATGCACCTTATGCACTTAACAATGCACTTAATGCATCAGTACCACGTACATCTGTCTGCTGTAGATAAATCGGATACAGAGGGTACTTAGAAAAGTTCTGCTCGATATCTTGCATCAACTGTTGCTGACGCTCAGCTCGACGATGCCAAAACTGATCTGACTGCTTGGGCGATATCAACTGATTGATGACTATCGCCGCGGGCATGAGTTTACCCTCCTCCAACTGCTCTATAGCTCGCTTGGTCTCAGCCAATGGCAAGACGTCAGCGGTCATCACCAACACGATCGCTGTTTGTGTCCGATCATGTAGTAATAACCCTGCCTGACGGAACAATTGCTTACGTTTTTCTAGCACAGATACGGCTTGCTCCCAGCGATCAGATTTTTTTGCGGCAAACGGATTGGCGACATCCTTTTGGAGGTTCTCTTTTTGATTGCTCTTTTGATTGTGACTGTCCAGATGGGTTGCCACCGAGCGTAGTTTTGCCTGTCGTCGCTGCTGCGCAAGTAGACCATCTGTCCATGCACCCATCATCTCTGGTAGTACTAGCAATCTTAAGGTATGGCCTGTCGGCGCAGTATCAAAGATGACATGCTCATAACCAGCATCTGCTGCCTCGACCAAATGCTCACACATTGACTCGAGCATCGCGGCTTCTTGAGCGCCAGGTGCCGACTTAGATAGCCTCAGATGCTCACGGATTTTTGGCATCATATCTGGGTTGGCATAAGCTTTAATCGTACGTTCGACTTGAGCAAAATGCGCATCAACGATTACATCAGGATTCAGTTCGATGGCATCTAGATAAGGTGATATTGCTGTTTTCTCGTTATTGAGTCGTACATTTAACACATCACCCAAGCTATGTGCCGGATCGGTTGAGACAATTAAGGTTTTTTGCTGCTGGCTTGCATAGTAGCTCGCAAGAGCAGCTGCAGTGGTGGTTTTCCCCACACCGCCTTTACCACCAATAAATATAATTGGCTGTGCTGCCAATTGCTCTACCAATCCATGTAAAGAGTGTAATGCCATATCTTTATCTCATTTTTCAATTAGTTCTTATTTATCTGTCGTTCATAAGCTATTAGCAGCAACCCACATGGTCAAATGGACATCTATCCATACCCATACGTGTATGCCATTCATGGAAGTTTTCTAAAAATAACGGCTGTAGCTCTAATGTATAAAAGCTAGCAGGATTATCAATGCCTAAGCTCTCAGAAAACATAAGTAGCATAAAAAAGTCTTCTTCATCACGAGCGGCACGTGCCATCGTCTGTCTATAAGGCGCATGATAAAACTCATTTAGCCCAGACTTAAACCGTTGCCACCATGGCTGGGTGCTCTCTAATGGTTGAATATTTTCTGCATCATTTGCAGTATCGTTGTTTTCCATAATGTACTCGTTTTTTTTAAGTATTATTACCTATCATGCCTATATGATACAAAAAACGCCAGCAATTGCTGCTAGCGTTTTTTGTTGAATCGAGATTTAGTACGGTTCAGGGTTTAAACCTCACCGCCTTTCCCCTTGTGTAATGACCACTCTTTGCGCAGTACAGATAAACTCTCAAACGTTACCAAAATAGTAGCAATCAAGATAATAATATCCATAATGATAAGTAGCCAATTACCATCAGTAAAGAAGGTTTTGAGCTGAATCAATAGTGCAAATACTGTCATAACCAGTAGGAACGTTAATGGTGCTAAAGTAAACCAAACTGGCTTGCCTTTACGTAACAAAATAATGGTCACGATCATTAAGGTCAAAGCAGCCATTAACTGGTTAGTCGTACCAAATAGCGGCCAAATGATCATACCACCAGCGCCATCCACACCACCAGCACCGAATGCTAGTAGCAAACAGGTACCAACAGCCAATAACGTTGCAACAACACTCTTATTTAGTATCGGTAAGTTATAAAACTCGCCGAATTCTTGGAAGATATAACGTTGTAAACGTACACCTGTATCCATCGTAGTACCAGCAAACAACGCTGCCATTACCGTAAGCATCGTCTGTGATAGCACCATATCAATACCAACACCAGCATTCAATATGGTCGCGCCACCGTCGATGAAAGCACCAATAGAACCATCGCCAAATTTTTGATAAACCGCCTGCCAATCCCCAAGAGTCGCAAAACCTGCAGTAGCCGCAAGGATTGCACCGAGTGCTAGCATGCCCTCACCTAATGCACCGAAGTAACCCACGAAACGGACGTCTTCTTCTTTATCAATCTGCTTGGAAGTCGTTCCTGTCGCGACCAAACCATGGAATCCTGAAATCGCGCCACAAGCAATCGTCACAAACAATAATGGTAGCAGTGACGGTGTGTCGACTGGCAGTGAAGTATTAACGGCTGGCGCCACAATATCTGGGGTCCCAATAAAAATAGCAGCATACAGTAGAATCAAACCGACAAATAGCTGTAAGCCATTAATGTAATCGCGAGGTTGAAGCAGCATCCATACGGGCAACAACGAAGCGACCGCCGCATAGGCGAACAAAATCAAGATCCATACGGCATTGTCAGGTAAACCAAAGACAGTTTCTGGCAATACAATGGGGAACATGGGACCAAGATAGATAAGTCCGTATAAAGCACTTACCCCAAGAATTGATACCCAAATCAAATTCATATTGTAGCGATAGATACACTGACCGATGATGAAAGCAACCACTAAGGCGCCCCAAACCGGTAACACAGCAGATGGAGTTTTGATCATCATATTAGCGATAGCCACACCAAATACGGCATTGACCATCAATAATAGTAAGAAAATAACGACCATCATTAAACTACGGACACGTGTGCCCATGACATTACCAGCGATAGAGCCAATCGATTGGCCTCTATTGCGCATACTTGCCCATATAGCTGACATATCATGTACACCAGCCATAAAGATAGTACCAAACACCACCCAAAGAACGGCAGGCACCCAGCCCCAAATTACCGCAATTGCAGGGCCGATAATTGGCGCAGCCCCTGCCACTGATGTAAAATGATGCCCCCACAATACATATTTATTGGTAGGGACATAATCGATCCCATCTTTCATAGTATGTGCTGGTGTAGGACGACTGCTGTCCAATGCTAAAATTTTGGTGGCAATAAATTTTGAGTAAAACACGTAACCGCAGAGCATCGCGGCAACGCCGAATAGTAGTACAATAGCACTATTCATCTTATCTCTCCCTAGACAAGTAATCAGTAGGCTTATAAGTTCAAGCTTTTTGAATTAAAATATGGAAAATATGCTAAATTAGTGTGCGATGAGTGACTCAGCTCACCTATCATTTAGATAAATCTTAGCAATTCGCTAATCGTTACCAATCAACAAAGTTATGTATTTTATAACCAGGGCATGTCACTAACCAGCATTTGATGTGATGAGTCTTTGATTGTCGCTTTATATAAGATTGTCACTTTGTTCAAATAATAACCGATTTAGTGATAAATGTAACGCTAGTAAGACATAAAAAACAACAAATAAAGGAAGTACAATGGCACATTATTTTGGATTCGTACCCTCAGATAAACTAATAGCTTTAATCAGTGAGGCCGAACAAGTCGTTGCTTCAAATGAGAATGTAGATTACTACCCTTATCGTGATGCTCTTACTCATCAGACAGCACGCGATCTAACGGATAATTTATTGGTTGGTCTGGTAGAGATTATTCCTAACCCTGAGCGCCAAGCCTCTATGCGTAAAATTGTGGGAACAATTGAACGTGCCACAGATACGCTACTAAATATCCTACTGGGTAAAGAAAACAACAAAGAAGTCTTACCGAGCTTTCATTTTTTGAGAGACCATGCCACATTTATTGATAATGAAGGTGTCAAACGTATTGGTTTCAAATTGACAGAAACAGATGCAAAAACCATCGTCGAAGGTTTTGCTGCTATCACGCCTGAGCATGTAGATAGAGCGAAGTTCAAAACAGCACTTGAAACCATGAACGAAAAGACACTGACTCACTTTGTCAGTCGTTATGCTGAAACATTACCGCTAGGTATGATCAAGCGTAAGTCGGTACCAGTTACCAAATCAGCGATTGATAAGGGTATGAGTATGGCGCTTAACAAGCTACTACCTGACCTACCAGAAGCCTCGCTTAACCGTTTAGCCAATTATTACCGTCCATTTATTATAGAAAAGCCAGAATAACCCAAAAATTTGGATTAATTTTGTCCCAAAAGTCATATGACATTGGGCAAATTCACTAAAATTTGCTAAAATAAGCGGCACTTTTTACCAAAGGCGCACCCGATGACCCAAATCAGTAATCAAGAAATCGAAAAAACATTACGCAACTCAGAGTGCCTTATTAGCAGTATCGAAGTAGCGGCTGCTTATGAACGCTTGGCAGCACAGCTTAATCTACACTATGCTGGTTTAAACCCAATCGTTATGGTTGTTATGAATGGCGGATTGATTCCAGCTGGTCAGTTATTGACACATCTTACGTTCTATCATCGCATGCACTATATTCATGCAACTCGCTATCGTGATAACGAAGGTACTAATGAGCTTGATTGGAAATTTAAGCCTGATGTTAGTATCGAAGGCGAACATGTATTATTAATTGATGATATCTTTGATGAAGGTATCACGTTGAAAGCAGTCGTTGAAGAACTGAGCAAAGAGAAGCCTCTATCGCTTGAGTCTTGTGTTTTACTTAACAAACAACATGATCGCAAAGTTGCAGATTTCGATGTTGATTTTGTGGGTATTGATGTCGCAGATCGTTATGTCTACGGTTGTGGTATGGATTTCCATGGTTACTTGCGTCACTTGCCAGGTATCTATGCGATCAAAGAAGATAAAGTTTAAGCCTTATATTTAACTGCTTAAAACTATACAAGTCATAAAAAGGCATCCGAATTGGATGCTTTTTTATTGCGCCAACAAAATCAGCCAAAGATTAGAATTGTAAGGCTAAGCCCGTATGACGTTCCGTTGGTGTTTGGACCGCTTTTTCTAAAGCTTGCTTGGTACTATATATCGTTACTTGTTTTTTAGCACGAGTCACAGCCGTGTAGATAAGCTCCTTACTTAGCAACCTTGCATGACTGTTATCAAAGGTAATGGCAACATGATTAAATTCAGATCCTTGCGACTTATGAATGGTCATTGCGTATGCCGTGGCTATCACCTCTTCATTTAGCAAGTTGACCGCAATCCCTTGTGTCTTATTTTCAAAGAACACCTCTAATTGACTTCTCTCATCCGATGTTTGTAAGCAAAAACCAATGTCACCATTGAATAACCCAAGCTCGTAATTATTTTGTAGCACCATAACAGGACGTCCATGGAACCATGTGTTTTGGCCTAATGGTAACTTCAATTCAGTAAGATGCCACTGGGTAAGATAGTTATTAATATAATGATCGCCCCACTCACCATTGTGACCAGCTGTCAAGATTCTAAATTGGTTAAATATTTCCATTAGTGAGGAAATAGTGTCTTTAACTGACTCTGGCATGGATTTTTCTATTGGATTTTTTAGCAACTCTTTGATCCTGCTTATGTACGATTGGTAGTTCTTCGATATTTTCGAAATAATTTTTTCTTTGCTTAGGCTATTTGATATCTGATTATCTAATATAGATTCTGCTTGTAGCGTGTTAACGTATTGAAAGCTCAAGGCACCATCTTGTCTTAATAGTTGCCAAATGGCTTGAACATCTGTATCTACTTTATTAATTTGATAAGCAAGCTTTCCTATACCTGAATCGGCACTAAATCGGCGGCTCTCAGTCAGCTCTGCATGAATGGGCTGTAGCGACTTAATACGGCATAAATCAGCCAACACAGCACCTGCATCAACGGCTGCCAACTGGTTGGCATCTCCTAACAATATAAGTCTTGCGCCTGGTTTGACCGCACTTACAAGATAGTTAGCCAATTCAACCCCGAGCATAGAAGCTTCATCGACGATGATAATATCTTCTCCTAGTGGGTTGTTTGCATCGTAACGCGGTCTACCCGTTCGACCGATACCTAGCAAACGATGAATGGTTTTTGCTTCTTGTAACTGTAGCTCTACATTTGCGTCATCTAGAGCTGTCTGCAGAGACTCTTGCATACGTTGGGCTGCCTTACCCGTTGGCGCTGCTAATGCTAGACTAGCACTATCTGTACTAAACCTAATATGTTCAGACTCATCTCCCCTACTTTTTGTCGCTTGCTGTAACGCGATGACCAACTGAGCAACGGTATATGTTTTACCAGTACCTGGACCACCAGTAATAATACTAAACGCGTTGTTATTAGCGACATAAATTGCTTTCACTTGGTGCTCATGAAGTTTTTCAGGTATTGTGATCTGTAAAGGGTTCACTTGTTGACTTAAGATATTGTTGATATTTTTTGCTAAATTAAACTCTGCTTGCCAGGTGCGGTGTAGCCAAAATGTGATCTTTGACTCTTTGGCTTCTTCATTTTTAGTTACTTTATAGATAATTGGTTGGTTATTTTTGCTTAGGCTATTTTGCTTACTATCACTACTGGTATCTGTATCAACATTAGCAAACAAAGTATGCTCATGAATTGAATAAACGAAAGTATTTAAGTCGCTATTTTTTAATCGTTGATATAACGTGGTTATTGCATCAAAACGTTTGGTTAGTATCTCTTTTTCATGATTGCTAAGTGCTAGCTGCGCCCACAGGTAATCTCGCTGACCAAACAAAGTGTCCAGTAATACAAATAGCGATGTTTCCGTTGTAGTATCATCGTCTAATTGCATGTCTATTTGCGTTTTTATCTGAGTATCCATCAGCGCAAAAATTGGTGTTGCCAGTATCTCTAATAATTGCTGCTGCCATGCATATAGTTCGACCAACTCACCATTAATTTGCCCTTGTATCGGAGTCTCATGGTCGGCTGCATCAATGGTTAATACAGTATGTCCCTCTTCCAAATGAGCCGCTAAAATGACGAATAAAGCCGTAAATAAGTCATTACTTTCCGACTTACCGATTCTTTTACTATCACTATTCATGTTTGTCTCTGTCGCATCATACGCTACCTGCGTTTGCTGACGGCGTAGCAACATATAATCGCTAAGATTGCTTGCCCAGCTTTCTTGTAAGCTAATAGCTGATTTGCTCTTATTGTTGTTATTACTCATCGTATATTTATCTCTTTTTAATCTGATTAATTTCTATAACAATTTTTATCTACCTAGTTGCTATATAAGGTTTATTAATCTGGCAGGCCAAACAATGCATCTAGACCTTTAATAAAGGCGATAGGAATATCCCAAGTGACCAGTCCATAGCAACTATTACTCAAGTTTTCGTGGTTAGACTGAACCCTATCTTGCGATGTAGGCATAGTAGCTGCCTGAGCATTCGGATCATACACACCGCGTAAAAACACGTACTCTACAGCGCCCAGATATTTATCCTCGTTACCTACATAATCGCTGATTCTCATGGCAAGGAACCGATGTAATGCCACTTGATAAATCGCTGCTTGTAGCCAGTACCCTGCTTTGGACATTGCCTGTTTGAGCGTATTTTCATTATAATCGCTTAGGCTATTTCCTAGAAAGTTACTCTTGTAATCGACCACATAATACTTGCCAGCATGCTCATACACTAAGTCGATCTCGCCACGCAGATAACGATATAGATGCGCCTTGTTTTGTGGCACTAAGGTAACGTGCTTGTCTATCTCATCAGGCAAATACCGTTGAAATAGCTTACTAATATCCTGTGCTCTAAAACTCTCTGACAGCCCCATGTTGAACTCTAACTCGGCAAATCGCTTACCTTTATCAAGAGCAATCAAGGGTTGATTGGAAGCTAATAGCGGTGCGTGTAGAACTTCTTCGATCCAGTTTATTAATGCTTCATGCTTGGTGGTATCAATTGAATCAAGATCAAACCCTTCACTATCTCTTTGTTTTTTCCCTTGTGATCTGCGGATCTGTTGTTCTGCACTACTATATACCAGCGGCAACTGATAGCTACTAATCGCTCTATCAATAACCTGAGGCCACTGAACCTTATTAGTAAAGTCTATTTGTTCAAATATCTCATGCAAAAACGTACCAGCATTGGCACCTTTGACAAAGGTAAAGCGGATATCCTCTTCTGACTTGAAGCTCAGTTCACCGTCTTGTTCGAGAGACTCGTCGTTATTGAGTAAAGAGATATTCGAAACTGCAGACTCTGTCATATCAATGTCTATCGCATCATCAATACGCTCATCCACTATCGCCATTGCTTGTGTAGATTCATCTAGCTGACGCGCCAGAGCGGTAAAGCTGGTCTTGGCCCAACCATAAAAATAATTGGTCTTCATCACCTCGGCAAAGGGCGCGTACTCAATAGCTGCTGTCGTAGGCTTATGAGCATTTGACTTGATAGCAGCCATATGAACATTGTTATTTACGCCTGTTGAATTAGCAGTTTTGTTTGCGTAATTGTTGTCATAGAACTCATCAACCTTATGACCTCTGAGCATGCCTATGGTACCTTTGAGTCTATCAGGTAGCTCAAATTTGGCCTCTTCAGACTCGAACCAATAAAAAACTGGCTTTAGCTCAAATCCTGTCTTGTTACTCGGATCTCGCAGCACAACATAAAGCTGCTCACTGGCTCGAGTAAAGGCCACATAGCCAAGCCGCCTTATCTCATCAAAACCTTCTTGTGTCTCGATATCAGTATAGTAACCCTCGACAGTGGCAGAGCCTTGTAATGGTGAGAAGCGGCGCTGATTTCCTGTTGATTGACTGTCTATCGACTGCTGTACTAGCGCTGAAGGGGCTGGTTGTGCATTGTATAAATACAGCCCATAGTCTTCTTTATTGCCAGACTTCCTACTGGCATCCCCCATTCCCAATACATAGACAATAGGGAACTCAAGCCCTTTTGACTTATGAATGGTCATTAGTTGCACGCCAGACTCTGTCGGCAGTGGATATTGCTTAGCCCAATCACTGTTAGGTGCTGCATCTATATGCTGTCTGAACCACGCCAGCAATTCATACTCACCCATACCTAGACCATACTGCGCCAAAATGTCCATAACATGACGCAAGTCCATAATATGACGGTCACCTTCTGGATGAGCAGCTAGGGCTTGCCAAACGCCTTGCGGCTGCACAGGGCTTTTATCTAATACATAATGTAGCGCCGATAATATGCCAAAGTGCTGCCAACGCTGTGCACCTTCTTTTAGATAGGTAATAAAGTCTTGATAGCTTTTCTTAGTATCAGTAGCTTCATTAGTTGAGAAGTCTTTCGAATTAGAATTCTGTGAACGGGCGCTTGGCGTACTGCTACCCTCGGTAATACCTGACTCATGATCCGTCATCATAGCTTTGATGTTTTTGATACTCAGTCCATATAGATGACTGGTCAACACCCGATTAATCATGTCATGACGATACGGATATAGCATGGAGCTTAGTAACGCTGCCACATCTTCTGCCATGACAGTCTCAAAGATACTGACATCACTGGTGGTCAAGGTCGGTACATTAAGTTTTACCAGCTCGTCTTCAACTCGCTTCAGGTCTTTTTTGGCACGTGCCAGCACCCCAATATCACTCGGCTGAATCGGCTTACCTTTAAGTGTCTGACCACTACCAAGTAAAGTAGCTATATGGCGAGCTGTTATTTCATGCTCATCATAATCAAACTCTTTTTCCTTATCATAAGGTAAGTGCAACAAGCTCACTGGCTGAGCAGAAAGCACTTCTGTCATCAGTACATCGTCCAGCCTATCTGACGCATTAAACCAAGACAGCTCATATTCCGGTTTTGCTGCTTTAATATGTTGGTAATGAATACCAGTTCCTAGTTGCGACAGCTTATTCTCAGCAGTTGTTTCACTCGCCATACCAAACCAACAGTTCAATGCGTTAATCACACCGGCATTTGAACGGCGATTGATATCAAGTGTCCAAAGGGCGCTTTTATCAAACTGGGCTTTCATATAGTTGTAGTTGGCCACATCGCCACCGCGAAACCCGTAAATAGCCTGTTTGGGATCACCAACCAATAATAGAAACTCATGATTGGCTTTCTTAGTGGTTGATTGCTTATCACTGTCCGACTGTTTACGTTTATTCTTTGGCAAATAGATGCTTTCAATCATAATGGCTTGCTCGCCATTGATATCTTGCGACTCGTCAATCAATGCCACAGGATAGTGATGACGAATATAACGCGCCAGCTTATCTCCTTGACGACCAGTTAGCGCTTGGTTTAAGCGTACCATTTGCAAACTAAAAGTCGTCTCGCCGCGCTCTTCCAAGATTACTGGTAGTCTATTACGTACAGCTAGCACAATATGACGGTTAAGATTGGCCAATACCAACAAAATATGCTGATTTAAACTATCAAGCATGTCTAAGAGAGCCATTAACTTACTAATGGTCTCTAACTCAAAAAGCGTCTGATGCTCTTTTTCTTTATTCTTATTAAAGTTCTTAATTTTGCCATCTTCATCGGGATATCTGGCATCCTGCAATGATGTCAAAATCTTATTTTCGCTCTCATTTAAATAACTATTAAATGTCAGCTGATATTCCGATATCTTTTGCTGTACCTCAATGATGGCATCAAACTGTTTGGTTAAATTAGAACCACCACGAAACCCTTGAGACTTTCTATAATCAGGATTCAAATAAGGCTGGATATCAGCTAGATCTAACTGAGAAAACTCACTGATTAACTTTTCGTATGCATCAAAATCAAAGCCTTTCTCAATCCTTATCTCATCAATCGGTGCAGAGATAAAATTAAGCGATCGAGTCACATATTTCTTATGATCGCCCACTGCAGACAGCTTACCTTGCTGATCCATTAGCGCGTAAAGTTTAGGCTGCTCATAATACAAACGGCTCTGAAACTGACGCAGCTCATCATGAATAATGCTATCAGTCACCTGCTCAATACTGCTGTCTTCAATAATACCCATACCTTGCTGGTGACCAGTCTCGCTGCTGTACTCTGTCAACCATTTTTGCGCCAAGCTATCTAGCGTACCTACGAATAGCTTATCGAGAGTAGTGAGTACCAGTGCCGTACGCCTGATAGCTTCCGCTATTGGGTAGCTGTACACGTGATCTAGCAAATAACCGACGAGATGCAGATTAATGGGATCTTGCATAGTGCCATCTAAGCGCACATATTTGGCCTGACTAATCAGCCAATTTTCACGGTCTTTTTTTGCTTGTTTACGCTTCTCAGCCGCCACTTGCTTATCAGCAGCAAGGTCTTGATTTAACTCATCAATACCTGTTTCAACGTTTACGCCTACGTCTGAATTACTGCCTACTTGTGCGTCTTTATTACCTTCGGGCATGACTTGTAGTATATTGGGATAGAGACTCTCTTTATTGCTAGTATCAGCACTTAGGCTATTGACCCATTGTAATAGTTGATAGAAATCCACCAAACGATCATGAATACGCTGACGCATTTCGGCAGCGGCGGCTCGTGTAAAAGTCGTGGCGATGATTTGCTCTGGCGCGCGTCGCGCTTCGATCAGTAGGCGCAGTACAATACCGGTCAACGTCCAAGTTTTGCCCGTGCCCGCTGAGGCTTCAATCAAGTGTTTACCCGTTAGATCGACATCCACTGCCGGTACGACATCATTTTTATGTTCAGGCACAGCAGATAAAGGCAGCTCATCTGAATATTCATCAAATAAACTCGGTTGTGTAGACGAGTCAATGGTATTGGTTGGATCGCTAAGGTCTGTCATATGGGCGCATACTTTTAATTATTATCTATTAGAACAAGAGAGCAAAAAGAAACCATTTTAAATGTTTAGCCATCTAAGTTAGTTAACGCATTAAACATCGGCGCATATAATGGCTGGGCTAATGTAGTCAACGCTGATGATAACGCCTTAAACGCATCTTGGTCACGTAGCACGTACTGCCAAATAGCATGCTGAGAGCAAGTATCGTATATCGTGTCTGAGTTATAGTTAGGTCTCAACCAGTCCGAGAAGTCGGCCCTTTTTAGCCAGTAGCTATTACCGTCACCTTCTTCAGCTGTTAAATACTTATCAAGGTAATTCAGTGCATATTCTGGTAATAACGTAATAGGCACTTGACCCGTCAACTTACCAAAAACTGCCCATTTTATCAGCTCAACTACTGCATCTTCATACACAATCGGGCTTAGTTTAAATGCGATTGCTTTGTCATACTTTTTGACTTGTGAGTTAGACTTATTAAAACGCCAAATACTCACGCCATCATTTAGCGCTACTTGCTGAGCGGTAGTACGTCTGGCCACTTGCCAATATAAATGTGACAACCAAAACTTAAGTAAATGCCTAGGACTGGCAGAATTGGGCAGTATGTTTAACCATTGCTTGGGTGATTGCTGAGCATAAGGCACGCCCGCCTGAATAGCTGATATGGGTGCCAATATTGGTACTGATATCGGTACTAAGCCCTTTATCTTGATGACTTTTGGCAATAGCTTGAGTAGTGTGTCTACACCTTCTGGGTTCGTCTGATTGCTTGACTCATTGTCAGTGCTACTCAGTATGTTTTTTAGCTCTATCTGAACAGGATGTTCGGCAGTCGGCGTTAGTAGCTGTAATACACTGCTGCTATCTGCCTTACTTTCGTTGAGAATACTGCTTTCATCAAAGCCATTAGAAATTAACTGCTCTTTGAACTCTAAACATTGCTGTTGCAGTTTCTTCTGTTGATTGGGTAGCGTAGTTTGGCGAGCGACACCAGCAGGCATGATTTTTTGATACATCAGAATTGGCGTAGTGGTTTCATCCGCTGCATCACTATCATTTTTATTATTCTCATCAGTAACCAACTGTTTAATCAAATGGTCTTTGATTTGATAGGTAGTCAAACTGTCTAAGAATAGCGGCTCTTGCTGCGACAATGCTTCTTCACCTTGTACCACATGCACCTTTTGAGACCGTAAGAATGCTTTGGCAGGATGGCGTACTTGGTAAGCCAATGCCCCTTCAATATCTATCTCTCCGATGTTAAATATACTATCGGATAACACTTGGATGAGCACCTCTGTCATGTTATTGACATTGCTAGTATCGACAACCATATCTAGCGCCAACAGTTCAACCAATGCAGACAAGGTTTGATTGTCTACTTGACCTAGCTGACCCAAGCCTTGACCAAGCACCTGAGCGATTGACTCATACTGCGCCTTCGTGGGTAAGCCGACCAGTTGCATAGGCTCACTAGACACTCGCCCTTTCAATGTATCAAACACTGCTTGCCAAAGCGGCGCAGGCGGAAACTGTTTTTTCTGAGCCAGTTTGGTTCTGCGCATGGCTGTATTTAATAAAGCATCTAACTCATCAATCATATCGACAGAATTAGTCTCCTGAGCATTAGTATTGGCATTAACGTTGGCATTAGCATTGTCATTAATATCAGGAGATACTTGCTCAGAAACATCAGTGCCTTCGATTTCTGTTTCAAACAGACTCTCATGGAAAGGGAGTGCAGGATGCTCAGTCACCAACCACTGCTTAATCAATTTTGGCAAATAGCGTTTAAGGCTTTCCGTGGTCGGATCAATATTCTCTGGTAATGTCTCAAGCGAGTTCACCTGCCATTGCACCTCGCCTTGCAAAAACTGTAATAGCTCGCTCACTGGGTTGGCTGGCAAATGCTCATGGGTGTCCGTCAAGCTTTGGCCGTTGTAGAACATCCAGCATGCACTGCGCGCACATAGTAGTGCATCTAAAAATGCGCCGTTGTCATCATCTTCACTAACTCTATCACCACGGCGTGCGTTGGTCGCTTTCATCAAATCATAGCGGTTGTCACGATCACGCCCAGGAAACTCAGAGAGATCCATATTGAGCATCACCACCAGCTCAAAAGGCACGTTTCTTAATGCACCAAATCGACCAAAGGTAATCACGCCCGTCGGCTCCGCACTGACTTGCTGACTTTCAAGCTCGTTTTCGATACTGTCTAACATAAAGCTAAGCTTAAGTGGCAATTGCTCCACACCCGCTAGCTTCTGCTCCACTTCTCTGTTATCGATATCACCACTAGCGTACTGCCTATAGTGACGATTGGCTCGCAGGCTTGATTTAAAGCCATTCATCGCGTTGTAGATGGCGCGCATGGTACGCGTTTGATCCACATCACCAAAGTAGCGATGGATAACTTGTGTCTCAATCTGATCGAGCCAATCTTCCGCTTTCATTTTTTGTGTATGGTCATCACGACGTGCAACCAAGCCAGTGTAAATACGACAAAGTGCTTCAACAATCAGCGCATCATTTAGGCTCACTTGTGGTAGCGGTAAGGTCATTTCTGGCAACGCAGTGCTTGGCCATTCATCGTCATTTAGAGCATATAAGCAGTCGCTCAACTCAGCTTCTGGCATGACCAGACCTAAAGTCAATCTGTCTAATGCCTGTGCAAAGCTAAAGCGATAGTCGTAATCACTACTATCTAAAGTTTGTTTAAGATGCAGCTCGTCAAAACCGCGGATAAAGCCCGCCTCTACCAACAAATCACAACCACGGCTCATTTGCTCATGAGTCAGTCCAAAGCTTTCAAACAAGGGCGGCAACATTAGCCAGTCCAATACTTCAGCTGCTTCAAAACGGGCGCTATGACTACCCAGTAGCTTGTAAAAACCGATAATGGCTTCCCATAACTGGCGAATGTCGGCATCAACAACACCAGTCACTTTGGCAGGCAAAGTCAAACCGTCTTGACCTTTACCATTGACGAAGATAGACCCAATCAATGCATGATGACGTTCAACATCAGGTAGCAGCACCACAATGTCAGAGATATGGCGTTTCTTTTCATCTAGTTTGATAGGTTCGTTCAACCAACGACCAATCATAATACGCAACACTTCAAGCTGACGCTGTAAACTATGACACGAATGGATGCTTAGGCTATTATCTTGGGAAGATATTGCCCAAAAACGGTCTTTCTCAAAGCGCTTATTCTCTAACGCTTCATCTTCATACCAAGCCGTTGCTGGCTTATCTCCATCAAAGCTTGACTCTAGTTGCTTGCTTACTGCTTGTGAGACTGTAGCAGCCGTTGCTTGCTGAGTAGATTGCTCATCAAGCATCAACACATCATTTTGCAAACGTCTTAATAAGCTCAGGTTACCTTGCGTATCTTGAGTACTGACAGCATCTTCAGCAGAGACGACACTTTCATACATGCCTTGAACGAGCGCATCATCTACACCATTATCAAAGTTATCTTGCCATTCGACTAGCGCATCGTCGTATTGCTCATTACCTGATAAATTGGCAAGCATCGCAAACGCATCGCGCGACTGCTTGCCCAAACGCGATAGCAAGCTGTGACCATAATCACGTAAAAAAACACTCTCAGGGTTGATAATCTGCTGACGTTGTAACCAAGATTTATCGACGATATCCGCCCAAAATAGCTTCGATGGATTGTAATGTAATAGCGTGATATTCATGTATTGCGACAAGCGCTGTAGAAAGTCCAGCTCGGTCTGTGGCAGTTGCTGGATGGTAAAAATACGCAGTATGGTTGGCAACTGGTCACGCTCATTCGCCTTGTTATTTTTTAAAGCTGACCAGAACGCACGCTCCAGTGCCACACGGTGTAGATGAACATCGGCAAATAAATGCGCCCACAAGAATCGTTGGGCGATTTCTAACTCAACATAATGCTCGACCAACCACTCAGGCGTGCCGCGCGCATACTTATCAAAGCGCAGGGATAAAGCGTCTTTATCTGCTATCAACTCACTTACGCTCAACGGCTTGTTTTGCGACCATAATGCCAACCAATCCTCACGGTGAGTCAAATAGCGGTTAAACACCCTAGCCAAATCGCTTGCCAGTTGCCAAATACGGGCATCTTGTTGCGCCTTATCCTGTTGTAAGCTGTTTTGTTGAGCACTTGCCTGTGGGTCATCAATCAAAGACGCTAGCAACGGATAAACTGGATGCTTTTCATCTGCAACAATCGACTCTTGATAATAAGTCAAATACCCAAACAATCGCCACTGCATTACTGTCGGTGACAACACCGCTACTTCCGGCACGTTTAGGGTTGTCGCTTCAGGGTTTTGCGCCAGTAAGTACGTATTATGGCGAGTTAATACATCTTGCATCAGTGTCCATTGATACTGACCCCAGAATTTAGTGCGCACCAAGGTACTAATACCAGCACGGCTAGCAATGGTTTTGTCCAACCAATCACCCAATACCATTGACGGTACAATAACAATAAAAGGTTCAAAAACAGGCTGATCCTTGGACTGATATTGTACAAGTAATTGGTCAACGAGGTTTTCGGTACGGTGCGACTGAATAATAGTGAACATAGACAATAATCTGATTGCAATAAAGGTGAGATATTAGGATTGATAAAAAAGGCTTAACTTATAGATAGGATGTCTGTATCCAATGTCAAAAACGCTATAAAATGTCTAGAAAAAACAAAAATCGATACTCATCAATCCATGTTTGATGGTCGTTACTCTGATGCATTTCTGCTAGCATGAAGGCCCTAAACAAAAACAATCATAGTAGCAAATTCTACATATTCAGTGATAATGTTAACTTGCCAAATTTGCTATCAGTGTGCCATTGATGATTACCGTTTACTAGTGTAGATGCCGATATTATAATAAGCTTGCGACATTTAGTGTCGTTTTATATTATCATTCATATTTATTATGAAATAATCTCATTACGTTTTTTAAATTGGCCTTTACAACCTGTATCTAAATAACACTTTCTATTGACGGGATTACTTAATATTATGCCATTGCGTCCCATTGATGCCATTTTTGTCCATCCAAAACAACGCTTATACGTCGTGTATTATCGCGGTGAATTGTGGCAACTGCCACGTATGAAAATCGATGACAGATCATGGCACAACAGACGGCCCTATACCGATGATAGCAGCTCACTTTATTTGAGCATCCATCAAGCTATCAGCGACCCTGTGCTTGCGCAGAAATTGAGAACGCTAGATCTACCTGTAGTGGTACGTGGCAGCACGTTGCCACGTTTCGAAGCATGGTGGGAAGCACATGGGTTTAGATGGTTAAAAGACAGACTATTAACGGGTGAATCACCGTTGGCCGCGCATCAAACTACTACGCCTGCCAAGGTATTAAACGACCAATCTGATTCTATAATAAATCACCAAACTAGTGGTTATACTGATGAAAATGGTGAAGAACAAGTATCCACCCCTTCTGCAGATACAGACATCTTTGCCGACATGTTGGCTGAATTAACCGATGAAGTACTAGAACAAAAGCTTTAAAAACTAGATACCACCCTGTATAAAAACGTTGCTATGAATCGACTAATAATAAATGAGCAGTAATATATGAAAGACTACAAACTACTGCTGGCTGGACTAATCTTGCTACTGCTCACAATCTTTATCGCGGTCTTTATTTGGTTGTGGACCAGTAATCGCAAAAACACAGACCCATTGCCAATCATGGCAAGTGAAAGTGAAGCAGACTCTAGTATGAAAGGTGATGAATCAAGAGAGATTGCTGACAGTGTTTTATACATTAGAGCAGAGGAGAAGTTACAGATACCTTTGGACGATATCATTGTGAGCTTTGAATCTCGTTATCCGCACGTGCAAGTATTAGCGAGCTATGTCCCCTCTAACGACCTTCTCACAGTACCAAGTAGTGTTTCTACCACAGACAAACTCTCTAACTTTGTTTTCGATACAGATATGATTATTGCCAATGACGATAGCCTATCTACAGAACGAGTCTCACTCCTACAGTCAGAATTGCCACAGGTACAACATAGAAATGGTCAAAGTCAGCAAAGTACTGAGGGTGCTGGTATAAATGATGCAGCTGATAAAAATAGTAATAATAATGCGCATAATAAAGATAAGAAGATACACACTCTAAACCCCTTCAACTATGCGCTAAAAGATGAACAAGCGCTTGAGGGTGTCATCCTAACAGACGATACAACTGCCACTAGCTTCCGTAATTTTTTACTATCGAGCACAGGTCAAGATATACTAAAAAAATATGATTATGAGAACATTAGTGGTTATAAAAATAGTGTAAATGACTTATTTAAACCAACCTCACAGGCAAAAAATGCATCAGGTGATCTTGCTGTAGATGTCACTGACGCGCTTAGCAATGGTGAGTAAGGATAAATTGTCTTTATTTATCTTTTGTTGATTGCTTTTATGACTGCTTTTTTCTACAATGTCACTCCATAATGCGCCTATAGCTCAACAGGATAGAGCAGTTGCCTCCTAAGCGATCGATCCGAGTTCGAGTCTTGGTGGGCGCACCATCAAATACTATCAGAAGCAATCAGATAACCCCATGGCTTATCCGCTGTGGGGTTATTAGTAATCTAAAGCTTCTTATTTATGTCTAATTTATTTTTACAGGCTGAACAGTATTAATATAAAGTCCAATTTTAATATCTGACCCCATACATCATTTATGCATTGTCCTCTTTAATCATATCAGCTGCCTTTTCAGCTACCATAATTGTGGGTGCATTGGTGTTACCAGCCATAACGAATGGGAAAATTGAGGCGTCTACCACACGCAATCTTTTAACACCTCGAACCTTTAATCGCGGTGTCACCACTGCCAAACTATCACTTCCCATTTTACAGGTGCCATTCTGGTGATGGTAACTTACAACTGACGAACGCACATACTCTGCAATTTGTTCATCTGTTTTAACATCTTCACCTGGATATATTTCTCGACCACGCCATTCTTTTAAGGCTGGTTGGTTTGCGATATGACGCATTTGCTTAATCGAAGTCACTAATGTATCGACATCATATTGTGTATCAAGTACATTTGGATCGATATTCATCTTATCATCAGGGTTAGAACTGTTTAATGTAATTCTACCGCGTGAGGTCGGTCTAACTCCTGCAGCTACTAGAGAGAATGCATTTTCAATAGAACTGTCTTGACCAGGTGCATAATAAGGAACATGGAAAAAAAGTGGCTGCATATCGGCCCCGGGTAAAGCTGTCTGGGTTTTTGCAAACATATGAGCATGCAATACTTGAATTGACATATCACTTGGTGGTGGAACTTCCTTCTTTCCTTCATATATTACAGGGCTTAAATTATGATCGTGGAGGTTTTCACCTACACCGGGGCTATCGACAATCACATTAATCCCAAGCTTTTCTAACTCTGATTTTGAACCAATGCCTGATAGCATCAAAATACGAGGAGATTCAATAGCACCGCCGCATACAATCACTTCTTTTTTGGCTTTAACTTTTTTGATAGCACCTTCTTGACGATATGTAACACCCGTTGCTACACCCTTTGTTGTATTTACTTTATGGACACGTGAGTTAGTTATTAATGATAAATTAGGACGATTGAGCGCTGGACGTAAGAAAGCGACCGCGGTGGAATGTCTCTTCCCATCTTTCGTATTTAAATCAGTATAACTGACCCCTTCTTGTGTCTCCCCATTGCTGTCATCATTGAAGGTGATACCAGACTCTATAGCAGCATCAACTATTGCTTTCGTGACTGGATGAGGCGTGAAGTCTGCAGTAACATGAAGTAGCCCGTCACCGCCATGATAGACATTTGGACCACGTGAGTAATTTTCTGACTTTTTGAAATATGGTAGTACATCGTTATAAGACCACCCATCACAACCCAAGTCATTTGCCCAATGATCATAATCAGATGCATTACCTCGCACATAAATCATGGCATTTAATGAAGATGACCCACCCACTGTTTTACCACGTGGCCAATTTAAGATACGATTGTGTGCATTTTTTTGCGGTATTGTTTTATAGTCCCAATCATATTCGGTACCCCATAGCTCAATTAAACGCATGGGTGTTGATATCATTTCACTGTTATCAGGACCTCCTGCTTCAATGACAAGTACCTGACTACCGTCTTCAGTTAGACGATTCGCAAGTACACAGCCTGCCGAACCTGCGCCAATAATCACATAATCGAATTCTTTACTATGGCTATCTATAGGATTAATACTTGCACCTATAGCACCCTTAGACAACATAAGTACACCTGAGGCAACTGCGGTATATCCTAAAAAATTGCGACGTGAAATACCTTTTGATTTATTTTTAGTAGACATTAAAACTCCTTTTTATTGTCAGCTATATTCCTTTATTTTAGATGAGCCTATTTCAATTAAAATAACTAACCATCTTCAGATAACTGATTTTTCCTACTAATAACCATGTAATCCGGGGTCTTTAGCATCTTTAAAGATAAGCACTCACTACCTGTTCTACTTCGGCCATATTTTTGCATTTAACTAACGATCACTAGGGCATATCAACAATTAGATTGTGAGGCTTAAAATTTAGCCATTTTGAGGCCATCAAATGCATCAATTTGCTAATTGATAACGCGCCCTAGATACTAGCTACGTAATAAACAGCTATTAAGATTTAAAGATTTGCATGGTCTGTATAGAAGTAAACTCTTTAAGACCAGCTTCTCCAAACTCAACACCAAACCCAGAGTCTTTAACACCACCAAATGGGGCATCGGGTTGCACCATGGCATGATTATTGATCCACACAGTGCCACAGTCTAAACGTGAGCCGATACTCTGTGCTTGTTCGATATCTGTTGACCAGATTGAACCGCCAAGTCCAACAGATAAACGGTTGGCACTGGCTATCGCCTCTTCGACATCGCTAAACTTAATAATGGGGAGAATGGGTCCAAACTGTTCCTCATCAACCAATCTTGCGCCATCATTGATATCGTTCACCAACGTTATGGGATAAAAATAGCCGGTCTCGTCTACCACCTCCCCGCCACATAAGAAGTTTGCACCGCGTTCTTTGGCATCTTGAGCAAGGGCTTTGACGATATTTAATTGTGCCTCATTTTGCAAAGGTCCAAAGTCGGTGTCTTCATCGAGCCCATTACCTGTCTTCATGCTTTTGGCAATCGCGGTCAAGGCTGCACACAACTCATCGTGCACGGATTCATGCACATATAGTCGTTTTAGGGCGGCACAGGTTTGGCCATTATTGATAAAAGAGGTCGCAAAAATCTTACCTGCGATGGCTTCAATATCAGCATCCGCCAGTACAATACCAGCGTCATTGCCACCTAGCTCAAGCGTCAAACGTTTTAAAGTCACGGCAGCACTTTTCATAATGGCCTTGCCCGTTGGGGTTGAGCCTGTAAATACAATCTTTTGAATGTCCTCATGTGCAGTCATCGCCGCACCAATACCACCTTTGCCAGTTACCACATTTAACACGCCTGCTGGCAAAATATCTTTAGCAATCTCACCAAAGCATAGTACGGTCAATGGGGTCATCTCAGACGGTTTCATGACGACGGTGTTACCAGTGAGCAAAGCAGGAATGATGTGCCAAATACCGATGAGTAATGGATAATTCCATGGGGTGATTGAGCCCACAACGCCCAGTGGCTTACGATGTAACTCTATCCGAGCCAAGTCATTGTCTTGAATGGTTTCTGGCTCTAACTCCATGCTGGCGGTCGCACGTATCCAAGCCAATGCACCACCCAATTCAAAGCCTGCACCCAAATCGGCGAAACCTTTAGTAGGTTTGCCTTGCTCTTTGGTCAGCATCGTCATAAGCATATCAGTACGAGCTTCAACCGCATCAGCAAGCTGCATTAAGTGGTCACGGCGCTCTGCATAGGTGAGTGCTGACCAACTAGGGAACGCGGCTTTGGCGGCTGCGACTGCTTCATCTAATTGAGCCACACTGGCCTTTGGGCAGCAGGCAATAACAGATTTATCAGCAGGGTTGATGACATCAAAATAATCGGTAGTGGCAACGCTTTTACCGCCAATAATTAAATTAAATTTTTTCATTGTTTTAACTCTTATTCTCGTAAATATTATTTATAGGGCTAACTGAAAACACTTAAATTAGGCTATAGAGTCAAATTATTTACTTGAGATGTCTGTGCTTATAAATAATTAGCATGAGTGCAGCAATGATATTACTGCACTCATGGACTACTATTCCAAAATATCTATTTGCTCTCATCTTTACTTTGATTAAGATTTAACGAAGGGGTTTCATCAAAGAAATTCCATGGTTTAAGCAGAATATTCACCCATTCTGTCGGCATAATAGGCCATTCTTCAGCGCGCGCTATATGGGTAGTGCCCGTGGTTAGCCACACCACCAAATCTTTATTGTGAATATTTTCGTCATCTGCAACAAATGCGCCTAGTCCTGTGTCTTTGTCCGAACGATTAGGATATGTGCCTTCTGGATATAACTCATTCGTATTATATTTCGTCACCCAAATTTGTTTATCCATAAAGCTAAGACGATTAAATAACCACTCATCATCTGCAAAGTTAGCGCCTTTCGCAATAGGGTGCGTGGCACCTGCAAATGGGATCATCTGATAAGACACCGGATTACCCATGCGATTCTCTTTACTGGCATTGCCAATCAAACGTACAGTAGTAGGGTCAAAGTTTTCTTTCGCCTTAGTTTCTGTCAATACTGTCGTCTCACGAGTCTCCATTGCACTAGTACGTGGCCCACCGCGCACATTAGGTACGACTACTGGCTCTATACGTTTGATATTATTGGTTTCGCCATCGACATCCATATCCAAGCGAAAATTATAGATATGCTGATGCGTGGTGCCAACGATGTTGTGGTCTATCAAGGTGCCATAACGTGTGTCTTCTTTAGCACTTGGATCATGCATGGTTTTTGCAATAACACCTTTGACCGCTTCAATACCAGTAGCGCCAGCATTGATACCAATAGTACCGTTTGGCTGAAATACCCAGTCAAAAATATAATCATAGTTACCGATTGTGCTAATCCAGCGCACGACCAATTCACGACGCTCAGTACTGACATTTTTTTGCCCCATTTCTTGATGCTTAAACTCAGGGCCTGCGTAACGTTCAAACACGGCGATAGCATTCGGAATGGTATAAGGATTGCCTTCGTAATCTGCAAGCTCAGCATCGAGGAGTACCGCATTTTCTGGTGCGTCAACGTTTCTTTCTAGCGGAGAGGTTAAGGTGCCCATACCATATTCGCCAGAATCCAAATAAGATTTAAAGTACCACCCCATATCAGGGTCACCATAAGGGACAACCATGCCGCCTAAGTTGCCTTGATACATGATTTTACGGTCTACGCCTTTGTCATTAAAGGTAACAGTGCTGATCTGTAAACCGGTACGACTATCTAAACCAATATGAAACTTCCAATTATTCCATTCAATGTTTCGACCAGTGATGGTATAGTTTTTCCCTTCTGGTTCAATAATATTCAATGGTTTATTGGTCACAACCTTTTTATCGCGACCATCGATTGGACGCGGGGTCATAGGCACCGGAATAACACCGCCTTCTTCGATTTTAACAATTTTGTTCTTATCTAAATCAACCACTGCTACTAAATTTTCGATAGGATGTGCCCAGTAGTTGCCATCTCCAACATCTAGATAAGAAACAATTTTTAGAATTCTTTGTTGCTTGTCTAAAAGACCATCTTTTCCGCCAAAATAGCCGACCGTCAATGGTGTTCCAACCACTTTTGTCACGTCATCAACGCCCCGTTTTTTCAAAGCGGTTTTGTACTCTGGGCTAGTTTGAATAATGTCTTGGATTGCCATAAAATCATCTACTAATACCATGCCGAATGTATTTTCGAGCGTTTTCCAGCCAGTAAGTGATTTTGTGTTTAAATCCACCTCACCTTCAATGACCGTATTCCCCTTTAGAATTGTAAAGGTGACTACACGATCGCCAACATAAGGTTTTTTATCAATTACGTTACGCCACACAGCATCTTTGTCAGGTTGCTTTAGACGAATATCAGCAAACCTTAAGTTGGTTTCTTTTGGTTTTGCTTTACGAATAATAGCGGTTGCTTGGTTGATTTCAGTACTGCTCAAAGTATTGAGTGGATGCAGTGTGCTCTCTACTTTAAAGGTTTGATCTAAATTTGATTGCAGTATTTCATTGGCCAAGGTATCAGGCACTAAAGCTTGACCATTTTTCATGACCAGCGGGTTGGTGATTTTTAGGGATTTCCCATTAACCATGGCAGTATAGCTACTGGGTTTGATTTGTACTCGTGTAGAGTTCTTGATGATGGTATACACATCAGCATAACTATCATAGGTGACCTCTGCACCTGCTGTGGACATTGCTTCCTCAATCGGAACCATGTGCACCTCTCCACCATGTGCTAGTGCCTGACCACTGTAAATAAAAGCTAAGCTGGCGACTAGCGCCGTTAAAGTAGACTTGAATGTGATATTTTGATGAGATTTGATGCGACTGTTGGCAGTAATATCTTCCTGGTGCTGGCGACTGAGTTGATAGCGTTTCATAAATAACATCCTTGTCATTGAGGGTAGAAAGAGATTGTGTTTTTGGTGTTCATTGTTACTTTAAACTTAAGGAGCTAATAACTTAAAAGTTAAGTCAAAAGTTCATAAAAATGACAACATACAAAGTAGATATAGCAGTTTTGAATGTTATAGGCACACTCACATAATATTGGTAGAAAATTTTCGATGAAAACATCATCAGACTTATAAACTGGGATTATTGATGGCCTGTGTTATTAAAGTTCTGATTTGATATGATGTTGAGCATTAAATTGCTTATGTGTTAGCCGCTCGTCTGTATCCATGGTTAAAGGCTTAACTTCCTTTAAAGAGTGCAAACAACGTTTGGTAAGATCTATATATTGCTGAGTACCATGCGCTTTCCAAGCCAACTCTTTTTCTTCAAGTTCTCTTATCACTTTTGTAGGGCTGCCTAATGCCATGACATTTGGTGGAATGACCATCTTCGCTTTGACGGTGCTATTAGCACCAATAATGCTGTTTTCACCTACTTCTGCTAAATCTAAAATGACACTATTCATTCCAACTAGTGCATTCTTTCTCACAATACAGCCGTGCAGAATGGCTGCATGTCCAATATGTCCATACTCTTCAACCACTACTACGTGGTTGGGAAAGCCATGTATAATGCAATTATCTTGGATATTGGCGTTTTTTTTGATACAAATACCACCGAAATCAGCACGTAATGAAGCGAACGGGCCGATATACACACCTGCTTCAATCATAACATCGCCAATGATCACAGCAGTTGGATGAACATAAGCATCTGGGCTAATAACCGGTATTACCCCGTCAATGGCATAGCAAGGCATAGTCGTTTCCTTATCAATAAATGTCAAACAAGGTTTAAAGTCATCATTCGCTTAAGTTCCTTATTCGCTTAAACGTCTTCAGCAAACTTTAACCCGCCAAAGCGTTTATAAAACTGTGGCCGTGCTGGTGGCATGGTGCCCTCCGCAGTGCGGGCAATGTTAAGAAAAAACTCTTCAGACGAACTAACAAGCATTTGGTATATATTGCTGGTCAAATTACGCGCGGTCAGTGCCAGCCAATCCGATGGCAATAGTTCTAGAGGTAAATTCGGATCTTTTAATAAGATACGTCGGTACTGGTGAATCAGTAAAATACGAATTTGAAACGCTTGTAGTTCATTGAACTCACCATCTTCGATGAGGCTCAAAACATTACGAAAGTCGTTAATAAATTTATCATAGCGTTGATGCAGCTGCTCGATGGGCCAGTTCACCTCAACCATACGCTTGAGTGTTGGATATGACTCTTGCCATAAGTGCAAAGCTTCGGCACGAAACACCACCACTTGTTCAGTCATGTTGAGATTAAATAGTAAATTTTGCAGCTGCAATTCATCACAACTAGGATAGGCCATGAGATTGGTGGTAATATTGGCAAACCCTAACCACTCCAATTCTTTTTTGAGGAGGGTTTTGTTTCCAAGATCAACCGAGCTTAACAACACCAAATCCCATTTTTGATCCCACTCACCCTGATGTAAACCATAAATTTTTTCATGGGCGGCAGCAAAGCGCTCACGGCTGACTTCGGTAATGCGGTAGTAACTGGTACGTCCGATTTTTTCTGAGCTTAACCAGTCATTTTGTACCAAGCGAAACACCGCCGTACGCACCGAGCGTTCGTTGAAACCGAACACATCCATGAGTTGAATCAGACTGGCTAAACTAATGACTCCTCCTCGTTGAAAGATACAATCACCAAAGATTGACATAATTAACGAGGTGCCACTTAATACGTCTTCACTGGTAAGCTCATCAATACATTGTTTTAATTTAGCATTCATATCATTTATTCATCGTCTAATAGGCACGCGATAATACCCAATGGACTATCGCGCGGGGTTAATTGCATTAGGCAGGTACAGCAGTATTGCGTAGGTCAATAACACGTTGAGCTTTACCCTCAGAACGAGGTAACATACCTTGTGGTGAGACTTCTACATGAACGCTGATACCCACCATGGTTTTTATTTTTTGTTTAAGTATATTTGCCAACTGCATCACTTCGATATCATTGACATCACTACGTGACTCAACATGGATACATAGGGTGTCTAAATGACCGTGCTTGAGGATATGGATCTGATAGTTTGGCAGTAATTTTGGTATTTGTAAAATCTGTTCTTCGATCTGCGAGGGAAAGACATTAACGCCGCGAATGATCATCATATCATCACTACGGCCAACAATTTTTTCCATACGACGCATAGTACGTACAGAACCTGGTAGTAAGCGGGTCAAATCTCGGGTACGGTAGCGAATGATGGGCATACCCTCCTTAGTAATAGTGGTAAACACCAATTCGCCAAGCTCGCCGTCTGGTAGTACTTCTCCGGTCTTAGGGTTAATAATTTCTGGGTAAAAATGGTCTTCCCAAATGGTTGCGCCGTCTTTAGATTCTAAGCACTCCATGGCGACACCTGGGCCCATGACTTCTGACAGGCCGTATATATCTAACGCATCGATACCTAAACGCGTTTCGATTTCTTGGCGCATGGCATTAGTCCACGGTTCAGCCCCGAAAATACCAGTTTTAACAGAGCAGTCTTTAGCCGTGCCAAATTTTTTCTCTAATGCTTCAATAATGTTCAAGCAGTAAGAAGGGGTAACCATTAATGCAGTTGGTTTAAAGTCTTGGATTAGCTGGGCTTGGCGGTCAGTTTGGCCACCTGACATCGGGATAACCGTTGCACCCAATCGTTCAACACCATAGTGCGCACCTAAGCCACCAGTGAATAGGCCATAACCGTAGGATACTTGAATGGTATCTTTGCTAGTCAGGCCAGCCGCACGCAGTGAGCGTGCTACGACATCTGACCAAGTCACGATATCTTGCTTGGTATAACCGACAACGGTAGGTTGGCCAGTAGTACCTGATGATGCATGAACACGGACGATCTGCTCACGTGGAACGCTAAACATACCGAACGGGTAATTGTCGCGCAAGTCTGATTTGGTGGTGAATGGGAATTTGGCTAAATCTTCTAATGATTGGCAGTCTTCTGGGTGAACACCGACTTGGTCAAACTTCTTCTTATAAACAGGGTTGTTTTCGTATGCGTTTTTGAGTGTTTCTTTCAAACGTTTCAACTGTACGCTACGTAATTCGTCTACTGACGCGGTTTCGATGTGTTCCATAACGTTATGATTCATGTAAAACTCCTTTTCGTAGTCATCCTGACTACATTTCCAATTAAAAAACTCTGTTAAAGCCGTGATCAGACGTTTTCTATCACCATTGCCACGCCTTGACCCACACCCACACACATGGTGCATAACGCATAGTTACCATTACGACGTTTTAATTCTTTCATTGCGGTGATGACCAAACGTGTACCACTCATTCCTAGAGGATGACCTAGTGCAATAGCCCCACCATTTGGATTGATACGTGCGTCATTATCGGTAAGACCCAGCTCACGAATTACGGCAAGGGATTGCGCGGCGAATGCTTCGTTAAGCTCGATAACATCCATCTGGTTTAATGTTAGTCCAGTTTGCTCAAGTACTTTTAATACTGCAGGCACAGGGCCAATACCCATATAGCGCGGCTCGACACCAGCACTCGCCATACCAATAATACGCGCTTGCGGTGTTAGATTGTGTGCTTGACCAAAGCGTTCGCTACCCATTAGCACACAAGCAGCACCATCATTGACGCCTGATGCGTTACCCGCAGTCACTGAACCGCCCTCCCTACGAAATGGGGTCTTGAGACTGGCAAGGGCTTCTAAGCTAGAATCCGCACGTGGGTGTTCATCTTGATCAACAATCACGCTGCCTTTTTTGGTTTTGACTTCAACTGGTAATATCTCTTCATTAAAGAGACCCGCCTGTTGGGCAGCGGCAGTTTTCTGTTGGCTACGTAGCGCGAATAGATCTTGGTCTTCGCGGCTGATTTGATATTTCTCAGCCACGTTTTCGGCAGTTTCTGGCATGCTATCAACACCATACGCGGCTTTCATTAATGGGTTAATGAAACGCCAACCGATGGAGGTGTCAAAAATTTCTGGTGCACGGTGAAAGGCACTGGTCGGTTTTGATTGGACATAGGGTGCGCGGCTCATGCTCTCAACACCACCAGCCAATACAAACTCGGCCTCACCCGTTTTTACCAAACGTGAGGCGATGCCAATCGAGTCCATACCAGAAGCACAGAGACGATTAACGGTGATAGCAGGCACCTTATCAGGCAAGCCTGCAAGTAAAGTTGCCATACGCGCTACATTACGGTTGTCTTCGCCGGCTTGGTTAGCACAGCCAATGATGACCTCATCAACTTTATCCCATGGCAAGTTTGGGTTTTGATCTTTTAGATGTTGAATAGGCAATGCTGCCAAATCGTCCGTACGAACACTACTTAAACCACCGGCATAGCGCCCGATTGGGGTACGAATAGCGTCATAAATATATACTTGTTGCATCATAGTTTCCCTTACAATAAATCAATAAATTTAAGCGCTCGCCGTGTGACAGGTGACGGCTTTTTTTACCAAATACAGGCTGGCACGATAACGTTCTTCACCATAAATACGTTGTAAGTTATTGAGCGTGTTAAGCACGGTGTCGTAGCCAAGCATTTGTGCCCATTCAAACGGACCTTTGGGGTAATTCACGCCGTACTTCATGGCCGCGTCAATGTCTGCTTCAGAAGCGATGTTGTGTAACACTGCTTCACAGCCTTCATTGATTAGCATAGCAATGGTGCGTAAAACATATAAACCAGGATGGTCGGCAGTCCAAATAACATGCACGTCAAGTCGGGCAAAGGCTTGCGTCACCAGCTCACGTTCATCATCATTACAGGCCATAGAGGCAGCCAATACAACAGCGCGGGCTTGTGACCAGTCCGCATGCCAGTCCATCAGCATGACTTTGGCATCACCATCGTCAATCTCCACGGATTCACCCAGTGATAAACGGATGCTGACATCACCAATTTCGATACTGTTCTGGTCTGCACCTTCAAGAGTCACTGTGAGGCTATCAGCGACTTGTAAGCGTTCAACCAACCCTTTGGCATAAAGCCAATCACCGCGTACGATAATGTTAGGCAGCGCGGCATCGGTTGCTTCAACGGTGGGTAACGTATAGGCAGGGATTGCTGGCGTTTGGCTATAGTCATAAAAACCTTGGCCAGATTTACGGCCAAAGCACCCGGCATCGACCAATTCTTTTTGTACCAACGATGGGCGGTAACGTGGCTCATAGAAGAAAGCCTGGTAGACGCTTTGGGTCACCGAAAAGTTAACATCTTGGCCAATTAAGTCTGTTAGCTCGCATGGCCCCATGGCAAAACGACCTGATTCACGCATAATAGAGTCAAGCTGCGCAGGTGTGGTCGCGTTTTCTTGCAGTGCGCGAAAGCCTTCAGCATAGTATGGACGCGCCACACGGTTGACGATAAAGCCTGGGGTAGACTTGGCTATTACCGGTACCTTTTTCCAAGCACTCATCAAGTCAAACAGGCCATCTGTAATCTCAGTCGCTGTTTGTAAACCGCGAACAATCTCAACAAGTTTCATTACTGGGGCTGGATTAAAGAAGTGTAAGCCTACTACACGCTCAGGGTTTGGTACTGCCGAGGCAATTGCTGTAATCGATATTGACGACGTGTTTGATGCAAAAATTGTATCGTTAGCACAAATATCAGCTAATTGGACAAAAAGCTGCTGTTTAATGTCTTGACGCTCAACAATCGCCTCAACGATTAACTGCACAGATGCCATCTCATTAATATCTGTAATAATAGATAAGTTCTCTAGGGTGCTATCAAGTAGTACTTGAGACATCTTGCCTTTTTGGACTCGTTTGGCAAGTTGGCTTTCTAAGCCCGCTAAGGCGGCTTGACTTTTGGCAACATCTAGGTCAAAGAGATAGGTCGTGTGACCGTGCATGGCGGCCAACTGGGCAATACCAATTCCCATCGTGCCTGCCCCAATAACGGCAATGGCTGCTTTTGATAAATCCCTCGTTTCCATGATTAACGTCCTTGATAAATTGGGGTGCGTTTTTGCATAAAAGCTTGGACACCTTCTTTATAGTCAGCTGAGCGGCCAGCAAGTCGCTGCAAGTCTCGCTCTAAGATTAGCTGATCTTCTAGGCTATTGTCCGCGGAGACATTGATGGCTTTTTTAATGAGGCTTAGGCCGTAGGTCGGTTGGCTGGCCAAGTTTTCAGCCAATTTACTGGCTTCGCTACGTAGCGCGTCATCTTCGACCACTTGCCAAATCATGCCCCACGCCATCGCTTGTTCAGCAGATAGCTTATCGCCTAGCATGGCTAACCCCATCGCACGAGCACGTCCGACAACGCGTGGTAAGAACCATGTACCGCCTGAATCTGGTACAAGCCCAAGACGGCAAAACACTTGGATAAATGAGGCTGATTTGGCAGCCAATACCAAGTCACACGCCAAAGCGATGTTCGCGCCAGCACCTGCAGCCACGCCATTTACCGCACAGATCACAGGCTTTGGCATATCAGTAATCAGCTTAATCAGTGGATTGTAATAAGTCTCGATTGATAAGCCTAAATCTGGCGCATCAGCATTCGGGGCAACTGCGCGATCACCTAAATCTTGACCTGCACAAAAACCGCGACCTTCGGCAGAGAGCACTACAGCGCGAATAGCGCTGTCTTTTGACCATGCTTTTAGCACGCTGGACACTTCTTTGTGCATGACTTCATTAAAGCTATTAAGCTGTTTTGGGCGGTTTAAGGTAAGATAGCCGACAGCATTTTTTTCTTCGACGAGAATCGTTTGATAGTCCATTACATACCTCTAAAAATTGGTTGACGTTTTTCTAAAAATGCACTGATGCCTTCTTGGCGATCTTGGGTGGCAGCAAGCCAAACAAATAGCTGACGTTCTTGCTTGAGGCCTTGGCTTAAGTTCACTTCGTGGATAGTTTTAAGTGACTGTTTGATAGCGCGAATGGCCAAAGGGGCTTGTTTGGCGATTTTGGCAGCCAGATCAATGGTGTATTGTACGGTCAACTCGGTTGGGCAGATTTGGGTGGTAATCCCATGTTGTTGCGCACTCGATGCACTAATCCTCTCACCTGTCATTGCCCAACGCATAGCAAGCTGCTGACCAACTAAGCGTGCGAGGCGCTGTGTCCCCCCTGCCCCTGGTAGCATGCCCAAGCCAATTTCAGGTAGCGCAAATTGGGCGTTTTCGCCCGTAACCACGATGTCACCATGCAGTACCAGCTCAAAGCCGGCACCAAGTGCATAGCCATTGACCGCGATTAATAGTGGCTTGCTAAATTCATCGATTTGCTTCCATAAGGTTGGGCGAATATCGGTTTGTAAGCTAACGGTATCGAGTTGAATAAGTTCATTAAGATCTGCACCCGCAGCGAAGCATTGGGTGTTGCCAGTAATGACAACCGCTTTTATATCGGTGTCAGCGTCATAGGCTTGAAGCTGTTCAACGATTTCTTGCAAAGTGGCGTTATTTAAGGCGTTGCGTTTTTCTGGGCGATTAAGCTCAATCAGTGCAACGCCTTCTTTTGGGCTGGAGGTTTTAATGTAATTCATCCCTGAATCCTAATAAAAACAATGAAATAAGGCGTTTTGCTAAACCCTACTTTGGATATAAAAACGATAAATAGCTAGGTTGCTAACGTCTCACTATTACGCGTCAAAGCTCAATCGTATGTTGGCTGATACAGGTAATGCTTGGCAGCTGAGTACGTAGCCTTTATCTAACTCTTCTTGCTCAAGGCTATAGTTAACGGCCATTTCGACCTCACCTTCGATCACCTTACATTTGCAAGTGGCACACACACCGCCTTTACAGGCATAGGGTAAGTCAGCACCCGCACGTAATGCCGCATCTAAGATGCTGTCATCTTGTTTTGACACTTCAACGATCAGTTCACGTCCGTCCAAAATGATATTGACGCGTTCTTCGCTACGTTTTTCGATTTGCTGGGCGGTTGGTTTGTTGACAGTCCCCGTATGGAAACGTTCGGTATGGATGTTGTTGCGTTCGATACCAAGGTTTGGCAATACGGTTTCAATGGCTTCCATCATTTCTTCTGGGCCACAGGCAAAACAGTGGTCGACATCAGCACTGATAAGTTGGGCGTCAAACAACTGTTGTAGTTTGTTTGCATCGATACGGCCATTAAAGATCTCGCTGTCACTCATCTCACGTGAGAAAATATTGACCAGCTGTAGGCGCGTTTTAAAACGGTCTTTAAGATCCATGATTTGCTCAGAGAACATGGTTTGTTTCCATGACCGATTGCCGTATACCAAGGTAAAATTGGCATCTGGTTGGGTGCTTAACACCGTTTTGACGATAGATAAAATTGGGGTAATACCACTACCAGCAGCAAAGCTTAGATAGTTTTGACCACCAGCTTTAGCGGCTTTTTGAAAGAAAACTCCTTGGGGTGGCATAACTTCTAGAGTATGGCCTACTTCTAGGTGTTCGTTTGCCCAAGTAGAAAATTGTCCTTGATCAATCTTCTTGATGGCAATACTCATGTCTTCTTGCACATCACTACAGATTGAGTAGCAACGACGGATTTCGCCATTGTCTGTCATGTGACGGATGGTCAAATGTTGACCTGGTTGGTACTTAAAGGTTGCCGCGTCTTCCGAAGCAAGGTCAAATGCAATGCAAATCGCTTGCTCAGTTTGTGGTTGGATAGATTTGATAGTTAGTGGCAAAAATTGACTCATGCGAAAATCCTTCTTTCATTTTGCTTAGTTAGTGAGCTGACTGTCACGTGCGATCTCGCGACTACCCCTATCTTAGATGCATTTAAAATAATCAAACGGTTCAAGGCAATCGAGGCACTTATACAGCGCCTTGCACGCAGTTGAACCAAATTCGCTAATCAGTTGGGTTTTTTGACTGCGACAATGGGGACAGGTCACACCATCGGTTAGCGCCACGTGAGTACCACAGCTGTGTGAATCGCCTTGCGGCGGTGCAATGCCATATTCTTGCAGCTTTTGCTTACCTGCCTCGCTCATCCAGTCGGTCGTCCAAGCTTCAGACAAGTCAACCACCACCTTTACAGGGGTCAGCCCACGTTCGGTAAACGTGTTGGTAATCTCATCTTTTAGCATATCGGTTGCTGGACAGCCGCTATAGGTTGGTGTTAAACGCACCACGATTTCGTTATCTGCGTTGATATCAACACCCCGAATCATGCCTAAGTCAAGCACGGTCAAAACAGGCACTTCTGGATCATGAACCTCATTAAGAGCTTTCCAGCAGGCATCTGTGACTTGTGGAATTAACTGCATACTGTGACTCCCTGTCGTGTATGTTTACCAATTCATATTTGGGTAAGTACGTTGCATGTACTGTAATTCTGCCAAAATATAACCCAAGTGTTCGGTATGAGTGCCTTGCTTCGCACCACGGCGGTATGCGCCAATCTCAGGCAACGTTAAGTTCAAATGTGCCAATCCACTTTCAACCTGCGCTAACCATTCAGCTTTTAAAAGATCAAGTTTCGGTAAGACGCCATTATCAATCAAGGCTTGTTCGTCAGCGGTGAGTTCAAACAATTCAGCAGTAAAGCGCCATAGGTTGTTCAGCGCTTGTTGCGTTTTGTGGTGTGCCTCATCGGTGCCTAGGCTTAAGCGTTCCATCCAGGCATGTGAGAAACGTAGGTGATATTTCGCTTCTTTTAACGACTTTATACCAAAGGCTGCAATATCTACGTGGCTGCTTTGGCTTAACGCGTCAAGTAACAATACATGGTAATGATCCATCAACCATTGACGCACCATCGTTTGGGCAAAATCTACATTGGGCTGTTCACATAGCAATAGGTTGCGATATTCACGTTCGGTACGTAAAAAAGCTAAGTTGTCTTCATCACGACCCAAGCCTTCGATTTGTCCAGCCAGACTCAGCACCGTACGTGACTGGCCCAATAAATCTAAACCGATATTTGACAAAGCAATATCAAGCTCAAGCTCAGGGGCATGTCCACACCATTCAGACAAGCGGTGCGATAGGATCAATTGGCTATCACCAACATGAAGTAAAAATTGTGTTAACGCTTGGTTATTCATCGATTATCTCCTACCTTAAATATGCTCAATACCGTCTGGAATTTGATAGAAGGTAGGATGACGATATACCTTGTCGAGTGATGGCTCAAAAAACTCTGGTTTTTCCTCAGGTTGCGATGAGGTAATCAGCTCTGACTTCACTATCCAAATGCTCACACCTTCATTACGACGAGTGTAGACATCACGTGCGTTTTGCAGGGCAATTTCATCATCTGGCGCGCGCAAGCTACCAACATGACGATGACTTAAACCTTGTTTACTACGGATAAAAACTTCGTAAAGTGACCAGTTATTTTTGCTTTCCATGGCTAATTTTCCTTTAAAAAATATTAAGCGGCTTTTTGAGTATTGGCGTGTTGTTTCTGTGCGTAGACAGCAGCAGAGTCACGAACCCATTTACCCTCTTCCCAAGCTTTACGTCGGGCTTCGATACGCTCATGGTTACATGGGCCTTTACCAGCAATCACGGCAAAGAGTTCGTCCCAGTTAATTTCACCAAATTCATAGTTGCCCGTTTCTTCGTTAAACGTCAAATCTTTGTCAGGAATGGTTAAACCAAGTTGTAACACCTGTGAGACGGTGTTATTCACGAATTTTTGGCGCAACTCATCGTTACTAAATAGTTTGATTTTCCAATCCATACTAAGAGCGCTGTTGGGTGAATTGTCATCATTTGGACCGAACATCATCAGCACTGGCCACCAAAAGCGATCGACTGCATCTTGTGCCATGGCTTTTTGTTCAGGTGTACCATTCGCCAATACCATCATGGCTTCGAAGCCTTGACGTTGGTGGAAACTTTCTTCTTTACAGATACGAACCATGGCGCGAGCATATGGACCATATGACGTCCGGCAAAGCGCCACTTGGTTAACGATAGCGGCGCCGTCGACCAACCAGCCGATGGCAGCGATGTCAGCCCACGTTAGAGTTGGGTAGTTAAATATTGATGAGTATTTCATGCGGCCGGCAACGAGTTTGTCCATCATATCGTCACGATCTGCGCCTAGGGTTTCAGCTGCGCTGTATAGATACAGCCCATGACCTGCTTCATCTTGGACTTTAGCCAACAATACGGCCTTACGCTTGAGCGTTGGTGCACGCGTAATCCAATTACCCTCAGGTAACATACCAACTACTTCTGAATGTGCATGCTGACCAATCTGGCGAATGAGCGTTTTACGATAAGCATCTGGCATCCAATCTTTTGGCTCAATTGAAATGTCCTTTTCAATCTTGTTGTCAAATAATTCTACTTGCATGTTCATGTGATACCTCGTCCTTAACAAGTGTTTGTGTTATCCAATTTAAAGCGATACTATTTTAAAATCAACATCTATTTTTATGTATCGTTTTATTTTTTAGACACTTTATACATAAGATACTGTTTTAAAACAATATTTATTATAAAAAATAATTTAAAAAATATTAATAATATTAAATACGCTTGACTTTTTGGTGATTTGAATACAGATTATGACACGTTAAGTTTTTATTTTTATCTATAATGTATCGTAAAAGGAGTTATTATATGTCAGACATTAAAACGTTAAGCTCACTCGTCCTCGGTGAAGCCTACGTTGCACAAAGCGATTTTCGCACCGTGCATCATGCGGTCACCGGCGAACCAATTTATCAAGTCAGTAGCGCTGGTATCGATACCAAAAAAGTGGTTGAATACGCCAAAGAGTATGGCTCAGAGCTTGCTAACTGGACATTCCACCAACGCGCTAATGCACTGAAATTGGTCGCACAATATCTACTTCAACGCAAAGAAGACTTTTATGCATTGGCCACGGCAACGGGTGCGACACGCAAAGATGCCTGGGTCGATGTTGAAGGAGGTATCGGTACTTTATTTGCATATTCGAGCCTCGTGCGCCGTGAGCTCAGCGATGAGACCGCCCTAGTTGAAGATGCTTGGATTCCTCTATCAAAAAATGGTACGTTCGGTGCTCAGCATATCTTGAGCCCGAAAACGGGCGTAGCCATTCATATTGATGCGTTTAACTTTCCTATCTGGGGTATGTTAGAAAAAGTCGCGCCGACTCTATTAGCTGGTGTCCCTTGTATCGTCAAGCCTGCAACCGAAGGCGCTGAGCTGACTCATGCCGTGGTAGCCGCGATTCATGAAAGTGGTCTATTGCCAGAGGGTTCACTGCAGCTGATATGTGGACAAACCTATGACTTGTTTGACCATCTAAATTCTCAAGACACCATAACCTTCACAGGTTCTGCAGTAACGGGTCAAAAACTACGAGCCCATCCACACTTAAACGCCCTTTCAATTCCTTTCACCATGGAAGCCGATTCGGTGAACAGTGCCATTTTAAGCCCAGCTGCCAACGATGAAACTATCGATTTGTTTGTACGCGAAGTTTTCCGCGAAATTACTATCAAAGCTGGCCAGAAATGTACTGCGATTCGTCGCGCGTTTGTTCCTACCGCCTTGCTAGAAACAGCGCAAACTCGCCTAGTTGAAAAACTACAAAAAGTCGTGGTCGGTGACCCAAGCCGTGAAGACGTGACCATGGGTACATTAGCTAGCGTGAAGCAAAAACTTGACGTCACAGAAAAAGTCGAGCAACTAAGCCAAGAAGCCGAAGTAGTATTCGGTAGTCACTTACGTGAAGACTTCACTTTACAAGTAGACGACGCAGAAAAATCAGCCTGTTACCCACCAACCGTGTTGGTCTGTAATAACCCAATCCAAGCCGAAAACATCCATCGCATCGAAGCATTTGGTCCAGTTGTTACCCTAATGCCATACGGCGACCTAGAAGAACTCGGTGCACTGGTAGCACGTGGTGAAGGTAGCTTAGTTGCCTCTATCGTGCGCAATGCAGACGAAAACATCGAACCCCTATTGAAAAAAATTGCCCCTTGGCATGGCCGTGTACATATCCTAGATAGCGAAAGTGCTCGTGAAAGTACGGGTCATGGTTCACCTCTCCCATTACTTGTACACGGTGGCCCAGGCCGTGCCGGTGGCGGCGAAGAACTGGGTGGTCTGCGAGCCGTCAAACACTACATGCAACGTACTGCCATCCAAGGCTCACCCAATGCCTTGACCCAAGTCGGTCACAGCTGGACAGCTGGTGCGCAAGTGTTTGAAGATCGTGTCCATCCGTTCAAAAAATCATTCGATGAACTTCGTATTGGAGAGCGTCTATTGACTGCACGTCGTACCGTGACTGAGGCAGATATCGTTAACTTTGGCTGCTTGAGTGGTGACCACTTTTACGCTCACATGGACAAAATTGCGGCGGCAGATTCGTTCTTTGGCGAGCGTGTCGCCCATGGTTACTTTATCGTATCAGCGGCCGCTGGCTTGTTTGTTGACGCACCAGCTGGTCCAGTTATCGCTAACTACGGTATGGAAAATCTACGCTTCGTTGAGCCTGTCAAGATTGGTGACACCATTCAAGTTGAGTTAACTTGTAAACAAAAGACGCCAAAGGCACAACGCGACCCAGCGGAAAAAGCTCATGGCGTCGTAGTATGGGATATCAAAGTTAAAAACCAACGCAACGAATTGGTCGCAACTTATGACATCTTGACCTTAGTTGAGCGTAAGGCTTGATACCTATATGGATCTGCGAAAAAGGAGTCGTCATGACTCTTTTTTTTCAACTAAAGCAAACTTTATTAATAAAACATATTGACGTCAGGTTGTAGAATGGCTAAATTATAAAATAAGTGATACATAATTTTATTTTTAATAAATAAAAAGTATCGTTAAATTATATCAGGTAATGCTTGGCTAGGATAGCTAAGCTGTTGAGTCGTTTCTAGGACAATACATAGACAAGGAGTCACTAATGACAACAACCACCACGATGGCTGAAAACGCCTCGCTTGCTATACATCAGGATAAAAAAGTACTCACTGCCACCCTAGTTGGTACTGCGATTGAATGGTATGATTTTTTCATCTATGCACAAGCCGCAAGTCTCATATTTGCTCCCCTGTTTTTCGCTGAAGTTAGCAAATCAAACCCTATGCTCGCCCAAATCATCGCTTTTGCGACCGTTGGTATCTCATTTCTATTTCGCCCGTTAGGCGCAATCGTATGTGGTCGCTTGGGTGACAAGTACGGTCGCAAGATGGTATTGGTAACGACCCTGATTTTGATGGGTGCGTCAACGACGTTAATAGGCTTCTTGCCGACTTATGCGCAAATTGGCGTATTAGCACCCTTGGCTTTGGTATTTTTACGTATTATCCAAGGCTTTTCTGCAGGTGGTGAATGGGGCGGTGCAGCATTGTTATCTGTCGAGCATGCACCCCTTAACAAACGCTCACTATTTGGGGCTTACCCACAGATTGGCGTACCAATCGGTATGATTTTAGCGACTGGTGTCCTGCTACTTTTAAATTTGATTTTAGGTAAAGAAGCCTACCTTGAGTGGGGTTGGCGCATTCCATTTATATTATCGATTGTATTGATCATCGTGGGCACCTTTATCCGTCGTTCGGTTAAAGAATCACCAGTGTTTGAAGCCATGCATCGCCGTAAAGCAGAAGCCTCTGCACCATTATCATTGTTATTCAAAAATCACACGCCAACAGTTTTTAAAGCGGCTTTAATCTTTATGGGAGTGAATGCAGGTGGTTATATCCTTATCGCCTTTATGGTGGGTTATGGTCAAAAATCCTTAGGACTTAGCCCTACTTTGACCATGCTAATCGTAGTTGCGGCTGCTTTTTCTTGGTTAGTATCAACCCTTTGGGGCGGCATATTAGGTGATAAGATTGGTCGTCTAAGGATTTTTAAATTAGGCTATATCTTATTGTCGTTATGGTCGATTCCAATGTGGTTTTTGATTGATACCAAATCTCCGTTTTTATTTATGCTAGCATTAGTGGTTTGGGCTATTCCCCTAGGTTTTACTTATGGTCCATTATCAGCTTTATTTGCTGAAATGTTCCCTGCAAAAGTACGTTTTTCAGGGGTATCCATCAGCTATGCATTAGGTTCCATTATTGGTGGTGCGTTCGCTCCGATGATTGCGCAGTGGATTATGGCAACTTATCAACAGTCATGGATGATTGGTTTGTATATTACTATCGTCTCATTAATTTCATTATTCACACTTTACACGATTAAAAAAGACCCACAAGGCGTTGATCTATCTCTCTAAAGAAATTTAGATAGCTAGTGAAAAATGTCACCATGTGAATGGTATAAACGTTTGCCCAGCACACGACAAAAAACCAGGCCTACCTCACCTTTAACAGCTAAACAGATAAACAGCTGATTAACTGTCGAAACAACGAAGTATCGTGATTGAAAAATACCAAATGCAAGCTCTCAACCAGCAGGTCTAAGCCTAAAATGAAAAAACTGGTTGAGGGCTTGCGTTTGATTTTAGCTTGCGTTTTAAGGATTTATTTTTAGTAGCTTAAAGCACGTTATTATAAAACATTATCGACCTAAAACCATTGGCACCAATGTTTGAATCATCACAAAAATAACGATTAAAGACACGATATTTAACCACACCCCAGCGCGTACCATCTGCTTAATTGATACTTCTTCTGACCCAAAAGCGACTGCATTTGAGGGAGTCGCCACTGGCAGCATATAAGCTGAGCAGACGGCCAAGGTCATCACCGCCGTCATAATCAAAGGGTCAATACCCATACCCACTGCAACAGAGCCCATAATAGGGAAAAACGCCGCTGCCGTTGCCGTGTTACTCGTCAGCTCTGTTAGCCCTAAGCCCACGATAGCAGCAACCATCATTATGGCTAGTGGTGGCAAATCTCCAAGCATACCCACTTGCTCGCCTATCCAAGCAGATAACCCAGTCATTGTAAAAGCTGCCGACAAGCTCAGACCACCGCCAAATAGCAATAACAAGCCCCACGGAATATCGCGCGCGGCATCCCATGTTAGTAAAGCAATGGGTTTATTATTATTGTCTTTTTGACCTGATGACACCATAAAACAAGCAACCGCAGCCGTCATGGCTACCTGTGAGGACGAAATACCTGCTAAAAAAGGTAGCGTGTTATTGATGATAGTAATATTAGCCAATAAAGGCACTACGACCCAAAAAAATATTGCGCCAATAAATATCATTCCAACGCGTGATTCTGCCTTCGACATCACCCCAAGTGCGTCTACTTCTTGACGAATTAAAGCAGCGCCGCCCGGTAGCTCTTTTAGCTCAGAGCGGTAAACCACCTTGGTTAATAACACCCATGTTATGGCCAACATAACCATGGCAAACGGCACACCAATCATCATCCACTGCGCAAAACCCATGGTGTAATTTTGTTGTTCTTGTAAATAGGCGGCCATCAATGCCGTGGGCGGCTGACCGACTAGCGTGGCAGTTGAGCCTATGGTCACGCCATATGCTATCCCTAACATCAGGGCAGCAGAAAACTTCTTGTCAGTAGTAGGTTTGCCTTGCTGCTGCTCGAGGTTACGAACCAATTGTAAAATTGACACACCAATTGGTACCATAATAACGGCGGTCGCTGTGTTTGATATCCATGCCGAAATAAACGCTGACGCAAGCATCATGCCTAACACAATTTGGTCAGGACGTGTGCCCACTACTTGAATGGTGCGTAAAGCAATGCGGCGATGCAGGTTACTGCGCTCTGTTGCAATGCCTAAAATGACACCGCCCAACACTAAAAAAACTACCGAGTTGGCATAGGGTGCTGCTATTTCTCCAAAAGTACCTATACCAAATAATGGAAACAATACGAGTGGCAACATAGACGTCACGGGTATGGGTATCGCCTCAGTCATCCACCATATCGCCATTAAAAAAGCACATCCTGCAGCAGCACGCCCTGCGAAAGCCAACGAATTTGGCAACAACCACATCAGCAATAGACCGCCAACTAGGCCCAAAATCATCATTGGATAATTAATATTGTCCGTAACATCTTGTAATGCCATCTCTTTATTGTCGCTCATTCAAACATCCCTTAAATGACTTCTCTTGCAAATTTTTGTGATTCAGCCAGTACAAGTAGTACCGACAAAACACATGAAGACTCTAGTCAAAGAACGCTAAAATGGATGCAAGGTAGCCACCTTAAGATTGTACGAATAATATATTTAGGAAGGATGATGCAGTAGCAGTTTAGACGCTCTTTAACTATACTTATTAAACTTTTGTTTAAAGGGCCAATATAAGGTCTGCTAGCGCTGCTGTCCAAGACCTGTTTTTATTAAACATTATACTTTTTAAGTATATTCATTTAAGGTCTGTTTAGGGTATATCTGACCATCTACATTAAGATGGCAAGGAATGCATAGTGTGTGGCACTCGTTGTCAAGCGAGCATAAATTTTATCTGCGTATAATCATGGAACACCCACGGTAATACAAGGATAAGTAGATGGCAGCTTCTGAGTTTGATTATATTATTACAGGCGCAGGATCAGCAGGTTGCGCCATTGCCGCGCGATTGATTCAGGCAAATATAGGTACGGTATTGTTGCTTGAAGCTGGCTCTAAAGACAGCAGCTTATTTCATAAAATCCCAGCCACCGTCCTGCAAGTCTTTCAAAAAAAATCTTGGGCATACACCACCCTACCTCAAAAAGAATGCAATAACCGTGAAATGCTAATTGCTCAGGGAAAAGTGCTTGGCGGAAGTAGTTCTGTCAATGGCATGATCTACATTCGTGGTCAAAAAGAAGACTACGACGACTGGGAAAACCAATGGGGATGCAAAGGTTGGGGTTATGATGATGTGCTACCATTTTTCAAATATGCCGAAGCCAATGAGAGCTTGGGCGACCAATACCACGGAGAAACGGGCGCAGTTCCCGTTAGTGAAAACAGATACCGCCACCCTTTAACACAGGCATGTATTAAAGCCTGCCAGCAAATGGGCTTGCCTTATACCAATGATTTTAATGGCGCCTCACAAGAAGGCGTTGGTTTTTACCAAACAACCACCAAAAATGGCGAACGGGCAAGCACCTCTAAAACCTATTTAGAATCTGTTAAAAACAGCCCCAACTTAACTGTACTAACAGAAGCGTTAGTACACAAAGTCACGATGCAAGATAATATCGCATCTGGCGTGGAATACTCGGTTAAAGGCGGTCAACCCATAACCGCTAAAGCCCGAAAAGAAGTCATCATCTCATCGGGTGCATTCGGTAGCCCTAAAGTGTTACTGCTTTCTGGTATAGGGCCTAAAGCACACCTTGATGAGATGGGTATAGACGTTAAAGCGAATCTCCCTGTTGGTGAAAACTTCCATGATCATCAACACATGTCAATCAACGCCACAACAAAAGAAGACATTAGTATTTTTGGTGAAGACAAAGGCTTATTTGCCATTAAACATATGCTCCAATGGCTGTCTTCTCGTTCGGGTTTAATGACCAGTAATATTTTAGAAGGCGGCGCGTTTATCGATAGTGAAAACGTGGGGCGACCAGATATTCAGTTTCATTTCTTACCTTTATTAGACAATTTTGACAACACGCCTGGCGAAAAACCAGAAGCAGAAGGTCATGGCGTGTCTATCAAGGTGGGCCACCTAAGATCAAAATCACGAGGCACGGTTCGCTTAAAGTCAACCAACCCTAACGATTTGGTTGAAATTGATGCGCAAATATTATCGCACCCAGACGACTTAAAAAATCAGATACGGGCGGTGCAAACGGCTTTAAAAGCCATGCAGCAGCCAGCCTTACAGCACATTATCAATAAAGTAGTTGAACCCAATAATGTGGCTATAGATGATTATGCAGGACTTGAAGTCTTTGTTCGAGAAAACATCAAAACAGTTTATCACCCAGGTGGCACCTGCAAAATGGGCACGAACCCTAATGATGCGGTGACAGACCTAGCGCTCAAAGTGCATGGTGTACAGAACCTTCGTGTCATTGACTTGTCTATTTGCCCGCAATTGCCTAGTGGTAACACCAATGCGGTTGCGATGATGATTGGCGAGCGAGGTGCTGACTTTATTATTCATGAAGCGTCAAAAGTCTCATAATAGTATATCCGATATTAGCGAAACAGATAGAACGTTGATACTAAGAGTGCTAGCAAAGCTTCAATGATTTGCAATCATCGAAATAAAGAAGCACTCAAGCCAAGTCGCTAATATCGGAGTATTTACCAAAGAGCTTTTATCAAATAACACTTGCCTACAAACGTAACTATTATTTATTTTACTTTTCAAGTAATTATCTTCTCATTATGCTATTTTTAAATGATATGAAAATATCTTTTGAATTCTTCGGTACATAGGAGAGGCAGATGTTAAGTTTAGAACGTTGGGAGCAGTCCCTTCAGTATATTCGTGGTGATTTTTGTACTCAACCACATAGCTATACCACATTTTTTGGTGAGATTGAGTCAAGCAATTACGATGGGTTAGAAGTGGCCTACATAGAAACCAATGCTCAGAAAATAGATCATGTATTCAGTTCACTTAAAGAGAACAGACACTACTTTGTGGTTTTGCAACAAAAAGGGGCCATGGTTTTTTCACATGCTCAACACGAAAAAATTTTGGTGCAGCCTGATGAGATCATACTGGTAGATCCTGCTGCCAGCTATAGCATGTACCCTCAGGGATTAGTACAACAGTTGGTGGTTCATATACCAAGGTGTGGATGGAACAATATTGAAATAAATCATAAGGCACTCTTTTTTAAATTGTCACCCCATCAAACGAGTACCAAAGTATTGTTAGCCATCTTGAAACAACTGGCATATGCCCCGCCCTCTCAGCACCATGGCGAAGGCCAAGCAATACAACAGGCCATTAGCGCGTTGATCCAGCCAAGCATTGATGATAAAAGTATTGATACTGCATCCTCATTAAAAAGAATCGCGCAACAACATATTTTACGACTGCTTCCCGATCCAGATTTATGCCCCGAACGATTGGCAGAAGAGATGAAAATGTCAAAGCGCTCACTTTATCGGCTTTTTGCGGAAGATAATATCAGTATTGCCCGCCTTATCTTAAATACGCGGATTGAACAATGCTGTAAAGAACTGGTTGAGTCCGATAGATCAAATAAGCCGCTGTCGTTAACTGAGGTGGCTTTTCGTTGGGGATTTTCTGACACCTCTCAATTTTCTCGTTCTTTCAAACGTATTAAAGGTGTGTCGCCTAGCGCGTGGCGCGAATCACAGTTAAAAACTTACGATAAGCTGCATTAGGATTTGTATTTAATTCGAAGAATAATTATTAAATAGCCTAAAAGCGGCTAAATTCTTATCAAGCTATGTTCCTCAGTTAAATTTCATTTATCTCATTTTTAACTTTATTTTCAAAAATGAGGACATGCCCTAATGTTGATACCTTAAGGCAATAAAAGTAGTGATATTTAGTTTTTATTTTTTTCCAATATTCGAATATAGGATCTTACTGAAGATGCATTTTAGTCTTCTTTTGTTTGTTGCTTGATATGGCAATATTGAGTGATTGTATCTCTCTGCCCCTTCTGCTATGACTTGATATTTCACCTCACACAAAAAACCGTGTCGCTTCAACTCATTCTTGATTTATTTAATATTTTAAAAAAATACTTAACATACAATAAGTTATATTATTTTTTTAATTAGAACTCCAGTGCCTACATAATAAATACCCAATCTGAATGATATTTCTTATATATAAACACACCATATTCTCTCCTGCAATCTCTTTATAAAACTCATAAGTTCACGTTAGAAAATAAAATAAAATAACTATTGTTGAATGTTCAACTATCTTGTATATTAATTATGAGGACAACGGATATAAGATAAATAACTAAAATAATTAACACTGATAGTTAATTTTTTTATGATATTTTTATCTATAGTTCTTGGTATTTATTATTCTCAAATTCATTTTTAAAAAATAAATAGAGAGATCCAAACATGCATGATGACGAATATCCACTTTACGATTTAAAAGTAACCGTAGTCAAAAGCACAGATAACAGGCCAATGGTATGTAGGCATATTGTGGGTGACTATTTCACCGTTACTGATGACGACTTGATTGAAATCCCTCAGGGAGTTCGATTTCCTATGTATTCTTTAGCCTCAATACTACCACTGCTTCCTGCTAAGCAAAGAGAGCTTCATAAAAACGATTGGATGCGTACAGATGCGGTTATCGCTTGCCCAGATCCAAATTGTGGTGGGCAATTCTTAATTACACGTGGAGAAAAAAAAGTATATCGTCATAGCGAACAAACCGTTACCAACTTATCTAACCATAGTGATTTAGGAGAATAAAATGACTGCTGAACGTATTGAAATAAGACCTGGTTTTGAACTGTCTAGAATGCCTAAGGGTAATTGGCAAATTGCAAATGATCATAGTGGTGTTGACTTTTCTGATCAAGATTTGAACGAGCATTTCAGAATGTATGTTGAGGCGGGCATCGACACTTTTGTATGTGGAGATATTTACGATGGTGTTGAAGAGCGTATTGGAAATTTTAGAGAGTACTATGCGAACCGAAATGGCACAGATGCCGCCGACCAGATTAAAGTATTAACAACTTACGCCCCTTTCTTTTTACAAGAAGAGAATCTGCGTAATCATAGTAAGAAAGATGTTGTAAAAGTGATAGATCGCTCTTTAAAACGTTTGCGTCAAGACCGATTGGATTTGGTTCAAATGCACTGGTGGAACTACGAAATACCTGGTCATGTTGAAATGGCACTAGCCCTACAAGAGTTACAACAGGAGGGCAAGATACACATGCTTGGGGCGACCAACTTCGATACTAAGCATATGAAAGATTTTTTTGATGCGGGTATAGATATCGCGACTCATACACTTCAATATTCTCTTTTGGATAGCCGACCACAGAATGGTATGGTTGAATTATGTAAAGAAAATAATTGTTGGTTATCATGTTATGGCGTACTGGGTGGAGGACTGTTAAGCGAAAAATGGTTAGGCATAACTGACCCTGGCGGCCCTTACTTAGAAAATGTTTCCTTAGATAAATACTATCGTATTATTGATGATATGGGTGGATGGAGTTTATTCCAAGAACTATTAAAAGCTTTGAAACAGGTCGCAGATAAACACAATGTCAGTATTGCCAACGTCGCATGTCGCTATATGTTAGACCAAGACCAAGTCGCTACGATCAATATTGGTGCGCGTAATGCCAAACATTTAGAAAACAACCTTCGTACATTCTCTTTAAAGTTAGATCCTACTGATTTTCAGATGATTGAAGCTGTTCTTGCTAAAAAAGTTGGGCCTCTAGGTGATGTATATGAAGTAGATAGAAATGAGAACCGAGACGCATTAGAGGAAGTTAAAACTCATTACTATGATGTCGAAGGTAACGAGCTTGTTAAGAAGGAACGAGAAGCCATCGTTCTTTCGGATGAAGCGGCTTACGGCCATCATTTACATCAAAGTAACAACAAAGGAAGCTAACTTCATGTCGGAGACCTGCCATAATCCAATAGATAAAAAGTCTGTTTATATTTCGGCGGGATTAATCTCCGCCTGCGGTGCATTGATGTTTAATGTACTGCCTGTTTTTGTAGGGGCTCTGGCTGAAGAGTTTTCTTTTTCAGAGTCCCAACTTGGTGATATTATTGCTTGTTTCAATATTGCCTTCACACTTATTTCTATTTCTGCCTTATTTTGGATTAGATCCATAAATTGGCGACTAACCTCTGCCTTTGGCGTTTTTATTTCTATCATCGCTTTTGTTGCAATGGCTGTAAGCGGTTCTTATCTTTCCATCATCTCATTAACTGCTGGTGTGGGAGTAGGCATGGGCGTGCTCTATGCACTCGTCATGACTATATTAGGAGACAGTCAATTTCCAGATCGAGCATTTGGTTTAAAACTAGGATTGGAGACGATTCCAGGTGCTATTGGTCTATTTGTACTGCCCACGTTTATTTTACCAAAATTTGGTTTTAGTGGTGTTGCACTATCTCTAGCAGGCTTATTGTTCGTGCTAGGCATATCAACTTTCTGGCTACCTTCAAAGGGCAAAAATCATAAACCTTTGACAGAAGTCAAAACAAAGTCAAATAAATTTAAATTTAGTCAGCTTTCATCTCTAGCCACCAAAAGCAATATTTTAAGTGCTTTAGCTTTACTTTCTAGTTTGGCCTTCTTTACAGGTATCATAGCGTCTTGGGCGTTTCTTGACTTATTAGCCGATGCCAAAGGCTTATCTGCCGAGGATGTTGGCAAAGTTTTATCCATAGGATTTGTGATTTGTGGGATTGGTGGCTTTGCTGCTGCCATTATCGGAACTCGTTGGGGCAGAGTTAAACCGTTTGCCTTTATCGCTTTTGCGAATCTATATGGTTTATGGCAATTAAGTATCTTTAATGATTTAACTGGTTATGCAGTGGGTGCTTGCCTATTTCTATTTTCTGTCAACTTTGCACTTGCTTATACATTCGGATTGACAGCAGAAGTTGATGAAAGCGGAAAATTAGTGGTTTTATCAGCAGCTGTATTATCTTTAGGTGCTATTATTGGACCACTCTTTTCAGGCAGGATTGTTGAAAACTACGGGTATAATAGTATGCTTATCTTTTCTGCTTTAAGTGTTGGCATTTCTTTAGCAGTATATTTGATTGTTATTTACTTCCAAAAAAATATTTCTAAAGACAGTTAATTCTTACCAATTAATGCAGTACATAATTTATTATATTCAACATTATATTTTTATAAAACTACTTATAGATGAAATAATATAATACAGAATATTTTCTATTCATCAAATTTACTTAGAGTAATACAGTCAGTTATAAATATTTTTTATAGACTCTAAATTATAAATATAAAGTAATCATTATAACCTAGAGTCTATAAAATATTTTCTAATTGTAATCTACATTGTCATTTATCATTAGATAACATATCTTTTGGTTTTACATAATATTTTGAAATTCATTAGTTATATGTAAATACGCATTTATAGTTTATTATCTATTATCTATTATCTATTATCTAAATCGAATCACTAACCACCGTTCTAGGTGTTGTATAGGTTTACGTAGTGCAGTTGAATGCATCGCGATACCACCAATTATTCCTATCACACAGCCCAAAGCAGTATCAATCAAACGCGCTTGGATAACCGACTGATAGTTTTGCACAGTAACTGGCAAATCGCTGCCATATTCAGCAATAAATATTGTGAGTGGTGTAATAAATACTACAGCTAAACCATAATGTCGATCAATTAGTGATTCAATAAATAGCATCATCGTAAATACAACAATAGCAACCTCCCATCTTAATAAATCGAACGATAACAGCCAAGTCGCCAGCCCTACCCCAGCCACAGTACCTAATAGTCGGTGTAACTGTTTGATCCACATAGTACGCAAGTGAATACCTTGGATAATAATAAAGCAGCTGACAGACGCCCAATAAGGATAAGGCATGTTTAGCAAAACAGCCACCAATAACGCCAGACTAACAAACCCCGTTACTATGATACTCTCACTGATAGTATCTGGCTGATAGCTATATTTTGGGACTGGTAGCGTCTGCCTAGTTGCCAATAAAAATAACGAATACAACAATGCCATGACCATAGCAAAGCCACTACCAAGCATCACTAATCCACTGGCTGATAACAGCTCAGTCAGAGGTATCGGTATAAATAATGCGATAGCACCCGCCATCATTACAAACAATCCTGCAGGTGGCTGCTGCTGATAATAGCGACCGAACATTACAATACCAAAGGCCATTATCATAAATACTGGGAGCTTGAGTAGAGGAACTTGCTGTGCAATTGCGCCAAGCGCAAAACATAGCGACATAGCAAAACCCCAGGCCATTATGGTGACCAAGCGATATGCAAGCGACCCTACTAATGGCAAATTCAGTATAATCATTGCCCCCAGTGAAGCTTTCATACCTGAAGATAAAGCATCAAAATAAGCACCAATAAATACCGGGAAACTAATAGCAATGGCACTGACAATAGGTAGATGCCATGGTCTGCGACTTTGATTGACTGTTAGTAAGTGTTCAAGCTCACTCCGTAGCAAGCGCTTAGTAGTGGTTAGCAAAACATTTTTCCTTTCTTTTCTTTTTTGTGATTAGGGAGCGTCTTCATTTCAAATAATGTTGATAAAAATGATTATAGAGCGTAAACCCAATCGGCTAGTCAGCTTTGATATGAGTGAAAAAGGTTACCAACACTATGCCTAGCATAATATTAGTAACCTTTCTCATTTGATTTGTACTTTAGTTAGATACCAATGGCTGATGTTTAATCTTAAGTCTTTCTTATTAAACCTACTGATTGGCTGATCTTGCTAATATTGCTGTTCTACTCTATGTCTATAGCATCAGCCTCAAACAGACCTTTTTTCATATAGAACTTAACCCAAAGTGCCGCAGCAATACTAATAATCAGTAACATTCCGCCAAAGATCTGAAAAATCATTGCGGTCATTTCTGGTGCCGGTGAGCTATTGATAATGATGTACACCATAGCCACGATACCCAGTATTTGCGGAATAGGATAAAACGGGGTGCGATATGGGCGCGCATGATTAGGTATGCGGCGGCGCAAAACGATGACATCAATATGTGCAATAATATAAGCAAGTAGATAGCTAATGGTCGCTGCAATAACCATTGGAATGACTGAATCAATAGAAAGTCCTAAAAAAGGAATACAGATACACACGGTCATTAATACTATCGCAATCCAAGGGGCACCAAAACGATTAGCAGTTTTAAGGATTGGAATCGTCTGCTTTTGCTCAGCCATACCATGCAGCATACGCGGAATCGCGGCCAAGATAGTATTCGCGCTACTAAAAGTTGCAGCCAATGCCATGACTGTCGCTATTAACAAACCTGCTGTTCCAAATAGCTCCATAGCATAATCAACATAAGGAACATTTGATTCAAGCATTGTCTCAACACTCAAAAATTGACTAGCGCCGTACACAAAAGCAAGATACATAAAAAAGATAATAGTGACTGATATATGCATAGCCCTTGGAATATTGCGATTTGGATCTTTGACTTCATTGATCATCGGACATATAAACTCAGCACCGACGAACAACCACATTGCCAAAGCAATAAGACCAATGAAGCTACCATTCGTCACACCAGCCATGCCAAAATCTACAGTCGTCCCTACGATTTCTGGTGGAGTTGTTAGATGAAAGCTGGCAACCAATCCAATTAACAATATCGCGGACACCATAATGACAACGATCAAGTTTTGAACTTTAGCAAAAACATCAATACCTCTGATATTGGTTACACATAAGAATAGCAAGATCAATATAGGTACAACTTTTGCTGGCAACATACCTGGCAACAATGCATCAAGCATCGCATTTACCAAAAACAACTCTACGGTTACACCTAATATTCCTACTAGGACATAGCCTGCGTATACCGAAACAATAGCAGGAAAATGGCCTATCGCTTTTTGGGTATAAGTGGCTAATGTTCCTTCTGCTGGAAACATAAGCGATAATTCAGCGAAGCTCATAATATTAAAGTGAGCAATCACTAAAGCTGCTACCATCGCAGCTATAAAGGCGCTACCGCCAATGCTAATGCCTTGTAAGGAAGATATCATAGCTCCTTGAGCTACAACCAAGCCGATACATATGGATATCATAGTCAACAAACCAATCTTTTTGGCTGCCGCTATCCGGGGGCTGGTATTAATAGTTTCTGTCATGATATATAGCCTATATGGTCAAGGGTATGCTCACCTAAGATATAAAGATGCCATTTCGGGTGTATCTGACTTCTTGTCAACGCTCAACGTACTTCTTGTCAACGCTCAACTTCCTTTAGGATAAGACACACGTGAATATAATCTCTAAAATAGAGGTTAAGACTTAGAAGTTTGCATGGTTTGTATAGAGGTAAACTCTTTTAAACCCGCTTCGCCAAATGCAACACCAAACCCTGAATCTTTAACACCGCCAAATGGCGCATCAGGTTGTACCATGGCATGATTATTAATCCACACCGTGCCGCACTCTAAACGTGAGGCAATGTTTTGTGCATTTTCAATGTCTGTCGACCACACCGAACCGCCAAGCCCAACAGACAAACGGTTGGCACTGGCAATGGCGTCATCAATATCGCTAAACTTGATGATGGGTAGAATAGGTCCGAACTGTTCTTCGTCAACCAATCGAGCACCATCTTGAATATTGTTAACCAAAGTGATTGGGTAAAAGTAGCCTGTCTCGTCGACTACTTCGCCGCCACATAAGAAGTTAGCACCGTTGTCTTTAGCGTCTTGAGCAAGCGCTTTGACAATATCTAGCTGCTTCTCATTTTGTAGCGGTCCAAAGTCTGTATCGGTTTCTAAGCCATTGCCTGTTTTCATGCTGTTTGCTATGTTGGTCATGGCTTCACAAAGCTTGTCATATACTGCTTCATGTACATACAATCTTTTTAATGCCGCACATGTTTGGCCGTTATTGATAAACGACGTGGCAAAAATCTTACCTGCAATGGCTTCAATATCGGCATCAGCCAATACAATGCCGGCATCGTTACCGCCAAGCTCAAGCGTCAAACGTTTTAGGTTTTCAGCAGCACTTTTCATGATGGCTTTACCGGTTGGAGTTGAGCCAGTAAAAATAATTTTATCGATGTCTTTGTGTGCCGACATCGCGCCGCCAATTTCACCTGCCCCAGCCACCACGTTTAACACCCCTTTTGGCAAAATATCTTTAGCAATCTCGCCAAACAGTAATGTGGTGAGCGGGGTCATCTCCGAAGGTTTGATAACGACTGTATTGCCTGTAATCAAAGCAGGAATCATATGCCAAATACCGATAAGTAATGGATAGTTCCACGGGGTGATAGAACCTACCACACCAAGCGCTTTACGGTGTATGGCGATGTGAGCATCATCGTTGTCTTGGATAGTTTCTGGCGTCAGCTCCATGCTAGCGGTACTACGTATCCATGCTAGTGTACCGCCGAGCTCAAATCCTGCACCCAAATCAGCAAAGCCATTAATAGGCTTGCCCTGCTCTTTAGTTAACAAGGTTATAAATGCTTCGCTCTTAGCTTCAACCGCGTCGGCCAGTTCCATCAGCTTGGCACGGCGCTCAGCATAACTGAGTGCCGACCAAGCAGGAAACGCCGCTTTTGCGGCAGCAACAGCTGTGTCTAATTGCTCGACACTGGCCTTTGGACAGTGCGCAACAACCGATTTATCTGCTGGATTGATCACGTCAAAATAGTCATTTGTGGCAACTTTTTCGCCATCGATAATCAAATTAAATTCTTGCATGGTGTTAACCCTTGTGGTCAAAATTGTGATGAAAAACTTATGTATTAAACAATTTATATATTAAATAATTTATATGGTTGAGAAATGCTTGTTACTAGAAACCCGTCATTTATCGGTGATTGGATGACTATCAAAAGAATGCTCTAGACATGCCATCTGTAAGTATTACCTCGTTAATAGTCTGCCTATAAGACTCCACCCGTCGACCATGGACAGGCAACAAAGCACCGATTTTAGTGATTTGCTTTGCTCTGATAGATCGCTCATGAGTGGAATTTTTATCGTTGGTAATATGGCTATTTTTTTGGTCATTCAAACTAGAGATTTTATGCATCATAGATAACGTCCTTGTTCTCTAAAGATAGAATTGAGCGTAAGTGGTGTTGTCAATTAGCTGACAGTATCAAACTCGATAACACGCCAATAAGCATTCGATATTAAAGATTTATGGATATTCTGGTTGAGCCAGCAACTCAATAAATCTACGTAATAGACCTCTGATACACAATCATAAAGTAAACAATAGTTTAATTTTATTAAACATATCGATAGTCTTGATTACTTACCATTCACCCCTATTTTTATCTTGTATCAATTTGGTATATAATGAATATACTAGATAGTTGAACATTCAACAATTATTTTTTTACTTTATTTTCGATTATTTTCTTTTTTTATAATAATTGGCGATACTTTTTACGATGAGTTGTTGCTTAGGTAATTCTACTGAAAATGCGACAATATAAAGGACAAGTATCAAAATATTGACCACTATCTTATCGAAGATATAAGTATATTTGACCAGTTAAATATATTGTAAGCCAGTTCAGTATCACACTCTAATGAAGCGAGGTAGAACTGGATACTAGGTTTAGGAACTATAAGACTCTCAGCATTTTTTGTTCTCAGAACCTTTTAGGTAATTTACGAAATTATAAACGTAAAATCATGAATTTTAACGATTTTCAAAGTTTATCAACGTTTTTTAATTACTGAATATATTGTGATAACGCTCTGATTTAAATGCTATATTGATAGTCAGTGCTAGCAAGCGACAACCAAAATTAACGTAATCATCGAGCCATAGAACAAGGCATAACTTGCACCTGATAGCAATTTTATGGTTATTAATCAGAGAAAATGGTTTGACTACTGTCAAGAGATTTTTCGCTCAAACATCAGCAGTAAAAAGGCGATTAGCGTCAGAGATGATAGATTTGGTAGGTAGAAATAAAGACAAAAATGACTTGATGCATACAACCTAACCAAACCTCAGGATTCATTTTGCAGCATACATTTGGATCTTGATTAATGAAAAATTAAGGTGATGCACTAACTTAGTATGAGAATAGCAATATATAAGGCATCAATAAAAATAAACATTAGTTCAATAAAATTACTGAAGTCAATGGTGTTTGATATTTATTTAAACCTTTCGATTAGATTTAATATTATTGCACTGTCTAAATATGTATGACCACAGATAAGGATGTCTCATGAATACACACTTGATTAAACCTATCCAGCCATATTTCATGCTATATGCGCAGAACAGTTATCAGAAGAAATATGTTAATCGAGACGGTATTTCACATTTTTATTGTTTTACATTAGACCAAGCTGCAATGCCGATTAATGTTGTGCCCGATGGCAGTATCGATATTATCATCAAGCTAGATGATGACCGACCTGAAGCATGGGTATGTGGTAGTTCAAGAATACTCGGAAGTACCTTGATCGAAAAAGGATGTTCCTATTTTGGTGTCCGCTACCAAATTGGTGTAGTACCTGACTTTCTTCCTATCAAACCAAAAGACATTGTCGATCAGAGTGTGCCTCTGCACAGTATTTCACCGTTAGCCATACAGCTACTTGCAAGACTTGCTGAGTGTCATAACTTTGAACAGCAAATCACTGCTTTTCAGCAAGTATGCGGACATCACCGACGCACAATAGAGTCTTACGATCTGTCACAAGTACTCATCAAGCTCATGCTCCAGCGCCGTGGCAATATCAGCATTGCTGAGCTGAGTCAGCAAAGTGGTTACTGCACCCGCACCATTAGCGGCTCATTTAATAACTACTATGGGCTGTCACCAAAAGCATTTAATCTTATTTTGAGATATCAACAAGTATTAGATCATTTGATGCAAAGTAACGTCGACCGTTTGACTGATTTGGCCACAGACATAGGCTACTCAGATCAATCACATTTATGCCGACAATTTAAGCGATACAATGGCCAGGGCCCAAAAGAATTTCAGAATATCTTAAAGCAATACAGTTACCATCATTAACTGCTGATTGCTGGTGCAGCCTTTAATCATAAAACTACTATCGAATTACTTTGTAATTTGATTATTCCTTATTATTTTTCATCTACCCTCCTGAACGACTTCACCACAGTCCAATTCGTTGTTACTTCTAGGTTTTATCTCACTTTACGCTACTTTTACATCACTACATATATCAACTGATTGATTATAAAATCAGGCTACACACCCCTTGTTTTTTAGTCGTGATTACGCAGTTAACAAGCTGATTTTTAAAGAACCCAACTTTAAAGTACCTATATATTTTTTAGGATTAACACCTTCTTCTTTAAGGGCATCTGAGTTGCTCGTTTCTTCTAAAAAAAGCACTGTGTTTATTTGATAATTCCGATTTGTTCTATTCAATATTTTTATAATGTGCAAATATTAAATGGTTACCAACACTACCGACCAATAAGGACATCAAAACACCATGACAAAGGAAAATGCGAGCACCCAAATTGATTTTATCTACTTATCAGAGCCAGACATGATTAAAGCTGGCGTGACTGATATGCCGCAGTGCGTAGATACCATGGAAGAGATGTTTAAATTGCTACAACAGGGGGATTACCGTATGGCAGGCCCTAATAGCGATTCTCATGGTGCTATGATTACTTTCCCTGAAGAGTCTCCTTTCTCCACCATGCCTAAACCAACAGCAGACCGCCGTTTAATGGCAATGCCTGCATACCTTGGCGGCGATTTTCAAACGTGCGGTGTAAAATGGTATGGCTCAAATGTCGCCAACCGTGAAATAGGCTTGCCACGTTCTATTTTGATGTTCACATTGACCGATGTTGTGACTTCAGCGCCACTAGCATATATGTCTGCTAACTTGCTATCTGCTTACCGTACAGGTGCCGTTCCAGGTGTTGGCGCACGCTATCTTGCCCGTAAGGATTCAAAAGTGATTGGTTTGTTAGGCCCTGGCGTTATGGGCAAAACAACAGTTGCTTCTTTCATGGCGGCTTGTCAAGACGTTGATACCATTAAAATCAAAGGCCGTGGTCAAGCAAGCTTGGATAGCTTTACGGCATGGCTTGCAGAAACCTTTCCTCAAATTGTCAACGTTCAAATCGTTGATTCTGTTGAAGAGGTCGTTCGCGACTCTGATTTGGTGACCTATTGTAATTCAGGTGAGGTAGGCGACCCATCGACCTACCCAATCGTTAAACGCGAATGGGTGAAACCTGGCGCATTTTTAGCCATGCCTGCGAGCTGTAGCTTAGATGACGGCATGAGCGGCAAAGGCGTACGTAAAGTCATGGACAGCATCGGTTTGTATACTGCATGGTATGAAGAAGTACCTAAGCCTGCCCACAACCACATACCATTGGTAGGTATGCGCTTTATGGATATGATCGAAGAAGGCGCAATGACCATGGATGAGCTTGAAGATCTGGGTGATATTGTCTCAGGCATCACCCCTGGTCGCCAAAATGATGAAGAAATCGTTGTGATGTCTGTTGGCGGTATGCCTGTAGAAGACGTGGCTTGGGCTACCGTTGTATACCGTAATGCACTTGAAAGAGGCATTGGCGTTAAACTTAATTTGTGGGACACCCCAGTACTACGTTAAAGGCTTGTTTGAACAATGATAACTGATTCATTTGTTAGCCAACGCTAATAACGGTTGCATTCATTTAGTCAGTTATTTTTAGTCAGTTATTGTGCCTTTATTTGCTATCCATCCATTTGTACAAGATACACTCAACTAAAATGAGAGAGTTTGCATGACAAAAGTTACTAAGTTAAAAACCGGTTCAGTATTAGAAGAAAAAACCAGCTATTCACGTTTGGTGTGTGTTGATAACCTAATTTTTGTATCTAATACTGCTGGTCGTCACCCAGAAACCAAAGAGATTGCTGAAGATTTAGCAGAACAAACCCACCAAGTGTTTGCCAATATCGAACGCGCGCTTAACGCTGTAGATTCTTCATTGGCTGACGTTGTTATGACACGTGTGTTTATTCAAGACCCAAAAGACGCTATGGTCGTGATGGGCATCTTTGGCGAAAAATTCAAAGGTGTTGATCCTGCCACTACTGTAAGCTGCCCACCGCTAAGCTCTAGCGTTTACAAAGTAGAGATAGAAGTAACTGCATATAAAGGCGCATCAACTGCAGAAAACGTGACCATTAATATTGGTCAACAATAAGCCATCTGAGCAGGCCGTATATAACATTAATTAGCAAGGAGTACGGTTCCAATGGCACCTATCATAAAACCAATTGTCAATCTTGAAACTGAATTACCAAAGAAAACGACAGTTGTCATTATTGGTGGCGGTATTGTTGGACTAACTGCCGCCTTAAACCTTGCCGAGCGAGGCGTACCAGTAGTAGTACTGGAAAAAGGACGGTTTGTTGGTGAGCAGTCGTCACGTAATCTAGGTTGGGTGCGTAAAACGAGTCGTGCCGAAAATGATGTACCACTAGCCGTAGAGTCCGATAGATTATGGGCTGGCATGAATGAGCGTGTGGGTGCTGATGTGGGTTATCGCCAAGCAGGTATTATGTTTTTAGGTAAAACTGATACTGACATGGCAGGGTACGAAAATTGGTTAAAATCAATTGATCATTTGAAACTCGGCTCAAAGTTACTTACACCAAGCGAAATAGACGATCTGGTGCCAAATGGTGTTGGTGACTGGAAAGGTGCGTTGTATACGCCATCTGATGGTCGTGCTGAACCAGAACTTGCTGCCAGCGCTATTGCCAATGCTGCCCAAAGAAAAGGAGCAATATTGATTGAAAATTGCTCAGCACGCACATTAACGACCACGGCAGGCCGTGTCTCAGGTGTTGTCACAGAGTATGGCGAGATCCAATGCGACAATGTATTACTAGCATCTGGTGCTTGGTCACGTCGCTTTTTAGGTAATATGGGCATACGCTTCCCTACACTACCTTTATTTTTGTCAGTGTTTAAGACCAACCCATTACCGCATATTCCTATCGATATAGCAGTAGGCGCGCCGAATTTTTCTTTTCGCAAGCACATCGATGGTAGTTTTATCATGATGCAACGTGGCGCGTTAGATGCACCATTGACTATTGACCATCTAAAAATTGGCACACAGTTTTTAGGGGCGCTGAAGCATGGTAAAGACATGATGCATATACGCCTAAACAGTTTTTTCATAGAAGATTGGAAACTGGGTCGCCGCTGGTCAAAAGATGAAGTAAGTCCTTTTGAAAAGGTGCGTACTTTTAATCCCCCAATCAATCAGAGTTTCAATCAAGATGCGTTAAACAATCTGAGACAAGCGTGGCCTGTTTTTCAAGATGCTGAGATTGAAAATGAATGGGGCGGTGCTATTGACGTGACACCTGATTCTAATCCTGTCATTGCTAACATAGACGCAGTACCAGGATTGACCGTTGCCATCGGCTTTAGTGGTCATGGTTTTGGCACCTCGCCTGCTGCAGGGCAATTAGCTGCCGATTTAGTCATGGGTACGACGCCTTTGATTGACCCAGCACCTTACCGTTTCTCACGTTTTTAGCTCTATGTGTTTTAGTACAGCCCACTTTATATTGTAATACCAAAAAAAAGGACACCTTAATGGTGTCCTTTTTTAATGTATAGTCAGTCCTAAATAAAATAGATACAACTGTAACCATGCGATACTGATATACATTTTGCTTGCTTGCTTGCTTGCTGTGCTTGCGCAGACAGAGGCTACGCAAAATGTACCCAGTATCGTTGTGTTTATTTTAAAGCTGGATACCCAGATTGAAGATACGCCCTATTAAGCTATCGCTTTTTATTATCTACTATTTTTAATTACTGTTTAGGGCCAACAGGAACGATTCCATTCGGGTTTAACGCCTTTATAGAGTAATACCCTGCTTTAATATGTTCTACGCTTACCGTTTCAGCGATACCTTTGAGCGCCAAAATACGCGACATATAAGCATGTAATGCACTCATATCTTTAATCAAATTTCGATTACATTTAAACAAACCATGATAAGCCACATCGAAACGTATTAACGTTACAAACAAACGAACATCGCTTTCGGTGAGCTGATCGCCAAATAAATACTGACGACCATCGCTCAGACGCGCCTCTAATGAATCTAACGTATTAAATACTTGATGATAAGCTTCCTCATAAGCAGCCTGCGTCGTTGCGAACCCTGCTTTATAAACGCCATTATTGAGATTGTCGTATATGGTTAGGTTAAGCGCATCAATATCATTAGCCAGTGCTTTTGGGAATAAGTCGAACTCATTATTTGGCACCAAGTCTACAAATGCGGTATTCAGCATCCGTAAAATATCAGCAGATTCATTATTGACGATAGTGCCGCTCTTTTTATCCCATAATATGGGTACTGTGGCTCGTCCCGTAAAGCTAGGGTCTACTTGGGTATAAAGCTGATGGGCAAACTGTGCACCATTAATAGTATCAATATCAGCACCTTCAAACCCACCAAACCGCCAGCCTTGGTTACCAAGCTGCGGATTAACAACCGTAACATCAATAATATCTTGCAAACCTTTTAAGGTGCGGGCCATCAGAGTGCGTGACGCCCAAGGGCAAATCAATGCCACATATAAGTGGTAACGACCTTTCTCTGCTTTAAACCCACCCACTCCTGTCAAACCATGTCGTCCATCTGGCGTAACCCAATTACGGAATGATGAGGTTTGACGAATAAAACGCCCTTGCTCATCTTTTGCTTGTACGGGTTGCCAGTTTTCAGTCCACTTGCCATTAACCAACATAATTGTTTGCTCCTGATAGTAAGTACGGTTTTTGTGTCGATAAAACCATTAGGGTCTGTTGAAATCGATGCTGTCTCATAACCGTCGTTAGCCATACGTTATTTAAAGATAATGTCCTCATTAAACGTTGTTTCATGACGTCTAGGCAGAAAGACGATCTCATCTTTAAACTTGAACATATTTTACTATCCACACAGTCGAAGAGTAATACCGACCTCATAGAATAATTAACAACAGAATGTTTATAATTAAGCTTATATGAAGTAAAACTTGAGTCGACCTACTTTCAGTTTATATATGTCATGCATAAAAAAGCCATATTGTCATTATGACAATATGGCTTTTGAAAAACGACCTTTGAAGATAGTACTTATACCATGCACAAAAATCAGAGTAGCAAATAAAACAAGTGCAAGTACTACTCACTGTAGACTAAACAAGTTTGACACCGCTAATCGTATTTTTTGGATTGGTATTACTACCTGACGACAATAGTTAACTCAATAAACCAATAGATATGGCAGGGAAAGCCACCAAAACGACCAGTCGAATCACATCAGATACAATAAAAGGTGCGACCCCTCTAAACATATCAGAGAGCTTAATATGCGGCGCCATGGCTTTAATCACAAAAATATTCATACCCATTGGTGGGGTAATTAACCCAAGCTCTACTGTCAGTACAGCGACAATACCGAACCAAACGGGGTCAAAGCCTAATGCCACAATGATAGGATAAACCACCGGAATGGTAATCACTAGCATCGCCAAGGCATCCATAAACAGCCCAAGCAAAAAGTACATGATCAAAATGCAGATAAGCACCACCATGGGGCTCACGGCCAATGTACCAATCCAAGTGGCTAGCGAGTAAGACAAGCGTGACACCGAGATAAAATAGCCCAAGGCTTCTGCACCCAGCAGCATAAAAAATACCACAGCTGACAATGCCATTGTCTCAATAAGTGACTGCTTTAGTCCTTTCATACGCATGCCTTTGGCAAACGCATAGGCCCAAGAAACAAAAGCTCCTACTGCTGCGCCTTCTGTTGGCGTAAACAAGCCGAAGAAGATACCAGCAATAATCACGATAAAAATAAAGCTAAATGGTATTAAACCCGTTAGTGACAATAGCTTAGCTTTCCATGAAGTGGACTCACCTCGGCGTGCTAAATGCGGCTTCCAGCGCACCATAATCATCACCGTAATAGAGTACATCAACATACCGAGCATACCGGGTAAAAAGCCAGCAATAAACATATCGCCAACCGACTGTTGGGTTAAGATGGCATACACCAGCAAAGCAATACTGGGTGGAATCATGATACCAAGCGTACCACCAGCAGCCAAAATACCACAGGCAAACCCTGGCTGATAACCGTACTTCTCCATTTGTGGCAATGCCACTTTGGTCATGGTAGATGCCGTTGCTAGTGATGACCCCGAAATAGATGCAAAAACACCAGATGACCCGATACCAGCGATACCTAGACTACCTCTAACACCGCCAAATATAGTACGGGTGGCATCAAAAAGCTTACCTGCCATACCAGAATGCGTGGCGAGAACCCCCATCAAAACAAACAGCGGAATCGCACTAAAATCATACTTTGCTAACACATCTACCGGAATATCTTTGAGCATTTGTAGCGAAGCACTGGGCGCAGTAACAGCGCCAAACCCTACCAACCCTACCCCCAACATGGCAAGTGCGACTGGTACTCGCAATACAACCAGCAGAATCATAACAATTAAACCAATAGCACCAATAATCTCTGGACTCATGCGCCTGTCTCCTCGGCGTCAAAGAACTCGCCTGTTTTAAAAATATGGATAGATTCGATCAAAGATCGAATAGCGAGTAAGAGACTTAAGAAGGCACTAAAAGCGTATATAGGCATCATAGACACTCGAAGATCCTGGGTGACCTTACCGTACTCTATGGCGTCAACAGCGCTCTCATACAGACCCCACGCAAATATAATACCTAGGATAAAAAAGCCCATCATAAAGCAGCCCATCATGTAGCCTTTGATGGACTTAGGCATTTTCTGAGTGAATACATCAACGATGATTTGAGAGCGTTCGACAAAAGAAGCAAATGCAGCAAGCAATGCGAACATCATTAAATAAGAGACAATTTCTACACTGCCTTTGACAGTAAATCCAAACTCACCGCCCGTGAGTTTGAATATATAACGTGCGGTTACGTCTAGCATGGTTGTAAGAACAATAATAATAAGACTGAGACCACCAATAAATTGACACAGTCTTGAGATAAAATTACTGGTTTTCACCAGGTATTCCATAGATAGCTCCTCTAAGTTAGACTTTACAGGCAGCACTAGCCGCTTGGGTTTTTTGGTAAACATCTTGCGCGTCATGACCGAGCTCAGCCACATCATCAAGATATTGTTGTGTACCTTTTAGTAGAATACCTTTCCATGCAGGGTTATTAAGAGGATCTGGAATGTCTATTACTTCTTGACCTAAAGCTTTAGCGTTTTGCATTGCGACGGCATCTTCATCATCGAGCACTTTGCCCGCTTTTTTGGCCATAGCCATACCTGAGTTGTCATCAATTACCTTTTTTAGGTCGTTAGGTAGGCTGTTGTACTTATCCTTGTTCATCGTTACCAAGGCCGCTGAGCTATAAAAAGAGATATTGGTATGATATTTCACCAATTCATCAATTTTGAAGGTTTCAACTGCACCCCATGGCAAGCTCAAACCGTCAATCACACCGCGCTGTAGCGAGGTATAAATATCATTGGAGGGCAAGCCAACAGGTGATGCACCCATATTTTCCATAAGACTGGCTGCCACCACCGAAGGATGGCGCATGCGTAAGCCTTTCATGTCTTCAGGTTTTTTAATGGGTTTATTGGTGGTATGGAGTACACCTGGACCTGCACCATAAGCAAACAGTAAATGTGAGTCTTCGTATTCACTAGCAATGGTGCCGTTGTCATATAAGGTTTGAACGATACAGCCCATTTGTGTTGCAGAACTAGAGAGTCCAGGAAGTTCTGCCATTTGAGTTAAAGGAAAGCGGCCACTGGTAAAACCATGCGCTTGAGAGCCAATATCAACAATACCTTTGACTGTGGCATCATAGGTTACACCTGGTTCGCTGAGCGTGGCTGAAGGATACAACTCTACTTTTAGACGACCATTAGAATCAGCTTCTATTTTTTTAGCCCAAGGTTCAAATATCTCTGTATTCATGTTTGAGGTGGCAGGCCAATAATATGAAAACCGTAGGGTCGTTGTGTCTTGAGCATTCGTAGATGTGCCATCAGTATTGTTATCTGCTTGGTTAGAACAACCAAGCAGACCAACTGTTGCGAGTACTGTCATTGAAAAAACTGAAGCCAATTTCATTGCCGATTCCTTTCGATAGTCAGAGAGTGTATTGAGAATTTTTGTGACATTTGGTCTGATAACACAGTATCAAACCACCTGCTATAACATCTCTCTAGAATATAAATTACGTAAGGTTTCTTTCATCTCGTTATAGCTATTACCTTCCACACGGTCAGCTAGCTCTTTTTTGTACTGCTTTTCAATTGTTAATAGTTTTTGCGCGATTTGTACACCTTCAGCGGTTAAACAAGCCGTTTGGGCATCACACTCTACGTGTGCGTTAATGCTTTTTAGAGAATCTAGTAAGGCCGTTTTAGGCTGCATAACAAATTGTCCCAAGATGTCTAAATCTAAAGGGTTGCCATCGGCCAAACAAGCATAAATGCGCCACAATTCAGGACTAACCCCTTCAGCTTCATTCAAACGATCATAGAAAACTTTGCTTAGCTGGGTATAAGAAGCTCTTAACAAGTAAAGGATATGATCTTCTAAAAAATCATGCTGATTCAATACTTCTACTTGTTTGGTGTTTGACACATCATAGTGCGGGCTGGCCTGAGAGTAAGATCCTTGAGAGAAAACCAGTGGACGGGCATTGTCGGTTATTTTGTAGTCAACCACTTCACCAACCATAATTAAATGGTCGCCGCCTTCATAAATGTTCCAGTTTTTACATTGTAGCTGCGTCAGCGCATTTGGCAATAAAGGACAATCACCCAAACCATTGGTATAATCAACGCCATCAAACTTATCTTGGCCACGGCCCGCAAAGCGATTAGATAAAGGGATTTGTTGGTCATTTAGAATATTAACGGCAAAATATTCACAATTTTGAAAAGCGTCTAAGCTGTGCGCGCCTTTATCAATACTCCACAAGATAAGTGCTGGGCTGACAGAGACTGTGTTAAAGCTACTGGCGGTTACACCAATGGGTTCACCATCGGCTGTACGAGTAGTGATGACTGTCACACCTGTTGGAAACTGACTAAATACTTGGCGTAACTCTTTGGAATCAAAATTTGACATAATACTCTCCTGAATTTAACGAAAAAGATTCACTAAAAATAAAGGGGTTACGTGTGAAGAAACGCACTAGAAAACCCTGCGCTATCCATAGCAATCAAATAATTTGTATTGAATGTCATCACCCCTATTGGTTCACCAATGGCGAACCCACTAGCGGTGACGGACTAAAAGATGGTAATACTTAAACAACCGTGCTTGCCAAGACATTGGCTTAGTTAAATATCTAACACTAATGTTGATGATTTAGAGCGTGAGCAACACACTGCAATTTGGTCATTGTCGGCTTTTTCATCATCGGTTAAGAACTGATCACGGTGTTCCGGCTCACCTTCCAAAACATCTACGATACAAGTGCCACAAATACCCTGCTCGCAAGAAACTTCGACCTTGATACCCGCATCAGACAAAGCTTCCATAATAGTTTGCGTACCAGATACCGAGATAGTTTTGCCGCTTTGTTCGGCAATCACAGTGAATGCTTCACCTGTACTATCAACTTCTACGTTAAAGTATTCGAAATGGATGTTTTCATCTTTGAAACCTAAATCTTTTGCGCTGCCCATTATCCAGTCCATAAAACCTGATGGACCACAGGTATAAACGTGCGTACCGGCGGCAGGCTTACCAAAGTCTACGGCGGGGTTTAAGCGTTGTTCGTCGCCCAAGTCATCGCAATGTACTTTTAGCTCATTGCCAAAATCGCGTTGTAACTCTTCTAAAAACGCCACTTCATTATGCGAGCGTACACAATAATGCAAGGTAAACGCTTTACCAGCTGCTTTTAGAGCATAAGCCATGGCTATCATTGGAGTAATACCAATGCCGCCACCTGCCAAAATACTGTGGTCAGCTGTCATGTCTAGCGGAAACAAGTTGCTAGGCTCAGTAATGGTGATTGCGTCACCCGCTTTTAATTGTTCATGAATGGCAATAGAGCCACCGCGTGATTTCGGGTCTTTTAATATACCCAAACGGTAAAAAGCGGTTTCGTCTGGTGCGCTACACAGCGAATATTGACGAACGGTGTCATCATTAACGTGAACTGCAACATGCGCCCCTGCACTGAACGTAGGTAATGGCGAGCCATCAACACTGGCAAGCGTTAAGGACACCACATCAGACGACATCATTTGTCTTTCGGTAATGGTTACGTTGAGTAAGTTATTCATAATTGATTAAGTCCTGTCATAAATTTGATTGAAGGGTTAAGAATTTTCTGCCTACGCCAATCTCCAATCACACAACATGCAGAAATCGTAGTTTTTAACGGGTCTTCATTTTAAAAAAATATTGATGTACAACCATTTACAAGCAGTAGCACTGAGTAAAGTTTAATAAATGGTGATTTTTAGTAATGGCCCGTTTTTAACCATTGGCAGTATTTAATCATTTGTTGCTTTTTAACAGTTGCTAGCAATTTGGGTTTGCTGGCTTTTGAAATAGGGTTTAATATTTGGCTATTTTGGCAAGTGCAAACACTCAAACTGTGAATATCATTCAACGCTTTGCTTGCCGTACTGCCAAAATAAAAAACCAATATCAACAGCATTTAATCTATATCAATTGTGTTTAATGCCGTAGCACTAAACACATTGATTGATACATCAATTAACGCATTGATAAGCCGCCATTGGCATCCCATGTGGCGCCCGTTACACCAAAGGCATCACGGTCTACTAGCTGCGACACCATTGATCCGATAAAGTCTGGGCTACCCAAGGCTTTTACAGGAATGACGTTTTCTAACAAGTGTTCCAGTTTTTCAGGCGATACCAACTGATGTACAATTGGCAAATCCATAGGGCCTGGGGCCACGGCATTTACTGTCACGCCTTTTGCCGCTAAGTTACTCGCAAACACTTTGGTCATGGTGATAATGCCGCCTTTGCTTGAGGCATAATGCACCCCTGCTGCTGCGCCACCATTTTGACCAGCCAATGACGCCATATTAACGATACGGCCGTAGTTTTTATCCGCAAAGTACGCACCAAATACTTGGCAACCAAATAGCGTGCCGCGCAAATTAACGTTTAACACGTTGCTAAACTCTTCGGCGGTCACGTCCATGACTGGCGTGGTTAAGGTCAATGCGGCGTTGTTAACCAACCCTTGAACTTGACCAAAATGGGCTTCAACATCAACCAAGGCCTGTTCAAAATCGGCTTTTTGGGTCACATCTAGCTTAAAGCCCGCAGCAACCTTACTATCAGAACTTAGACGGCTTGCTGCTTCTACGGCCTTGTCTTTGCTAACGTCAGTGATTGCCACACTAAAGCCGTTAGCAATCAGGGCTTTGGCGATACACTCGCCTAAGCCTTGACCGGCACCTGTTATTACGATGACATCTTTCATAATTACGCTCTCTTAACAGATACCGATGGATTAAAGAATATAGCTAATAGTGCGCAGGTAGTCCTCTGCATTAATTAGCTTGACCACTTTTTGTTTGATAAAAAAGCTATCGCCATTTGGCACAAGCTGATATTCAATGTTGGCCACATATTGCTTGAGTACGCCAAGGCGGCTCTCATTAATCAGTAGTGCACAGCGAGCTTCAATCACATTGGTCTCAGTCTCGTTTACACGCAAACGAGATGTCAGACGAATGGTGCCGCCGTTGCTTTCAACTGAGACAGACTCGCCGCTCAGTAGACGTGCCACACGCATTCTGCGCATATCAGCATCATCATAAGCATAATTCAAACGACTCACGTAATCGTCATCCGAGGTATCAATGGGTACTACATACACACCGTCTTCTTGCCACAATGGCAACCACTGATCGTATTGCTTGGCATCTAGCAAGTCGTTTTCGTAGTCAATAAATGCCGAAACGCTAACGTATATATCGTTACTCATTATTATTCTCCTTGTTCCCATTCACCCATCATTTTTGCCCACTGCTTGTAAGCCGCTTTCATACCGACTTCTGAACACACAGTGCTATAGTCATTGCCAAGCTCATTTTTCTTGACCAGTTCTTGACCACGGTTGACTAGAATCCATTCATTAGTGCCGCTTTGCGAGCCTTTTTGGACGCGTTCCCATGCTTCTGAGTCATCTGGTGTACCAAAACCCATTGGTCCTTGGAAATGCTCATGCAAACGGATGCGAGCTTTGTTGAAGGCGGCTGGGGCACCATCGCCACCGATGGCAATATGCTGAATCTCAGTTTCGTTGACCGAGATAGGTGCTAATACACGGAAAAATGCCATTGAGCACGCTACGTTCGGGAACAAGTTTAAGTTAAACCCTGACCCTGCTGCAGCACGAACCAGCTTGCGAACTTTTTCATCGCTATGCCCTTCGGCAGTTAGCTCTGCGGCCAATGCTTCAAAACGCTGAGGGATTGGGTCATCTAAGTTTTCTTCTAAATCGACCAACTCAGGGATCATCACCATCACACTGTGGCCATTGCCCAAATCTTCTACAAATCCATCACCTTCCAAAAAGTCAAAAATCTCTGCGGTATCACCATCTAATGATGAGATGAACGATTTATGAATAATTGGGAAATGATACGCATCAGTCGTGTTTTCTAGCTGAATTTTCCAGTTGCCTGGGAAACGGAAACGGTGCTCACCCAAAGTTTTGAGTGGATAGCCGCCGCCTTGCTTAATAAACAAGTCGATCCATTTTTTCGCGCCGCCCAAAAAGTCTTCTAGCGGTTCGATATCATTATTAAACGTGGCAAAAATTAGGCCTTGATAAGACTCCATGCGTAAGCTGATAAGCGGCAAGTTTTCTTTTTCAATCACACCCTCATAAGGACCTGCGATTGGCACAGCACGTAATGTACCGTCTTGTCCATAACCCCAACCGTGGTATGGGCAAACAAAGCTACGGGCATTGCCTTTGTGTTTTTCGCAAATGGTTGCACCGCGATGACGGCAACGGTTTACCAATACATGGATATCCATTTTTCTGTCACGCGATACGATGACTGAATGACGGCCGATGCGAGCTGTTTTGTAATCGCCTTTGTTGGCTATTTCACTTTCATGGCCGACCCATACCCAAGTATTATCAAAAATAGCGTCCATTTCTTTGTCAAATACTTGCTCATCTGTGTACATCTCAGACAATACTTTATCGCCTTCTGGGGCTACTAATTGACTGACTGGAATACGTTTTTCATTTAACATATCTGGCTCTCCTTAAACTTTTATTTGTCGCTTCATGATTATTCTGGGGTGGGTAAAGCTTTATCCACATCCCAAGGAGTATCAACAGGGCGATTAAACAGGCTTTGCGTTTGGAAGTGTTTAATTTTCCATTGTTCGTCTTCAAGCATAAATGACACGGTCAACTTAGCACTGCTCAACTGTGAGCGGCCATCATGAAACGTTGCCGTTTGAAGCAGTAGCCACGTGCCTTCAGCCGTTTGCTCTGAAACACTAATAAACTCGTTGGTTAAATAGTGTGAGTTCAGAACAAAATGGGCAGGCGGTAATGTGTACTTTTCAAACATTTTGGCAATGGCGTCTTTGCCTTCATAAGCCCCAAATGTCTTTGCATACCGTTTGCCCACGCCTTGCCAAACCGCATCTGATGTAAATAAATCCATCAATAAAGACAAATCAAAACCTGTATCTAACACATCACACAACGCCATATAACGTTGCATACAAGCTCGGACTTCTCTTTCTTGCTCTAACACCCAAATGCGTTTGCTTAGGCTGGCTACTGTTTCTTTTGTCATAATAATGCCTATGTGGTTAAAAACTTCTCGTTAAAAACGGCTTATTCAGGAACAACCAACTCACGGCCAATACGTGCTTCAACCTTGCAGTATTTCCATAGTTTGTAAGTGCCGTCACCCACTGGAATGGTTCTAAAGAAGTTACAAGCAGCAATGATGGTTTCGATATCTGGCACATCAGCCATGATGTATGCCATCCAAGGTGCGGCAGCAGCTGCGCCCACTTGCAATCTGTCGTCGTCCATAATGCCTAAAATGTTCACGCCTGGTAGCTCATCAACGTTTTGCATCATTTGGCTAAAAGCTTGCCAAACATCTTTCATTTCGGCCGCTGGGGCGTCCATAAAGTTTTGGTTGATACCGATACAAAACAATACGCGGTGTGTGTCTAACTTTTCCATTGGAATATCCTTTTTTAGAGTGATTTAACGTTTAACGAACCGTAAACGAAGTGTTGTAATTAAAATTAAGAGTTATAAGTAACCTGGGTATGGAGCATGTCCAAAGGCCATAGCACCGGCATTTCTAAAGGTGATTTCACCCATAAAGGCATGCTGAGCCACCAGTGAAGAGTCTCTATAAATACGGGTCATAGGATGGCTATTTTGCGCACTTGTCATACCCATCAGCTTATAAACCGTACGAACAACTTCTACACATTCATGTGTTAGATGCGAGCTGGCCAAACGTAGTAAGTTGATTTGTGCATCGCTAGGTTCATCACCTGCCATAATAGTTGCCCAAACATCATCGGTTGCTTGATAGAAAAAGGCTTTACAGGCATGTACTTTTGCTTCGGCTTTACCAACTGCAATTTGCACATATTCACGTTCACCAAGGTTTGGCGCGCCAGTCACAGATTTACGGCCACCGGCCTCTTCTGTGATGATGTTTAAGGCTTCGCGGGCCAATCCTAAGGTAGTGACTGCCAATACTTGTGTGGCTAATGATAAAGAAGGGTATTTAAAAAGTGGCTCTGTCAAACTGAGATTGCCACCACGCACAAAGGTCCATTCTTTTGGCACCGTTACATTGTCTGCAACCACATCATGGCTGCCAGTTGCGCGCATGCCAATCATGTCCCATGTCTCATCAATGGTTACTTGATCAGCTGGCATCACTGCCATGCGTGGTAGTGCACCTTCTGTTTCAGGCTTGATACCGACACCTATTAACGAGGCACCCATACAGCCACTGGCAAACTTCCAGCGACCAGAAACCACATAGCTGTCGTCTTGTTCTTGAGCAGGGCTCATTGGAAAGATGGCACCAGCGAATACTACGTCAGGCGTATCCGCCCATACTTTATCGATGGTTTCTAACGGTAGGCCGCCTAAGTAGAAAGGGTTCATGCCAAAACTGGCAACCCAACCTGCTGATCCATCAGCCATCGCGATGGTTTCAATCAGGCTTAAAAAGTCTGAGGGGCTACGCTCATCACCGCCGAAACGCTTTGGTACAAACGCACGATATACACCAATATCTTTGAATCGTTCAATAATGTCTTGGTCAATATGCCGCTTTGCTTCAAAGTCATTAGCACGCTGACGAATATCATTAAGCAATTCATCTAGTTTTGGATGTTCAATAAGTGGGGGTAAACCTGCCATGGAAATTCCTTTTCGTGTAGATGTTAGCCATCTATCAATGTGAGATTAATTATTGTAAAAATGATGCTGCCAAACGTTCGGCAAGGGCACATAAAAAAGCATCATCACCTTTGCGTCCAACCAGCTGTAAGCTGATGGGTAAGTCATATTCTGATGGGCATGGTATGGCGTAAGCCGGATGACCAGATAAGTTAAAAGGACGCACCAGTTTAGAGATCGTCAAATCGCTTTTATCCGCTAACGCTTCTGTTATCGTCATTGGGAAATGTGGCAACGTTGGCAGAACTAATACACGAGTATCCTTTAATACATCGTCCACTTGCTCGCTAAATGCTACTCGCACTTTTTCTGCTTGTGACACAGCCTCATCGGTTGTGTGGCTTGCATTTTCTAGACGTGTAGCAACATCTTGCCCTACTTTGCCCGTCGCATAAAAATCTTTGCACGCAAGCCATGTTTCGCGGTTAATAATGGTTAATCCTGCTTTAAAAGCTTCATCAAAGTCTGGCAATTGCACAGATTTCAAATCAATGGATGGACAATTGCCCAATACGCTTTTAATAGTATTGTTGATGCGCTCGTTTGCATCAGTCTCTAACCAGCCCAGCATTAAATTTTCTTGTGGTAGTGTCTGCGCTTCAAAATCAGGTTCAATCGCCTGCATAGTTTGGGTAATAAGCTTCGCTGAATTTGCGAAAACACCCACACAATCTAACGATGTTTCAGTAGGCCAAACACCATCACGACTCACCAAACCGAACGTCGGTTTAAACCCATAGATACCGCAGCAAGCAGCAGGCATACGTACTGAGCCGCCTGTATCTGTACCAATAGCAACATCAACTTGTCCACTTGCTACTGCGGTTGCAGAACCACTAGATGAGCCGCCAGGAATCAAATTAGGATATAATGGATTGACTGGTGTACCATAGCTGCGGTTAACGCCTGTCATGCCAAAAGCAAGCTCATGCATAACCGTTTTTCCAACTATAGAAAAGCGGTGTTTTTTTAGCTGCTTAACAATAGCGGCATCTTTTGGTGCAGGCAAAGCGTTAGAACAAGCATCACAACCCAACTGTGTTGGCGTACCCACAACATCGATGCTGTCTTTTATGGCAACCGTTGGCTGATCGGTAACTGGTGATGAGAATGTGACTGTAAAATCATTCATTTTGAATCCTTTCAAATTCATAGCTTGATTAAAAGTATCGTTAAATTTAGTTGAAATGTCAAATACTTTGACTAAATTTATTTTGATGCTCATAATAAAATCAAAAATAAAACTCGTAGGAAGCATTAAAATGCAGGAAAACAAAACGCAGTATCACCCAAGTAGCAACAAATTTAATTATCGTAAATACCCTTTTTACTGGATCGCACGTATAGAGTCTTTGTACAATATAGAGATGGAAAAAACCCTCAAACCTGTAGGTATGGATGCGTCACGCTGGCGGGTTGGATTATTGTTGAGAGAACATGAAACATTAACCATTTCAGAGATTTCTAACGAAGCATTGATGAAAATTCCAACAACCACCAAAATTGTTCAGCGGATGGAAAAAGAAGGCTTAGTCAATGTTTTTAAACAAGAAAGTGATGGTCGTGTAAGGCTGGTTAGGCTAACCGAACAAGGTCTGGCTCAGGTAGATATGATTGTTAAGAAAACCTCACCTATGTTTAAAGACTTATTTTCTAAATTTTCAACAGAAGAGCTAGATACATTTTTAGAATTGAGCCAAAAGCTTTTTGACAACTTAGGGAATAACGAGTCAGAAAATAAATAAAAAATCAATACAACAGAAATCCCACTTTTTATTTTTAATAAAAGTGGGATTTTATGAATAGCTAATAGTTTTCAAATGTTAGAATAAATAGAGGCAACTATAAAAAATGATATTTTTTATAGTTGGGATTATAAATAACCAAAACTGTGAAACAGCTACAGCGTGACTGATATGTTACTACTGTCGGCGCGATAGCTGTTTTATCATAAGATGACTATAACAGGCATCATATAGCCAATCTGTACATAAGATTTACTAGTCTGATCTCATATATAGTCAGTCCTAAATAAAAAAATACAAATATAATCATGCAATACTGGTATGCATTTTTCTTGCTTGCTGTGCCTACGCAGACAGAGGCTACGAAAAATGCACCCAGTATCGCTGTATTTATTTTATAGTGGATCGACTATACCAAGACCTGCTTACTAGGACTTACAAGCAGCGCTAGCCTCTTTAACTTGAGTATATACAGCTTGAGCATCTAAACCCATTGCACTCACATCTGCTAGATATTTCTTAGTGCCAGCCTCTAATGGTATTTTCCATTGCGGATCATTTAAAGGATCAGGAATATCAATCATCACATCGCCGCGTGCTTTGGCCTCGCTGCTGTATTTGGCTGCTTCTGTATCAAACACATTGGCAGCAATATCTGACATTACCTTACCCGTGTTATCGTCCATGATTTTTTTGAGGTCATCCGGCAACTCGGCATATTTGTCTTTATTCATAGTCACCACCAAGGCTGAGCTATAAAAAGGCATATTGGTATGCGTTTTAACCACGTCTGTCAACTTAAACGAACCTGTAGGACTCCACGGAAATGCCATGCCATCTACCACACCACGCTGTAGTGAGGTATATAAGTCAGTTGCAGGCAGGCCTACCGGCGCGCCGCCTGCTGCTTCAATAATATCACCACCAATAGCAGAAGGTCGGCGAATACGCATGCCTTTCATATCGGCAGGAGTACGTATCGGCTTATCAATAGTATGTAAGGTACTAGGCTCACTACCTATCATAAATAATAAATGCGTATCGTCATATTCACTAGATACCACGCCGTCATCATAGAGCTTTTGCAGCATACAGCTCATTTGACCTGCAGAGTTTGATAATCCTGGCAGCTCGGCAATTTGGGTCAGCGGAAAACGACCATTAATATAACCCTGAACTTGCACCCCCAAGTCAACTGTACCTTTAGCCACTGCTTCATAAGTAGCATCTGGCTTACTGAGCGTGGCTGATGGATAAATTTCTATCTTAAGCCTACCATCCGACTCCTCTTCTATTTTTTTTGCCCAAGGTACAAATGCATCGGTATGCATCACTGCGGAGGCTGGCCACAAATGTGAAAATCGTAGCGTGGTTACATCATTGCCACCTGAGGTTGCACCATCCTCTTTTGAACAACCATTTAAAGTCAACAAAGTTGCTAACGCGATGGTTAGTGGAAGGGGAAGTTTCATCGTAGAGTCCTTTCTTAGTGGGTTAATGAATCATCGTATGAGACACAAGCAAAACAGATAAAGAAAGTCGATCGTCAGGCGATTCAACATAGCTTTAACTGTTGGGCGAACCTGCTTAAAAGAGTGGAATATGTCCTAGTATCCGTTGAAATTAGTTTACTTTTCAAATAAAATTAGCAGTCACTAATGTGCTTGTCAATCAATAAAATTCAAAAACAACGTAGGCCACCTCCAAATATTCGATATAAAGCATATAAAATTTAAATAATATCAATAAGATATATTCAATACCTATCAACTTATATTAAAAATAAAAAAAATAGAAAATACGGGTTATTCGCTCAAATTCTGATATCAATATACTCTAAAGGTATATTGTTTTCGTTATGCTTGTCTGACAATACTCTTTGATGACAACTGTCTTATACAATCAGAATAAAAATATACAGGCATTAAAAAATGCTGCTAATAAGTATTTTTCTAAATAACTGGTGATTGCCTAGCACCAGAGATATCAAAAAATACACATTAACAGCACTATTCTGTCTGGCCATAGCCATAATTTTTATATTTAAAAACAACTAAAATCGATGTAAAACCTACATGGTACTCAGTAGTGCTGACCTAAACACACTCACGTTGATGAATCACACTTTCTTCCTCGTAAATTTGATAAATCACCTCTAACAATGTTTCTAATAGTGCTGACTTATCAAAATGTCTGACGTTCATAATAACAGGTGACGTCAGTAGACCATCTTCAAAATGCACATAACCTACTTCTTTTTCACGCAAATGCTCAAGTGACTTTGGCACAATGGTGATACCGACGCCAGCAGCAACCAAACCTAATGCCACATGCAACTCGCTGACTTCTGAAAAAGAAGTAGGTTCGATACTTCTTTCTTCAAATAATCCCAAAATATAATCGATAAAGCTGGGTCTTGGGGCTTTAGGATATAGTAGTAAATTTTCGTTCACTAAGTCCTCAATGCCAACTGTATTGGAAGGTTGTTGCATAATATGATGATCTAAAGGAACAGCCACCACCAAGCTTTCTTCTCGTAGCAAGATACGTCTGACTGATGCATCCTCAAACAGTAATCTACCAAAACCCACATCTATTTTGCCACTGGTGAGTGCCTGTGTCTGCTGCCAAGAGTTCAGCTCATGCAGTTTTATTTGTATATTTGGATGTACTTTACGAAAGCGAGCAATTACTCGCGGCAGCGTGCCATATAAAATCGAAGCCACAAAACCTATTGATATTGAGCCATCAAAATTGCCTTTACGCATGGTCATTGCACGTAAATTATCAGATTTTTTTAGGATTTGTATCGCATGCTCATAAAAGAAAATACCCGCTTCTGTCAGTTTTAATGGTCGCTGATCTCGGTCTATTAATACAACACCCACTTCTTCTTCTAGTTGTTTGATTTGGCGACTCAGCGGCGGCTGCGAAATATATAGACGCTCAGCAGCTTTATTAAAGCTTTTCTCTTCGGCCACGGCGATGAAATAACGCAAGTGTCTAAGCTCCATGTTCTACCTCTAAAATACTTTCATTATTTATTTGTCATCAAAGCATAGTTCTGTATTTACTAAAATATAACAGTAGCCAGTATACTATACCCAAAAGGTATTAAAGAGCATTATATTAGGTCTTAGACAAAATTAGTCACAAAACCTATAGTTAGCTAAGGATTTAAAGTATTCATAATAAGGGATAACAATAAATATGATTCGTTCAATAAATACATTACTGGTTCCAATTCCTACTATTAGAGCACATAAGTTAGCCTGTACGGTAATGAACGAGCAGACCTTAGTATTGGTTCATATTCAGACAGAAGATGGTTATGACGGTTGGGGCGAAGCCACTACTATTGGCGGATTAAACTATGCAGAAGAAAGTCCACATAGTATTAAAACCAATATAGACACGTACTTTACTCCGCTACTCCTTAAAGAAGCACCCACCTCTACTGCAAAGGCCATGCAGTTATTAAACAAACAAATCAGCGGCAATCGCTTTGCCAAATGTGCCGTTGAGACTGCGCTACTTGATATAGAAGGCAAGCGTCTAGGTGTGCCAGTGAGTGAGCTGTTGGGTGGCCGTGTTCGTGATGAATTGGGTGTGGCTTGGACACTCGCAAGTGGTAATACCGAAAAAGATATTGCTGAAGCTAAGCTAATGATTGAACAAAAGAAACACCAAATCTTTAAATTGAAAATCGGTAGCAATCCGATTGATCAAGACCTTGCCCATGTTTTAGCAATTAAGCAGGCCTTACCTGACTGCCGCATCACTGTAGATGTAAATCAGGCTTGGACTGAGCTGGAAGCTATGAAAGGGATTAAGTGCCTACAAGACGGTCATATAGACTTAATTGAGCAGCCTATATCAATGCGAAACAAAGCTGGCCTAAAACGTCTAAAGGATCATTTTGACGTGGCTATTATGGCAGATGAGATTGTTCAAGACCCACAAAATGCGTTTCATTTAGCCGCTGAACATTGTGCTGATGTATTTGCCGTTAAGATCAATCAAGCAGGCGGTCTCAAAGCAGGTTGTCTCATTGGGCAAATGGCACATCTGGCAGGTATCGATTTATATGGTGGCACCATGTTAGAAGGCCCTATTGGCACTGCTGCCTCAGCTCATGTGTTCTCTACCTTCCCTAGTCTAAATTTTGATACTGAACTGTTTGGCCCATTACTACTGACTGATGATATTTTGGTGAGTCCACTTGACTATCAAAACTTCAATTTAACCGTGCCGACAGGTGCTGGTCTAGGTATCGAGGTAGATCAAGACAAAGTTTACCACTATGCCAAAAATTTCAATGCTTAAGATAAATAAGTACAGAGTATCCAGTTGATAACAACGCAGTAACTAACCTGTTATCCATTTTTTACTTATATATTTTTTACTTATAGATAGAAAACCAATTATTAAGGATAAAACCCATGTTATACCACGTACGTATGGATGTATTGATACCAACCGATATGGACGCTGACAAAGTAGCAGAACTAAAAGCGGTAGAAAAAGCACTGTCTCAAAAGTTGCAAGATCAAGGTAAATGGCGTCATATCTGGCGACTGGCTGGCGAATACTCTAACTTTAGTATCTTTGACGTTGATAGTAATGAAGAGCTACACGACATCATGATGTCGTTACCGCTTTATCCATACATGAAAGTCGAAGTAACCCCATTACTGCGCCACCCTTCTTCTGTGCGTAGTGATGACAGCTAAACTGTTGTTTAATGAAGCATATACTAGATAAAGCGTAAACAGCCATGTAATTGAAAATTACATGGTTTAAAAACCAAAGTGATAGGTAATAAAAATATTGAGTCAGAGTACTCAATTCAAAATCCTAACATCAGAAAATATATAACAGTCCTCAACAAGGAGAGAGACATGGAACACAAAAACATAGAAGCATTAGCAGAAAAATTCATCAAAGGTAAGATTGACTTTCCTGATCAAGTAAACCCACGCGTGCAAGAAATTACTTTGCGTATCGTAGGTGATTTGATGAAAGCCATCAATGATTTGAAAATCACTGCCGATGAATACTGGAGCGGTGTGGAATATATTGGTGACTTGGGTAAAGAGGCAGGATTGCTATCTCCAGGTTTGGGCTTCGATCATTTCATGGACTTAATGATTGAAGAAGATATGAAAGAAGCAGGCCTAGAAGGTGGCACTGTGCGTACCATTGAAGGCCCATTGTATGTGGCTGGCGCACCAGAAAGCAAAGGATTTGCCCGTTTAGATGATGGTACTGATGATGCAGAGGGTACTGTCTTGTTTATGCAAGGTACTGTCTATAACGAAGCCGGTCAGCCTATTCCAAATGCTAAAGTAGAAGCATGGCATGCCAACAGTTTAGGTAACTATTCATTCTTTGACGAATCACAGTCTGAATTTAACTTACGCCGTAGCATTATCACTGATGAAAATGGTCAATACAGCTTCCGTAGCATTGTGCCGCTCGGCTACTCAGTACCGCCTGAAGGCATGACCCAAAGAATATTAGGGGCATTAGGACGCCATGGTCATCGTCCTGCTCATGTACATTTCTTTGTGAGTGCTGATGGGATGCGTAAATTAACCACACAGATTAACATTGATGGTGATGAATATTTATGGGATGACTTTGCATTTGCAAGCCGCGAAGGCTTGGTGCCAGAAGTCACTATGGTTGACGACGCCGAGAAGCTGAGCGAAAAAGGACTTGATAAGCCCTACGCTTCTATCAACTTTGATTTTCATCTATTAACCAATACCGCTACCGATGTACAAGGCAGTGAGGTTGAACGCCGCCGTGTGCAAGGCTAATCCTCACCTCTTATTCACATAAGACATTTTGTATCGAATCATTGTAAACACTAGATGAATGCAGCATTCATTTAGTGCCCCTCAATATTTCTACTACTTTCTACCTGATACTACGTTGAGCGCTGGTATCAAGTCGACGTGCCCAGCATAAATACTAAACATGCACAGTATTGCAAAAAGTATATGTAACCAAGCTTCACCAGCACCATCATGCATTATTGAACGCAGTCACTGTAGCGTCACATATATTTTATCCATACTCATGAAAATTAACCTCTGCACGAACAAGGAAAGTTCTATGAAAAAAGTTTTGAACCAAATCGCCTTAGTCTTAACTGCTGTAAGTTTACCGTTTGCCGTTCACGCCTCTGACTCTCAATATGTACCGGGCCTTGAAGGTATTAAAGGTAGTGTTGTACCACCGCCAGGCGTTTATTATCGAGGCTATTTGGCAAACTATAGTGCTGATAAGAACGAAGCCCTACCAGACGGTAGTGAAGTAAATGTGAATGCGCTCGTTAATAGAATGTTGTGGGTGACCCCTAAAAAATTCTTAGGCGGTGACATTATTTTAGATTCAGTTCTACCTACTGTTAATACTGATATCGAGATTGGGGATTTTGGTGATGATAATAGAACTGGGCTTGGCAGTTTATATGCCAGTGGACTGTTAGGGTGGCATGGTGAAAGATGGGATGCTGTCGCTGGTGCTGGCTGGTATTTCGGCGAGACTGGTCAATATTCTGTTGATAGATTCGCCAGTGCTGGTAGAGATTATGACTCTCTCTCTTTCACCTTAGGCGGTAATGTAAAACTCAATGAAGCGGGTGATATCGATTTGAGTGCTTTGGGTACTTATGAGATTCCTAAGCAAGATGGTCTCGATGAAGAGTTCATGGTTGAGTGGGGCTTAAGCAAAAGTTTTGGTCTTCTTGATGTCGGTGTTGTGGGTTACAACACTTTTGAGACTGGAAATGGTGATGAGAAAAGAAATGCAGCAGGGGTATCTATGGCCTATTTCTCTCCTCCTCTTTTGCTAGGTGGTGATGTTGCTATCTATAAAGAATATTCAAATGAAAACACATTTGAGGGCAACCTTATTCGAGCCTCATTGACTAAGGCATTCTAAAAATCGCAACTATTACTTAAAAATAGACATAGATGATTGTTGTAAGGTGCTGCTGAAATAAGTTTTCGAAACTACTGATGTGATGTTACATCCGCTCAGTAAAAGGAAAATACTTACACCAGCAGCACTGTTCTTTTAAACCCTATTTATTCAAAAATTACACTTTGCTGGCATCTACTGGTATTCAAATATTAGAGGCGCTGATAGCAAAGGCTAATGAGTTATTCAAAAATATTAATTGTTCAGTAATAAAGTAGATAATGAAACAACACCCTAATATTTGCACTAATAAAAATTCTATATCGCCAATAACGACGTTCAAAATATGTTTGCAATTTTTTCTAAGGTAGGCTGTAAATATGATTAATAAAGCTAAAGACAATATAACTGATGTACTCAGCCAAATAAAAGATGGTGCTACTATTATGATTGGTGGCTTTGGTACGGCTGGGCAACCTGCTGAGCTGATTGATGGACTTATTGATCTTGGCGTCAAAGATTTAGTCATCATTAATAACAATGCTGGTAACGGTGATTATGGCTTGGCCAAACTGCTTAAAGCTGGATCAGTACGTAAGATTATTTGCTCGTTTCCGCGACAGTCAGACTCTTGGGTATTTGATGAATTATATCATGCTGGCAAAATTGAGCTTGAGCTTGTGCCACAAGGAAACTTGGCCTGCCGTATTCAAGCCGCTGGCACTGGTCTAGGTGCAGTATTTACACCAACTGGCTTTGGCACATTGCTTGCCGAGGGTAAAGAAACTCGGCACATAGATGGCAAAGATTATGTGCTCGAATATCCCATCAAAGCAGACTTTGCCTTAATAAAAGCATCTAAGGGCGATCGCTGGGGCAACCTTGTGTATCGTAAGTCTGCACGTAATTTCGGTCCTATAATGGCAATGGCAGCCGATGTCACCATCGCTCAGGTATCTGAAGTGGTTGAGCTTGGTGCGCTAGATCCTGAGCACATTATCACGCCTGGTATCTTTGTGCAGCACGTGGTGCAAGTTTAAACTGCTGATGCTAAAACCTAATTATTGATACCGATGTGGATACTGATACTTTATAAGGAGCGACATTATGAGCCATACCCCTTTAACACGTGACCAAATAGCTGAACGTGCGGCTCAAGATATTCCAGATGGTGCCTATGTAAATCTAGGTATTGGTCTGCCAACGAAAATTGCAAAGTTTTTACCCGATGACAAAGACGTATTTTTACATTCAGAAAACGGTCTATTAGCGTTTGGGCCACCGCCAGCCAAAGGGCAAGAAGACCCAGAGCTAATCAATGCAGGCAAAGAATACGTAACCATGCTTGATGGCGGTAGCTTTTTCCATCATGGTGATTCGTTTGCCATGATGCGTGGTGGCCATATAGATATTTGTGCATTGGGTGCTTTTCAAGTGGCCGAAAACGGCGACCTAGCCAATTGGAGCACGGGTGCCGAGGGTGCTATACCTGCCGTTGGCGGTGCTATGGATTTGGCCGTGGGCGCCAAAAAAGTCTTCGTGATGACCAATCATACAACCAAAACTGGTGACCCTAAAATCGTCAGCGAACTGACCTATCCTGTGACTGGTAAAAAATGCGTTGACCGTATTTATACTGATTTATGCGTGATTGACGTAACCGATAAAGGCATGGCTGTCACCGAAATGGTGGATCATTTAAGCTTCGCTGATTTGCAAGCATTGACAGGGGCACAGTTGATAGATGCCACCACACGATAAAAACAAGCATAAAAAGGATATGATGATGTCTGACTTGACCGCAAATTTAAACAATGCCTATATTATTGACGCCATTCGTACGCCATTTGGCCGTTACGGTGGCGGACTAGCCGCAGTACGTGCTGACGACTTAGGCGCTATTCCTATTAAAGCTTTAATAGATCGCAACAGCCAAATAGACTGGCAGCAAGTAGATGATGTGGTTTATGGCTGTGCCAACCAAAGTGGCGAAGACAATCGTAACGTTGGACGTATGTCATCCCTATTGGCGGGCATGCCCTATCAAGTACCTGCCACTACTGTTAACCGTCTATGCGGATCATCGATGGACGCCTTAGCTATTGCTGCCCGTGCTATTAAAGCGGGCGAAGCCCATTTAATGGTGGCAGGCGGGGTTGAGAGCATGAGCCGTGCCCCATTTGTCATGGGCAAATCGGCCAGTGCGTATGGCCGTGGGCAAAAACTAGAAGACACCACCATGGGCTGGCGGTTTGTAAACCCCAAGTTAGATGCCCTATACGGCACTGAATCGATGCCGCAAACGGCTGAAAACGTGGCCGAACAGTTTGATGTTAACCGCGCTGACCAAGATGCCTTTGCCTTACGTAGCCAACAACGTACCGAAGCGGCGAAAAAGGCTGGTTTTTTTGATAGCGAGATTGTTCCGGTCAGCATTCCACAGCGCAAAGGTGAAGCTATTGTGGTCAATGCAGATGAGCACCCGCGAGCAGATACCACGCTTGAAAAATTGACCAAACTGCGCCCTATTGTTAACCCAACAGGTACGGTAACGGCGGGTAATGCCTCTGGTATTAATGATGGTGCGGCTGCTTTTTTAGTGGCATCTGAGCAAGCCGTTGAGGAATTTAATCTCAAACCGCGTGCCCGTATTATTGCCTCAACCACCGTCGGTGTTGAGCCTCGTATTATGGGCTTTGCTCCTGCCCCTGCTATCGAGAAACTGCTTGCGCATACTGGTTTATCATTGGACCAAATGGACGTGATTGAACTGAACGAAGCCTTTGCTTCTCAGTCACTGGCCTGTACCCGCTACTTAGGATTACCTGATGATAGCGAGCGCGTTAATCCGAATGGTGGTGCAATATCACTCGGTCACCCACTTGGCGCATCGGGCGCACGGTTGGTACTGACTGCCCTTAACCAGTTGGAGCAAACTCAAAAACGTTATGCCATTTGCTCTATGTGTATTGGGGTTGGTCAAGGCATTGCCATGATTATTGAGCGTATAGACTATTGAGCGCAAGACACAGCCGATACCATTTAATAAGGATCACATATTATGCCTGTACTTCAAAACAAAGACGTTACCTTAAATTATGCAACATTTGGCGACAGCAGCAACCCTGCGCTTATATTCTCTAACTCCTTAGGGACGCGTTACCAAATGTGGCAGCCGCAAATTGATGCCCTACAAGACGATTACTTTATCATTTGTTATGACACCCGTGGGCATGGCTTATCTTCTGCTCCCACTGGCCCTTATACTTTAGCGCAGCTTGGTCAAGATGTGATTGACTTGCTAGATGCCCTAAACATCACCCAAGCCTATTTTTGTGGTATATCAATGGGCGGTATGACGGGTCAATGGTTGGCAATCAATCATCCAGACCGTTTTAAACACTTATTGGTTTGCAATACTGCCGCCAAAATTGGTACAGAAGCCCCTTGGCTTGAACGCGCGACATTGGTGCGCGAAAAAGGCTTAGGCGATATTGCTAAAACAGCAGCGTCACGGTGGTTTACAACCGCTTTTATCGACACCCACCCAGAGACAGTTAAGCAGTTATCTGATGCGTTGGCAGCAGGCAGCGCAGACGGATATGCCAGTTGCTGCGAAGCATTGTCTACTGCCGACACGCGTGATCAGCTCAAAGATATCAAAGTAGGCGTGACAGTAGTGGCTGGTTCTCAAGACCCTGTGACCACCGTTGCTGACGGTCAATATATGGTTGATAATATTACAAATGCCACTCTTGCTACCATTGATGCCTCGCATATCTCAAACATCGAACAACCAGAAGTATTTACAAAGCTAATTTGTGACTACCTAAACCATTAATATCGTTTTTTAACCAAGCAATACTAACGATTTCTGACTATAGTCGAAGAACGCTAAAATGGGCACAAAGCAGCCGACCGCAGATTGTACAACTAGTACATCTCATGAGGGTAACGCCGTAGCGGTTTAGTAGTTCACCGACTATATAATGATTTTTCTATCAAGTATTACGTTGTATTCTTGACATTACAAAACGTATTAAGGGTCTAAGCTTTTGGTTTCAAGCACTTAGACCCTTAATACGTTTTGTGAGATATGAAAACTACCTATGCTGAAGAAATGGTAGAAGTAAACTTGATAAACTAATGGGTTTTGATAAAAATAAAAAAGGTTGCCAACACTATATAATATAGCGTTAGCAACCTTTTTTACTTAATGTTTTACTTAGATAATGTACCTAATATTAGGAATTTTTATATCTAATCTCTAAACCTAGAAAGAAGTACGGCGATAGTTACGATATTCAGGTAACCAAAAGTTCGCTTTTAATCGGCGTTGTAAGTTCTCCGATGTGATAGGTAGTGCTAGCTTGTCTTGAGCCGCCTGCAATGCTACTGCATACGCTATTTTTTCACTGATCTCTCTGATGACTTTAATCGGCGGTAGGATAGCACCAGGTGCTTTTTCGTATTCCATGGATATATCTGCAAGGGCTTGGCTTGCTGCCGTTAGCATATTATCGCTGATACCTGTCGCGCGTGCTGCTAAAACACCCAGACCGATACCAGGGAAAATATAGCTGTTATTACACTGAGAGACTTCAAAAGATTGACCGTTATACGTGGTATGAGGAAACGGACTACCCGTTGCAACAATTGCCTTACCTTTACTCCAATTCATGACTTCTTGCGGCGTTGCTTCCACACGAGACGTTGGATTTGAAAGTGGTAGTACAATTGGGTGCTCAGTATTAGCACATAGCGATTCGATCACTTCTTGGGTGAACAGACCTTTTTGTCCGCTAACACCAAATAATACGGTGATTTTTGCTTGTTTAACCACTTGCACTAAACCAAGTTTCTTACTTTTATCCCAGCTTGCAATAGCTGATTCTTTTTGTACTAACGGTTCTTGGAATTTTTGCAGTTCTGTCATGCCATCTGTCAATAAGCCATAACGGTCAACCATGAATACTTGACTACGAGCTTGCTCTTCAGTCAATCCTTCACGCTGCATTTGGCGAATAATATGCTCAGCAATACCGCAACCCGCAGATCCTGCACCTAAAAATGCGATATTCTGTTGGCTAAGTTTTTGACCTTTATTTAGACACGCTGCAATCAGAGTACCAACCGATACCGCAGCAGTCCCTTGAATATCATCATTAAAGCAGCATAGCTGATCACGATATTTATTCAATAACGGGGTCGCGTTTTCCTGAGCAAAATCTTCAAATTGCAATAACACTTCTGGCCAACGGCGCTTAACAGCTTGAATAAATAAGTCCACAAATTCATTATATTCATCGCCAGAGATGCGCGGATTTCTCCAGCCCATATACATAGGATCGTCAAGCAACTGTTGGTTATTGGTACCGACATCCAGCAAAATAGGTAGACAATAAGCTGGACTAATACCACCACAAGCGGTGTATAAAGACAATTTACCGATTGGAATGCCCATACCGCCAATACCCTGATCCCCTAGGCCCAAGATACGTTCGCCGTCAGTAACAACGATCACTTTAACGTTTTGTTTGGTGGCATTTTGTAGCATGTCGTCGATTTTGTGACGCTCAGGATATGAGATAAACAGACCCCGTTTGCGGCGATAAATTTGCGAGAATTTTTCACACGCCTGACCAACGGTTGGGGTATAAATGAGCGGCATTACTTCTTCTATATGCTGCTCAATTAGATGATGAAATAAGGTTTCATTGGTATCTTGTATATTACGCAAGTAAATATGCTTATCCATCGCGTCAGTGAATGAGCTCAATTGATGATAAGCACGTAATGATTGCTCTTCAATCGTTTCAATATTATGAGGTAATAGCCCCGTTAAATTAAAGCTACTACGTTCTTCTGATGAAAAAGCACTACCTTTATTCAGTAAAGGTGTCTCTAAAAGAGCGGGTCCAGCAACAGGAATATATAAAGGACGCTTGTTTGACATAATGTAATCTTCTTATTAAAGGCATATGAGTAAAAGCCATACTGAGTGAAAGCTATGCTAGTGCTGCATTATACATAGCATCGACTGGTATTTAACAATAGATAACAAAATCATTTTGAATAAATGTGCTTCTGAACTCGTGACTGCTGATACATTTACCGAGAAACAATAAAAAAGCACTACCAATCGGCAGTACTTTTTAGGGTGTATTGAACAATTCATGATAGACAAACGCTAAACGATTCAGCCACTTATTAATTTAGCCACTGACAAATAATCAGCCCAATGCCAGTTTTAAATATCAGTTATAGAGTTCAGCTATAGACAACACGAGCAATTACGTTTGGTTTTCGACATTTTACCAATACCTGGATTAAAGGTATTGGTTGGGTCTAGGCTTTTATAAAAGTTCTGCAAATCAGGTTCCGCTTCGTATAGATGCCCGACATTATGCTCAGCAGGATATTTTGCCCCGCGGGCGCTCAGTAGCGCTAACATCATCTTTTTAACAAGATGTGCATCACTGCCCTTTTTCAAAATATAATCTTGATGAAACACATAGCAAAAGAAGTGCCCATAATAGAGTTTCTTCTCTAAGTGTTGTTCAATTTCTTCCGGTAGCGTTTCGAGCCATTCTAATTCGTTACGTGGTATGGCAATGTCCAATGCTAATATGTCGCCGACTTCTTTTTCATGTATGACTTCATAGCGTAATGCGGCACCTGCAGCGGCAAAGCGATGCAAAAAAGCGCTTTCTGATTCTTCTTGACTACATTCAAAATAGTTACCCGTATTTGAAGCGTCGAAAAATACCTTCAGAAAGTCCTGTGCTTCTACTATGCCATCATCACTCATTTTTAAGATAAGATGATGCTCATATTGGTCGCGGTACTCCAGCATTCGCTTCGGTAAATGCTTTGGAAACATATTGGCGATGAACTGCATGACTTTGTCAGTGAAATGCTTTGGCATCCATGACCATTTATGGAATTTTGCATCCATAGCGCCTTTGATAGAAAACAGTCTAGGTAAGGCATTGGTACCGAGATGCTTAATACTCAGGAACGTGTCTTTTCCGTATTTAGCGGATACATCGAATATATCACGATGCATGTACTCACCCACTTCAGGGATATTATCGAAGCTCGATAATATTTGCTTTCTGAGCTGTGCAAGCTCACTCACACTATTAGTGCCTATATAAAAAGTTTTCTCTTTTACAGCTGTTGGATAGGTATCAAGACGTACTGCAAACACCGCCAGCTTGCCAGCACAGCCGCTTGCTTCATACAGTCGTCGCTTATCCGCATTAAAACGACTTGGCGTACTTGCATCAACATCTTTTACTCTGGCGATATATTCTTTGTCAGATGCAAGCTTACCAGTGTCAGGTAATGCTCTCTTATCAAAATTGCCTGTTTGCAAGTTAGTGAGTATTTCTTCTGGAGTGTCGCCCAATTCTACGTCTAAGTGATTAACCAATACTAGCTGACCGTGCTTGTCTATTTGGGCAAACAATGCAAGCTCGGTATAAGCAGGACCTCTTTTAACCAGTGCCCCACCAGAATTATTAGAAACACCACCAATAATAGATGCGCCTAACGTCGATGAACCGATGACCGAGTGAGGCGCTCTATTTACGGCTTTAAGCTGACTTTGCAACTGGTGCAACGTGGCGCCAGGTAAGCTAATCACTTGCTCATTATCATTCACCAAATACAACTGGTTCATTGCAAGGGTGTTAATCACAACCACTGGTCTATCGTAGTCATGACCGCTCGGCGTTGAGCCTTCGGTCAGTCCTGTTTTTGCTGCTTGCATGATGATAATACAGTCGCCTGCCACACATATTTCTAGACTACGCCAAATCTCCAGCAGCGTTTGCGGAAATAAAACCGCTAAGGCGCTGCCGCCACCAGAGCGCCACCCCATTCTATAGTGTTCGTTTTTTTCTGGATCGGCCTGTACATTACTGGCTCCCAGTAAATGGGTTAGTTTTTCTAACACTTGCTCAGGACGCAGTATATCTTGGTCTTGATGCGCTATATTTGATGAGAAAAGGTTTGATGAATGCATATCAATCTCTTTATCTTGGGGAGGTTACATGTGCCTTATGGTGCTAAAGGACCGTGAAAACCAAAAATGTAAATAGCAGCCATAACGATTATGCCACAGAGCAATACATAGTATATGGTTGGTAAAATCGTACGTCTGAGGGTCGCACCCTCCATACCGAGCAAGCCCACCGTTGCTGATGCAGCCACTACGTTATGTATCGCAATCATGTTACCAGCTGCCGCACCAACGGCTTGCGCTGCTATGATCAAAGATGGTGAGATACGTAAGCTCATCGCGGCTTCATACTGAAACTGACTAAACATCATGTTAGACACAGTGTTAGAACCAGCGATAAAGGCACCTAATGCACCAATAGTTGAACTGATTAATGGGAAAGCATTGCCAAACGTACCAGCGAACAATTCTGCACTGGCAACTGGCATACTTACCACATCTGATAAATTGATGCCTGAATTAATAAAAATTCTGACCATTGGAATCGTAAAGATAAGAACAAATCCAGCGCTTAATACCGTCTTTCCTGACTCTTTGAACGCACTGTTTAATGCGCTACCTGATTTTTTGGTTTGGAAAAAAGCGGCAACCAAGGCACTGATTAACAACAACCCACCAGGTAAATATAAAGGACTAAAACCAGCGCTAATATCTGCTTCACCTAATAAAGAGGTAAAATCCAACGTCGCACTATTCAGCAAAGATTTGAATTCCACAAACACTCTTGAACAAACCAGTAACAGCGCAACCAGTAAATAAGGAAACCATGCCATGAGAGTAGACATTTTCTTGCTATCTACATTCGGCGTCAAATCTTCCTTATTAACGACCAATTTACCCATCCATTCACTTGGCCAGTTTTTTTGCGGTTCAAAATCCCATGTGGTTTTTGGCACCAAAAATCCACGTTTTGCAGCGTTAACAACGATAGCGATACTGACTAAACCACCGACCAATGATGGAAATTCTGGTCCTAAAAAAACACCTGTTAAGGTATAAGGAATGGTAAATGCCAAACCTGCAAAAATAGCAAACGGCCAAATAGCAAAACCTTCTTTCCAGCTTTTATTTTTACCAAAAAAGCGTGTCAGCATCATTACCATAATAAGTGGCATGAATGTACCAATGACACCATGAAGTATGGCAACTTGACTGGTAATAAGTTGTAAAAAGTCGCCCCACTCTAGTCCTTGTTGTGCCAGTTGGGTGCTAATGGCTGCGGTATCTAATCCTTTATTCACACCTATCACAATAGGCGTACCGACCGCACCGAATGATACAGGCGTACTTTGTATCATCATTCCCATTAACACGGCTCCCAGTGCTGGAAACCCTATCGCGACCAGTAAAGGTGCTGCAATAGCCGCAGGAGTACCGAAACCAGCGGCACCCTCAAGAAAGGTTCCGAAACACCATGCAATAAGAATGGCTTGAACACGTCTATCTGGCGATATATTGGTAAACCCAGAACGAATAACGGCAATGGCGCCAGTGTGTTTTAACGTATTCAGTAAGAAAATAGCACCAAAAACGATCCACAACACTGAAACAGTAATGATCGTTCCTTGAATAATAGATGAAGACACTCTAGTGAGCGTCATATCCCATACAAAAAGAGCGAGCGCAGCAGTCACAGCTAAAATAATTGGCATTGTTTTCTTGGCTGACCACTGCAAACCAATCAACAGAATACCGCAAAGAACGATCGGCAATAATGCCAACAGCCCATATATTGTCTGATTCAAAATCATAATCCTTTTTCTATCGTGTAATCTTCCTTGAACAACTTTATCTAAGCATTTGTTTTTATCACTTCGTGTTGTCTGTCAGACGAAGCCAACAACAAACTCTGTCAGTGACATGATGAATAGAATGGTTAAATAATTAAATGCTCAAAATTCCCTAAAATATTCTACGCCTTGTCCATACATTGATATATTGCATCAAAGGAGAATATTATTTTCTTTTTTTGCTATAATCCAAAACACATTACATCAATTAGGGAACAAGTATGGGCAAAGCTGACGATATGGTTTTATTCGTCCAAGTGGTTGATGAAGGGTCATTTTCTCGGGTCGCTGAAAAGCTGTCATTAACGAATTCAGTGGTGAGCAAACGCATTGCAAGATTAGAAGCAAGCTTAAATGCACAGCTGCTTTATAGGACAACCAGAAAGTTAAGCTTAACCGATGCAGGGAGAACGCTTTATAACAAAGCTAGAATCGCCAAACTTGCCTTTCAGGAAGCTGAAAATGCCGTAACAGGCTATGGTGAGGACATGAAAGGCAACATACGTATAACCATGCCAGCGGTCTCTGCAAATCTAATATTGAGCGAATCTGTTGCTGAATTTTGTAAGCTACACCCTGAAGTATCAGTGGATTTATACATTACCAATCGATTGGTTGATTTGATAGAAGAAGGGTTTGATCTGGCGATAAGGACAGCAGAGCTTGAAGATTCATCACTCATTGCAAGACGTCTTATAGATAGCCAGTGGGTCATATGCGCGACACCAGACTATTTAGAGCGACATGGTACCCCTCAAACCCCTGCCCAATTACAGAGTCATGAGTGTTTGATCTATAAGTTTGATCAGACGGCAAATGGTATATGGCCACTGTACATAGATGGCACGGAGCAATTACTTCCTGTACAGGGCCGGTTTCATAGCAATCATCTTAATGCAATTAAACAAGCGACGCTCAGCGACCTAGGTATCGCCTTTTTACCACAAGCACTTGTTTATGAAGAAATGCAGCAAAATACGCTGACCCAGATTTTGCAACGCTTTACACGAAAGAAAATGGGCATGTATGCAGTTTACCCCAAGGCACGGCAACCGGATCAAAAGCTGAAACTGCTTGTATCGCATTTGCGAGAATCATTACATCAAAAACAGGCTTACTACTGCTAAGTAATAGGCCCATTTTTGATATGCCTAAGCAAAGATGGATGAGAGTGTTTGACGATAACTAGCAATAGCAATGCCCTTACATCAGGCAGCATTGTACAAAATTAGAAACGCATCCCACTGTCTTCTAAACATTGCAGCGGATTTTTATCGGACGCACAAGGTTGGATTTTTTTGAGCTCATCAAGCGATAGATACTCAAAATAATTGGTCAATGCAACACGAGCATCAGGGTCATCGATAAAATAGCCGTCATCATATATCTCGCCTTTCCAACTTGGATTTACTCTATATAGATAAGACTTATAGTCTATATTAGCCAACGCCTCGTCAGGGAGCTGATCAAAAGGGCCATCGTAGTAGTTATTTTTATAAACATTATTAGCATCAACACCTACTAATATGGCAAATTTTTCCATAGGTAAATACACAAACTGAGTCCTAGCGCCCACTTTTAACGCCTCGCCAAAAGGATAGTAAAACTCATCATCTCTGGATAACGGATTGATATAATAAAAGTTATTAGTAGTAGGATGAAAAGCCAAATAGAATACGACTCCCGAATCGTCCATCATGGGTAGGTTTACTTCAAACCCTTGACTCTCAAGCGTTTTCACAAAATCAGCATCCGGCTCTATCTGATTAATCTTAAGGTTTTTTCTGATATTTTTGAAGGTTAACTGATATAAGTTAGATTGATAATTTTTCAAGCTAAATGTATCTGATGACTTATATAGTTTGTGATGCGTTTTAAACTCACCTCGCTCTTTTCCGGCTATGTCATAAAAATATATAAAGGATAAGCTGCCCTGTTGTCTCAACTTATGGCCCACCAACATATTGCCTTTTATTAAGTTGCCCTGATGATAAAAGTTAAAGTAATAATAGCCCTCTGAAGGATAAATAGTGAGGGTATCGTCCGTCTGTGATAATACGTATTCAAACACGTCATCTACATTATCAATATCAAGCTCAGTATCTTGATGCAACTCATTAATCATTTTCTCATTGGTATTTAGAGCAGTAGCTTGAGCAGAATACAGAAAAAGCAAACTCACCAGTAGGTAACAAAAGGTTTTCATGAATACTCTCCAAAATGTGGCTTAGTACATAAAAAATGACAGCTAAATATTTAACTGTCACTTTGTTCTACTCCTAGATAGCATATATAGCATTGCTCAATTATTTTGCTAGTTTCATAGACTCAAGTTCAACGTTTTCATCGTTGATCCCTATTTTGGTAGTAATACAGTTGTGTTTTTTTCTGGTTTTACCAAATAAATGACTTGCGCTTTGGGCCAGCTCTTCTTCACCACTCGTAAATTCACGTGCTTTAAAAATCTTAAATGATTTTTTGGTCCAATGTGACTCAGACTTGCCCCAGCGATGTCCTTGCGATTTAGTTTCTGCCATTTGGCTCTCCATAAAAGCGCCACAAACGTCGCCATAGCTTTTTTCAATCATGTTATTGTCTTCAGCAAACTTGATAAGAGCTACTTGCGAGGCGGTTTCTTCCATCGGTGCACTCACTTTAACGGTACTACGTTTTCGCTTATGCTTAGGTTCTCTATTCGTTGTGCTCCAGTTGTGGTTTCTGATACTCACGTCACTATTCTCAGTTAAAGTAATACCACTTTTAGCACCTGCCATATCATCAGCACCATGGCTAAGTGCTGCTAGAGACATGCTCAGAGTCAGTATTGCGATTTGTTTATAAATAATCATAATCTACATCCTTGTGTAAAAGTATTTACTATCAAAAGATCCACCTGACGGACTACCTGCCTGAGTCTCTTTAGTGTCTGGGTTGATTTTTAAAGTCTTCGATAGCTTCAAGAGCTTTGTCTTTTCTTCTCTGCCAAGGCCATCTAAATCCCTCTTCCTTATCCATTTCAACCTCATTTGGATTATCAATGGCACTGGATTTACTATCTGCTGGTATGTCTTCTTTTTTCTGCATCGTTGATTGCACAGTTTCATTGACACTCATCATTGAGGTCTCAGAAATGCGCAAATTTTGGGTATTAACTTCTGCAGCATAAGTGATAGTGGCGAATGGTAAAATACAAATGCTGACTAAAATAGCTTTTGATAGTTTCATCGTGATGGTCCTTTATAGTTAATGAACTAACAGCACTTTGGACGCTCAGGTGTCGCTACTTCTTTGTTCTTCTTTTGCCAAGGCCAGCGCCACGTTCTTTCTTTGTCCACTTCTACATCGCTGCCGTCTTGAATGGCATTCGATTTTTCGCCTATATGATCATTATCATTGTGCATTTTCATGGTTGCTAGTGCAGCATCATTGACACTCATCATTGAGGTCTCAGAGATACGTAAGTTTTGAGTATTGACTTCTTCAGCATAAGCGACGGTGACTAACGGTAAGATACAGATGCTGGCAAGTACAGCTTTTGCTAATTTCATAGTTATGATCCTTTATGGTTATCTAACTTCAACACGTGAGATTGAAAATCCATACGGCCAATTATTTAATTAGTTTTTCTAATTAAATTAATTAGTACAATTAGGTATATCAGAAATATTCATTATTTTCCATAAATATATTTTATCTGGTAGATAAACTGCTCCTCTCGAAGCTAGCTAATAAAACGATACGATAACCTCTCACATTAATAATCATCCATTTTTTGCCCGTCAATAATACCTGTATCAATGCCCTTTTCTTTTGCTATAAAGCAGATCATTGCTATTTGCTGCTCAAATGACAAAATTTATGAATTGTATGTTTTTTAAGAGTCTGGATAGATTCGCTAATTAAGATACATTGCCATTGTAGCGATAACGTTAATACTGAAACTTTGTTTTGCAATTTAATATAGCTTTAACTATGATTACTTTCTTACGGGAAGCTAACGATAGGTAACATTATGCAAATCAGTAAATTATATACAGGTCTCGCATTGGCCAGCGCCTTAGTACTTACAGGATGTGGCGGAGATGACGACGGTCAATACGTCGCAAGCAATGGTGACGATGGTGGTCCTATCGTTAATAACGAACTAAGCTATACAGTATTTGACCCTTTTACCGATGTGAACGATGGAGAGTACAAAACAGCATGGGGTAAGCTCGATTATAGATTTAGTAACAGCGGCTTAATGCAGACAATATCTACTATTGTAGGAAGCTCACCTACTGCATATCAAGACAGCATAGGTGATGTCTCTGAATTAGAGTTTTACGCTGGCCAAAATTTGTTTATTGCGGTACCTGAGGATTTTGATAGTCAGTTTTATAACATTAGCTTTGTTGATAGTGACACGTTTAAGCTAAGTATTCGTTCAGGAAGTGCTTCCGTCAATTCAACTTATGACATTAAAACCCTTGACCTTGCAGGCGTTGGCAAACAGCCATTCGATGCTGAAACTGGTATTGACACTGATTTATCTTATTTTCCTAGTAGTGTTGACCCGGTTTTTCCTAACGGCTCTCAATGCTATATACTTCTAGAAACCCCTAATCAAGATTTCTATACCTTTTCTGAAGACGAAGATGAAGGTAGCATGACTATAGATGAGTGGATTGCTAACGAAAAAACGTATAGAACTGTCACCAATCTTGTCAAAGAGAACATCGGGATCAACAATGAGCTACCAGCTGTAAGATATACCGATGAAGATGGCGATATCATCGCCGCTGTTAGATACAATGGCTTGATATACAGTGCTTCCTATAATCAAAAAGGCATACAGGAAAAAGAAAATACCAATCCTGATATCTCAGAAGTTTATTGTGATTTGTATAATGACGTTGCGGCTGATTTCTTAGAAGCACAAATTAAAGCCAACTACTAGAAATAGCTTTTGCCAATAAGCTCTTATGAGTCTTGCTTATAAGATGGAATAAAAAATAGCGCCTGTAATAGGCGCTTTTTTATATTTGATCACTAATATCAAAATCAAGCAAAGGGAGATGCACTGGTTAAACGCATACTATTACTTGATAGTAAAGCTATAGTCAAAGCACATCTATAACAATGACATTATGAGCGTACGCTTATTTGACGATGTGGCACAGTGCTATGATGCTCCTGCGTACCGATCACCTCCAGTAACCGAGCAATATTTTGACATCAACAGTCATTAAAAATGTCGTTATGATATGAAATTAGCCTTCAATCATCATAAAATCATTAGGTATAAAGTTAGTAATATTATTAGTAAGCTGTTGAATTATTTAACAATATAATAAGTCAAGTAGTATGAAATTATCTGACACCTGCATAACGATATTTTTAGGTTCTCTTTAATGTTTTTATAAAAATGAAGGTTGAATAATAAGGTAAAACAATCTAATAATAGGTCTGTAAGTTCTAGACATTTATCTAGCAACTTATATCCACTACTATTAGGAAATAAATACAATGACGTATAAAAATGTAACTGTCGCTGGAAGCGGCATCCTAGGCTATCAAATTGCTTTTCAGGCCGCTTTTCATGGTTTTAATGTCAGTGTCTATGACATCAATGATGAAGTTTTAGAAAAAGCAAAGTCAAAATTTCAATTGATGTGCAAGGCTTTTCGAAAGGATTTGAGGGCAACTCAAGAGCAGTTGGACAAGGCTTTTGATAATCTAAGCTATACCTCAGATTTAGCGGAAGCGGTCAAAGATGCTGACCTGATGATTGAGGCCATACCTGAGATTCCTGAGATTAAAATCGAATTTTATGAAAAACTTGCCAAACTAGCGCCAAAGAAAACCATCTTTGCGACCAATACCTCAACCTTACTCCCTAGTCAGTTTGCAGAATCAACGGGACGACCTGCGCAGTTTTTAGCGCTACACTTTGCCAATAAAATTTGGATGCATAATGTCGCTGAAATCATGGGGCATCCTGGGACAGATCCTAACGTATTTGATGAGGTTGTTGATTTTGCTACCGCCATCGGTATGGTAGCAATGCCGCTGGATAAGGAGCAGCCCGGCTATATCATGAACAGTTTATTAGCGCCTTTTATAGATGCAGCTTTGCAATTGGTTGCAAAAGAAGTTGCCGATCCACATACGATAGATAAAACGTGGATGATAGTAACTGGCGCGCCGTCAGGTCCATTTGCCATATTGGACACTATCGGTATCAACACTGCCTACAACATCACAAAACTATCTGCTGAAAAAACTAAAAATCCTGCAAGGTTCAAAGCTGCTCAATATTTAAAAGAGCAATTAATCGACCAAAACAAATTAGGGTTCGCGACTGGTGAAGGATTTTATACGTATCCAAACCCAGCCTTTATGCGCCCTGAGTTTTTAAAATAATAGTGAAATAACAGATAGTTTTCAAACTGGCTCTAAAACACAAAAGGCCATTCAAGCTTTTATATTATATAGCTTGAATGGCCTTGTCAGTCGCGCATTTCATCTAAATAAACATCTTAATATTAGGGTTTATTTTCGGCGATACCTATCCAAACCTATCTATGTTAGGTTGTTCATTAGAAAGAAAAGTTATATCTCGTTAATGCGACTATTTCGATTGGCACTGCATATTTCCAAGGCATACCGCCCGTACAATAGAACTGGCCATCTTCAAAAGCCACAATGCGAGATGTAAAGTCATTACCTATCTGATCTCCTAGAGCATTCTCATCACTCTCGTCACTCACAGCACACCATATATTTTGATGACCATCCTCAAGCATTGAACGAGTCAATTCGCTTCCAACAATTACTGTATCCATGTTGTTACTCCTATCCAATGACCATGATTAGTAAGCTAAACAAGCAGGTTTATAACAGCACTCACTTGAGCATCTTCGAACCTGTTTTATTTGTAGTTACAAAATATTGATGGTTAGACAGATGAGCTTATAAATAGATAGTACAGATATATTGTCAGCTAGAACAAGAAGTTGTAGACAAGTGGTAGATTTTTATGCATAGGCTGTAAAACTAATCTGTACGTAGAACGTAACAGTCATTATACTGATAATGAGTTACAACCCCACATCATCAGGAGTAAGCGCCACTCTCTTTACTGAGACAGCATATTCCCATAGCTCACCTTTATCACAAACGAATTGGTCGTTATTGAAAGCTACAATAGGAACCAATAATTCGTAATAACCATTATCTATGGTTGCGATAGCATAATCATCACTAACGTTGCTGACAGCACACCATACATAGTTGCTGACATTTCCCAAGATTGCTTTGGTTAACTCACTGCCTTGTAATTCAGCAATCATCTTCAGGCTCCAGTATCTATCAAGTTAGTCTATTACTTTATAGATAAATTCGGTTTTTGCAATATACGTGTATAACTCATAAGTTCTCGAATACGCTTAACTCACTTCCAGCAAATTTTTTATAGTTAGAATTTATACTCAAACTATTCAAAGATATTTTTAATCTTATGCTCGATATACTGTCTTTTCGGTATGAAAAAACAGCTTCCATTTGTGCTATAAAAGACTGCTTAATCGATGCTCGTTAACGCTTTACTAACATCTAAGAAATTGACAGCGAGGGGCAGCTTATACTACCCTTTATTACTCATTCACTTTATTAATCTTACTATCCAAGAAGTAAGATCGTTCCGGAGTAATCCCATGCAGTGGACCAAACCAGCTTTTCAAGACATTCGTATCGGCTTCGAAGTGACTATGTATTTCGAAGCACGCTAAAACTCATTAGCACTCAATCCATTAAAAGCCCTAGATGATTAGGGCTTTTATTTTTTTGGAAATATTGATTTATGTATATTCACGTTTTAGGCTCAGCTGCTGGTGGTGGTTTCCCGCAGTGGAACTGTAACTGCGATAATTGCCACGGTGTCCGTCAAGGCACGATTCAGGCAAAAACTCGTACCCAATCTTCGATAGCCATATCAGAAAATGGTGTGGATTGGATCTTATTCAACGCGTCACCTGATATCCGTCAACAATTATTTGAGTTCAAGGCAGCACAGCCAGCACGTCAATTGAGAGATACAGGCATCACTGATGTTGTGTTGATGGACAGTCAACTTGACCATACCACAGGGCTGTTGACCTTACGTGAAGGCTGTCCGATTCGAATATGGTGTACGGACATGGTGCATCAAGACCTTAGTACAGGCTTTCCGCTGTTCAATATGCTAAAGCACTGGAACGGTGGCCTACAATATAATCAAATCGATCCAAAGCAGAGTTTTCAAATCGAAGGCTATAGCAATCTAGAATTGACGCCTTTGGTCATCAGAAGCTCAGCGCCACCCTACTCACCGCACCGCAACGACCCTCACGATGGCGACAATATTGCCCTGATTGTAAAAGACTTAAAAACACAAAAACAACTCTTTTATGCGCCAGGTCTCGGTAAAATTGATGAGCAAGTGATGCAGATCATGAAAAGCTCTGATTGCGTAATGATTGACGGTACGCTATGGACGGACAATGAAATGCAAGAGTGCGGTGTCGGTACGAAGACCGGTCAAGACATGGGTCATTTGCATATTAGTGGTGAAGATGGCTCATTGCATTATTTAGATCAGTTAGATAACGCGCGTAAGGTATTGATCCATATCAATAACACGAACCCAATATTGAACGAACAATCTGAACAGGCTGCGACATTAAAACAACATGGTGTTGAAGTAGCATTTGATGGTATGCAGATTGAGCTTTGAGACAAACGGTAAGGCAAAGACAGCAATCGTAAGGTGAGAACAATGCAAGAAGAAAACACAGCGCTAAGCCCAGAAGCGTTTGAACAAGCGATTATGGCTAAGGGTCAGTATTATCATATTTACCATCCCTTTCATATCATGATGCATGAAGGCAAAGCGACCCAGCAGCAAATTCAAGCGTGGGTCGCCAATCGATTTTATTATCAGATCAACATTCCATTGAAAGATGCAGCTATTATGGCAAACTGTCCTGATCAGCGCGTGCGTCAAGAATGGATCCAGCGCATGATTGATCAAGATGGCGTCTATCCTGACGGCGGCGGCCGTGAAGCATGGTTGGGTCTGGCAGAAGCAGTCGGTTTGACTCGTGAGCAAGTTATTTCTGAAGAGCTGGTACTACCGGGTGTGCGTTTTGCCGTCGATGCTTATGTGAACTTTGCAAGACGTACCTCATGGCGAGAAGCCGCCAGTAGCTCACTGACTGAGCTGTTTGCTCCGCAGATTCACCAGTCACGTTTAGAGTCTTGGCCCAAGCATTACCCTTGGATAAAAGATCAAGGTTACACTTATTTTCGTTCACGCTTGAGTCAAGCTCGCCGCGATGTTGAGCATGGTCTGACCATCACACTTGACTCGTTTAAAACAGCCGAGCAACAAGAGCGCATGCTTGAGATCCTACAGTTTAAACTCGATATCTTATGGACGATTTTGGATGCCTTGAGCTTGGCTTATGTGCATAATCAAGCCCCTTATCAAAGCGTTACCATTGACAATGTCTGGCATAAAGGATTGTTCAAATGAGTATACCTGCTAGTTTACCTGAGCTGGATCAATCCATCGTACCGGTATGGCGTCACGGCTATCGTTTTCAGTTTGAACCTGCGCAAAACGCCTATGTTTTACTCTACCCTGAAGGTATGATTAAGCTCAATGACAGTGCCAGTATCATCGGTCAACATATTGATGGTCAAGCGTCCATTGCTGATATCATCCAAAAGGTGCAAGCTATGTTTGGCGATATTCCCGAAATCGAGCAAGACATCATTGAATATATGCTGGTCGCCCAACGTGAACATTGGATTGATTTAGTATGACTGCATCAGTCGGACTACCGCTATGGCTACTTGCTGAGCTGACCTATCGCTGCCCCTTACAATGCCCTTATTGCTCAAACCCTATCGATTATGCTCAGTATAAAGAGGAGCTAACGACAGGGGAATGGTTTGATGTGTTTGATCAGGCGCGACAAATGGGCGCGGTGCAGCTTGGCTTTTCTGGCGGTGAACCATTGGTTCGTCAAGACCTAGAAGAATTGGTCGCTTATGCACATAACCAAGGTTTTTATACCAATTTAATCACCTCAGGTATGGGTCTTACTGAGGCTAGAATCACGAGTCTAAAAGAAGCAGGTCTTCAGCATATTCAAATTAGCTTTCAAGCCAGTGATCCAACGGTCAACAACGCCTTGGCAGGTTCAAAACATGCCTTTGAGCAAAAGTATGAGATGTCACGTCTGGTTAAGCAATACGACTATCCGATGGTGCTCAATTTTGTGATTCATCGGCAGAACATTGATCAGATTGATCAGATTATTGATCTCTGCTTAGAGCTAGAGGCCGACACGGTCGAGCTGGCTATTTGTCAGTTTTATGGTTGGGCATTTGAGAACATAGAGGGTTTACTACCAACCAAAGCGCAAGTGGTCCGAGCTGAACGCATTACCAATGAATACCGTAAGCAGATTGAAGAACGTGGTATCAAGTGCAAACTTATTTTTGTGGTGCCTGATTATTATGAAGAACGTCCAAAACCTTGCATGGATGGCTGGGGCAAGATTTTCTTAACAGTAGCACCAGATGGTACAGCTCTGCCTTGCCATGCTGCCAGACAAATGCCAATACGGTTTCCTAATGTACGACATACATCACTGTCAGATATTTGGTATGAATCTGCGAGCTTCAATCAGTTTCGCGGTGATGACTGGATGCCCGATATGTGCCAAAGCTGCCCAGACAAAGAGCGCGATTATGGCGGCTGTCGTTGCCAAGCCTTTATGCTGACTGGGGATGCCAAAAACGCCGATCCTGTCTGTGGTAAATCGCCTTATCACTACCTGATTGAGGGGGCTCGTATCAACAGCGAGACGCCTGTACCTTTTGATGAACTGCGCTTTCGTAATCCAAAAAATTCTAAATCACTGAGTAACAAACAGCTGAATAAAGACAAACTGATTCCTACTCGTATGGTGACAGGTGAAATATGAATGCTGATAATAAACCTGTGATATTTGATGGACATAATGATCTGTTGACTCGCCTTTGGCTAAGCTCAGCTGCCGATCCGGTACATGACTTTATTTATGGCACGTTACCGGGACATTTGGATTTACAACGCTGCCGAAAAGCGAATTGGATGGGCGGATTATTTTCTATATTTCTACCGCCCTATGCTTATGTGAAAAACAACCATCCTGATAAATTAGCCAACCCATCACATTCAGACTTCACTCCGCAAGAAATCGTCGATATTTGCTGTGCGCAATTAGCACTTGCACAGCAATTACAGGCAAGATCTGATGGTCAAATCCAGATTTGCACCTCGTTAGAACAAATCAAAGCCTGTCAGCAGACTCAACAATTAGCTATCGTTTTGCATTTGGAAGGTGCTGAATTTTTAGCCATACAGCCTGACTTATTAGATGTGTTTTATGATGCCGGACTCAGAAGCATTGGCCCACTATGGAATAGAAAGAGCCTCTTCGGTGATGGCTTAAATGCTTCCTTTCCGCACTCTCCAGATACGGGAGCTGGGCTTACGACTCAAGGTAAAGACCTCATTCTTAAGTGCAGTGAAAAGCATATGCTGATAGATGTGTCGCATATGAATGAACGCGCTTTTTGGGATACGCTAGAGATTGCCTGTCAGCCTATTGTTGCGACACACTCCAATGCACATACTCTCTGTCAGCAAGCACGGAACTTAACCGATCAGCAGCTGGCTGCTATTAAACAAAGCGACGGTTTGGTTGGGGTGAATTTCGATGTGGCGTTTCTTCGTGCAGATGGGCAACGTAATACACAAACCTCGCTTGACGTGATTGTCGACCATCTTGATTATCTGATCGACCATCTAGGCGAAGATCACGTTGGGTTTGGTTCTGATTTCGATGGTTGCCTACTACCTGATGAGTTATCGGATATCAGTCAAATCTCTATACTGATTGAGCGAATGCAACAACGTCACTTCTCAAACCAACTGATTGAAAAGGTAATGTCAAAAAACTGGTTTACGGTGCTTGATAAGGTATGGCAATAATTATAATAGCTATCCAGCAACTACTGTCTAGTGGCTACTGTTTTGCTCGTCTGATCAAATAGGGTCATCATTAATTTTCGTTTTACCTTAATACCTGCTCTACCCGTTCAATCAAGTATTCTTTGACCGCATTAAACAATGGATCGATTAAGCGCCGTTCTGGACAAATCAAATACAACGGATAGTTGGCCACTTGCCAGCCGTCCAACGCTACCTCGACCAGTCTACCTGTCTTTAAATCGCCGGCGATATCTAACTGAGACTTTAATGCGATGCCTTTACCCGCCACTGCCCAGCGGCGTACAACGTCACCGTCTTTACTTCTGCGATTACCGGCCACTGCCACACGTTTGGTCTTTCCCGCTTTCTCAAAAGTCCACTCGGTCAAATATTTTTCATCATGGCCTAAACACAAGCAGTTATGCTGAGTTAAATCGTCTGGTGTTCTTGGGATACCGATATCCTTATTAATTTTGCTCAAATATTCCTTTGACGCACACAGTATAGGGCGATTATTCAATACAATAGGTAATGCGACCAGTGATGAATCTTTGGGCGCACCGTAACGTAGTGCCAAATCAATCTGCTGACCGTACAAGTCCACATAGCTGTCTGACATATGTAGCTGCACCGTCACTTTTGGGTGAATGTCTATAAAATCGTCCAACCAAGGCAAAATTAGGTTTCGTCCCAAATCTGATGATGCCGATAGCCGAATGGTACCCGTTAGCTCAGCATCGTTGTCATGTAGTCCTGCATAAGCATTGTCCAAAATAGCCACCGCATCTCGGCAATGTTTTAAATATTGCTCACCCTTACTAGTTAAACGCAGCCTACGAGTAGAGCGAACAAACAACACCGTCTCAATTTCCGCTTCTAATCGTTTGACCGCTGCACTCACAACTGCAGGCGACAGATCTAAGTGCCGAGCACAGGCAGATAGGCTACCTAAGCGCGCGGTCTCAATAAAAATACGTAAATCCTGCAAATTTTTCATCGTCATGCCTTCGTTCAATTAGCGTCTAACTTAGCAACCACCATCGCTTGCTGCTGCTAGCCTCATTATTATATAAAAATTATTGAAACTGTTTCTCTAAACCTGCTGATTATCAAAATCATTAATTATAGTAGCATGCACCTATAAGGTTTACTCACACATTTGGAGATACACGATGGATACTATAATACGGCCTACGAGCACACAGGATACTCAACACCATAGCGACCATGATGGAGATAATCAACAGAGCGCACTACAGCAAGCACGCAACTTACCACTACCTTCAAAATCAGACATGCTTAGACGTGCACCATCGGTAGAGCATTTTTGGCATCAAAACAGCCAGTTACTAGAGCGAGCATGGGCAGAGTGGGAAACCACTGAGCATGACTTGCCTGTACTCGATGACTCATTATTTGATCCAACTCTACGTGATGCAGTGACGCAAGCATGGCGCGCTCCTTCTACGGAGACGGCTGTTAAAAATTTATGGCAAGAGATACTACCTGACGTATACCAAGGGCAACTCTTTGACCCAGCACAATTATCAACGCTGCGCCGTTATCTGCAAGCGATCGCAGACGCTAATATCCCAATACGTCCTCCTTACGGTATCGCATTGAACAGTAATGGGGCCATGCTAGATGCACGCTCACTAGGCTATCTGGCCACCCCTAATTTTCAGGCGTTTTATCATAAAGTCATGAACCAATATATGCGCCCTATCGCTCGGTTGTTATTTGCCAATGTTTATGGCTATGACACTCAGACCTTTGGGTTCTCGATTCAATACCAGCCGACAGGCGACACATCGCTACAACTTCATACCGATGCTTCAGCAGTGACTATGAATATTAACCTAAATCTGCCAGGCGAAGACTTTACTGGATCAGAAGTTGACTTTGTCGATCGCCATTTAGGGCAAACCAAACGCGCCATTTTTAAACCTGGCATGGCGATTATTCATAGAGGCTCGGTGCCGCACGCCGCACATCCAATCACCAGTGGCAAACGTACCAATATGGTGCTTTGGCTGTATGGCGATAATATGCAAGTACCACGAGGAGTTGGGCTTAATAGTCATATTGATGCCAATCAACGTTGGACTGTACCGCAAAGTCAGCCTGACAATTTCGCGCCGTTTTAAAATGAGCTTATGCGTTTAATGGGTTTATCAATTGATAAAGCACCTTCATTATACGTCCTAATATAGCTAACAAATAACCTTTAGATAGATTAAAAGCACATTATTTTCAAAATAATATTGAAAGTGTTTACTCTTGTAGCTACTGGTTCCGATGTATGAACTTTACTATTATGAGTCATCGCTAGGACGGGCTAATCAGTTAACTTAACGATGAACGATAAGGATCGAGTAGCACCGTTTATTAAATTCATTTGTATGACTAGCTGACTAAAAAACTGAAACTTACTCTACTTAAGGATAATTATGAAAACCATTAATGAAGCACTAAACTGGCGTTACAGCACTAAGGTATTCGATGCCAATAAAAAGATATCTGCTGAAGATTTTGAGCAGATCAAAAACATGCTACAAATGAGTCCATCAAGCACCAATATTCAACCATGGAGCTTTGTCATTGCAGATGATGACGCAGGCAAAGCGCGCATTGCCAAAAGCACGCAAGGCGCCTTTCATTTTAATACACCTAAAGTCCTAGATGCCTCACACGTGGTGGTTTTCTGTACTCGTATCCATGCCGACGATGAGTATATGCAGGCGGTGTTAGAAAAAGAAGATCAAGATGGTCGCTATGCGCAGCCAGAGTTTAAAACGCAGATGCACCAAGCACGCCAATTATTTTTAGACATTCATCGTTACGATGTCAAAGATGAGCCACATTGGCTTGCCAAACAGGTATATCTAAATATGGGCGGAGTCCTATTGGGCAGCGCGCTTTTAGGTATTGATACCGTTCCTATGGAAGGCGTTGATTTACAGGCGCTTGATACGGAGTTCGACTTACGTAGCAAAGGATATTCTGCCGTAGCAGTGGTATCGTTTGGCTACCGTAGCGATGATGACTTTAATGCCGAAATACCTAAATCACGCTTGAGTGAAGAGACTATTTTTATTAAGGCTTAGGCAAACATTAAGCGAAGTCTAAATATTATCAAATGGTCAATAAGCATAATTTCAACGTTGCTATTGGCCATTTTAGTTTCTGCTGTAGGTTTTCTGACGTTTGCTAATAATATTCCTTATTAATCTACTATGTTATTTTTAAAGTAAATATAAACAAAGACTGGAGCCGGTGATGAATTTGGCAAACAATAAAAAGAATGCCATCGCGTTCTATAAAACTGCTTACGAGGGTAATCCACAACAAGCCATCGCTGACTATGTGGGCGATGAGTATATTCAACACAATCCCGCCGTAGCCAATGGTAAATTAGGATTTATTGAATACTTTGAACGGATGCAAACACAGTATCCGAATAAGTCAATTGAGTTTGTACGTTGTATCGCTGAAGATGACTTAGTCTCATTACATACCCATCAAGTCTGGCATAACGAAGATAAAACCATCGATGAGTTCGTGACAATGGATTTCTTTCGATTTGATAATAGTGGAAAAATTGTCGGGCATTGGGATTCTATTCAGAAAATACCTGAAGACTCTGCTAATCATCAAACCATGTATTAGTTAATATCTATCTATGCAGATATTAACTAATACATCTGGCTGAATAAGCATGACAGGTATTGAATGCTTTGAATCTGTAGCAAGGTTTAATCGCTCGTAACCCTCAGTTTATTGCTGACTATAATTAAATAGGTAACTCAGCTAGTCAAAATACTATTGAATGAGATTTTAAGATTATTAATCGCCTCAAAGAAAAACCATATTAATTTAAAAAGCATCTAATTAAAAAGTATCTTGATTATTGATATTTTTTAGACTGTAGTAAGGTATACATTTGAGGTTATTTCTGTGGAGTGTATGCCTCATAATCACCATAAAAAACTGCTAATCGCTCTGTAATGCATTCTTTGGCAGGCGTATTTGTTATGTTTTTAATTTTATTAGATGTATAGGGGGTTGTGTAACCACCAGCATCTATCATCTCACCCATTCTATATTTCTGACCTAAAAGTTTTAATTCTCTGTTCTTAATATCAAATTTTACATGATCTTCAGGAAAAACTGGTGTCATCCAGTCTGTTCCATTAAAAGCTAAGAGACAACCACTATCGAATTTAAACTCTACTCCAACAGCTGTTGGAGTAACGATAAGAGGTTGAACTAAAGTGCTTTTCGGCAAAGAATAGGTAAAGAAAGGCTTATTACCCTTTTTTTCAATAGTTTGTTTATTAGGGTTAGTATCTACTGTCTGACAACCATTAAGCGTCAAAATTGCAGACAAAATCAACACTGATTTTTTGATAGCTAAAGCTTGATGAAAACTATCCATATTACGGAACCTTTGAGATTATTTTGGAGAAACTAAGAGCTTTACATCTACATAAGAGGTAAATTTTAGAGGTGAGTACAATAGCATTACCAGTGTCACTATTAGCATATGAGTTAACAATACCAACGGTTATTTGAGCAAACCTAAGACCGACACGATCACCTTTCACACTACATTATAGTCACTGTATATATCGTGCGACCTACTAGACTCAGTCTCTCAAAGCATCTTCAACAAAGCTTAAACGATCTTGACCAAAAAACATCTCACCATTTACGAAGAAGCTTGGTGCTCCAAATACGCCTCTTGCTACTGCTTCTTTTGTATTCTCTTTCAAACGTGATTTCACCTCAGGCTCACTAGTACGTGCTATAAAATCAGTCGCATCAATGCCTACTTTCGACAGAACTTCAGCGACTACTTCTGGTGATTCCATATTCAATTTTTCGACCCATAAAGCATTAAAAATGGCTGCTAAATAAGTCTGGAACTCAGGCTCTTTCAAGTAAGCAGTAGCGCCACGCATAAGATGCATCGTATTCAATGGGAAAAACGGATTGAAATGAAGAGGTACCTTGTAGATACTCGAAAAACGCTTAAGGTCTTTTAGCATATAAGCGCCTTTAGCAGGTACCGCAGCTGGTGAGGTATTACCAACAGCTTGAAACACTGCGCCAAGTAACATAGGTCGCCAAACAATCTCGGCATTATGACGCTGCGCGATACTCGCTAACTGTGTCCATGCCAAGTAACTGGCTGGGCTGCCCACATCAAAAAAAAACTCTACTCGTTTACTCATCTTTGCATTCCTTGCAATATATATTAAGAATCTTAAAGGTTATTAACCAGATAGGATTAAAAAGTTTCCATCCATGGGCGTAAATCCAGCTCATGCGTCCAGCTATCTCTTGGCTGACAGTGCAACTGCCAATATTGTTCAGCGATATGCTCCGGGTTCAAGATGCCTTCTTGATCCTTAAGTTCATATTTCTCAGGAAAATTGTCACGAATAAAATCAGTATCAATGGCACCATCAATGATAGGGTGTGCCACATGGATGCCTTGCGGTCCTAATTCCCGAGCCATGCTTTGTGCGAGAGCACGCAATGCAAACTTGGCGCTAGCAAAAGCTGAAAAGCCTTTAGAACCGCGCAAAGAAGCCGTCGCACCCGTAAAAATAATTGTTCCCTTTGCCCGTGGAGTCATGACTTTTGCCGCTTCTCTACCTGTCAAAAATCCAGCCAAGGCACCCATTTCCCATACTTTTCGATAGACTCTCTCGGTAGTTTCTACGATGGAGAAACGCACGTTTGCACCGATGTTAAACACCACGACTTCAATCGGTCCAATGTCTTTTTCAATATGAGCAAACAGCTCAACCATTTCTTGCTCTACTCGTGCATCACAACCGAATGGCTTGACTACTCCCCCAGCCGCTTCGATATCACTGACTAATGCCTCTAGCTTCTCAACAGTCCTTCTGGTCACGCATAAAGTAAAACCTTCTCGCGCAAAACGTTTCGCAACAGCGCTGCCAGTGGCATCGCCTGCGCCAATCACAACTGCTACAGGTGCTCTATACATATCTATCTCCTTATAGGTTCCTTTTTAGAACTAACAAAAAGATAGCTTTATTTTTAGGTGCTGTCAAGCTAACCTATTACTCAAAGATGAAGGAGATAAACTATGCGCTGGGATGAACTTGAACAGCAGTCTTGCTCGGTGGCTCGCACATTAGCAGTCATTGGCGATCGTTGGACACTCATGATTTTGCGTGACTGTTTTTTGGGGGTCAGACGATTTGATGAATTTGAGCAACACTTAGGCATCACGCGCCATGTATTGTCTGACCGTCTTCGAAAATTGGTTGAATATGATGTTCTAAAGAAAGTGGCTTATCAGCAGCGACCCTTACGTGAAGAATACAGACTGACAGAACGTGGCCTGGATTTACACTCTATCGTGTTGGCTCTAGTCAGTTGGGGAGATAAGCATATGGCTGACGAACGCGGGGCGCCGCTGCTACATAGACATAAGACATGTGGTCATATTATGCACCCTGTGACAGTATGTTCTGAGTGCTCTGAACCCATTGCTGCGCGTGACATTGAGGTCGAGATAGGACCCAAATGGATCGGTAATGATGAGGTGCGTATTTAATATAGTAGCTGTTTATGAATCACCGTACCTATAAGTAGTAGTCGCTGTTTAGAACAACTTGGCAGCTAACGTCTTTTAAAAACCCATATTAGAGATCTTTTGTTGCTTCTGGCTCTGTCAGTCATTACTGGTTTAGAGCAGAAGCAACCCACACCTAGCACTACCCTTCCACCATCCAACAGGTTGCCTTGACAAAGGTAGAACGTATGCTTTACCCTTTAGGTAGAACATTCATTCTACCTAAAGGGGTGTGTCATCAAAGAAGACATTACGATCAAACTTGAAAAGGCTTTTAGCCAGTATGGCTTTGCTGAGCCAAGCGTGGCTCAGCTAAAGACAGAGTGTAACGTTAGCCTGCGGACGCTATACAAATACTACCCTTCCAAAGAGTTGATGGTCGTTGGCGCATTAGAGTATCGTCATCAACGATATCTTGATTTTTTGCTTCATAAGTCACCTCCTCCTGGTATCGCCTCTATAATTCATATTTTCGATAAGCTTGAACAATGGATGACAGAATATGCGCCGCATGGCTGTATGTCTACAAATGCTGTGGCAGCCTTTCCTAATGATTTGGTCATTATCAACTCAGTAAAAAAACATAAGCAGGAAGTTCAGCAGTTTTTGGGAAACCAAAGCCAGAGGGAAGATCTTGCAACAGCCATCTTTTTGCTACATGAGGGCGTATCGAGTGCATGGCCCGTACTTGGAAAAGTTGCCTGTAGCGCAGCAAAAACTACACTATTACAACTACTAGAGGCAGACAACCAATGAAATCTATTCCAAAAACAATGAGAGGTGTTCAGTTAATAGGCCATGGTGGCCCAGAGATGCTCAAGTACCGTGATGATATTCCTGTACCTACCCCTACAGCCAATGAAGTGCTGATCCAAGTATCTGCAGCGGGAGTTAACAACACTGATATTAATACCAGAATCGCTTGGTACTCCAAAGACGATAACAGTAGCTCTGATGCCAGTTGGTCTGGTGGCTCCCTGAATTTTCCTTTAATTCAAGGTGCAGATGTTTGCGGTATTATAGTAGCTGTGGGCGACAATATTAGTAGTGAGCGTATCGGAGAGCGTGTCCTCATTGAACCTTGCCTTAGCGAAATCAACGGTCAAAAACTCAGCTCGCCCGGTTACTATGGCTCAGAGTGTAATGGTGGGTTTGCTGAATATACAGTCGTCGCTGCCAAACATGCTTACACCATAGACAGCACGCTCTCTGATATCGAACTGGCTTCTTTTCCTTGCTCGTATTCTACTGCTGAAAACATGCTGACTCGAGCAAATGTCTCGTCGCACGATAAAGTATTGATATCTGGTGCTTCAGGCGGTGTGGGGTCCGCTGCAATCCAGCTTGCCAAAGCACGTGGTGCTTATGTCATTGCGATTACCAGTCCAAGCAAAAATCAACAACTGCTAGATTTGGGAGCAGATAAGGTCGTATCTCGAGATGATGATCTGGTTGCGATATTAGGTGAAAATTGCATAGATGTGGTAGTAGATTTGGTCGCAGGTGAACAGTGGCCTGAGTTTTTAAAATTATTGAAACCAGCCGGTCGATATGCTGTGTCTGGTGCCATCGGAGGCGCTTTGGTTGAATTGGATATCAGAACACTTTATTTAAAAGACTTGACCTTTTACGGTTGTACTGTACTTCAGCCTAAAGTGTTCCAAAACCTCGTTAACTGTATCGAACAACGTAAAATAAATCCAATCGTGGCGTGTACTTTTCCATTAAAACAGATACATACTGCTCAAGCGGTTTTCTTAGAAAAGAAACATGTCGGTAAAATCGTTTTGAACGTTGCTCAAGAATAATCATCGTTCGATAGCAAACAAATAGCGTATAAATGGCTTTGAATATTTTATTCAAAGCCATTTATATCTAATCAATAGCTACTGTTTTGAAGCATAAAAGTCAATCTTATCAGTCATGGCTTTCAACCATTCATTTTATTGTTAGCAGCAGAATATAGATCAAACCTATGAAATGACTGTCATTTCAGTGACGACAAATTCATCGACCATCCCATCTGTTACTTGTACATAGTTTTGGAAATGCGGGCTTTGTACATGTTGCTGAAGACACTCGTTGTTTTCCCAAATCTCATAAACCACGAAACCGTTACTATTTTCATTTTCTTGATGCAAGTCATATTGGATACAACCTTGATCATCTTGTGATGTTGCTGTCAGTTTAAGCAGCTCAGTTTTGACTTGTTCAACGTGCTCAGGTTTGGCTTTGATAGTGGCGACGATGGTAAGTGGTTTGTTTGCTTGCGTGCTCATCTATTTATCCTATGTTTATTATTATCATTGATTTAAATAGGTCCAACGTGTCTGCTAAAAGCGTCACATTGGACCTATCACTCTAAATAGCTTAATGCGTTATGCAGACCAGCCTTCTAATACAATCTTGCCATGCGCTTGCTGTTTTTCTAGCATTTGGTGCGCACTACGTAGATGTTCAGCGGTGATAGCCCCAAGATTGTGAGCAACTGTGGTTTTGATCTCGCCTGCATCAATCAATTTTGCCACTGCATTTAATAAATGATGCTGTTCAATCATGTCTGGCGTATTGAACATTGAACGTGCAAACATAAACTCCCAATGCAGGCTTAAGCTTTTGGTTTTAAGAGGGTTGGCATCTAGTGATTTTGGATCATCAATCAGTCCAAGCTTACCCTGCGGCTTTAAGCATTTAATGATTTCTTCATAATGATCTTCAGTATTATTGAGACTCACCACGTAGTCTACTTCAGCAATACCTGTTTTTTGTAGTTCATCAGACAATGGGTTACGATGATTGATAACATGATCAGCACCCAAATCTTTGAGCCACTGCACGCTCTCATCTCTCGAAGCCGTACCAATAATCGTGGCAGACGTTCTTGTCTTTAATAACTGAGTTAAGATAGATCCAACGCCGCCCGCTGCGCCAATGACCAATACTGAGACGTTATTAGCATTCTCGCTACTACCGCTGTCATTCGCTGCACTATCAGAGACAGGTACTTGTAAACGGTCAAATAACATCTCCCAAGCTGTAATCGTCGTTAGCGGCAATGCCGCTGCCTCAGCGAAAGACAAAGAGGCTGGCATGTGTCCAACGATACGCTCGTCGACCAACTGATATTCAGCATTGCTGCCTGAACGAGTCAAATCTCCAGCATAATAGACGTTGTCGCCTACTGAGAATAAACTGACATCTTCACCGACAGCCGTCACAGTACCAGCAGCATCCCAACCAATAACAGCATAATCACCCTCTGCAGCAGGACGCCCTTCACGGATTTTATAATCTACTGGATTGACTGATATGGCTTTCACTTCTACGAGGATATCGCGGCCTGAAGCAATTGGCTTATCAAGGGTAATGTCTTGTAGCGATTGTTCATTACCGATAGGTAGATTGTTTTGATAACCAATGGCTTTGATAGTTTGCATAATATTGTGTCCTGTTTTTAATGAAAAAGTTTTTAATAATAAAATCTGAAAATATAGTTAGTAATGGTTTAATTGTTCGAGATTTACTGATACCGCAAAATATAAATCTTATGCATCTTATGCATCTTATGCAAAAATTGACTGCAATACTGTCTGAGTCTGCTGCTCAAGCTCTGCAATGGCAGCTTGGTTTAAAGCATCAGCATGGGGTCGACCGAACGCCCCTCTCGCATCGCCATGTGCGCCGTCTGTTATATCGTTATCAAAGTATTTACCAGTATCATCAGCGAACTCATCCGAGATGGCTAACTCCGTTAGGATATTTGCGCCTTTGTCTGCTGATGACCAATACTGACCGTATGCCTCATCGACCATTTTTGTGTTCAGCAGAGAGCCTGGGTTGACGGCGATGACATTGATATCGTTGCTAGCGACGGTGTCAGCTAATGCCATACTCCACATCGTGAGTGCCAGCTTACTTTGGGCATAAGCATCCTTATCATCGAGGCGGGTCTGGCCTGCAAATGCTTGATAAGATATTGACGCTTGTGCAGCTGAGCTTAAGTTCACGATACGCGCTTTATCAGACTGCTTGAGCAAAGGTAACAAAGCATTGGTCAGTTCATAAGGCGCTAGATAATTGACCACAAAGCGTACATCCAAACCATCTTTAGTCAATGCTGATGCCGTGGTGTAAATCCCTGCATTATTTATGAGCACATCAAGCTTGGGCAGTTTTTCATTGACGTCTGCTGCCATCTTTAGCACATCCGTTAGATCGGAAAAATCAGCCACGAACCCATCAATATTATCTACTGCTGCGCCTGTCGCGACTGCTTGAACTTCTGCAATGACGCTGGCAAGTTTGTCAGCATCGCGGCCATGTAAGTACACTTGGTGCCCAGCTTCTGCCAGTTTTAGAGCCGCCAACTTGCCAATGCCATCTGTGCTGCCAGTAATTAAAATTGTTTTAGTTTTAGTTGCATTCATAGTCATAGTCATAAACCGCCCTTATTGTTTGAATTATTGTTTCAGTTTTGGATACCTGTTTTATTTTATCCGTCGTGATAACACCCATTGTAATGAAAGTGTTGTACTTCAAACAGTAGCCATCACCTAAAACACTTTCAATATAATTTTGAAAGTGAGTTATATTTAAGAGGTTATTTAGACCGTTATCTAAGCGGTTGCTAGTTATAATAAATGAACTAAAAATAACTCATATAACAAAAAGGACAAGTAACCTAATCATGAAAAAATCAGTGCAAACACTTTTTAGCCAAGTTGGTCTGACTGCTGTCATTGCCGCTTCATTGTTATCTGGACAAGTGCAAGCAGCAGACAGCGATAGTCATCTGAAAAGCACAGTCGATGCACAAGCCAAGTCGCTAATGCAAGCACATGATATTCCAGGTATGGCGTTTGGCATTATTATCGATGGAAAGTCGTATTTTTATAACTACGGTTTGGCTGACAAGCAATCTGGCAAGGCTGTTTCAGAAAACACTATCTTTGAGTTGGGCTCTATTAGTAAGACCTTTGCCGCGACTTTGGCCAGTTACTCCGAACTTAATGGCACACTCGACTTGGAGGATACCGCTGATAAATACATTCCTTATCTACGAAACAGCGCAATTGGTAACACCAAGCTTATCAACCTAGCCACCTATTCGGCTGGTGGTCTACCACTTCAAGTATCTAACGATGTCAAAAACAATAAGGAATTGTTGCGCTACTATAAGTCTTGGCAACCTGCCTTCCCTATCAACTCAAAACGTCTATACTCTAATGCCAGTATAGGACTGTTCGGCCATATATCCGCCTTGAGTATGGGCGACGATTACACACAGGTGATGGAACATAAAATACTGCCCTTACTCAATATGCCTAGTACCTTCGTCAATGTTCCTAACGACAAGATGGACGATTATGCGTTTGGTTATAACGCTGCTGGAGAGTCGATAAGAGTTAACCCTGGTATTTTGGACGCCGAAGCCTATGGTATTAAATCAACCAGCGCGGATATGACTCATTACATGGCGGCTAATATGGGGTTAACCCCTTTGGATAGAGAGATTCAACAATCATTGCAAAACACTAGAAAGGGATACTATCAAGCGAGCACTTTTACACAGGGGTTGGCGTGGGAAATGTATCCATTACCCACTCAGCTAGACGCACTACTTGAAGGTAATTCAACGGATGTGGTACTCAAGCCACAACCCATTACAGCGAACAATCAGCCGACACCGGTTTTAAACGATGTATGGGTGAACAAGACAGGCGCTACCAATGGATTCGGTGGATATATCGCTTATATTCCCGCAAAAAAATCTGGCATTGTCATTTTGGCAAATAAGAACTACCCCAACGCAGAGAGAGTCAAAGCGGCTTACACTATCCTGCAAAGTGCGATGGCTAATTGAAGTAGAAGAAAATAGAACGTTGCTGTGTCTCTAGTGATATTCACCTTTTTTAAACCAATATAATGAATGTAAAAAAGTCCTTTATATCAGTATAAAGAACTTTTTTTCTAGAGTTGAAGGTGCTGCATAGAAAGATATTAAATAGAAAACCACACGATCAATCTCACTTTAAGTCACGCTATGCAAATTGGCGTTCGAACGATGACCGATTTTTAATATAGGTTGACTGGCAAATAAGACAATCACACCAACTAATGAAAACACACCAAAGGCGTAGAACGCAGTAGCAGCACCATACCGATCCACAATCAAACCAGTAAAGATGACGGGTACACTAAGCCCTATATATGCCATAAGAAAATAGCCTGCACTTGCCCGTGCCTGCTCATTACCAGCCGAGCGTGCGACGCCTAGCATGCCGCCTAAATAAACAAAGCCATAACAACTACTGCTAGCTAACAATGCCGCCAAAAGAATCACTGGAAGATTGGCATTCAACGTCCCCCAAGCCAATAAAGCATAGGCTGGTAGTAAGATTAAAAGGCCTAGCTTACTTGAGACTTGAGGGTCAAGCTTTCGGGCGATTGGCTGAACGATCAATCCACAACTGATGGCTAACATAGAGGATACCCCTGCATACTTAGCCAGTCCATGCGTGGCCAGCACTGAGGGAATAACTGACAATACCAACCCAGTCGTCGCCCAACAAATCAAAATACCGCTGCCATACCAGATGACTTCACGGTTAAAGTAAGGTAGCCGTAGCATAGATGTGGGCAAATTAGTGCGTTTAGGTGCTGTCTCTGGTAATTGATATAACAAAAACATAGCGAACAGCCCGCTCGCTAGCAGTAGGAAAAAACTGGCTGGCTGATCGGTTTCATAAAACATCAAAGAAACTGTCGTCAATACAGGGCCAAGACCAAAGCCTATCGTCGTACTGGCCGTCACCCACGCTGTCGCACGCATCGTATCTGATGAGCAAAGTAGCTCAATCATATAAGCCGTCGCCGTAGCAGCCATCAACGCGGTTCCCACACCGAGTAAAAATCGAGCAATCGCCAACGCTCGCGTATACGGATAAAACAACATGAGAGCCGTCGCTGCTATCGATAGGGCTAGAGAGATTAGAATCGTTTTGCGCCGTCCGATGCGATCAGACAACCCGCCAAAAGCCAACAACACAGGTATAACTCCCAATACATAAAAGGAAAATGCTATCGTGGTTGCTAGCACACCATAGCCATCATTGTGTGCATAAACGGCATAAAGCGGCCCTTGGATATTGACGCTTGTCGTTATCACGCATAAGGCAAAGGCTAGATATTTATTATATTTTTTCGTGGTCATATATCGCTACTTTTTGAAGAATTACCATTGAATTGACTGAGGTTAAAGCGATTCACAGTAGAGTCGCACTTCCACCTCTACATTGTTTATGTTCAATAATTAAAACAAAAGCACAGTAGGTTATCTATATACAATACAGTACAATTAGACAGAACTGTTTGGTCTATAAAACCCATACAGTTTGGATATCCTACCCATATAAAGCCGCCTTACCAAAAATTGTAAAAAATATGAATAAAAAGCTAACACGCATCGAAGTTGTCATGGCTGACGTAAAAGAGAAAATAGCGACCGTTATCTACATGCCTGAGTCGCGACTACCCTCCGTCCGTGCCGCTGCCAAAGATTATGGGTTCTCACCATCGACCGTGGTTGAAGCCTACGAACGCCTGCAAACTGAGGGGACTATCTACTCCCGTCCTGGTGCAGGGTTCTATGTGGCAGAGACGACAGCGCCGCTATCATTGACAGATATAGCACCAAAAATTGATCGAGTGGTAGATCCATTGTGGGTATCACGGCAGTCGCTTGAGCCACCCGATGGCGCGCTAAAGCCAGGCTGCGGTTGGTTACCAGCGGACTGGCTGTTTGAAGCAGGTATACGCCGTGGTCTGCGAAATGTGGCAAAGGCTGACGCATCCATTATCAGTGAGTATGCAACGCCGCTAGGACTGTTAGCATTGCGCCAACTACTCGCGCGGCGTATGGCAGGATTGAGTATCAATGCAGAACCGTCACAGGTCATATTGACGGATTCAGGCACTCAGGCGATAGATTTGATTTTTCGATTTTTACTGACACCAGGTGACACGGTTGTCGTCGATGATCCTTGTTATTTTAACTTTCGAGCACAGCTGCTTGCCCATCGGGTCAAAGTAGTTGGCGTCCCTTATACGCCAAATGGGCCAGATGTAGAGGCCTTTGCAGCGATTTTAGATGAGCATAAGCCGCGCCTGTACATCACCAATGCTGCCATTCATAATCCTACGGGCGCAACGTTATCACCGGCTACGGCATACCGTGTATTACAATTGGCCCAGACTGCTGGTTTGTACATTATCGAAGATGACATTTTTGCAGACTTTGAAGTCAAGCCTGCGGCGAGATTGGCGGCTTTGGATGGGTTATCACGAGTATTCTATATCGGCAGTTTTTCTAAAACATTATCGGCATCCCTACGCTGTGGTTATATTGCAGCGCCTACCGAGTGGGTCGAGAGTTTGGTAGATTTAAAGATAGCCACTGGCTTTGGTGGTAGCCAGTTAGCAGCAGCGGTTGTGTTCTCAGCGTTAACTGATAGCGGCTACCGTAAGCATATGAATGATATCCATACTCGGCTGGCAAGCGCGCGTACTCATACGCTACCACGATTGGCTAAATTAGGCATCGTACCGTGGCTGTTCCCACAGGCAGGTATGTTCCTATGGTGCCGATTACCTGAAAACAATAATGCGACCGAATTGGCCAATCGCTGTTTATCACAGGGTGTGGTCTTGGCGCCGGGTAATGTTTTTAGCCAGTCGGACAATGCTGAAAACTTTATGCGGTTCAATGTGGCGCAGATGAGCCATTCAAAAGTTTTCGAGGTATTGGCTAAATCGTTAGACTGACCAATCAGAGACTTATATAGTCATTCCACTATAAAAGTATTACAGCGTTAACCTCGCTTGAAGTATCACATGTACATCTACACTCGGTTGCCTTGTACTACTTTTAAATTGAATCGACTATAGTGCTAGTACCGTCCTATTATATAGTGACCTTTCGACTATAATTCTAAGCCTAAATGTCAGCCAAACATAAGCTGAACACAGTTAAATCTAACCATTCCCGACAACGGATAATAACTCTCTAGGATAGCTCATATGTCCCCTATATATACTGCATTGGCTGTACTGGTTACCTTTATTTGGGGCGTGAATTTTACCTTTATTGCGTGGGGTCTTGAGAGCTTTCCACCATTGATGCTTACCGCCCTGCGTTTTTTCTTTACCGCTGTGCCACTGGTACTGTTTCTAAAGCCGCCTAAATTCAACCGTACCTTATTGATTTATGCCATCGGTACATTTGTCATGCAGTATGCCTTTGTCTTTACAGCGATGCATTTGGGTTCATCCCCGGGGCTGACGGCGCTACTGCTGCAAATTCAGATTTTTATCACGGTACTATTGGCATACTTTATATTAGGTGAAGCAGTCAGCCGTATGCAAATCATCGGTATGTTGGTCGGTGTGCTAGGACTTAGCGTGATTGCGTTAAACCTTGGCGGTGATATGCCTTTAGCAGGGTTTGTCTGTATTTTGATTGCGGCCATCGGTTGGAGCTTTGGCAATATTGCATCCAAGCAAGCATCAAAACAGGCTTCAGAAAAAACATTAGAAAAAGTATCAGATCAAACGGCCTTAAAAACGATGCAGCAAGGAACAAGGGTATCTGTTGCCACACCTAGCACTGGAAAAAATAAAGCCTCTGCTCTGTCTGCGCTAGCATTGGTAGTCTGGGGCGGTCTCATTGCTTGTGTGATGTTAACGATATCTTCTCTTATCTTTGAGACTGATGCATGGCAGTTAGCGACATTTACTGAAGCATCACTCAAGTCTTGGCTCTCACTTGGGTTTATCGTCTATATCTCAACCTTAATTGGCTTTGGTCTATGGGCACATTTACTCAGTCAAAATACCGCTTCCAAGGTTATGCCGTTTGCACTATTGGTACCCGTATTCGGTATGGTGACCTCAGTACTCCTCACAGGAGAAGTAGTGACGTGGTGGAAGATGCTGGCCATGATGTTGATCTTATCAGGGCTGTTATTAGCAAATGTAAAGATAAAAATGAAAAGAAGGGCTATTTGAACGGTTACTCATTTTTATCTTGACTCGCTATTAGCGTCCAGTTAAGGTTTATTAGTAATATTTAAATTACCCACTATGACTGATAATAATAAAAATCAGTCTATGCCAGCTTTATCTTATATATGTCATATTTAGAAGGTGCCCACTGCTCTTAAGTTTACTGTCCTTAAGTTTACTGCTCTTAATTGTTAAGTCACAACCGACATGGAAGTCGAAAACTGATGTGGTTTGCTCTGTCATCAAGTAAAAAATGCAGAGCGAACCGTAGTCTACAAACTTTGAGGTGATTTGCATGCGTATAGACATACCGACTTACTATGATCGTCTGCTGCAGAAACTCTCAAAATTGATGATTTCACCTCGATTATGCTTTGCGTTTTTTCTATTCATCATCATTGTTATCTCGCTGTTATTCACAGGTTGTGCAAAGCGAGTCTGGAATAAGCCTATTATAGACAAGAGCACTGCTCGCTATGATTTTCATAACAACCTCCCAGAAAACTCAGACGAAGTCTTTGTTGTACTTGCCTTTTCTGGCGGTGGCACACGGGCAGCAGCACTCAGCTATGGGGTGCTAGAAAAGCTACGTGATACACCAGTAACTATCAATGGCGTAGAGCGCCGACTATTAGATGAAGTCGATGTCATTTCTTCAGTATCTGGCGGGAGCTACACGGCAGCTTATTATGGGTTATTTGGCGATGACATTTTTGAAAAGTTTGCACCAGAATTCTTGTACGAAGACTGGCAATCACGACTGGTCAGACTTGCGATACGTCCGCAAAGCCTAATAGCGATGAGCAGTTCTGAATACAACCGTGGGGATTTGGTGGCTAACAATTTAGACAACAGTCTATTTCAACAAAAGACCTTTGCTGATATGAGCCGTGGCAAATTGCCTTACGTTATCCTAAATGCAAGTGATCTAAACAACGCAATGACTTTTTCATTTACTCAGCAGCAGTTCGACTTTTTGTGTTCGGATTTATCAAGCTACCCAGTTGCCAATGCGGTGATGGCCTCTTCCTCAGTCCCTGGCATCTTTGCCCCTATTGCCCTACACAACTTTTCTGATTGTTCGCAGCGCTCGCAGCCTTGGGTTAATGACGCACTAAATCAAGACAGTCACTTGCCGCGTAGTTATGCGATAGCTCGCGCGTTAGATCGGTATTCGCAGCCAGAGCGAATGCCAGTAGTGCGCTTGGTAGACGGCGGGGTGACCGATAATCTAGGTGTGCGCGGCTCAATGATGAGTCCTGTGACCCAATATGGCGATGTGCCCAACATGGCAGGTGCCTTCAGTCCTGCGAAATTACGCCAAGTCAAACAAGTACTGGTCGTTGTAGCCAACGCTCAAACCTATTCAGAACATGAGTGGTCAGTAGAAAATAAAGACCCGAGTTTTCTTGATACCATTTCAGCGGCGAGTGAAGTCGCACTAGGCACACTAAATAACGAAACTGTCTCATTGGCAAAAAAAGAGTTTTTACAATGGGGAGAGCATGTAAATGCTCAGCGGCCTGCAAATGCGCCTCAGGTAGAAGTGCATTTCTCCGTATTAACCTTTGATCAAGTCAAAGATAAAACAGAGCGTGCAAAGTTCGATGCCATGCCGACCACCTTTCATTTACAACCTGAACAAGTAGATGACCTACGCTATTTGGGCAGTGATTTACTTGAACAATCTAAAGAATTTCAAAGTTTCCGCAACGCCATCCAATGACCGTCATCGTGCTTGCCAATAATCAAGTATCCGTGATTGAAACGCATACTTAGTGTCATGACTGATAGCATGCCAGCCTATATTTATCGCATTTCTCTATCTCTGCCTGCTATATCCACCTCATTTCTCTTCTAACTGAATATTCATAGCGTGCTTATGGTTACAAGTAATATTGAACGATTACTCAAAATTACTTGAATGACTGCTCAAGACCTTTTATCGTAGGACCAATACATATTGAGGTTTTTAATACTTAGCAGATAGTACAAGATAGTCTTGAAGATTACCCATATTCTGCAATATCTCTACCGTATATATAAGCGGCCGTCTATCTCCAATATATTACGACTGGATAATAACCAAAAGTGAAAACGTCAAAAAAATAATAATGATTCAAACCTGAAAAAGGAATGACTACTATGAATAAATATATGGCTGGAATAATAGCGGCTTTTATCGCGACCATCGTTATGTCGCTACTTCTCATGCTAAAAAGTGCAATAGGCCTCATGCCTGATTTGGACATTATTGCGATGCTCGCATCGATGATGGGTGGCAGCCACGTAATGGCTTGGATTGCTCATTTTATGGTCGGGTCGATCGGCTATGGTATCGTCATGGCATTGATAGCAGGTACGGATAGAAGTAAGAACTTTACGCTGACTGGTGCAATGGTAGGTGCAATTGGTTGGTTTATGATGATGATTGCTATTATGCCTATGATGGGCAATGGCTTATTTGGTTTATCTATGCCAAGCGGCATTATGATTCCAATTGCCACTCTTATGCTACATCTCGTATTTGGTGTAGTATTGGGCAAATTTTATGCCAAACTTGTTGCCGCACACTAAAAACTTAAACACCAATCAGCTATAAGAATATTTGATTGAAATTCAATATTAAACACCAATATTAGAAAGTGACATCAAAAGTATAAATTTAAGTGCCTTTATAAGTATTTGAGATAAGCTGCTAACGATGACCACTAAAACACTCGGTCATCATTAGCAGCTTTTTATTTTCTGCCGCTTTTTTCTATAGTTATCGTAAATCATCCAACACAGCTAGCATTGCTATCAGTGATGCTTCGCCTAATTTGATAGAACGCTCGGGTGACCAACCCATCTCTTCATCAGGCAGATTATCATTGTCTTTAAATGGCATCTCTAACGTATTGGCGAGGCAATCAAAACGCTCTGCTACCCAATTGGTGGCAACGGTCATATTGGCAGCACCCGGCGCATCAATCTCATAGCCAATTTCAGACTGAAAATCAGCACTGACTAACTTTAATACGTCTGAAAACTTATCACGCAGACCAGCAAGACGGTCACTGTAGCTCGGCGTCCCTTGTGACCCAGCGAGGAATACGTACGGCAATGCTTCATCACCATGCACATCATAAAATAGATCCACGCCTGTCGCTTTCATTTTATTAATCACATAAAATACTTCAGGGCTTTTGTCTAAGCTTGGACTTTGCCATTCACGGTTTAGGTTGGTTCCGGCAGCGTTAGTACGTAAGTGACCACGTACACTACCATCAGGGTTCATATTAGGGACAATATAAAAGTTTGCCTTGTCCAACAACTGTTTGCCAGTCGCATTATCACTATCTAACAAGCTATACAACAAGCCCTCGATCAGCCATTCAGCCATCGTCTCACCTGGATGCTGACGAGCAGTAATCCATATATTGCGCTTACTAGCATCTTCATCACCAATTTTGACCAAAGTAAGGTCACGTTTATCAAGCGTTTCGCCTAGATGCTCTAACGTCACTAGCGGATGCACTTGCACAGCGGCCAATAAATCTTGATGACGCTCATAGCTATAAGGCGCAAAATACGCAATTTGGATGGTTTCGCATTCCAACTCTGCCACGATGGTCAATTTACCATCTTTATAAGAGGTTGGCAGACGGAACCAATGCTGACGATCATAAGAAGCCACCGCTTGGTAGTTTTCCCACCCTTCCAGATAAGACGCCTCTCCTGCGTTCAGAATATTGAGAACATACTGCTCCCCTATTTGGCCTGACAGACGAAAGTTAAACCACTGAAAAAACTCGCCACCAACATCTGGACGAATCGCTAATTGAATGTCTGTTTTGTCATCTGCATTAATAATGTCAATGTTGCCTGCATCAAAATTAGCCGTGATATGCATAGTCATTCCCTAATTGGTTTTTATGATTGTGTTTTAAGTATTATGTTCGTTATCGACTTACTATTTTACCTATTGCCTTTTGATAATCTCTAGCTTTATATTGGGCACTAGACATACGTTTACTTGGTCATTACCAGCTCGTTTTCAAGGCAATCATCTATCAAATTTATCTATTTAGATTGAATATTTATCGTTGACTGTTAAAGATTGAGATTAAACGTCCGCCAATAACTCGACACTCAAAGGTCATAGCGGCATGGCATCCACGTACTACTGACAGTGGCATACATCGTTGGTTAATCGAGCAATTACGAAATCTGTAATAAGTAAATTTGAACTTGACGGGAATAATATAGTGGCAAAGCATGAATCATAAGAGACATTATCTCTTATTTTGATAGGTTGTTAATAACTGCTCTATTAACCTAAAACATCCTTTGATTCTGAGATTCAAAGGATGTTTTATTTTTGATAATCACGCTAAAATACCATGATCTATGCTTTTCAGAATACTTACCCAAACTGAAAAGCAGACAATTGCGCTTTTAGCACTTGCTGGGAGTAAACCTTTTGTCCTTTGTCACGACCTGCTGCACCCACCGCTATCATAAGCGGTAACAAATGCTCCTCCGCCCCTAATGGATGTGAGTCAAGCGCGTGAGGAGCATTTTTCCAATTGGCCAATGCCGTGAGTCGTTTATCCGAATCTGCTGATTCTACAGTACTCGTTAGCCATTCATCAAAACGCTCTGACGGTTCAGTAAAACGGGTATCGCCATAACCACGCATATTATGAAAGCTCATGCCGCTACCGACGATTAGCACACCTTCTGTACGTAATGACGCCAATGCCTGACCAGCCGCTAAATGCACTTGTGGGTCTAAATCATGACGCAAGGATAGCTGCACCACTGGAATATCAGCCTCAGGGAACATTAGCTTAAGCGGTATAAATACCCCATGATCAAACCCACGCTCCGCATCTTGCTTATTACCTACCCCTGCCTCTATCAGTAGCCGACTGACTTGCTCCGCCAATGCTGGCGCGCCTGAGGCTGGATAAGTCAAACTATAAGTATGCTTAGGAAAGCCATAATAATCATAAATGAGATTAGGTTGTTTGCCAGCGGTGATACTCAATTCAGCCGTCTGCCAATGCGCACTAATGATTAAGATAGCCTTTGGTCGCTCAGGCAAACGAGCAGAAATGCCCTTTAAAAACGTTGCCATCTCATACCACGTATCCGCTGGTTGCCAATCCATAAAAAAACAAGGCCCTGCACCATGCGGTATAAACAGTACAGGCTGGCTGACTGACTCATTAGATAAAAGTGTTGTCATGGCTTTCCCCTTGTTACTTTTATTAAGTGCTGTTTATTAAATGGCTATTTTCAAATAGCTTTATTCACTAAAATTGAATGACCCCATTTACAATGATGAAGCCTAGCCTAATTTTGCTGACAATACCTTATCCATACTGAAGGAGCCGCCACCTTGAATAGCTAAAGCAAGCGTAGCTACCATCAAGGTTAATGCGTATTCATAACCACCATTATCAGCAAATAGCCCATTACTGATATGGACAGAAAAAACAGCCACCAACATAGTAAAGGCTGCCGCTAAAGCAGCCGGTCTGGTTAGCAGACCTAATACCAGAGCTAGACCACCGAAGAACTCAGCACCGCCTGCTAGTATCGCCATCAAGTAACCCGGCTCCATACCCATACTGCTTAACCATTGAGCCGTACCTGCTAGCCCATTACCACCGAACCAACCAAATAACTTTTGGGCGCCATGGGCTGCTAAAATTAAGCCAACGGGTATACGTAGAACTAAAGCCGCCACTCCGGCTTTTGATGTCAAAATAGTATTTAATAGTGATGATTTCATTGATGCTTACTCCATAACATATGATTAGAATAAATAGTGTCGAAAACGATATAGGCATACTTTACTATCAACGCTATAAAAGAGTAAGCTCAGTTATATTGAATAATTACAAACATAATGTTTATAATTGATTTGATATCGAGAGAATTATAGGAATAAATATGGATAGAATCGATGCCATGCGCGCTTTTGTCGCGGTAGTGACAGAAGGTAGCTTTAGTAAAGCGGCAATTACGATGCAGCTCTCGCCGCAGCTAGTAAGCAAGTATGTAGCAAAGCTAGAGGAGGAACTACATACTCGCCTGCTCAACCGCACTACACGCAAAATCAGCCTGACAGAAGCTGGCAGTCAATACTTTACGCATGCGCAGCAGATTTTATTAAGTATTGATGATATGGCATCGCAGTTAGGCGGCTTACAGCAGCATCCTAAGGGCGTTTTGCGCATCAGTGCGCCCGTCTCCTTTGCCCTAAAGCATATGGCAAAACTCATCACTGATTTTCAGGAGCGCTATCCGTCAGTTACCGTTGATCTGCAGTTGAGTGATCGAAAAGTAGATATCGTTGAAGAAGGGTTTGATATTGCCCTGCGTATCGGACAGCTCCAAAGCTCATCGCTTATCGCCAAGCAGATTGCTCCGATTCGTGTGGTGTTATGCGCCTCGCCCGAGTACCTAAACACTCATGGCACCCCTAAGCAACTTGAGGATTTAGAGTCGCATCGCTATTTGCATTATAGCTATATGAATGTCGAAACTAAGGGTCAAATTTACAAGTACCTAAAGAGCAAACAGCTCAAAGAACGTAGCGTTTTTCATAGTAATAATGGCGACGTACTCGTTGAAGCAGCTATTGCAGGCGCAGGATTAGTATTACAGCCGACTTTTATTGCTAGCGAAGCATTAAGTACGGGCAAGTTGGTCGTAGTGTTACCAGAATATGAACCTAGCCCTTTAGGGTTGTATGCAGTCTATGCCCATAGAAAACTACTACCTCACAAAGTCAGGTGCTTTATCGATTTTATGACCGACTATTATGGCACACCGCCGTATTGGGATAAGCATATATAGCTCTAAACCTAGAAACATAATAGAAACATAAAAAAGCCACGATACATAACGTATCGTGGCTTTCGGCTCAAGCAAACTTAAGCGAGCTGATTTGACCACAGGGGTCAATCAGATCCAACCTTCTTCTAATAGGTGCTCGGTATTGCTGACTTTAAAATTATTGCATAAGTTATAAAACGTCATTGGATCTTCAACATTGTCAAGCAGCTCTCGTTTATGTAGCGCCACAAATAACGCTAACGCATACGCTGAACTATGAATGGACTTTTTAGGGTTGAAAGTAATATCCGTAAATCCTTGGTATTGAATCACTTCCTCATGCAGCTGAGGGTTCTGCTTAAGGGCATTCACGTACAGCCAATCATAAAACGTGGTCAATGGCTCTACGCCCCACTCCATACCAAAGTAATTATAGCCAATGAGCTCTCCTGAGGTCATGAGTCGCTCATCTTTGCGGGCTTGTCTTGGCGCTACTGTCAGTAAATCAAGATAAGGGCCACCATCTTCAAAAACCATACTGGCTTGAAAGGCATTTTCGACACTATATGAATGGCCATCATGCTCATCGGTAATTTTTAAGCTAAACGGGCTTAGCGGAAAACTTAGCTTATTGCCAGACTTACTAGACAACTCTAACACTTGCTTAAACCCATACTTTTTGCGAATGACTTGCTGTAAGTCATTGATGGATTTTTTCTTTTGTCTGGTCGCAAATCCCACATGTCGCTCAAACATAACCATGTCTGTTTTTACCAAATTGTCACTGTTGACTTTGGGCATGAATACGGGTCTTTGTTCTATCGTATTTGGTACTTCTTCCATGGTGATGTGCCTTAATATCAATGGTCTTGTATAGATCGTTGGTCTTGTATAGATCGTTCTGTCACTGCTCTCAGCGTTCTTTATTATTGGGGTTTTACTCTCTCGCAATAAAATATCGCTGCTCAATCTGAAATGCGCTGAACCGAGTCAACGCTAGCGGAGGCAGTTTATCTTATTCTTAGTCATTTATCCTACCCTATTTCAAGGTTATTGATAACCTTACTGAGTTTTTATCGTCAATGCTTTGTGTAGTGTAAACATAAGCAGTGTATTTGACCTATATTCGTCTTACTTCATTCTGATCGTAGTCAAATTAATGGCTGCTCTTTATCACCGAACCGTAACGTAGATACGCTATTATTTCAATTAACATGCGCCTATACACGTAGAATGCGTAGAATAACCGTGATAATCTCCGCATAATATGCATTGAATAACAATTTTCCAAGGACGCTTCACAATTTGAGAAACGTCTAGCTAAGGATGATCTAGAGTATCAAGGCTCGCGGTCTATTATAAGTGGTTCCATTATACCAGTCTGTTTTAAGTGGTCTATTAATAGGTTTGAAGGGTGAAATAGGTAGTTCCCTTGGGGTATACCTTAAAATTCAAGGAGATGAATTTATGCAGTCAGTAAGTTATACAGATATTAGACATAGTGTACTTGATAGTTTTTACTCAAACTTAGTTTCTAAGCCAGAAACAGATCTAACTTATGATAAGGCGCTAGACTACGTTACTTACAGTTTTGAAGTTGGATTTTCAGACGTGGAAATGTTTGTTATAGATTTTGTGGTTTATGTGCTTTGTAGTGATTTCAAAGTGTCCGAAGAGCTCTCACTAATTCTTGAAAGAAAATTATTAACTATTATTAAATCTAAAGATTTTGATTGTTTGATATTCCAAATTAAGCAAGGAGAGGATGATAGAACAGATCTTCTTGCGGATATGTGTATAAAGGGTCTAATATCTCAAGAAAAAATGAATAGTTTGCTTAAAAAATAAAGAATTTTGGTTTGTGCCAAGTACCTATTATCATTGACCTGTAGGCTGAAAGCTTTATTTAATTTACTTGCTAAAAACTAACGTAGCTATAGCTATCTGACTCTAGTTCGATGCCTGTATAGCGCACCGATCATAGATAGAATATGTATGGCAAGTACACCATAAAGTACACTGTGACTATCTCAGTAATTCAAAACCTTGATATCATTAGCTTACAGCCTAAGCTTCGAGTCCTCACTAGGGTACCGAACCAGTGAAGGACTGATTGGTTCGGTGTAGATATATCTTAATATAAAAATACCTGTAAGGCATTTAGTTTAGTTGGCTCATATCCTTGTCTATCAGAGTACAGTGGTCAATTTTAAATATTGGATACACATCAATAATAGTAAGTCTTTTAGCGTATAAATCCTGATAATTCAGATATTCTATAATGATCTGATTTTCATATATCATGACCCTCATCGCTCCTTCTTCATATATCTTAAATATTACTGCTTCATCTTGATATACATAAGCAGATATTGAGTTCTGCATATCACTGATAGAAAAAACCATTTTTTTATTTTGTGTATCAATGAACGTGGATTCTAGCAAACCATCCTTATCTATATGACTCTCGCATCCAAACATCTCCATAAAATCTACATCTTTAGGATAAAAGAACGACATTTTCTTTCCTATGATCAAAGTCTGTGGTCAATTAATTTCGTACAATTTAGGATGATAGACGAAAGAATGTTAATTATATAGCCAATGCCTCACTACCTGTATGACAAACGGAACATGCTCCCATAACGGGCGTTATGGTAAATAATAATCCAAAAGGTCACAGCCGGAGGCTCTAGGGTACTGCCCTTGTTTCCATGAGATAAGTTATCGGCAATACCCTTCTTTGTCATCTGTAACTCCTCTCATTTTAACCTTCCGCATCCTTACCTCGTCACCGCAATAAGGCTCAAGTATACTTTTTTGAAAGTATTATAGAAATACGCTTGACCTTACCATGATGTCAACCTATATGCTGTCACTATAGATTTGAAAATAAGATTAAAAATAAAATCAAAAACGACAGAGGTTGTTATGAAAACAAAAAATACTAAAGCCCCCACTTATCAAGAAGTGCTGAGCATTGAAGGCATGAGTTGCGCCTCTTGTGTCGGGCGTATCGAAAAACAATTAAAAAATATTGAGCACGTTGAAGACGCCGAGGTAAATCTTGCCACTGAACAGGCGACTGTTTACTCATCTCAGCCTGTAGATGTAGCCCAATTAAAAAAATCAGTAGAGCGTGCAGGCTATAAAGTGACTGAAACCAAGCCTATCGAGCTATCCATAGAAGGCATGAGCTGTGCCTCTTGCGTTGGGCGGGTAGAAAAATCCTTGGCAAAAGTCGCTGGCGTGCAACAAGCCACGGTAAACCTTGCGACTGAGCGTGCTTGGATTAAAGGCGATGCGCAAATACAAACGAGCGACTTAATTGAGGCGGTTAAAAAAGCAGGCTACGAGGCCAAACTAGTAGAACAAGACCAAAATGATCGACAAGATAAGAAAGCCACGGAGCAAAATCAGCTTAAACGAGATTTAGGGCTTTCTGCGCTGTTGTCACTGCCCGTATTTATTCTGGCAATGGGCTCGCATATGATTCCTGCCTTTCATATGTGGGTGGTGAATAACCTCGGCACTCAGCAAAGTTGGCTGATACAGTTTGTTTTGACCACATTGGTACTACTCTTTCCAGGCCGACGCTTTTATCAAAAAGGCGTGCCAGCCTTATTGCGTTTTGCGCCAGATATGAACTCGCTAGTGGCGATTGGTACTATCGCAGCGTATGGCTTCTCCCTCATAGCGACCTTTATCCCGCAAGCGTTACCTGAAGGCACGGTGCACGTCTATTACGAAGCCGCTGCCATGATTGTGAGCTTGATATTATTAGGTCGTTATTTTGAAGCAAAAGCCAAAGGGCGTACTTCTGAGGCCATTCAGCATTTAGTGGGCATGCAGGCAAAAACTGCCCGTGTACAGCAAGATGGCAAAGTCATTGAAGTTCCTGTAGAAGACGTCACCGCACAAATGATCGTTGAGATTCGCCCAGGCGAGCGAGTGCCTATCGATGGCGAAGTCGTTGACGGTCACAGTTATATCGATGAGTCTATGATTACGGGCGAGCCTGTTCCGGTAAAAAAACAAGCCGGCGATCAAGTGGTCGGCGGTACTATCAACCAGAATGGTACTGTGAATATCCACGCAACAGCCATCGGTGAAGACTCTGTGCTGGCGCAAATCATTCGTATGGTAGAACAAGCCCAAGGCGCTAAATTACCGATTCAAGCATTGGTGGATAAAGTCACCATGTGGTTTGTACCAGCGGTGATGTTTTTATCAGCATTGACCTTTATCGTTTGGTTGATTTTTGGCCCTGACCCTGCCTTGACCTTTGGCTTAACCAATGCGGTTGCCGTGCTCATTGTGGCCTGCCCCTGTGCAATGGGATTGGCCACCCCCACCTCTATTATGGTCGGTACGGGTCGCGGTGCAGAGTTAGGCGTGCTATTTCGTAAAGGTGAAGCGCTACAAATGCTTCAGGACGTGAGCGTGGTTGCCGTTGATAAAACAGGTACATTGACTGAAGGCAAACCTACCTTAACGGATTTTCAAGTCCAACAAGGATTTGAGAAAGCACAAGTCCTACGTGTGATGGCATCGGTTGAAGCAAAATCTGAGCATCCAATTGCTTTAGCCATTGTACAAGCCGCAGAACAACACAATACTCAACTGCTTCCTATCACTGACTTTAAGGCGGTAACAGGTTTGGGCATTCAAGCAAACGTGGCAGGACAAGTGGTTCACATTGGCGCAGATCGTTATATGCAACAATTAGGGCTTGATGTTACGCCTTTTGAACAAGATGCGCTACGTTTGGGGCAAGAAGGTAAAACCCCACTCTATGTATCTATTGACCAGCAGTTGGCCGCTATCATTGCCGTTGCCGACCCTATTAAAGAAACCACTCATGCCGCCATCGCCGCACTACATCAGTTAGGCTTAAAGGTAGCTATGATTACCGGCGATAATCGCCATACCGCCCAAGCGATTGCCGAAAAATTAAGTATTGATCAGGTAGTGGCAGAAGTATTACCCAAAGGCAAAGTAGATGCAATACGCCAATTGCAAGAGCAATATGGCCGAGTGGCTTTTGTCGGTGACGGTATCAATGATGCCCCTGCATTGGCTCAATCCGATGTTGGGTTGGCCATTGGTACAGGCACAGACGTGGCAATTGAAGCCGCTGAAGTGGTGCTCATGTCAGGTAGCTTACAAGGTGTGCCTACCGCGATTGCCTTGAGTAAAGCCACCATCAGCAATATCAGACAAAATCTGGCTTGGGCGTTTGTCTATAATGTTGTCTTGATTCCGATTGCCGCAGGTGTGTTATATCCCGCCTTTGGTATTTTACTCTCACCCATTTTTGCAGCAGCCGCAATGGCGCTATCCTCTGTTTTCGTATTGGGTAATGCGTTACGCCTTAAGTATTTTAAAGCATAGTCAGTGAACTACTAAACCGCTACAGAGTGAATATGGAATCGTAAAGAGTATCAATATAGGGTTTAAACCATAGTGTGTCTTAAACCCTTTTTAGGCTAGGAGGATAAATATGAATATTGGTCAAGCATCAAAGCAATCAGGTATCTCTACCAAAATGATTCGCTACTATGAGCAGATTGGCTTGCTGGAAACCGTCAATCGCTCAAATTCAGGGTATCGCCTGTATTCTAAAGACGATATAGACGACTTATGCTTTTTGAGACATTCTCGTGACTTAGGGTTTTCATCCAAGCAAATGAAAGAGTTACTGTATCTGCGTAAAAATGCCAATCGTCAGAGTGCAGATGTGAAACAACTGACACAAGAGCACATTGAAACGTTAAACCAAAAAATCGCGCAATTGCAGGAGATGGTCGACTCGCTACAGAACTCTTTTGATCATTGCGCAGGCGATGATAATGCAGATTGCGCTATCTTAGAGGATCTTGGGCACGGTCAATGAAGTAAATAATTAGCCCCACTATTACAGACTTTCGCATAGTTTTAAGAGCACGCCACTTGTAGGAGGCAAGTCAATTGACTTACAATAGTATTGTTAACAAGTTTTGTTAAGTTAACTTATTATAATGTATCGATATCTACTCGATTCATATCAACACCTTCCGCACAAAACTTATGCGATGACTATATAATGCTCTCAAAGCATCTTAATTTTGTACGGCGCTATTCATTGCTATCACCCGCAATGATGTGGACAGCTATGCTGTTAGCATGTTTCGCATGGCTGTTACATACCACTCCATTGTTAACCCCTTTATGGAGTAACAACGCCAGTTTGGGTCACGGCATCTGTATTGAGCTTGCACCTGTTGTATCTGCTTCTCATGATCACAGTATGCATTCGCAGCATCATGCAAATGTATCGATACTGACACACTCAGAGGCAGCAGCGCAATCAGCAGTAGCCAACACAACGACCTCCAAACCCAACACTCATCAACACGGTAGCTGTGACATATGTACTTCCATGTCAGCAGTGATTACTCCGTTTATCATCGAACCACCTGAATTTCAGCCCATAGAAATCACTACTATCATAGCGACGATACCGTCGACGATAGAGTTTTATTATGCAACTGACTTCTTACGACCCTTCTCCCGCGCTCCTCCATTTGTCCTGATTGCTTAATCAGTCACTATCAATAATATCGGCAGCCTATTTAATGGTTGGGAATTTGCTCGGCGATAAAACGTTGAGAGCATAACTGACGACCAAATATAGCGCTGTACAGCCGGATGTTATTACTATTGATTCTCTCTGACCGTGACTGATACCCAAAAATACAATCCCTTTTATCACGTGTTTTCAAAGTTTTCAGGACAGCATACTATGCAATATCCATCAAAAAGTACGGCACCTGCACTAAAACTTAGTGTTTTGGCAGTGGCCTTGTTTCAAATCAGTAGCGCATATGCGCACAACGGTGAAGACCATTCTAATCATAACGATATGCCCATGGCTTATCTGCCAGCTATTACCGTGACGGCAGGCGCATCAGAAGCCAATAATCTCGGTACATCTGCGACACTTCATCAAAATGATATCAACCAACAACAAGCAGCGACCAGCGATACCGCAACCATATTAACCAAAATTCCAGGCATCAATGTGCAAAGTGCAGGTGGTATCTCAAACCTACCGGTAATTAGAGGTTTGGCTGATAACCGTCTGCGTATCTTGGTAGATGGTGTAGACTCAATCGCCTCTTGCCCTAACAGCATGAACTCACCTTTATCTTATATCTCACCGAGCGCGGTCAAAAAAACCACTGTCTATGCAGGCGTCACACCCGTGAGTGTCGGTGGTAACAGCATCGGTGGCACCATCGTCGTTGAATCGGCAGAGCCAACGTTTTCAGAAGACAGTAATGTCGTTACCTCAGGTGAAGTTGGTGCGTTCTATCGCAGCAATGGCAATGGCTACGGCGCAAACGTTAAAACCAACATCGCTAATGACGTACTAAGCCTGTCGTATAAAGGCAGCTATGCAAAATCAGACAATTACGACGCTGGTGGTGACTTTAAAACTTATACCGATGCGAGTAACAGTGGCCAAAGTTTGGCAAAAGATGAAGTTGGCTCAACGGCCTTTGAAAGCCAGACTCAGTCTGTAGATGTGGCTTATAAAAATGGTAATCATCTGCTACAAGGTACTTATCTATGGCAACGCGTACCAGAAGAGCTATATCCAAACCAACGTATGGATATGTTAGACAACCAGCTTGATAGAGTTAACTTACGCTACAAAGGTGATTTAAGCTGGGGTCAGTTAGAGGCGCAGGCATATCATGAGGACGTCGATCACTATATGAATTTTGGTGAAGATAAACAGTTCTTGTACGGTATGGCTCCTGATATCGCTCCTGGCATGCCGATGTATACCGAGAGTGAAACCATCGGTGCTAATCTCAAAGGCATTGTTGATTTGACCAACCAAGGTACGGTGACCCTAGGTGCTGAGTATCAAGACTATACGCTTGATGACTTATGGCCTGCTTCTGGCACTGGTATGATGGGACCCAATGAATTCCAAAATATCAATAATGGCGAACGTGAACGTATCGGCATTTATGCCGAGTGGGAAAAGCAAATAGCACCAAAATGGACCACACAGCTAGGCGCTCGTTACGAAAACGTACGTACCAGTGCTGATGAAGTCAGCGGCTATAACTCAATGATGATGACCAACCAAGGCCGCGATAGCGCGATTTTTAATGCCAGTGACCGTAGCGCCACTGACAATAATATCGACGCCACCGCTATTGCACGCTACGACATCGATGCCCAACGTTCAGTAGAGATCGGCGCCGCACACAAAGAGCGCACGCCTAGCCTATACGAGCGCTATACATGGTCGACATGGGGCATGGCCTCTATCATGAATAATACTGTGGGTGACGGTAATGGTTATTTTGGTAACCCTAACTTAAAAGTAGAAAAATCTAATACGTTATCAGCCACATTTGACTGGCGCGGTGCCGATGACAACTGGGGTATCAAAGCGACACCTTATTACTCACACATCGATGATTACGTTGATGCCGTACAGTGGGATTCAGCGACTAATACCGCCGCAACTACCCAGAGCGCCAATCAATATAACGTCATGCGTTATACCAACCAAGATGCCAGAATATACGGTATCGATATCACTGCTGATCGTGATTTGGCCTCTAATACTTTAGGTGATTGGGGATTGTCTGGCTCACTGAGCTATACCAACGGCAAAAACAAAGAGACTGGCTCGCACTTGTACAACATCATGCCACTCAATGCCAGTATTGCGCTCAATCATGAAAACAACAACTGGAGAAACCAAGTTGAAGTGGTTGCCGTCGCTGCCAAAAACAAAGTATCGACACCGCGTAATGAAATCAAAACAGCGGGCTACGGTTTGTTAAACCTGAGTACTGGCTACCAATGGGATGCGGTTAGCGTTGAGGCAGGTATTGACAATGTATTAGATAAGAATTATGCATTGCCACTGGGCGGGGCATATATGGGTCAAGGTAGCACCATGGGCATCAATAACGAGCTGACCACAGGCTCTAACTGGGGCACTGCAGTACCTGGCGTGGGTCGCTCATTTTATGTAGGTGTTAATTATAAATTTTAATTAAAGACCCACGTTCTATCACCAAACACCATCTCGTAAAAAAGCCAAAAATATAGGTATTTTTGGCTTTTTTAGATCAATAATCAAGACACTTCCCTTACATCAACGCTTACTTCCTACTTTTATTTTCTCAACCAAAAAATCAACGGCAGCTTTTACTTTTGGTACCAGATAGCGCTGCTTTTGATACAGCAGATACACAGCCATATCAGCATGCTGCGTGATCGCTAATGGATGCTCAAATTTAATCTCTTGCAATGCGCCTGACTCAAGATATGAGGATAGCGCCCATCGAGTGGACATCAAAACCCCTTCACCATCACAAGCTTTTTTAGCAAGCCACGGTCCATTATTTGAAATTGCGACTACTGGTCCTGAGACATCATGCCACTGATCGTCGACATAGCAGAGCCAAGGCGTTGGCCCGTTTGGGGCTTTAAAATACAGGCCTTTATGTTCTTTTAATTCCATTACATGACTAGGTGCGCCATGCTTCTCTAAATAACTGGGCGACGCAACCGGTATAAACCCATTATCCATAAGCCTAATGGCAAGCACTCGCTCATTTGGTGCATAACCACCGCGAATCGCAATATCGACATCGTCACGTCCTAATGCCGATAGCTCATCACTGAGACTGACATCTAGCACAATCTCTGGATACCTCTCACTGAACTCATCTAACAGTGGTAGCAGTATTTTTTCACCAAAGCCTACCATCGAACTGATGCGCAAACGCCCCATTGGCGTCGTTTGATAACTGCGTACTGTTTCTTTGCTTTGTTCAATCTGATCCAATACCTGCTGCATATCATTATAATAAACCTGCCCTACTTCAGTCAGCTTTACAATACGAGTTGAGCGCTTTAACAATGTGGCGCCTAGGCTTTTTTCTAAGTCCGCCACTCGCCTTGATAATGACGATGGCGGCACTTTAAATGCCTTTGCTGCTTCGGTAAAACTGCCTGTTTCTACGACTTTGCTGAAATACTTGATGGCACGTAATTGATCCAACCCACTTCTCCATTTAAATAAAGACTGATACATTTTTGACTTATTGTTGTCTCAAAAGCAATAGTGATTCACGTTATTCCTTATATATAACCACATTAAAACCAGTAATAATGTGTTTAACTTAGGCCGTGCTTGATATTCGACCATGGCACTGACAGAGACTATTTTTTAGACAGTTCGATGTTAAAAATAGTAAGTTTAGTCATTCTAAGCATCTATGTTTTAACAATGAAGTGGCAAAACATAGTCCTGTCTCCTTCTGTTTATATTGGAGCTGATGCTAAAACTGTCCCATACTGTGTTGTAAATCTAGTTAAGGCACGAGCATTGCCGTCGTTTTACGCCTTGTCTGGAACCGTTCTAGCAATCAGCAGTGCCTATTTGTGAATATCAAACACGCCCTAAACGTTGCAATGAAAACACGATTAAAAATAACTTTTACGTCAACAATGGAAGAATGACTTATGATTACTTTGCACGGCTTTGCTGCAAGCAACTATTACAACATCGTAAAACACGCTCTTTTATATAAGGGTATCCCATTCCAAGAGGACCTTTTATACGCTGGTAGTGATGATCTACTAACCGTTAGTCCAGTGGGTAAAGTACCTGCGATCACCATGCCTGACGGTTTTAATCTGTCAGAATCTAACGTAATTTGTGATTTTTTGGAAGAAACCTATCCAGAAAAGCCGCTATATCCTGCCGATGCAGCAGAACGCGCGACTGTACGTCAGATTATGAAAATAGCAGAGCTGTATTTTGAGCTACCAAGCCGTCGTCTGATTCCATACGTATTTTCTGGCGTGCAAGCACCTAACGCAATCAAAGAGGAAGTACGTCAAGTATTAGGCCGCGGTATTATTGCTATGAATCGCTTATGCAAGTTTTCGCCTTGGATTGCAGGCGAGCAATTCACCATGGCTGACATCTATGTGCATTACGTCAACACTATTGTCAACGCTTTTGGAGCGACTCAGCTTGAGTGGGATATACTGGCAGAAGTGGACGGCATGAAAGAATGGAACAAAGCAATGAGTGAAACCGACATTGCAAAAAGCGTTCAGGCAGATAGTCAAGCAAACATGCCTGAGTTTATGCAACACGTTAAAGCTCAAATCCAAGCCGCAAACGCTAAATAACATATGACAATGTGGGCAATGAAAATGAGCCACATTAAGAAAATTACTAAAACTCAATAATCTAAAGAACGACCAATGCCATAAAGGGATTGGTCTAAAAATCTAACTATTAGCAGGGGCAAACCTTATGACTGACAAAAATATCCAACTGACCTCAACCATCAGCGAAGACAACAAACTGACTTTGGCTCTACAAGAAATTGATATGCCGCAGCCAGGTGCCGACGAAGTTGTCGTTCGCATGGAAGCTATGCCATTGAACCCATCTGATTTAGCCGTTCTATTCAGCGTCGCTGATATGTCAACTGCCGCGCAATCAGGCACAGACGAGAACCCAGTTATCACCGCTGACGTGCCAGCTAAGTTCATGCCATCTGTCAAAACTCGCGTTGGCAAAGACACGCCAGTCGGTAATGAAGGCGCTGGTACAGTCGTAGCGGCAGGATCATCTGATGCTGCACAAGCATTGATGGGTAAAACGGTTGCTGTGATCGGTGGCGGCACGTATCGTCAATATCATTGCGTCAATGTTCAAAGCTGCTTGGAGCTAAAAGAAGGCACGACAGCCAAAGAAGGCGCTTCTTCTTTTGTGAATCCACTTACTGCGCTAGCCATGGTCGAAACCATGCGTGCGGAAGGCCACAAAGCCATCGTACATGCAGCCGCCGCTTCTAGCCTTGGTCAAATGCTAAATCGTATCTGTATGGCAGACGGTGTTGATTTGGTCAATATCGTGCGTAAAGACTCGCAAGAAAAGCTATTGCGCGATATGGGCGCAAAATATGTGGTGAACTCAAGCAGCGAGACATTCCTTGCTGACTTGACCGCTGCAATTGCTGAAACAGGCGCTACGATTTCGTTTGACCCTATCGGTGGCGGTCAGTTAAGCAGTGATATTCTTAACTGTATGGAAGCAGCTATCACTCGTGACGTAGAAGAATACAGCGTCTATGGCTCTAACACGTTCAAGCAAGCCTACATCTACGGCGCACTAAACCGTGGCCCTATCACCCTAAACCGTAACTTTGGTTTTTCTTGGGGCGTGAATGGTTTCCTATTGTTTAATGCGCTGGGCAAACTAGGTACTAAAACCGTCGTGAAAATGCGTCAACGTGTGGCAGAAGAAATCACCACCACGTTTGCTAGTAGCTATACGCATGAAGTGACATTAGCTGAAGTACTACATTTACAGTCAATCGCGGCTTACGGCAAACAAGCAACTGGTGAGAAGTATTTAATTACGCCTCAAGCTTAGTAAACGATCATATTTAAAGTAACTTGAGTAACTTTAATAGACCGAATTCTAATATGAGCAAAAGCAGATACTAATAACGGTATCTGCTTTTTCTGTACGCAATTGTGATATAGGTTAATATGCAATTTTTGCTAACCATACCTGATGGGTTTTATCATTGGGAATCAAACCTTCACTAACAAGCCCTTTTAAACAACCAAACCTTGAATGGCCTTCAACTAAACGTAACTCACAATCTAACTCGAGAAATATAGGCATTCTTTTCCAAGTGTGATTACGCTTCCAATGTTCGATAGTCTGATATGTATGTCCAATTAACTTCCAGTTTAGATCTATCGAAACTCGGCGAGACTTTAGATAGCAGCTATCTACCCAACTTTGAAAACTAGAAAAAATTGTAGCGCATGACATTTCATCAAAGGTGAGATTAACCAGCTCCCATCTTAAATTATGAATATCTAATTCAGCATATTGCTGTTGAAACTGTTCGTTACGTCCGTGATCCCGATAAAATTGCTCTAACACATCTAATGGTGTATTAGATAAATATAAAATGAGTTCATCAATATCTATATTTCCTGCTTGATCAGTAGAAAAGCTCAATAATTCTTTAAATTTCAAGATCACCTCACTGCGTTAACGGTCGGAAAATATAAACATTATAAATGGACGTGCTCATATATATTTTGAACCCTTAAATTTATTTTTTATTAGTAGTTTATAAATTGACACATTAGATTATACGATATTGTCCAATCAATTCACTAAATCAGAATTTATAAATAATTAATTGTATTTATCTATAAATTTAGTACTAGCTACGTATAGCCTATATCTATAAACACTAAAAACCATAAATTAACATTACTAACAAACCTGTGGTTGCATCTGACGTTTATTACGCCTAGTATTTCGCTCCTTTAAATAACTCTATTTTTAACAACACCTCTACAGGTTTGTCTACTCACAATAAAGAAGGATTCGTTATGCCAATGAATACAACCACAATTATTGATGGTGGCATGGGACGAGAATTGGCGAAGCACGGTGCACCGTTTCGTCAACCTGAATGGTCAGCACTGGCAATGATAGAAGCGCCAGAGATCGTTCGTGATGTACACCGTGCTTATATTAAGAGCGGCGCGGCAGTCATTACGACCAACAGTTATGCCCTAGTACCTTTTCATATTGGCGAGGAACGTTTTGCGGCACAAGCGCAAGACTTGGCCGCTGCCTCAGGTAAAATGGCGCGCGCAGCAGTGACGCTGGAAGGCGCAGCAACCCAAGTAGCAGGCTCTATACCGCCACTGTTTGGCTCCTACCGTGCAGACTTGTTTGATGCTGACCACGTAGAAGATATCGCTACCCCACTGATCAAAGGTTTAAATCCGTATGTCGATTTTTGGCTCGCTGAAACTCAGAGTCTAATCGCCGAGTCCCTAGCTGTTTATGAGTTACTTAATACACTAGATACAGGCCACAAGCCATTTTGGGTTGCTTTTACGTTAGAAGACAATATGGACATCGACGTACCACGTCTGCGTTCAGGAGAAACCGTCGAGGAAGCTGTGGCAACGATGGCTGCTCTCGATGTCGAGGCCGTACTGTTTAACTGCTGCCAACCTGATGTCATCGAGCAGGCATTAGATGTCGCGCAGACTGTACTGCAGGCAAAACAAGCGCAGCATATCAAACTTGGCGCTTATGCCAATGCCTTCCCGCCACAACCAAAAAACGCTGCGGCAAATGACACACTTAATGAAGTGCGTGATGATTTGACACCGCCTGCCTATCTGCTCTGGGCACAAAAGTGGCAAGCACAAGGCGCTTCATTAATCGGCGGCTGCTGCGGTATTGGCCCTGAGCATATTCAGGAATTAAGTCAACATTTCACTGCTACTGCCTAGACATAGGCTGATCCGAACATAGAAAATGTAAAATAGTTAGAATGTTGAGTTCATCATGCTGACGACCATCGAATGTTATTTGATGGTCGGTACTGCTTGCTTATCAAAATATATAATAGTCTGGTTTTTTTCTATTACGTCTAACATCGATACTACATAGTATTATTTGAACAACTACTTTGAAGCCCCTCTACCCGTTTGTATTAACAACACACCACTTAAAATCAGCACCAACGCTATAATTTCTAAGCTGGTGATGTCTTCTCCAATTATCGCACCAATGATGACGGCAACAACTGGGGCAATATAAGTCGCACCAGCAGCCCGCACCGAACCTAACGTCTCAATAATAAAATAATAAATTAAAAAAGCAGCGCCTGTACCCAAAGCACCCAGTCCAAGTATCGCGCCCCACATTGCCCTCGTATCTGTCGACAGCTGGGTTATACCATCGAAATCAATGAGTATCGAAAGCGTTATGACAGCCAACCCCACTTGCCAAGTGGCCAATGCTAGTGGTGGCAATTTTAAAGGAGACAGATAACGCCGCGCATATACAAAAGACGCACCCACACTCAAAGACCCTGCCAACATCCACAAAACGCCAACGAGAGAGACACCAGTAGCGCCTTGCCATGGTCGCGCACTTAATGCAATACCAGCAAATCCTAGCGCAAGTCCAATCGCCATTTGCTTGGTCGGACGCTCATCAGGTAAAAATAGCGCCGCGCCCAAAAAGGTAAATATAGGGATTGAACCACTTAATAGACCTGCGATGCTACTGGGCAATAGCGCCGTACCTGCGACAAATCCATAATAGTAAAAGGAAGTTGCGAGCACTGACATCACTATAAAGTGTGGCAAATGCTTTAACTGCGCTCGAGTAATCACTTTACTGTGCCAAGCAACGGCAACCAATGGCAAGAACCCAAATAGCAAGCGTAAAAATACGGTTTGTGAGGGGCTGATTAGAGCCGTCGCCCATTTCATAAAAATAAAATTCGACCCCCAGATGATACCGAGGAGCACTAGTGCAGCATATGCTCGAAACATAACATTGGCCTTAATAAATAGATGAGCTGCTTTTGTCAAACAGCTAGTATCGACAGTGTGTTATTGATTGTGTTTATTAACCATTTTGTATGAAAAATCTTGTATCGATAGACTTGTATTAACTGACTCGTTAAACAGAGCGAATGACGCCACCATCAACCCGTATATTCTGTCCAGTGATATATCCAGCAGCTTCGGATAATAAAAAAGCAATCGTTGAGGCGATCTCTTCAGAGGTGCCATAACGTCCCATCGGCACACTTTCACGGCGCTCATCGATTTCAGGCAAGCTATCAATCCAGCCGGGTAAAACATTGTTAATGCGTATACCTTTTGCCGCATAATCGTCAGAGAATATCTTGGTAAAAGCGCCAAGGCTGGCACGAAAAGCCGTTGACGTAGGAAAAAGCGCAGTCGGCTGCGTTACCCAAAAGGTAGATATATTGACGATAGCACCGCTACCCTGTGCCACCATGATGGGCGTGACCAAACGAATTGCACGTACCGCACTAAGAAAATAAACCTCTAACCCTTTATGCCAATCCTCATCACTGATGTCTAAGATAGGTGCACGCGGGCCATGACCTGCAGAGTTCACAAGGGCATCAATACGTCCCCACTGTTGCATCGCCAAATCAACCAAACGTTGTACATCTTCATTAATAAGGTTGGAGCCAGTAACACCAATGCCGCCGAGCTCCTTTGCCAATGCTTCACCTTTGCCAGAGGAAGATAAAATAGCAACATGATAACCATCTGCTGCAAGTTTGCGAGCAGCGGCAGCACCCATGCCTGATCCACCTGCTGTGATAAGCGCTACTTTTTTTGTCGTTGTAATATTATTCATCTGACTTTCTCCATTAGTTATCGTTTTATTTATCATAACCAATAAAATCAGATTCTCAACATCATAATAAAAGATGCTAGACTGTAGAAAAACTATCGTCTAGGAAAATAAAGTGTCAAACAGCCATCGTACATTGCCACCGCTCAATGCCTTACGTGCATTTGAGGCTGCTGGGCGTCATCTTAATTTTCGGGCGGCGGCGGATGAGCTGTTTGTGACACAGGGCGCAGTCGCTCAGCAGATAAGAATGCTAGAGGAGCATATCGGCTTTCCTTTGTTTCAAAGACTACCAAGAGGCGTGGCGCTCAACAGCCAAGGTTCTGTTTACTTTGCAGAGGTTACTCGCGCTTTTAAGATCTTAAATAAAGCAACGGCACAGTTACTCAGAGAACCCAAGACAGTCACTATCAGCGTGACACCGACTTTTGCCACTAAGCTATTATTGCCACGCTTATCAGCTTTGACCGCTGCGGTCCCTGATGTCGAATTGCGTACTGTAGCGACCGAGTCCGTTGCAGACTTTGATCGTGATCAGGTAGATATCGCGGTACGCCTGACGCGCCCACCATTCCCTGCAGCATTTGATACTCATCTGCTGTTCAAACAAACGCTTGTAGCTGTAGCCAGCCCCCACTTGATGGCCAATAGAGAACTGCCCATATCAACAGAGGCGCTGCAAAAAATGCCATTGCTCCATGACTCACATCATCATTGGCCAGGATTTTTTGGTACGACAGTTAAGCTGCCCGGCGCTGTATTTAACCAGACCGCATTGGCTTTAGATGCAGCGCTAGCGGGACAAGGCGTTGCGATTGCTTGTCAGGCGTTTGTACAAGCGGATTTGAATGCAGGGAGACTGGTGCAGGTAAGCGAGTCAACGCTAACAGTCGAGCCAGATTATTATCTCGTTCGCAAAAAGAGTTCGTCATCGACACCGACTGTCGACGCTGTCTGGAACTGGTGTGTCACCCATTTAGCACTGACTTGACTTATTTAGGCTTAGCATCAAACTTTAATAACCTAATCTCAAACTTATTAACGTAGCTAGCTTCTGAGGCTAATTACGATATTAATTGTGCTTTTCTATCCCACCACAGTCGTGCTTCAACATACTAATACAGACTTGCTTGCTTTTGTCTTCTCGTCTTTTCCTCCTCAGACTAACTACCCTAATTCAAAAATAAAATACAGTTGCCTACCCCCCCTCCTCAATCGAAAAATGTCCTATTCCTATGTGATTAAAATACTAAGTTTTTATGTCACATTACGTACAACTTACACAGTTAATTCATCACAAACAATTATCGGCTAAATTATTACTTAATTTTATATTATTATGTATTGGTATTCATTAAATAGCTGAATATACAAGCACTTACATTATTCATAAGCACATATTCTTTTATATAAAACTCACTTGTTATACCTGCTTGAGGACCAGACATGACTGCTAACAAACAAGACGCATTGACTAGCGCAGCACTCAGTTTTCAATTGATGACCCGAGCTGAGCCTCCAGAGTTGGTTATTGCCACGATAAAGTCATTATTAGCAGTAAAAGAAGCACATGATGAGATATTGATTATCGATAATAATAATAAAGAGACGTCGTTGTATGAGCCATTAGCAGCATTTTGCCAAAACTTAGACGCTGAGTTGAACGTTCATTTTTATCACATTGATCATGTCGAAGGATTCAAAGCGGGTGCTTTAAACTTGGCACTTGGATTGATGAGTCCAGACTGTAGCCACATTGTGGTGGTCGATAGTGATTACCAAGCATTACCACTTGCTAGAGCCTCTATTGCACAGGCTATTGCCCAATATCCTGAGCATACCCTACTTCAGTTTCCGCAGTTTTACCGTAATGAAGGACAGCTCGATGCGCATAGTGAGTTGAATCACTATTTTAATCATCATTTGTATCGTCCTTTTAATCGCAATCGCGCCTTATCAACGGGTACTTACGCGGTCATTCGACGCTCAGATCTTTTGAGCATAGGAGGTTGGTCAGGCGCTTCTATCACTGAAGATGCTCAGATGGGCGTACTTATGCATCGACAAGGCTTTCGCAGTCAGTTCATACCAGAAGTCATTGCCACAGGTTTACTACCCAGCACATTAGATGACTTAGTATGTCAACGCCGACGCTGGATTTACGGCAATATGCAGGTGCTCACGGTTTACCTGTCAGTCCCGACCAACTCTCCAGTTCAGTATGTCTCGCAATCCAAAAGTATGAGTGGACGTCTAGCATACATACGTGCTCATCTGTCTCAACTGAGTGCTTGGGTAAACTTCACAGGGTTCTTTATCCTTTTGCATATCTGCTCGTTACTGGTGATGGTTGATATGCTCTTAGTAAATAACGCTGACGTGTCGGTGCTTACCTCTCTATATGTGGTTTATGCAGGCTATACGTTTTTTATTCTTAGGCGTTTGTGGGCATATTGCCGTGATCAATCGCCTCTCAATAAGCAAATAGATGACAACCATCAGCCACGTTTTGGCATAAAGATACGAGCATGGTTGATGCATTTGAACTTTTGGGAGATTGGCGCACTGTCATGGCTGCCGGTGCTGTGGGGACGAGAGAAACCTTTTGTCTGTACGCCAAAACAGAACTATATCCAAAGTCGTCAGTCATTATTTCTCAAGAATATAGCGGCATTACCAAAACTGCTGTTGGTGCTAAATATCATTACAGTCATAGTTGTAGCGCCATTTTCACCGCTCTACTCACCAGTACTGTTTATATGTGCAGCGGCAGTTTGTATTCTAAAACTAAGCGCAGCCAAAGTAGCAATGGAAAATTTCTCTGATACTCGAGCAAAAGTACCAAATATGAGTAAGGTTCTAAAACAGACTTTAAAGGTAGCTCATGAAAAGAAGACAACTATCACGACATCTTATGCGACGTCCTTATTTAAAGACAAAAAAACCATCGATTCGTAAAAGTTAGTACTTATAAAACTAGTGCTTATAAAGATAGCGATGCATAAAAATTTGCGATTTATATAAGCCAATTTTGAACCAAGGTCATTCTATTGTCTTTTATCGTTTCTATACTAGGTTCCCTACATACCATCCTACTAACCATAACGCTTGTAGACATGATGCTTATAACTATAAAGGTCTTAAAAACATGATTAGGTCTTCGAATTCACCGCTACGTATTGCCATTATCGCACATTCACTTTATCCCATTGCCCAGCCGTATGCAGGTGGACTTGAGATGATTACCCAATTGATCTGTGATGAGTTAGTGGCGCAGGGCCATAAGGTACTGCTCTACGCTCATAAAGACAGTGAAACAAGTGCAACTTTAATACCATTATTAACCCGTCATAAGTTTAATAAGATGGTCTATGATAATGAGCACGAAACGGTAGCTATGGGCCGTGAAGAGATGTACCAATATCTCACTTATCAAACAGCCTTAAGAGATATTATTGAACGTGACGAACGCGGTGAGATTGATATCGTACACAATCATAGCCTGCATCACATTCCGATGATGACAGGCCAAGTGTTTGGTAAACGGTTTTTTACCACTTTTCATACGCCCATCTTTCCGCAATTACGCTTGGCACTTTTGACGCTGCGCGCTGGTACAACCACTCAGTTTACAGCCATCAGTAAACACCAACAGCAGTTGTTTTCTGAATTCGTTCCATCAAAAGTGGTTTATAACGGTATCGATGTTGAATCTTTTAAGGCCAATACTGAGTCAATTGATGATACGGATGGCAATGATAGTGAAATATACTTTTGGTATGGGCGCATTTGTCCTGAAAAAGGTACTCACTTAGCGATGAAATACTGCAGAGAGGCTGGTAAGAAACTTATCATTGCAGGACCTAAGAGCAATGAAGATTACTTTAATCAAAAGGTAGCGCCTTTATTGTATAAAGATAATAAAAATGGCGACGACAAACTTTTCAGTTACGTCGGTCATGTCACAAAAGACGAGATAAATAACTATCTGTGCCGAGCAACCGCCATGTTATTTACAAGTATTTGGGATGAGCCTTATGGACTAACACTGGCTGAGAGCTTGGCATGTGGTACACCAGTGATTGGATTTGATGTAGGAGCCAGTGCTGAAATCATTACGCCAGATACAGGTATCATCGTACCTAAAAAAGACAAAACCGCCTTTATCAATGGATTTTCTGAGATTAAAAATATATCGCGTCAGGCTTGCCGCAAGCGTGCTCTACAGTTTTGCTCAGTATCTGCCATGGTAGAGGGTTATTTAGCACTATATAGCGCAGCATTAAATAACGGAACAAACTTAACAACAGACAATCAGGAAAACTATGTTGACAGTGATGCGTTTACTGACTTAATAAAGGGAGCTACCCAACTTTTTGAGCGTACTAAGCAGGCGCCGATTGAAACTGATGGCGAACTCGTCAGTCTGTTGGGGGAATCATCATAATGCGTATCGGATACTATGCTCACCATCATGGCTCAGGGCACTGTCGACAGGCGGACAAACTTGCGGCCTTGCTTCTTGATGAGGCAAGAGAGCAGTTCATAGTATTCACAAGCTTAAACGTAGATACCTATCGTTTCACTGCTATTGATGAAACACAAATCGTCCGCTTACATGCAGAAGATGAGCGTACTGACGATGTGCTAGCAGGTAGAGCAGGAGAATACTGGCAACCAGCTAGCCTACACTACTCTCCCATAGGTAATACCGATATTCAAAAACGCAGCCATCAAATACTAGACACTATCTTTCAACGTAAGATTGATCTAATGATTATTGATGTTAGCGTTGAGGTAGCCATGCTTTGCCGTGCAGCGAGTATTCCTTATCTCTATGTCAGACTCCCTGGTAACCGCGATGATATACCACATATCAGTGCTTTTGCGGGTGCGCTTGCATTACTAGCCCCTTATCCTCAAGAGCTAGAGTCCTCACATACTTCTGGATGGGTCTCTCAAAAAACGTTATATCTCGATTTTATATACTCTCATAATACCAAGCTATCCACTTATGATGACTTCATAGAGACATTAGTAAGGTTAAAAAACGATAATGCTGATGTTATCTCTAAAAATTTACTGCATGAAAGTACGTCCTCAACGCACCAATCGATTGGCGTACCTATCGTTACTGTTCTAAAAGGCTATGGTGGACACAAAACTATTGACGAAAAACTCCCTGAGTTACGCGCGCTTTTACCTAATGCATTCATTATATCTCTTGGCCCTATAGAGCAAGATAAGCGACGTTATGTCGATATCGCAGCTCATGCAGATGATGTCACACCGTTCATTTGTCATAGCGACTACTTGGTTATGGCCTGTGGCCTGAATGCTATCGCGCAAGCCTATCATTACGACACGCCGCTTATTGTTGTACCTGATGACAGGCCGCATAATGAGCAAGACGTCATGGCGCAAGCTTTAGTGACGCAAGCGCGCGCCTTAGACTGGCAACAGTTTTGCGCCTTGACAACTTCACAGGACAATCAGTACAAGCTGGCCGAACAGGCTCAAGATAAACAGCGTGATACCGTACCAATGAGCAGCAACATTGAAGAGCGCGCAGCAAGCATGTCAACAGCTGCCCAATCATTCATGCATAGCACAACTGCTTACCCTACTACCAAGCTTTGGTTTGAAAAATGGCTACTACCTAGAATCAAACTAAAACCTGAAAATGCCTAATTCACTACCTATAAAAAGCATTATAAAATGAGGTTAAGATAAGTAATGATGAGCCAACCAGTGACTAATTTTCACAATACTACTTTACCGATAACAGTCATTACGACTTGCTATGGTCGTAATCGCCACCTTTATAACCTGTTAAGTAGCTTAGAAAACAGCAGCGTTAAACCCGCCGAGGTCATTATCGTCAACGATGACGCTGATCCTGAGCGATTGGCTAATTTTTCATTAAATATCGAAAAATTACCGACTACTATTGAATCAGCTGTGAATAAGAATGACGGTACTAAAAATGTTGAATTTGATATTGGTCATAATCGCAATCTTGGGGCGCTGCATGCGACTTATGATGCGCTTATCTTTTTGGATGTGGATTGTATCGTAGCCCCTACGTTTATTGAGCAAATGTACAACAAGCTCATGCAACATCCTCATGCTATTTTGATGGGTCAACCACGTTATCTCATAAGGCCTTTGACAGAAAAAGAAAATGTACAGCTAAAGAATAACCATTTGCCCTTCTCTCTTTTAGACGAGTTGTCTGTCTATAATCCTTATCGTTATAATTTTGATGAGGCTGAGTCAGCCTCTATCACAATGGAGCAAACGGCTCTCAAACAGACTGATGATTACGGCGCATTTTGGAGTCTATGTTTCGCTATCGACCGACAAACCTTTGATAAGATTGGTGGCTTTGATATCCAATATATAGGTTATGGTGCAGAAGACACCGATTTTGCCTTCACAGCACGTCGGCTAGATATCGATTTTTACCTCACGGCTGATATCGCCTATCACCAGCAGCATAGTGTCTATCGACCACCACTCAACCATTTGGACAGTATTATTATTAATGCCAATCGCTTTTATCAAAAATGGCATTGTTGGCCCATGACTGGATGGCTATCGCCGTTTTCTGATATGGGTTTGATTGATTGGACAGTAGAGCAGTCATCACCAATAGCGGTACGACGAAAACCTAGTGATGACGAGGTAAAGCGCGCTCATTGTCCAGATGCGCCTTATGTATAGCGACTCTGGGCGTATGGTTATTTAGATAATTGACCAGTATCTTAATGCCGATGAATAGTCACGCCTACGGGTGGCTGACTCATTTCCTGACGTTCAAACGCCCAGTTATGACCATGCCAAAAATGAGCCGTTTTGTCATTGTCACTAAACCCAATCATTACCAATTCTAACGGTATTCCTGTGTTACAAATACGATGTACATGCTCTCGAGCTGCGAGCATCAGTCGATATAACAAAAAACCCGATGAGGGTGCTGACGAATGAATATCTGCAAAATATGGATAGTCAGCGACAACTGTATGACGCTCTGATAGAACACTGTGGTGAATAGGGCTCAATAGAATCGCTTGCACACTCAAAGGAACATTTAAGACTCGATCAGCAGTGATAGGATCGTCATCAGGACTTGGGTCATCTGCTAGTGATGGGAACTGGTAAGATTGATTGCTCGTTAATATTCCTAATGGCGCTGTCTCTGCCATTTGTTCTATGGTAGATATATGATTGCTTCTAGGTGGTAAACCAAAATGGAGTCTGCTGTCACCAATCTGCCTAAAAAACAGCAGCTTAGGCAACAAGCGAGTTAACTGATGATTGGCAAAAAAGTCAGCGTGAATGAAGTGATTAAACAGTACCAACACATCATTAGGCTGTAATAACATCTCCAGTTGCGTTGTGGTCACAGAAGGATTATTAGCGATTAGAACAACCCGTTTGGCTTGCTCTAGTGCCGTTTGTATAGCGACTGGTAGCGTTGAGAAGGCATTTTTCGCGGTACTTATATCGTTTAATGCATATCCGCTATTCGCTATTAATGAGTGATTCTGCTCAAGTGTTTGTTTTTTTGTACTAGACATAGCAGCCTTAGTTAATATGAAGCTTTAGAGATGACTTTATCATTATTCGTAGTAGGTTTTATAAAGAAATCCCAAGCTTCACTATAGACCGATAAAGCTTTTTTATATTCAACTTAAAAATCGTATTTTGCCATTACTTCTATTTGTTGACCTGCTGGCATCCACGGGAACGTCGCAACATCTTGATTTCTCCATTCAATACCCAAGTCTAAATCTGGCAGATACTCATATATCAGATTGGCACTTTTTACGTTTGCGGAGCTGTCTGCAGCATCGTCTACGTTCACCTCACCATAACGCAAATTGCCACGCAGTTTTTGAGTAAATTGATGCTTATAACCGACGCTATAACCTGTTTGTGAAATTAACTTACCATCTTCAGCATCACAGTCTACGCCACCATTCATAATGAGTGGTCCTCCAGCACATACAGCAGAATATGCACCCATGCCTTTACCGCTATAGACACTCGCATGTAGTGAATTATCACCTATTTTGAGCTTACCTGCTAAAGAAACACCAACGCCCACGTCCGAGTCGTCCCCATTCTCAGCCTCACGAGCTGTCAGAGCTACATTGTAATCAAAATTAGAGAGGTTGTTTTTGTAGCTGACTACCATATCAGGCAGGCTTGCATCGTCATAGACAGGATCTTGGGCGGTAAAACGCAGTCCCTTATAAGTATAATGTACCGTCAAATCTGGACGAATATACGAGCCTCCACCTGAGGCTGTACCAATACCTGTACCCCAGAAATCAAGCTGCTCGGTGGAGAGTGGCGCGACTGCCAAAAACTGACCATTCCACGTTTTACCCACTGTTAGATCATCTACTTTAATATAAGCATGGCGCAAGCGCAGATTTGAGCCGCCCTTGGCATAATCGCCATAAAAATCACCTTCTATAAACCCAGTTAGTTTTTTGTCCTCGACGGATTTAGTCGTCTTGATATTGATACGTGACTGACGTAAGTTTCCCTTAAACTCCGAGTCCTCGTCATCTGGAGAGTTAAATAGTCCCTCTGCTTTGATATAACCACCGATACTTAAGGTTGTATCATCAGTGGTCACAATATCTATTGCTTGTACAGAGGCACACGTTGCCCCTATAGCTAAACCTAAAGATAGCCTTTTTATATAAAGCATCATTCATCCATTCCCTGTTTTATTTTGATTTCCCTATCAAACCCAACTGCCACTACTTTTTCTCTACTCCATAACTATTAACAACACTTCTCACCTAACCAAATTTTTTACCTAACAATCGTATTTTCAGGAGCTACTCCCGCTCTAAAAACACAATATTGCTTTGATTGATATGTAATGCTCTGGTCTATATATTAAGTCTTACGCCTGTTGGTCAGTATTTTCTAAAGCAGCAATCGCTAATTTTTTCGACTCATCGATAGGCTTTTTTTGTCCACTCAATTTATCGAGATAGACCAACACTGACTCACCGATGGCCACAACTGTCTTCAGCGCTTTACTATAATAGGTATATTCGTGAATCAAACTTGAGTTACCGATTTTCTTGACCTTGACGCCAATCCATAACTCATCAGGATAAGCAACCGATTTGAGATATCGACATGATGAGGCTGCCATTACCGAAGACGTCTGTTCGTTAAATAAACCAAGCCGCCTGTTATAATAAATACGAGCGTTTTGAGCATATTCGTAATAAACCACATTATTGACATGACCAAAGGAGTCCATATCACCCCATTCCACTTGCTGAGGATAGATAACCGTAAAGTCATGCAATGGGTGATTGTCATCGCTTGTGACAATCTCTTGTATTTCTGGGAACGTAGGCGCAGCTTCCATAGTTTTTCTCTTTTTATTAGACAGGTTCTGTTATATAGATAATGAGTGCGACTCAGAGTGCTCGTGACTCACACACCTCCCCCATCCCTAGCATTTAGTCAGGCACTAGGGTTTATGAAACTTTTCAATTTTGTCAAAGTCGTTTTAATGGTGACAGGGTTGTTTGACTAGATGAGGTTTTCTGAGTACATCGAGCGCATGCGTTTTTTATCAAGTTTACCAACACTGGTTTTTGGCATTTCTGATAAAAATTTTACTTCGCTTGGGACACCATATTTTGGCAAATGACCTCTCTCTACTGCTTGATGTCCTAATGCTAAAATATCTTCCATCTTTGTGTCGATATAATCTGGCTTCAGTACTATCAATGCCAAGGGACGCTCACCCCAACGCTTATCTGGTACACCAATCACTGCAATATCAGCCACACTCGGATGAAAGGAAAGAATTGTCTCAACCTCAAGCGAGGATATCCACTCACCGCCTGACTTAATAACGTCTTTTAGCCTATCGGTAATGCTGAGCGTGCCCTCAGCAGTCATACAAGCAATATCTTGCGTATGCATCCAGCCACCTTTCCATAACTGATTACCTGCATCGGGGTTTTTGAAATAGCTTTGGGTCAACCAAGGCGCGCGTATCACCAGCTCGCCTGTTGACTGGCCGTCCATTGGTTGCGGTTTGCCATTCTCATCCCAGATTTCCATCGATACCAGCATGATTGGTGAACCTGATAGACAACGATAATTGAGATTGTCCTCTAGGGTCATCGACTCGGTCTTGTCATCGAATACCGCTCGAGATAGTACAGGACATGATTCGGACATTCCAAACCCTGACATAAACTCGATACCGCACTCTATAGCTGCTTTAGCCAAACCTTCGTTAAGCTTTGAGCCACCTAGTAGTAGTTTGAGATTCTCAAATTTGCGACCGCGTTCTGCCATTTCTTTGAGGAGCATTTGTAATATCGCTGGGACACCGTGTGACAGCGTGACTTTGTGCTCCTCAATCAAATCGACTAACTTTGGTGCTAGATATCGTCCTGGATATACCTGCTTGAGTCCTATCATCGTTGCACCATACGGCCAGCACCACGCATGAACATGAAATAAAGGCGTCATGGGCATGTAAACATCGTTGTAGCGCGCGCCTTGACCTTCAGCATTGAGCGCTGATGCCAGTGTGCTAGCCATTGTCTGTAGTACGATCTGCCGATGAGTGAAGAAAACTCCTTTTGGGTCGCCTGTGGTGCCACTGGTATAGAATGTGGTGGCGATGGTGTTTTCATCAAAGTCTGGAAAATCAAAGTCATCACTAGCGGCGGCCAATAATGCCTCGTACTCACCATCGACATAGTCTGGTAGCGCTGCTTTCTCGCCATCTGTTTGCTCACCACCTGCTTTATCACCCTCTGCATCATCAGCCCACATCACGTGCTCAATAGAAGGTGCGTCGTCACGGTAGTCTTTAATCATTGGCGCAAATTCAGCATTTAACAGTAGCGCTTTTGGTGCAGCATGGTTGACGGTGTACAGTACTTTTTCTTCAGATAAACGCACATTAACGGTTTGCAAAATCATGCCCGACATCGGTACCGCAAAATAAGCTTCAAGGTAACGATGACTGTCCCAATCCATGACCGCGACCACATCACCTGCCTGTAAGCCCATATTTTTTAGAACATTGGCCAAGCGATTGATACGTTTGAAAAACTCAGCATAGGTATAAGTCACTTTATCCGCATAGCTGATGGTTTGATTGGTAGAGGCGATTTTGGCACGGTTTAATAGCTGCTTAATAATTAACGGAAATCCATACGCTTCTTCGGCTTGATGGTAGTTATCGTGTTCGTTGAGTATGGTTGTCATGGTATCTTCCTTGATAATAAATTGTCCTTGATATAGTCAATTCTCTATAAAATAATTACAGCGTTAAACTCACTTGAAGTATCACATAGTCATCTGCGCTCGGTTGCCTTGTACCTCTTTTAAACTGAATCGACTATAATCAGTAATGGGGCGAGCGTGCTTTTAATATCAGACGCGCTCTATCACCATGGCAAGCCCTTGCCCGATACCGATACATAAGCTAACCACTGCGTACTTGCCACCTGTACGCTGTAGCTCTCGAGCGGTGCTCAGGGCAATTCTTGCACCAGATGCACCTAGCGGATGGCCGACAGCAATGGCTCCACCGTTGGGATTGACACGCTTATCATCAAAATCAATATCTAAACCCTTAAGGCAGCCAAGAACTTGTGAAGCAAAGGCTTCATTAATCTCAATGACAGACATGTCATCAAGGGTTAAATCCGCACGTTTTAACGCCAGCTTAATCGCTTCAACAGGACCCACACCCATAATATTGGGTTCAACACCCATCGCACCTGATGATAAGATCTTGGCAATCGGTTTAAAGCCTAGCTTTTCTTCCGCTTGTTTTGAGCCGATGATGAGCACAGCAGCACCATCATTGATACCAGACGCATTGCCTGCCGTGACTATGCCATCTTTATTTAAAGGTTTAAGCTTTTGTAGCGCTGCAATATCGGAGCTGGCGCGAGGATGCTCATCATCTTTAACGACTTTTTCGGGCAATTTTTTACCTTGCGCAACGGTGATAGGCGTTATCTCATCGTCAAAGAACCCTGCTTGCTTGGCAGCTTGGTATTTGGCTTGCGATGCGGCTGCAAATTTATCGGCCTCCTCACGCGTAATGCTATATTTTTGCGCGACGTTATCGCCCGTCTGCGGCATGGTATCACTACCGAACTGCTCAATAATCTTTGGATTGGGAAAACGGCTACCGATAGTCGTATCAAACACCTTAAAGTCACGGCTAAAGGGCTTTTCTGTCTTGGCAAAAACGAAGGGCGCACGCGTCATGGACTCGACACCTCCTGCTAATATAATGCTCCCTTCATTGCATGTAATACTGCGAGCAGCATCCACCACGGTAGATAGACCCGACGCACATAGACGATTGACGGTCTGACCTGGAGTAGTGACATCTAATCCTGCTAACAAAGCCGCGTTACGAGCAATATTGCGAGAATCCTCGCCAGCTTGATTGGCACTGCCTAGCAATACCTCATCAAAAATATCACTAGATAATTGATGCTTTTCGACCAACGCTTTCATTACTGCAGCAACGAGATCATCTGGGCGCACGGTTGCTAAAGCACCAACATAGCGACCAAATGGGCTTCTTAATCCGTCATAAATATAAGCATCTAACATAACGTTTCCTTGTCGTATTTTTTAACTCTAAATAATGGTTTTATGGTTTGGCGACAATACTTTGTCGTTCGTATTAATAGGTGGTTTGCTGAGTGAACAATGACACAGCTAGTTTGGCACGGCGTTGCAACCAAGGGCTTGGACGGTAACGCGGATCACCTGTAAGCGCATAGATACGCTCTAAAATAAGCAATATACGCGAGACTCCAAGGTGATCACCCCAAGAGATAGGACCATACGGATAACCTAGCCCAAGCTTAACGGCATTATCGATATCCTCTGGCGTGGCAATCCCTTGCATCGCGATATCACAGCCAAGATTGATTACCATCGCAACCACACGCTGCGCCACAAAACCTGTACTCTCATCAATCAGCGTGGCGCTGCCCATATTTTGCGCATTTACCTTACTATCATCTAAGCCTTTACTCACTGTGCTACTAGCAAATAACGCATAAGCTTGCGCCACAAAATGTTCTTGTGTCACAAGACTTGGCATCAACGTACGATGCTTTGTAAGCTCGGTGAGCATATCAATGGCAACTGCTTGCTTGGGGTCGACCTGATAGCGAATCGCTGCATTGGTCGTATCATCGCCATAAATGGCGAGCAGCACCAAACTATCAAGGCTCGGCTTATCGTTATTATCAATAGTGATGCCACAAGTATTTAAATAATCGACCAGCTGTTTTTTGTCTTCTCTCAAATCAGCCCCAATCCAAACTGAGGTAACACTTGCATCAGATGCCAGCGTTTGGGACGATTGATTTTTAGCGCTATCTACTGAAACCTTTTGACCGTTTTCGTAGTGATAAAACCCCTCGCCAACTTTACGGCCGAGTTTTTTTCCTGTCAGCATCTGACGAGTTAGTGGATGCGGTCGATAGCGGGCTTCTTGGTAATACTGTTCATAGATTGACTCCATCACAGGGTGAGACACATCAACGCCAGTCAGATCCATCAGCTCAAACGGACCCATACGAAAGCCTGCGCCATCACGCAAGATACGGTCAATCTGCTCAAAATTTGCGATACCCTCGCCCAGTATTTTTAGGGATTCGGTACCGTAGGCTCGGCCTGCATGATTGACGATAAACCCTGGTGTGTCTTTTGCGACCACACCCAGATGTCCCATCCGTTTGGCCAAACTAGTGAGCGCGTCAACGACTGAATGCTGAGTAGATATTCCTGGAATAATCTCAACGATTTTCATCAATGGTACTGGGTTAAAGAAGTGAAAGCCGACGACGCGCTCTGGATTTTCACAGTCAGCGGCAATCGCTGTGACGGAGAGCGATGAGGTATTCGTCGCCAAAATAGTATCGGCAGCGACAACCTCCTCTAACTGGGCAAACAGCTGTTTTTTTATGTCTAAGTTTTCGATAATGGCTTCCACCACGATTTCAGCGGTCTTAATTTGGCTAAGTTCCTGAATGACAGTCAAATTGTTTAAAGTCGCTTGCAACTCATCAGCAGTAAATTTGCCTTTGGCAGCCAGTTTTTCAAGCGTGCCTTGCAGTGACGCTCGTCCTTGTTCAGCAGCGCCTGATTTGGCATCAAACAATAGTACTTGGATACCCGCTTGGGCAGCGATTTGGGCAATGCCCATGCCCATGATGCCAGTGCCAACAATGGCCAATGTGTTCACAGTCATAATCATTCTCTATGTATGTTTTAGTGCAGTTTGGATATAAGGTAGTACGATGCTATCTGTCATTACTTACCTGCCATTGCCTACAAGCTTATCGCTCCATACCAGCCACAGTTCGATAGAGACTATAAGCAAGTAAAAATACAGATAAGCAAGCATATAGATAGCTATAGATTAGTGCCCTTTATACTCTGCAGGACGCTTCTCCAAAAAGGCCTTGGCACCTTCTTTTTGATCATGAGTATCGAATAGGATTTGAAACGCCTTACGCTCTAACGCCAGTGCACTATCTAAAGGCATGTCGGGACCGAGCATCGACACTTCTTTAATCTGAGTCAATGCAATAGGTGAATAACTTGCCAGCTGCGTGGCAATCTCAATAGCACGGGTGAGGGTACTGTCGTCTGCGACCACTTCAGATACCAATCCCATTTGGTCAGCTTCATCAGCATCGATCATGTCACCTGTCAGTATCATCTTCATGGCTTTGTGTTTGCCAATAGCACGAAATAATCGCTGAGTGCCGCCTGCACCTGGCATAAGCCCTATCTTGATTTCAGGCTGTCCAAATTTGGCAGACTTTCCTGCCACAATAATGTCAGCGTGCATCGCAAGCTCACAGCCACCGCCAAGCGCATAGCCATTAACCGCAGCGACAATCGGCTTCTGGCAATCAGTAATCGCACGCCAATATCGCTCACTACGACGTAAGTACACATCGACTGTCTTAGCGGTTAAGAAATCATTGATGTCAGCACCTGCGGCAAACACTTTATCGCCACCTGTCAGCACGATCGCTTTGGTTTCTGGATCCTCATTTAATTGAATGAACAGCTCTGCCATTTGCTGGCGTAACTCGCTGTTTAGTGCATTGCGTACTTTGGGGCGATTCAGTGTGATGACACTCACGCCCTCTCCTTGTTTTTCACAAATAATGAGTGACTCTTCCATGATTACCTCTTTTCTACATTTGTTTGCTTTATTAACGATACTAAAAGCTAATTATTTTAAACAACCAATACCGCATAGCGATATTTAATACCAAAATATAGCGTTTATTTTCGTTTGTAAAGTGAAAAATACTTAAATTTAGAAATAATTATCTGGTATTAGATATAAATTATTAAAAATAAAACCGCAATGCGGTTTTTTAAACCAAAACTATTGTAATTTGATAAATCATCGATTATGCTGTTTACCCAAGACAATTAGATTGTTGTTCAGTATTAATCGTATTGTTTATCAAAATCTAAAATTTTCAATACTCAGGACGCTTATAAAACCACTATTGACAGTAGCGGTTAATCAAACAAGGAAGATCCACATGATTAGAGATAAAGAAACCCTCGACCACATTACCCAAACCATTCGTAACTTCGTAAACGATCAACTCGTTCCATTGGAGCATTGGGTGGCAGAAAACGATCGTCTCCCAGAAGAGATTATTGAGCAGATGCGTGAGTTGGGGCTTTTTGGACTGACTATTCCTGAAGAGTACGGTGGACTGGGTGTCACGATGGAAGAAGAGGTTACGTTGGCATTTGAGCTAGGACGCACCTCCCCTGCATTTCGCTCACTTATAGGAACGAATAACGGTATCGGCTCATCTGGGCTGGTAATCGACGGTACTGAAGCACAAAAGCAGAAATATCTACCTCGATTAGCCAGTGGTGAGATTATCGGTTCGTTTTGTTTGACTGAACCTGAGTCGGGCTCAGACGCGGCATCACTGAAGACGACTGCGATACGAGATGGTGATACTTATATCATCAACGGCACCAAGCGCTATATCACCAATGCCCCGCAGGCTGGCATATTTACTGTCATGGCTCGTACTGACCCACAAAACAAACGTTCTGGCGGGATTTCAGCGTTTATCGTAGAGAGTGACACACCTGGTATTACCTTGGGTAAAATCGATAAAAAAATGGGACAAAAAGGCGCGCATACCTGTGACGTTATCTTTGATAATTGTGTCGTGCCAGCTGACGCACTAATTGGTGGGGTCGAAGGTGTTGGGTTTAAGACCGCAATGAAAGTGCTTGATAAAGGTCGTCTACATATCGCTGCCGCCAGTACTGGCGCTGCCACTCGTATGTTAGATGACGCATTACACTATGCCGTCGACCGTAAACAGTTTGGTCAGCCTATTGCCAGTTTTCAGCTGATTCAAGGCATGCTTGCTGACTCAAAAGCAGAAATTTATGCTGCTAGATCAATGGTATTAGATGCCTCACGTCTACGTGACGAGGGCAAAGATGTCGTCACCGAATCGTCGTGCGCCAAGATGTTTGCCACCGAGATGTGTGGCCGTGTAGCTGACAGAGCCGTACAGATTCATGGCGGTGCAGGCTATATCGCTGACTACGGTATCGAGCGTTTTTACCGTGATGTGCGTCTATATCGTTTGTATGAAGGTACCACTCAGATCCAGCAAGTTATCATCGCTCGCAACATGATTAAAGAAGCCAGCGAGTAGTCTTGATTAATTATTAAGATTTATCACGGTATTGGCTAGGATGCCGATACCGTCTTTTTTCGTACTTAGTTAGTCTTTTGTTCTCACAACGATAAGGATATACATTGTGAAAAGTGCTGTTATGACGTCAGACCCAAGCGCAAGCGCTGTCCAAAAACAACCTTGGAAATTGGCCTTTGTATTTTGTTTTTTGGTTCTGTTATGTGATGGGGCGGATATTGGTATTCTCGCCTTTACCTTATCCAGTCTAAAACTGGAGTTTGCATTGACCAATGTACAGGCAGGGGCGCTTGGCAGTTGGTCTCTATTTGGTATGGCTATCGGTGGATTTTTTGGTGGCTGGGCTTGCGACAGGTTTGGCCGAGTACGGGTAATCGTTCTGGCAACTGGGATGTTTTCAATCTTGTCTGGTTTTAGTGGCATGGTGCAGAGCTACGAGCAGTTTGTGGTACTGCGGGTTATTGCCTGCTTGGGACTTGGTAGTCTCTATATCGCTACCAACACGCTGATGTCAGAGATGGTACCTACCAAACATCGTACTACTGTCCTTGCTGCATTAATGACCGGATTTACCTTAGGATCATTGGTTATCACCAGTGTATCTGCTTGGATCATCCCAAGTTATGGTTGGCGCACCCTATATCTATTGACATTTTTACCCCTTCTTCTTTCGATCTCGATGTACTTTCTTATCCCTGAACCTCAATCTTGGAAGGACGCTCGAGCGTTGAAGTTGAGCGGCGCACAAGATCCACTCAAAAAAGCAGAGAGCCCATACAAAGCAATATTTCAAAACCCCAAGCACCGTATCATGTTTATTCTATGGTCGATGAGCTCAGGGCTGTTGCTGTTCGGTTATTTTGGCGTGAGTAACTGGCTCCCCTCTTATCTAGAGACCGAGCTTGGGATTAAGTTTAAAGAAATGGCACTATATATGGCCGGTACGTACTTGACCATGATGTTTGCCAAAGTAGTCGCAGGATATATGGCAGATAAGATCGGTCGCAAAATCGTCTTCGCCTTTGGCACCATGGGTACCGCTTTCTTTATCCCGATATTAGTCTATATGCATACCCCAGAAAACATTGGTTGGCTCATGATAACCTTTGGTTTCTTGTATGGTATTCCTTATGCGATCAACGCCACTTATTTAACCGAAAGCTTCCCTACTGCTATTCGCGGTACTGCCATTGGCGGCGCATTTAATATCGGTCGCCTAGGTTCTGTGATTGCTCCTGTAGCTATTGGTTATATGGCCATGCACAACTCTATCGGTGCAGGCTTGCTATTGATGGCAGGTGCTTATTTCTTATGTGGCCTTATCCCAACTCTATTTATTAAAGAAAAGCAGTATGACCCGCAACAAGCCTAGGCACATTTTGGGTTTAGAAGCACATTTAGTGACGGCTTTAGCGGACACTTTAGTGACCCTCTTTACTAGCTTATGTCGCTACCAATTATACCGCATAGCGAAACAATCTATACATATCGTGTTATGCTGAGCGTTCAATGATAACTTATTGTAGTATAATTGGAGGGGTAAACTACGCTCAGCACGTGGATATAAACTAATATCGTCAGCCAGTGTGGAAGTTAATATGAGTTCTGATATTGGCTCATAGATGCCCTAGGTAGTGAAACTTATGACGTTTGTATGGACTTAATTGGGAATAGTAGACCACATATGATGAATGATACCCTTGCCAATGAAGATGCTAATACTGAGATGCACATCGAACTGTTAGAGCCTATTGCAGAGATGCGCGATAAAAACGACAGACAATTTGTCACTGCGCTCGCTAGAGGGCTAGAGCTGCTACGCTGCTTTACCCCGCAGCGCCCTTATCTAGGCAATCAAGACTTAAGTCAGCTGACAGGACTACCTAAAGGTACCATCACTCGTCTGACTTATACCCTAGTCAAATTAGGATATCTAAAACAGTCTACCAATAGCAGTAAGTACCAGCTTTCTACAGGCGTACTTGGTTTTGGCTATACCATGATGACCAACATCTCTATCAATAACCTTGCCACTCCTTATATGGAAGAGTTGGCAGACTATGCCAATAGTGCTGTTGCCATGGCGACTCGTGATCGACTAATGATGGTGTATCTAAACGTTGTGCAAGGCCAAGGGACTACGACCATGCAACGCAATGTCGGCTCTTACCTGCCTATTCATTTAAGCTCGATGGGCAGAGCTTGCTTGGCAAGTATGCCACCTGCTGAGCAAGAGTTTATTCTCAATGCGATTCGTAGTAAGTATAAGGACGATTGGCTCAAAATCAGACGAGGATTAGATAAAGCCTTTCAAGATTACGAAGAGTACGGCTATTGTTTTTCGATTAGTGAATGGCAAAAAGACGTCAATGCGGTGGCTATTGCGCTGATGCATCCGACGGAAGGCTTGCTCACCTTTAACTGCGGTGCACCCAGTTTTATTCTGAGTCGTACCAAGCTAGAAGAAGACATTGCCCCCCGACTACTACATATGAAAAATATGATTGAGAGCAATCTCTATATTAGCTAGTTGATACTACCAACTAAAACTTATATACCTGAAATACAGAGTATTTAGCATTAAGATTCTAGAGGTAAACAAAAGTTTTATATCAACAAGATGTTAACAACTAAAATAAAAACCCCTTCGGAACTTATATAACGTCTGAAGGGGTTTTTATTATTCAACACTCAATAGAATGATGTCTTATTTAGCTTTTAATGTTCATTTCTTCTCTGCACCTCACCTCAACAGCACACTCCGCTAATAATGCAGCCACCTAATATAACTCCTAACAAACTAAGTATTATGTATTAAGGCTCTAATAGACAAATAAACTAATGATATTAAGTAAGTATCATCTCTGGATTATTACCAGCTTGCACACCATTAGCAGAAAACTCTTACGACTGTATCAATGGGCGAGTATCCACTAGAAAAAGTCACCTTTCTTTAACTTTCATAAAAGTACTTAACGCTGCAATCCATTATTATTTACTTATTCAATAGAGCAACGTACTACTCATCTACCTCTAACCACTAAATGACTGCTCTTACTTATAATCAGCTTAAAAGGACCTTACTATGAAAAATATCAACATGAAAAATATCGCTATCAGTTCACTATTGGCCGTATCTACTTGCTTTGCAATGATTGCGCCAGCGAACGCTGTTCAGCAGACTGTCGTCGTCAAAGACAAACATCAAGCGAAAAAGGTAGTGGTCGTTAAAGAAAAACCTAAGGCCAAACAAGTTGTTGTGGTTAAGGCAAAAGCTCAACCTAAAGCGAAAAAAGTCGTCGTTGTTAAAGACAAACATCCAGCACAAAAAGTGATCGTTGTGAAATCAAGATAAATCAATCGAGACCGATACCGTATAACGCTTATATAAAATCAACTATATTAAGCAGGAAATACCACCATATCATCCCCTTCTTGCCATGGCTGAAATTTAGTCATGGCTTGTGTGAATGATGGATGCTCCAACCAATTTTTTAGCCACAGTTGTAAATTTGGATAAGGCAAACTATAAAAAACCTCACGATCTACATGGGCAAATTGGCGAACGAACGGCATAATACCGATATCTGCAACCGTCACGTTATTGCCGAGTAGATAGGTATTCTTAGTCAATAAAACTTCTAAATCCTGCAAAAAAACTTCACCTCGCTGTCTATATTCTGTCTGAGTCATCTCAGGATGACGGTCGGCATATTTGTAGCGATCGAGCCATTGTTTAAACTCATTGTCGTTTTGTGCAATCAGTGCATTAGCCTGAGATAAAACGCGTTTATCAAACAGTCCCTGCGGATCGTTTTGCTCAAGCGCCCACATCATGATCTCTGCACTCTCTTCAATGACGGCCCCATCCGCTAACTGTAAAACTGGCACCGTGCCTTTTGGACTAATCGCTAGCATCTGATCTGGCTTATTCTTTAACGTGATTTCTCGTAGCTCTACTGGTAACTCGGCGAATATTAGACCGAGACGAGCGCGCATAGCATAAGGACAGCGACGAAAAGAGTACAAGCGAGGCAACGAGGTGTTCATAGATTCCTCCATAGTTGAATAGGAATTAAGCAAGAGGTAAAAAGAAAAATTAGCAGACGCAAACCTACTGACATTAATAGTTATTAAGGCACTGTTTAATAGGTGACAGACTTATAGTTGGCCATCGCTTCTACTAATGACTTTGGCAAATAAGTATCTTTAAGGTGCGCGTGCGGATAATGTTGCTCAATCCATGACTGATAGTTATAGACAGTTAGCGTACCACAATATAATAAATATAAAACCTGCACGCCGATGCTACGTGATAACCCCATCACGCAATGGAAGTTGATAAGCGTGATAAAGCTACCCTCTACTTTATCTTTATTATTGGTGACAAATGCCTGTGTCTCAGCTGATCGTATTAAAGCCTCAATTTGTTGAAATAGATCAATATAATCTTTAAAAAATACATCACTCAATGGCTGCAAATCCAGCAAAGGCAAATACAAATAATGAATGGTCGTATTCATGCTACCGTTAGCAGCTAGTTTAAGATTATAAGTGTGGCTAGATATCTCAGCAGCCAAATCAACAACGATAATTTGATAGCGAACTAAGGACTGATTGTTTTCTAACGAACTCGGCCACTCTAACGAGCTACAGTCAAACAACCAATACGTTAAATGACTATTTACATCTGTCTGGGTCAATCGAGGTGAAGCAACAACATTGACCTTATCATTAATAGCATATGGCGTGAGTGGATATTTTTGGCCTTTCGAGAAAACTTTAAAATACCACTGTCCCAAAATTGACATGCCATTGTAAATAATAATGATTGGCGCAAACTTCATCCAAGTATATAACGTGAGTCGACCGCTACTGTGTTTTTGAAACCAGCGTGTATCCTGTATTGGCTTGTGCTGTTGATAGGCACAAACCAACATCGTAAAACTGATCAGCCAATATAAAGCAACAATAATGGCTAAAGTTTCTACAACCATAAACGCTATCATACTCATATTAGCAAAGTAAAACCCTACTATCGCTATCAATAAAAATCCTATTACTCCCAGTGTCAGATACTTGATTACCAGTGCATGACGGATTTGATTTGAGAGTATAAACACCGCCACGGCTAACACTGCCCCGCCCAACATATCTAGCAAATGATGCTGATACGTCAACACCGTCGACAGGGCAATCGATGTACATATGCCAGTCAGCAACAATCGATAAGCCGCTGAAATCCATCTCTTTTTAGACGCTACCACATCCCATAATGATATCCCAAGCAAGATGGCATAACTGACATGCAAAGATGGTAGCTGATTAAATGGTTTATCTACCAACTGCAAAAACTGATAGCCAAATTGCGTCCAATCATCAGGTATCGGCCGATGAAACGAGAAACGAGCGGGATAAAAGTAGAAGATCAAACAGGCAAAGATAGTCGCTAAGATTAGCCGATAGGTTAATAAAGATAATTGCGTAGACGTCCGTACTAAAAAAAAGCTAGTAATAAACAAAATCAAAGACCAGCTATAAGGAACAATCATAGCGGGAATGAAAGGAATCATGCTATCAACTGGTGTGGCGAGATTATGAATTTTCGATGGGTAGAATATATATAAAGATACGCTGTAGAAAGTCGTTAAATTATAGAGCAGATAAAAGTTCAATAGCGCAAGACTTAGATGTTTAAAACGTGTGAAAGCTGAAGGTATATACGCTGTAGACAAAGGATTCAATTAAATAGCCTTGAAATATACTGAAAAGTTTATAGCCACTGCAGTGCAATTGTTATATTAAACCATATCGAGTATAGCAAATCACTTTAGCTCCTATTTAACGTCATGAACTACAAGCAATCCGCTGTAAAAAAGGCCAACTTGTTTGAGCTGACCTTTTAGCTAATCTTTTGATAATGACGAATACCTGTATTTATTGCATACAAGTAATTACTGTTTCTTTTTAAAGAACCACCTTGCGCCTATCAGCAATGCTATCACAGCACCAATACCTAACACATAAGTAGAACCAAACAAGGTTTTGTCTGCTGTCGCCAATGTCGGTGTGCTGGCTAATTTTACATTATCATCTAAAACGCTATCTAATGCTGTATCAGTAGACTCATGCGAATGATTATTTGCATCGTGGGCATCTGTATCATGGCTATCTTCGTCATGATGATGCTTTTCTTGAACGCTTTCATCATGAGTATGTGCATGAGAACCATCATCTGTCATGGGTAAAGCTTCGCTACTATTTTGCTGCCACTGACCATCAACCAACTGTAAACTTAAGCGATGCTGATTGCTATCACTAAGCGTATATTGCGTTTTTGGAAATTGTTCAGACAACAATACAACCGTCATCCGATTGCCATGCAAGTCTTTAAAAAACGTATTGGTCAAATCAATAGACTCAATCATATCACCAATACCCTGTGCCTCGGCAGAAAACTGAGTCGCATGACCAAGCTGCACACTAGGGTTAACGACCTGAATCGGTTGGTCGTTGATAGACAAAGTTAATGATTTGATAAAATGCTCATTGGCTAACCTTTGAAACTCTTCAGCTGTCTTATATGCATCGGGCGAATACGTTTCGTTTATTTGCGCTTCTACTCCAGTCAATGCCCCATCTAAACGCACAGAATAATCACCGTCCGCCGATTTCGACAGTATAAAAGTCGAGTTGTTGGGATTATGCGCAGTCGCATTTACACTCACGATACTCAATCCAAATGCAGCTAAGCACGCAAGCGTCGTTGACGACAATTTAATCTTCAGCATATACACCACGCAGTCCGTCGATGAAATTATTGTTACCTGCTCTATCAACATGGTAGTGATAGCCTCTCACCTCATCATAATGCCCGCGAGCCTCATCAAGGTCAGTATATTCGTTGCCATCCGCATCAGTATTGGCATAGATACCATAGCCATCAAGTGCATAACCAATCATTGGTGCATGACCATCGTCTTGAGTGATTTTGGTCGTCAAACCAGTGGCCGCATGATAATGATAACCTTCATGCGAGTTAATATGACCACCAGCATCGTCAAATGGTGCAAGCGTATAAGCTGCTAAGATATTGTTAACAGGCGCTGGGGCATCAAAACGTACACCATTAAAGGCAATACCGCGTACTGACGGACCTCTAGACTGAGGGCCTGGACCACCAAACTTAGTGATACTGGCAGCAGCTTTTGGCGTCACTGGAATATAAAAAGTATCAGTCAAGTCTTCTACATATTCTGGCAAGCACTCAACACAGTAATTACGGTATTCGTCCCCTACTCTTGGGTCAGCAGCGGCTACGCAGTCCTCAAGTGTCGAGGTTTTTATAATCTCTCCCGTGGTCTTGTTGTACATATTCCAGTTACTGTCACCATAAAACTGTGCTAAGTTTTTGACGAACTCGCCATCGACATCATGAACCTCACCATCATCTAGCCAAATACCACCTTTTGAAGCGTCATCGGCGATATTGCTTGGACACCACGGCCCCATGCCAACATCGCTTGGCTTGTTTTCAGTCACTATTTTGTAGCACTCACCTGTCGTACCATCTGATAACGAGCATGATACTTTACTGATAGGCTCAACCAAGCCATCACTTAAGAAATAAGATGGTTGTACCGAGGGCATAATTGTATCTGCATTTTTGCTAGATACGCTAGTTGTGGTATTTGCATTAGTGTTCGACACTTCGCTACTACAAGCGAATAGTCCACCCGATGCGAGTGTCAGTGCTAAGCAGCTTAAGCCAAATTTGGTAGTAGAAAGTCGCATAAATATTGCCCTTTTTATATGAGTAGTTGACTAGGGTCTGTTGAACATTCAAATGTGGTACTAGCAGTCGCTATTTTTTAGACAATACGCAGTGAAATTTTTGACGCCTAGTCGTTCTAGGTTAGACAATTTCGACATGTATTGGCAAAAAATATGCCTGCCCTGAAAGGCCTATAATATCAATCTTAGTTGGGTAAGGCCGCTTCCAACGCCGCTTCGGTCACACCAAGATCTTTGGCAGCAGCGGCAATGTCGAGCTGTCTGCCGCCATTTTTCATAATCGCACTTAACAAGTCAGCTTCGGAAACCCCAAGTGTTGTGGCTGCCGTATCAAAACCCTGAGGTGTATCGTGGCCTGGGCCACCTGCTCCCGGACCTCCTCCAACTTGGGCGCCGATGCCTTGCTTTGCAGTGGTCGTAAAATTATCCTTAGCGACTACACCGCTTAAGCAACTTGGCAAGTTCGGAAACTCTGTAGATGCATGATAGTGGTAAACGCCTTTAGGGTTGTCAATGGTTGGGCCGGTGTGTCCATTGCAGGCATCCAAATCGGTCGGTATCTTACCGTCACTGTCCACGCTACCATAGATAGCATAACCATCAAATGCATAGGCAAATAGGGCATCAGCTTTCTGCTCTAAGGCACAACTAGCATCGATATGATCGTGATCGTATACTGAGTTGATGTCAGTTGATGTGGCATGCCAGTGGTACCAGCCACCAGGATCAATATGGCCGCCACAAGTATCGAGTGCAGGCATATGTCCCGTTTGTAGCACCGAGGGCGCGTCTGCAAATATAGGTACGCCATCGAGCGCCAATCCAACTTTCGCCACAGTGCCTAGACTGGTTGCCTGATCAGCTTTGACTGGTGATAATGGCAACAGAATAGTCATCTCGACTGATTCATCAGCCGAGGCAGACAAGCAGGCATTACCTACTGTTGGCTGAGTCGTTCTCACATCGACGATATTCACCTTGCCCTCAGCATCATAGAACTGGTACCCCTGGGACTCCAACATCGTCAAAAAATTTTTATCGATACGATAGAGTCCTGACTCTTCGCCATCCCAGTTCCATATACCACCTTTGTCATCTATCGTCTCTGGGCAAAACGGACCGATTTTTAAGTTGTCGGGTTGGTGCTTAACCACTATCTTTGCGCACTTGGCAGCATCACCGTTTTCTAATGTACAATCCACCGTTTCAGGGGTCTTTACGAGAGCATCTTGACTGATGCGTGTCATATCAACACCGCTGCCATTAGCAATGCCTTCAGTTCTTAGCGTTTGGCTAGTATTGTTAGTTTTGTCTACCGAGTACTGCTCAGTGAGTTGGCTACAAGCCGTTATTGTCAATGCCATACCAATCAGTATGCCACTGTAAATTGTCGTTATTTTCATAAACCTCTCTATTATGAATAGTAAATGCTAGGCCATGCCTTTGTTTTGGAAATAGCGACAAAACGAAATAAATAGCCATAAAATTAATGAAAGTATTGCAAATAAGACCGAAGTACTATTAGGCTGCTGTACATATTTTGGCAAAGTCTTGGCATTTTTTAGCTAATTTTATATTTAGGTGACAAATTGAGCATCCATCTTAATACAAGATTGTTTTGAACTTAATTAACGATGGGCTTATTCTTCTGAACTCGAACTATTATTACCTGGTGTAAAACCACCAAACGCATTGCGTAGCTCATGAGTGATATGCGCAAGTTGCGTCGCATTTTTAGGCCCTACTGCCTTATATATCTCTTGATCTACTTCGCGCCATACTTCATAAACCTGCTTTAACAGACTTTTTCCGCGCTTCGAAAGCTTAAGTACATTGCTGCGTAGCTCTTGCTCATCAATGCGTTTTTCGATTAAACCTGCTGCCGATAAACGGGCAGTCATGGTGCTCATGCTTGCAGCAGATAATCCAAACTCGTCGGCCAGTTGCACCTGTGATGTTTGCCCCATTCTTCCGAGTGCATCCAACACTCGTGCCTGACGTGGCGTAACTGATAAAGGCATCAATTTGGTGCGCAAACGCTCTTCAATAAGATGACCACAATGTAGAAAAAAGTGAAACTGGTAAGGTTGATTAGACATATTGATAATCTATTAGTTAGTACATTAATTGTTAGCATACTAACTATATAACCCTACTGTAAATAAGATAATTCATTTACATAATACTCTATACAAAGTTTCTGTAGGCCCAATAAACTAAGTTATAAGTGAGTATAACAAGGTTTTAGATTATGAAATTTAAAGAAAGGCAACATAATAGTCGCCTAACAAAACTTTTGAGCAAGGTGCAATCTTATCTATTATCAATATAATCATAGTTAAAGTTGTCATAATAGCAACTTATTGTTGGCTAAAAACTGCCCAAACCCATTGGAAATACAGTGGTTTTGAACTTATACTTGATTATTTTTTGGACTTAGAAGGATTTGAGAAATGCAGTTTTTGAGGATGATAAGTCAGCAGTTAAGTCGATTTACGGCATTGGTTATTATTCTAGCGGCCGCAGTGACATTTATAGAGCCTGCGACTTTTTCTTGGGTGACAGGTGATACCCAAGTCATCGTTTTGGGTGTCATTATGCTCGCAATGGGTATGACACTCGGTAAAGAAGACTATAAAGTACTGGCCCAGCGCCCGCTTGATATTTTTATTGGCTCAATTATCCAATATACTATTATGCCGATTTTAGCGATTTGCGTGGCTAGACTTTTTGATTTATCACCTGGGTTGACACTGGGCCTAGTATTGGTTGGTACTTGTCCTGGCGGTGTGTCTTCAAACATTATGAGCTACCTTGCCAAAGGTGATGTGGCATTTTCGGTAGGGATGACCACGGTATCAACCATCATTGCGCCTTTGGTAACACCACTTTGGTTGAATTATTTGGTTGGTCAATCTGTGGAAATGGATGGATGGGGCATGTTCCGATTTATGCTCCTAGTGACATTGTTGCCAGTCGCTATCGGCTCTATGTTAAACATACTATTTCAAAACAAGCACTGGTTTAATGATGTACGTGCGGTGATGCCAGGCGTGGCTGTATTAGCTTTTGCCGCTATCGTCGGCGGTGTTGCCGCTGTATTTGGTGATCAGTTCTTGCAATCAGGGCTAGTCGTTATTTTAGCCATTGCGGTACACAATATCGTCGGCTATATATTGGGCTACTACTCAGGGGCCTTATTTGGTATGAGCAAACCCAAAAAACGCACCATATCTATTGAGGTTGGTGTACAAAATGCCGGATTGGCGACGGGTTTGAGTACGAAATTTTTCCCTGGTAATGCAGAGTCCGCCATCGCTGCTGCCGTTGCTTGTATTTGGCATTCTGTTTCTGGCTCTATATTAGCGAACGTCTTTGCTTGGTGGGATAAGCGTCAAGAAGCAAAGTCTCCTACGGTTATTGACACTGATGAGACTACTAATGAAACCATAGAAATTGGTAAACCCATCAGAAACAGTTGATACTGAAAAATAATGCACTCGACATACTATGTTAGATCGCCATTTTCTAGCATAGTATGTCTTAGAACAGGCGCTACCTTTAAGATAATTTTCTTAAAAGTAGCGTTTTTCAATACAGTAACTTTTAACATACTAACTTTCAATATAGCGGCTTATAGCATGGCGCTATCCAATTATTTGAATTAATGACTAGCTTTTTTCTAAAGTCCTCATTCGCGAAAGCTACCGTAACTCCCCTATAAAACGCTTACGCACTTGACGCAAATATATAGCGGGAGCAACGCGCCATAATATACTGCCAAAACGTGACACAGGTTCAGGCAATATCCAGCGTTCGCGCCGCTGCAAACCTTGATCGATTCGTTCAGCCATCCACTCCGCACTGCGCATACTCCCTATCATCGAGCGTGGGTGCTTTGCGATACTGCCATCACGGCCTAACGCATGGTTTTCAATAGGCGTATCAAGAAAGCTCGGATAAACCATAAGGATATGAATACCCTCAGACTCTAGCTCCAAGCGCAACACTTCAAAGAATTGTGTGAGCGCACCTTTAGCGGCACAATAAGCTGCCCGCCCTGGTACGGGCATCCATCCAGCCATCGAGCCAATGCAAATAATTTGTCCTTTGGACTCACGTAGCATCGGTAACGCAGCCATGGTCAGCTCCACTGCACCCTGCCAATCTACCGCCATGACCTTACGGAATACATTAGGATTAGTTTGATACGCGGGTGATCGATGGGTAATGCCTGCATTGTTCACCAATAAGTCAAGACGGCCAAAATGGCTTTGCACTTGTTCGATAAGGACGGCAATATCATCACGTTGAGTGATATCAGTGACGACTGTTATGACTCTATCAATGTCACCTAACTCAGTGGCACGCGCGTCTAACGCTTGCTCATCTATATCAGCGAGTATTAGATGATGCCCAGCGGCATACCAGTGCCGAGCCATTGCCCAACCAAGTCCTGAGGCAGCACCAGTGATTAGAGTGACATTTATTGAATGAGTATTAACGTTGGCATTAATGTTAGTTGAATTGGCAGCAGTTGATAGTGACATTGATGACTTTCTCCATATCAGGGCTTACGTAGTCCATTGCACTCGATGAAATACTCAAAGGTTTCGGCAGAGGTTTTTGCCAAAGAATAACCAAATTCTTCTTTTAGCCGTCTGTTACTCAGCACGGGGCGATAACGCAAAAAATTAACTTGCTCTGGACCTGTTGGTTTACCACGCCATTTTGCAACCTGCAAACCAGCTTTGACTAGACCTACTGACAAGGTCAATAGCGGCTTGTTCAGTCGGTTCGCGATATCTTTCATGGTCAACGCACCATCGCCTGCCATATTATAGATACCCACCTTGTCCTCGCGAATACCCATTTCCATAGCACCGATCACGTCTTGATCCCAGATAAACACAAAAGGTGAATCGCTACCTTTGAGTGCAAGAATACGCGGCGCCATAAACAGACCAGTGATTTGATTGCGCGTATCAGCACCTAATACTGTGCCGGGTCGAAAGATGAGCTGCTGTAGCTGTGGATGCTGCTCGCGGAAGCCTGCCAGCAGCTCCTCTACCTGCCTTTTATGATCTGAGTAAGCAAACTCCTTATTGCCGCGTAGCTCATCTTGCTCATCAATCCATTCAGGGTTGTCAGCATGATAACCGTAGGCTGCGCCCGAGCTGGTCAGTGTTATATGCGAGACGCCTGCTTTGATGCAGCAATCAAGGACATTACGCGTGCCATTAACATCGATATCATAGTCACGAGCACGATCTTTTGATGCTTGTAAGATAGACGCGAGATGCACAACATGGGTGATATTTTGTTCTATTAGTAGCATCGCCAAGCCCTTATCGCGCACATCTAGTACGTGGATTGGGAAGTCTAGATCGTCGCGCTTGCGAACGTCGGTGCCAACTACATGGTGATGAGCAGCCAGACGATTGCCCAATTGATAACCGATATAGCCCGCAGCACCAGTAATTAATATGCGTTTATTGTTCATAGGGAATCCGTGCCCAAATTTGTGAAAGTGTGAGTCCTGAGACTAGGTGCCATACGCCCCAAAATGCCGTAATGAGCATCATACCGCCCGCCTCTGGAAAGAACGTAAACAATATAACCAATCCCAATCCTGAGTTTTGTATGCCGACTTCTAAAGTCACTGCGCGTCGATCTGCAACTGGTAACTTGAGCATCAGTCCCATGCCGTAACCTAGCGAGAGCGCCAATAAGTTATGTCCAACAACCAGCCAAAAAAAGCTGTGAAAACGCTCTAGAAAAAGTGCAAAGTTACTGGAAAAAGCGATTGCGACAAAAGCCATTAGCACCAGCAATGAGAAAATACGTAGGGGTTTTTGGACACGCACGACAAGATCGGGCAATCGTCGTCCTGTCAACATACCAAGCACTAAAGGCAACGCCAATACCAGCAGCACCAGTACCAAGATACTGCTAGGCTCAATTGTTATTTTTGTCAGATACTCGCGTGTATATGGGTTTAACCAACCATAAAAGGCAAAATTTAGCGGCGTCAAAACAGCCGCAGCAAGACTTGATACCGCTGTCATACTGACTGACACCGCGACATTACCGCGTGCCAGCCAAGTCATAATATTAGAGAAGCTCCCTCCTGGGCAGGATGCGACTAAAATCATTCCTAGCGCCAACTGCGGATCGATATTCAATACCCACGTAAATAAACACGTAGCGAGCGGCAATAATAAAAACTGAGCGAACAAACCTGCTATCGGTGCAACTGGAAATGAAAAGATACGCTTAAAATCTTCGAGACGTAGGCTCAACGAGACACCGAACATCATGAGCGCCAAGATAAGATTAAGTAGAATCAAGCTTCGTGGCTCAAACGCCACAGCCGCCATCATACTTCTGATACCGGTGTAGACTCTGTTGTTTCAAGCTCAGCGATATGCTTGGATAGCGTGTCTAAGTAATCATCTTTATTCACGTAATATGCCATACGTGCAAGCTTGATATAGTTATAGCCGCCATCGAGCGTCTTGCCAGCACGCTTACGTTTTACCTTGTTGAACTGTTTGACGGCTGCTGTGTTTTTCTGGCGCTGCTGTATATATGATGCGACAAGTCGTGCTTGTTGATTGCGACCCTCCCAGCCCAACCCTGCAGCCTCCACCATACCCATCATAAATAAATTATCATATTTAGGATGAAACACATTCATATATAGCTGCGGCGCGTCATGACTGATAGGCCAGTTGAGCTGCTCGCGATCAATGAATGGGTAGTCAAGCAAATAACCTGTTGCCATCAAAATCAGATCATACTCGTGACTGTTGCCATCACTAAAGGTAACGGTATGACCGTCAACACTACGAATATCACGACGCGCCTTGATATCACCATGGCCCAAATGGTGCAGTACCAATGAATTGACCACTGGATGCGACTCATACATACGATAGTTTGGATTTGGCAATCCGTAATCAGAAGGTTTGCCTATCACCATACGAATCATCGCAGCATCCATACGCTGTTTGACTGGACGCGGGAGTTTTAGTTTGCCGCCTAGCGTGTCAACTGGCTGACCTTTGATAAACTTGGGTAGAAAGTAATAACCACGTCGTAGGCTGATATCTACCGACTTTGCATGATGCACTGCATCAACAGCAATATCGGCCCCAGAGTTACCACATCCGACGATTAATACACGCTTATCATTAAATACGGACGGACTGCGATATTCAGAAGAATGCATCAACGTGCCCGAAAACTTCCCTGGCAGGCTTGGCATATTTGGTGTGTGTAATGTGCCATTTGCAATGAGGACACCATCGAACAACCGTGATTGTCTCTGTCCATTGCACTCGCTGATCAATCGCCAGCCATCTCCTTCGGGCACCATACTGATCACGCGCGTGGAGAACTCATAGTATGATTTGAGGTTGAAGGTATCTGAAAAATCGCGGAAGTATTGACGGAGCTGGGTATGATGAGGATAAGCCGCGACTGAGTCCTCCATAGGAAACTCCTCGAACTCTGTCATGCGCTTAGATGAAATCAGATGCGCACTCTCATACATCGTGCTGTGCGGATTGTCGATATCCCATAGACCGCCTACATCTGTATGTAGCTCAAAACCTATAAAAGAAATATCCAGTTTTTGTAAATTTCGTGCTGTAGCCAGCCCCATCGGACCTGCTCCGATCAGTGCATACATAAGCGTCACCTTAAAATCCATTTCAATTGTATGAATCAGTCAATTCCATTTGACTGCACCTCTGGTGGGCAAGACCAGCATCCTCTATGCCCATAACAAAACAATAGCATATATCAATAAATAAGCTGGCTCAAATGAATAAAAATACTGGTTATTTGTCGGCACACTTATAGATTAGTTTTACAGAGCATTCTCTGATATATCTTCAAAATTGCATCACTAAAGCATTGTAATAGAAATGATTATCATTATAATAACCATTTAACTTACACGCTGGAAATATTCATGCAACTATCTCGCCTATCTGCTGCTTTGTTTCGCCTTAATTCTTTGAATGTATCTGGCTCTTCTTCGCGATTAGTATCAATACCCTCACGTTCTGCTTTAAAAAAATCGCTACCTTTGAAGACACTATATTCAACTTGTTTGTCCACCTCATTCATTATGCTAACGACCAGTCAAGTAGCATGGGCGCAAGTAGATAACAATGTAGAGGCAAAGCCAGAGACCCCTAATGTGGTACTTGATACTATCGTCGTCACTAGTAGCGCTGATGCTTCAGCCGATGGACTACCCGCGGCCTATGAAGGTGGTCAAGTTGCAACCGGTAGCCGCGTTGGTATCTTGGGTGATCAAGATATTATGGACACGCCATTTTCGACAGTATCATATACCAATGAATATATCGCCAATCAACAAGCACAAAGTGTCGGCGATCTGCTCAAAAAAGATCCGACTGTCCGCGTTGCAAGAGGTTTTGGTAATTTCCAAGAAGCCTACTTCATGCGTGGCTTTATCACCACATCAGATGACACCATGTACAATGGTCTATACGGTATATTGCCAAGACAATATATTGCAACTGAATTATTTGAACGTGTCGAGGTACAGCGCGGTGCGTCAGCCATGCTAAATGGTGTAGCACCCAGTGGTGGTAACGCTGGCGGTACGATCAACTTGCTACCAAAACGTGCTGCTAATGAACCATTGCGCGCAGTGACGCTTGGTTATGGTCAAGGCGATCAAGGCAAAGTGGCGGTAGACGTGAGTGATCGTTTCGGTACAAATGATGCTTTTGGCGTTCGTTTTAATGCCGCTTATCAAGATGGTGAGAGCGCCATTGATGACGAATCTTCAACCTTGGGCTTAGCGGCTCTTGGTCTAGACTACAGAGGCGATCAATACCGTTTATCAGCAGATTTGGGCTGGCAAGATAACCAATTAGAAGAAACCCGACCCAATGTTACTCTCAGGGGAGCTTCTAGAGTACCGAAAGCGCCAAAAGGATCAAAAAACTGGGCACAGCCTTGGACATATTCAGATGAAAAGGATGTATTCGGTACTATTAGAGGCGAATATGACTTTAATGACAATCTTACCGCTTATGGTGCCTATGGTATGCGACGTGGCGACGAAGACAACTCATTGGCCAATTTGACAGTCAATAATGTCGATGGAACTGGTACGGCCTCTCGCTTTGATAACGCTCGAGAAGATAAAGTCCAAAGTGCCCAGCTTGGTCTGCGTGGCAAATGGCAAACGGGTAAGATTGATCACAACTGGGTACTAGCAGCTGATCTCTATGACCAAGAAGAAAAAGGTGCATTCATTTCTGACTCTAAGAACCAGCTTGCAACTAGTCTGTACAATCCTACTGACTATGCTAAGCCTGCTTTTTCAAACCAAGCGTTTATCGGTGGTGATTTAGATAATCCCAAACTAACCAATGAAAAACAGTTCCAAAGCTTTGCGCTAGCAGACACCTTCTCTTTGTTCGACGACAAACTCAAAACTACCTTAGGTGTGCGTCATCAGAGCATAGAAACAACCAGCTATGATTTTAATACTCAAGCTCAAACTGCCAACTACGATGAAAGCGAATGGACACCCAGTATCGGTATCGTCTATCAACCGAGTCTGGATTGGTCTGTCTATGGTAATTATATCGAAAGTCTAGCGCCAGGAAAAAGAGCACCTTTGACCAATAATAATGAAACTGTCACTAATGGTGGTCAAAATTTAGACCCTTACGTCAGCAAGCAAACCGAAGTGGGCGTGAAGTACGACAATGGCATGATTGGCAGTAGTTTAGCGATATTCCGCACGAATGAGCCGCGTGCTTATGTCAATGATAATAATACCTTTACTACTGCTGGGGAAAACCGCCATCAAGGCGCTGAGCTATCAGTATTTGGTAGCCCAAGCGAGAATATGCGCTTGATCGCTGGTGTTAGTTACTTAAATGCAGAGCAAAAAGACACAGGCGATGCCGCGTTAGATGGTAATCGTGTCATTGGCGTCCCGACGCTCCAGAGCAACGTCAACCTAGAGTATGATTTGGCAGCGGTCGAAGGAATGACATTGACAGGTGATATTATCCATACGGGCGCACGTTATGCAGATGCAGCCAATACCTTAAAAGTTGATGGTTATACTACTTTAGATCTTGGTGCCCGTTATCGCACCATGCTAGCAGGACAAGATGTCACATTAAAAGGTGTGGTAACGAATGTTACTGGTGAAGACTATTGGCAATCAGTAGGTGGTTTTGCTGGCGCTGGCTACTTAAATGCAGGTGAGCCAACTGCGTTGAAAGTATCAGCAACGTTCGATTTTTAAGCTTTATTAGTATGCTTTATTAGCTTCCATAAAAGGGATTAGGCGTGACCTACTCCCTTTTCTGCTATCAGAAATTTATTTCATTATTGAGTTATTATGTCTTCTCATACCACAGTATCCTCTCGTACGACCGCTTCTTTATATCATATGATCTGGGCACATTATCGCCTACCTTTTTTAAAAGTCATTCTGCTAAATTTGGTCAATGCCGCTGTTAGCGTCGGTATCATTGCTTATATCAACCATACCTTTATCAGCCAGTCTGTTTTTAGTGCCTTATCATGGGTCAGTTTGGGTTACTTTGTGGCGTTAGTACTGCTGCTTTTGGTCACCACTTTTTTGTCACAATATGCATTGACGCGATTGGGACATCGATTTGTCTATGAGCTCAGAACCAAGCTGGTAAAACAAATCATCGATACCAGTGTTCCGCAAATAGACCACTTGGGTAGTGCACGGCTACTCGCCAGCCTGTCTACTGATATCCAATCTGTTACCTTTGCTTTTGTTCGCATGCCAGAATTGGTTCAAGGGGTTATTCTATCTACTGGGGTTGCCTTTTATTTGGGCTGGCTATCGCTGCCATTATTGCTGATTATCATGTTTTGGATTGTGATGACTATTTGGATAAGTGCTATCTTAGTCAAGCATGTTTATCACCATATAACCGCTATCAGGGAACTCAACGATGAATTATATGCAGATTATCAATCGATAATAGAGGGTCGTAAAGAGCTTGCTTTGAATCAGCACCGAGCCGAAAACCTTTACAAACATGACTTTTTAACTCATGCTAAGTCTCATAAAGAGCGCATTATTAAAGCAGACACGTATCACTTATCAGCAGGGAATTGGTCGAACATTATGATGTTTGCAGCGATTGGCGTGGTGTTTGCTGTTTCCAACTATTTTGATATTTCTATAGCAGTCGCCACTACCTTTTCATTGACAATTTTGTTTATGCAGTCGCCCCTCCTCCGGGCTGTTGGTGCTTATCCGACCATACAAACGGCGCAAGTTGCCTTGGACAAAATACAGTCGCTTGCGCTGGCAGATTACCAATCTGAGTTTGCCACCGATATCGCTACAAAAGATTGGCAATCTATTTCTTTTAATGATATTTACTATCATTATGAAAATCGTGATACTGATACGCCTGCCTTAGTAGCAGAAAGTGTGACTCACTCAAATAATATCTTAAAAGACGTTAATCTGACATTAAGACGGGGCGATGTGGTTTTCTTAATCGGTGCGAATGGTAGCGGTAAATCCACCCTTGCCAAGATTATTACTGGTATCTTTACCCCTACCACAGGAACGGTGCAGGTCGATGGACAGATCGTCGATTCAAAAAACAATGCCGAGTATCGTCAGCTATTTTCTGCTATTTTTAGTGATCAGCATCTATTTAAGCAGCTTATTGGCTATCAGGGCGATGAGCCTGATACAACGTTAGTCACTGACTGGCTGCATAAGCTCAATTTACAAGACAAGTTAAATATCTCTGATCATAAGCTCTCAACAGACAAACTCTCGCAAGGTCAACGCAAACGCTTGGCCATGCTGATTGCAGTCGCTGAACAAAAAGACATCCTACTACTCGATGAGTGGGCAGCTGATCAAGACCCCGCCTTTCGCCGAGTGTTTTATCAGACGCTGATACCTGAGCTAAAAGCCTTGGGTAAGACTTTATTCATCATTAGCCATGATGACGGCTATTTTGAACACGCTGATCGATTGCTATTGATGAAAGAAGGCCGTCTCATTGAGCTAAATGCCGAAGAGCGACAGCGTGCCAGTAAGGATGCTATTGCTATGCTGAAATAATGCAGGCTTTGATATATTGGCTTTGCAAATAAGAGAAATTGCACAAAAACCAGTACCAAAAAAATGGGCGTTCTCTTGTGAGACGCCCATTTTTTAACGTGTGATATAGACGATATTTTGGCTACATCATTAATCTATTCGATATTGTTTTACTTCAACATTCTTTTATTTCAACAACTTCTGTAAAAACCCCACTCGAGAAATTACCAAAAAGTCTAATAACGCGATAGCCACAATGGCGATAATAGCAGTCGGGAATATGATAGCCACCACTAATAATGGAATAGCAAGCGGCCACCAAATAGAAAAATTCTGACCACGTGCTGGCGGGTTTAGCCCAACGCTTTCGCTCGCCTGACGCGGACGACGCTGCCACCACATCACGTAACCGCTGACACATATGGCGATGACAGATAGACAGAACAGTACATTAGCCAGTACGCTCCACCATCCGAGCGTGCCCATATGTAGCGCGATACCGGCGGCCATGAATTTGCCAAACGCATTATAATCGTCAAAATGAATATCAGCTAAGACATTACCTGAATAACGGTCGATATGTACCGTACGATCTGCTGTCGGACTTTTCATATCATAGCTCATTGAGTCTTGGCTAATGGTCCAGACGCCTGTACTACCTTGTGGTAGATTCAATTGATAACGCCCTACAAAACCAATTTCACGAGCGTAGTGATCCACCGTATCAATCATAATAGGTATATTGGCGGCGATACCATCTTTACCCATGGTCGTGCCTGACATAGGCATTGGCGTCAGCTCAAGCACCCAAGGAACTTCTTTGGTGTCGCCCGAATTTAGGGCACTGCCATGTGTGGGTGCATCAGTAGGTGCGTCAGTCGCAGCCGCACCATGTACATGTGGCGATGGTGTAGACTCTTGCATGGCAGCATGTTGACTATGATCAATTGATACGGGAACAGGTGCAACGCCCCACTTACCCGCAGGAAACTGGCTCCATGCCTGCACCACTCTTTCGCCCCATACACCTGCCCATGCCATGCCCGATATACAAAAAAACAGTAGCAGCACAGATATCCAGCTGCCCAATGTCGCATGAATCGTGCGGATAAAAGAGCGTTTTTTCTTATTGGTTACTCTCTCACTAGGTATCAGCATCGCCTTGACTGATTTGCGTTTTTGCCACCACAGATACCAACCAGACAATATCATCAAAATGGTCAATGATGCCGTTGTTTCTAACAGATAGTCACCGGCTTTACCAATGAGCAAATCACTGTGAATATTGTTAAACGTACTATAAAGACCGCTACTGGTAGGCACACTTTGGACGATATCGGCCGTATAGGGATTGACTGCCACCATATTGCTTTGGTCGTCTGATTTTATCTGAAATAGAGCCACCGTATCGGTATCACGAGGCGCAATATATTTAACCAATGTGCTATCAGGCAAGGTGCTCAGCGCGTTCTTTGCTTGAGTAGAGACAGGTGCTTGAACCGTAGACTCTGGCACAGCGACCGTTAAACGATCGTTGTCACGTCCTACTGTGTTAGACATAAACAGCATGCCGAGCGCTGTTATCGCCAAGACAACTAAAAAAGGAGCAACAAAAACACCTGCATAAAAATGCCAACGCCACACCGTGAAATAGCGCTGGTTATTGGTGGATTGGTTGGAGGATGTGTCCATAAATGTGACCTTAAACAATCTTTGGTTGCTCAATGAACAACGTAAACCTATCGATAATAGTGATATACCTGCTTGCAAGACAAATCTTAAAGAGCCTTAAAGCGAGCTAGAATGAAGCTGTACAATGACATCAATACAGCGATAAAAAACGCTATTGCAAATAACTGTACTCAGAATGCTGCTGCATAATACGAGAAAAATCTGACAAAAACTATCGTTTAAAATACATCGTCCAAAACAGTATGTATTCATGACTTTATTCACAATATCTGCTTCTAGCCTATTCTAGTTTCTATTAATCCTTCTAAAAACTGTTTCGTTGTAATTTTTTAATGATAGTAATTATCATTAGTGTTATCATTAGCTTCGTTATAACTTTGCTTTAATTGTCACAAATAATATTTAATCATTTTAGTTCAAGAGGAAATCTGATGCGGTCTCAGCTAACTACCAAGGTCATTCGCAAAAAGTATCTCACCACAGCCGTACAAATCGGCCTCATCATGGGCATGAGCCATGCAGCCTATGCCGTAGAGACAACAAACAATGCTGAAAACGATGAGGCTGCTATACCCTCAGCCACTCTAGACGCTATTACCGTCTACTCAGATGGCTATCGTAGTACTGGCACCAAAACTGCATTGGACCCAAACGATGCGCCAATGAGCTATACCAGAATTGATCAAGACCTTTTACAAAAGCGTCAGGCAGATAGCGTCAATGCTGCTCTACGATATGAGCCAGGTGTTAGCTCTGAGAGCCGCGGTACGGTATCTATCTTTGATGAGTACAATATCCGCGGGTTTAAAACCTACTCAAACTTTTATGACGGACTAAGACTGCCTTACGATGGCGCTTGGAACCTCATGCCGCAAGTAGACATCTATGCGACTGAAGCGGTAGAAGTCGTAAAAGGCCCCGCCTCTTCCCTCTATGGCTATGCAGCACCCGGTGGCATGGTGAACCAGATAGCCAAAGCCCCTAAAAGCACTCAAGAGAACGAAGTACAGCTACGATTCGGTAATCAAAATCTAAAAGAAGTGGCTGTCGATAGTACAGGCCCAATCACAGACAATTTAGATTATCGATTTGTGGCGCTAAAACGCCAAAAAGATGGTCAAATGCAAACCACAGAAGAAGAGCGCACCTTACTCAATCCATCGCTTGAATGGCAAGCGACAGACAATGTGTCCGTACTCGCTAATCTTTATTATCAAGACGATCCTGACATGGTACCTTCTACCCCATTACCTGCCGTCGGCACTGTTTACAAGGCAAGCTATGGCAAGCTCGATAGTGATGCTTATGCAGGTGACAAATGGAATAAATTTAGCAAAGAAGTATTCATGCCAAGCGTCACTGTAAACTGGGATATCAATGACCAGTTAACTTTTAAACATATCACGCGCTATACCGATTCCGAAGCACAGCAGCGTAATATGTATAACAGTGAAGGATTTGTAGATGGTAGTGACACGATTCTCAATCGTGTGGCATATACTACGGATGAGAGCATGAATAACTGGACCACTGACAACCAACTGGCCTATAAGTTTGATACTGCCAATACCTCACACAACCTATTATTTGGTGTTGAGTATCAAGAGACAGATAGCAGCGCGACTTACTATGATGCTGGGGCAGATGGCACACCAAATCTTGATTTATCTAATCCAGATTATTCACAAATCAATGCTGATACTCTGCCATTAGATGCTTATCGTCAAGAGGAAGATATCGAACAAAGTCAGCTTGGTTTTTATGTACAAGATGAAATGAAGTGGAAAGACTGGACGGTAGTGGCAGGCTTACGTCACGATGATTTTGACAGTATCACTGATCAAACTAAAGCCACTGGAGGCGTCATCTATAGCGATAAGACAATTGATAATGATGCATCAGAAACCAGTGGACGTTTCGCTGCCATTTATGATTTTGGTAATGGCTTCTCTCCTTATGCCAGTTACTCGCAGTCGTTTCAACCAGTGGTCGGTAGCAACTTTATTACTAATGAAGCATTTAAGCCAACCACTGCTGATCAACTAGAAGCTGGAGTGAAGTACTTGTCAAAAGATCGTGCCACTCAAGGAACACTTGCTGTATTTGACATCACACAAAAAAATGTCGTGGTTTCAGACTACGTCAACTATAGAAACCAAACCCAAACCGGTGAAATTGAATCAAAAGGCTTTGAGATATCAGGCAGTCATATGCTAAATGACTGGGTAGACGTGGCCGCAAGCTATAGCTACACCGATGCTGAAATTACAAAAGAAGAGATTAACCCTGAAGTGGTCGGCAATACCCCTGCCCAAACCGCTAAGCATAAAGCCACGCTATGGGCAGACTACTATGCAACAGATAAGCTCACTCTCAATGCTGGTGTTCGCTATGAAGATGGTATGCAGATCGATAGACAAAATACAGATGAACTACCAAGCGTGACCTTGGTCGATGTTGGCGGCAGTTATCAGATCAACCCTATGCTGACTGTGGGTGCGAGCATCAATAACCTATTTGATAAAACCTATGTTGGTGCTTGTTACGACATTAATAACTGCTGGATGGGGCCTGAGCGTCAAATGTCAGTCAGTCTAAAAGCAAACTTCTAATAAATTTGAGAAGCAGTGGGTTGGTTGCATTAAAGCGCTAACCCGTTGTTAGAAGGAAAGCATAATATGGCAAAACCTACTCCAAGAGTACTAGAAGTTGTTGGCACTAGATATATTACGCCAAATATGTGCCGCGTCACGCTTGGTGGTGCCGGTATAGTTGATTTTCCTACTGATCAAGAAAGTGCTTATATCAAATTGATATTTCCTCAAGGTGGCGACAGCAAGCCATTGATGCGTACTTATACTATCATCGCCCAACGTGATACTGAGATTGATGTTGATTTCGCTTTACATGAGACAGAAGGGCCCGCATCAATATGGGCACGAAACGCGCAAGTCGGCGATCAAATTCTGATAGGTGGTCCAGGACCAAAGAAGCTTATTAACAATGAAGCAGATTGGTTTTTATTAGTCGGCGATATGACAGCATTACCAGCGATTACGGTCAACTTAGCCCAGTTACCTACTGATGCTCGTGGTTACGCAGTACTTGAAGTAACGACTGAGGCAGATCGTCAGACGCTCGAAAAACCAGAAAACGTTGAGATAAATTGGGTGACTAACGCTCATCCAAATGCAGACGATAGTCCTTTACTGGACTGTGTTAAATCATTGAAATGGTTTGATGGTCAACCTGCTGTTTGGGCAGCTTGTGAGTTTCATAGTATGCGTGCATTGCGCCAGTACTTCAAAGTTGAGCGCGCGATACCAAAGACGCACTTATATGTTTCTAGCTACTGGAAAGTCGATAGCACTGAAGATCAGCATAAAATCGTCAAAAGTCAGGATGCGCAAACAGAAGATCAGTAATTACGTATTTCGAAACAAAAAAGGTGGGGCTAAAACTAGCCCCACCTTTTTTTATCAATCATTATCACGCTTTGACCACTTTTTCCTCTTTCGCTCTATCAACCCGACTAATCGTCAATCCCGTAAACCCGAATAGTAGCGTCAATAGCAATGACA